>Ga0307515_10000011_pt1 | contig 633903 bp, 580 predicted proteins | sample 17_EM_MG_FD_194513 | JGI IMG/M metagenome (GOLD analysis project Ga0307515, IMG submission 194513) | Populus trichocarpa ectomycorrhiza microbial communities from riparian zone in the Pacific Northwest, United States - 17_EM | ecosystem: Host-associated > Plants > Roots > Unclassified...
AGATCTGAGGACTGGTGATGATCGGACAATGGAACTACGGCACCGGCCGCCGCAAGAGCTCGGTGGCACGGGTCTTCATCAAGAAGGGCACCGGCCAGATCGTCATCAACGGCAAGACCGTCGATGACTATTTCGGTCGTCAGACCTCGATCATGATCGTCAAGCAGCCGCTGCTGCTGACGGCCAACGACGGGGCCTTCGACATCAAGATCAACGTGCACGGCGGCGGCGAAAGCGGCCAGGCCGGCGCGGTGCGCCACGGCATCACGCGTGCACTGATCGACTACGACGCGGCGCTCAAGCCCGACCTCAGCCGTGCCGGCTTCGTGACGCGTGATGCGCGCGAAGTCGAACGCAAGAAGGTCGGTCTGCACGGCGCACGTCGCCGGAAGCAGTTCAGCAAGCGTTAATTCGCAGCAAGGGCCTCGCGCCCATGCGCTGGAAACTGCTGCGGCGCCGGCTCTCGGTGAGCGCGCCGCGCATGATTGTTCGCAGCCACCTGCCCTGGCCATTGCGCTGGGCGGTGGCTGCTGTCGTTCTGGGGTTCTCGGCAGCCATCGCGCTCTGGGCTTTCGAGTTCGGCAAGGACATCGCCGGCCTCGACCGCGACGCGAAAGAAGAACTCTCGCAGCTGCGCGCCGAGGTGGTGAAGCTGCGCGCCGACGGCGAACGTGCGACCTCGATCGCCAACACCGCCGAAAGTCTGCTGAAGACCGAACGCACGGCGCAGGAGCGCCTGGCGCAGCAGCTGCGCCAGCTCGACGCCGAAAAACAAGCCTTGCAGGCCGACCTGGGTTTCTTCGAAAAGCTGCTGCCGGCGGCCGGCGAAGGTGTGCAGTTGCGCGGCCTGCAGGCCGAAGCCAAGGGGCCAGGGGAGCTGCGCTACCAGCTGCTCGTGATGCAGACCGGCAAGTCGCCGGCCGAGTTCAGCGGCCGCTACGAGCTGCTGCTGACCGGCCTGCTGGCCGGCAAGGCCTGGACGATGTCGCTGCCCGGCGGCGCCAAACCGCTGCAGCTGCGCCAGTACGCCCGGGTGGAAGGCATGATCGACCATCCAGTGGATGCCGTGATAAAAACGGTGCAGGCGAGGATCATCGACAGCCAGGGCGCCGTGCGCGCCACCCAGACCGTGAAGTTCTAGCGGCCGCTGCTTGACCAGGAGAAGAGCTTCATGTGGTTTGGAAAGAAGGCGCAACCGCCGATCCGCAGCCTGGTGGGTGAAGGCATGGTCGTCAGCGGCGAGTTGCGGTTTGCCGAAGGCCTGCGCATCGATGGTGAAGTGCATGGCGACGTGGTCGCTGTTGGCGACGGCCGCAGCATCCTCGTCATCAGCGAAAGAGCCCGCGTGCATGGCAAGGTGAAGGCCAGCCATGTCATCATCAACGGCGAAATTCATGGGCCGGTGTTTTCCGACGAACTGCTGGAATTGCAGCCGAAGGCGCGCATCGTCGGCGATGTACGCTACGAGATCCTGGAAATGCACCCGGGCGCGCTGATCGACGGCGAGCTCAAGCCCCTGAAGAGTGCCGAGAAACCGGCGCTCAAGCTTGCAGCGTCGAACGACGCCTGACTTTTTGGAGAAATGATGAACGCGATTGCCGAAGCCTTTGTTCCCGCCGCCGACGAGATGCCCGCACCGCTGGTGTTCACCGACAGCGCTGCCAGCAAGGTCAAGGACCTCGTCGACGAAGAGGGCAACCCCGATCTGAAGCTGCGTGTCTTCGTGCAGGGCGGCGGCTGCTCGGGTTTCCAGTACGGTTTCACCTTCGACGAGGTGATCAACGACGACGACACGCAGATGACGAAAAACGGCGTCACCCTGCTGATCGACGCGATGAGCCTGCAGTACCTGGGCGGCGCCGAGATCGACTACAAGGAAGATCTGCAGGGCGCGCAGTTCGTGATCAAGAATCCGAACGCCACCACCACCTGCGGCTGCGGCTCGTCGTTCTCGGCCTGATTCAGCCCGCCGGATAGAGTGCACCCAGCACGCGCTCGCCCCGCGCGCCGGTCACCGCCATGCGGTTGCCGGCGCGTCGTTCTTTGTGGGCCCAGGCGAGCCAGGCGAAGGCCAGCGCCTCGACCTGGTCGGGCGGCACGCCGGCCTCGGCGGTGCTCGTCACCGTCGCGCCCGGCAGCAGCGCCGCCAGGCGGCGCATCAGGTGCGTGTTGAACGCACCACCGCCACACACCCGCAGCAGCGCCGTCGCCGGTGCTAGCCGCGCCAGCGCATCGCCGGCGCCGCGCACCGTCAACTCGGCCAGCGTCGCCATCACGTCTTCGGCCCGCGGCCCGGCGGGCAGGCGCGCGGCCAGCCATTCGGCATGGAACAGGTCGCGGCCCGTGCTCTTGGGCGGCGGCAGCGCGAAGTACGGTTCGGCAAGCCATTGGGCGAGCAGCGTCGCATCGACCTGGCCGCTGGCGGCCCAGGCGCCGCCGGCGTCATAGGGCTGGCCGCGGTGCCGCTGGCACCACATGTCCATCAGTGCGTTGCCGGGGCCGCAATCAAAACCGCTGACCTTGCCGTCGGCCGGCAGCAGCGTCAGGTTGGCGATGCCGCCGAGGTTCAGCACAGCGGTTTGCCGGCCCGGCAACGCAAACCGTTCGGTGTGGAACGCCGACACCAGCGGTGCACCCTGGCCGCCGGCGGCGACATCACGGCTGCGGAAGTCGCAGACGACGTCGATGCCGGTCAGTTCCGCCAGCAAGGCGCCGTTCATCAGCTGCAGCGTGTAACCCAGGGCGGGCTGGTGGCGCACCGTCTGGCCATGGGCGCCCAGCGCCGTGACGGCCGCGGCCTCGACCCCGGCTTTCTGCAGCACGCCGGCCACCGCATCGGCGTAGACGGCCACCAGCGCGTTAGCGGCGAGCGCAGCGCGGTGCAACTCGTCGTCGCCGGCCCGGTTCAAGGCCAGCAGTTCGGCGCGCAGGTCCGGCGCAAAGGGGGTGTACAGATGGCTGAGTGTCTGCGTCGATGCGGCCGAGAAGTCGGCCAGAACAGCGTCCACGCCGTCGAGCGACGTACCCGACATCAGCCCGAGGTACAGCGCCACGGCAGCGCGGTTATTCGGCCTGGCCGCGACCGCTGCTGAGCGTCTGCGCGATCTGCAGTTGCGCCTGCAGCGATTTCGCCACTTCGGCGAAGCGGCCGCGCGATGCCGGGTCCAGCGTCACCGGCTCCGAGGTCTTGGCAACCTGGATCGGGTCTTGGTGGCGGCCACCGATGCGGAATTCGAAGTGCAGATGCGGGCCCGTGCTCCAGCCGGTGGTGCCGACGGCGCCGACGCGCTGGCCTTGTTCGATGCGCTGGCCCTGTTTCACGTCGATGCGGCTCAGGTGGGCGTAGAGCGTCGAGCGTGCGCCGCCATGCTGCAGCTGGACGACGTTGCCATAACCGTTCTGCCAGCCAGCGAAGTCGACCGTGCCTTCACCGACGCTGCGCACCGGCGTGCCGGTGGGCGCGCCGTAGTCGACACCGAGGTGGGCACGCCACTTCTGCTGGATGGGGTGGAAGCGCATCGCGAAACTGGAGGTCACACGCGAGAATTCCATCGGGCTGGCCAGGAAGACGCGGCGCTTGCTCTGGCCGTCGGGGCCGAAATAGCCGCTGCTCTTGCCGGCGCTGTCGCCGAACCAGACCGCCTGGTGCATCTTGCCGCCGTTGACGAATTCGGCGGCAAGCACCCGGCCCGCGCCTTCGTTCCAGGCGATGACTTCGCCATCGGCCGTGGGCGCTTCGTAGACGACGCTGAAGGTGTCGCCTTTGCGCAGTTCGCGGTGGAAATCGATGTCGGTGGAAAACAGCTCGGCCATCTGCGCGGCGACGGCGTCGGGCAGCAGGGCGTCGTCGGTGGCGGCAAACAGCGAACTGCGGATCGTGCCGCTGCCCAGGCGCACCTGGGTGGCCAGCGGCACGGTCTCGGTGCGGGCCAGCCAGTGGCCGCCGATGCGGGCCACCGTCATGCGGGTGAAATGCGTCTTCACCAGTTCGCTGCGGTCGGCCGGGTAGCGTGCGACCAGCTGCACCAGCGTGTTGTCGGCCGAGGCCTGCGCCTGCACCATCTTGCCGCCGCGGCCGGCCAGCAGTTTGCGTGCGGTGCTGTCGCTGCGCAGGAAGGCGGCGGCGGACGGGTCGCTGACGCCCAGGCGGCCCAACAGCGCTTCGGGGCTGTCGGTGCCGCGTGTGATGTCGTTGCGCAGCAGATCGAGCGGGTGCTCTGCCAGGGCGTTGACCTGCGACAGCACGTCGTCGGTCGCGACGCTTTCGGTGATCAGGCGTTGCGGCAACAGCGCGGCATCGGGCGCCAGCGGCGCGATGCCGAAGGCGGTGACGGCAAAACCGCCGAGCAACGTGACGACCGCCGCAACGATGCTGCGGTGGTGGCGCATGCCGAAGTCTTGTGCTTGCTGAACCCAGCGTCCCGAATTTGCGTTCAAACCCAAAGATCCAAAAGTGTCTTGCTTGTGTGGGGTGGGTGACGGTCGAGCTGACGCCGGTCCACTAGAATTCGCCGCCCGTTCGGGGCCGCAAGCATGGCGCCGAGTATATCGGACCCCCCTGAATGAGCGACCCGAGAAACCCCGGAAAACCAGCCATGTCTGTATCTGCCCCGGCGCTGCCGCACCCCCCGCACCCCATCACCGACGCGGTGCGAGAAGCGCTTGCGGTCTCGCTGCGCGGCTGCGACGAGTTGCTGCCCGAAGCCGAATGGCTGGCCAAACTGGCGCGTTCGCAGGCCACCGGCGTGCCCTTGCGCGTGAAGCTCGGGCTCGATCCCACAGCCCCAGACATCCATATCGGGCATACCGTCGTTTTGAACAAGATGCGGCAGCTGCAGGATCTGGGCCATACCGTGATTTTTCTCATCGGCGACTTCACTTCGATGATCGGCGACCCCTCCGGCCGCAACACGACACGCCCGCCGCTGACGCGCGAGCAGATCGAAGCCAACGCCCAGACCTACTATCGCCAGGCCAGCCTGGTGCTCGATCCGGAGCGCACCGAGATCCGCTACAACAGCGAGTGGAGCGACGCGCTGGGCGCCCGCGGCATGATCCAGCTGGCCGCGAAATACACGCTGGCGCGCATGCTGGAGCGCGATGACTTTACGAAGCGTTTCAAGGCCGGCAACCCGATCAGCGTTCACGAGTTGCTGTACCCGCTGATGCAGGGCTACGACTCGGTGGCCTTGAAGAGCGACCTCGAACTCGGCGGCACCGACCAGAAGTTCAACCTGCTGGTGGGCCGTGCGCTGCAAAGCGAATATGGCCAGGAGCCGCAGTGCATCCTGACGATGCCGCTGCTCGAAGGCCTGGACGGCGTCGAGAAGATGTCCAAGAGCAAGGGCAACTACATCGGCATCACCGAAGAAGCGAACACGATGTTCGCCAAGGTGCTGTCGGTCAGCGACGACCTGATGTGGAAATGGTTCACGCTGCTGTCCTGGCGCAGCGAAGCCCAGATCGCGGCGCTCAAGCGCGAGGTCGAGGCCGGCCGCAACCCGAAGGACGCGAAGGTGATGCTGGCCAAGGAGATCACCACCCGCTTCCACAGCGCCGCCGCGGCCGACGCGGCGCAAGCCGACTTCCAGCGCCGCGCCAGCGGCGGTGTGCCCGACGAGATTCCCGAAGTGGCCTTGTCCGGCGCGCCGCTGGCCATCGGTGCCTTGCTCAAGCAGGCCGGCCTGGCGCCGTCGACCAGCGAAGCGCTGCGGCTGGTGGAGCAAGGTGGTGTGCGCATCGATGGCGCTGCCATCAGCGACAAGGCGCTGAAGGTAAGCGCCGGCACGCTGGTGGTGCAGGTGGGCAAGCGCAAGTTTGCGCGCGTCACGCTCTCGGCCTGATTCACGTTTTGTGCAGGTCAGTACCTACCTGAAGCTCTCGATCGCCGTGGCCGTGGCCACGATCGTGCTGAAGACGGGTGCCTGGTGGATCAGCGGCAGCGTCAGCCTGTTGTCGGACGCGCTCGAGTCGCTGGTCAACCTGGCCGGCGCAATGTTCGCGCTGGCGATGGTGACCATCGCCGCGCGCCCGCCCGACGACGACCACCCTTATGGCCACCACAAGGCCGAGTACTTCTCCAGTGGTTTCGAAGGGGTGCTGATCTTCGTTGCCGCTTTAGGCATTGTCTGGGCGGCGGTGAACCGGATGCTGAACCCGCAGCCGCTCGAAGCGGTGGGCTGGGGCATCGTGCTCAGCGTCGTCAGCTCGGCGATGAATGGCCTGCTCGCAGCGTCGATGCTGCGCAAGGCGCGCGCCGCGCGGTCGATGGCGCTGGAAGCCGATGCCCGCCACCTCTTCACCGATGTCTGGACCTCGGCCGGCGTCGTGTTCGGCCTGCTCGCGGTGATGGCCACCGGCTGGTTGTGGCTGGACCCGGTGATCGCCATCGCCGTGGCGTTGAACATCCTGCGCGAAGGCGCAAAACTGGTCTGGCGTTCGACCGAGGGCTTGATGGACCAGGCGCTGGAGCCCGAAGTGATGGCCGAAATCGAGAAGACACTGGACACCTTCCGCGGCAGCACGATCCGCTTCGACCACGTGGCGACACGCAGCGCCGGCCAGCGGCGTTTCATCGACCTGCACATGCACATGCCCGCGAGCTGGACGCTGGGCCGCGCCGCCGCCGTGCGCGCGTCGGTCGAACAGGCGCTGATGAGCGCGGTGCCGGGGCTGCGTGCCAGCATCCAGCTGCTGCCCACCGACGTCGAAGCGCATTTCGACGATACGAAGGACCTGCTGTGATCGCCTTGCTGCAGCGGGTGCGCGAAGCGCGGGTCGAGGTCGGCCGCGAAGTCGTCGGCGCCATCGGGCCGGGCCTGCTGGTGTTCGTCTGCGCTGAGCCTGGTGACACCGAAACACAGGCCGTGAAGCTCGTCGAGAAGGTGTTGAAGCTGCGCATCTTCAGCGACGATGCCGGCAAGATGAACCGCAGCGTGCAGGACGTGGCCGGTGGTCTGCTCATCGTCAGCCAGTTCACGCTGGCGGCCGACACCACCGGCGGCAACCGGCCCAGTTTCACCGGCGCGGCGCCGGCCGAACTGGGCCGCCGGCTTTACGAGGCGGTGCTCGCAGAGGCTCGCAAACGACACACGCCGGTCGAGGCCGGCGTGTTTGGTGCCGACATGCAGGTCGGCCTGATCAACGATGGACCGGTGACGGTCCCGATGCGGATCGGTTAATCCGCATACTGCCCAGCAGCCTTGATCGCCGGGCCCCATTTGTTGATCTCGGATTCGACGAACTTCTTGTGTTCGGCGCTGCCGGTGCGTGCGTCGGTGACGACCACCGCGCCCAGCGCTTCCTGGCGCTTGATGAACTCGGGGTCCTTCAGCGCGCCGCGCAGCGCGGCGTTGACCTGGTCGAGCACCGCCTTCGGCGTGCCCTTGGGTGCGTACATGGCGTGCCAGATGCTGACGTTGAAGCCCTTCAGGCCCGACTCGTCGAGCGTCGGCAGCTTGGCCAGCACCGGTGTCGTCAGGCGCTTGCTCGTCGTCACCGCGTAGGCCTTGATCTTGCCTGATTCGATCTGGCCGGTGGTGTTGGTGGTCTGGTCGCACATGATGTCGACCTGGCCGCCGAGCAGGTCGGTCATCGCCGGCGCCGTGCCCTTGTACGGCACGGTCGTCATGTCGATGCCCATCTGCTGTTGGAACAGCAGGCCGCACAGGTGCGATGCGGCGCCAAGGCCGGCGTTGGCGAGGTTGATCTTGCCCTTGTTCGCTTCGAGCCACTTCTTCAGTTCGGCGAAGTTGTTGGCCGGCAGCGTCGAGCGGCCAACCAGCGTCATCGGCACTTCGTTGACCATGCCGAGGTATTCGAAGTCGTCGAGCGTCTTGTACGGCATGTTGCGGTACAGCGCCGGGCTGGTGGCCATGCCGATATGGTGCAGCAGCAGCGTGTAGCCATCGGGTGCGGCCTTGGCCACCTTGGCGGCGCCCAGCGTGCCGCCGGCGCCGCCGACGTTCTCGATGACGACGGTCTGGTTGTTCAGGCCTTTGCGCAGCACCTCGGCGAGGTCGCGGGCCACCTTGTCGGTGGGGCCGCCAGCGGCAAACGGCACGACCAGGGTGACGGGCTTTTCGGGGTAGGCGGCAGCGGCGGCGGTGGCCAGCGTGGCGGCGGCCATGGCGATGATCAGTTTCTTCATGGGCTTGTCTCCGGAGTACTCTGGAACGGCAGGCCCGCATGGTAGGCGCAGCCGCTTGCGCCCGCGCCACGGAAACTACGTAGCAGTGGGCGCAGTGGGGCCGATGTTGACGTGTGTCACATCAAGTGGTCGGCCAGCACCCGCGCCACGTGCAAGGCCTTTCGTCCGGTGCCGTCGGCGATCTGGTGGCGGCAGCTGGTGCCGTCGGCGACGATGATCGCGTCCGGCGCCGCACGCACCGCCGGCAGCAGGCTCAGTTCGGCCATCTGCATCGACACCGCATGGTGTTCGGCCTCGAAGCCGAAACTGCCGGCCATGCCGCAGCAGGAACTCTCGATCAGCTCCGGCCGGGCGCCGGGAATCAGCTGCAGCACATCGAGCACCGGCTGCACGGCAGCAAAGGCCTTCTGGTGGCAATGGCCATGCACGCGCATCGCCTGCGTTGCCGCTTTCAGCCGGGGTGCGAAGCGGCCGGTCTTCAGCTCGCGCACGAGAAACTCTTCGAGCAGCAGCGCCTGTGCCGACAGCCGCCGGGCGCCGTCGCCCAGGCCCATCACCAGCATCTCGTCGCGCATCGTCAGCAGGCAAGAAGGCTCGAGCCCGACGATGAAGAGTCCCTTGTCGGCGAAGGGCAGCAGCGCGTCGAGCAACTCACCCGCCCTGGCCTTCGCGGCGTCGGCCATGCCGGCGGCCAGCAGCGTGCGGCCGCAGCAGAGGTGGCCGCCTGTTTTTTGCGCCGCATGCACGGCGTAGCCCGCAGCCTGCAACACCTGCACGGCGGCGATGGCGTTTTCGGTTTCGAAGCCGCCGTTGAAGGTGTCGACGAAGAGCACGACAGCCTTGTCGGCTGCCAGAGTTTCTTCGCGTGTTGCCAGCTTCAGCCCCTGCGCCATGGCCCAGAAGGTGTCGCTTCGAAAGACTGGCAGCGAACGTCTTGCCGACAGCCCGAGCCAGCGTTCGCTGAACGCCGCCGCGCCCGGCAGCTTGTCGCGCAGGTTGAACAGCCAGGGCACTCGGCTCGCGGTATGCACCATCTCCGGCAGGCGCGCGAGCAACCTGTCTTTCAGCGAAAAGCCATGGCGGGCGCGGTGCTGCGCCGTCCATTCAAGCTTCATTTTCGCCATGTCGACGCCGGTCGGACAGTCGCGTTTGCAGCCCTTGCAGCCGACGCACAGATCCATCACTTCGGCCACTGCATCGCCGGTAAAGGCGTCGGGCCCGAGCTGGCCTGACAGCGCCAGCCGCAGCGTGTTGGCGCGGCCGCGCGTGAGGTGCTGTTCGTCGCGGGTGACGCGGTAGCTCGGGCACATCGTGCCGGCGTCGAACTTGCGGCAATGGCCGTTGTTGTTGCACATCTCGACGGCCTTGGCGAAGCCGCCGGTGCTGTCGCCACCGGTGCCGGGTGCGGTGGTTTCTTCGGTCACCGGGTCGTTCTGCACGTTCCAGGCCGACCAGTCGAACACCGGCTGCAACGGGATCGTCTTGTAGCTCGGTGGGAAGCGGAACAGCGCCGTGTCGTCCATCTTCGGCGGGTCGATGATCTTGCCGGGGTTGAACAGGTTGCCGGGGTCCAGGTGGGTCTTGATGGCGCGGAAAGCCTCGTTGATCTTCGGCCCGAACTGCCATTCGATCCACTCGCCGCGGCACAGGCCGTCGCCATGTTCGCCGCTGTACGCGCCCTTGAACTTGCGCACGAGTTCACTCGCTTCTTCGGCGATGGCGCGCATCTTCTGTGCACCGTCGCGCCGCATGTCGAGGATGGGCCGCACATGCAGCGTGCCGACGGAAGCGTGTGCATACCAGGTGCCGCGGCTGCCGTGTTTGCGGAACACGGCGGTCAGCGCGTCGGTGTATTCGGCCAGGTGCACCAGCGGCACGGCGCAGTCTTCGATGAAGCTCACCGGCTTGCCGTCGCCCTTCAGGCTCATCATGATGTTGAGGCCGGCCTTGCGCACTTCCCACAGCGCCTTCTGCGGCGTCTCGGCTTCCATACGCACGACACTGCCGGGCAGTGCCAGGTCGCCCATCAGTTCGACGAGCTGGTCGAGCTGGTGGATCAGCGCTGGTTTGTCATCGCCGCTGAACTCCACCAGCAGGATGGCTTCTGGCGCGCCGATCAAGGCCGTCTCGATGACAGTCCGGAACGCCGGATTCGCGCGGCTCAACTCGATCATCGTGCGGTCGACCAGCTCCACCGCGCTGGGCCCCAGCTTGACGATGTGCTGGGCCGAATCCATCGCGGCATGGAAGCTCGGGAAGTTCACGACACCCAGCACCTTGGCCCTGGGCAGCGGCGAGAGCTGCAGCGTCAGGCTCTTCGTCACCGCCAGCGTGCCTTCGGCACCGACCAGCAGGTGCGCCAGGTTGACGCTGCCGTCGCTGGTGTACGGCTTTTCGCTGCGCGGGCGGAAGATGTCGAGGTTGTAGCCCGCCACACGCCGCAGCACCTGCGGCCAGCGTGCGTCGATCTCGCCTGCATGCCGCTCGGCGAGACTGCGCACGAAGTCGGCGATCTGCCGTTCGCGCGGGCCGAGGCGAGCCACCGGGCCGAAGTTCAGCAGGCGGCCGTCGGCCAGCCAGGCGCGCATGCCGGCAACGTTGTGCACCATGTTGCCGTAGGCGATGCTGCGGCTGCCGCAAGAGTTGTTGCCCGCCATGCCACCCAGCGTGGCCTGGGCGCTGGTCGACACGTCCACCGGATACCACAGGCCCAGCGGCTTGAGTTGCGCGTTCAAGTGGTCGAGCACGAGGCCGGGTTCGACCTCGGCGGTGGCCTTTTCCTTGTCGATGGCGAGCACACGGCGCAGGTGTTTGCTGCAGTCGATCACCAGCGCCGCGCCGGTGGTCTGGCCGCACTGCGAGGTGCCGCCGCCGCGCGCCAGCACCGGCACCTTCAGGTCAAGTGCGACGGCCAGCGCGGTGGCCATGTCTTCGGGCGTGGTCGGTACGAAGACACCGACCGGCATCTGCTGGTAGATCGACGCGTCGGTGGCATAACGGCCGCGTGATGCGGCGTCGAAGTGCACCTCGCCGCGGGTCTCGGCGCGCAGGCGGCGTTGCAGGAGATCGATCATGCCGAGAGGTTCCGGTTCAGCGTGCCGGCGCGCATCAGCTCCAGCACGGCGTCGCGTTTGTGTTCGAGGTGCTGCACCAGCAGCCGGCGCAGGCCTTCGGCGTCGTGTGCGGCCAGCAGCGTGATCATGTTTTCATGCTCCTGCACCGCACGCTGCCACTTCGCGGCGTCGAGGTTGGAGCGGAAACGCAGCGCCTGCAGCCGGGCGTTGACGTTGCGCCAGGTCTGCGTCAGCACCGGGTTGCGCGCCGCGGCGTTGATGCGGGTGTGGATCTGCGCGTTGAGCCGGTAGTAGGTGGAAAGATCGCGGCGCGTGAACGCGGCCAGCATCTCGTAGTGCAGCGCCTGCACTTCGGCCAGTTCTTCGGCCGTGATGCGCCGCGCCGCGAGTTCACCCGACTGGCCTTCGAGCCCGGCAATGACCTCGAAGGTGTCGGCCACGTCCTGCTCGCTCAGGCTCGCGGCCACCGCGCCGCGGTTGGGCAGCAGTTCCACCAGGCCTTCGGCGGCGAGCATCTTGATGGCTTCACGCAATGGCGTTCGCGAGACCTGCAGCAGTTCGCTCAGCTCACGTTCGTTGAGCTTGGCGCCGGGGGCGATCTGGCCTTCGACGAGGCGTTGCCGCAGCCGCGTGGCCACCTCCTGGTGCAGCACCTGGCGCGGGATGGAAATGATGTCGGCCACGCAGAACTCCCACAGAGCGCCTATCAAAGCGCATACAAAAAGCAACGTCGTTTCGACCAGATTCTAGCCATATTCGATTGACAAATGAATTTTGTATGCAAAACTTCGGATCGAACACCGTCGGAGAACCCGCACCATGATTCCGCTCGATCAGCACCCCAGCGGCCGCCACTTCCTGCAGATTCCCGGGCCCAGCCCGGTGCCCGACCGCATCTTGCGTGCGATGAGCCTGCCCACCATCGACCACCGCGGCCCCGAGTTCGCAGTGCTTGGCAAGAAGGTGATCAAGGGGTTGCAGCAGATCTTCCAGACCCAGCATCCAGTGGTGATCTATCCCGCCAGCGGCACTGGTGCCTGGGAAGCAGCGCTCGCCAACACGATGAGCCCGGGCGACACGGTGCTGATGTTCGAGACCGGCCAGTTCGCCGCGCTGTGGCAGAAGATGGCCCTGCGCCTGGGCTTGCAACCCGAGTTCCTGAGCCTGCCCGGCACCGACGCCGCCACCGGCCTGCCCAACGGCTGGCGCCGCGGTGTCGATGCAGCGCTGATCGAACAGCGACTGCGCACCGACAGCGGCCACCAGATCAAGGCTGTGTGTGTGGTGCATAACGAAACTTCGACCGGCGTCACCAGCGACATCGCCGCGGTGCGCCGCGCGATCGACGCCGCCCAACACCCGGCGCTGCTGATCGTCGACACGATCTCGGGCCTGGCCAGCGCCAACTACCGGCACGACGCTTGGGGCGTCGACGTCACGGTCAGCGGTTCGCAGAAGGGGCTGATGCTGCCGCCGGGCATCAGCTTCAACGCCTTGAGCCCGAAGGCGCTGGAAATCAGCAAGACCGCGAAGCTGCCACGCAGCTTCTGGGCCTGGGACGAGATCGTCGAGATGAACGTCGGCGGCTACTGGCCCTACACGCCCAACACCAACCTGCTCTACGGCCTGAGCGAAGCGCTGGACATGCTGCTCGAACAAGGCCTGCCGGCGGTGTTTGCGCGCCACCAGCGCTGGGCCGAAGGGGTGCGCACCGCCGTGAAGGCCTGGGGTCTGCCGATCCAGTGTGCCGACCCGGCGGTGTATTCGCCGGTGTTGACCGGCGTCGTGACGCCGGTCGGCGTCGACGCCGACGCGCTGCGCAAGCTCATCCACACGCGCTTCGACCTTTCGCTGGGCACGGGGCTGGGCAAGGTGAAAGGCCGCATGTTCCGCATCGGCCACCTGGGCGACTGCAATGACCTGACGCTGATGGCCGCACTCTCGGGCGTCGAGATGGGCTTCAAGCTCGCCGGCGTGGCCACCGCGGGCAGTGGAGTCGTCGCCGCGATGGAGTATTTCGCTTCGCATCCGCAACAAACCCCGCTGCAGGCCGCGGCCTGAGGATCATCACCATGCAAAGACGCACTCTCCTGCAAGCCGGCGCTGGCGCCGTGGCGACGCTGGCCGCACCGCTGCTGCACTCGCAGACGCTGCCGGCCGGGCCGATCCGCATCATCGTCGGCTTCCCGCCGGGTGGTGGCACCGACGCGCTGGCGCGCATCGTCTCGGCCAAGCTGACGGTGCTGTGGAACCAGCAGGTCATCGTCGAGACCAAGGCCGGCGTCGCCGGTGTGCTGGCCGCCGAGTACGTGGCCACGCAGCCGGCAGACGGCACGACGCTGCTGATGGCGCACATCAACAGCCATGCGCTGGCGCCGAGCCTGCAGCCGAAGCTGAAGTACGACGTCGAACGCGACTTCACGCCCATCGTGCTGGTCGGCGTCACGCCGAATCTGCTGGTCTGCAACCAAGCACAGCCGGCCAAGACCGTGGCCGAGATCGTGGTGCTGTGCAAGAGCAAGCCGGGGCAAGTCTCGTTCGGCTCGGCCGGCTCGGGCTCGGCCCAGCATCTGGCGCTGGAACTGTTCAAGCAGCGCGCCAAGGTCGACGCGATCCACGTGCCGTACAAAGGCAGCGCGCCGGTGATCACCGACCTCATCGGCGGCCAGATCAACTATGCCTTCGAGACGATGACCGCAGCGACGCCGCATGTGCGCGGCGGCAAGCTGATGGCCATCGCCCAGACACGCGCCAAACGCGCCAAGAGCTACCCCGACGTGCCGACGATGGCCGAGCAGGGTTACGCCGGTTTCGAGGCCACCACCTGGTACGGCCTGGCGGCGCCGGGCAAGCTGCCGGCGGCGATGGCGCAGCGCATGAACGAAGACGTCAACAAGGTGCTGGCGATGCCCGACGTGCAGGCCAGCCTGGACAACTACGGCGCCGAAGACGGCGGTGGCTCGGCCCAGCGCTTTGCCGACTTCATCCACAGCGAGATCGCGCAGTGGCGCAAGGTGGTGAAGGAAGGTAACGTCAAGCCTGACGCGTAGGCGCGGCAAGCACGCGCTCGTCGCGCTCGTCGCGGCGCGGGCCGCGTGCGCTACGATGACGCGGTTCATTCGCGAAAATCGCCAAGCGCCATGGGTCAGGTGACGTTGCTTCTCTCGGCCATCGGCCACGGCGAGCCGCAGGCGCTCGGGGAACTGTACGCACTGCTCTATCCGGAGCTGCGCCGCCTGGCCCATTCGCGGGTGCGCCGCAGCGGCGAGATGACCTTGCTCGACACCACGTCGCTGGTCCACGAGTCGTACCTGCGCTTCGAGAAGTCGGGTGCGGTCGAGATCGGCGACCGCTCGCAGTTCATGGCCTACGCGGCGCGCGTGATGCGCTCGGTGGTGGTCGACCTGATCCGCGGCCGCCAGACCGACCGCCGTGGCGGCGAAGCGGTTCACGTCGAACTCGACGAAGCTCACGATGTGCCGGCGGCCGACCCACACGACAACGAAGTGCTGCGCGTGCACGAATCGCTGGAAGAACTGGCGGCGATCGACGAGCGTCTGGTCAGGGTGGTCGAGATGCGCTACTTCGCCGGCATGACCGAGGCCGAGGTCGCCGGCGCGCTGGGCCTGGCGGTGCGCACCGTCGCTCGCGACTGGGAAAAGGCGCGGCTCTTCCTGCATGCCAGCCTGCGCTGAACCGCGCGGCCCGGCGCTGGCGTCGGCGGCCGATGGGCTGGCGACCTTCACGCTGCTAGACACCGCGCCGGACCTCGATCCGGCAGCGTTTGCGCCTGGCTTGAATCGCTCGGCCCCGAACACCCTCACCCGTCCCCGCGGCTGAAAGACCTGCTGCCAGGCGAGCGCTTGACCGGCCGCCTGCCATGTCGGCCGCAACGCTGCTGCACCGCACGGATTTGCGGCCGAGGCTTGCTCCGGCTCATCGCTTTCGCCACCAAGAGCGCCGACAAAACATATCGGTGGCGATGGCATGTTTGCCTGGATGAATCGCGTTTCAGTGTTCAAGACTCCCAGCAGGAAGGAAACACGATGAGGTGCCGAAGCACTCGCGATCGGGCTGCGCTGCCAGGCAAGTGGGCCCTGGACCCTTGGCCTTGACTTTTGTGGATGCCCGGGCGTTTTCCGTGTCGGCGGGCGCTGCCCAGTTCAGCGGCACGGGCCTGGAGGTCTGCCAGTGAAAGCAATGTTGAACTGAGGCGGCGGCAGGACTCGCCTCCGATTGAAACCCTGCGCCGCACGGCGCGCATCAAGGAGCTCGCATGGAAAAGACACACGTCAGGATGAAAACAACGATGAGGTATGCAGACAAGGTCTCTGCGATCTTCACCGCGGTGACAAGGAACGGGCGCTTGGGAGTCCTGCTCGCAGCGAGTCTCGCCGCTTCGGCGGCGGGCTACGCCGAAGCGAAGGAGGCGCACGCAAAGATAGGCGATTTCGCGGCAGTCGACGCCGAGGACTATGTCTGCACCGCTGCCTCCTTCCCCGCTTACGAGGACATACCAGGCGTGGCAGTCACCTTCGCTCTGGGCGGCAAGCGGTCCGGTTCGGGGTCGGTCATCGTCATGTTCCAAGGCCTGTGGCGCTTGCCGGCCGCCGGCATTGGCGTCGCCGTCCCTCGCATCCGTCTATTGATCGACGGCATTGAGCAGTCTGGTCCTGGGGGATTGGGCAGTCCGGCGGCCGTGACACCGAACAAACTGTTCGACCCCGACACGACCAACGGCTTCAACTTCGTGTCCGACCCGTTGCAGCTGGGCACGACACACACCGCCAAGATACAGTGGTCGACTCAGACTGGCGGTAACACAGAGCAGCTCTGCATCGAGGCGCGCAGCCTCGTGGTGCTGCACCAGTAGTAGGCAAAGCGCGGCGAGAGAGTGGCCAGATTCGCAGGTGCCTGTCCGACCCGAGGCGGCTGAGATCGTGCCTCACGATGAGTCCGCCCCGGGAACTCGCGCGGCTCTTCCAGCATGCCAGCCTTCGCTGAGCCGCGCAGCTTGCCGCTCGCGTCGGCGGGCGCTTGGCAGGCCACGGTGCAGCGCGACAATGTGGCCAACGCGCCGGCGCGCGACACGCTGGACGGCGATGTGCTCGCGGCCCAGCGGGGTGTGCTCGCGGTCCTGCTGCGGCTGGCCGCCCGCTACGAGGAAGGCCTGCCCCTCGCCGGGCAGGCCCTCGTCTTCATGGATGCCAAGCAGCCCGCGCCGCACTGGCGCGCTGAGACGGTCCGTTTGGCTCTGGGTGACCGAGGCCTGGAACAAGCCTGCGGACGCCCGTGCGGAAGCGGCGGCCTTCGTCGAGGCCGCGGAGGCGTACGCCACCACCAGGCCAGCCCGCCACGCATCGCATGCTGAACTCGCATTGTTTCGCGCCGACCTGCACGAACGCGCCGGCCGCACGGCGCAGGCGCGCGAAGAGCGGGCCGCGGCGGCCCAGGCCTGGCACGCCGCGATGAAGGAAGCCGCCGCTGGTGCTGTTGCACTGAGAGCATCTCCAGGGCCGCCAACATACGTCCCGCGCTTTCGCGCCAAAGCACGCGCGCCCCTGCGCCGGCATCAGGATCGCCCGGTCGCAGCAACCATCGCCGCTGCTCGGCGCCGCCGCACCCAGAGCCCCGCCAATCCCACGCCGATCATCCATGCCGCTGCCGGCTCCGGCACCGGCAGCGGTGCCACGAACATGTTCTCCACAACGCCGGCCTCGGCTGAATTCACCGTGTACCCCAACGGCAAATCAAACACGGGCCTGTCGGTCGCGAACGTCAGCGTGTTGCTCAAGTCCGTGTTCGCCGAAACGTTGAAGGAGTCCGCAAAATCGACCGTCACCGAGGAACTGATCGCCAGAGACAACGTCATCGTCAGCGGGGTATTCACTGGCAGGGTGAAGAAGATGGTCTTCATGTCCACGTCTCTGTCGAACCCGGTCAGCATCCCCGATTCAAGCGTGGATAGAACACCGCGCTGATTCGACAGCGTGTGAAACCCACCATCACCGCCGCCAAGCATGCCTCCGTCACTGACGCTCATGGAAAAAAGGGACACTCGACTCCGATCCTCCGCCCCCGTGACCCACCGGCGGGATGAAGGACGACACCGACTGCTGCCCCGACAGATGGAGATTGATCGCCGACTGCACGGGCGTCGTCGCACCCAGCGGGCCAGAGATCCAAAAATCATGGAACGTCACCTGGGCGTAGGCGTTCGCGTCGTACAGCCCCCCATCCGTAGACGGGGGGACGCCGCCGCTCACCTGGTGAATGACTTGAGTGAACGTGTGCGCGTGCAAACCGCGGTTTTCCGCCAGCGACTCCGCCTGGGCGTGAAAATCTTTCTCGCCGAGCATCACATTGGTGACCCCGCGGCCCACTGAAATCGGCGCGGTCACATCGTACTGTTCGAGCACAACCTGGCCGGGATGAGAAAACGAATACCCGATGTTTCCACTGATGATGAACTCTGCCGCGTGGGCTGTCGCTGCGACAGCCATCAGTGATGCCAGCGCCGCCCCGCGCAGCATGTCTTTCATCCCGCCGCCGCGTTCTCGGGTGACGATGGCAGGCCGGGGCTGCGCCGGCTGCGCCGACGGCAAGAAAACGAAGTCGAACAGCGAGCGTTTCATGGGGATCTCCTTGCTTCGGTTGACGTTGATCCATGGCGGTGCCCTGGGCGGTTTGCTGTCGCGCCGGTCTCAGCTTTTCAATTCAGGCCGAGCCGGATGTGGTTGGCGATGTAGGGGAAGGCGGGGTCCTGCACGGCGGCCGGCGAGCGCAGATGGGCGGCAAGTTCGTCGAGCGTCCGCCAGGTGCCTGCGTGTCTGCCAAACCATTGATCGACTGTCGTAGCCTGCTGTTCCAGTCCGAGTTCGCCCCACGGCGTACCCAGGCTTGGCGTGTAGGAGCGCGGTCCGAACGCCGCCCTGCACACGATGCCGGGCACGAACGACTCGGTGCGGATCTGCCAGGCATGCGTCATTTCGTGGATGAACACCTGGCCGGGCGCCATATACAGCGCGCCCGGCGGCTCTTGGTGGTGCACGGGATCGTCGAACGCATCCTGGCACGGTGGCGCTGTCCGAGTGACCGATGAGTCTGGGCATGGCAAGTCCTTGGGTGTGTCAAGCCTGTGAGGCCTTGAACACTGAAACGCGATGCACGCCAGCAACATGCCATCGGCGTTGAAGTTTCGTGCCGGCAACGCCGCTCCCGCCCGAAAGCGCAGCCGACTGACTGCCCATTGGCGATGGGTTCAGGCGACGGCCAGCAGCAACGCATCGAACAGCGTCGCCGACGGGCTGGTGCGGTCCGAACTGTTTCGTTGACCGGCGGCTGTGTACTCACGCGCTACGATGAGACGGTCCGGCGAACGCTGGTCAACTGGGTCAAGGGGGTCGAGATGCGCTGTTTCACCGGCTTGACGCATGCCCGCCGCCTCTGAGCCGCCCAGCTTGCCGCTGGCATCTCCGGGCGACTGGCAGCAGATCTTCGCGCTGCTCGACAGCGCGCTCGAACTCGATGCGACGGCGCACGCGGCCTGGCTCGAATCGCTCGGCGCCGAACATGCACGCCTGTCGCCACTGCTGAGAGACCTGCTGCGAGCGCGCGCCGATGTCGGCACCGGCCGCTTCATGCAGACGCCGCCGAGCTTCGGGATTTCGAGCCCGGCGCTGGCGGCGTTATCGCGCGTCGGCCCCTATCGGCTGCTGCGCGAACTGGGTCTTGGCGGCATGGCGAGCGTCTGGCTTGCGCAGCGCGACGACGCACCAGACGATGATCTCGTCGCGCTCAAACTGCCCCACGTCGATTGGCACCGTGCCGGCTGCGGCGAGCGGCTGGAGCGCGAACGCGCGATCCTCTCGACGCTCGACCATCCGGGCATCACGAGGCTGCTCGATGCAGGCGTCGACGAACACCGGCAGCCGTATCTCGTTCTGGAGCACGTGAAGGGCGAACCGATCGACGAGCACTGCCGCAGACACGGACTCGACCTGCGCGCCCGCTTGATGCTTTTCGCGCAGGCCGCCGACGCCGTGGCCTATGCGCATCGTCGGCAAGTCCTGCACCGGGACCTGAAGCCCGCCAATGTCTTCGTCACCGAGGATGGCGAAGTCCGACTGCTCGATTTCGGCATTGCCAAGCTGCTCGACGACGGGTGGAGCGTCGAAACCGACCTCACGCGGCAATCGGGTCGGCCGCTGACGCCCGAGTACGCGTCGCCTGAACAGCTGCGCGGCGAACCGGCCGGCATCGCCTCCGATGTTTATTCCCTGGGGGTGATGCTCTACGAGCTGCTGTGCGCGTCGCGACCGCATCGACGCGAAGGCCGCACGCCGGCAGCGTTCGAAGAGCTTGTTGTCGCCGCCATTCCAAGACGGCCGAGCGAGGTGGCGGCAGAGCCGACGCTGAGGCAAGCACTGCGCGGCGACCTCGACGCTGTCGTGATGAAGGCCTTGCGCAAGCCCATGCATGAGCGCTACCGAAGTGTCGAGGCGCTGGTCGATGACGTGCAGCGCTTCCTGGATCGCCGGCCGGTGTGTGCGGCGGACGAATCCGCCGCCGCACTGGAACATGGTGCCGCCGCGCCGGTGCGTGGGCTGCCCGCGCGGGATGTCGTTCTGCTGGGCCGCCAAACCGACCGCGCCGCCGTGGCCGACCTGCTGCGCAGCCGGCGCCTCGTCTGCGTCGTCGGCCACGGCGGCGTCGGCAAGACCGAGCTCGCCTGTGCGGTCGCCGCTGCCGTCAGCGAAGAGTTTGCCGACGGCGCGTGCTGGGTCGACCTTGCCGTGCTGACTTCCGAAGTGCAACTCGCGCCGGCCATCGCCGCCGCTACGGGCATCGCACTGGCGGCGGGCGACGGCAACGAGCTTGTGCGCGCCGCACTGGCGCCGCGCCACCTGCTTCTGCTGCTCGACAACTGCGAGCACTTGCTGGCGCCGGTCGCGGGGCTCGTCGAAGCGCTGTTGGCAAGCGCGCCGGCGCTGCGCGTGCTGGCCACTTCGCGTGAGCCTTTGCAGGTCAGCGATGAACAGATGTACCGGCTTGATCCGTTGCCGGCGCCGCCGGCGATGGCGGGTCTGGCCCATGCCCGGGAGTACCCCGCATTCCAGCTGCTCGAGCGGCGCATCCTGCGCGCCGATCTCGGTTTCGAGTTCGATGACCGGTTTGCGCTCGCCGGCGCCGAGGTCTGCCAGGCGCTGGACGGGGTGCCGCTGGCCCTCGAGATGGCCGCGGCCTGGGTGCCGAAGATCGGCATCGAGGGCGTGCGCGAAATGCTGCATGAACGCCTGCGCATGCTGCGCGGCGTGGCGCGCGGACAGCAGCCGCTTCGCCAGCGCAGCCTGCGCGACCTGATGGACTGGAGCTACGGCTTGCTGATGCCGCCGGAACAGCTTGCCTTGCGGCGGCTTTCTGCGTTCGCCGGTCCGTTCGACATCGAACTGGCCGAGCGCATGATTGCCGACGAGTCGACCGACCGCTGGAGCGCGCACGAGCTGCTGGCGGCGCTGCTCGACAAGTCGCTCGTTAGCGTCAAGCAGGCCGATGTGGCCTGCTACCGACTGCTGGAAACGACTCGCTTGTACGCGATCGAACGTGTGCAGGAGGCCGGCGAATCGCAGGTCGTCCAGCAGCGGCACGGCAGGCTGATGGCCCAAGTCGCAGAGGTGTTGATCGAGCAATTTACCACCGCCGATGACGACGAGCTGGTCGTCCGGTTCAACCGCTACTACGCGGAATTCGAGTCCGCATTCGAGAGTGCGTGTGAAGCGAACGATGCCCACACGGCGGCCCTCACGCTGCATGCGCTGCGCCAGCTCGACGCCCTGCGCGGCGTCGCCGCCGGCATGGAGGCGCGCCTCGTGTCGGCGACCCGTCTGCTCGCTGATGCTGCCCCGCTGGCGCGTGCCACGATCCTCACCACGATCGCGAGCTGCGGCTGGATCCAGCTGCCGTCGATCTCGCGCGCCGAGGCCGCGCGCCAGGCGGTGTCGTTGTGGCGGGAATGGCCCGACCGGGCCCGAACCCTTCTGGGAGCGCTGTTCCACCTCGGCATCAACACGGCGATCGAGAAGAGCGCCGATGAGGCCCGTGCCGCGTTGCTGGAGGCGCACGCGCTGGCCGACGTGATCGCGGATGCGCGGTTGCGAACCACCTTGCTGGTCTGCGAGGCGCATGTCGAAGAAGTGCTCGGCGATCAGCACGCCTGCCTGGACAAGCTGCGCGAAGCGCTGCCATTGGCTGTGGCCGAAGGGCGCCGGCGTTTTGCCGGCTACGTGCGCGTGCACTTGGTCGAAGCCGCTGTCGCCGCCGGCGAGTACGTGCTGGCCCTGGAATTGGCTCCCGAGATGATCAAGAGCATGAGAGACCTGGGCCAGCGGGAGTACCTCGCGATCGCTTGCCACCAGGTGGCGCGCGCCGCGCTGCGTGTGAACAAACTCGAGGCGGCCCGCATCGCGCTCGCCGAAGCGCTCCCCTTGGCGTGGGAGTTCAATCGCGTTGAACAATTCCTCGAGCCGCTGGCGCACCTTGCGGCGCAACGCGGCCTGGTCGTGGCGGCCGCACGCGTGTGCGGCTTCGTCCGCGCCTTGGGTGCAGCCGTGCCGGAAGAGGCGATCGAACTCTGCCGTGCAGCGCTCGAGGCGCCCACGCTCGAGCGGGCGTTGCACGAAGGCGCGCTGTTGACTCGCGACGCCTGCCGTGCGCTCGCAACATCGTTGTTGGCCGCCAGCGAAGTTCGATCGATCCGCTGAATCGCGCTCGATCAAGAGAAAGGATTCGGAGCGGCCATGGCTTCGACGGGCTGGCGATCCTGGGGTCCGAGCAACTGATCATCCTGAAGGTGACACTGCGCTGGGTTTGCTTAGCGCGGGCGTCGTCGCGCTCGTTGTGTTGGCCACCACCGCGTATGCATTGACGTCGACGTCGACGTCGGCGTCGGCATCGGGCGCGGCGGTCGGCGTCTCGACACCCGAGCCGCTGGCGCTCAACCAGGGCGCGCGTCTGTTCAACGCGGTCGGCTGCGCGAAGTGCCATGTGCCGTCGCTGCTCGGCGTTCATGGCGAAGTTCGGCTCTACTCGGACCTGCTGCTGCACGACATGGGCGCCGACCTGGACGACAAGATCGTCCAGGGTGACGCAGGCGCCACTGACGGGCGCACGACACCTTTGCTCGGTGTTGGCTCGCACCCCCGATACCTGCACGACGGCCGCGCCGCCACGTTGCGAGACGCCGTACTCGCCCATGGCGGGGAAGGCTCGGTGGTCCGAAGACGATTCTTCGAGCTCGATGCTGCTGTCGCGCAGGTCGCTGTCACCGCGCTACAAGGCGCCGCACTGACGCTGCCCGCGGTTTGCGAGCGACCCCCTAACAGCGCCGCGAAATTGTGGCGGGCCGATGGCGTGTCCCGGGGACGAACGGCGTTTCAGTGAGAAGGAAGCAGCGAATGGCGCTGCGCTCAGCCGACGACCAGGTCGTCAACCCGTCACCGCTGAAGCGCGGCGTCTGAGTCGCTGACTCCCGTCCACTACCAAGGAGAATCGAGCGTGACAGCACTAGTAGGCGATACACCGAATGCCGGAGAAGCGGCTGTTCTCGGCAAGAACACCAACACAACCCCAAATGCCGGATTCGGCGTTCACGGCGTGAGCATTGCCGGTGGTGTGGTGGGCGAGAGCAAGACGTGGCACGGCGTGGCGGGCTTCAGCAAAAGCACCACCGGTGGCTTCGGGGTCTACGGCAAAAGTCTCGGTGCCGCCGTCGTTGGAGAGAGTGGCACTTGGCACGGTGTCGCCGGGTTCAGCGAAAGCACAACTGGAGGGTTCGGTGTCTACGGCAAGAGCAAGGGCGCAGGGGTCGTGGGTGAAAGCAGCACTTGGCACGGCACCGCAGGTTTCACTGACAGCACCACGGGCGGCGCGGCCATTTACGGCGAGCACCGCGCGAATGGCAATGCCATCGTTGGCAGGAGCGACGGTGGCATTGGCGTTTACGCCATCAGCACAGGACACGAGGCAGTACATGCTGAGACGCAATCGCTCGGCACGGCGGCAATCGCCGCGTACAACACCAACGCGCAAGGGACTGGCGCTGCGATCTTTGCCAAGAAGACCGGTGTGCTCGGGCATGCGGGCTTCTTCGACGGCAATGTGCTGGTCACGGGCACTTTCCAGGCGGACAACATCAAGTCGCCCAATGCGGACTTTGCCGAGGATTTCCCCATCGCCGAGCCGCTTTCCGCGCAACCCGGCATGGTGATGGTGCTATCCGACGATGAAAAGCTGCGCCCGAGCGACGCGGCCTATGACAAGCGCGTGGCCGGCGTGATCTCGGGCGCCGGCGCCTATCAACCGGGCGTGGTGCTCGATCGACAGGAGGGCCAAACCGGCAGAATGCCGGTCGCGCTGCTCGGGAAAGTGTATTGCAAGGTCGACGCCGACTACGGCGCCATAGCCATCGGCGATCTCCTCACGACCTCACCGTCCAGCGGTCACGCCATGAAGGTTTCAGATCCGTCGCGCGCGTTGGGAGCCATCATCGGCAAGGCACTCAAGGCGTTGCCCACCGGGCGCGGGATGATTCCCATACTGATCTCGATGCTCTGATCGACAGCCTGACTCCCGAGGTGCCGCATGTTTGATCTGCGCCAGGATTTTGCCGAGTTCTTCCTGCCTCCCGATGGCTCCGTCAACACGTTCATCGCCAACGTGCACGCGAGCTCGATCGAAGAAGCGTTGCGCTTCTACCGCGAGGGTCTGGACGGCGGATCCTCGAACGAGGGTTTGATACTGCGCGCGGTCAATGGCCGCTTCCGCGGCTCTACCTCCGAAGAGGAGGAGGACGAGGCGCTCGATCTTCTGCTGTCCACGCGCCGGGCGGCTGACCTGCAAAACCTGGTGAACATACTGACCTGGGGCGGGCTCGACGACGAACTCGATGAAGCGGATTTGACGCGCATCGCCAGGCAACTCCATGTGCTGCTCGACCATCGCGACTACTCCGTGGCATTTCTGATGCGCTGGTTCTACCTGGTGGAGGCCGATGCATTGCGTAATCGCGCGGCCATCGACCTCAACAACTACATCGTGGCGAGAAGTCCGGCCGTCCGTTCCGAATTCGCGGACCGGTGTCTGAGTCAACGAGACAGGATTCTGGATGACATTGCGCACATGGCGCTGCGCGGACAAGCGACCTTCATCATCGAGCTTCGTTTGATTCTGAACGCCGCCGCAACGCCGGCGCTGCCACAGGCCGCCGTCCTGACTGCGTTTTCGTGGGAGACGTTCTATACCGAGCTCATCTGCCGGCAGCTCGAGGCGGGCGAATACCGCCTGTTACTGAACACATTGCCGGAGCTGTTCATGAATCAGTTGCCAAACAATCCGCCGGCCAGAAGCGCGGCGCTATTCGACATGTTGCGGCGCTGGGACCGGCATTTTGCCGCCATGCAGGTCCTCATCGACGTCATCGGAACGCAGCGACAACAATTCGACATGCGTCGTTTCATGGATGCCAAGAGCGTGATGATGGCCAACTTTCCAGGCCCGGCCGCTCCCGCGGGCGCGATTGCCAACGCGATTGCCGCTGTCATCACGGCGCTGAATGGAGTGGGAAGCGGATTTCAGGCGCTGGTCGACTCAGTGCAGAGCATTGCGGCAAGCATCGATTCCATCAGTGCTCCCGGGCTGCTGGACACTCGCAGCGACGATGAAGCGGACGGCGCCGTCAATCGGACCTCCCAGACGCAAACGCTGGCTTTGCTGCCGACCAGCTTCAAACTGCAGCTCATCAAGCGCGCTTTGTCAGGTTGGGCGGGTGATGAGGACGAGCAGGCCGCATTGGCAGTGCTTCGAGAGACCAAGGCGGTATCACTCGCCGAATTCTTGCAGCTCGCCGCTGGCACGACCTGGGAAACTCTCGACAGCAGCATCGACGGCAGCGAACACGATGACCTCTTAAAGTTGTTCAGGCTCTGAATGCGGGGAAAGTAGTTGCGCACAAAGTCGTGGCAATCAAATGAAGGAGCCAGTGCGCAGGCCTGATCGCGCAAGGCCTCGAGGCAACTGGATGCGCGATCCCGTCGCCGACGCGGGCGCGCCGCAGTTCGGCACGCGGCGGCGCGACCAACCTGCGCTACGATGAGTCGAACCACTCGTGGAATCGCCTGCGCCATGGGTCAAGTGACTTCCCTTCTCTCGGCCATCGGCCAAGGCGAGCGCCAGGCGCTCGGCGAGCTGTACGCACTGCTCTATCCGGAATTGCGCCGCCTGGCGCATTCGCGGGTAAGCCGCAGCGGCGAGTTGACCTTGCTCGACACCACGTCGCTGGTCCACGAGTCGTACCTGCGGTTCGAGAAGTCGGGCGCGGTCGCACTCGACGAAGCCCACGAGGTGCCGGCGGCCGACCCGCACGACAGCGAGGTGCTGCGCCTGCACGAATCGCTGGAAGCACTGGCGGCGATCGACGAACGCGTGGTCAGGGTGGTCGAGATGCGTTACTTCGCCGGCATGACCGAGGCCGATGTCGCCGGCGCACTGGGCCTGGCCGTGCGCACGGTGGCGCGCGACTGGGAGAAGGCGCGGCTCTTCCTGCATGCCAGCCTTCGCTGAACCGCGCAGCTTGCCGCTTGCATCGCCTGGCGACTGGCAGCAGATCTTTGCGCTGCTCGACAACGCGCTCGAACTCGAGCCCGCGTCGCACCCAGCTTGGCTCGAATCGCTCAGCCCTGAACATGCTCACCTGGCTTCGCTGCTGCACAACCTGCTGCAGGCGCACGCCGACGTCGGCACCGGCAGCTTCATGCAGATGCCGGCGAGCTTCGCGGTCGCCGGCACCATGGACACCGCGGCGCCCGGGCTGGCGGCGTTGTCGCTTGTCGGCCCGTACCGTCTGCTGCGCGAGATCGGCCAGGGCGGCATGGCCAGTGTCTGGCTGGCCGAGCGCGCCGACGGCCTGCTCGAACGCCAGGTCGCGCTGAAGCTGCCGCACGTCAGCTGGGGCGGCGCGTCGTTCGCCGAACGCATGGCGCGCGAACGCAACATCCTGGCGTCGCTGACGCACCCGCACATCGCGCGGCTGTACGACGCCGGCATCGCCGCCGACGGCCGGCCTTATCTGGCGCTGGAGTACGTCGACGGCGAGCCGATCGATGTCTACGCCAGCGCGCATGGCCTGAACGTGCGCGCGCGAATCGAACTCATCGTGCAGGTCGCGCGAGCCGTCGCCCACGCCCATGCGCGGCTGGTCGTGCACCGTGACCTGAAGCCGTCGAACATCCTCGTCGATGCGGCGGGCCAGGCCCACCTGCTCGACTTCGGCATTGCCAAGCTCGTCGATCCGCATTTGGATGAAGCGGCCGGCGCAGCGCAGCTCACGCAAGTCGGCGGCGGACGCGCGCTGACGCCCGACTACGCCAGCCCCGAGCAGATTCGCGGCGATTCGATCGGCACGGCTTCCGATGTCTACTCGCTCGGCGTGGTGCTGTTCGAACTGCTCGCCGGTGCACGTCCCTACCGACTGAAAGCGGGCCTGGGCGCGGTTGCACTGGCCGAGGAGATGGCCCGCGTCGACGCCCCACGGGCAAGCACTATCGCCGCCGACACCGACCTGCGGCGCCAGTTGCAGGGTGATCTCGACGCGATCCTGGCCCGCGCGCTGGCCAAGCCCAGCGGCGAGCGCTATGCGACCATCGATGCGCTGGCCGACGACCTCGAACGCCATCTGCGCGGTGACCCGGTGCAGGCCCGTCCGCATTCGCGCTGGTACCTGGCCGAGCGCTGGGTGCGCCGGCACAAGCTCGAGACGGCGATCGCGCTGGCCGTGCTGGTCGCCGTGCTCGGCGGCGCCTACGCGCAGGTGCTGGTGCTGCTGGCATTGGCCGCCGGCGCCACGGCCGCACTGTGGCAGCGCAACCGGGCCCTGCAAGAAGCCGAACGCGCCCGCGCCGCGCTGGCCCGCGCCGAGCAGGTGAAGACCTTCATCGCGTCGATCTTCACCCAGGCCGTGCCGCGCGCCGGCCAGGGCGGCGCGGTGACGGCGGCTGACCTGCTGCAGGCCGCGGCGCGGCGCGTCGAATCCGACCTCGCCGCGCAGCCCGAGGTGGCGGCCGAACTGGGCGCATTGATCGGCGCCAGCTTCAACGAACTGGGTGAGGTGCGCGCTGCTCTGGACTGGCTGCCGAAGGTGGTGGAGCGCTGCACCCGCGCGCTCGGGCCCAGCCATCGGCTGACCTTGCAAAGCCGCTGGCGCCTGGCCGAAGCGGCCAACACGGTGGGCGAGATCTCGGTGGCGGAGTCGTTGCTGCCGGCGCTGCTGGCCGACCTGCGGCGCGCGGTGCCGCCCGAGCCGGCACTGCTGGTCGCGGCGCTGCAGAGCCAGGCTTTTGTCCACAGCAAGCACGGCCGCGAGGCGCAGGCGATGGCGGTGCTGAACGAAGGCGTCGAAGTCGCGACTTCGCGCATTGGCGAGGCCAGCGACGAGGCCTTGTTCGTGCGCGCGCTCTTGTCCAACACGTTCTCCCACTTCGCGCGCTACGCCGAGGCGCTGCAAGCCATCGCCCCGGCGCTGGCGCTGGCGCAGGCGCGGCTGGGCGCACAGCGCCCGCACGCCGTGCTGATCATGGTCGAACGCTGTCACGCCGACGCCCTGGCGCGCAGCAGCCGCCCGCGCGAAGCCGCGGCCCTGCTGCGCCAGGTGCTGGCCGACGAACGTGCACTCGACGCGGCGGAGACGAACTCGGTGCGTGCGCTGATGACGATCCTGGCCCGAGCGCTGGCGCTCGGCGGTCACATCGACGAGGCCGAGACGCTGTTCGCCGAAGCCGATGCGCTGCACCAGAGCCTGACCGGCGGCGTCAACCATGAAGGCCTCACGTTGCTGAACTGGCGCGGCCTCATCTGTGCGCTGCGCGGCGATGGCGCAGGTGCTCTGCACCATCTCGAGCGCGCCGACGAGGTCGCCGGCCGCGTTGCCAGCGATGACGAGGTGGATATGCTCGATCGCGAATCGGTCCGGGTGCTGGCGCAGGCAATCGCCGGCCAGACCGCGCTCGCATTGGCGTGTGCCGACGCGATCCAGCTGCGTCTGGCGCGGCTGCCGGGACAAGCCGTGGTGGCGCAAGTCCGGCTGTTGCGCGCCCGCGCGTTGGCCTTGCGCCAGGCGGGTTCGGCGGCGCTTGCCTGCGAAGCCGCTGAGCAGGCGGTGGCGGCGGCCGCGCAAGGCGGCTGCTTCAGCCTCGAGCACGGGCTGGCGCTCGTCGAGGCCGCGCGCTGCCACCAGGCCGCCGGCGCGCCGGCGCCGGCCGAGCAGCAGTGGCGGGCTGCGCTGGCAGTCTGGCAGGCCGGGCAGGTCGACGGCCCGGCGCTGCTGCAGCCCGTTCACGCCGAACTCGCTGCGCTGCAAGCGCTGCGCTGACGCTGCCCGCGGCTTTCGGTCGCGCTCCCCCCCAGAACCGAAGCCGGCCGCAAATTCGTGGCCGGCCGATGGCATGTTCCCGGCGCGCACGGCGTTTCAGTGAACAGGAGGGCAATCATCATGAAACTCAACCACCGCCTGTTAGCCGGCGCGCTCGTGCTGTTCGGCGCCATCACGGCCTCGTCATGCAGCGGGAGCGATGACGACACCGATGCCTGCACCCCGGCCGACTCGACCTTCTGCCGCGGCAAGGCGAACTTCCGCGACCAGACGCTGCAGGGCCTGGGCGGCAACGGCCGCGCGTGTTCCGACTGCCACATGGACGCCGAGAACTTCCAGCTGACTCCCGCAGCCGCACAGGCCCGCTTCACGAAGATGACGACGAGCGGCGTCGACGATCCGCTGTTCCGGGCGATCGACGCCGACGACTTCCGCGTCAACGGCGCGGCCGCTCGCGACTTCACCAACCTCACGCAGAACGGCCTGGTCCGCGTGACGCTGCCGCTGCCGACGAACGTCAAGCTGCTCGACTGCGGCGCGACGGTGCCGTGCCCGCCATCGGCGCTGCCGACCAGCGAAACCGTCGCCGACGTCTGGCGCGCCGTGCCGTCGATCCTCAACGCCAGCATCACCGGCCCCGATGGCGTCGCGCCGGCGTGGCCGCGGGGGCCGAACCCGAGCGGCGGCTACCAGCTCGACGGCCGCATCGACACGCTGCAGAACCAGGCGTTGAGCGCGCTGCAAAACCATGCCGGGATCACCGTCAACCCGCCGGCAGGTTTCCTCGACGACCTCGCAGCCTTCCAGAGCGCGCAGTTCTCGTCGCCCAGCGTGAAGGCCTTGTCCGAGGCCATCACCGCAGGCACGAGCCCGCTGCCCGACCCGGACCCGGTGCTGAACTCGCTGGAGCAGCAAGGCAAGGCGGTCTTCAACCGGGCTTGCGCCCAGTGCCACGGCAACCTGGCCGGCCACCCGAGCGGCAGCACGCCGATCCTGCAGGGCGTGCAGGGCACGCCGACTGGGCTTGCTCGCTACCACGCCATCGCTACCGCCTGCCCGCGGCCGGTCGACAACGTCAGCCCGCCGCGCTTCTCGTTCGTGCCGTGCAGTGCGAGCCAGATGAAGAACGTGCGGACCTACGAGATCACGAACAGCGGCGTGCCGCCGAGCGGCACGGCTTGCGGCGGCGCGCCTCCCCAGCCCGCCTGCGTCACCCGCATCACGACCTCGGACCCGGGCCGCCTGCTGCTCACCGGGTACCCGGACCCCGGCGGCCGCGGCGACATCGAACACATGGACACGCCGAGTTTGCGCGGCATCAGCCGCACCGCGCCCTACTTCATGAACAACACCGCGGCCACGCTCGAAGACATGCTCGAGCACTACAAGCAGTTCTTCAAGCGGGTGCAGGTGCAGAACCCGGCCGCGCCGCTGCTGACCACGCAGCCGGGCGTCACGCCGCCGGTCATCGACCGGCCGTTCACCGACGCTGAAGTGCCGGCGTTGCTGGCCTACCTGCGCAAGCTCTGATCCACCGCGTTCAACGTTTCAAGGAGAACACCCATGAACCTTCACCCATGGTTTCACGCCGGCGCACCGGCTGCGCTGCTGATGGCCCTGCCGGCAGCCCACGCCGACATCCTGCTCGACAACCTGGCACAGCCAACCAGCGCGACGACCATCGTCGACAGCAGCATTTGGGCGGCGCAGTCGTTCGTCACTGCCGGGGACCCGGTGCACCTGCTCAGTATCGAGATACCGATCGGCCTGAGCGTGGGCGGGCCGGGCATCGTGGCCGAACTGCACGCCGACGCCGGGCCCTTGCAGGTCGGGGCGACGCTGGCTACGTTCGTGTTGCCGGTGGTCAGCAGCGGTGCGCCGCAAATCGAACTGTTGCCGGCCCTGTCGGCCTTGCCGGCGACGCTGGACCTGGCACCGAACACCACCTACTGGATCGTGCTGGAGGTCGTCGGCGCAGGCTCGATGGGCTGGTCGTACTCTGCGAACAACCTCGCCAACGGGCCGGGCGCCTTCGCCAACTACGCCTACTCCTTCGACAGCGGCGCCTCCTGGTTGAACTGGGGCGAGGAGCGGCCGTACCTCATGCGCGTCAACGTGTCGGCGGTGCCCGAGCTTGGCAGCGCGGCACTGTTCTTCGCCGGCCTGCTGGCCATCGGCGCGCTATGCCGCCGCCGAAATCTCGGCGCGACGATGGCATGTTCCTGAGCCGAACCGCGTTTCAGTGAAGAAGGCTCCACCGAAAGGCTCCCGATGAAACGCTCGATCGATCTGTCGGGCGCGCCATTGGCTGCGGGCTTGAACTGGGATACGTCCAAGCTGTATTCGACCGGCGAAATCGCCATCACCGCCGTGCCCGAACCGCAGACGTGGGCGCTGCTGCTGGCCGGGCTGGCGGGGCCGGCCGGTCTCGAGCGGCGGGCCGGTGTCCATCACCAACCGCGGGAGAAATCATGAACCGACTTTGCCGGACCGCCACCTTGCTGGTGGCATGCATGGCCGCCTCGCATGCGGGCGCGGCGCCTTCGCTGGAGGCGATCACCGGCGTTGTCGGGGGCGCGGGCGGCGGTTGCGGCACCTTCGTCCCCGTGCCGGAGTTGTCGTTCTTCAGCTTCGGGGCACAGATGCCGCTGGGCGGGTTCGGGCCTTGCGGCTATAGCGGCGGGTACACCACGGCGACGGCGCCCACCGGGCCGCTGAACGGCCACGTCGGTCTGGCGCCGGTGATCCTCGGCCCCCCAGGCAGTCCTGCGGGCTTCTTCGATGGCACGGCCGATGCCCGGGCCAGCTACCGGACGCTCGGTGCCGCGGCGCACGCCAACATCGCCGGTGGTTTGCCGGAAAGCAGTCTGGCGATGTTCCAGTCGACCGGCGCGGCGATCTTCTCCGACACGCTGACGGGCAGCAGCCCCTTCGTTGCCAGCTTCACCGCGGGCACCGTGCGCTACCACTTCAGTGTCGACGGCCGCGTGAGTTCGCTGGGTGCGCCGGGTCCGTTCCTCTTCGGCGACACCTACGTCGCGCTCGATATCCAGCACCAGGGCGGCCCGCTCTACGAACTGATGAATGCGCACGTCACGCGCGGCGGGCTGGGCATCATCTCCGGCAACCCGCCGCCGGCGGGCTGGGTCACGAGCACGGGCAGCCTGAGCGGTGGCAGCACGTTCGAGATCGAACTGCCGATGGTCTGGGGCCAACCGTGGGACCTGAAGGTCGGCCTGCTGGCCTGGGCCTACGGCACCGCCGATGCCGACTTTCTGACCACCGCCGAGCTCACCGGATTGGAACTCTTCGATGCCGGCCACAACCCGGTGACCACGTTCAGCATCACCTCGGCGTCCGGCACCGACTACGCCGCCTCGGTGCCCGAGCCGGGCACGCTGATGCTGATGTTCGCCGGGTTGGTTGGGCTGGCCGGGCTCGCGCGGCGCGGCAAGCGCTGAGGCGGCGTCCGCCGCGGCCAGGCGCGAACGATCAGCCCAGCCGGCGCCCGTCCTCGATCACCTTGCCGTCGTTCGGCAGGGTGCCGGGGTCGCAGAGCACGACCTCGCTGCGCAGCTTGGTGATGTCGCGAACGCTTTGGGCGACGCGTTCGGCCAGCCCTTCGGGGCGCTGGGCGCATTCGGCGCGCAAGGTCATGCGGTCGTTGGCCATCTCGCCTTCCACCACCAGGCGCGCGCGCACGATCTCGGTGTGGCGCTTGCACACCTCGGCCACCTGGCCCGGGTGCACGAACATGCCACGCACCTTGGCGGTCTGGTCGGCGCGGCCCATCCAGCCCTTGACGCGCGTGTTGCTGCGGCCGGTGGGGCAAGGCCCGGCGAGCACGGCCGAGAGGTCGCCGGTGCCGAAACGGACCAGCGGATAGTCGGCGTTCAGCACCGTGACGACGACCTCGCCGACCTCGCCGTCGGCGACCGGGTCGCCGGTGCCCGGGCGCACGATCTCGACGATCACACCTTCGTCGAGCACCAGGCCCTCACGGGCCGCGGTCTCGTAGGCCACCAGTCCGACATCGGCCGTGCCGTAGCTCTGGTAGGCCGCGACACCCCGTGCCAGCAGCAGGTCGCGCAGCGCCGGCGGGAAGGCCTCGCCACCGACCGAGGCCTTCTTCAGCGACGGCAGTTCGATGCCGGTTTCGTCGGCCTTCTCGAGCGCGATGCGCAGGAAACTCGGTGTGCCGGCATAGGCGTCGGGGCGCAGTTCGCGCATGGCCTGCAGCTGCAGTTCGGTGTTGCCGACGCCGCCTGGGAACACCGTGCAGCCGATCGCCTGGGCGCCGGTTTCCATCATCGAACCGGCGGGGGTGAGGTGGTAGCTGAAGCTGTTGTGCACCAGGTCGCCGGCGCGAAAACCGGCGGCGTAGAGTGCACGGCCGAAGCGCCAGTAGTCGCGCGCCTCGCCCTCGGGTTCGTAGATCGGGCCCGGCGACTGGAACACCCGCCGTGCCAGCCGCTGCGCGCCGAGCGCACGCCAGCCGATGGCCGAGAAGCCGCCGAAGGGGTTGCTGTCACGCTGCGCCTGCTGGCGCTGCAGCAGTTCGTGTTTGCGCGTCACCGGCAGCTGCGCCAGTGCCGCGCGCGAACCGACGCCGCGTGCGTCGACACCGGCCAGCAGCTCGGCGAACGCCGGCGTGGCCATCGCCGTGGCAATCTGCGCCGGCAGCGCAGCCATCAGTTCGGCTTCGCGTTGCGCCGCATCGCGGGTTTCCAGCGCGTCGTAGAACTCACTCATCCCGGTCGCTCCATGACGCCAGTTTTTTCTTCAGGTCGGCAACGAAGTCGCGGCTGTCGGCACTGCTCTTCAGGGCCTTGTGCGTCCACTCGGGGCCCGTGCGTGATGGCCGCTTCACGACGCTGGCCTGCACGGCGTCGGCGTCGGCGGCCACTTTCGCGATGGCCAGACCGCGGCGTTCGAAAGTGCCTGCGCGTTCGCTCAGGCCCAGCGCACGCAACTCGCGCTGCAGCTTCTGCAGCGCTTCGTCGGGCTTGAATGCCGGTGCGGCGAAGAAATCGTCGTTGCTCACGACAGCCACCGCTTGCGCCGTTTGTAGCTCTTCACGTCGCGGAAGCTTTTCCGATCGCCACCGCCCATGCCGAGGTAGAACTCCTTCACGTCTTCGTTCTCGCGCAGCGACTTGGCTTCGCCGTCCATCACGATGCGGCCGTTCTCGAGGATGTAGCCGTAGTCGGCATAGCGCAGCGCCATGTTGGTGTTCTGCTCGGCCAGCAGGAAGGTGACACCCTCGCGCTGGTTCAGGTCTTTCACGATCTCGAACACCTCTTCGACGATCTGCGGCGCCAGCCCCATGCTGGGCTCGTCGAGCAGCACCATGGTCGGGTTCGCCATCAGCGCGCGGCCGATGGCGCACATCTGCTGCTCGCCGCCCGAGGTGTAGGCGGCCTGGCTGCTGCGCCTTGTCTTGAGCCGGGGAAAGTAGTTGTAGACCTTCTCCAGCGTCGCCGCCACCGCGGCCTTGCCGTCCTTGCGTGTGTAGGCGCCGGTCATCAGGTTGTCTTCGATCGTCAGGTGCGCAAAACAATGCCGGCCTTCCATCACCTGCACCACGCCGCGCTGCACCATGTCGGAGGTGCTGAGTTTTTCGATGCGCTCGCCGCGCAGTTCGATGCTGCCCTTGGTGACCTCGCCGCGTTCGCCGGCGAGCAGGTTGCTCACCGCGCGCAGCGTGGTCGTCTTGCCGGCGCCGTTGCCGCCGAGCAAGGCCACCACGCCGCCTTCGGGCACCTGCAGCGAGACCCCCTTGAGCACCAGGATCACGTGGTTGTAGATGACCTCGATGCCGTTGACATTCAGAACGATATTGGCCATGTGTCCTCGGTTCGTCAATCAAGCGAACGCCGCTCCGGGGGTGGGCAGTCCGCTCTGGCGGTCAGCTCTGGCAGTCGGCCGGTGTGCGCGGCGCCAGCTTCTTCTCGGCCGCGTACTTGGCTGCCGTGGCCTTGACCAGCGGCTTCATGATCTGCTCGTCGGCCTGCAGCCAGTCGGAGGTGAAGCCCCATTTCGCGCCGTCCCAGGTGTGGATGCGTGCCCAGACCGAACCCATGTGGTCGGCGCACGACGTGCTGATCGGCCGCATCACGCCGGCGAAGCCCAGTGCGTCGAGCTTGGGCTGCGTGAGGTTCAGGTTCTCCAGGCCCCAGCGCACCTGCTCGCCCGTCATCACCTTGCCCTTGCCGAAGCGTTCCTGCGCCGCGCGGATGCCTTCGGTGCCGAGCATGGCGCTCATCGCACCGCGCATGTAGAGCACCTGGCCGACTTCTTCCTTCGGCCCGGTGCCCTGGTTCTTGCCGTGCAGCAGCGCCAGCACGTCCTTGGCCAGCTTGGAATTGGGCTCGGCGCCGTGCTGCATCGCCACCGCGTTGTAGCCCTTGGCGCCGTCGCCGACGTCCTTGACATCGGGCTCGGCACCGGACCACCAGACGCCGTACATCTTCTCGCGTGCATAACCGGTGGCCTGGGCCTCCTTGATCGCGGTGGAGTTCATCACGCCCCAGCCCCACAGCAGCGTGTAGTCGGGCCGCGCCTGGCGGATCTGCAGCCAGGTGGCCTTCTGCTCGACGCCGGGTGCGGCCACCGGCAGCAACTGCAGCTCGAAGCCGTGCATCTTGGCGCGTTCCTGCAGCAGCGGGATCGGCTCCTTGCCGTAGGGGCTGTCGTGGTAGACGAGCGCGATCTTCTTGCCTCTGAGCTTGTCGGCCCCGCCTTCCTTCTTGGCGATGGCCTGGACGATGGCATCGGCGGCCACCCAGTAGTTGCCGGCCAGCGGGAAGTTCCACTTGAACACGGTGCCGTCGGCGGCTTCGCTGCGGCCGTAGCCGATGGTGACGATCGGCACGCGGTCGGTCGGCGCCTTTTCGGTGATCGCGTAGGTGGCGCCGGTGGACAGCGGCTGCACGAAAGCCGCGCCGCCGCCCTTGGCCTTCAGGCGTTCATAACACTCGACGCTGCGTGCCGTGTCGTAGCCGGTCTCGCATTCTTCCCAGGCCAGCTTGACGCCGTTGATGCCGCCGCGTGCATTGACGAGCTTGAAGTAGTCGATGTAGCCGTTGGCCCACGGCGTGCCGTTGGGGCCGTACGGACCGGTGCGGTACGACAGCACCGGGATGAACTGTTCCTTGTTCTGCGCCAGCGCAGCGCTGGACACGAACGACGAGGCGCCGACGGCCAGCACGGCAGCGGCAAGGGCCAGGGGGCGTAGCTTCATGTGTGTCTCCTTGGAATGAACGGGTGCGGCGGGAAAGACGAGGGATGGGCGAAGGTCAGTGCGGGAACGGCCAGACGCGCAGCTTCTGCTTGCCGATCGACCACAGCCGCGCCAGGCCGTGGGGTTCGACGATCAGGAACCAGACGATCAGGCCGCCGAAGATCATCAGCTCGGCGTGCGAGATGCCGGCGGTCGACACCTCGATGCCGAACAGCCCCGCCACGAGCGGCAGGAACTGGTTCAGCGCGATCGGCAGCACGACGATGAAGGCCGCGCCGAAGAAGCTGCCCATGATCGAACCCAGGCCGCCGATGATCACCATGAACAGCAGCCGGAACGACATGTCGACCGAAAACGCCGCCGGCTCCCAGGCGCCGAGGTAGACGAAGGCCCACAAGCCGCCGGCCACGCCGATGATGAAGCTGCTGACGGCGAAGGCGCTGAGCTTGGCGTAGATCGGCCGGATGCCGATGACGGCGGCGGCGACGTCCATGTCGCGGATGGCCATCCATTCGCGCCCGATGGCACCGCGCACCAGGTTCTTGGCCAGCACCGCCATGACCACCAGCACCGCCAGGCAGAACAGGTAGCGGCTGGTCGTGCTTTCGATCGGCAGCCCCAGCACCTGCAGGTTGGACACGGCCACCGAACCCGACGGCGTGTCGAGCGTGAACCACTTGATGCGCAGGAACATCCAGTCGGCGAAGAACTGCGCCGCGAGCGTGGCCACTGCCAGGTACAGACCCTTGACGCGCAGGCTGGGCAGCCCGAACAGGATGCCGAAGGCGGTGGCGCACAGGCCACCGAGGATCAGCGCCGGGATCAGCGGCATGTTGGGCACACGCGAGAAGAAGTTGTAGGCACCGTAGGCGCCAACCGCCATGAAGGCGCCCGAGCCGAGCGAGATCTGGCCGCAGTAGCCGACCAGGATGTTCACCCCCAGCGCCGCCAGCGACATGATCAGGAACGGGATCAGCAGTGCACGGAAGGCGTAGTCGCTGGCCAGCAGCGGCACGGCGACGAAGGCCGCGGCCAGCAGCAGCAGCACGAAGACGCGGTCCTGCAGGATCGGGAACACCTGCTGGTCGGTGCGGTAGCTGGTCTTGAACTGGCCGTTTTCTCGATAGATCACGGTCAGCTCCTAGACCCGGTCGATGATTTTTTCGCCGAACAGGCCTTGCGGCCTGAACAGCAGGAAGACGAGGGCCAGCACGTACGCGAACCAGATCTCGATGCCGCCGCCGACCATCGGCCCGATGTAGACCTCGGACAGCTTTTCGCCCAGGCCGATGATCAGACCGCCGATGATCGCGCCCGGCACCGACGTGAGGCCGCCCAGGATCACCACCGGCAGCGCACGCAGCGCGACCGTGGCCAGCGAGAACTGCACACCAAGCTTGCTGCCCCAGATCATGCCGGCCACCAGTGCGACGACGCCCGCGACGCACCAGACGATGACCCAGATGCGTGTCAGCGGGATGCCGATCGACTGCGCCGCCTGGTGGTCGTCGGCCACGGCGCGCAGCGCGCGGCCGGTGCCGGTCTTCTGGAAGAACAGCGACAGCAGCGCCACCAGCGCGGCGGCGATCGCCGCCGCGATGACGTCTTCCTTGTTGATCAGGATGCCACCGGGGAACATGCTTTCCAGCACGAAGACCGGCTCCTTGGGCATGCCGATGTCGATGCGGTAGATGTTGCTGCCGAAGATCGTCTGGCCCAGGCCGTCCAGGAAGTAGGCGATGCCCAGCGTGGCCATCAGCAGCGTCGCGCCTTCCTGGTTGACCAGGTGGCGCAGCACCAGGCGTTCGATCAGCCAGGCCACCACGAACATCACCACGCCGGCCAGCACAAAGGCGGTGACGTTGGCGAACCAGCGGCTTTCGATGCCGGTCCACAGCGGAATCCATTCGGCAAAGCGGGCCATCGCCAGCGCCGCGAACAGCACCATCGCGCCCTGCGCGAAGTTGAAGACCCCGCTGGCCTTGAAGATCAGAACGAAGCCCAGTGCGACCAGCGCGTAGAGCATGCCGACCATCAGGCCGCCGCTGGCGGTTTCGAGGAAGAAGGCCATAGGTGTTGTCCGCCGCCGCTAGTGGCTGGTGCCCAGGTAGGCGCTGATCACGTCGGGGTTGGCACGCACGTCCTGCGGCGTGCCGTCGCCGATCTTCTTGCCGTAGTCGAGCACGACGACACGGTCGCTGATGTCCATCACGACGCCCATGTCGTGTTCGATCAGCACGATGGTCGTGCCGTATTCGTCGTTCACATCCAGGATGAAGCGGCTCATGTCCTGCTTCTCTTCGACGTTCATGCCGGCCATCGGCTCGTCGAGCAGCAGCACCTGCGGTTCCATCGCCAGCGCACGGCCGAGGTCGACGCGCTTTTGAAGCCCATACGGCAGGCGGCCGACGGGTGTCTTGCGGTAGGCCTGGATCTCGAGGAAGTCGATGATCTTCTCGACCGCCTCGCGGTGCGCGGTCTCTTCGCGTTCGGCCGCGCCCCAGCGCAAGGCCTGCTGGAACAGGTTGCACTTCATTCGCAGGTTGCGCCCGCTCATGATGTTGTCGAGCACGCTCATGCCCTTGAACAGCGCCAGGTTCTGGAAGGTGCGTGCCACGCCCATCTCGGCCACCTGGCGGCTGTTCATGTGGCTGAAGGTCTTGCCACGAAAAGTGATGCTGCCTTCCTGCGGCGCGTAGACGCCGTTGATGCAGTTCAGCATGCTGCTCTTGCCGGCGCCGTTGGGGCCGATGATGGCGCGCAACTCGTGTTCGCGCACGTTGAAGCTGATGTCGCTGAGCGCCTTCACGCCGCCGAAGCGCAGGCTGATGTTCTGCACGTCGAGGATGACTTCGCCGATCTTTCTTTCGGCCATGGTCAGGCTGCCTTCATCATGGCGGGGAAGACTTTCGCATCGACGATCGGCAGCGTCGCGCTGACGCTGCCGCTGCGCCCGTCCTCGAACTTCACCGCGGTCTCGATGAACTGCTCGCTCTTGCCGCCGTACAGCGCATCGACCAGCACCTGGTACTTGTCGTTGATGAAACCGCGCTTGACCTTGCGTGTGCGTGTCATCTCGCCGTCGTCGGCGTCGAGTTCCTTGTGCAGGATGAGAAAACGGCTGATCTGGCTGCCGGTGAGCAGGGCGTCTTGCGCCAGGTCGGCGTTGACCTTCTCGACACATTCGCGCACCAGTTGCAGCACCTCGGGTTTGCTCGCCAGGTCGGTGTAGCCGGCATACGGCAGGTTGCGGCGTTCGGCCCAGTTGCCGACGGCGTCGAAGTCGATGTTGATGAAGGCGCAGACCTTTTCGCGTTGGTCGCCGAAGGCCACCGCCTCCTTGATGTGGGCGAAGAACTTCAGCTTGTTCTCGACGTACTTGGGCGCGAACATCGCGCCGTCGCTGGCGCCGCCCAGCAGGCGGCCGACATCCTTGGCACGGTCGATGATCTTCAGGTGGCCGCCGCCGTCGATGAAACCGGCGTCGCCGGTGTGGTACCAGCCGTCGGCCGTCAGCACTTCGGCGGTGGCGGCGGGGTTCTTGTAGTAGCCCTTCAGCAGGCCGGGCGAGCGCACCATGATTTCGCCGGAGTCGGCCAACTTGATCTCGACACCGTCGATCGGCACGCCCACCGTGTCGGCGCGCGCTTCGTGGTCGGGCTGCAGGCAGACGAACACCGCCGTTTCGGTGCTGCCGTAGAGCTGCTTCAGGTTGATGCCGATGCTGCGGTAGAAGGTGAAGAGGTCGGGCCCGATCGCTTCACCCGCGGTGTAGGCCACGCGCACGCGGGAAAAGCCCAGCGAATTGCGCAGCGGGCCGTAGACGAGCACGTCGCCGAAAGCGTACTTGAGCCTGTCGAGCGCGGCCACGGGTTTGCCGTCCATGATGGCCGGGCCGACACGCCGCGCAACGTCCATCGTCTTGCGGTAGATCCAGCGTTTGAGGCGTGACGCGTCTTCCATCCGGATCGTCACGCTGGTGAGCAGGCCTTCGAAGATGCGCGGCGGCGCGAAGTAGTAGGTCGGCCCGATCTCCTTCAGGTCGATCATCACCGTGGCCGCGCTCTCCGGGCAGTTGACGACATAACCGCAGGCCAGCCACTGCGCGTAGCTGAAGATGCTCTGGCCGATCCAGGCCAGCGGCATGTAGGCCAGCACTTCCTCGGCTTCGGTCAGCTTGTCGAAGCGCTTGCCGGCGTTGGCACGGTCGATCAGCGTGAAGTGGGTGTGCACCACGCCCTTCGGGTTGCCGGTGGTGCCCGAGGTGAAGAACATCGCTGCCACGTCCTCGGGCTGGCTGGCTGCGACCTGCTGTTCGAAGAAACCGGGGTGCGCGGCGTCCCAGGCGCGGCCGGCGGCGAGCAGCGCATCCAGCGCCACCAGGCCGGGTTCGGCGTAGTTGCGCAGACCGCGCGGGTCGTCGTACCAGATGTGGCCGATCTGCGGGCAGGACGCACGCAGTTCGAGCATCTTGTCGACCTGCTCCTGGTCTTCGACGATGGCGAAGCGCACATCGGCGTTGTTGATCGGGAACAGGTACTCGGTGCTCGCCGCGTCCTGGTACAGCGGCACCGGCACGGCGCCCAGCGTCTGCGCCGCCAGCATCGCGGCGTACAGCCGCGGCCGGTTTTCGCCGACGACGACGAGGTGGTCGCCGCGCTGCAGGCCGGCCTCGGCCAGGCCGGCGGCGATGTGCCGCACCAGCGTGGCCAGGTCGCCCCAGTTCAGGGTCTGCCAGATGCCGTAGACCTTTTCGCGCAAGGCAGCGGCCTGGGGCTTGGCCTTGGCATGTTCCAGCATCAGACGTGGAAAGGTCGTCTGCACCCTTTGTCTCCCGGTCATCGACTGGAAGTCATTCTCAGGACAAGTTTGACGCCATGTTGTCGTTATGACGACAATCCTAGGGTCGATACCACCGGGTCTTTCCCGCAAAACATGGCCCTCGCCACGCCGCAAGCCCCGGTTGCCGCACTCGCTGCGCGTTCACGTGCGCCGAACCGCGACGAGCTGCAGAACATCCCCTGGCTCGACCGGCTGGACGCCACCGAACGCGAACGTGTCGTCGCCGACCTGCGTGTGGTGACCGTCGAGCCCAGCGAACTGGTGTGCCGTGTCGGCCGGCCCGTGACCTACTGGTTCGGGCTCATCGACGGCCTGCTGAAGATGAGCAACGACACCGCTGACCGTGCGGGTGTCGGCATGCCCATCACCTTCGCCGGTGTCTCGCCCGGCGGCTGGTTCGGCGAAGGCACGGTGCTCAAGCGCGAGGTCTACCGCTACAACATCCAGGCGCTGCGCAAGAGCCTGGTGGCCGGCATCACGGTCGACACCTTCCACTGGCTGATCGACCGCAGCCTGGGCTTCAACCGCTTCATCACGATGCAGTTGAACGAACGGCTGGGCCAGTTCATCGCGGCGCGCGAGATCGACCGCATGACACGCCCCGACGAACGTGTCGCGCGCAGCCTGGCGGCGCTGTTCCACCCGCTGCTGTCGCCGGGTGTCGGCGAACTGCTGCGCATCACGCAGCAGGAGCTGGGGTACCTGGTCGGCCTGTCGCGCCAGCGTGTCAACGAGGCGCTGAGCGCACTGCAGGCCGCCGCCGTGATCCGGGTGGAATACGGCGGCGTGCGGGTGCTCGATCTCGACGGCCTGCGGCGCTACCGCGCTTCCTGAACTGCTTCAGCGGCGGCGGCGTGCCACCGCGCCGACCAGCCCCAGGCCGGCCAGCAGCAGCGCATAGCTGCCGGGTTCGGGCACGGCCGGCGTCACCGTCAGGCCCGACAGCGTCAGCCGCGAGACGGCGCTGAAGTCGTTCACGTCGAGCACCGCGAAGGCCAGCGAATGGCTGCCGCCGGTGGTGAAGGTGTAGCTGAAGCTGCCGTCCAGCGACAGCGCCTGCGAGACCGCCAGCGTCTGCACCCCGCCGTCGACGATGACGTAGGCGCGATCGGCGTAGCCGGCGTCGAAGTCGTCGGCGCTGAGTGTCCAGTTCACCGTTACCTTGGTGCCGGCGAGCGCGGCGAAGCTGGTGCCCAGCGCCGAGCCTTCGTAGGTGTCGCTGTCGAAGGCGACGCCGAGGGCGCTTTCCAGTTCGTAGTAGATCAGCGCGCTCTGCGCGCTGTACGGCGTCTCACCGGACTCGACCGCGGCGGTGGACAGCATCGCGCCGGTGAGTGCCGCGTTGACGTCGCCGTAGCGGGTCCAGCTCGACAGGTCGCTGGACTGCGCGGCGGCGGGCAGGGCGGCCAGCGCGAGGATCGGGATCAGGAAGGTCTTCATCGGAGTGCTCATTGGAGGATCAGGTCGCGCGAAGGAACGATGGCTGCCGGGCTGACGCCGAGCAGGGTTGCCAGGTTGCGCGGTGCGCTCGGGCCGGCGCTGCCGTCGGTGTCTATCACCAGCAGCGTGTTGCTGGCGCCGCCGATCAGGCGCACGAAGCCGGCAGACAGTGCGGTGGCGGGGTCGATCCCCAGGCTCACGAGCAGGGTGCGCAGGTCGATCAGGTCCTTGCCCGGCACGAAATCCATCACCAGGTCGCCCGCATCGCGCAGCGAGGTGTAGGTGAAGATGTTGATGCCGGCGCCGCCGGCCAGCACATCGGCACCGGCGCCGCCGATGATGATGTCGTCGCCCGCGCTGCCGGTGATGACGTCGCGGCCGGTGGTGCCGGTGAAGGTCTTGTACAGGTTCAGACCCACCAGCACCGGGTCGTGGTCGGACGAGCGGTAGGGTGTCGTGCCGTCGAAGGGGTCGGGCGGACACAGGCCGCCGCAGGTGGTGGCCGGGGCCTTGAACTCCTGGTTGTAGTCGTGCGCCAGCTGTTCGTCGGCGTTGATATGCCAGTCGTGTGCGCCGGCGATCTTGGGCGACAGCGTCGCCGTCGTGATGGCCTGGTCGAGCCGGCCGACGGTGCCGTCGAAGACATACGAATAACCCAGCGTGTTGAAGCGGCCGATCTGGTCGATGTAGCCATTGCTGGTGAGTTCGTAGATCGGGTCTTCCTGGGCGTAGGCGTTGAAGTCGCCGACCAGCAGCACGTCGTTGTTGCCGCTGTTGCTTTGCAGCTGCGCCACGAAGGTGCGCAGCTGCTGCGCCTGCTGCACACGCTGCAGGTTCCAGCAGCCCTGGCCGTCGCCGATGTCGAGGTTGCCGGGCGCGTCCGCGTCGCCCGAAGACGGGCAGCTGCTCTTGCTCTTCAGGTGGTTCACCACCAGCGTCACCTTTTCGCCATTAGCGGCGGCGAAGGTCTGCGCCAGCGTCGGGCGGTTGTTGATGGCGGCCGTGTCGCTGACTGACGTGCCGACACGGCTCAGGCGCGCGGGCTTGTAGATCAGCGCGACCTTGATCGCGTCGGTGCCGGTGCCTGCCACGGGGTCGGGCACGACGGCATAGGTGCCGGCGCCGACGAAGGCGTTCAGCGCGTCGACCAGGTTCTGCGGTGCGACGCTGCCGTTGTTCTGGATCTCCATCAGGCCCACGGCATCGGCGTTCATCGCCGCCAGGGCGCGCACGATCTTGCTGCGCTGGCGCTCGAACTCGGTGATGTTGTTGGCGCCGCGGCAGTTGCTGGCGGTGTTGGTGGAGCCCAGCGTGCAGCCCTGGCCGGTCTGGCCGCCAGCGGTGTTGCCGTTGGTGAAGGTGGTGAAGAAGTTCAGCACATTCATGCTGCCCAGCTTCATGTTGCCACCGGGCGCGGGCGGTGTCGCCGAACGTGGGTTGCCGGCGCCGAAGACCGGTGCCGCCGTCGGGTGGATGCGGTACAGCGCGATGCCGGCGCTGCTGGCAGTGGCGAGGCCGAAATCGACGACGCCGGTGAGGCTGCCGACCGTGTCGCCGCCGCGCGGCAGGCCGTCGGCGCCGAAGTACGGCGTCGGGTTGCGGTTCTGCGCCGAGCTGCCGTCGTCGAGCAGGAAGCGGCTGCGCGCCTGCAGATCCGCCAGTTCAAGCGCCTGCGTGCTGCCGGGGCGGTACTTGTTGGTGATGGTCTCGTGGCGGCCGCCGGCACCGACGGTGAGCTGGCCGTAACGTGCCTGGAAGTAGTTCTGCTGCACCGTCAGCGGGCCGGTGAACTGCACCAGCATGCCCTCGAAACGTTCGAACGAGTCACCCGCGGCCAGCGGCAGCGCCACCACGGTGGGCGTGATGCTGAGGCCGGTGCCGAGCACGGTGACGGCGGTGACGGTGGAGATCTCGGTCAGTGGCTTGGCCACGGTGCCGGCATTGCTGGACGCGCCAACGTTGAACTCCACCAGCGTGCCGGCCACCCGCACCAGGCTGCCCACGGCGGGCGTGAAGCTGGTGCTGAAGACGAAGATGCCGTCCGACGTGGCGGGGTTGCCGTCGCCGGTGAGGTCTTGAATGAAGAAGCCGTTGTTGTTGAGCTTGGTCACGACGCCGGTGGTCGTGACGGCGGTGCCGACAAACGGGCTCGTCGCGCCGCTGCCTTGCAAGGTGTAGATCGGCGTGTCGGCGGCAAAGGCCAGCGGCTGCAGCGCGGCGAGGGCCAGCGCCAGCACCGCACTGCGGAGGAAATGGGGTCGTTGCATGGATCGATCTTCTCTGTGTGTGGGGTGGCAGCGCGGGCCGCTGGTCGGCCCACCGGCGCTGTGCGCCGGTGGGCAGCGAAACATCAGCCTTGGCGGCGGCGGACCATGAAGCCGAGGGCGGCCAGGCCAGCCAGCAGCATCGCGTAGGTGCCGGGTTCGGGCACTGCCGACAGGACCACCGTGAAGTTGTCGATGCGGTCCGTGCCGCCCGCGGCCACGACGCCACCGTTGGTGGCCACCGTCGAGCTGTCGATCAGGCGCACCACCACGGCAGCCTGGTTGTCCAGCGCGGCCAGCGCCGACAGGTCGAAGCTGTAGCTGAAGACGCTGTTGTACGTGCTCGAACTCCAGCTCGGGTTCGGCGAGCCGTTCACGAGCACGGCGTACGACGCGAAGGTCGTGAAGCTGCTGCCGTTGGTGCTGTAGGCCAGCGTGAAGTCGCGCGGGCCGGTGCTGCTGCTGGTCTGGTCGAAGCTCAGCAGCATGTCGCCGTAGCCCAGCGTGCCGAAGCTGAACTGGTAGTAGTCGCCCACGCCCCAGGTGTTGCTGCTGAGGGCGTTGGCCGAGCCGTTGCCGGTCGGCGTGGTCCAGTCGGTCGCCGAACTGGTGTGCACGCCGCTGGCCGCGCCGACGCCGAGCGACGCAGCGACCACCGGGGACGCGGTCGAGTTGCTCAGGTCCGCCGGCGCGTTCTCGAAGTCCCACTGCACCACCGTGACGGCATGGGCCGGCAAGGTCATCGCGGCGATGGCTGTGAAGGACAGAATGGCTTTGATCATGGGTTTGCTCTCTTGTGGTCTGAGGGGTGTTTGACGTGGCAAGGCTTGCCGATGCCGCGTTGGCAGCACCGTAGGCGTCAAGCATGAATCGTGCGTGACGAATCGTTTCCTGGCGACATGTCCCCCCCTGAGCCGGGGGGCGGGTATCGACCTAAACTGAAACCGTTCCCGCATCTCCCAAGCCGTCTTTCATGAAAACACTTCAAGTCCTCGCGGTCGCTCTGGCCCTGTGTGCCGGCGTGGCGTCGGCGCAGCCGCTGCCCGCGGGGCTGGTGCAGGTGACCAGCGTCGAAGGCATCACCGAATACCGCCTTGCCAACGGGCTGCAGGTGCTGCTGGTGCCCGACGACTCCAAGCCCACGACCACGGTGAACCTGACCTACCACGTGGGCTCGCGGCAAGAGAACTACGGCGAGACCGGCATGGCCCACCTGCTGGAGCACCTGCTGTTCAAGGGCACGCCGAGCCACCGCAACCTGCTCGGCGAATTCAGCAAGCGTGGCCTGCGCGCCAACGGCACGACCTGGTACGACCGCACCAACTATTTCGCCAGCTTCTCGGCCAACGACGACAACCTGCGCTGGTACCTCGGCTGGCTGGCCGACGGCATGGTCAACAGCTTCATCGCGCGGGCCGACCTCGACACCGAGATGACGGTGGTGCGCAACGAGATGGAGCGCGGCGAGAACAGCCCCGGCCGTGTGCTGCTGCAGCAGACGATGGCGACGATGTACACGTGGCACAACTACGGCAAGAGCACGATCGGCGCCCGCGCCGATGTCGAGAACGTCGACATCCCGCGCCTGCAGGCCTTCTACCGCCAACACTACCAGCCCGACAACGCGACGCTCATCGTCGCCGGCCGCTTCGACAGCGCCAAGACCCTGGCCTGGCTGACCCAGGCCTTCGGCCCGCTGCCGAAACCGCAGCGTGTGCTGCCCGCCACCTACACGCTGGACCCGCAGCAGGACGGCGAACGCAGCGTCACCGTGCGCCGCAGCGGCGGCTCGCCGCAGCTCTATGTCGCCTTCCATGTGCCGGCCGGCGCCAGCGCCGACTTCGCTGCCGCCGAACTGCTGTCGGGCATTCTCGGCAACGCGCCTGCGGGCCGGCTGCACAAGCGGCTGGTCGAGAAACAGCTTGCGGCGCAGACCTTCGGTTTTGCCTTCGGCCTGGCCGAGCCGGGGCCGTTGTTCCTGGGCGCTTCTCTTGCGCCAGGGCAGGATGTCGAACGTGCAAAAACCGAACTGCTGGCGACGCTGGACGCCTTGGCCAGCGAACCGATCACTGCCGAAGAACTGCAGCGCGCGAAGACCCAGTGGCTCAACGACTGGGAGCAGGGTTTCACCGACCCCGAAAGTGTCGGCGTGCAGCTCAGCGACGCCATCTCGCGCGGCGACTGGCGGCTGTATTTCCTGCAGCGCGACCAGGTCAAGGCGCTGACGTTGGCCGATGTGCAGCGTGTCGCCACCGCGTACCTGAAACGCGACAACCGCACCGTCGGCACCTACCTGCCGACCGAACAACCGCAGCGTGCACCGGCACCGGCGCGTGCCGATGTCGCGGCGCTGGTGAAGGACTATCGTGGCGACACGGCAGCGACACAGGCCGAAGCCTTCGACGCCACACCGGCCAACCTCGACGCCCGCACACAGACCAGCCAGCTTGCGAGCGGCCTGCGTGTGGCGCTGCTGCCCAAGGGCACACGCGGCGGCGCGGTGCAGGCACGGCTGCGTTTGCACTACGGCGACATCACCAGCCTGAAGGGGTTGGAGACCGTGGGCGTGTTCGCCGGTGCGCTGCTCGACAAAGGTGGTGCGGGCCTGACGCGCCAGCAGATCAGCGACGGCTTCGATGCCTTGCGTGCCACGGTCGGTTTCAACGCCGACGACCAGGCGCTCACGGTCGACATCACGACCACGAAGGACAAGCTGCCGCAGGTGATCGAACGCATCGGCGCGCTGCTGCGTGCGCCGGCGTTCCCGGCCGATGCGCTGGACGAACTGCGGCGCCAATGGCTCACCGCCATCGAGCGCCAGCGCAAAGAGCCCGACAGCCTGATCAGCAACCAGCTGCAGCGCCATGGCAACCCGTACCCGCGTGGCGACCTGCGCTACGCCCCGAGCTTCGACGAGATGGTGTTGGACGTGAATGGCGTGACGGTGGCGCAGCTGCAAGCCTTCCAGCGCCGTTTCTACAGCGCCGCGAAGGCCGAGTTCGGTGCTGCGGGCGACCTCGATGCCGCAGCCGTAAAGCAGGCCTTGGAGAAGGCCTTCGGCGACTGGAAACAGCCGAGCGCAGGCGCGCTGCTCTATGTGCGAGCGCCCAAGCCGCTGTACGCCGTGCCGCCGCAGCGCTTCGTCATCCAGACCCCCGACAAACAGAACGCCAACCTGCGCGCCGAACTCGGCCTGCGCTTGAGCGACAACGACGCCGACTACCCGGCGCTGCTGATGGCGAACTACCTGTTCGGGCTGTCCGAGTCTTCACGGCTGTGGACCCGCATCCGCGAAAAAGACGGCCTCAGCTACGACGTGCGTTCGCAGGTCGACTGGAACCGCGTCGAGCCGGCTTCACGCTGGGCGGTGACGGCGATCTTCGCGCCGCAGAACCGGGCCAAGGTCGAAGCAGCGCTGAACGAAGAACTGCAGCGCGCGCTGAAAGACGGCTTCAGCGCCGCCGAACTCGACGCCGCACGCGGCGGCCTGCTGAACCTGCTGCGGCTGTCGCGCGCGCAGGACACCACCGTCGCCGGCCAGCTGGTGCAGAACCTCGACCTCGGCCGCACGTTTGCCTTTGCGCAAAGGCTCGACGACGCACTCGCCAAGCTGACGCCCGATCAGGTCACAGCGGCCTTCAGAAAGTACATCGACGTGTCGCGCTGGTCCATCGCCTGGGGCGGCGACTTCAAGGCGCCTTGAACGGGCCGCCGGTCTGATCGAACAGCCAGCCTTGCGCGTCGACGGCGAAGAAGTCCACCGCCTGGCTGCGCAGGAAGTCCAGCGCGTCGGCCTGCAACAACATCGCGATCGTGCTCAGCGTACCGGCGGCGACGCAGGCCGGTGCCAGCACACTCACCGACTGCCAGGCCTGCACCGGCCAGCCACTGTGCGGGTCGAGCACGTGGCAGTAGCGGCGGCCGTCGAAGTCGAAAAAACGTTCGTAGTCGCCGCTGGTGGCCAGTGCACCTTGTGCCAGTTCGATGCTGGCCAGCACCTCGCCCGGCCGCCGTGGGTGTGCGATGCCCAGGCGCCAGGGTCGGCCGTCGGGGCGCGGGCCGAGCACACGCATGTCGCCGCCCAGGTTGACGAGCGCCGCCGCCACGCCGGCTCCGGCCAGCAGCGAAGCGGCGCGGTCGGCGGCGTACTCCTTGCCGAAGCCACCGAAGTCCAGCTCCATGCCCGGCCGCAGCAGCCGCAGCGCCGGGCGCCGCCAGTCGACCTGGGCCCAGCCGACACGCGCCAGCACCTCGGCCAGCGCTTCAGGGCGCGGCAGGCGCGCTGTGCTGAAGTCCCAGGCCTGGCGCAGCACGCCGGTGGTGATGTCGAAGCGCCCGCCGCTGGCGGCATGGGCTTGTGCGGCGAAGTCGATCAGGTCAGCGGTTTCGCTATCGACCTCGATGAACCGGCCGTTGCCGGCAGCGGCGTTGATGTTCGAGACGACGCTGTCGGCGCGGTAGCGGGAGTATTTGTGTTCGATGCGCCGCACCTCGGCCACTGCTGCAGACACGGCCTGCTCGGCCACAGCCGCAGTTGCCGCAGTTGCCGGCCCCGCCAGCTGGATGCTGCAGGCGCTGGCCATCGCACGGAACTCGAAGGCCCAGTCGCCGGCATGCGCTGCGGCGCCGTTGTCAGTTGCAGCCGATGCGTGCTGCGCCCAGGGCGACATCGTCGATCCACACCGTGTTGGTGGCGCCGCCATAGGCCTCCCAGCCGATCTTCAGGTCGCTGAGGTTGGGGTGCCAGTTCGGAATCTGGTTCAGCCAGGCCTGGTCGACATCGGCAGTGGCTGCACCGTCCTGCTGCAAGCCGGGCGGCGCGTTGCCGTTGACCCAGGTCTGGATCGTGCCGCTGCCCTGGTCGATGCGGAACTCGATGCAGGTCCACGTCAACGCCGGCATCGCCACGCTCATCGAGATGCCCACCGGGCTCAGCGTCGGCAGCGTGGCGTCGTCGCGCGAGCGGTTCCACATCAGGATGCCGCTCTGGCCGCCGATGCGCAGCTCTTGTTGCTGCGAGGCATTGGAGTCGTTGGCATCGGTCATCGACACCAGTGTGACATGGGCATCGCCGATGGCCTGGGCCAGCCGCAGATAGAAGCGGCCGTAGCGCACCGAGCCGAGTGTGGCCATTGCGCCGCTGCGGATGAAGGCATGGCCGCAGTAGTCGCTGCCGGGGTCGATGCGTACCGACTTCGTGCCGCTGTGCGCCTGCGTGTCGTCGATCACTGCCTTGCCGGTTCCCGAGAAGCAGTTCGGGCCGCCGATGCTCCAGCGGCTGCTGTCGGGTGCGGCGCCGGCACTGCTGGCTTCGAAGCCGTCGCACAGCGCCAGCGTGCTGCAGTCGGCGGGGGCCGGGGCTGGGGCGGGCGGTGGGGGTGGCGGGGGTGGGGGCGGGGGCGGGGAGGGCCCGGGCGTCGGTGCGGGTGTTGGCGCCGGTGTCGGCGCGGGCACCGGTGCCGGTGCCGCCACCACCGGCGGCGGGCTGCCGCCATTGCCTTGCAGCGCCGAGCCTTCGGCGGCTTCGGTGTTCCAGCTCGGCGCATCCGATGCGCCACCGCCGCAGGCGACCATCAGCGACAACAACAGCAGGCTCAGGTGGGATCGCTGCATCGTGGCTCTCAAAAACGCAGGGCCAGGCCCACCTGCACGAAGTTGGCATGAAAGGGATCGATGCCGATCGAGCCTTCGCCGCCCAGCCGCCACTGCGCGCGCTGTTCGTAGCGTTCGAGCTTGAGGCTGGTGGCCCAGTCGCCGAACTGCAGCTCGAGCTTCAGCCCGGCGGTGATGCCGCCGAAGGCCGACAGCCGCTGGTCGACCGAGCTGAACTCGGGTGTGCCGAGTGTGCCGGGGTAGACCGCGAGGTCGGTGACGGGGTCGAAGTAGAAGCTCGCGGCCGACTGCGTGTGGTAGCGCAGCGAAGGCGAGACGCTGATGTCCAGCGGCAGCTTCAACGGCAAGGGCACCACCCATTGCAGTTCGACACTGTGCGCCTGCACGTCGAAGCTGTCGCTGTAGTGGCGGTAGCTGCTGCGCAGGGTGGTGCCCCATTCGTCGAAGTGGTGGTTCCAGCGCAGCAGCATGGTGGTGATGTCGCGCTTGTCGGGGCGGCGGTCGAACTGCTTGTACGGGTCGCTGAAGTAACCCCGCCCCTGGCTGTAGCCGAGGCTGATCTGGGCCAGGTCGTCGCGGCCCATCGCACGGGTCACGCTGAGCATCAGCTCATAGGTCTTGCGATCGGCTTCGGTGATGCCGAGCACACCGCCGCCCACCGGGGTGATGGTGTCGTTGCTGCCGCCCAGCCCGATGCTGACGACGGTGTTGTTGTCGGCGCTGGACCAGCGGCCTTCCAAGGACACGGCGTTCGAGTCGTAGTCGTTTTCGGTCGACCGGGCCGCGCCGACGGCGACCGCTGCGCGTTCGAAGTAGCGCGTGACCTTGGCGTCGAAGGCAGTGCGGCGGTCTTCCATGCGGCTGGCGCCGCTGACGTCGCTGTAGTAGCGCGGCGACGCGCCAGAGACGCGGTCCACCGTGCCCGAGGCTTCGACCAGCCAGCGCCGGCCCAGCGGCAGCACCAGTTGCAGCGCCGGCGCTTCGACGCTGATGCGCTTGAACGAACCGCCTTCGCTGCCGTCGTAGTACGGGTAGCGCGTCTGCACACTCTGGCTGTCCTGGTAGCGCAGGTATTTCACCGCGACGCTGCCATGTTCTGGCGCTTCTTCGGCCACGGCCGCCTGCGGCATCACGCCGGGCAGCGCCAGTGCTGCCAGCGTCAGCCAGCCGAGCGGGCGCGCTGCGCCGTCGCGTGGTTCAGTTGCAGCCACAGCCGCCTCCGCCGACGCCGCTGCCGCCCGAGGCGGCTTCCTTGCTGTTGTAGATGTGCTGGGTGAAACGCTGGTCGAGGCCGTCGCCGTTCATCGTCATTTCCGGCCGCGCTAGGTTGCCCTTCTCCCAGGCTTGCGGTGCGCCGAGTGCGCAGCCGCCGAGCAGCATGCTGCACAGCAAGGCCAGCCAGCAGGCCGCCCTCATGGCCGGGCCGCCAGCGCAGCGGCGATGCGGGTTTCGAGCTCAGTGCCGTCGTTGCCGCGAAAGCCGCTGTGCTGGGCCAGCACGCGCCCGTCGGCGTCGATCAGCACCGAGCTCGGCATCGCCTTCACGCCATAGGCGCGGGGCGTGTCGCCGCTGCTGTCGTAGGCGATCTGGAAACGTGCCGGCACCTGGGCCAGGAAACGCTCGGCGTCTTCGCGCCGCTGGTCGACGTTGACGGCGACGATGCGCAGCCCCTTCGCGCCGTACTTGGCCTGCATCTCGTTGAGCCAGGGGAAGGACTGTTTGCACGGCCCGCACCACGAAGCCCAGAAGTCGAGGTAGACGACGCTGCCCTTCAGCGCTGCCAGCCGCACGTTGCCTTGCGGGCTGTTGACGCTGATCTCGGGCGCCTTCTGGCCGTTGTCCAGCGCATGGGCCGGGCTGCACAGGCTGGCGGCCAGAAGCGCCAGGATCGACAGGGTGGTCTTCATTCGCGGGTCTTCGTGATGTTGAACGGGGCGGCCAGCAGCGCGGTGGCCAGCGCCAGCAGCAGCAGCCACCAGGCCGACGCAGCGCCGGCGCCGACGTTGGTGACTGCTGTGCGTGCTTCGGCCTGCAGCGGCACTTCGAGCACGGTGTTGTCTTCGGCGGTCACGCGCAGCGTGCCGGTACCGGTGCCGCCGGTGCTGGGCGCAAACACCACTTCCAGCGTGCAGGAAGCGCCTGGCGCCAGCGTCCACGGCACGCCGCGGCAGGCGTCGGCAGCGTTGCCCGTCTGCACGACGAAGCCGGCGCTGGTGACAACACTGCGCATCGTGGCGCTGGCGTTGGAGCGGTTGGTGAGGCGCAGCGACAGCGGCTCGCTGCGCCCGCCAGTGCGGATCACGATGGCGCGGAAGTCGATGCTGGCCCGGTCGGCGGCAAACGGCGTCACGCCTGTCGACGGCGTGCTGCCGCCGCCGCCAGTGCCACCACCACCGCCGCCACCCGCGCCGCCGCCTGTGCTGGCGGCGCCCAGGCCGGAGAGGCCGATGTCGGGCGGGTTGCTACCATCCGAAGCCACCAGCAGCGTCGCTGTCCGTGTGCCGGCCAGGTCGGGCACGAAGCTGACGATCACGGTGCAGCTTGCACCCTGCGCCAGTTGCACACCGCCCAGGCAGCTGCCGCCGCCGATCGAAAACGCCGCCGGGTCGGCCCCGGCCAGGCCGAAGGCCGAGATCGTCACCTGGCCCGGCCCCTGGTTCTGCAGCGTCAGCGTGCGGCCAGTGGCGACCTGGCCGACCTCGACGCTGCCGAAGTCCAGCGCCGTCGTCGCGTCGCTCCAGGCCAGCACCGGCAGCGATGTCGTGACGCCCAGCCCGGTGAGCACGATGCTGTTCGGCGAGCTGAAGGCGTTGGACTGGATCACCACCTGTTCGGCCGCGTTGCCTTCCCGCGGTGTGTAGGTGACACCGAGGTTGCAGGTGTTGCCGGCGGCCAGGCTGGCCGGGCAGTTGTGTGTGACCGCGAAGTCGGGCCCACTGCTGCCGATGGCGCTGATCTCCAGCGCCGCGCTGCCACTGTTGCCCAGCGTGGCGCTGCGTGGCACCGAGCTTGTGCCCACGGTGACACGACCGAAGCCCAGCGCCGGCTGCGACAGCGTGATCACCGGCGCCGGCAGCGCGATGGCATCACCCTGCAGCGACACCGAGGCCGTGCCGCTGGGGGTGTTCGACGCGATGTCGAGCTGCGCACTGCGGGTGCCCAGGCCCGAAGGCCGCAGCGCCAGCGTCACCGTGCACTGGCCTTGCGGGGGCAAGGCGGTGCTCGTGCTGCAGCTGCCGCCGAGCACGATGTCGGCGGCATGCAGGCCGCTGACCGTGAAGGCGCTGAAGCGCAGCTCGGCGGCGCCGACATTGCCCAGCAGCAGCGTGCGCGCCGTGCCGGCCAGGCCCAGCGCCTGCGTGCCGAGGTCCAGCGCGCTGGCGTTCAAGCTCAGGTTCGGCGCCGGCGCAGCGTTGACCTGGCCCACCAGCGCAATTGTCGAGCTGCCGCTGCCGGCGTTGTGCTGCAGCTGCACCTGGGCATTGCGGCTGCCCGCGGCACTGGGCGTGAAGCGCACGTCGATGCTGCAGTTGGCAGCCACCGGCACGGTGCCGCCGGTGGCGCAGCTGCCGTCGCTGCCGAGGCTGAAGTCGGCCGCATGGCTGCCACCAATGCTGATGCTGTTGAGCACCAGCGCCGCCTGCCCGGTGTTGCTGACCAGCACACGCTGGCTGGCCGAGGTGGCGCCCAGTGTCTCGGCGAAGGTCAGCTGCGTCGGCGAGACCACGACAGTGGGGGCGGTGTCGCCGCCGGTGCCGATCAGCGCCGCGGTGCTGCCGCCGCCGTTGTGTGCCAGCGTCAAGCTGCCAGAGCGGGTGCCTGCCAGCGTTGGCCGGAACACCACGGCCACCGTGCAGCTGGCGCCCGCGGCCAGCGAGAGCCCGTCCTGGCAGCTGCCGCCGGCGAGCGAAAAATCGCTGCCCGCGGTGATGCCGATGGGCCCCAGCAGCAGCGCCGCGGTGGCGCTGGCGGCGTTGCTGACGGTGATGGTCTGCGCCGGCGTTGCCACCGCGATGGTCTGGCTGCCGAAGTTGATGCCGGCCGGTGCCAGCGCCGGCTTCGGTGCCGCCGCCACCGGCAGGTAGGCGGCCGTGCCACCCAGCTTGGCGGCGATGTGCGCGGCGAGGTCGTTGAGCTGCTGGTTGCTGAGCTGGCCGGCCAGGAAGTGCATCTGGTCCTGCGCCGCGATCGACGCCTGGATCTTGCCGGCGGCTATGCCGTTGCCGATGCGGTTCTGCGCGCCGGCGGGCAGCGTGCCGTGGCAGGCCGAGTTGCTGCAACTGCGTTTGCCGCTGACCAGCGTGGCGCCATAGAGCTGGGCGCCGTTGGCGGCGTCTTGCGCCGCGGCCGGCGCTGCCCAACCCAGCGCTGCCGCGAGCAGCGCGGCCAACCACAGTCTTGCGCTCATGCCTTGAGCCAGGGCAGGTCCAGCCGCGCGCTGTTCCAGATCGCGTCGGTGTGGTCACCGTTGGCCTGGCGCACGTTCGGGTAGCCCCAGACCGTGGTGTCGATGTCGGCGGTGCTCGTGCCCATGCCGCGCAGCACCATGCCCAGCCACTGGTTGTAGAGCAGGCCCGAGTACCAGTGCGGGTCGGACGACCAGCTGAACGAGGTCAGGTCGCGGTAGTCGACGTATTGGCCGGTCTTCAGGTAGCCGCCGGCATCGCCCAGGCTCACCACCGGGATGCAGCGGTTGTGGTGGTGGCCGGGGTTGCCGCCCGAGCCGAGTTCCATCGCGCTGGCGATCAGTGCTTTGTCGAACAGCGTTGCGCCGTCGGCGCTGGTGACCTGGTCGAGCTTGTTCGCGATGTCCAGCATCGCGCCTTCGAACTGCAGTTGCACCGCGGCGCTGAAGCCGGCGCGTTTGCCGGTGTCGTCCAGGCTGTGGGCGTAGTTGCTGTGCCAGGCGTGTTCGGAGTCGGGGCCGAAGGTGTAGCTCGTCGGCCCGCAGACGTAGACCCGGCTGATGCCTGCGGCAAAGGCCGCGACGACGATGTCGTTCCACAGTTGTTCACATTGCGCCTGCTGCGGTGGCTGGCCGTAGAAGCCGGGGCCGGCTTCGACGGCCGCGGTGTCGGTGCTCGGGCGCGGAAAGTTGCTGCTGACGCTGCCGCCGCCGCCACCGGCCGCGGCGTCGAGCTTGGACTCGATGTCGTTGAGCAGGTCCATGTAGTTCGTCAGCCGCGTGCGGCAGTCGCTGCTGCAGGCCGGGTCGGCGAGCACCAGGTCGGCGTGTTCCTTGACGCGGTCGACCAGCACCACCTTCTCGGGCGCCGGCGCGGTGCCGCCGCCGCCCGTGCTGCCCGTGCTGCCCGTGCTGCTGCCGAACAGGCGGTCGAAGAGCTTGACGTTGCTTTCGGCCGTCTGCTCGGTCTGTGTCGTGCCGCTGCCCGCCTTCGACAGCGACACCAGGTTGCGCACGATCGCGCCCTGCGGCGGCCGTGTCGGGTAGAAGCCAGCAGACGCTGCGAGCACCTGGTCGATGCTCGGGCTGCCGCCGTCGCCGCCGAGCGAATAGCCGCGGTTGTGGCCGACGCTGGTGTGGTAGTCGAGGCCGTTGATGACGTTCATGCGCGACAACATGCGCGGCGACAGTGCGCTGCTGCTGGCTTGCAGGATGTCGCTGATGACGGTACGGCCGCCGTTCGTGGTGCTGGCCAGCGGCGCGCTGCGCACCGCGACACCACCGCTGTTGGCCGTCTGCGTCGGCGCCAGGTCGAGCAGCGGGCCGAAGAACTGGCTCTGGAAGGCACCGTGCCAGGTGGTCATGTGCACGAAGTAACGTTCGGCCGATGCCTGCGCCGTGACGGCGGCGCGCACTTCGCGCGGCAGCAGCGATGGCAGCAGCGGCAGGGCCAGCAGTGTGCCGCCGCTGCCGAGCAGGAATTGCCGCCGGCTGAGGCGGTTGTAGGCAGGCTTCATGGCTGCTGGCTCACGGCGATGGTGGTGAATTCCTTGCGCAGCGCCACCGACGCCAGCAGGCTGCGCAGGTTGGCGCCGCTGGCGGCCTGGCGGCGCAGCGCGTCGACGAGGTCGGCATCGGCCGCGCTGTCGGCGCGGCCGAAGGTGTAGCGCACGTAGTGGCGTGCAAAACAGCGCTCGAAGTGGCCGCTGTCCAGCACCAGTTGCTGCGCTTCGGCGGCGCTGGCCAGCGAGCGTGCGGCGGTGCCCGACAGTACCGCCACGACGCCGGTGTTGAGCGGCTTGTCGCCGAGGCTGGCGCCACTGTCGTCGCGCACCACTTCGCTGGTGCGCACACGGCCCAGCGCGTCGAAGCCTTCGAAGACGAAGCCCCAGGGGTTGATCACCGTCTGGTGGCAGCCCGTGCACGAGGTGCCGCTCATTTCGGTGACACGCTCGGTGCGCTGGCGTGTCGTCAGCACGCCGCTGAGGTCGGCCTTGGCGTTCGACTGGTCCATCGCCGGCGGCGGCAGCGCCTGGCAGGTGAGTGCGCTGAGCACGCGGATGCCGCGCTGGATCGGCAGCGTCGTGTCGGTGGCACCGTTGGCGATGAGGCCGATGCGTGTCAGCAGGCCGACACGTTGGGCTTCGCTGAACAGCGGCGGTGTCGACTGGCCGTCCCAGACCGGTGTGTTGTAGAGCGCGGCGATGTCGCTGCTGCGCGCAAAAGAGTGCCGGTCGGTCAGCACCTGCTGCAGCGAGCCGTTGCGCGCGGCGACGTACGAGACCATGTCCAGCACTTCGTCGATGGCCGCATTGCGCGTGCCCGGCAGCGGTTTGTAGCTGCCGGCAAAAGCGTCGAAGCGGGCGTTGCCGACCTTGCCGTCCATCGGCACCAGTTCCTGCAGCCTGAACCACTGTTCGAAGAAGCGCCGCAGCGGCGCTTCGGCGCGGCTGTGGTTCACCAGTCGCGTCACCTGCGCCTGGTAGACCGCCGGCTGCGCCAGTGTGCCGTCATCGGCCGCGGCAGCGAGTGCGGCGTCGGGCACCGTGTCCCAGAAGTGCAGCGACAGCCGCGTCGCCAGTTCGTGCGGCGACAGCGCCATGCAGCCGCCGTCGGCGCTGCCGGCCTGGCCGCGTTCGGTCACCAGGTAGAACTTCGGCGACGCGATCATCGTCGCCAGCACCTTGGCCACTGCCGATGCTGTGGTGGCGCCGCCGGCGGCGTTGCGGTAGATGGTGGCTTCGGCGTTGCTCAGCGGCTGGCGGAACAGCGCGCGGCCGGCACGCTGTACCAGGCTGTCGAGGCAGGCGCTGCCATCGCCGCTGCAGTTGCCGAGCAACTGGTTGACGCGGCTGCTGTCGCTGGTCATCGACTTGGCCAGCGCCACTGCGGTGGTGTGCAGCGCGCCGACCTGGCGGATGTTGAGCGGGCTGTCCAGGCGCTCGAAGCCGGTGTGGCGCGCGCTGTCGGGGTTGACCAGAGTGTCGGGCGGGAACTGCGCGGTGTCGGTCAGCAGCGCGGGCACGCTGGCGGCCAGCGTGCTGTCGCTGCTGAGCTGCAGCACCACGTCGCTCAGCGCATTGCCGACCTGCCTGCGTGTCAGCCGCCGCGGCGTGCCGGCCGCGTAGCAGCCGTTGCTGGCGACGGCGGTTTCGGCAGCAGCCACGGCCGTCACCTGTGCATGCGGGTCCATGCCGGGCGTGGCCACGACGGGCGGGTTGCTGTTGCCGGCAGGCGCTGCCCCGGCGGGGGCCGGCGCACCGCCGCTGCCACCGCCGCAGGCAGCGAGCAGGCTGGTGAGACAAACGAGCAGGAACAATCCGCGCATGGGACTCCGTGCAGGCAGTGGATGGTGTCGGGTCCCGTGCCAGACCTCGGACATCGAACCTCGGACGCGGGCGGCGCATCTTCTGTGTTGCGCGGCTGCCGGCGGCTGCTTTTCCGAGTGCGTCGCAGGTCGCGAATGGTGAGTAAACGGGTGCCGCTGGAAACAGCGGTAACCGCCTGTCGTCCAGGGCTGAAACACTCTGCGCTGACGCAGCCCCAGTTGCAGCACCCGCTGCGAGGCGAAATGGCCTAACGCCGTAACGGCGTGGCTGTTACACCTGCGTCCACGCTGCCGTGCCGGGGGCTGGCGCCCTCCAAACCCGGCTTGACAACGATGTCTTGGTCCGCGCGTGACTTAGTGCACATCAGCTGTTGTGCAGAAGGAACTTGCGCAGCACTGCAAACGCCGCGTCGGGTTCGTCGCGCCAGGCGCCATGGCCGGAGTTTGCAAAGCTGGCGAACTGCATCCACTGCGGGGGCAGCGCGGTGGCGATGTCTTGCGCGTCGGCGAGCGGGCATACCGGGTCTTGCTCACCGGCCATCACCAGCACGGGGCATGACGCCCGCGCCAGGCCAGGCAGCAGGTTCATCGTGCGCTGCTCGCCGCTGGCTGAAGCGAACAGGATCTCTTCGTTGAAGACGATGCGCTGGCCGGCTTCTTCGTTTGCCGGCTGCGTGTTGTAGTAACGCTTGCAGACGCGGTTGTAGTCGGCCCAGGTGGCGGCGTTCGGTGCGGTCCAGAAAGCTTCGGCCACGGTGCGGGCTTCGGCGCCACCGAACCGTTCGAACATCGCCAGCTTGCGCGGCAGCGCCATGTGCGGGCTGGTGCTCGACAGCACCACCTTGGCCGCATGCGCAGGATGGCGTGCGATGTAGCGCTGCGCGACGAAGCCGCCGAAGCTCTGGCCGAGCACGATGGGCTTGACGATGCCGAGCGCGCTGCACAGCCGCACCACGTCGTCGGCGAAGGTGTCGAGGGTCCATTCGCTCGCCGGCCGGTGGCTGCTGCGGCCGTGGCCGCGGTGGTCGTAGTAGACGATCTGCGCGATGTCGGCGAGGCGCGAAAACGCCGGCTTGAAGCCCGAATGGTCGTAGCCCGGGCCGCCGTGCAGCAGCACCAGCGTCGGCTTCTCGCGCAGCCGCGGGCCGTCGGGCACAAAGGCCGGGCCTTCGATGTCGACGAAGAGCTGGACACCGGGTTCAATTTCGATCTGCATGTTTTCAGTCCGTGTCTTTCAGTCGACGGGCCAGGGCATCGACTTCGGCAAGGTCATCGCCGGTGCGATCTCTGCGGTGTCGACACCGCGCCACCAGGGTGTCACGGCCTCGGCATGGGCCGGCTCCACGGCTTCGCCCAGGCGCGGCATCACGAGCTGCGCACGCCGCGCCGGCGCCAGCGCCAGCAAGGCTTCGGCCGGCTGGTCCCAGGCATGCAGCGCCAGGCTGAAGGTGCCCCAGTGCACCGGCAGCAAGACACCGCCGCCCAGCAGCGCCAGCGCTTCGAGCGCGTTCTCGGGGCCGAGGTGGATGTCGCCCCACGACGGATGGAAGGCGCCCACTTCCAGCAGCACCAGGTCGAAGGGCCCCAGGCGCTCGCGGATGGCCGCGTATTCGCTGGTCAGGCCGGTGTCGCCGCTGAAAAACACGCCGTGGCGCTGTGAACGCAGCACGAACGACGACCACAGCGTCGCGTTGCGGTCCTTCAGGCCGCGGCCCGAGAAGTGCTGCGACGGTGCCGCGGTCACCGTGAGCCCGCTGCCGGGCAGCGGGTGCGACTGCCACCAGTCGAGTTCGGTGATGAGCTCGGGCCGCACGCCGAAGGCTTCGAGGTGGGCGCCGACACCGAGCGAGGTGACAAACGGCACGCCGGTGCGCGCCAGCGCCTTCACGGTGGGCATGTCGAGGTGATCGTAGTGGTCGTGCGAGAGCACCACCAGGTCGATGTGCGGCAGCTGCGCCAGCGTCACCGGCACAGGCTGGAAACGTTTCGGGCCCAGCAGTGTCGACGGCGACGCACGTGGGCCCCAGACCGGATCGGTGAGCACCCGCACACCGTCGATTTCGAGCAGCACGGTCGAATGGCCCAGCCAGGTGGCACGCAGGCCGCTGGCCGGTGTCTTCAACCAGGCGGCACGCGGGTCCAATGACGGCAGCGGCGCACTCGGCACACGGCGGGTGCCGCCGCAGAGAAACTCGCTCAGCGTCGGCCGTGGCGCGCTGCTGTCGCGCAGGCCGGGCGCGATCGGGTGGCGGTTGCGGAAACCGTCGCCGGCCCACAGCGGCGAGGCCATCATGCGTTCGAGCCGTTGGCCCGCGGCGCGCGCACCCAGGGATTTCATCGTCGCACCTCGTTGGGGGTTGGGTTGCTGACACCCGAAGCGACATGGCCCGAAGGCACATGGCCGGCGGCGCTTTCGACATGCCGTGTCTGGTCGTCGAAGAAGAAGTCGGGCTCGAATTCGCGCAGGAACTCGCCCTTGGACAGGCCGCCGAGGAACATCGCTTCGTCGACCTCGATCTGCCAGTCCATCAGCGTGCGGATCGCGCGTTCGTGCGCGGGCGCGCTTCGTGCGGTGACGAGCGCGGTGCGCACCCGCATGCCCTGGCTGGGCGCCGCGCGCTGCAGCCGGTGCAAGGCCTGCAGCAGCGGCTTGAACGGGCCGGGTGCCAGCGGCGTGCCGGAGTGGTCGCGTTCGTGGCTCTGGAAGGCGTCCAGGCCCTGGTCCTGGAACACACGTTCGGCTTCGTCGGAGAACAGCACGGCGTCGCCGTCGAAGGCGATGCGCACTTCGTTCGGGTGCGCGTCGCTGGCGCGTTTGCTGTGCGGGTAGACACGCGCGGCGGGCACGCCGGCGTCGAGCGCCGAGCGCACGTCGGCTTCGTTGGTGCTGAGAAAGAGGTTGGCCGCCAGCGGCTTGAGGTAGCGCCACGGTGGTTCACCGCGTGTGAAGACACCGCGCTGCACCGGCAGGCCGTAGTGCTGGGCCGAGCGGAACACCCGCATGCCCGAGACGGGGTCGTTGCGCGAGAGGATCACGACCTCGACACGCTGGGTTTCGCCGTTGAACGCGAGCAGCTTGTTCACCAGCGAAAACGCCACGCCGGGGTGGGCCGGCTGCTCCAGCCGCTGCAGCTGCAGCTGCATGTAGGCGCGGTCGTCGCTGGCTTCGAAAACGCGGTTTTCTTCCTCGAAGTCGAACAGCGCGCGCGAGGAGATGGCCACGACCAGTTGGCCGTCCAGCGAGGTGGGCATGCGGGTCATCATAACGAGGGCCTCACCGGCTCACGGCACAATCCGGCGCCAAGCGAACACTGCGTTTTTGGAGACCTGCCGATGTACCGCCTGCTGCCCTTGTCCACCGCCGTGCTGTTGCTGGCGGCGACGCCGGTGTTTGCCGGCAAGGCGCACGAACATGGCGTGGCCCGGCTCGACGTGGCGGTGGAGCCGACGCGGGTGACGTTTCTGCTGGAAATGCCGCTGGACGCCCTGGTCGGCTTCGAACGCGAACCGCGCAGCGGCGCCGAACGCGCCGCGGTCGACGCGGCGCTGGCCAAGCTGCGTGCGCCGGCCACGCTGTTCGGCATCGACAGCGCCGCCGGCTGCACCGAAGGCAAGGTGACGATCGAGTCCGCCGCGCTCGGCCTGGGCGCCGCGCCGCCGGCCAAAGAAGGCCATGCCGATCTCGACGCCAGTTTCGAGTTCAACTGCAAGGACGGGCAGAAGGCGGGCTCTGTCGAGGTCCGCCTGTTCGACGCCTTTTCGCGGCTGCAGCGGGTGGAAGTGCAGGCCGCCACACGCAGGGGGCAGTTGAAGGCGACGCTGAAGCGGCCGACGACACGGGTGCCGCTGGCGCGATGACCGCGTGATGAAGCTCAAGTGATCGACATCCGCGACCTGCGTTTTCGCTGGCCGCGTGCGGCCGCCGACTGCGTGGCGATTCAGCAACTGCACATCGCCGCCGGCCAGGCCGTGTTCCTGCACGGCCCCAGCGGCTGCGGCAAGAGCACGCTGCTCGGGCTGCTGGCCGGTGTGCTGCTGCCGCAGTCGGGCAGCGTGAGCGTGCTGGGCCAGGCCTGGGCGGCGCTGAGTGCTGCACGCCGCGACGCCGCACGTGCAGACCATGTCGGCTACATCTTCCAGCAGTTCAACCTGCTGCCTTATCTGAGCGTGCTCGACAACGTCAACCTGCCCTGCCGGTTCTCGAAGCTGCGGCGCAGCCGCGCACCGGCCGGCAGTGCGCAGCGGCTGCTGCAGCGTGTGGCCTTGCCTGAAACGCTGTGGCAGCAGCCGGCGGCCGAACTCTCGGTGGGCCAGCAGCAGCGAGTAGCGGCGGCACGCGCGCTGATCGGCGCGCCCGAACTCGTGATCGCCGACGAACCGACCTCGGCCCTCGACGCCGCCCTGCGCGACAGCTTCATGGACCTGCTGCTCGGTGCCACCCGTGAACACGGCAGCACGCTGGTGTTCGTCAGCCACGACGAACGGCTGGCGGCGCGGTTCGATGCCCGGCTGTCGCTGCCGGAACTCAACGAGGCCGGGCGGTGAGGGCGCTGTTCGCGATTGCTGCGCGCAGCGCCTGGAACCGCCGCGGCACGCTGGTGCTGGTGGCTTTGTCGATCGCGCTGGCGACGCTGTTGCTGCTGAGCCTGGAGCGCATGCGCAGCGACATCCGGCAGAGTTTTTCGCAGTCGGTCAGCGGCACCGACCTGGTGGTCGGCGCGCGCACGGGCTCGGTGCAGCTGATGCTGTACGCGGTGTTCCACATCGGCGGCGCCACCAACAACGTCAAGATGGCCAGCATCGACGCCATCGCAAAACATCCTGCGGTGTCGTGGGTGCTGCCGATCTCGCTGGGCGACTCGCACCGCGGTTTTGCCGTGCTGGGCACGACGCCTGAATTCTTCACGCGGTTTCTCTACGGCGAGCGCCAGCCGCTGGCGCTGGCGCAGGGCCGCGCCTTTGCCGGCACGCTGGACGGGCTTTACGAAGCCGTGCTCGGCGCCGAGGTCGCGGACGCGCTGGGTTATGGCCTCGGCCGCCAGCTCACGCTGACCCACGGCGCCGGCGGCGTGATGGCGGCGGAACACGGCGACAAACCCTTCACCGTGGTGGGCGTGCTGGCGCGCACAGGCACGCCGGTGGACCGCACGGTGCACGTCAGCCTGCCGGCGATAGCGGCCATCCATCTCGACTTTGCAGGCGGTGCGCCCCTGCCCGGCATGCACATCGCGCCGGGCGACGCGCGCAAGTTCGACCTCGCGCCGAAGCAGGTGACGGCGGCGCTTGTGGGGCTGAAGAGCCGCGTCGCGGTGTTCCGCGTGCAGCGATTCGTCGCCGACTACGAAGCTGAACCGCTGCTGGCGGTGCTGCCGGGTGTGGCGCTGGACGAGCTGTGGGACGTCGTCGGCGTCGGCGAACGGGCGCTGCTCGGCATGTCGGTGCTGGTCGCGGTGGTCAGCCTGGCCGGGCTGGTGGCGGTGGTGCTGGCGGGGCTGAACGAGCGCCGGCGTGAACTGGCGGTGCTGCGCGCGGTAGGCGCCGGGCCGCGCCACGTGCTGTTGCTGCTGGCCACCGAGGGCGCGCTCGTCACCTGCGCCGGTGCACTGGCCGGCGCGCTGGCGGCGGCGGTGGGCGTGGCGCTGGCGGGGCCGTGGATCCAGGCGCGTTTTGGCATCACGCTGCAACTTTCCGCACCCACAGCCACTCAATGGGCGTTGCTGGGTGCCGTGTTGCTGGCGGGTATGCTTGCCAGCCTGGTGCCCGGATGGCGTGCCTACCGCCTGTCGCTGGCCGACGGGCTTTCACCACGAAGCTGATCGCGAAGCCGGACCTCCCCATGCGCAAACTCATCGCCCTGACCTTGGCCGCAGCCTGCGGCCTGGTGTTCGCCCAGCCCAAGGACGGCGTGCCCGTGCCAGGCCCGGCGCTGGGCGGCAGCAAGGCCGCGCCAAAGGCCGCCGCGGCCGCCAAACCGTCGCCGTTCAAGACCATCACCTGGGACGAACTGGTGCCCAAGGACTGGGACCCGATGAAGGAGTTCAAAGGCCTGGACATGAACTCGCTGGTCGACGGCGACCCGCGTGCCAGCGCGATGATGAAGCGCATGCGCGAAGTCTGGGACAGTGCGCCCACCAACCCGGCCATCGTCGGCCAGCAGGTGCGCATTCCCGGCTTCGTCGTGCCGCTCGAAGAAGGCAAGGACGGCGTCAAGGAGTTCCTGCTGGTGCCGTACTTCGGCGCCTGCGTGCACAGCCCGCCGCCGCCGGCGAACCAGATCATCCACGTGCTGCCGAAAGACGCCGCCAAGGTGCGTTCGATGGACGCGGTCTGGATCAGCGGCACGCTGGCCACGCTGCGCACCGATTCGTACATGGGCGCCAGCAGCTACCGCGTCGAAGCCACCGCGGTCGAGCCCTACGCGGAAAAACCGCGGTGAGCGGCGCGTCGAAGGCGGCCGACCTCACGCGCAACCTGCTTGCCGTGCTGGTGCTGGGCCTGCTGATCGCCGGCTCGCTGTGGATCCTGCGGCCCTTTCTGGGCTCCACCATCTGGGCCGCGATGGTGGTTGTCACCACCTGGCCGGTGATGCTGCGCGTGCAGGCGCGGCTGCGGGGCAAACGCTGGGCCGCCGTGCTGGTGATGACGCTGCTGCTGCTGCTGCTGTTTGCGGTGCCGCTGACGCTGACGCTGGTGACCCTGGTGGACAACGCCGACCGCATCGTCGACTGGTTCAAGACCTTGACGACGATGCGTCTGCCGGCCACGCCGCCCGACTGGGTGGCGGCGCTGCCGCTGGTCGGCCAGCGCATCGTCATCGCCTGGGAGCAGGCGGTGGCCGCCGGCATCGAGGGTCTGCTGCCGCGGCTGCAGCCCTACGCCGGCAGCGTCACGCGCTGGTTCGTGGCCGAGGTCGGCAGCGTCGGCTTCGTGCTGATGCAGTTCCTGCTGACGGTGGCCATCGCCGCCGTGATGTACGCCAGCGGCGAAGAGGCAGCGCGCCAGGTGCGCGCTTTTGCGCACAAGCTGGGCGGTGAACGCGGCGGTGCGATGGTGACGCTGGCCGGCGCCGCGATCCGTGGTGTCGCCCTCGGCGTCGGCGTCACAGCGGTGGTGCAGGCGGTGCTGGGCGGCCTCGGGCTGGCGCTGGCCGGCATTCCTTTCGCCGGGCTGCTGACGGCGCTGATGTTCATGCTGTGCATCGCGCAGATCGGCGCCTTGCCAGTGATGGTGCCGGCGACGATCTGGGCCTTCTGGAGCGGCGACACCGGCTGGGGCATCTTCCTGGCGGTCTGGTCGGGTGTCGTCGGCACGCTCGACAACTTCCTGCGCCCGGTGCTCATCCGCATGGGCGCCGACCTGCCGCTGCTGCTGATCTTCGCCGGCGTCATCGGCGGCCTGTTCGCGTTCGGCCTCGTCGGCATCTTCGTCGGGCCGGTGGTGCTGGCGGTGGCCTTCACGCTGTTCGAAAGCTGGATCGAAGAACCCGAAATCTAGGGCACACCAATGAAGAGGTAGGCATTCGTCGCACCCGACGTCGAATGCCCGACGCCCAGGTAGAGCGGGCCCAGCGAGGTTTCACCGCCCAGGTACAGCGTGCCCGAATTGAGCCAGCCGGTGCGGCGCGGTTCGGTGATCGGCGTGCCCATCTTGCCGGCTTCCAGCGCCAGGCCCAGGCGCATGTCGCCGCGCAGGCCCAGCGGGGCGCGGCCGATGATGCGTTCGCCGCGCAGGTTCACATAGCGCATGTTGTCGCCCAGCAGCTGTCCGTTGGCAAAACCCGAGAGGTTGAGGAAACCGCCGAGCGAGGCTGCGTCGTCGAACGGCAGGTTGCCGCGGGGTGAGGCCGTGGCCGCGGCGCGTGTGGCCACGACCCAGGAACCCAGCTGCCAGGCGCCGCGCGCTTCGAGCGTGAGCTTGGCGTAGTCGCGCTGCGCCGTTTCGTACCAGCTGGCGCGTGCCGACCAGCCGCGGTTGGGAAAGTACAGGCCGTTGCGCTGGTCGAGGTCGAGCACCGCGAACCAGCCGTTGTCGCGCACCGAGAGGTCGGGGAACAGCGGCAGGCCGGTGTCCAGCGTGGCCTTGTAGTGGCTGCTGCGCCGGCCCAGCCGGGCCTGGCCGAGCAGGCCCAGGTTGGCGCCGACGGCGAGCTCGGTGCTGCCGGTGCCGGCGCGGTATTCGGCGACACGTTCGTCGTCGATGAAGATGTCGGCACGGTTGCGGTGGTAGCCCGTCAGCGCTTCAACGAAAAACTGCTGCCGGCCGTCAAGAGGCTGGTAGAGCTCGATGCCGGCGCCGGTGGTGCTACCGATTTCGCCGCTCACCAGCAGCTCGGCACCCAGCCGGTTGAGCCAGGTCTTCTGGTAGGCCGCGCGCAGCGAGTAGGTCGAGCCCTGGCTGAGGTTCGAGTTCAGGTTGACGGCAAAACGCAGGTAGTCCGGGCCCCAGCGTTTTTCCACCGGGTTGATGCGCAGCACGTTGCGGTCGCGCTGCGTCAGCAAGCTGTAGTCGACGCCTTCGAAGTAGCCATCGCCATAGGCACGCAGCAGGTCGCGGTTGAGCGCGTCGGTGTCCAGCGGCTCGCCGGTGCGCTGCTGCAGGTGGCGGCCCACGACTTCGGGGTTCACGCGCTGCAGGCCGGTGATCTCGATGGCGTCGATGCGCTGGGCCTCGGGCCGGTGGTCTTCGAGCGTCTTGCGCCAGGCCGCGAACTCGGCCGCCGGCACCGACAGCCGCGCCAATGTGGTGGCCATCGCCTCGGCGGCGCTGCGGCCCCGGTCTGCGGCTTCGGCATTGCGTTCGAAGTCGCCGGCGGTGATGCCGTTCAGATCGGGCTGGATGTAGATGTCGTTCGGCGTCAACGTTGCCAGCGACTGGCTCACGTTCTGCTCGGTGAGGATGGCCACGACCTGGGCCGACACCGAGAGCAGGCCGGAGATGTCGCCGGCCTTCAGCAGCGGCGAGCCGACGTTGACGACGATCACGACCTCGGCGCCGCAGCGTTCGCGCACTTCGCGGATCGGCACGTTGTCGACCAGGCCGCCGTCCACCAGCTTGCGGCCTTCGTAGTCCAGCGGCGCCATCAGCCCCGGCACCGACATGCTGGCGCGCATCGCCTGCGTCAGGCTGCCGTCGCGGAACACGACACGCTGGCCGGTGCCGATGTCGGTGGCGATGATGGACACCGGCAGCGGCAGCTTGCCGATGTCGCGTTCACCGGCGTCGGCGCGCACCAGCTGGTTGAAGAAAAGCTTGATCTTCTGCCCGGCCACCACGCCCGGCGGCGCCACCATGCCCTGGCGCGTGATGCCGCTTTCGCTGCCGGGCAGGAAACGCTGCGAGAGGCGTTTGCTGCGGATGTTCTGCTCGGTGTAGTCGGGGTTGTCCTGGAACATGTCGACCCAGTCGGCCTCGGCCAGCTCGCGCCGCATCGTCGCCGGACTCAGGCCGGCGGCCCAGGCACCGGCGACCAGCGCGCCCATGCTGGTGCCGGCGACGCAGTCGACGGGGATGTGCAGCCGCTCCAGCACTTCGAGCACGCCGATGTGCGCCGCGCCACGGGCGCCGCCGCCGCCGAGCACGAGGCCGACACGCGGCCGCTCGGCGGCGCTGGCCGTCTGCAAACCGGCCAACGAACCGGCCAACGAACCGGCCAACGAACCGGCCAACAACAGGCAGGCCGTAGCCAGATGCGTCGAATAGTGCTTCATGTGGTCATTTTCGGTGGCAGCCAAAGGCTCAAGCCGGCACCGAGATCGCCGATCACTAGCAAACCATGTTCCGTCTTTGGCTTCTTCGCAGCCTGTTTGTCTTGTGGCTGCTGCCCACCGCGCCGGGCATTGCTGCGCCCCTGTTGCTGGACGGCCGCAATGCCGTGCCCGCCTGGCCAGCGGTGACACTGCTCAGCGACCCCGATCACCGGCTCGACATCGAACAGGTGCTGCAGCGGCTGCAGGACTTCACGCCGCCAGCCGGCGCCGCGGCCAACCTGGGCCGGGTTGCCGACACGGTGTGGCTGCGCATCCCGCTGCACGTGCCGGGCGTCGTGCCGGTGCAGCGTGTGCTTGAGATCGACTACCCGGCGCTGAACCGCGTCGACCTGTACGTTGTCCAGCAAGGCCGGGTGCTGCAGCACGTGCGCATGGGCAACGAGCTGCGTTTCAGCGAACGGCCGCTGCCGTCGCGCACCCATGCCGCGGCCCTGACACTGGCGCCCGGCGACCACGAACTGTTGCTGCAGGTGCGCACCCGCAGCTCGATGCTGCTGCCGATCACCCTGCGCACACCCGAGGCCTTCACGGCGCAGGAGTCGTGGGCGCAACTGCTGCAGGGTGTGATGGCCGGCCTGGCGTTGTGCATGCTGATCTACAGCCTGGCGCACTGGCTGAGCCTGCGCGACCGCCTGTTCCTGCAATACGCGGCGCTGCTGGCCGGCAACACTGTCTTCCTGCTGTCGTACTTCGGCATTGGTGCGCAGTACCTGTGGCCCGACGCGCCGGCGCTGTCGCAGCAGATCTCGCCGCTGGCGGTGCTGCTGGCGGTGTTTGCAGGCACCGGATTCGTGCGTGTGACGCTGGCGGTGCGCGAGATCAGCCGCCTGACCGACCTGGTGATCACCGGCATCGGCATGGCGGCGCTGGCGAGCCTGGGGCTTGGCACGCTGGGCCTGCTGGACTACCGCGCGGTGCAGACCCTGGCCAACGGGCTCGGGCTGTTGTCCACCGCCGTCGTGCTGCCGGTGGCCATCGTGCGCGCCCGCCTCGGTGAAAGGGTGGCCATCTACATGCTGTGCGGCTGGGCCTTTTACGTCGTCGGCGCCGCCATCATGACCGGGTTGCTGCGCGGCTTCATCGAACCGACCTTCGCGACACAGTACTTCTACCCGCTGGCGACGCTGGTGGAGATGTCGGCCTGGATGGCCGTGCTGGGCGAACGTGTGCACAGCATCCACCGCAACGCCGACCGCGCCCGCGTCGAAAGCGAGACGCTGCGGGCGCTGGCCCACACCGACGCGCTGACCGGCCTGCCGAACCGGCGTGGCCTCGAAACCGAACTCGCGCTGGCGCTGCCACTGGCCGACAACCAGCGTGTTCTGGCCGTCTACCTGCTGGACCTGGACGGTTTCAAGGCCGTCAACGACCGCCTCGGCCACGATGCCGGCGACGAACTGCTGATCGCCGTCTCGGCGCGGCTGCGCGCCGAACTGCGCCGCGGCGACGTGGTGGCGCGGCTCGGCGGCGACGAGTTCGTCGTGCTGGCACGCGACCTCGGCACCGAGGCCGATGCCTGGCAGCTCGGGCGCAAGCTGGTGGCTGCTTTCGGCCAGCCGTTCACGGTGCGTGGCCAGACCTGCAGCGTCGGCCTCACCGCCGGCTTCGCGCTGGCGCCGCTGGACGGCCACGATGCGCCGTCGCTGCTGCGCCGCGCCGACGCCGCCATGTACGCCGGCAAACAGTCGGGCAAGGGCACGGTGCGCCGCGGCGCGGCGTCTGCCGGCCTCGCCGCCGTTTAAGCCCCAGCCGTTACTGCATGAACCCGATCGGCCCGCGTTTGGCGTGGGCCTCGGGCAGGTCGGCCAGCTCCACCGCGGCACGGCCGGCAAGGCGGGCGTTGCCGAAGGCCGTCATCCAGCCGCGGCGCATTTCGCGCGGCGCCATGCCGGCGAAGCGGTCGAGCACGGCGTCGCCGGGCTCTTCGTCGAAACGCCGGCCCCAGTCGTGCTGTTCACGCAGCTGCCTGTACAGGCGCAGGGCGATCGAACGCGCGGCGTCGAAGTCGGGGCTGCGCACCTCGAAGACGTTCATCCGGTTCAAGATCGGTTCCGGAATGCAACGTTCGTCGTTCGCGGTGGCAACCCAGATCACCTGGCTGGCGTCGATCGGCACTTCGGCGAACTCGTCGGTGAAGCTGCCGGCGGTGTCGTGTTCGAGCAGGCTGTACAGCGCCCCCAGCGGGTCGTAGGCGTGTTCGCCGCGGGCCTTATCGATCTCGTCGACCACCATCACCGGGTTCGCGTACTGGCCGTCGACCAGGGTTTCGAAGACCTTGCCCGGGCGCGCGCCCTTCCACTGGCTGGAGGCGCCGCTGAGCACCCAGCCGGCGGTGAGTGAACTCATCGAGATGAAACCGAGGCCGGTGCCCAGCAGTTCGGCCACCTCGCGCGCGAAATGGGTCTTGCCGATGCCCGGTGGGCCCAGCAGCAGCATCGGCGTGATTTCCAGCGCGTCGCGGCTGTCCTGGCACAGCGCGAGCTGGCGCCGCAGGTCGTCGAGCACCTCGCTGAAGTTGGGCAACTCGTCGTAGAGGTGGTCCATTGCCGGCAGGCCCGAGGGCTTCACCTGGAAGCGGTCTGCACCCTTTTCGAGCATGCGCTCGTAGGTGGTCCGCAGCGATTCGTGTTCTTTCGCCGGCAGCCGCGCCATGCGTTTTTCGACATCGTGCAGCCGGTACAGGCTGCGCATGCGCGCAATCGGGATGCGGCCCGACTCGGCTTGGGCCATGGGAACCAGATCGTGCGACATCGACGGCATGCACATCTCCTGCAACGGAACGCCTGGGGTCATTCAAGCACAGCCGGCCGCTTGGCAAAACCCAAGGAGCGGGGGGTTTCACGGTCAGATGGCGAAACGGCTTCAGCAATTTGTGGGCCGGCCGATACGTTTGAAACACGGCTGTCGCAGGTTTGACGCATGCGTGAAACCTGGGCCGGCCAAAGTAGCACTGTGGACGCCAGAGCCACTGCCCCCACCGATGGAGACCACGATGTACCACCCGCTGCTGCTGCAACCCGAAGTTCTGCGCGACCTGCCGGCGCTGCTGGAAGACCGTCGGCCGCGCCGGGTCGAACCCGCCATGGCGCCCAGCTACCGCAGCGAGGCGTTTGCCGAAGACCTGTTCGGCGAGCCGGCAACGGCCGCGCCGGCAGGCTCGCTGCGCGTGACACTGCTGTCGCTGGTGCCGACGCTGCTGGTGCTGGTCAGCGCCGGCCTTTCCGTGCTCGCCTGAAACAATCGAAACGGCGCCGAGACGGCGCTGAAACGCTGCACACGCACAGTGCAGCGCATGAATCCGCTGCAATCCCCTCGTTATGATGCGCCCGCCGCGCCCGCGGCTTCAGGAGCGCAGACGATGGCGCCAAGCGCGAACCTCCCCACCCTGCTGGTGGTGGACGACGAACCCGAGCTGCGCACGCTGCTGGGTGACTATTTCGGCCGCCATGGTTTTGCCGTGGCCGCTGCCGCCGACGCGGCCGAGGCCCGCACTTGGCTCGCCGCGCAGCGGCCGCAGGTGGCCCTGCTGGACATCAACATGCCCGGCGAAAACGGCCTCTCGCTGGCGCGCTGGCTGCGCGAAGCCCACCCCGGCGTCGGCATCGTGATGCTGACGACGGCCGGCGAAGCGGTCGACCGCATCATCGGCCTCGAACTCGGCGCCGACGACTACATCCCCAAACCCTTCGAGCTGCGCGAGGTGCTGGCGCGTGTGCGTGCGCTGCTGCGTCGCATGCAGCCGGCGGCGACAGGCACAGCAGGCGCGCAGCCGACGGCGACGCAGCAGGTGGCCTTCGGCACCTGCCGGCTGGACCTGGACACACGCCAGCTGTTCGGCGCCGACGCCGCCGAGATCGAGATCACCGCCGCCGAGTTCGACCTGCTGGCGCTGTTTGCGCGGCACCCGAACCGGCCGCTGTCGCGCGACACCATCATGGAGCAGGCGCACAACCGCGGCTGGGACGTGTTCGACCGCTCGATCGACCTGCGCATCATGCGGCTGCGGCGCAAGATCGAACGCAACCCCGACAAGCCCGAGGTGCTGAAGACGGTGCGCAACGTGGGCTACGTCTACATCCCCGCATGACAGATCCCGGGGCCGGCACGCTGCGTGCGGCGCGCCGGCTGCTGTGGCTGCTGGTGGTGCCCGTGCTGGGCCTGCTGGCGGTGTTGACGACGCTGGAGTACCTGCAGCGCATGCAGGACGCCGAACGCGACCTGCTGCGCCGCGCCGAGGAACGGGCGCAGGAACTCGAAGCCGTGGTGCGCCCGGCGATGGCCCATGTGCAGGATCTGCGGGCCTGGCTGGAACAGCGCTGGCACGACGCACCCGACGCCGGCCCGGTGCTGCGCCAGGCGCTGCAGCCGCGGCTGGTGGCGGGGCGCGCTGATGGCTGGTCGCTCGACGCCGCGAACCCGGCGCAGCGTCAACGTTTCGGCCAGGTCTGGTGGGCCGAACCCGACGGCCGCGAGCCCGAGCCTGCGTGGCTGCGCCGCGCCCAAGGATTCGTCGAGCAGGCGCGCATCGTGCACCAGCGGGCGCCGGGTTTCGAGGCCACCTGGTTCGCCGCAGCCGAGGCCAATACCTCGTTCGGCTACCCCTGGGTGGCGAGCGAACGCATGTTGCACACGATGGGCGAAAACACCCTGGTGGCCATCAACAGCGTGCGCCAGCGCGCCGCGCAGCGCTCGGTGGAAGCGCTCGCGCGCAACCCCGACGACACCACGTTCTGGGGCCCGCCCTACGTCAGCCAGCTCAACGGCCAGCTCGTGATGTCGCATGGCGCGATGGTGGTGGTGGACGGCCGCTACCGCGGCGAGGTCAGCCTCGACTTCCGGCTCGACGACCTGCAGCTGCGCATCGCGCAGTGGACGACGCCGCGTGACGAACACCTCGACGGCGCCCGGGTCTGGATCGTCGACGCACGCGGCAACGTGCTGGCCGACTCGGCCAAGCCGCTGGCTGCACCCGACGCCCAGGGTGGCCTGGCCGACACCCCGGTGCTGGTGCCGCTGGCCAAGCGGCTGCCGGCCGGCCTGGGCAGCGCCGATCTCGATGCCACGCTGTTCGGCCCCAGCCGTGTGCACCGCGGCGAAGGCTGGGTGCTGACGGCGGCGGTGCGCATCGGCTCGCCCTGGCTCTACGTGCAGGCCACCCCCGAGCGCAGCCTGCGCCTGCAGGTGCTGCCGACGCTGGCACCCAACCTGGTGCTGGCGCTGGCGCTGCTGGCGATGTTCGTCGCCGGGCAATGGGTCTTGCAGCGCAGTTTCGTGCAGCCGGCGCTGGCGATCCTGGATTACCTGCGCGCGCTGTCGGCCGATGCCAACGCACCGGCGCCGCAGCTCAGCACCCGCTGGTCGGGCTGGATCGCCGCCGTCACCGACACCTTCCGCCGCCAGCGTGAACTGCAGCAGCGCGAACGCCAGACCGAGGCGCTGAAGGCATCGATCATCGACCACGCCGTCGCCGGCATCGTCAGCACCGACGCCGAAGGCCGCATCGTCGAGTTCAACCCGGCGGCCGAAACCATGTTCGGCCGCGTGCGTGCCGAGGTGTTGGGCCAGGCGGTGGGCGAGATCATCGTGCCGCCGCGCATGCGGGCCGGGCACGATGCCGGCATCGCGCGGCTGGCCGCGGGCGGCGCACCGCAGATGCTGGGCAAACGCGTGCAGATGCCGGCCTTGCGTGCCGACGGCGCCGAGTTTCCGGTGGAGATGGTGCTGTTCCGCACCGAACTCGGCGGCACCGTGCACTACACGGCATCGATGACCGACGTGACCGAGCGTGTCGAAGCCGCCGGTCAGATTGAACGCCAGCGCGACGCGCTGCGCCAGAGCGAAAAGCTCACCGCGATGGGCAGCCTGCTGGCCGGCGTCGCGCACGAGCTGAACAACCCGCTGGCCATCGTGATGGGCCGCGCCAGCCTGCTCGAAGAAACGACCGAAGGCACGGCCCTGCAGGCCGATGCGCGGCGCATCCGCGAAGCCGCCGAACGCTGCGGCCGCATCGTGCGCACGTTCCTGAACATGGCGCGGCAGCGGCCGGTTCGGCGCGAGCCGGTGCAGCTGAACGACCTGGCGCGCGCCGCCGCCGAGATGCTGGGCTACACGCTGCGCAGCCATGGCATCACGATCGAGCTGACGCTGCTGGAGCCGCTGCCCGAAGTGATGGCCGACGGCGACCAGGTCGGCCAGGTGCTGCTGAACCTGGTGGTCAATGCACAGCATGCGCTGGGCGCGGTGGACAGTGAACGCCGCATCACGCTGCAGACCGGCGTCGAGCAACGCCGCGACAACCGCGAGCCGCGGGTCTGGCTGCGGGTGGCCGACACCGGCCCCGGCGTGCCGGCCGAGGCGCGGGCGCAGATCTTCGAGCCGTTTTTCACCACCAAGGCCGAAGGCATCGGCACCGGGCTGGGCCTGTCGGTGTCGCGCACGATGGTGCGTGAACATGGCGGCGACCTGGTGCTCGAACGCGACGGCGGCGACGGCAGCGGTGCGGCGTTCCGGCTGAGCCTGCCGATCAGCGGCGAAGCGCGCGACAGCACCGCGAGCATGCCGCTGGACATCGCGCCGCCGGCGCCACAGGCACGGCTGCTGGTGGTGGACGACGAAGCCGAGATCGCCGAGCTGATGCGTTCGATGCTGGAAAGTGCGGGCTTCGAGGTCGCCACCGCCGAGTCGGGCGCGGTGGCGCTGGAACTGCTGGATGCGGCGCGTTTCGACGCCGTGATCTCCGACCTGCGCATGCCCGACATGGACGGCGCCGCGCTCTGGCGCGCGGTGCGTGCGCGCCACCCGGCGCTGGCGCGGCGCATGTTGTTCGTCACCGGCGACACCTTGTCGCCCGAAGCGCAGCAGTTCCTGGACAAGGCGCGCAGCGCCAGCCTGGACAAACCCTTTGCCAAGGGCGATCTGCTGGCGGCCGTGCAGACCTTGTTGTCGAACTAGGCCGTGAACTAGGCTGGTACGGCGGCGGCTTCGTCGGCCGCCGCGATCATCGTCGTCGCGACGATGGTGTACATCGCGATCCAGGCGTCGCGTGTGCGCGCGTCGAAGGCGTCGCCCAGGCCCTGGGCCAGCGTCTTCAGCAGCGCGGCGCCGACGGCGTCGTAGTGCGCCGGCTTGACGCCGTAGCCGCCGTGGCGCGTGCCCAGCTGGCGCAGCACCGGCACCAGCACGTGGGGCTTGTCGAGCAGGCCGACGGCAGCGCCGATCATCTGCATCAGCTTCACGCCCTGGGTGCCCATGTCGCCCTTGAACAGCGCACGCAGCTGCGGCTGGTCGTCGAACAGGTTCTTGTAGAACAGGTCGGCGGCGGTCTGCGCGATCGGCAGCACCAGGGCGAAGCTGTTGCGGACGAGATCGATCTGGTGCGGGCTCATGGCGGGTCTTTCTTCAGGGGTGTTCGAGTCCCTGAACGATGCCCGGCGGCCGTTTCAGCACCGCTTCGCGCGGTGTTTCCTTCGTTTCAACGCCGCGTCTGCCGTTGTGCCTATTTGACCCAGGTGTTGAGCTGGATGATCGGCAGCAGCACGGCGAGCACGATGACGAGCACGACGACGCCCATCGCGACGATGAGCAGCGGCTCCAGCAACGTGGCCACGGCCATCGCACGGCGCTGCACCTCGGCCGAGAGCTGCGCCGCGGCGCGGCCCAGCATCACCGGCAGCTGGCCGGTTTGTTCGCCCAGCCGCGCGAACATCGACAGCAGCCCGGGGAAACGTTTCTTGCCGGCCAGCGCACTGGCCAGCGGCGCCCCTTCACGCACCTGCACCAGCGCGTCCATCGCGTCGGCGCGCATCGCCCGGTTGCCCAGTGTTTCGGCGGCCGCCTGCAAGGCTTTGAGGATGGGCACACCGGCGCCGGCCAACATGGCCAGCGTGCCGGCAAAACGCGCCGCGTTGTAGCCGCGGGCCAGCCGGCCGAGCAGCGGCAGGCGCAGGAAGCTGGCGTCGGTGCTTTCGCGGAAGGCCGGGTTGCGCCGCATCGCCAGGAAACTGCCGATGCTGCCCGCAGCCAGCAGCGCCACCGCCCAGCCCCAGCTGCGCACGAAGCCGCTGACGGCGAGCATGCCTATCGTCAGCACCGGCAACGCACGTTTGGAGCTGATGAACACCGAGGTGACTTGCGGCACGACGTAGGTGACGAGAAAGATCACGATGACAAACGCGATCACCGAGACGATGGCCGGGTAGAGCATCGCGCCGAGCAGCTTGCTGCGCAGCGCCTGGCGTTCTTCGAGGTCGTCGGCCAGCCGTTCGAGCACCGGGCCCAGTGCACCGCTTTGTTCACCGGCGGCGACGACGGCACGGTAGACATCGTCGAACTCGCGCGGCGCGGTCCCCAGCGCACGCGCAAACGGGCTGCCAGCGTTGACCTCGCTGCGCAGATGCGCCACCAGCTCGCGCTGGCGTTGTTCTTCCGATTCATCTGCCAGTGCCGTGAGCGCACGTTCGAGCGGCAGGCCCGAACCCACCAGGCCGGCAAGCTGGCGTGTCCACACCGCCAAGCCGGTGGAAGAAAACACCCGGCCCTTGAAGCGCGGCGCGGTGCCGTCGGTGGTGGCCGCGGTGACGGGTGTGACCCCGAGCGGCACGAGGTCGCGCGCGCGCAGCTGCGAACGTGCAGCACGCGCGTTGTCGGCGTCGAGCAGGCCGGTCTGCGACTTGCCGGCAGCGTCGAGCGCTTCGAAGCGGTAGGCGGGCATGTCAGGAGGGGAGATTCAGAGAGAGCGGGTTGGACTGCTGTCGGCCCTTTGCGGACATTGGGTCTGTGGCGATCGCGTGCGCTTGGGGTGCCCTGTTGCGCTCATGTCCCCCGCGCCAGCTTGCTGCGCAAGCTGGCGCTCCTCCTTTACTTCGCTCCACAGGGCACCCCAATCGCCCGCTCAGGCACCACGGGTGGCGCGCCACTGGCAGGCATGCCAAGCGGGTGGCAGGCCGAGGACGCTGGGTACCGGGCGCAGGGAAGTAAAGGAGGAGGCCCGGCTTGCGCAGCAAGCCGGGCCGGGGGACATGAGCGGAGCCCGGTACCCAGCGGCCTCGGCCCGCTACGACCCTTCGAACGAGTGTCCATCGCCGGCAGGGAGTCACCCGCGTTTGTGCTCGGTTCATCTCAATCCCGCGTCACGCGGATCACTTCTTCGGCCGACGTGACACCTTCGCGCACCAGCCGTTCGCCGTCTTCGCGCATCGAACGCAGCCCGGTGCCGCGTGCGGCGGCGATGAGGTCCTGCTCCGAGGCGCGGTTGTGGATCAGCGTCTGCATGCCTTCGTCCACCGTCATCAGCTCGTAGACGCCGGTGCGGCCCTTGTAGCCGGTGTGGCTGCATTCCTTGCAGCCCACGGGGTGCCAGCGGCCGGCGTCGTCCTGCCGCGCGCAGGCCGGGCAGAGCTTGCGCACCAGGCGCTGCGCCAGCACACCGAGCAGGGTGCTGCTCAGCAGGAAGGGCTCGACACCCATGTCGATGAGGCGGGTCACCAGGCTCGGCGCGTCGTTGGTGTGCACGGTGGCCAGCACCAGGTGGCCGGTCAGCGAGGCCTGGATCGCGATCTGCGCCGTTTCATGGTCGCGGATCTCGCCGATCATGATGACGTCCGGGTCCTGGCGCAGGATGGCGCGCAGTGCCTTCGCAAACGTCAAGTCGATCTTCGGGTTCACCTGCGTCTGGCCGATGCCGGGCAGCTCGTATTCGACCGGGTCTTCCACCGTCAGCACGTTGGTCGTGCTGGTGTCGATGCGGCCCAGGCTGGCGTACAGCGTCGTCGTCTTGCCCGAACCGGTGGGGCCGGTGACGAGCACGATGCCGTGCGGCTGCTGGATCAGGCGGTGGAACGAGGCCAGCACGTCGCCGCTCATGCCCAGGCCCTCGAGCGTGAACTTCGATTCGGTCTTGTCGAGCAGGCGCAGCACGGCGCGTTCGCCGTGCGCGCTGGGCAGGGTGGACACCCGCACGTCGATGGCGCGGCCGCCGATGCGCAAGCTGATGCGGCCATCTTGCGGCAGTCGCTTTTCGGCGATGTCGAGTTCGGCCATGATCTTCAGCCGGCTGATCAGCGCCGCATGCAGCGCCTTGTTCGGTTGCACCACTTCGCGCAGCGTGCCGTCGACGCGGAAACGTACCGCACTGCTGCGTTCGTAGGGCTCGATGTGGATGTCGCTGGCGCCGTCTTTCGCGGCCTGCGTCAGCAGCGCGTTGAGCATGCGGATGATGGGCGCGTCGTCGGCGGCTTCCAGCAGGTCTTCCACCGCCGGCAGCTCCTGCATCATGCGCGAAAGATCGACGCCGCTTTCGACCTCGCCGATCACCGCTGCGGCGCTGCTTTCGCTGCCGGCGTAGGCCGCGGCGATGCGCTGCACCAGCGTGCTGCTTGGTTCACGTTCGAAGCCGGCAACGTCGAACAGCCGTGTCACTTCGGACAGCGCCGACGGCGATGTCGTCTCGGCGGCCCACAGCACGAGCTGTTCGCCGTCGTCTTCGAGCAGCAGCGTGTGCGCCTTCGCGAAGGCGTAGGGCAGCGGATGGCGGCTGCTCATTTCAAGGAGCTTTCGGGCTGCCGTCTTCGGCCGGCGGCTTGATCTGCGAGCGCACCGGCGCCGACGACGGCGACACCGGAACCGACGCCGGGGCGATCGGCGCTTCGTTGATCGGCGTCACGAAACTCGGCACGGGCTGGGCTTCCTGCTGCCGGCCGCGCATCTGGTCGTAGCGGTCGACCGAGAACTTGTTGCTGCTCTCGGCGTCGCGCATCACGATGGGCCGCAGGAAGACCATCAGGTTGGTGCGTTTCTTCGTGCGCGTTTCGCTGCGGAAGAGGGCGCCGAGCCAGGGGATGTCGCCAAGCAGCGGCACTTTCGACTTGATGTCGGTGTAGCCGTCTTCGATGAGGCCGCCGAGCACGATGATCTGGCCGTCGTCGACCACCACCTGCGATTCGATCGAACGTTTGCTCGTCGACGGGCCGGCGTTGCTGGTGCCGGCGGCGGTGGTCGCCTTCACGCTCGACTGTTCCTGGAAGATCGTCATGCGCACGGTGCCGCTTTCGCCGATCTGCGGCCGGATGCGCAGCGTGATGCCGACGTCCTTGCGTTCGATGGTCTGGAACGGGCTCGTCGTGGCACCGCCGGTGTTGGTGAAGCTGCCGGTGATGAAGGGCACGTTTTCGCCGACGACGATCTTGGCTTCTTCGTTGTCCAGCGTCACCAGATTCGGCGTCGAGACGATGTTGGTGTTGCCCTGGGTCTGCAGCAGGTTGGCGATGGCGGCCAGCCCGTAGACACCGGCGAACTTGCGCACGATGCCGACGTTCAGGCCTTCGCCCAGGCTGGCGGTGACGCCACCGGCAGCGGTACTGGCGTCGATCGAGATCAGGTTGCCGGTGCTGCCGAAGTTGGTGCCGCCGATGAGGCCGGTGCTGTCGCCGCTCTTGCCGAGCAGGCCTTGCCACTGGAAGCCGAACTGGGCGTCGTCGTTGCCCGAGACCTCGACGATCAGGCTTTCGATGTAGACCTGGGCGCGGCGCGAATCGAGCTGGTCGATCATCGCCCGCACCTGTTTGTACAGCGGCTCGGGCGCGGTGATGATGAGCGAGTTGGTCGCCGGGTCGGCCTGGATGAAACCGCCGGTGGTGGGCGCGCCCGACGCGGTGACGGGCGATGTCGCCTGCGTCGACGAACCGACGCCGCCGACGTTGCCGCCGGGCTGCGAGATGGTGGTCGGCGTGCCGGGTGTCGTCGGTGTGGTCGCCGCGCCGCCGCTGCCGCTGGCGCCGCTGCCGCCGACACCGGCGAAGGCCGCGCGCAACACGGTGGCCAGCTTCACGGCGTCGGCGTTTTTCAGGTGCACGACCCAGAGGCCGCCGCTGGGGCCGATGCCGCTGGACGGCCGGTCGAGCTTGGCGATGGTGTTGCGCACGGCCATCATGCGCGACGCATTCGGTGCCCGCACGATGAGCGAGTTGCTGCGCCCTTCGGCTACCACGCTGGTGGCGTTGGCCGCGGCCACCGCGCCCGGCACGGTGCTGCCGCCGCCGTCGGCCAGGCGCTGCACCAGCGGCGCGATGTCCACCGCCACCGCGTGCTGCAGCGGAATGACCTCGAGGTCTGTCGACGCCGGCTGGTCGAGCGCGGCGATGATCTTGCCGATGCGCGTCAGGTTGTCGGCGTAGTCGGTGATCACCAGCGAGCTGCTGCCCGGGTTGGCGTTGATGGTGTTGTTGGCGCTGATCAGCGGCCGCAGCACGGCCACCAGGTTGTTCGGGTTTTCGTAGCGCAGCTGGAAGATCTGGGTGATGACCTGGTCGCCCCTGATGCCGACCTCGCCCACCGAGACGGTGCCGGTCTGCAGCTTGGCGTCGGCTTCGGGCACCACCTTCAGCAGGCCGCCGCTTTCGACGATAGCAAAACCCAGGCCGCGCAGCGCGGTGAGGTAACTCTGGTAGGCCTCGGCGACACTTTGCGGCTGTTCGCTGTAGACGGTGATCTGGCCCTTGACACGCGGGTCGACCGCGATCTGGCGGTTGATCATCGCGGCGAAGGCGCGGGTCACGGCCTCGATGTCGGCAGCGACGAAGTTCACGGTGACCGGGGCGCGCGAGGGCTGCGATCTTTGCGCCTGCAGCGGCGGTGCGGCCAGGGTGCTGGCGATAGCAACGCAGAGGGCGGCGGTGGTGTGGCGCGGGGAGATCATGCTCATCCGATCGATATGACGGCCAGCGTGCCCTGACGGCGGCCGATGATGTTCAACAGGTTGTTCAACGCGGCTTCCGAGCCCGGCTGGGCCCTGGCCTCGCCACGGAAACGCAGGCCGGTGGCCGTCCACTGGCCGTTGCCGCTGATCTGCAGCGGCCCGCCCAGCGTGCCGAACACCAGCTGCGTGGTGGCCGCAGCGCCGGTGAGCGCCAGGCGGTAGCTGCCCAGGGTGTCGAGCGTGGAGACCCGCGACGAGACATCGTTCATCGCCAGTGCCGCGGCACCGGTCAGCTGCCAGCGGCCCTGTGCAGACTCGGCCACCAGACCGCTGCTGCTGAGGCTGACCGAGCCGCCGAGCTGCAGCGTGTTGAACGGTGTGCCCAGGCCGGCGAGCCAGCCCGCCGGCCATTGGCCGACGGCGCCGGGCGTGGCCGGCAGCGTGATCTTCATGCGGCCGATGCCGGGTTCGATGCGCAGTTGCAGCTCGCCATTGATGCAGCAGGCATGGCGTGCGCGCACGGCCAGCGCCAGACCATCGAGGCCCAGCGCCCAGTGCAGCCGGCCCGGCAGCGCACTGGCGTCGCGGCTGCCGGGGCCGCCGGTGAGCACCGGCACGGCGCTGCCTTGCCAGACGCTGCCGCGTGCGTCGGACAGCTGCAGCCGCTCGCCGGTGGCCGACGACACGGCGGCCGCCAGCCAGGCCGCGGGCGCAAAGACCACCAGCGCGATCAAGGCGCCAAGGAGTGCGCCGAGGAGCACGCCGAACCCGGCGCCGCCCGTGAGCGGGCGTTTCAAGCGCCGCCTCCGATGGCCACGACGATGCTGCCGCTGTAGCCACTGGCGCCGCGGGTCAGCGTGGCTTCCAGCGGCCTGGCGCGTGCGCCGGAGCGCACTTCGGCCAACCAGCTGCGCAGCTGTTCGGTGCCGACGCCGTTGAGCGTGAGCACGGCACGTTCACCTTGCAGCGAGAGCTTGGCCCTGTCGCCCAGGCGCTCGCTCGCCGCCTTCAGCGCTGCACCCGATTGCGCCGTGTTCACCGGCGGCGTGTTGCGCAGTTCACGTGTCTCGGCGGCCAGGCGCTGCATGGTCTGCAGGTCGGCGTCGAGCGTGTCCAGCTGCGCCGGCGCGGCGCGCACGGTGCGCAGCGCCGGCTGCACAAGGACCAGCACGACGATGAGGGCCACGAGGGCGGCGCCGGCCAGCGACGCCAACTGCCGTTCACGCGGCGCCAGGCCGGCCCAGAAGACCTTCACAGGTGCCATTGCCGATGTGCTCATGCCGGCCTCCGCGCAGGGCGGTCGATGCGGCCCAGCGTCACACGGCCTTCGGCCATCTCGACGTTGTAGCCCGCGGGCCGCAACCGTTCACGGAACTGCGCCAGCTGCGGCTCGCCCCAGCCGGGGGCGGCCAGGGTCAGGCGGCCGCCTTCGAAGCGCAGCGTCTGCACGGGGCCCTGGCCGTCGGGCCAGGCGGCTGCGGCAGCGCCGAGCAGCACTTCAAGGTCGCCATCGCCAGGGCGGCCGGCGGCGGTGCGCAGCAGCTCGGTTTCACGCTGCATCTGTGCCGGTGCGTCGATGACGGCACGCACGCCGGGGTGGGCGCTTTTGAGCAGCGCCGTCATCTCGGCGCGCCGGGCGGCCAGGGTCTGGTCCTGTCGCCAGGCCCAGAGGTTCAGGCCCAGCAGCTGCACGGCCACCAGGCCGGCCAGGCCCCAGCGCACCGGCCGCCATTCGCGGCTGAGGAAACGGCGCCAGGCGTCGCGCAGCGCCAGCGTGCCGCGGTGGCGCGGTGCCAGGTCGAACTGGCGCAGGTTCCAGCCCGAGCGCAGCGCTTCGAGCGCACGTTCGGGTTCGCCGAGCACGCTGACCGGGCTGCCGAGCCAGCGTTCGGCGGCGGCGGCGGCCGCCGGCGTGGCGGTCCAGCGCACCGCCGAAGGGTCGGCCGGCAGCAGTGCTCGCGCCAGCGTGCCACCGGCGCGCACGATGGTGGCGCCGTCGCTGTGGGCCAGTGCCAGCGTCGGCGCGGTGTCGGCCGGGCCGTCTTCGAAGAAGTGGCCGGTGGCGCCCGCACCGGTCACGCCAGGCGCCTGCGCAGGCACGACGCGGTCGACCGCCAGGCCCGCGCCTTCCAGCGCCGCCAGCGTTGCCTGCAGCCAGGGTTTGTGCAGCACGGCCACCCAGACGGGCTGGCCGGCGTTGGCCTGCGGCGGCAAGGCCACATGCAAGGCGTCGTCGTCGTCGAGCAGGGCTTCTTCCATCAAGCCGGCCAGGGCCGCACGCAGCCGCGCCGCCGGTGCCTTGGGCACGGTGATGCGGTGCCAGGCAACATCGGCATCGGCGAGCACGGCAACGGCACTGTCGGCCTTGGGCAGGGCTGCGGCTGCGGCACGGCCGGTGCTGAGCACCGCACGGCCATCGCTGCTGAGCACATAGTCGAACTCGGCCGCGGGCCGCGCCGCCGCGGGTTCGCCGGCGGCGCGCGAACCCAGGCGCGGCCGAGGGGGGATCAGGATCACGAGGACAGCCATGGGCGCGTATTGTCGCTGCGTCGATGACGCTCAGCGCTCCCCCGTCTGTGCAGTGCGGCGCTCGCGCTGCAGCGCCACCACCTCGAGGCCGCGGTTCGCGCCGCGGCGTTCGACCAGCGAGCGCTGTTCGAGCACACGGTCTTCGAGCCGCAGACGCCCATCCACATAGAAATAGCTCGTCGTGACGTTGATGCGTTTTTCGTCGGGTGTCATGCCGGTCGGCAGCTCGGCCTTGATGTCTTCGAACTTCTCGAACGGCGCCCGCTGGCGCCGTTGCACCAGACGTTCGGCGGTGGCGAGGTCGAGGCCGTCGATGGCCGCGACCAGCACCTCGCGTACCGCCGTGTTGACGTTGACCGCGGTGTTCACCGGCAGCAGCACCACGTAGGGCTCCAGCCGGGCCACGGTGGCGGCGTCGAGCCCGAGCCAGGTGAGCTGCGAGACGCGGCTGGGCGGCAGCGGTGTGTCATCGGCGGCGGTGGTGCCGTCGGCGGACGCGGTGGCCGCGCCCGCGGCGCCGCTGCGGGCCTGGCGCAGGCCCTCGGCCAGCCGGGCGGGGGTGTCGGTGGGCAGGCCGGCGGCGTCGCACAGCCGCTCCAGCGCCTTCTGTTCGGCTTCCACGACCTTGCCGTCGGGGCCGACCACGTTGAAGAGGTTGTAGCGCGCCTGCGCATCGCTGATGGCGCCGGAGAGAAAGGCTTCGGGGCCGCTGTCGGCGTCGGCGTTGTTGTCGCGGTCGACGGCGAGAAAGGTCGACAGCCGCGCTTCGGCCAGCGGTGTCGCCCAGGGCTCGCCCAGGTGGTCGGCGCCGCCGCTGCGGGTGTCTTCGCGCAGGATCAGCCGCGCCCAGTCGAGCGCGCCGTTGAGGATCCACTCGGCCTGCACGCCGGCCCGTTCCGCGGCTTCGATCTGCACGCTGCGCGACTGCTGCCAGACCATGCCGGCGGCGAGCGTGGCCACCAGCACCAGGATGATCATCGCCAGCAGCAGCGCGGCGCCGCGTTGTCGGGCCTGCTTCATGGTGCGCACGGTGCCGTCACTGTTCATGCGGCCCGAGCGCGATGTCGCGCGTGAGCGACGCGCCGTTGATGGTGACGACCAGGCGCACGCCGTCAGGCAGCAGCTCGCGCGCCGGCGCGCTGGCGGCGGCGGCCGGCGGCGCCGCGATGCCGCCGCTGGACTGCGAGTTGGTCCAGGCGTTGCCGCGGTAGTAGTAGAGCTGCCACTCGCTGACGTTGTCGAGCAGCTTCACCTGGCCGGCTTCGCCGCCTTGCAGCTGCTGCGCCCGCAGCCAGGTTTCCTGCAGCGCCTGCGCGCGTGTCGTCGCCGGGCTCAGCCAGCGCTGCCAGGAGCCGCTGCGCAGCGACCAGGCGACCAGGGCGACACCGGCACCGCTGGCACTGTTCGCGCCGTCGACCGTGCGTGTCAGCAGCAGCGTCTGGCCGTCGAAGGCCAGCGGCGGCACGCTGCCGCTGTCGTGCAGCGCCGCCAGGTCCTGCTGCCATTGCGCCAGGATGGTGTTCAGCCGCGCCGCGCGTTCCACCGCCTGCTGGCTGCCGTCGCGGGCGCGCAGCATGCCGTCGATGCCGCGCCAGGCCAGGCCGGTGAGCACGGCCATGATGGTCAGCGCGACCAGCACTTCGACGAGGGTGAATCCGCGTTGCCGTTGCATGTCAGTTGTCCACGGCGCTTCGCGCCACCCGCGACGCATGAAGCACGACGGCAAGACCAAGCTTCCCGCCACGGAACCGGCTCCGCCGGGCCGTCGGCGGACGGCCAGCGGCAAGGACGCCGCAGGCGCTCGCAGGCGAGAAACAGTCCGCAGGGACTGTTTCTCGTCCGGCTCGCCCCCCTCGGGGGGTAGCGAACGCCAGCGAGCTCGGGGGCTTCATGTCAGTAGCGCGACAGCACGGTCGACAAGGTCAGCAGCGGCAGCCCGGCCTCGTCGCGCACGATGGCGTCGACGCGGCGGAAGTTCGGGTTCGGTGTCGCCCGCGTCTGCAGCTGGCCGCGGTAGGTGCGGCCGAGCTGCTGGCATTCGAAGTCGGCCTCGCCGATGCCGGGCAGCTGTTTGGCCAGTTTCAAGCCGGTGAGCTGGTTGTCGGCGCACCACTGCGCGGCGCTGACATCGGCCAGGCGCTGCGCGTTGTCGGCCAGCGCACCCGCTGCGCGCATGCCGGCGCCGAGCGTGATGGCGACGATGGCCAGCGCGACCAGTACTTCGATCAAAGTGAAGCCGCGAGCACGCCGCATCATCAAGGCTCCGGTCGCGGCACGACGGCAAAGGCGGCGATGCCGTCGCTGCCGATGTCGAGCCGCCGTTCACCGAGCCGCAGCACCAGGCGCTGCGGCGGCAGGATGGCTTCGGGCCCCAGCACCAGGCTGGTGGCGCCGACGACCTGGGCGTTGACGGCCTCGTCGAGCCAGCGTGTCGGCAGTTTCGTCGCCGCCGGCAGGCCGTTGAAACGGAAGGGTTCGGACTGGCCGTCGCTGCCCGGCACCCAAACCACCGCCAGGCCGCTGACCCGGGCTTCGGTGCGCGCGGTTTCGAGCAGCGACACCAGGCGCGCGGCTTCGTGTTCGAGACGGGTCTCGGCAGGGTCGCGGATGGCCAATGAGATGAGGCCGGCGCCGATGGCGACGATGGCCAGCACGACCATCACCTCGATCAGCGTGAAGCCAGCTGCTTGCAGCCGGCTCGGCGAAGCCAAACCGCCCCGCTTACTGCCAGGAGCCGAGGTCGGCATCTTTGCCTTCACCACCCGGCTGGCCGTCGGCGCCATAGCTGAAGACGTCGATCTCACCCTTCACGCCCGGGTTCAGGAACTGGTACGGCCGGCCCCAGGGGTCGGCGGGCAGCTTTTCGAGGTAGGGTTTCCAGTTCGGCGGCACCGGGCTGGCGGTGGGCTTGCGCACCAGCGCGTCCAGGCCCTGTTCGGCGGTGGGGAAACGCTGGTTGTCGAGCTTGTAGAGCTTGAGCGACTGCATCAGGTTGTTGATGTCGGTGCGTGCGGCGGTGACACGCGCGTCGTCGGCGCGGTCGAGCACGTTGGGCACGATCAGCGCGGCGAGCACGCCGATGATCACCAGCACCACCATGATCTCGATCAGCGTGAAACCGGCGGCTTGCAGCCGGGTCGACGAAGTCAAACCGGCCGCAAGGGACCGGTTCGGCGAAGCCAAACCGCGGGAGCGGCGCAGGGCGGGGGTCAGCGTCATGGGGTGGGTGCAGGCGGCTCGCAACAGAAGGCGTTGAATCATAATCGTCGCATGACGGCGAAATGGTGGGCTTTCGGACTCTGGGCCGCGGTGGCGGCGAGTGCCGTTTTCTGGGGCTTGAAGTTGTTCGTGCCCGGCACGCCGGTGCCACCGCATGCCAGCGTGGCCGCGTTGGCCGCCAGCCCGCGTGGCGACCTGACACGCCTGCTCGGCGCCGACCCGGTGGCGCCGGTGGCTGCGCTGCCACCGGCCAGCGCACGCTTCCAGCTCGTCGGCGTGGTCGCGCCGCGCAGCGCCTTCCCCAGCCGCGAAGGTGTGGCGCTGATCGCCATGGACGGCAAGCCGCCCAAGGCCTACCGCGTTGGCGCCACCCTCGAAGACAACCTCGTGCTGCAGTCGGTGGCGCAGCGTGGCGCCTCGCTCGGGCCGCGCGGCGGTGCGGCCACGGTGGCGCTGGACATCCCGCCACCGGCACCCGCGGCCACTGGCGCGCTGCCGCAGGCCGGTGCGCCGCCGGCGGCGCTGCCGTCGTTGGTGCCGTCGTCCGTGCCGCGCCCCGGCCCGCCCGGTTTCACCGCACCGCCAAGGGTGATGTTGCCGCCGGGGGGCGGCCGCCCGGCCGGTGAACCGGCGCCGAACGAGCGCAATCAGCAGCTGCAGACCGAGTGAAGGCCGCGAGTGAAGGCCGCAAGTAAAGCCCGGTAAAGCTGCGGCGCCCATACGGCGCCAGCGAAGCGCTAGTAAAGCGCTTCAGGCCCGAACAGCGACGACGGCGGGATTTCCTCGTCTTCCAGCGCCTGCGGGCGCGACGGCCCCGGGTCTTCGCCATCGGCCAACTCGGTGAGCAGCGCCGCGGCGTTTTTCACCAGCGGCCAGGCCAGCGTGGCGCCGGTGCCGTCCAGGCTGTCCAGCCCCAGTTCGAGCAGTGCCGAGGCGCGGAACAGGTTCAGCGCCTGGTCGAGCCCACGGTGGTTGTGGCTGCGGCAGAAGACGCAGTAGTCGGTGACGGGCTGGGCGATGCGCGCGGCCAGCATCAGTGCGGCGCAGGCCGCCATGCCGTCGACCATCAGCAGGTGGCGTTTGCTCGCCGCCATCAGCATCACGCCGACCATCACCGCGATCTCGAAGCCGCCGAACGCGGCCAGCACCTCCACCGGGTCGCTGATCTCGCGGTGCCGGCCCTGGGCGCCTTGCACGATGACCATCAGGTGCGCGAGCTGGTCGCTGCTCATCGTCGGCCCCGAGAGGATGAGGTCGCGCACCGGCGTGTCGGTCAGCCGCGACAGCACCAGCGCCGCGCTTTCGTGCGAACCGACGCCGATGCCGGCGCAGATGGTCATGTTGCCGCGCAGCTTGTCGCCGATCTCCATGCCGGCGCGCATGCCGGCATGGGCCTGTTCGACGCTCATCGCGGCGGTGACACGGGCGTTGCGCGTGCCGTGGGCGATCTTGCGCATCAGCAGCCGGTCGTGTGCCGGCAGGTTCTCGGCGATGCCGCAGTCGACGACCGAGACATCGAGCATCTGGCTGCGTGCGAACACCGTCAGCGGCAGCTGGTTGGAGAGCAGTTGCACCACCAGTTCGTGCGTGGTCTTGCGCTGCGGGCCCTGCACACCGTCGACCGCCATGCCGTGGTCGGCGGCGAAGACCAGCAGCTGCGGGTCGTGGAAACGCGGCTTCAGCGTGTTCTGCATCAGCCCGAGGCGGATCGCCAACGGCTCCAGCTCGCCGAGGCCGCCGCTGATGTCGTTGCGGCGCTGCAGTTTTTCGCGCAGCGCCCGCTCGAGCAGCGGGTTGGACGTGGGCGTGACGAGGGAGCGGCTGGTGACCATGGGCGTCGAGTGTAGCGAGCCCGCTCGGCGCAACCGTTAGCGCAGGAACAATCGGTACACGGGATTGTCGGTTTCTTCGACGCAGGGATAGGCCAACGTCTTCAGGAAATCGCGCAGTTCGGCTTCTTCGCCGGCCGGCACCTGCATGCCCACCAGGATGCGGCCGTAGTCGGCACCCTGGTTGCGGTAGTGGAACAGGCTGATGTTCCAGCCCGGGTGCAGGGCCGCCAGGAAACGCATCAGCGCGCCCGGGCGTTCGGGGAATTCGAAGCGGAACAGGCGTTCTTCGCGTGCCAGTTCGGAGCGCCCGCCGACCATGTGGCGCACGTGTTCCTTGGCCAGTTCGTCGTCGGTGAGGTTGACGGTGGCAAAGTGATGGCGCTCGAAGTTGCGTGCGATGCGGTCGGCCTCGTCGCGCTTGGCGATCGCGATGCCGACGAAGACATGCGCCACCTGTTCGTGCGAGATGCGGTAGTTGAACTCGGTGACGGCACGTGGGCCCACCAGTTCGCAGAAACGTTTGAACGAACCGCGTTCTTCGGGGATCGTCACCGCGAACAAGGCTTCGCGCTGCTCGCCGAACTCGGCACGCTCGGCGACGAAACGCAGGCGGTCGAAGTTCATGTTCGCGCCGCAAGTGATGGCAACGAAGGTCCGGCCCTTGAGCTTGTGCGTCTCGACGTACTGCTTGATCGCCGCCACGCCGAGCGCGCCTGAGGGTTCGACGATGCTGCGTGTGTCGAGGAAGACGTCCTTGATGGCGGCGCAGACGGCGTCGGTGTCGACCACCACGTAGTCATCGACGAGCGCGCGCGCGATACGGAAGGTTTCCTTGCCGACCAGCTTGACGGCAGTGCCGTCGGCGAACAGGCCGACATCGGCCAGCGTCACACGCTTGCCGGCGCGTACCGAACGCAGCATCGCGTCGGAGTCGGCGGTCTGCACGCCGATGACCTGCACCTCAGGCCGCACCGCCTTGATGTAGGCCGCCACGCCCGAGATCAGGCCGCCGCCGCCGATGGCGACGAAGACGGCGTCGAGCGGGCCCTGGTGCTGGCGCAGGATTTCCATCGCCACCGTGCCCTGGCCGGCGATGACATCGGGGTCGTCGAACGGGTGCACGAAGGTCAGGCCCTGCGCCTGCTGCACTTCGAGCGCGTGGCCGTAAGCGTCGGAGTAGCTGTCGCCGTGCAGCACGACCTCGCCGCCAAGCGCCGCGACGGCGTCGATCTTCAGCTTCGGCGTCGTCACCGGCATCACGATGACGGCCCTGCAGCCCAGCTTCTTGGCCGACAGCGCAACGCCCTGGGCATGGTTGCCGGCCGAGGCGCAGATGACACCACGCGCCAGCGCTTCGGGCGCCAGGTGGACCATCTTGTTGTAGGCGCCGCGCAGCTTGAAGCTGAACACCGGCTGCTGGTCTTCACGCTTGAGCAGCACCTGGTTGCCCAGGCGTCGCGACAGGCTTTTTGCGGGTGTCAGCGCGGTTTCCTGCGCCACGTCGTAGACACGCGCGGTGAGGATCTTCTTCAGGTAGGCGGCCGCGATGCGTGCGCCGGCAGGTCGGGGAGCGGACACGGCTCGGGCCTCGTCGGATGGGGCGCGGATGATAACGGCGCCCCGGAATAAAAAAGACCCGGAGCCTTGCGGCTCCGGGTCGAATCCACCATTGGAGGAGGTGGAGGAGACAACGGGCGGGTTGCCAACTGCAGACAACCCATGCGACACAGTCTATCACCGGGATGCTGCAGTGCAATATGCGGATTGCAAGGTTGTATAGAGGGGCGACTCCAAAAGTGCGCGGACAGTTGCAGAATGCGCGGCCTGGCGCAGCAGATGCGCGTTTGGAGGGCGCACGCACCATGGAATGCACCATCAACTGGATGCCGGGCACCGGCATGGGTTTTTCGGCCGAAACCGGCAGCGGCCATCTGCTGACGATGGATGGTGCGCCCGATGGCGGCGGCCGCAACCTGGCGCCGCGGCCGATGGAGACCGTGCTCGCCGGCACCGGCGGCTGCAGCGCCTACGACGTGGTGCTGATCCTCAAGCGCGGCCGCCACGACGTGCGCGGTTGCCAGGTCAAGGTGACCGCCGAGCGGGCCACGGAAGACCCGAAAGTCTTCACGAAGATCCACCTGCATTTCATCGTCAGCGGCCGCGCGCTGCCGGCTGCCGCCGTGGAACGGGCGATCCACCTCTCGCATGAACGCTACTGTTCGGCGACCATCATGCTCGGCAAGACCGCCGAGATCAGCACCAGCCACGAGGTGCTGGAGGCCGCCTAGAGACTAGATGCGGTGCGCGGTGGTGGTCATCACCTTGGCTGCGCCGCGCATCGCCCAGCGCACGGGCCAGGGCAGTTCGGTGGCGCCGGCGTTCAGTGCGGCGTCGGCATGGCGACGCTCGTCGTCCTGCATCTGCGCGACGATGGCCCGCGAGCGCTGGTCGCCAGCGGGCAGGCGGTCGAGGTGGCCGGCCAGGTGTTGTTCGACCTGGCGTTCGGTCTCGACGACAAAGCCCAGGCTGAGACGGTCGCCGACACGGCCGGCGATCAGGCCCATCGCGAAGGCGCCGGCGTACCAGAGCGGGTTCAGCAGGCTGGGCCGGTCGCCGAGTTCGGCCAGCCGCTGCTGCGTCCAGGCCAGGTGGTCGGTTTCCTCGCGTGCGGCCGTCACCATCTGCGCGTGCAGCGCAGGGTCGGCGGTGGTGAGCGCCTGGGCCTGGTACAGCGCCTGGGCGCAGACTTCGCCGACATGGTTCACGCGCATCAACGCGCCCGCGAGCCGGCGTTCTTCGGCACCGAGTTCGGGCGCCGTGGCGGGCTGCAGATCGGCCGGATTTGGCCGCGCCGCATGCACTGCGCCGGACAGCGTTCGCAGCGCGTTGTCGGCGCTGATGATGAGGCTTTCCAGTGACAACATGACGACGCAGGATAGCCGACTACGGGTTGCCCCGTACCCCGTTGTACCCAGGCAACAACCTGTCCCGATTTGTCGGATGGCTGTTTGCCAGAGGGGGGTGCGTCTGGTGCAATACGCCCAACTTCCGCTGAGGAGGTTGGCCTGATCAGCCCCTCGCCGGGTGACCTCCCCGATCGGGACCTCTTGTTCAACCTAGGAGATAGTCGCAATGAAAAAATCTCTGCTTGCTCTGGCCGCGCTGACCGCGTTCGCCGGTGCTGCTTCGGCCCAATCGTCTGTCACCCTGTTTGGCGTGGTTGACCTGAACGCCCGTGAAGTGAAGAACGGCAGTGCCGGTTCGATCAAGTCGCTGAGCCAGGACGGTAACGCCAGCAGCCGGCTCGGTTTCCGTGGTGTCGAAGATCTGGGTGGCGGCCTGCGTGCCGGCTTCTGGATCGAAGGTGCTCTGCAACCCGACGTTGGCAACGCCGCTGGCCAAACCTGGCAGCGTCGTTCCACCGTCAGCCTGCTCGGCGGTTTCGGTGAAATCCGTCTCGGCCGTGACTACACGCCGACGTTCTGGAACCACACCGTGTTCGACCCGTTCGGCACCAACGGTGTTGCTTCGTCGAACAACATCTTCGCGTTCCCGGCCGCCTGGCTGGCCGGCACGCAAGTGCGTGCGAACAACACGATCGGCTACTTCCTGCCGGCGATGGGTGGCCTGTACGGTCAGGTGCAAGTCGCTGCCGGTGAAGCTGTGACCGGCAACAAGTACTTCGGTGGCCGCATCGGCTACGGCGCGGGCCCGGTGAACGTTGCCGTCGCCTATGGCGTGACCGAGCAGACCGGCGCGATGACCGACGACGTGACCGAAATGAACGTCGCCGGTTCGTACAACCTGGGCTTCATGACGCTGTTCGCCCAGTACAACCAGGCCGAACAAGGTCCCAGCGAAGTCAAGCACTGGATGTTGGGCGTTTCGGTGCCGGTCGGCGCCGGCACGATCAAGGCCACCTACGGCGAGGCCGAGTATGGCTCGCCGAAGGCCAACCAGATCGGCGTTGGCTACACCTATGACCTGTCGAAGCGCACCACCGTGTACGCGCACGTCGCCCAGGTCGACAACGACGCCGGCCTGCGCTTCACGGCTGGCGCTGGCGGCCCGAGCGCTGCTGCGATCAACGGCTTCAAGTCGACCGGCTACGAGTTCGGCCTTCGCCACAGCTTCTGATCGCCATGCCCGCCTTCGTGGCGGGTGTGCATCAGGCCAAGGCCGCCTTCGGGCGGCCTTTTTCATGAGCGGGCGACATGTCCCGCGTGTTGGGATGACAGCGGTGAAGTGGTTGCTGAGCATGGGCCTGGTTCTGGGCCTGGTGGGTTGTGCGGCACCGCCGCCCGTGGACGATTGGCATGCCGTGCTGTTGCCCGGCAAACGTGCCACCGAATACACACCGCGGACGAACAAGGACGGCCGCATCTGCGTTGCCGCGCGCTCCGAGCGCGCGGCCAGCCTGTGGCGGCGCAAGGTTGACGTGCCGCCGCGGCAACTGGGCGACGTCAGCTTCTCGTGGTGGGTGCAGCAGGCCGTGGCCGATGGCAGCGTCGCCGATAGCGACCGCGAAGACGCGACCGTGCGTGTCGTCTTCGCTTTCGGCGGCGACGCGGCCCGGCTGCCGATGCGCACACGCATGATGTTCGAGCTGGCCGAGGCGCTCACCGGCGAGCCGCCGCCATATGCCACGCTGATGTACGTGTGGGACGGCCGTGCGGCCGTCGGCAGCCTCGTCGTCAACCCGAGGTCCGACCGCGTGCGCAAGATCGTGCTCGACACCGGCGCGAAGGGCCTGCGCCAGTGGCGCGACCACCGCCGTGACCTCGTCGCCGACTTCCGCATGGCCTTCGGCGAAGACCCCGGCCCGCTGCAGGCGATCGCGGTGATGACGGACACCGACAACACCGGCTCGCAGGCCGAAGCCTGGTACGGGCCGATCACGCTGCATTGAAGCCTGGGCCTGCGGGTTCTGAGCCCGCCGCTCTCAGGTCTTTCCCCTTTGCGCACGGCACGCTTATTGCGGATCATTCGCAACTTTTGTCGCGGCCCTTCACTGGCCCGAGAACATCGATGCTCGTTTTCATTCTTCGCCGGTTGGCCCAGGCCATCATCGTGATGGTCACGGTGGCCTTCATCGCCTTCATGCTGTTCCAGTATGTCGGCGACCCGGTCACCAACCTGCTGGGCCAGGATGCCACGCAGGAGCAGCGTGACCAGCTGCGCCGCGATCTCGGCCTCGACCAGAGTTTCGTCGTGCAGTTCGGCCGTTTCATCGGCAACGCCGTACAAGGCGAGTTCGGCCTCAGCCTGCGCCAGGGGCGCAAGGTCTCGGCGCTGATCGTCGAGCGTTTCCCGGCGACGCTGGAACTCTCGCTGAGCGCGGCCGTCATCGCGCTTGCGTTCGGCATTCCGTTGGGGGTGTACGCGGCCCTGCGGCGCGGCCGTTTCGGCGCCCAGCTGATGATGACGCTGTCGCTGCTGGGGGTCTCGCTGCCGACCTTCCTGATCGGCATCCTGCTGATCCTGGTCTTCGCCGTCACCTTCAAGGTGCTGCCCAGCTTCGGCCGCGGCGAGGTCGTCACGCTCGGCGCCTGGACCACCGGCTTTCTCAGCTTCGAGGGCTGGAAACATCTGGTGCTGCCGGCGGTGACGCTGTCGGTGTTCCAGCTGGCGCTGATCATGCGGCTGGTGCGCTCGGAGATGCTCGAGGTGCTGCGTGCCGACTACATCAAGTTTGCGCGAGCGCGCGGCCTGCACAACCGTGCCGTCTACTTCGGCCATGCGCTGAAGAACACACTGGTGCCGGTGATCACCATCACAGGCCTGCAGCTCGGTTCGCTGATCGCCTTCGCCATCATCACCGAGACGGTGTTCCAGTGGCCCGGCATGGGCCTGCTGTTCATCCAGGCGGTGCAGTTCGCCGACATCCCGGTGATGGCGGCCTACCTGTGTCTGATTTCGCTGATCTTCGTGCTGATCAACCTGACCGTCGATCTTTTGTACTTCGCCGTCGACCCGCGGCTGCGCATCGAAAAGCCCGCGGGAGGCCATTGAAATGACAACTCCGATCCCTGCCATTCCCAAGGCGCCGAGTGCCTTCGCGCGTTTCCTCGACGGCGACGTCTGGCACAGCTTCAAGGCGTCGCCGATGGCCATCGTCGCCGCGGTGATGGCCTTCATCTGCGTCTTCTGCGCCGTCTTCGCCAACTGGGTGGCACCGCACAACCCTTTCGACCTGGCGACGCTGGACCTCGGCGACGCCCGCCTGCCGCCGGCCTGGATGGACGAAGGCAAGAGCAAATTCCTGCTCGGCACCGACGACCAGGGGCGCGACATCCTGTCGGCGCTGATGTTCGGCGCCCGCATCTCGCTGCTGGTGGGCCTGGCCTCGGTGATCGTCTCGCTGGTGGTGGGTGTCGGCCTCGGCCTGCTGTCGGGTTTTGCCGGCGGCAAGGTCGACGCCTTCATCATGCGTGTCTGCGACGTGATGCTGTCGTTCCCGTCGATCCTGATCGCGCTGCTGATCGACGGCGTCGGCCGCGCGATGTTCCCCAACGCCCACGACACACTCGCCTTCGGCGTGCTGATCATCGCCATTTCGCTGGGCGGCTGGGTGCAGTACGCACGCACGGTGCGCGGCTCGACGCTGGTCGAGCGCAACAAGGAATACGTACAGGCGGCGCGTGTGATCGGCGTCTCGCCCTACCGCATCATGGTGCGCCACGTGCTGCCGAACGTGCTGGGCCCGGTGATGGTGCTGGCCACCATCCAGGTGGCGGCCGCCATCCTGACCGAAGCCACGCTGTCGTTTCTGGGCGTGGGGGTGCCGCCGACCTCGCCGTCGCTGGGCACGTTGATCCGCGTCGGCAACGACTTCCTCTTCTCCGGCGAATGGTGGATCACGATCTTCCCCGGCCTGGTGCTGGTGATGATCGCGCTCAGCGTGAACCTGCTCGGCGACTGGCTGCGCGACGCGCTGAACCCCCGTCTGCGCTGATCGTCCGCTGACCATGAACAAACCCCTGCTCGAAGTTCGCCACCTGCGGGTGGAGTTTCCGACGCGCCGCGGCACGCTGCTGGCGCTGGACGACATCTCGTTCGACATCTCGCCCGGTGAAGTGCTCGGTGTGGTCGGTGAATCCGGTGCCGGCAAGTCGCTCACCGGCGCTGCCATCATCGGCCTGCTGGAACCGCCGGGCCGCATTGCCGGCGGCGAGATCCTGCTCGAAGGCCAGCGCATCGACAACCTGCCCTACGAGCAGATGCGCGCCATCCGCGGCCGCCGCATCGGCGCCATTTTCCAGGACCCGCTGACCTCGCTGAACCCGCTGTACACCATCGGCCGCCAGCTCACCGAGACGATCCTGACGCATCTGCCGGTGAGCGCCGAAGAAGCGCGCCAGCGCGCCATCCGGCTGCTGCAGGAAACCGGCATCCCGGCGGCCGAGCAGCGCATCGACCAGTACCCGCACCAGTTCAGCGGCGGCATGCGGCAACGTGTGGTCATCGCGCTGGCATTGGCCGCCGAGCCCAAGCTCATCGTCGCCGACGAGCCGACCACCGCGCTCGATGTCTCGATCCAGGCGCAGATCATTTCGCTGCTGAAGCGGCTGTGCAAGGACCATGGCGCCGCGGTGATGCTGGTCACGCACGACATGGGCGTGATCGCCGAAACTTGCGACCGTGTCGCCGTGCTCTACGCCGGCCGCGTCGCCGAGATCGGCCCGGTGGGTGATGTCATCCACCGCCCGCAACACCCTTACACGATGGGCCTGATGGGCTCGATCCCGGCGATGGACGAAGACCGTGAACGCCTGCTGCAGATCGACGGCTCGATGCCGCGGCTGAACAACATCCCGAAGGGCTGTGCCTTCAACCCGCGCTGCCCGCAGGTCTTCGAGCGCTGCCGCCAGGAGCGGCCCGACCTGCAGGCCACCGGCGCCACACGCGCCGCCTGCTGGCTGGTGGGCCAGGGAGTGGCAGCATGACGTCGCTGGTGGAAGTGACCGATCTGGCCAAGACCTTCGATGTCTCGGCGCCCTGGTTGAACCGTGTCGTCGAACGCAAGCCGCGGCAGTTCGTGCATGCCGTCGACGGTGTCTCGTTCACCATCGAAAAGGGCAAGACGCTGGCGTTGGTGGGCGAGTCGGGCTGCGGCAAGAGCACGGTGGCGCGCCTGCTCGTCGGCCTGTACCAACCAACACGGGGCACGGTGCGCTTCGATGGCCAGGCCACCGACGTAGCGCGCGACGCCGGCGAATTGCGCACGCTGCGCCGGCGCATGCAGATGATCTTCCAGGATCCGTATGCCAGCCTGAACCCGCGCTGGAAGGTGCTGGACATCGTCGGCGAGCCGCTGCGTGAACATGGTCTGGCCACCCGTTCAAAGTCAAAGGACACTGGCGACGAGATGCATGCCCGCGTCGCGGCGTTGCTGCTGCAGGTGGGCCTGGCGGCGGCCGACACCGAGAAGTTCCCGCACCAGTTCAGCGGCGGTCAGCGCCAGCGCATCAGCATTGCACGTGCGCTCGCGACGCAGCCCGAGTTCCTGGTCTGCGACGAGCCGACTTCGGCGCTGGATGTCTCGGTGCAGGCGCAGGTGCTGAACATCATGAAGGACCTGCAGCGCGAGCGCGGCCTGACCTATCTGTTCATCAGCCACAACCTCGCGGTGGTGCGCCACGTCGCCGACGAAGTTGGCGTGATGTACCTCGGCCGCCTGGTCGAACGTGCGCACAAGAGCGAACTGTTCGCGAACCCACGGCACCCGTACACACGCATGCTGCTGGATGCGATTCCCGACATCCACATGAGCGGCCGTGCGCGCACGCCGGTGCAGGGCGAGGTGCCGAACCCGCTGAACCCGCCGACAGGCTGCGCCTTCCACCCGCGCTGCCCACATGCCAACGCACGCTGTTCAAGCGAGCGGCCGGCGCTGAATGCCTTCAAGGGCATCCACGTCGCCTGCCACGCGGTGGAAGAAGGCCGGATCTAACCGGGAATCAGGCGTTCGCCCGCGAACAGGTCACGTGCCTGTTCACGTTCGCGGATTAGGTGCACGCTGCTGCCGTCGACCATCACCTCGGCGGCACGCGGCCGTGTGTTGTAGTTGCTGGCCATCGCCATGCCGTAGGCACCGGCCGAGAGCATCGCCAGCGTGTCGCCGGGCTGCACGGCGAGCGCCCGGTCGCGGCCCAGCCAGTCGCCCGATTCGCAGATCGGGCCGACCACGTCCCAGGTCAGCGGCGCTTCGGCGCGTTGCATGCAGGGTTCGATGCCCATCCAGGCTTCGTACATCGCCGGCCGCATGACGTCGTTCATCGCCGCGTCGACGATGCAGAAGTTCTTCGTCGGCCCGGGCTTGAGCACCATCACGTCCATCAGCAGCACGCCGGCGTTGCCGACCAGCGAGCGGCCGGGTTCGAGCAGCACCTCGCGCTGGCCATGGCCACGTGTGTCCAGCCGCGCCAGCATGGCAGCCACCATCTCGTCGGCACGCGGCGGGGTTTCGTCGGTGTAGGTGATGCCGAGGCCGCCGCCGACATCGACATGGTGGATCGTGATGCCGGCGGCCTCGACCGCTTCGACGAGGTCGAGCACCCGGTCCAGCGCGTCGAGGTAGGGTGCGATCTGTGTGATCTGGCTGCCGATGTGGCAGTCGATGCCCACCACCCGCAGGCCCGACAGCGACGCGGCATGGCGGTAGGCGGCCAGCGCTTCGTCGTGGGCGATGCCGAACTTGTTGCCCTTCAGTCCGGTCGAGATGTAAGGGTGGGTGCCGGCGTCGACATCGGGGTTCACACGCAGGCTCACGGGGGCCACCTGGCCCAGGGCCACGGCCTCGGCCGAGAGCGTGTCGAGTTCGCTCGTGCTTTCGACGTTGAAGCAGCGCACACCGGCCTGCAGCGCCTGGCGCATTTCGGCGCGCGACTTGCCGACGCCGGAGAACACCACCTTGGCCGGGTCGCCGCCGGCGGCGAGAACACGTTCGAGTTCACCGCCGGAGACGATGTCGAAACCGCAGCCGGCCTGCGCGAAGGTCTGCAGCACAGCGAGATTCGAGTTCGCCTTCATCGCATAACAGACCAGATGCGGCCGGCCCTGCAGCGCACGCTGGTAGGCGGCGGCGGCGGCGCGCATCGCAGCGCGTGAATAGACGAACAGCGGCGTGCCGAAGCGCCGGCCGAGGTCGGCCAGGGCATGGCCTTCGAGCTGCAGTTCACCGTTGGCCGCGCGGGCCAGGTGGGGGGCGCCGGGCAGCATCAGCGCGCCGCCGCCGAAGCCGCCGGGGCGGCCTGCACCAGCGGCCCCTTCTGGCCGCAGCCTGACAACGCCGCCAGCAACACCAGCAGCGTCAGGGTGGCCGCCACGGGCACTACACTCGATTTCAACAGTGATCGCATCGAAAGATTCTATGAGCACGGCCTCTTCACAACCGATCAGCGACGCCGAGTACCACCGCCTGACAGGTGCCTTGCTGGCACGCATCGAAGCCACGGCCGACAGGCTGTTGCAGGACGACGTGATCGACATCGACACCCAGCGTACAGGCGGCCTGCTTGAGATGAGTTTTCCGAACGGCAGCAAGATCGTCGTCAACACGCAGCCGCCGCTGCACGAGGTCTGGCTGGCGGCACGTGGTGGCGGTTTTCACTACCGACACGAGGCCGGGCGCTGGCTCGACACACGCGACGGCAGCGAGTTCTTTGCCGCGCTGACACAGCACGCCAGCCTGCAGGCCGGCAAGGCGGTCGAATTCAGCGCCTGAACAAGTCCAGGATGCTGTTGCGCTCGTCGGGGTTCGGCGCCTGCGGCACCTTGTCTTCCAGCCCCAGGCTGCTGACGCCGCGGCCCTGGCCGTATTCGTCGAACATCCACAGGCCGCCGACGTTGACCACGCCCTCTGGCGGGCTGGGCTCCTGCACCGGCACGTTCTTCAGCGCGTGCTGCATCAGCTCGATCCACACCGGCAGCGCCAGCCCGCCGCCGGTTTCGCGGTCGCCCAGCTTCTTCGGCGTGTCGTAGCCGATCCAGACCACCGCCACCATGCTCGGGTTGTAGCCGGCGAACCAGGTGTCCATCGAATCGTTGGTGGTGCCGGTCTTGCCGTAGAGGTCGGTGCGTTTCAGCGTCGCCTGGGCCTTGGCCGCGGTGCCCGAGCGGGCGATCTCCTGCAGCAGCGAGCCCATCACGAAGGCATTGCGCGCGTCCAGCGTGCGCGCGGACTCGTCGAGCACCGGCGCCTTGCTTTCGAGCAGCAGCTTGCCCTTGGCGTCGGTCAGGCGCGAGATCAGTACCGGCGTCACGCGATAACCGCCGTTGGCGAAGACGCTGTAGGCGGTGGCCATCTGCATCGGCGTCACCGAGCCGGCGCCGAGCGCCATCGTCAGGTAGGCCGGGTGTTTTTCGGCCTCGAAGCCGAAGCGGGTGATCCATTCCTGCGCATAGGGGGCGCCGATCGAGCGCAGCACGCGGATCGAGACCATGTTCTTCGACTTCGCCAGCGCGTTGTGCAGCGCCATCGGGCCCTCGAACTTGCCGTCGTAGTTCTTCGGCTCCCAGGGCTGGCTGCCGGTCTCGGTGGCGTCGAAGAACAGCGGCGCGTCGTTGACGATGGTCGCCGGCGTGAAGCCCTTTTCCAGCGCTGCCGAGTAGATGAAGGGCTTGAAGCTCGAGCCCGGCTGGCGCCAGGCCTGGGTGACATGGTTGAACTTGTTCTTGCCATAGTCGAAGCCGCCGACCATCGCGCGCACCGCGCCGGTTTTCGGGTCCAGCGCCACCAGCGCGCCTTCGACCTCGGGCACCTGGGTCAGCTGCCAGTCGCCCTTGGGGCTTCTCAGGGCCCGCACCACGGCGCCGCGGCGGATCTGGATCTTCGGCCCGGCTTTCTCCGACAGACCCGAGGTCACCGGCTGCAGACCGGCGCCGGTGACGGTGATGCTGTCGCCGTTCTGCAGCATCGCCACCACTTTGCGCGGCGACGCTTCCAGCACCACGGCCGAACGCAGGTCGTCGTTGTCGGGGTGTTCGGCCAGCGCCTCGGCGACGCGGCTGTCGATCTGCTCGGGCTTCGCTGGCAGGTCGATGTAGGCCTCGGGGCCGCGGTAGACCTGGCGCAGTTCGTAGTCCATCAGGCCGCGGCGCAGCGCACGGTAGGCCACGGCCTGGTCGGCGGCGTTGACGGTCAGGTGCACGTTGAGGCCGCGTGTGTACGACTCGTCGCCGTACTGCGCGAAGACAAGCTGGCGCGCCGCCTCGGCCACGTACTCGGCGTGCACCGCCACCTCGCTTTGCATGCGGTAGCGCAGCACCTGGGCGAGTGCGTCGTCGTGCTGCTTTTCGGTGATGAAGCCGTTCTCGAACATGCGTTCGATGATGTGGCGCTGGCGCAGCGTGGCGCGTTTCGGGTTGACGATGGGGTTGAAGGTCGACGGCGCCTTCGGCAACCCGGCCAGCATCGCGGCCTCTGCGATCGTCACGTCCTTCAGTGGCTTGCCGAAGTAGATTTCCGCCGCCGACGCGAAGCCGTGTGCGCGCTGGCCGAGGAAGATCTGGTTCATGTAGAGCTCGAGGATCTGGTCCTTGGCGAGCATGCTTTCGATCTTCAGCGCCAGCAGAATCTCGTAGATCTTGCGTGTGAAGGTCTTTTCGGTCGACAGGTAGAAGTTGCGCGCCACCTGCATCGTGATGGTGCTTGCGCCCTGGCTGCGTGCGTCGCGCAGGTTCTCCAGCGCGGCGCGGGCCACGCCTTTGTAGTCGACGCCGCCGTGTTCATAGAAGCGCGAGTCCTCGGCCGAGAGCACCGCGTCCTTCATGACCTGCGGGATGTTCTTGATCGGCGTGAAGTTGCGCCGTTCTTCGCCGAACTCGCCGAGCAGCACGTTGTCGGCCGAGAACACGCGCATCGGCAGCTTGGGCCGGTAGTCGGTGAGGCTGGCGATCTCGGGCAGCTGCGGGTAGGCCACCGCCAGCGCCACGCCCACCACCAGCATCAGCCCCAGCAGGCCGGCGCCGGCCAGCGCGACCAGCCAGCCCAGGCCACGAAGCAGCGGACGGGCCCATGCCGGCAACGAGCCACTGATGTTGGCGGCGGCAGCGCGGGTCGGCTCGGGATCGGATGCGGTCATAAAGGTCCCGGGTGCGGGTGTCGATGATTATAGAAACCACCTTGCCGCCAATGTCCGGCGCAAGGCAGTGTGACTTTCTGCACAGCTGGACGAATCGGTTTGCGGGTTGTTTCAACTCTGTGCCTGAACGTCAGCGAATGGCAACGAGGCAGGGGGTTCCACGGGCGGTTTTTCTTTGGTACACAAGGGCTTTACTGCTAGCATTGAAGTAACTCTTTAACAAGCTCGGGCGCCGCCTGGGTTGCCTTGGGAGTGTGATCTTTGAGTTTCCTGGACGTACTGCTAGGCCGTAAACATCCCCCCGTCATTGGTTTGGACATCAGTTCCTCCAGCGTCAAGCTGGTGGAATTGGGGCAAACCTCTTCGGGGGAATTCGTGCTGGAGCGATTTGCCTCCGAGCCTTTCGAGAAGGGCTGGATCACCGACGGCCAGATCGAGAAGTTCGACGAGGTCGCCGAAGCCGTGCGCAAGGTCGTCGTCAAGAGCGGCACCAAGACCAAGCAGGTCGTGATGGCGATGCCACAGTCGGCTGTCATCACCAAGAAGATCATGCTGCCGGCGGGGCTGCGCGACGAAGAGATGGAACTGCAGGTCGAATCCGAGGCCAACCAGTACATCCCGTTTTCGCTCGACGAAGTCAGCCTCGACTTTTGCGTCATCGGCCCCAGCGCCACCTCGGCGGGCGACGTCGAAGTGCTGATCGCCGCGTCGCGCAAAGACCGTGTGCAGGACCGCCAGGGCCTGGCCGAAGCCGCCGGCCTGAAGCCGGCCGTGCTCGACATCGAATCGCATGCCTCGCGACTGGCGATGAGCCGGGTCGTCGCCGCGCTGCCCAACGAAGGCAAAGATGCGCTTGTGGCGCTGTTCGAGATCGGCGCCGACACCACCAGCCTGAAGGTGCTGCGCGACGACGAGATGCTGTACGACCGGGACCAGGCCTTCGGCGGCTCGCAGCTGACGCAGCTGATCAGCCGCCAATACGGCTTCTCGTTCGAAGAAGCCGAAGCCAAGAAGCTCTCGGGCGATCTGCCCGAAGACTACGAAAGCGCGATCCTGTCGCCCTTCGTCGACAGCCTGTCGCAGGAAATCGGCCGCGCGCTGCAGTATTTCTTCACCAGCACGCCGCATCACAAGGTGCATTACGTGATGCTCGCCGGCGGCACCGCCACGCTGCCGGGCCTGAAAGACCGGGTCACCGACCTCACCGGTTTTGCCTCGCAGGTGGTGAACCCGTTCGACAACATGCAGCTCGGCTCCGCGGTGCGCGAAAGCCGTGTGCGTCGTGAAGCCCCGTCGTATCTCACGGCGTGCGGGCTGGCGATGCGGAGGTTCATGCAGTGATCCTGATCAACCTGCTGCCGCACCGCGAAGAAAAGCGCCGCCAGCGCAAGCGGGCGTTTTTTGTCGGCCTGGGCGTCAGTGCCATCGCCGGCCTGGCCGTCGTGGGTCTCTGGTACACCGTGCTGCAGCAGATGACCGCGGCCCAGGCCTCGCGCAACGAGTTCCTGGTGGCCGAGATCAAGCGCCTGGAAACGCAGATCAAGGACATCGCGATGCTGCGTGCCGAGATCGAGGCGCTGAAGGCGCGGCAGAAGGCCGTGGAGGACCTGCAGACCGACCGCAACACGCCGGTCTATCTGCTCAACGAACTCGTCAAGCAGACGCCCGAAGGTGTCTACCTCACGGCGATCCGCCAGAACGGCCGCGTCGTCGCCGTGAACGGCATCGCGCAGACCAACGAACGGGTCTCGGAGTTCCTGCGCAACACGCTCTACAACTCGGCCTGGCTGGAGCGCCCGGAGCTCGTCGAAATCAAGGTCAGCAACGTCGCCACGGCCGCGCGCGACCAGCGCCGGCTGTACGAGTTCTCGATGCGCGTTTCGATCAAGCGCCCGCAGGCTCCCGGGCCGGCGGCGTCTGCCGCACCGGTCAAGGCCGCTGCGGCCAAGTCTTCCTGAGGCGGCCATGGCCAAGGCATCGACACTGAACTTCGACGTCAGCAGCTTCTTCGACAACGCGGTCTCGCAGTTCCGGGGCCTCAACCCGAACGAGCCTGGCCAATGGCCGACGCTGCCCAAGGCTGCGTCGTGGATCGCGACGGTGGTCGGTGTCACGGTGGCGGGCTGGTTCGCCGTGCTCTCGTCGGCCAGCGACGACCTGCAGCGTGAACGCGACCGCGAGCCGGTGCTCAAGGCCGACTACCGCAACAAGCTCGGCCAGGCCGTGAACCTGAGTGAACTGCGCAAGCAGAAACTGCAGGTGCAGGAATACGTGACCCAGCTTGAGAAGCAGCTGCCGGGCAAGGCCGAGATGGACGCGTTGTTGTCGGACATCAACCAGGCCGGCCTCGGCCGCGGTCTGCAGTTCGAGCTGTTCCGGCCCGGCAACATCGAGGTCAAGGACTACTACGCCGAGTTGCCGATCGCGATCCGCGTCTCGGGTCGTTTTCACGACATCGGGTCCTTCGCGGCCGACGTGGCCAACCTGTCGCGCATCGTGACGCTGCAGAACCTGGCGCTGACCCAGGTGCAGCGTGATGCCAGCGGCATGCTGTCGATGGAGGCCACGGCGCGCACCTACCGCTACCTCGACGCCGCCGAAGTGGCCGACCAGCGCAAGGCGGCCGCCGCCAAGGCGGGGGTCAAGAAATGACGGCATTCCGACTCGGCTGCGCCACGCTGGCGCTGTGCGCTCTGGCGGCCTGCAGCGCCGAACACGAAGAACTGCAGCAGTGGATGGACCAGCAGCGCCGCGAGGCCAAACCCAACGTGCCGCCGCTGCAGCCGCCGAAGAAATTCGATCCCGAGCCGTATGCGCAAGCGCAGGGCGTTGAACCGTTCAGTAACCAAAAACTGACGGTGGCGCTCAAGCAAGAGGCGCGGCAGCCGAATTCCCTGCTGTCGGCCGAGCTGAACCGGCGCAAGGAACCGCTCGAAGCCTATCCGCTGGACAGCATGTCGATGGTCGGCAGCGTGTCCAAACAGGGCCAGCCGTTTGCATTGCTGCGGGTCGACAACCTGCTGTACCAGGTCAAGCTGGGCGACCACCTGGGCCAGAACTACGGACGCATCACCAAGATCGCCGAGACCGAGATCGCGTTGCGCGAAATCGTTCAAGACGCCGCGGGCGAATGGATAGAGCGGCCCGCCACGCTGCAGTTGCAGGAGAGGGTGCGATGAGGGCGCTGAACACCAAGATGGCGATGACGATCACCGAGGAGATTTGCACCATGTTCAAGTGGCGTGCCGCCCTTGGCGCCCTTGCCGCAGTCTCGGCCTGGAGCGCCCTGCTCCTGGCCCCGACCGCCGTGATGGCGGAGCCCGCGATTCAGGCGGTCACCAGCACCCAGCAGGCCGGGACCGAAGTCGTGCGCATCGAGCTGAGCGAAGCGCTCACCGCGGTGCCCAACGGCTTCACCGTGCAGAGCCCGCCGCGCATCGCGATCGACCTGCCGGGTGTCAGCAACGGCATGGGCCGCAGCAGCATCGACATCAACCAGGGCAACCTGCGTTCGGTGAGCGTGGCCCAGGCCGGTGACCGCACGCGGCTGGTGCTGAACCTGAAGCAGGCCTCGGGCTACCGCGCGCAGCTGCAGGGCAAGGCCTTGCTGCTGGTGCTGGAGTCCGGCGGCGGCGGCGTGGCCGCTGCGCCCGCCGCCGCTGCTACCGCCAACGAACCCGTGCACTTCGCCCCGTCGCAGAGCACCGAGACGCTCGGCCTGCGCAGCATCGATTTCCGCCGCGGCAGCGACGGCGCCGGCCGTGTCGTCGTGGCGCTGCCCAGCACCCAGGTTGGTGTCGACATCCGCCAGCAGGGCCAAACCCTGGTCGTCGAATTCCTGCGTTCGACGCTGCCCGATTCGCTGCGCCGACGCCTCGATGTCACCGACTTCGGCACGCCGGTGAAAACCGTCTCCACCTTCCAGAGCGGCGACCGCGTGCGCATGGTCGTCGAGCCCACCGGCGCGTGGGAACACAGCGCCTACCAGACTGACAACCAGTTCGTGCTGGAAGTGCGGCCGCTGAAGATCGACCCGAACAAGCTGACGCAAGGCGTCGGCTACCAGGGCGAGAAGCTGTCGCTGAACTTCCAGAACATCGAAGTGCGCGCGCTGCTGCAGGTGATCGCCGACTTCACCAACTTCAACGTCGTCACCAGCGACACCGTCACCGGCACCGTGACGCTGCGCCTGAAAGACGTGCCCTGGGACCAGGCGCTCGACATCATCATGCAGAGCAAGGGCCTGGGTGTGCGCAAGTCCGGCAACGTGCTATGGATCGCGCCCAAGGACGAACTCGCCGCCAAGGAGCAGGTCGACCTCGAAGCGAAGAAGAAGGTCGCCGAACTGGAGCCGCTGCGCACGCAGTCGTTCCAGCTGAACTACACGCGGGCCGAGGACGTCTTCAAGGGCCTGACCGGCCAGGCGCAAGGGCAGGGCGGCAGCGGCGCGGCGGCGCAGTCCAGCCGCATCCTGTCACCGCGCGGTAGCGTCATCTACGAGCAGCGCACGAACCAGCTGTTCGTGTCTGACATCCCGAGCAAGCTCGAAGAGATCTCGCAGCTCATCAGCAAGATCGACATCCCGGTGCGCCAGGTGCTGATCGAAGCGCGCATCGTCGAGGCCGACGACAGCTTCGGCCGTGCGCTGGGCATCAAGCTCGGCGGCACCGACCTGCGCGGTTTGCGTGGGGGCACGCCGGGCTACAACGTCGGCGGCAGCAGCTACGTGTCGATCGGCGGCAACTATTCCAACACAGGTGTGCAGACGGGCCAGACGCCGATCACGTCGACCAGCTACGTGCCCGATTCGCAGTTCGTCAGCCTGCCGGCCAACGTCTCGGCCAGCGCCTTCGGTGGCGCGACGGCGGCGAACATCGCGCTGTCGCTGTTCAGCGCCACCGCCAACCGTTTCCTGAACCTGGAACTCTCGGCGCTGGAATCCGAAGGCAAGGGCAAGATCGTCTCCAGCCCGCGTGTCATCACGGCCGACCAGGTCGAGGCGCTGATCGAGCAGGGCACCGAGCTGCCCTACCAGCAGGCCACGTCCAGTGGCGCCACCTCGGTGGCGTTCCGCAAGGCCAACCTCGCGCTCAAGGTCACGCCGCAGATCACGCCGGAAGGCAACGTCATCCTCAGCGTCGACGTCAACAAGGACAGCGTCGGCCTGGCCACCGTGGCCGGTTTTGCGATCGACACCAAACACGTGAAGACCCAGGTGCTGGTGGAAAACGGCGGCACCGTCGTGATCGGCGGCATCTTCACCCAGAACGAACGCGACACGATCAACAAGGTGCCGATCCTGGGTGACATTCCCTACCTCGGCCTGCTGTTCCAGAACAAGGTGCGCAGCACCAGCAAGACCGAACTTCTTATCTTCATCACGCCGAAGATCGTGACCGACCGCTCGGCGGCCCGCTGAGCACCGCGCCGCAGACCGACGCAGGAACGCCGACCATGAACTGCTTGAAACGCCTTACTTCGATTCTGGCCGTGTTGGCCATGGCTGCCTGCGGTGGCGGTGGTGGTGGCGCGGGCACGCCCCCGTTTGGTAGCGGTTCGGGTTCGGGTACGGGAACAGGCGGCAGCGCCACGCAGACGCTGACGATGGAGGTCAAGCTGCTTGACGCGGCGGGTGCCGTCACATCGTCGGTGCTCGCCGGGCAACCTGTGCGCGCCCAGGCCACCGTCAAATTGAACGGCGTTGCCGTGTCGAACCAGCTGGTGCAATTTTCAGCCGAGCAATCGGTGCCGCTGGTGAAGATCGACCCCAGCGCAGGCAGCCAGCTCACCGATGCCTCGGGCAACGCGGTCGTCACGGTGTCGTCGCTGGGCACCGAATCCGGGGCCGGGCGCATCACCGCAACGGCAACGGCATCTGGCCTCACCGCCACGTCGTCGGCAAACTTCTTCGCGAGTTCGGGGTCGACGGCGCCGCCGACTTCGCTGGTGTTGAGCGCCGTTGAAGTCGGCTCGGCGACCGTCTCCGCCTATGGCACCACGGGCGTGAGAGTGCGTGTGCTTCAGGGCACGACGCCCTACACCGCCGGCGTCGTGACGGTGAACTTCACGACCTCGTGCCCGGCAGGCAAGTCCACCATCACGGCCAGCGCGACAACACAACCCGATGCGTATGCCGTTGCCACCTTCGTCGACAACGGCTGCGCGCAGACCGCCGACACGACTGTGACCATCACTGCGTCGATCGCGACAGACACGAAATCGGGCACGACCATCGTGCGCTCGCCTTCGACGGGCAGCCTGCGCTTTGTGTCGGTGGTGCCATCCGACAAGTCCATCACCCTGCGTGGACAAGGCGGCAATGGCCGACAAGAGAATGCCGCCGTCACCTTCCAGCTTGTCGACGTGGCCGGCCAGGGTGTCGGCAACGCCGATGTCTGTTTCGACAGCAGCACCTATGTCGGCGGCCTGAACATCGATGGCTTCGGCCCGACGTCTTTGCCCAGCCCGCAAGGCTCGACGACGCTGTGCGGCAGCGACGCGCTGAGCGTGATCCGCTACGTGAAACGCACCAACCCCGACGGCACGGTGGTCGTGCAGGTGAACTCGGGCACGATCCCGACACCGGTGCGCGTTCGAGCGCGTGCAATCTACCCGACGGGTTCCACGACGCCGCTCGAGAGTTTCTCGGACACCTTGTCGGTGTCGACCGGTCTGCCGTTGCAGCGATCGTTCTCGCTGTCTGTCGACAAGGCGAACATCGATGGCGGCAACTTCGACGGTGAGGTCGCGGCCCTCACGGTGCGCCTGGCCGACCAGTTCTCCAACCCGGTGCCGGACGGCACGGTGGTGAACTTCATCGGTTCGGGGGCGGCGGTCTGCACCTCCAACAACGGTTCCTGCAGGACCAGCAACGGGGCCTGTTCGTGCAATGTGGTCTCGCAGGCACGCCGCCCGGACGATCGCCGGGTCGTCATCACAGCCTACGCGGTCGGCCTCGAAGACTATGACGAGCGCAACGGAGACAACGTCTATCAGGCGGGCATCGACGCGTTCAGCGCCATCCAGGATCTTGGCGATGCCTTCGTCGACTCCAACAAGGATGGCCTGGCGAATTCGCTGACCATCAACAGTGATACGGACATCCTGATTCCCTACCAGCAGCCCAATGTCTTCACCGGCACGGGCGACGGTGCGCGTGGCACTGCCCACATTCGCGCCTCGACGATCATCTATCTGAGCCAGTCCTCGTCGTTGGGCGACCCCACGGCGGTCGTGCCGCTGTCGGGATTGAGCCAGGCTGTCGACCTGGTGACGGGGCCGGTGCCTGGCTACTTCGTTCGATTGCGGCCGAGCTGTCCCGAAGGCACTGTCCTGCCGCAGGCGACCATCAGTGCCTTCCTGGAAGACGGACTCGGCAACCCGATGGCCGCGGGCACGAGCTTTGGCGCTGCTTCGGTGTCGAACAATCTCTCGGTCGCCGGGTTCCTTCCGGGCTCGGTCCTGGCGATCGGCGCCAGGGCACCGAGCGTGCTGCTGGACCTGCCCAATGTTCCGAAGGTTGCAACCTGGACGACAACCAACGCCAACAGCGTGATCCCGACCGGCCACACCATCACCGCCAGCGGCGTGCAAGACAAGTGTGCCGGCGACGCCTCGTTCGCGCTGCAGGCAACCTCGCCGCGAGGTGGTCCTGCGCTCGCCCGCGTGCTGTTCGAGGGTGAACCACGCACGGTGAATCGCTTCGCCGTCCCGGTCCGCTACCTCCTGCCGGTCAACTTCTCCGTGTCGCCTAGCGGTAGCCTGACTGCGGTCCTCTCCCCCGGCATCTGGGTCGGGCCAGCCGGCGGGGCCTCTACTGTCGCGACGTGGTCGATCGACTGGGGCGATGGCAGTTCCAGCACCGGTGTCGGTCCCACCCTGCCGAGCAGCAGCAGTAGCAGCATGCGACACACTTACACCTCAAGTGGTTCGTATGCCGTGACGCTGAGCTTTGTTGCCGGGGGCGTCAGCTACTCCAGCACCAGCACGGTCACCGTCTCCCCCTGAGGCACGCGCCGCCTTGAGGGCATGACCGTCTCGCTCGTCGGCATGCCCGGAAGTGGCAAGTCCACGGTCGGGCGCCATCTTGCGCGGCAGCTCGGCCTGCGTTTTGCCGACAGCGATACCGAGATCGAACGCCGCATCGGCCTGCCGATCCGCGAGTGGTTCCCGGTGCATGGCGAAGACGCGTTCCGCGACATCGAACAGCAAGTCATCGACGAGCTGACCCAGGCGCCTGACGTCGTTCTCGCCACCGGCGGCGGCGCCGTGCTGCGGCCGTCGAACCGCGACGCGCTGCATGCGCGCACGCACACGTTCTACTTGCGCTCCACGCCCGAAGAGCTGTTCCGCCGCCTGCGGCACGACACGCAGCGGCCGCTGTTGCAGGTGGCCGACCCGCTGCGCCGGTTGCGCGATCTGTTCCGCGAGCGCGACCCGCTGTACCGGCGCGTCGCGCACTTTGTCGTCGAAACCGCCCGGCCGTCGGTGCCGGCGCTGCTGGGCATGGTGCTGATGCAGCTGGAGCTGGCGGGCCTGGTCGACCCCGGGCAGGTGCCGTCGCCGATCGACGCCCGCTCCGACAACCGGACCGACACCAGATCCTGACCCAGGCCGCGCCGTAAACTCGGCGCCCATGTCTGCCGCTGCCCAACACCTTGCTGCCGTGCCCGTGGCCACACCGGGCGGCCACTACGAGATCCTCATCGGCGGTGGCCTGCTCGCCACGCCGGCCGCCTGGGCGGGGCTGCCGTCGGCCACGCAGGCCGTCATCGTCAGCAACCCGACCGTCGATGCGCTGCACGGCGCCGCGCTACGCCAGGCCCTGGCACCGCACTACCGCCAGATCAGCCAGGTCAACCTGCCCGACGGCGAAGCGCACAAGGACTGGACGACGCTGAACCTGATCTTCGACCACTTGCTCGCGCAAGGCTGCGACCGCAAGACCGTGCTGTTCGCGCTGGGCGGCGGCGTCGTCGGCGACATCACCGGCTTTGCCGCCGCGACCTACATGCGCGGCGTGCCGTTTGTGCAGGTGCCGACGACGCTGCTGGCGCAGGTGGATTCGTCGGTGGGCGGCAAGACCGCCGTGAACCACCCGCTGGGCAAGAACATGATCGGCGCGTTCTACCAGCCGCAGCGGGTTGTCTGCGATCTCGACACACTGGCCACGCTGCCAGCGCGTGAACTCAGCGCGGGGCTGGCCGAAGTCATCAAGTACGGGCCGATCGCCGATGTTGGCTTTCTGGACTGGATTGAGGCGAACCTGCCGGCGTTGCTGGCGCGCGACCGCGCTGCGCTGGCGTTTGCGATCCGCCGCTCGTGCGAGATCAAGGCCGAGGTCGTGGGCCAGGACGAACGCGAAAACGGCCTGCGCGCCGTCCTCAACTTCGGCCACACCTTCGGCCATGCCATCGAAGCCGGGCTGGGCTACGGCCAGTGGCTGCACGGCGAAGCGGTGGGCTGCGGCATGGTGATGGCGGCCGAGCTGTCGGTGCAGCTCGGGCTGGTGCCGCCGGCTTTTGCCGAGCGCCTGAGCCGCCTCATCGCCGCAGCCGGCCTGCCGGTGCGCGGCCCGGCGCTGGGCGTGCCGCGCTACATGGAGCTGATGCGCGTCGACAAGAAGGCCGAGGGTGGCGAGATCCGCTTCGTCGTCATCGAGGCACCGGGCCGTGCCGCCATGCGGGCGGCGCCCGACGACGTCGTTGCGCGTGTGATCCAGAAACACAGCGACACCGCGTGAACACACTGGCGCCCTGGGCCTGCGACCCGCAGCGCAGCCGTGGCCGCCGGCTCTTCGAAGCGTCGCCGGCGCCACGCAGCGAACACCAGCGTGACCGCGACCGCATCGTGCACAGCACGGCGTTCCGCCGCCTGGTCTACAAGACCCAGGTCTTCATCAACCACGAAGGCGACCTCTTCCGCACGCGGCTGACCCATTCGCTCGAAGTGGCGCAGCTCGGCCGTTCGATGGCGCGCGCGCTGCGTCTGAACGAAGACCTGGTCGAGGCCATCGCGCTGGCGCACGACCTCGGCCACACGCCGTTCGGGCATGCCGGGCAGGACGCGCTGCATGCCTGCATGGGCGAACACGGCGGCTTCGAGCACAACCTGCAAAGCCTGCGTGTGGTGGATGAACTCGAGATCCGCTACCCGGCCTTCGACGGCCTGAACCTGAGCTTCGAAACCCGCGAAGGTGTGCTCAAACACTGTTCGCGGCGCAACGCCGAGCGGCTGGTGCAAGCCGAACCACGCGGCCCGGCGCAGCGTTTCCTGGACGGCACACAACCCAGCCTCGAAGCCCAGCTCGTCAACCTGGCCGACGAGATGGCCTACAACGCACACGACATCGATGACGGCGTGCGCTCGGGCCTGATCACGCTGCAGCAGCTGGACGCGGTGCCGCTGTTTCGCCGCTTCCGCGACGCGGCGCAGGCCGAACACCCGACGCTGGCGTCGATGGCCGGCCGGCGCCTGCTGTTCGAGACGCTGCGCCGCATGTTGTCGGCCCTGGTGTACGACCTGGTCGCCGCCACCGAAGCCGAACTCGCGGCCCACGCGCCGGCCGACGTCGACGCCTTGCGCCTGCTGCCACCGCTGGCGTGTTTCGGTACGCCGCTGCGCCAGGAGCTGAGCGAGCTCAAGCGCTTTCTCTTCGCCGAGCTCTACCGCCACCCGCAGGTGACACAGACCACCGACCGTGCCCGCCAGGTCGTCGCCGAACTTTTCGACGCCTACGTGCAGGCGCCCGCCGAGATGCCGTCTGACTTCGCGGCGCAGGCCGACCGCCACCGCGCCGTCGCCGACTACATCGCCGGCATGACCGACCGCTTTGCGATGCGTGAACATCTGCGGCTCACCGGCCGCGACCTGTTCGCTGACTGAGCCACCGATGGCGCGCCTGCCCCGCTGCGTGCTGCCTGGGCACGCGCACTACGTGATCCAGCGTGGCCACAGCGGCCAACCGGCGTTCCAGGACGACGACGACCGCCGTGCCTGCCTGGATGCCTTGCGCGAAGCGGCGGCCGCCAACCATGTCGAGGTCCATGCCTGCGCCATGCCTGACACGGCCCTGCATCTGCTGCTGACGCCGCCCGAGAGCGTGGCGCTGAGCCGCACGATGCAGACCCTGGGCCGTCGTTATGTGAGCGCCTACAACCGCCGCCACGGCCGCAGCGGAACACTCTGGGATGGCCGCTTCCGCTGCGCCGTGATCGAGCCTGGTGCCTGGCGCCTGGCGGCGCTGCTGTTGCTGGACGGCATGGCGGGCGCGGCCAGTGCAGCGCACCGAGCCGGCGGTACGCGTGTTCCCTGGCTCGTCGATCCGCCGGAGTTCTGGCGGCTCGGCAACACGCCGTTCGAACGTGAAGCCGCTTACCGCACCCTGCTGGTGCAAGGTTTGCCTCCGGTGCAGGCGCAGCTGTTGCAAGACAGCGCCCTGGGCGGCTGGGCCGTGGGGTCGGCGCCTTTCCTGGCGCGGCTGGCCGAAGACCTGGCGCGCCCGCTGCGGCCACGTGCCCGGGGCCGGCCACCACGGGCCGCGCAGGGCTGACCCGCCGTTGGCGGAAACGCCGGGGCTGGCATGGCCCGTGCACCGTGTCGGTCGTCGTTGGTTCCATCGACTATGTCCCCATTTAAGTGAGGCATGAGTTTTTGGTGAGTCTATATAGACTCTGACCCCATTTAATCGCGATTGCTGCCGTTGCTGCACTGCGGTAGATTCCGTTTCCCTGATTCGACTGGAGAGCGACATGCTCGACGCCGCCTCGCCGACCCCGGCTTCCGCCGAAGAAATCCGCGCTCTCAGTGAGCAGGGTCTGTATGACCCGAAGCAGGAACACGATGCCTGTGGCGTCGGCTTCGTCGCGCACATCAAGGGCCAGCGCGCGCACAACATCGTCGAGCAGGGCTTGAAGATCCTGGAGAACCTGGACCATCGCGGTGCGGTTGGCGCCGACAAGCTGATGGGCGACGGCGCCGGCATCCTGATCCAGATCCCCGACGACCTCTACCGCGCCGAGATGGCGGCGCAAGGCGTTGAACTGCCGCCACCGGGTGAATACGGCGTCGGCATGATCTTCCTGCCGAAGGAACACGCGTCGCGGCTGGCCTGCGAACAGGAGCTCGAACGTGCGGTGAAGGCCGAAGGCCAGGTGCTGATCGGCTGGCGCGACGTGCCGGTGGACAGCACGATGCCGATGAGCCCGGCGGTGCGCGCCAAGGAACCGGTGATCCGCCAGATCTTCATCGGCCGCGGCCAGGACGTCATCGTTCCTGACGCACTGGAGCGCAAGCTCTACGTCATCCGCAAGACCGCGAGCGCCGCCATCCAGGCGCTGAAGCTGACGCACAGCCGCGAGTACTACGTGCCCAGCATGAGCTGCCGCACCATCATCTACAAAGGCCTGCTGCTCGCCGACCAAGTGGGCCAGTACTTCAAGGACCTGGCCGACCCGCGCGCCACCTCGGCGCTGGCGCTGGTGCACCAGCGTTTCAGTACCAACACCTTCCCCGAATGGCCGCTGGCGCACCCGTACCGGATGGTCGCGCACAACGGCGAGATCAACACCGTCAAGGGTAACTTCAACTGGATGCGCGCCCGTGAAGGCGTGATGAAGAGCCCTGTGCTCGGCGACGACCTGAAGAAGCTCTATCCGATCAGCTTCGAGCACCAGAGCGACACCGCCACCTTCGACAACGCGCTCGAACTGCTGACGATGGCCGGCTATCCGTTGGCGCACGCGGCGATGATGATGATCCCGGAAGCCTGGGAGAACCACGAGCTGATGGATGCGCGCCGGCGCGCGTTCTACGAGTACCACGCGGCGATGATGGAGCCCTGGGATGGCCCGGCTGCGATGGTCTTCACCGACGGCAAGCAGATCGGCGCCACGCTCGATCGCAACGGCCTGCGCCCGGCGCGCTACATCGTCACCGACGACGACCTCGTCGTGATGGCCAGCGAAAGTGGTGTGCTGCCGATTCCCGAAGCCCGCATCGTCAAGAAGTGGCGGCTGCAGCCGGGCAAGATGTTCCTCATCGACCTGGAACAAGGCCGCATCGTCGACGACGAAGAGCTGAAGAACCAGTACGCCAACGCACGCCCGTACCGGCAGTGGATCGACAACGTGCGGGTGCGCCTGGACGCGCTGCCGGCCGAGGGCGAAGCGCCGACCTTCAGCGACAGCCTGCTCGACCGCCAGCAGGCTTTCGGCTACACCCAGGAAGACATCAAGTTCCTGATGGCGCCGATGGCCGCCAACGGCGAAGAAGGCATCGGTTCGATGGGCAACGACAGCCCGCTGGCCGTGCTGTCGGACAAGAACAAGCCGCTCTACAACTACTTCAAGCAGCTCTTCGCCCAGGTCACGAACCCGCCGATCGACCCGATCCGCGAAGCCATCGTGATGAGCCTGAACAGCTTCATCGGGCCGAAGCCGAACCTGCTCGACATCAACGCGGTGAACCCGCCGATGCGGCTGGAAGTGACGCAGCCCATCCTCGACTTCGAGGACATGGCGCGGCTGCGTTCGATCGGCAAGACGACACACGGCAAGTTCCGCAGCTACGAACTCGACATCACCTACCCGGTGGCCTGGGGCCGCGAAGGGGTTGAAGCCAAGCTCGCGTCGTTGTGTGCCGAAGCGGTCGACGCGCTGAAGAGCGGCCACAACATCCTCGTCATCACCGACCGCCGCATCGGCAGCACGCAGATCGCGATTCCCGCACTGCTGGCGCTGAGCGCCGTGCACCACCACCTGGTGCGTGAAGGCCTGCGCACAACGGCCGGCCTGGTGGTCGAAACCGCGTCGGCGCGCGAAGTGCACCACTTCGCCGTGCTCGCCGGTTACGGTGCCGAAGGTGTGCATCCGTACCTGGCGCTGGAAACCCTGGTCGACCTGCACAAGACACTGCCCGGTGCGCTGGCGCCCGAGAAGGCGATCTACAACTACATCAAGGCGGTCGGCAAGGGTCTCTCGAAGATCATGTCGAAGATGGGTGTCAGCACCTACATGTCGTACTGCGGCGCGCAGCTCTTCGAAGCCATCGGGCTGGACAAGGACTTCGTCGCCAAATACTTCCGCGGCACGGCGTCTCAGGTCGGCGGCATCGGCGTCTTCGAGGTCGCTGAAGAAGCGCTGCGCATGCATGTGGCGGCCTTCGGCAACGACCCGGTGCTGGCGACGATGCTCGACGGCGGCGGTGAATACGCCTGGCGCACGCGCGGCGAAGAGCACATGTGGACGCCCGATGCCATCGCCAAGCTGCAGCACAGCACCCGCGCCAACAAGTGGGACACCTACAAGGAATACGCCCAGCTCATCAACGACCAGAGCAAGCGCCACATGACGCTGCGCGGCCTGTTCGAGTTCAAGGTCGACCCGAGCAAGGCGATCCCGCTCGACGAGGTGGAATCGGCGGCCGAGATCGTCAAGCGCTTCGCCACCGGCGCGATGAGCCTGGGTTCGATCAGCACCGAGGCCCACAGCACACTCGCCATCGCGATGAACCGCATCGGCGGCAAGAGCAACACCGGCGAAGGCGGCGAAGACCCGGCGCGCTACCGCAGTGAACTCAAAGGCATCAAGGTCACGGCAGGCACCAAGGTCAGCGACATCATCGGCGCCAAGGTCATCGAAGCCGACTACGAACTGCAAGACGGCGACAGCCTGCGCAGCAAGATAAAGCAGGTGGCCTCAGGCCGCTTCGGTGTCACCACCGAGTACCTGGTCAGCGCCGACCAGTTGCAGATCAAGATGGCGCAGGGCGCCAAGCCAGGTGAAGGCGGCCAGCTGCCCGGCGGCAAGGTCAGCGACTACATCGGCATGCTGCGCTACAGCGTGCCGGGTGTCGGCCTGATCAGCCCACCGCCGCACCACGACATCTATTCGATCGAAGACCTGGCGCAGCTGATCCACGATTTGAAGAACGCCAACCCGCGGGCTTCGGTCAGCGTCAAGCTGGTCAGCGAAGTCGGCGTCGGCACTATCGCCGCCGGCGTCACCAAGTGCAAGGCCGACCACGTGGTGATCGCCGGGCACGACGGCGGCACCGGTGCGTCACCGTGGAGCAGCATCAAACACGCCGGCTCGCCCTGGGAACTGGGCCTGGCCGAAACCCAGCAGACCCTGGTGCTGAACCGCCTGCGCGGCCGCATCCGTGTGCAGGCCGACGGCCAGATGAAAACCGGCCGCGATGTCGTGATCGGCGCGCTGCTCGGCGCCGACGAGTTCGGCTTCGCGACCGCGCCGCTGGTGGTCGAAGGCTGCATCATGATGCGCAAGTGCCACCTGAACACCTGCCCGGTGGGTGTGGCGACACAAGACCCGGTGCTGCGCAAGAAGTTCGCCGGCAAACCCGAGCACGTCGTCAACTTCTTCTTCTTCATCGCCGAAGAAGCGCGGCAGATCATGGCCCAGCTGGGTGTGCGCAAGTTCGACGACCTGATCGGCCGCGCCGACCTGCTGGACACGAAGAAGGGCGTCGAACACTGGAAGGCCAAGGGCCTGGACTTCAGCCGTGTCTTCTACCAGCCGCAGGTGCCGGCCGACGTGCCGACGCACAACGTCGACGTGCAGGACCATGGCCTGGCCAAGGCGCTCGACCTGAAGCTGATCGAACGCTGCAAGCCGGCGATCGAACGCGGCGAGAAGGTGCAGTTCATGGAGGACGCGAAGAACCGCAACCGCAGCGTCGGCGCCATGCTGTCGGGTGAACTCATCCGCCAGCGCCCCGAAGGCCTGCCCGACCACACCATCTTCATGCAGATGGAAGGCACGGGCGGCCAGAGCTTCGGCGCCTTCCTCGCCAACGGCATCACGCTGTACCTGATCGGCGATGCCAACGACTACACCGGCAAGGGTTTGTCAGGTGGCCGCATCGCCGTGCGGCCCAGCATCGACTTCCGCGGCGACGCCACCAAGAACATCATCATCGGCAACACCGCGCTCTACGGCGCCACCAGCGGCGAGGCGTTTTTCCGGGGTGTCGCTGGCGAACGGTTTGCGGTGCGGCTGTCAGGCGCCACCGCGGTGGTCGAAGGCACCGGCGACCACGGCTGCGAATACATGACCGGCGGCACCGCAGTCGTGTTGGGCAAGACCGGGCGCAACTTCGCAGCCGGCATGAGCGGCGGCGTCGCCTACGTCTACGACGAAGACGGCCATTTCGCCAAACGCTGCAACACCAGCATGGTGGCGCTCGACAAGGTGGTGTCGCGCGACGAGCAGGCCGGGCTGGCCATCGGCTGGCACCGCGAGCTGCAGGACGACGTGCTGCTGAAGAAGCTGATCGAAGACCACCACCGCTGGACCGGCAGCCTGCGTGCGCGCGAGATCCTCGACGCCTGGTCCGAGTCGCGCAACAAGTTCGTCAAGGTCTTCCCGCACGAATACAAGCGCGTGCTCGCAGAACGTGCGGCCAAGGCGGAAGCCAGCGCCGCCACCGGCAAGGCCAAGGCATCGGCGGCTTCGGTCGCCGCCAAGTAAGGAACGACAGAGATGGGCAAGGTCACAGGATTCCTGGAATACGAGCGGCTCGAAGAAGGCTACGAGCCGGTGCCGCAGCGCGTGAAGAATTGGAAAGAGTTCGTCATCGCGCTGAACGACGAGCAGGCGAAGGTGCAGGGCGCTCGCTGCATGGACTGCGGCACGCCGTTCTGCAACAGCGGTTGCCCGGTCAACAACATCATTCCGGACTTCAACGACCTGGTGTTCCAGGGCGACTGGCGCAACGCCATCACGGTGCTGCACTCGACCAACAACTTCCCCGAGTTCACCGGCCGCGTCTGCCCGGCGCCTTGTGAAGCGGCCTGCACGCTGAACGTCAACGACGACGCGGTCGGCATCAAGAGCATCGAACACGCCATCATCGACCGCGCCTGGGCCGAAGGTTATGTGACGCCGCAGCTGCCCGAGCTGAAGACCGGCAAGAAAGTCGCTGTCGTCGGCTCCGGGCCCGCGGGCCTGGCAGCGGCGCAGCAGCTCGCGCGCGCCGGCCATGCCGTGACGTTGTTCGAGAAGAACAGCCGCATCGGCGGCCTGCTGCGCTACGGCATTCCCGACTTCAAGATGGAGAAGACGCACATCGACCGTCGCATCGCGCAGATGCAGGCCGAAGGTGTGGTCTTCCGCACCGGGGTGCTGGTGGGTGAGATGCCGAAGGGTTCGAAGATCACCAACGACGCCAAGGAAACCATCAGCGCCGAACAGCTGAAGGCCGAGTTCGACGCCGTGCTGCTGACCGGCGGTGCCGAAACCTCGCGCGACCTGCCGGTGCCCGGGCGTGATCTCGACGGCATCCATTTCGCGATGGAGTTCCTGCCGATGCAGAACAAGGTCGTCGCCGGCGACAAGATCAAGGGCCAGATCATGGCCACCGGCAAACACGTCATCGTCATCGGCGGCGGCGACACCGGCAGCGACTGTGTCGGCACCAGCAACCGCCATGGCGCGGCCAGCGTGACGCAGTTCGAACTGATGCCGATGCCGCCCGAAGAAGAGAACAGGGCGCTGACCTGGCCGTACTGGCCGTACAAGCTGCGCACCAGTTCCAGCCACGAAGAAGGCTGCGAACGTGCCTTTGCCATCGCGACCAAGGAATTCATCGCAGGCACGGGCAAGGACAAGGGCCGCATCACCGCGCTGAAGACCGTGCACATCGAGATGCAGGGCGGCAAGATGGTCGAGATCCCGGGCACCGAGAAGGAATTCAAGGCCGACCTGGTGTTGCTGGCAATGGGTTTTGTCGCGCCTGTGGCGTCAGTGCTCGACGCCTTCGGCATCGACAAGGACAACCGCGGCAATGCCAAGGCCACGACCGAAGCGGCCGGCGGCTACAAGACCAACGTCGACAAGGTGTTCGCCGCCGGCGACATGCGGCGCGGCCAGAGCCTGGTGGTCTGGGCCATCCGCGAAGGCCGGCAGGCGGCGCGCGCCGTCGACGAGTTCCTGATGGGCAGCAGCGTGTTGCCGCGTTAGTGCCCGCACCAGTGCCGCGCTAGCAAAGTCCAGCAACAGGGCTTTACCCAAGGGCATTCGGGTGTTCCCGCATGCCGTTGGTGCGCATGCGACAATTCTTGGGAGATTGACAACCATCACGCGGGCCACGGCCCGCGTTGCGCTGCTTGAACCCCACTCCCTTCATCGAGATCGACCACGTCACGTTCGGCTATGACACGACGCGCACGATTCTGAGCGACGTGTCGATGGTGTTCCAGCGCGGCAAGGTCACCTCGATCCTGGGCGGTTCCGGCTGCGGCAAGACGACGCTGCTGCGCCTGATCGGCGGTGTGCACGCGGCCAGCCGCGGACGTGTCGTCTTCGACGGTGACGTGGTCGACACGCGCAACAAGGACCAGCTCTACCGCCTGCGCCGGCGGCTCGGCATGTTGTTCCAGTTCGGCGCGCTGTTCACCGACCTCACGGTCTTCGATAACGTGGCTTTTCCGCTGCGTGAGTACGGCGCGCTGCCCGAATCGCTGATCCGCGACATCGTGCTGATGAAGCTCAACGCCGTCGGCTTGCGCGGTGCCGCGGGGCTGAAGATTTCCGAAGTGTCGGGTGGCATGGCGCGGCGCATCGCGCTGGCACGTGCGATCGCGCTCGACCCCGAACTGATCATGTACGACGAGCCCTTCGCCGGCCTCGATCTCATCTCGATGGGCGTGGCGGCGAAGCTGATCCGCACGCTGAACGACATCACCGGCGCCACCTCGCTGGTGGTCTCGCACGACGTGCCCGAGTGCATGGCGATCAGCGACTATGTTTTCCTGCTCGCGGCGCAAGGCCGTATCGTCGCCCAAGGCACACCGGCCGAGCTGATGGCGTCGACCGACCCCGAAACCCGCCAGTTCGTGCGTGGTGAACCCGACGGGCCCGTCAAGTTCCACTACCCGGCGCCCGAGATGGCGCAGGACTACGGGCTGGCGAAGGCATGAACTTCTTCGCTGCCGTCGGTGCACGCACGCTGGGCCTGCTGAAGGGCATCGGCCACGCTGCGTTTTTCTTCTTCGAGCTGTTGCTGGCAGTGCCGGCCTCGCTGCGCCGTTTTGGCCTCGTGGTGGTGCAGCTGCACGCCATCGGCAACCGCTCGCTGCTGATCATCATCGCTTCGGGCACGGCGGTGGGTTTCGTGCTGGCGCTGCAGATGTACTACGCGCTCGTCACCTACGGCGCTGCAGAACAGCTCGGCCTCATCGTCAACCTCTCGCTGGTGCGTGAACTGGGGCCCGTGGTCGCGGCGCTGCTGTTCGCGGGCCGTGCCGGCACCTCGCTGACGGCGGAGATCGGGCTGATGAAAGCCGGCGAGCAGATCGCCGCGATGGAGCTGATGGCGGTGGACCCGCGCCAGCGTGTGCTGGCGCCGCGTTTCATCGCCGGCATCGTCTCGATGCCGATCCTGGCGGCGGTGTTCTCTGCCGTCGGCATCCTCGGTGCCTGGGTCGTGGCTGTGCTGCTGATCGGCGTCGACGGCGGCAACTTCTGGGCCATCATGCAGACCGGCGTCGATGTCTGGCGCGATGTCGGCAACGGCATGATCAAGGCCACCGCCTTCGGCGTCATCTGCACCGTCGTCGCGCTGTACCAGGGTTATGAAACCGAGGCCACGCCCGAAGGTGTGGCCTATGCGACCACGCGCACCGTGGTGATCGCGTCGCTGTGTGTGCTGGGCACGGACTTCGTGCTGACGGCGTTGATGTTCTCCACGCCCTGACGCGCGTGCGCAACCAATAGAAAGACTCTCGAGATGGGCAAGAAAGGCATCGAAACCCTGGTCGGGCTGTTTGTCGTGCTGGGGCTGGCGGCTTTGCTGTTCCTGGCGCTGCAGGCAGCCAACCTGGGCAGCTTCAAGAACGGCGATACCTACACGCTGCAGGCGCGTTTCGACAACATCGGCGGCCTGAAGCCGCGGGCGCCGGTGCGCAGCGCCGGTGTCAAGGTCGGCCGTGTCACCAACATCGCGCTCGACAGCAAGAGCTTCCAGGGCGTGGTGACGATGGAAGTCGAACGCAGCTACCAGTTCCCCAAGGATTCGTCGGCGAAGATCCTCACCGCCGGCGTGCTGGGCGACCAGTATGTCGGCGTCGAACCCGGCGGCGACGACAAGAACCTCGCCCCCGGCGACACCATTGCGCAGACCCAGAGCGCCGTGGTGCTGGAAAACCTGATCGGCCAGTTCCTCACCGGCAAGGCGGCCGATGCCGCCACCGCGGCGGGGTCAGCAGCCTCGGCGGCAAAATGAAACACCACCTCCTGCGCCTGTGTGCCGCCTTGAGCGCCGTGGTCCTGGTGGGCTGCGCCAGCGTGCCCGCGGTCGCACCGGGTGCGGCCGCTGCCAGCGCGCCCACCGCCGGCCAGAAGGCCGACCCGTGGGAGAACTGGAACCGCAAGGTCTACGCCTTCAACGACGCACTCGACAGCAACGTCGTCAAGCCGGTGGCCGAAGCCTACAAGGCCGTCGTGCCGCCGCTCGTGCGCACCGGTGTCACCAACGTGCTGGGCAACATCGGCGATGTCTGGTCGACGGCCAACCACCTGCTGCAAGGCAAGGTGCAGTCGGGCTTCGAGATGGGCATGCGTGTCATCGTCAACACCACGTTCGGCCTCGCTGGCCTGCTCGACCCGGCCAGCGAGATGGGCTTGACGCGCCGCTCTGAAGACTTCGGCCAGACGCTGGGCCACTGGGGCGTGGGCCCGGGCCCGTATGTGGTGCTGCCCGTGCTGGGGCCGTCGACGCTGCGCGACACCCTGGCCTGGCCGGTGGACCGGCTGTATGCGCCCGGGTCGCTGCCGCCCACCGACCTGGGCCGCTACTCGGTGGTGGCGTTGGAACTCATCAGCACCCGCACGAATCTACTGTCGACGACGGCGCTGCTCGACCAGGTGGCGCTGGATCGCTACAGCTTCTTGCGCGACGCCTATCTCTCGCGCCGGCTCGACCAGATCCACGACGGTGCGCCGCCGATGGAAACCTTCGACGACGAGCCCGCGGAACCGGCCGACACAAAGAAGAAGTGAACCCAAACCGGTCCTCGCGCGTTGTAGGGCGCAGGGACTGACGATGAAAGGATTCCCCGTGCTGAAGAAACTGATTTCCGGTCTGGCCCTGCTGGCTTCGTTCGCGGGCCCGGCGCTGGCCGCCGAGACCACGCCCGACGCCTTCGTGCGCACGATCTCCACCGATGTCATCGACGCGGCCAAGGCCGACAAGGCCATCCAGGCCGGCGACCTCGGCAAGATCATCGCGCTCGTCGACACCAAGGTGATGCCGAACGTGAACTTCGAGGTCGTCACACGTTCGGCCGTCGGCCCGCAATGGCGCAGCGCCACGCCCGAGCAGCGCACCAAGCTGCAGGCCGAGTTCAAGCTGCTGCTGGTGCGTGTCTACGCCGGTGCTCTGACGCAGATCACCAAGGAGCAGACGGTCGAGGTCACGAAGACGCAGCCGGTGGCCGGCGGCAACCAGGTGGTGGTGCAGTCCGAAGTGCGCGGCAAGGGCGAGCCGATCAAGCTCGACTACCGCCTCGACAAGACCGACGCCGGCTGGAAGATCATCGACGTCAACGTCGGTGGCATCTGGCTCGTCACCAGCTACCGCTCGCAGTTTGCGCAGGAAATCAGCACCGGCGGCATCGACGGCCTGATCGCCAAGCTGACCGAGCGCAACAAGGCTGCAGGCAAGAGCTGATCGATGAAACTGCCGGCCACCGCCACGCTGGAACAAGCCAGCGCGCTGCTGCAGGAGATGGGCGCCGATGTCGAGCTGGTCGACGCATTGGCGCTCACCCACCTGGACACCTCGGCCGTGGCCGTGTTGCTGGAAGCCAACCGGCGCGCCCGCGCCCGCGGTGCACGCTGCGTCGTGCGCGGCGCACCGCCGAAGCTGCGCCAGCTGGCGCAGCTTTACGGCGTTGAAGAACTGCTGTCGTTCGAAGAAACCACGTAGCGCTTGGCGCGCAGGTTTTTCTTGATCTCCTGCAGCATCGGCCGCAGGTCGGCCGAGCCCAGGCGCAGCGCGACGCCGGTGGTCAGGATGTCGATGATCATCAGGTGCAGCAGCCGCGACACCATCGGGCTGTAGCGGTCGGCGTCTTCCGGGTGGTCGGCGGCGAGCAGGATGTGGTTCGGCGCACCCTGCGCCTCGTTCGCCAGCAGCGAGCCGCTGGCGGTGATGACGATGATGGTCGCGCCCTTCTTGCGGGCGATCTCGGCCACGTCGAGCAGGTCGCGGCTGCGGCCTGAATTGCTGATGATCACGGCGCAGTCGCCGGGTTTGAGCATCGTCGCGCTCATCACCTGCATGTGGCCGTCGCTCACCGCGGCGGCCGTGACGCCGAGGCGGAAGAACTTGTGCTGCGCGTCCAGCGCCACGATGCCCGAATTGCCGACGCCGTAGAACTCGATGCGGCGGCCGTTGCTGCCGGCGTTGGCCAGCGCAGCGATGGCACGTTCCACCGACTGGCCGGCCGCCGCGTTGCGGTAGCGCAGCAGCGCAGCGACGGCGTTGTCGATGACCTTGACGACGATGTCGCCGGCCTTGTCGTCGTCGTCGACCGAGCGGTGCACAAACGGCACCCCTTCGTTGACGTTGCCGGCCAGCTTGAGCTTGAAGTCGGCCAGGCCGTCGTAGCCGACGCTGCGGCAGAAACGCACGACGGTGGGTTTGCTGACGTGCGCGCGTTCGGCGAGTTCGCTCACCGGCAGGCTGGCAAAGCTGCGGGCGTCGGCGAGCACCAGCTTGGCGACGCGCTGTTCGGCGGGCGGCAGGGCCGGAATCGACGCGCGGATGCGGTCCAGCATCACTCTTCCTCGGCCCAGGCGCAGCCGTCGCGCGCGACCATCGCGCTCGATGCCGGTGGGCCCCAACTGCCCGCGGCATAGATGCGCGGGCCCGTCGGGTCGTTTTTCCAGGCGTCGAGCACCGGTTCGACCCAGCGCCAGGCTTGCTCCTGTTCGTCGCTGCGCACAAACAGGTTCAGCCGCCCGGCGAGTGCGTCGAGCAGCAGCCGTTCGTAGCCACCGACACGTTCGGTCGCGAAGGCCTTGTCGAAGTCGAGGTCCAGCGACACGGGTGTCAGCATCTCGTTGCCGCCGCCGCCCTTGGCGGCCAGCAAGTGCAATTCGAGCCCGTCTTCGGGCTGCAGCTTGATGACGAGCTTGTTGGCGCGTGTCGCACCCGGGAAGATCGGGTGCGGCACTTCACGGAAGTTGACGACGATCTGCGATTCACGCGCTGCCAGCCGCTTGCCGGTGCGCAGGTAGAAGGGCACACCGGCCCAGCGCCAGTTCTGCACCTCGGTGCGCAGCGCGACGAAGGTCTCGCAGCGGCTGTCGGGCGGCACCTTCACTTCGTCGAGGTAGCCCTTCACCGCCTGGCCGTCCAGGGTGCCGGCGCGGTACTGGCCGCGCACCACGTCGCGTGCCACGGTCTCGGGAGTGAACGGGCGCAGCGACTTCAGCACCTTGAGCTTCTCGTCGCGGATGGCGTCGGCATCGTTGGCGGGCGGCGGCTCCATCGCAATCATCGTCAGCAGCTGCAGCGCATGGTTCTGGATCATGTCGCGCAGGGCACCGGTGTTGTCGTAGTAGTCGCCGCGGCTGCCCACGCCCAGGCTTTCGGCCAGCGTGATCTGGATGTTGGCGATCGACTCGCGGCGCCACAGCGGCTCGAACAGCGCATTGCCGAAGCGCAGCGCCATCAGGTTCTGCACCGCGGGTTTGCCGAGATAGTGGTCGATGCGCAAGGCCTGTTCTTCGGCGAACGAGGCGCGCACCACACGGTTGATCTCCTGCGCACTGGCGAGGTCGTGGCCGAGCGGCTTTTCCAGCACCACACGCACCTGCGGGCCGTTGATGCCGGCAGCGCCGAGCTGGGCGCAGATCTGCGTGAACAGGTACGGGCTGGTCGCCAGGAACAGCACCACGGTGTCGGCGTTGCGTTCGTCGAGCCAGGCCTTCAGCCCGGCGTAGTGCTCGGGCTGCGAGAGGTCCATGCGCCGGTAGTGCAGCAGCTCGGCGAAACGCGCGAACTCCTCGTCGCTTGGCTGCTTGGCCTCGTCGACGCCGTTGAACTTGTCGCGGATGTAGGCGCGGTATTCGGCGTCGCTGCGCTCGTCGCGCGCCACCGCAAGCAGACGGCCGCCAGGCGGCAGCTTGTTGTGGCGGAAGGCCTGGAACAGCGCCGGCATCAGCTTGCGCCAGGTCAGGTCGCCGGTACCACCGAAAAAAACGAGATCGAAGGACATCGCGGTCGGCCGCTGGTTTCAACCGCGGCATGTAACTTTGTTACGGACTCGATGATGCCGGAGTTTCTTCCACGGGTCAATTCAACGCTGGTACGCGCCCGGTGACCAGGTCGTCAGCGCCGGCAGCGGGCGTTTGCCCACCGGCAGCATGAACTCGGCCTTGGGCGACAGATCCTGGCCGCCGAAGTTGCGCGGGTCGACGCCGCGCCCGCGCAGCCAGCTGCCGGCCGGCAGCTCGAAGCCCCAGGTCTCGGGCGCGATCAGCATGCCGTTCAGCGCCGGGTAGTTGCCGTCGAAGTGGCCGGTGGCGCCCCACTCGAAAACACCGCCGCCGAGGCTGAGGTTGTTCACCGCATGCAAGGCGGCGCCCGGCGGCAGGCGGTCGCGGAAGAAGCGCACGAACCAGGCCGGCAGCAGCTTGTGGTTGATCAGCGTGTTGTGGCTCATGTACAGCGTGTTCTGCGGCCACTGCTTGCCTTCGGCACCGAACGACACCACCACCGGGTGCTGCGAGCCCGGGGCCTGTTCGATGACGTTGCCGATCAGCCACGCCAGGCCGCCCACCGGCAGGTCGACTTCGTACGAAGCCTCGCCGGTCGGGCCGTCGTAAAGCAGGTTGTAGGCGAGGTGGAATTCACGTGCGCTCGACTTGATCAGGTGGGCCTCGAAGCCGTTGTGGAAGCGGCTGCCGGTGATAGCGACGCGGCCGATGCGGCCGACGTAGAGCAGGTGGTAGAGCTGGCCTTCGACACGCGGCGCGTCGCCGAAGATGCTGTCCTCGATCTCGAGCCGGGCGCTTTCTTCGTTGCCCGTCACGATGCCGTTTTCGTTGTCGAAGAAGCCGCAGCGTTGCACCTTCAGGTGGCCGGCTTCGAGCCGGATGCCGGCACCGTTGGCGTCGGGCCCGCGTGCGCCGCGGAACTCGATGTTCTCCACCGTGAGTTCGCCGCCGCGCATCACGATGATGGCCTTGCCTTCGGCCACCTTGCCTTCGGCGCGGAACACCGGGCGCTGGCCGACGCCGCGGATCGTCAGCTTCATTGGCGGGATCACTGCGACGTCGCCGCGGTACTCGCCGGGCAGCACGTCGATGATGTCGCCGTCCTTGGCCATCGCCACCGCTTCGCTGAGCTTGAACGGCACGCCGTTGGGGCCGACCAGCAGGGTCAGGGCCCAGCACGGGCCACACAGCAGGCCGGTCAGCAGAACCAGAACAAGACGTTTCATCGAAGCGCAGCACAAGTGGGAAGGCGAAAGTATCTCAGGCGCCGTTACACCTGTACCACGCACTCTTCACGCGCAACCCACGCTACCCGCGCAAACAGGTTGCGGGTTTCCACCGGGACACTGCGGGCAATGCACCGGCTTTCCATCGCTACGATCTCCGTGACAGTTTGATGACAGACCAACGACAAGGAGACACACCATGGCCGCGCTGCGCCTGCCCCTCACCACCCTGGCCGTTCTGGCCGGGTCCAGCCTGGCACCGGCGCAGGCGCAAGACGCCGGCCAGTTGAACGTGATCTGCTCGGTGCAGGCCGAGTGGTGCAACATGATCCAGACCGTGTTTGCGCGCACCACCGGCATCAAGGTCAACATGGCCTTGAAGGGTTCGGGCGAAGCGCTGGCGCAGTTGATCGCCGAACGTGCGAACCCGAAGACCGATGTCTGGTTCGGTGGCACCGGCGACCCGCACCTGCAAGCGGCCGAACAAGGCCTGTCGCTCGACTACAAGAGCGCCAGCCTGCCGCAGCTGCACCCGTGGGCACAGCAGCAGGCACAGCAGAGCGGCTACAAGACGGTGGGCATCTACAGCGGGCCGCTGGGTTTCGGCTACAACACCGAGCTCGTCGCGAAGAAAAAGATGCCGGTGCCCAAAACCTGGAACGACCTGCTGAACCCGGTGTTCAAGGGCGAGATCCAGGTCGCCAACCCGGCCAGCAGCGGCACCGCCTACACGATGGTGGCCACGCTGGTGCAACTGATGGGCGAAGACAAGGCCTTCGACTACATGAAGGCGCTGCACAAGAACATCGGCCAGTACACACGCAGCGGCACCGGCCCGATCAAGGCCGTGGCGCGTGGCGAGACCACGGTGTCGATCAGCTTCGTGCACGACGGCCCGGGCGAGGCGATGCAGGGCTTCCCGGTCGCCACCATCACACCCGCTGAAGGCACCGGCGCCGAGATCGGCTCGATGAGCATCATCAAGGGCGCGCGCAACCTGGAAGCGGCGAAGAAGTTCTACGAATGGGCGCTCACGCCGCAGGCACAGCAGTTCGGTGCCGCAAGCAAGCAATTCCAGCTGCCCAGCAACAAGAGCACGCCGCTCGATGCACGCATCCCCGACTTCAAGAAGATCAAGTTCATCGACTACGACTACGCCAAGTACGGCGCGTCGGCCGAGCGCAAGCGCTTGATCTCGAAGTGGGAGAAGGACGTCAACTCGCTGCCCCGGTAACGTGGACCACCCCCGCAGCGCCTTCGGCGCTCCCCCTCAAGGGGGCGCCGCTGGCGGCCCGGCAAAGCCGGTTCCGTGGCGTCCACTTGGGGCGCCGCCGGTCCTGTTCAGCTGGCTGTCGCTCGGCCTGCTCGCCTTCGTGCTGCTGCCCTGGTACCTGCCGCAGAACCTGACGTTCTTGCAGTCGCTGGCCGGCGCCTTCGGCCGCGGGGAAGCCGGCAGCGGCCTGCTGCTGGGGTGGCAGAGGCCGTGGCTGTGGTGCGGGCCGGTGGCGTTGCTGCTGGCGGGCCCGGCGCTGTGGCTGCGGCCCGGGCGTGTGCAAGGGCTGTGGCTCCTCGCCATCGCGGCGCTGGGCCTGCTCGGGCTGCTCGGCACAGGCTTCGGCATCGAGCGCCAGGGCATCGGCCTCGGCGGTGCGCTGGTGCTGCTGTCGCTGCTGATGCTGCTGGGCGCCGGCGTCGCGCGGCTAGGGTGCTTCCGCGGCGACATCTTCGTCGCCGGCGCCGTGGTGCTGTGCGCCGCGCTGCTGCTGCTGTTCATCGCCTTGCCGGTGGGCAAGAGTTTCATCGGCGCCTTTGTCGACGACAGCGGTGCGCTGTCGGCTGCAGCGCTGTACGAGCGTCTGGGCAACGAGCGCGTCTGGGGTTTGTCGTGTGTGGTCGGCGGCGTGCGCTGCGGCGTCGCCTGGAACACGCTGTTCCTGGCGTTGCTGACGGCAGCCGGCACCACGGTGATGGGCACGCTGATCGCGCTGATGGCCGAACGTGGTTCGAAGCGTTTCACCAAGCCGCTGAACGTGCTGGCGCTGCTGCCCATCATCACGCCGCCGTTTGTCGTCGGCCTTGGGTTGATCCTGCTCTTCGGCCGCGCCGGGCTCGCCAACCAGTTCCTCGAATGGGCTTTCGGCATTCCGCCGACACGCTGGTTCTACGGTTTGTTCGGCGTCTTCTTGGCGCAGATGTTCGCCTTCACGCCGATCGCCTTCATGATCATGCGCGGTGTCGTGCAAGGCATCGCACCGAGCCTGGAAGAAGCAGCGCAGACGCTGCGCGCCAGCCGCATGAAGACGTTCATGACGGTGACGCTGCCGCTGCTGAAACCCGGCCTCGCAAACGCCTTTCTGGTCGGTTTCATCGAAAGCATGGCCGACTTCGGCAACCCGGTGGTGGTGGGCGGGCAGTACGCCGTGCTGTCGACCGACATCTTCTTCGCCATCGTTGGCGCGCAGTTCGACCAGGGGCGTGCGGCGTCGCTGGCGCTGATCCTCACCGGCTTTGCACTCGCGGTGTTTTTCATCCAGCAGCGGCTGCTCGGCCGCGCCAGCTACACCACCGTTTCGGGCAAGGGTGATGCCGGCCTGGCGATGGCGCTGCCCGACGGTGTGCTGCGGCTGTGCCGCGGCATCGCCGGGCCCTGGCTGCTGTTCACCGTGGTGGTCTACGTTTTCGCCTTCGTCGGCGGCTTCGTGCAGACCTGGGGCCGCGACTACACACCGACGTTTGCGCACCTGAAGACCGCGTTCGACCTGCAGTTCAGCGAACACGGCCTGATCTGGGCCGGCACGGCGTGGAACTCGCTGTTCACCACGGTGAAGCTGGCGGCGATCGCGGCGCCGCTGTGCGCCGGCATCGGGTTGCTGATCAGCTGGCTGCTGGCGCGCACCACGTTCGCCGGCCAGCGGCTGTTCGAGTTCGGCGCGATGCTGGCCTTTGCCATTCCTGGCACCGTGCTCGGCGTCAGCTACATCCTGGCCTTCAACGTGCCGCCGTTCGAGCTGACCGGCACCGGGCTCATCATCGTGCTGTGTTTCGTCTTCCGCAACCTGCCCGTGGGCGTGCGCGCCGGCACCGCCAGCTTCAAGCAGCTCGACAAGAGCCTCGACGAAGCCAGCACGATGCTGCGTGCCGGCACCGCGACGACGCTGCGGCGTGTGGTGCTGCCGCTGCTGAAACCGGCGCTGGTGGCCGCACTCGTCTACAGCTTCGTGCGCAGCATGACCACCGTCTCGGCGGTGATCTTCCTGGTGACGGCCGAAAACGAACTCGCCACCACCTACATCATCGGCCGCGTCGGCAACGGCGACTACGGCGTTGCGCTGGCCTATTGCACGGTGCTGATCGTGCTGATGTCGCTGGCCACGGCGTTGATCCAGTTCCTCGTCGGTGAACGCCAGCTTGGCAGACGGAAGACCTCATGAGCATCGAATTCCGCAACGTCACCAAGCGCTACGGCGACGCCAAGTCGCCGCTGGTCGTCAAGGGCATCGACATCACGGTACCCAAGGGCACGCTGACGACGCTGCTCGGGCCTTCTGGCTGCGGCAAGACGACGACGCTGCGCATGATTGCCGGGCTCGACGCCCCGAGCTCGGGGCAGATCTTCATCGACGGTGTCGACGTCACCACACTCGGCCCGGCCGATCGCAACGTCAGCATGGTGTTCCAGAGCTACGCGCTGTTCCCGCACATGAACGTGATGCAGAACGTGCGCTACGGCCTCGATGTCACGGGCGTCAGTCGCGAAGAAGCCGAACGCCGTGCCCGCGCGACGATGGAGATCGTCGGCCTGGCCGGCTTCGACCAGCGCCTGCCGAGTGAACTCTCGGGCGGCCAGCAGCAGCGTGTGGCGGTGGCGCGGGCGCTGGTGCTGGAGCCTTCGGTGATGCTGTTCGACGAGCCGCTCAGCAACCTGGACGCCCGCCTGCGCCGAAGCATGCGCGAAGAGATCCGCATGCTGCAGCAGCGGCTGCAGCTGACGGTGGCCTATGTCACGCACGACCAGAGCGAAGCGCTCGCCGTCAGCGACCAGATCATCGTGATGGAGGCCGGCCGCATCGCCCAGGCCGGCACGCCGCAGCAGTTGTACGAACAGCCGGCGAGCGAATTCGTCGCCGGCTTCATGGGCGAGGCGCTGCTGTTCAAGGCCGAGCAGCTGGCCGACGGCAGCGTGCTGCTGGCCGAGCTGCGTTTCACGCCGCGCCGCAGCGGCCCGCCCGGGCCGGTGACGGTGGCGGTGCGGCCCGAAGCCTGGCTGCTGGCGGGCAGCGATGTGCCCGGCCTGGCCGCCACGGTGAAACAGTGCGCCTACCTCGGCAGTTTCCTTGAAGTGACGTTGCAGACGGCCATCGGCGAGATCTTCGTCGTTGCGCCCGATGTCACACGCCACTGGGCGCCAGGCGACCGCGCCACGCTGCAGCTGGCCGGGCGCGGCGTCTCCGTCGTCAGAACGTGATTTCGTAGCGCAGCTCGCGCCAGCGCAGCACCGCCGAACGCTGCTTGATCTTCTCCAGCACCACGCCGGGCGCGACGGTGTCGCCTTCGTGCAGTAGCTGGCCGCTGACGATCAACAGGCGGTCGGCCGCCCGTTCGCTGTAGATCGCGCCGCCGATGGCCAGCGCCGGCAGTTGGCGTTTGACGTCGTCGGGCAGCTGGTCGAAAGCGACGATGCGGGTTTCGGCCGCGGCAGGCGCGGGGACCGGCGGTGCTGGTGGTGCATTGGCGGGCGGCGGCGCCACGGGCACCGGAGCAGGCGCCGGTGCCGGGGCCGGCATGATCACGACCACGGGGGGTGGCGCCGGTGTCGGTGCGGGGGCGGGTGCCGGCGCGGATGGCGGCGCTGGTGCGGCGGTGACCGGCACTGGCACAGGCGCCGGCGCCGGGCTCGCCAGCCACCAGGCCAGCCCGCCCAGCAGCAGCAGCGCGCCGCCCACGCCGGCGGCGATCCAGGGCCCGGCCGGGGCGGCGCTGGGCGCTGCCGGGGCGCTGCCGGGCGTTGGCTGCGAGTGCAGGCCGGGCACGGCGCCGCGGTCACGTTCGGCTTCGGCACGGCGCAGGGCGTCGAGGATGTAGGACATGTGTTCTCGCTGTACTCGCGGTGCCCGGCGTTTCAGCGCCCGGCGCTCAGCCGCGGTTCATCGACCCCGCTGGCGCGGTTGATCTGCATCAGCGTCATCGGCCCGGCCAGCCCGTCGGGCTTGAGGCCGTGCGCCACCTGGAAGGCCATCACACGGGCTTTCAGCGGCAGCCCCGGGGCGGCGGGAAGCCGGCTCGCCATCCAGTCGGCCAGCGGGCCGGTAGCGGCGTCGGCGGGCTGCTCGCGGTAGCCGGGCGGCACGCGCCAGAAGGTGGCGAAGTCGCCGCGCCACAGGCCGGCCAGCGTCTGCAGCGTCACCGTCTGCGGGCCGCTGGCGCCTTGCAGCGTGGCGGTCTGTTCGTCCAGCGCAGTGAGCATCGCGTACAGCGGACGGTCCTGGGCATCGCGCAAGGTCACGATGCCGGGGCGGCCGAGTTCACGCACCTGGGCCAGCCCGGTGCTGCTTCGAAAACACAGCACCTGCTGGCGCAGTGCTGCTTCGCAGGGGTCGCCTTCACCCAGCGTCAGCTGCCAGCCGGCGCCGAGTGCGCGCCAGGCCGCACTTTCACTGCGCAAGGCCCGCGCCAGCACCGTGCCGGCATCGGCAGGCTGCGCTGGCGCCGAGGCGGCGGTGGCCGCCGTCGCCGCTGCGCTGGCCCTGTCGGCTGGCGCCGAAGCCGCCGACGCGGCTGTTGCTGCCGTTGTTGTTCCAGACGGCGGCGCCACGGCCCGGGGCCACAGATTCCAGGCCGCGCTGCCCACGGCCAGTGCCAGCCCCGCAGCGGCGACGCTGCCCAGCAGCACCGACTGCCTGCGCACAGCCTGCACCGGCACGCCGAAGACCTCTTGCGCCGCCTTGTCGACGATGGCGCGGCCGATGCGGGTCTTGCCGCTGGCGTAGCCGCCAAGCAGCGCACGCCCGGCCAGCAGGTTGATGCGCCGCGGCACGCCGCGGCACAACTGGTGCAGCCGGCGCAGCGCCGCGGCGTCGAAGGGTTGTTCGCCCTGGCCACCGGCCACGGCGAAGCGGTGCCGCACATACAACGCGGTTTCGGCCTCGCTCAGCGCCGGCAGGTGGTAACGCGCGGTGACCCGCTGCGCCAGCTGCTCCAGTTCGGGCTGCGCCAGCAGGTCGCGCAGTTCGGGCTGGCCGATGAGGATGATCTGCAGCAGCTTGCGTTCGGCCGTCTCCAGGTTCGTCAGCAGCCGCAGCTGTTCCAGCACCTCGGCCGACAGGCTTTGTGCCTCGTCGATGATCAGCACGCTGTGGCGGCCCGCGGCATGCGAGGCCAGCAGGAAGCGGTTCAGCGGGTCGACATGGTCCTTGATCGTCGCCGCGCCCGGCGGCACGGTGATGCGGAACTCGTCGCACACCGTCTGCAGCAGTTCGGTGACGTTGAGCTTGGGGTTGAAGACGTAGGCCACGTCGCAGTCGGCCGGCACCTGGTCCAGGAAACAGCGGCAGACGGTGGTCTTGCCGGCGCCGATCTCACCCGTCAGCAGGACAAAACCGCCGCCGCCCGACAGCCCGTAGAGCAGGTGCGCCAGCGCCTCGCGGTGCGCTTCGCTCATGAAGAGGAAGTGCGGGTCCGGGGCGATGGAGAACGGCTCGCGTTTCAGGCCGAAGAAGGGCACGTACATGGGCGCCGAGCATAAGCCGACACGGTGTAACCGCACCGGAACCGCCGCCACCGGGTTCTAATCCAAGCTGCATCTTGTGGGAGCCGCACCATGAACCAGCTCGACCAGCTCAAGCAATACACCACCGTCGTTGCCGACACCGGCAACTTCAAGCAACTGGCGCAATTCGCGCCACGCGACGCCACGACCAACCCGTCGTTGATCCTCAAGGCCGTGCAGCAGGCCGACTACGCGCCGCTGCTGGCCGACACCGTGGCCGCCCACCGCGGCCGCCCGCTCGACGAAGTCGTCGACCAGGTGCTCGTGCGTTTTGGTCTCGAGATCCTGAAGGTGGTGCCCGGGCGTGTCAGCACCGAGGTCGACGCGCGGCTCTCGTTCGACACCGCCGCGACGCTGGCGCGCGCCCGGCGCGTGATGGGCTTGTACGAAGCTGCGGGCATCGGCCGCGAACGGGTGCTGATCAAGGTCGCCTCCACCTGGGAAGGTATCCGTGCCGCCGAGGTGCTGCAGCGTGATGGCATCCGCTGCAACCTGACGCTGCTGTTCAGCTTCGCCCAGGCGGTGGCCTGCGGCGACGCCGGCGTGCAGCTGATCTCGCCCTTTGTCGGCCGCATCTACGACTGGTACAAGAAGAGTGCCGGCGCCGCATGGGACGAGGCTGCGAACGCCGGCGCGAACGACCCCGGCGTCAAGTCGGTGACCGCCATCTTCAACCACTACAAACACCACGGCATCAGCACCGAGGTGATGGGTGCCAGCTTCCGCAACGTCGGCCAGATCACCGCACTGGCCGGCTGCGACCTGCTGACCATCAGCCCCGAGCTGCTGGCTGCGCTGCAGGCCAGCGACGCGCCTTTGCCGAAGGCGCTGGACGCAGCGCAGGCCCAGGCGCTGGCCCTGCCCGCCGTGCACCACGACGAAAAGGCCTTCCGCTGGGCACTGAACGAAGACGCGATGGCGACCGAAAAACTCGCCGAAGGCATCCGCGCCTTCGCGGCAGACGCAGCCAAGCTCGACCATCTGATCGAAGGGGCCAGACGATGAAGCGGTGCGACGGCACCCGGGCCTGGGCGGCATTGCAAGGCCACTTCGAAGCCCATGGCCGCGGCTTCGATCTGCGCGAAGCGTTTGCGCGCGACCCCGGGCGTTTTGCCTCACTGTCGTTCGAAGCGCCGGGTGTCTTCGCCGACCTGTCGAAGAACCGCGTCGACCTCGCAACGCTGCGTTTCCTGCTCGACCTGGCGCATGAGTGTGGCCTCGAAACACAGCGCGACGCCATGTTGCGCGGCGAGGTCGCCAACCTCACCGAAGGCCGCGCCGTGCTGCACACGGCCTTGCGCGCGCCGAAGGGCGAAGCTGCCTTCAGCGACGACGTGCACAGCGTGCTCGATGCGATGCTGGCCTATGCCGAACAGGTGCGCGCCGACGACGGCATCACCGACATCGTCAACATCGGCATCGGCGGCAGCGACCTCGGGCCGCAGATGGTGGTGCCGGCGCTCGATGCCTTCTGTCACCACGGCAAACGCCTGCACTTCGTCAGCAACGTCGACGGCCACGACATCGTGCCGGTGCTGCGCGGGCTGGATGCCAAGCGCACGCTGTTCATCGTCGCCAGCAAGACCTTCACGACGCAGGAGACGATGGCCAACGCCCAGGTCGCGCGGGCCTGGTTCGTCGCCAATGGCGGCACCGATGTCGCGCGCCACTTCGCGGCGACGACGACCAACGTGGCCGCCGCGGCCGAGTTCGGCATTCAAACCACCTTCGGCTTCTGGGACTGGGTCGGTGGCCGTTATTCGCTGTGGAGCGCCATCGGCCTGCCGATCGCCATCGCCATCGGCGCCGACAACTTCCGCGCCTTGCTCGCCGGTGCGCATGCGATGGACCGTCACTTCGCCGAAACGCCGCTGGCGAAGAACCTGCCGGCGCTGCTGGGGCTGCTGGACGTCTGGTACCGCAACTTCCACGGCTTCACCAGCCGCAGCGTCGCGCCCTACCACCAGGGCCTGAAGCGCCTGCCGGCGTATCTGCAGCAGCTGGAGATGGAATCGAACGGCAAGTGCGTCGACGCCGACGGCGCGCCACTGGCGGTGGCCAGCAGCCCGGTGGTCTGGGGCGAACCCGGCACCAACGGCCAGCACGCGTATTTCCAGATGCTGCACCAGGGCACCGACGTGATCCCGGTCGAGTTCATCCTCGTCAAGACACCCACGCACGACCATGCCGACCTGCACACCAAGCTGCTCGCCAACGGCCTAGCGCAAGCGCAGGCCTTGATGTTGGGCAAGACCGCCGAAGCGGCGCGCAGCGAGAAGGCGCCCACTGCATCGGCCACGCTGGACCGCGACGTGCTGGCGCGCCACCGCAGCTTCCCTGGCAACCGGCCGAGCACGACGTTTGTTCTCGACAAGCTGACGCCGCACACACTGGGCGCGCTGATCGCGCTCTACGAACACCGCGTCTTCACCAGCGGCGTGATCTGGGGCATCAACAGCTTCGACCAATGGGGTGTCGAGCTCGGCAAGGCGCTGGCCAGCGACCTGCTGCCGCGCCTGGCTTCGGGCGATACCAGCGGGCTCGACAGCAGCACCGCGGGACTTTTGCAGAAAGTGCGTGCATGACGACTGTGGTGTTCGACTTTGGCGGTGTGCTCTTCAACTGGCATCCACCGTCGCTGATGAAACGTGAACTGCCGCACCGCGCCACCGACGACGTGGCTGCAGCGCACTGGGTGGAGCAGGTGTTCCAGAACTACGGCGGCGACTGGGGCGATTTCGACCGCGGCACGGTCGACGTGCCGGCGCTGGTGCCGCGCATCGCGCAGCGCACGGGCCTGAGCGAAGCCGAGGTGCAGACCATCGTCGACGGCGTACCGAACGAGCTGCAGCCGATGCCCGAGACCGTGGCCTTGCTGCGGCGGCTGCACGGTGCCGGCACGCCGCTGTACTACCTGTCGAACATGCCGGCACCGTATGCCGACCACCTGGAAAGCACACACGATTTCTTCAGCCTGTTCCGCGACGGCGTCTTCTCGGCGCGGGTGCAGACGATCAAACCCGAGCGTGCGATCTACGACCTGGCGGCACAGCGTTTTGGCGTGCCGCCGGCCGAGTTGCTGTTCTTCGACGACAACCTGCCCAACATCGTCGCAGCACAGGCCGCGGGCTGGCAGGCCGTGCACTTCACCGGTGTCGAAGCGGCCGAAGCAGCGCTGCGCGAACGCGGGCTCTGAAGCCGCTACGGTGGCGCGGTCGACGCCCGCACCACCAGCGTTGGCCGCAGCACCACGGTGGCGTCGGCGCTGCCGGGTGTGCCGCGCAGCTGCTCCAGCAGCAGCCGCGCGGCGCGCAGGCCCATCTCGTAGTGCTGGATGCGCACGCTGCTCAGCGGCGGGCTCACCTGGTCGAGCAAGGGCATGTCGTTGTGGCCGATCACCGAGACCTCGGCAGGCACAGCAACACCGCGCTCGCGCAAGGCCTGCAAGGCGCCGAGTGCAATCAGGTCGTTGGCTGCGACCACCGCGGTGAAAGCCCGCTTGCCGCGTTTTTTCGCCAGCAGTTCGTGCATCGCCGCCAGTCCGGCTTCGACTGCATAGGCCGCACATTCCACCACGGCGGCCGGTTCCAGGCCCTGTTCACGCAAGGCCTGTTCGAAGCCGATGCGGCGTGACAGCCCGGTGCTCAGGCCGCCAGGCCCGGCGAGGTGGGCGATGCGCTGGTGGCCGAGTTCGACCAGATGGTCCACCGCCAGCCGCATGCCGAGCATGTCGTCGCTGATCACCGCCGGCAGCTCGCCGCGGCCGTCGGTGCGGTTCACCAGCACGATGCGGGCGCCGCTCTTGCGCAGGCCTTCGAGCCAGGCGTCGTCGCGCACCGCGGTGGCGATGAGGAAACCCTCGACACGCTGCGCCTGCATGCGTTCGACGGCGGTCTGCGCCGCGTCGTCGCGCCGTGCCGTGTTGGCCAGCAGCGCGAAATAACCCTCGGCGTCGAGCGCGTCTTCGATGCCGCGCAGGATCGGCGGGAACACCGGGTTCGTGATGTCGGGCAGCAGCACGCCGATGGTCTTGCTGCGGCCGGTGGACAGCGCAGCAGCGGCATGGTTGGGGCGGTAACCGAGCTCGCGCACGGCGGCTTCGACACGCTGCAGCAGCTCGGCGCTGATGAGATGCCGGCGCGCCGGGTCGATGGCGCGCGAGACGGTGCTCTTGTGCACACCCAGGTGCTGGGCGAGGTCGTGGATGGTGGGGGCGGCACGGCGCTGCATCACGCGATGCTATGCCCAGCCGCGCGGAACCACGACCCTTGCGGGTCGAGGCGCATTGACATCCGACGGGTCATCCCCTAAAGTGCCTGCAACCGGTTGCATTGAAATTGCATACATGAACACTTTGCCGACCACGCCTGAATCGCTGCTGCCGCTGGTGCTGGCTGCGATGGCGAAAACCCCCGATGCGCGGCTGCGCCAGCTGATGGCGTCGTTGACCACGCACCTGCACCAGTTCGTGCTGGAGAACCATGTCACCGAGCCCGAGTTCGAACGTGCGGTGGGCTTTCTCGTCGGCATCGGCCAGGCCACAGGCGAGAAGAAGAACGAAGTCATCCTGGCGTCCGACCTGCTGGGTGTCTCGACGCTGGTGGCACTGCTGAACAACCCCGGCGTAGCCGGCGGCGATTCCGACGCCGCGCTGTTGGGCCCGTTCTGGCGTGCCAACGCACCGGTGCTGCCGGCCGGTGGCTGCATCGCCTGCGACGGCACCGACGGCACGCCGCTGGCGGTGACGGGCCGTGTGCTGGCCGAAGACGGCCAGCCACTGGCGGGGGCCACCGTCGATGTCTGGCAAGCGTCGCCCGTAGGCCTGTACGAGAACCAGGATCCGCAGCAGCCCGACATGAATCTGCGCGGCCGTTTCGCCACCGACGCCGATGGCCGCTACCACTTCACCACCGTCTTCCCCGCCGGCTACCCAGTGCCCACCGACGGGCCGTGCGGTGACCTGTTGCGGGCGCAACAGCGCCATCCGTTCCGCCCGGCGCATCTGCACTTCATGGTTTCGCTGCCGGGTTACCGCGTGCTCGTGACCCAGGTCTTCCCGGCCGGCGCCGAGCATCTGGACAGCGACCCGGTGTTCGGCGCCACTGCAGCCCTGGTCGGCGACTTTGTGCCGGCACGCGGCGACCAGCCGGCGCAGCTGCAGCGCGACTTCACGCTGACCCCGGGCGAGACGGTGTTCCCGCATCCGCCCATTCCCTGAAGACCCGACCCCCATGTCCGATTTCGCCCCCACCGATTCACTGCACGAGCGTGTCGCCGTCATCGCCGGCGGCACCGGCGCCATCGGCATGGCCACCGCACGCCGGTTGGCCACGCTCGGCGCACGCTGCGTGCTGCTCTATGCCCGCAAGCCCGCGGCCGAGGCCGAGGCGCTGGCGGCCACGCTGCCCGGCACGGGGCACATCGCGCTGGCCGCCGACATGCTGGACAGCGCGTCGCTGCAGGCCGCCGCCGCCGGTGTGCACCGCCGCTTCGGCGCCGTGCACATTCTTGTGAACACGGCAGGCCGCACGCAGCCGGTGCCGGCAGCGGACCTCGACGCGCTCACCGACGCGCTCATCGACGACATGCTGGCGGTGAACTTCCGTGGCGTCGTCGCCACCATCCGCGCTTTCGTGCCGTTGCTGAAAGCCTCGGGCGACGGCCTCATCGTCAACATCTCGTCGATCGCAGGGTTCACAGGCACCGGCAGCAACCTCGCCTACGTTGCGGCCAAGGCCGGCATCGACGTGGTCGGTGATGCGCTGGCGCGTGTGCTGGCTCCGCAAGTGCGTGTGCTGACGGTCTCGCCAGGGGTTGTCGACACCGGTTTCGTGCCCGGCCGCGGCCCCGATTTCAACCAGAAGGCCTCGGCGACGATGCCCTTGCGCCGCGTCGGCACCGCCGACGACGTGGCCGCCGCCGTGCAGGCCTGCGCGACGACGCTGCGTTACGCCACCGGCACCCGCATCGTCGTCGACGGAGGAAGACACCTGTGATGAACAACAAGACCCTGCTCACCTGCGCCGTCACCGGCAACCTGACGACGCCGGAGCAGACGCCGCATCTGCCGATCACGCCGGCGCAGATTGCCGACGAATGCCTGGCCGCTGCAGAAGCCGGCGCCGCGGCCGTGCACATCCATGTGCGCGACCCCGCGACCGGCCGGCCCTCGATGGACGTTGAGCTGTACCGCGATGTCGTCGACCGCATCCGCGGCAAGAACCGCGAGCTGATCATCAACCTCACCACCGGCCCCGGCGGCCGTTTCGTTCCCGGCGACCCCGACCCCAAGGTGGCCGGCCCCGGCACGACGCTGCTGCCGCCGCTGGAACGGGTGCGCCACATCGAACTGCTGAAGCCCGACATCTGTTCGCTCGACCTGAACACGATGAACAGCGGTGGCCAGGTGGTGATCAACACGCCGAAGAACGTTCGCATGATGGCGCAGGCGATGCGTGCTGCCGGCGTGATGCCCGAGCTGGAGATCTTCGACAGCGGCGACATCCACCTGGCGCTCGACCTCATCAAGGACGGCACGCTCAGCGGCCCCGGCCTGTGGACCTTCGTGCTCGGCGTCAAGTACGGCTTCGGCGCCGGCACCGAGACGCTGACCTATGCGCGCGGCTTGCTGCCGCCGGGCGCCACCTGGTCGGCCTTCGGCATCGGCCGTCACGAATTTCCGATGCTGGCGCAGAGCTGGCTGCTTGGTGGCCACGTGCGGGTCGGCATGGAAGACAACATCTATCTCGAAAAAGGGGTGCTCGTGAAGAGCAACGCCGAGCTGGTGGCCAAAGCACGCCGCATCGTGCACGACCTCGGTGGTGAACTCGCATCGTCGCGCGAAGTGCGTGACGCGCTGCACCTGCCCGTGAAGGCTTGAAATGAAACCCCCACGCTCACTTCGTTCGCTGCCCCCCGCGGGGACGTTCAGTCCCTTCGGAACGGCCGTGCGGGACTGAAGCAATGACACTGGACAGCTTGAAGGCCGCGCGTGTGCTAGCCAAGGCCGCCAGCGCCGAAACGCTGGTCTTGCAGATGCACGACCAGCCCGCGCCACGCGCGGGGCCGGGCCAGGCGGTGGTGCGTGTGCACAGCGCCGCAGTGAACCCCAGCGACGTCAAGGCCTGTCTGGGCATCATGCCGCAGGCGGTGTTCCCGCGCACCCCCGGCCGCGACTTCGCCGGCACCGTGGTCGAAGGCCCGGCCGACTGGGTCGGCAAGGCGGTCTGGGGCTCGGGCGGCGACCTCGGCATCACGCGCAACGGCTCGCATGCCGGCTGGCTGCTGCTGGCCAGCACCACGCTGCGCGAGAAGCCGGCGCGGCTGAGCTTCGACGAGGCCGGCTCGGTGGGTGTGCCGTTTGTCACCGCGTACGAAGGTTTTCGCCGCAGCGGCCTGCCGCAGGCCGGACAGGCCGTGGCTGTGATGGGCGCCAACGGCAAGGTCGGCCAGGCGGCGGTGCAGCTGGCGGCGCAGGCCGGCGCGCAGGTGTTCGCGGTGCAGCGGGGGCCGGGGCCGTATGCGGGTTTTGCCGCCGGCCCGGTGACGGTGATCGATGCAACGGCCGAGAACGTTGCGACCCGCCTGCGTGAGCTGACCAACGGCCGCGGTGTCGACACCGTCTTCAACACCGTTGGTAGCCCGTACTTCGAAGCCGCGAACCAGGCCATGGCCAAGGGCGCGACACAGATCTTCATCGCCACCGTCGAGCGGCCGGTGCCATTCGACATCTTCAGCTTCTACCGCGGCATGCACACCTACGTGGGCATCGACACGCTGGCGCTGAACGCCGACGCCAGCTGCACGCGGCTGGCGGCTATGAGCGACGGTTTCGAGGCCGGCACGCTGCGGCCCTTCGAGGTGCTGCCGTCGGGTGTTTACGGGCTGGGCGATGCGCTCACGGCGTACCGGCGTGTCATCGGCGGCGATGCCCAGCGCATCGTCTTGAACCCCTAAGAACCGCCATGAACGTCACCCGTTTCGCCGACGCGCCGGACTACACCGCGCCGAACCACTTCGACATGCGCTGCCAGCGTCTGCAGGGCCGCGAAGCCGGGCCGGCAGAACAGCTGTGGATGGGGGTGTCGACGCTCGCGCCCGGTGGCCACACCGGCCTGGACGGCTCGACCATGGAAAAACACTACGTCGTGCTCGAAGGCGAGCTGGTGCTGATCGGCGAAGTGGGCGGCCAGCGCGAAGAAGCAACGCTCGGCCGCTTCGATTCCTGCCGTTTTGCGCCGGGCGAAAAGAGGCAACTCGTCAACCGCAGCGGCGCGGTGGCACGGGTGCTGTTGGCCATGCCCTTTCAACCCCCGCAGGAGACAAAAGAATGAGATTCGGATGGATGGCTGCACTCGCAATCGTCAGCAGTGTCGTCGCCAGCGCCGCCGCGGCGCAGCCGGTCGACCTGGTGGTGCACAACGCCAAGGTCACCACGCTCGACGCGAAGAACAGCAGCGCGCAGGCGCTCGCGGTGCGCGACGGCAAGATCGTCGCCGTCGGTGGCAATGCCGCGATGCTGCAGCTCGCCGGCCCCGGCACCCGCCGCATCGACGCCGGTGGCCGCGCGCTGATTCCCGGCCTCATCGATTCGCACATGCACGGCATCCGCGCCGCGCTGAGCTATGCGACCGAGGTCAACTGGATCGGCGCCAACAGCATCGCCGAAGCGATGGCGCGGCTGAAGGACAAGGCGGCGAAGGCGGCGCCCGGCGCCTGGCTCATCGTCGCCGGCGGCTGGACTGAACAGCAGTTCGCCGAGAAGCGCAAACCGACCTTGGCCGAGGTGCTGACCGCAGCGCCCGACAACCCGGCCTACATCCAGCTCTTCTACGCCGAGGCGCTGCTGACACCAAAGGCGCAGGCGGTGCTGAACCTCGATGCGACGAAGCTGCCGGCAGGCATCACTGCGCAGCCCGACGGTTGGTGGTCCGGCAACATCATCGGCATCTCGTCGCTGTTCGACCGGCTGCCCAAGCCGACGTATGACGACAACGTCGCCGGCACACGCCAGTTCATGACCGAGCTGAACCGGCTGGCGGTGACCGGCATCGTCGACACCGGCGGCTTCAACATCGCAGCACCGCAGTACGCAGCGCTGTTCCAGATCTGGCGTGAGAAGGCGATGACGGTGCGTGTGGCCTACCACCTGTTTGCGCAAAAGGCCGGCGCCGAAATCGACGAGTTCAGGACACCGACGCAGATGATGCCGATGGGCTTCGGCGACGAGTGGTTGAAGTTCAACGGCATCGGCGAGCGGCTGACGCTGGCGCTGTACAACAACAACTTTCCCAACGACGAGGTCAAGGCCAAGGCGCTGGAACTGCTGCGCTGGGCGGCGGCGCAGAAGCTGGCGTTGACGGTGCACTGGAGCGAAGGCGCCTCGGTCGGTCATCTGCTCGGGCTGTTCGAGCAGGTGAACGCAGAGACACCGATCGCACCGCTGCGCTGGAGCGTCGCGCACCTGGAAAACGCCAGCCCGGAAACACTCGCGCGCATGGCGCAGTTGGGCGTCGGCTGGACGCTGCAGCCGGCGATGTACTACAGCGGCGACCGTTTGCTCGCGAGCAAGCCCGAAGACGCGCGGCGCATGCCGCCGGTGGTGACGGCGCTGAAGGCCGGTGTGCACGTCGGCGCCGGCACCGACGCACACCGTGTCGCTTCCTACAACCCCTTCCTGGCGCTGCAGTGGCTGCTCGACGGCAAGACGGTGAGCGGCCAGCAGCAGCGTGTGGCCGACGAGATTCCCAGCCGCGAACAGGCCTTGCGCCTGTACACAAAAGGCAGCGCCTGGTTCAGCTTCGACGAGAACAGACGCGGCACGCTGGAGCCGGGCAAGCTGGCCGACTTCGCCGTGCTCGACCAGGACTTCTTCAGTGTGCCGGTCGAGCACATCGGCCGCACACAAAGCCTGCTGACGGTGGTGGGCGGCAAGGTCGTGTTCGCTGCAGCGCCGTTCGCCGCCCGCTGACAACCCATTCAACAAGGAGACATCCCTATGCAACAACATCCGCTCTCGCGCCGCGTCGCGCTGTGCGCCCTGGTCGTGCTGGCCCCCGCTGCTTTTGCGCAAGGAACCTGGCCCACCGGCGGCCCGATCAAGTTCGTCGTGCCTTTCACCGCCGGCAGCGGCACCGACGTGATGGCGCGCACCGTCGGCGAAAAACTCGGCGCCGCGCTCGGCACGCAAATCGTCATCGAAAACAAACCCGGCGCCGGCGGCACACTCGGCGCGGCCCAGGTGGCGAAGAGCCCGGCCGACGGCTACACCTTCCTCGTGCACAGCTCGGGCCACGTCGTGAACCCGGCGCTGTACCCCAAGCTGCCCTACGACACGCTGAAAGACCTGGAAGGCGTGACGCCGCTGGCCAGCCTGCCCAATGTGCTGGTGGTGGCGCCCAGCGCCGGTATCAAGGACGTGGCCGATCTCGTGGCGCGCGCCAAGGCCGCACCGGGCACGCTGAACTACGCCTCGGCTGGCAACGGCTCGGCCACGCACATGAACGCCGAGAAGTTCCGCGTCGCCGCCGGCATCACGGCGCAGCACATCCCGTTCCGCGGCACGCCCGAAGCCATCACCGAGACGATCGCCGGCCGCACGAACTGGTTCTTCGCGCCGCTGGTGAGCGCGCTGCCGCTGATCAAGGACAACCGGCTGCAGGCGTTGGCGGTCGGCACGGCCGCACGCTCGCCGGTGCTGCCGAACGTGCCGTCGATCAACGAAGCCGGGCTGCCGAGTGCCGCCTACACCTTCTGGGTCGGTTTGTTTGCGCCGGCGAAGGCACCGCGGGCGGTGATCGAACGCATGCACGCCGAAGTGGCCAAGGTGCTGGCGCTGCCCGACGTGCGCGACCGGCTCGACAAGCTCGGCGCGAACCCGATGCCGATGGAGCAGAAGGCCTTCGAGAAGTACCTCGACGACGAAACCACGGCCGCCGCGGCGCTGGTGAAGGCGGCGGGCATCAAGCTGGAGTGACCGGCGCAGAACGGGCGCGGCGGGCCCGCAACCTGCGCCACTGCCGGCTGCCGGCGATACCCGCGGCCTCGATCGCACGCTGCGTCGAGACGCCGCCCTGCAGCGCACGTTCGGCGATGGCGACACGGATGCCTTCGACATAGTCGCGCGGCGAACGGCCCACGTGTTCGCGGAACAGCCGGCTCAGGTGGCGCGGTGTCACGTGCGCCACGGCGGCCATCGTGTCCAGCGACCAGGTCTGGCCCGGCTGCTCGGCCACGGCGTCCTGCACCCGGTGCAGCGCCGGGTGCAGGTGGTTGCGGCCGGCGAGCAGCGGCGAGAGTTCCGGGTCGTCGGGGCCGCGGCGCTGGAACACCACCATCACCTGCGCCACCGCGGCGGCGATGGCGTCGCCGCATTCGGTGGCGATCAGGTGCAGCGCCAGGTCGATGCCGGCGGTGACACCCGCGCTGCTGGCCACAGGACCATCGATCACGAAGACGCGGTTGGCCTGCACCAGCGCCGCTGGCGCCAGCGCCTGCAGCTCGGCGAGTTTTTCGTGGTGTGTCGTGCAGCGGCGGCCGGCCAGCAAGCCGGCGTCGGCGGCGAGCAGGGCGCCGGCGCAGACCGTGAGCAGCTGCGCACCCCGGCCGAGCTGCGGCGCCAGCGTGTGTGCCAGCCAGCGGCGCGTGTCGGTCCAGGCGCGTGGCAGCGGCCGGCGCAGCGGGCTTTCGCAGCCGCTGGGCTGGCCGAGCAGCACGACCCAGGCAGGGTCGGCCAAGGTCTCGGGCAGCGGCTCGATGGCGGCCAGCGTCGCGCCCACCGAGGTGCTGGCCTCCGCCCGCGGCCCGGCGTAGCGCAGCCGGAAGGCGGGTGCAGTCCCGCGCTGCACCAACTGCTGGTTGGCCAGCCGGAAGGCCTCGGCCGGGCCGGCCAGGTCGAGCAGCAGTGTGTCGGGCAGGACGATGAAGACGACGTCGATCATGCCGCGCGTTGTAACGCGCTTTCCACCGTGCACAGCGTCGCAAAGCGCCCGGCAAGCACGGTCTCCGTGCGTTCGCGGATCAGCGCCGCGCTCAGCGGGGCGCCGGCCGGTGTCTGCATCTCGAAGGTCAATGTCGCCTCGCTGACGAAATCGACCTCGTAGCCCAGGTCGCTGGCATGTCGTGTCGTCGTCTCGCAGCACTGTTCGGTGCGGATGCCGGTGACGATGAGGCGGCGGATGCCGTGTTCGACCAGCCAGACATCGAGCCCGGTGCCGACCAGCGCGCTGTGGCGCTGTTTCGTGAAGGTCGCCGCCGGGTCGAACGGCGCCAGGCCGTCGATTGGACGGATCAGGCCACTTTCGGGTGCAAACGGGTTGTCGGCCTGGCGCGGGCCGTCGGTGTGGAAGATGCGCAGCACCGGCACGCCGCGCGCCGCCGCGCCGGCGAGCAAGCTGTTGGTATGCGCCAGGAACGCGGCGGCATCGTCGCTGCGCCAGTAGGGGCGGGCCATGAAGGACTGTTGAACGTCGATCAGCAGCAGGGCGGTGTGCATGGTGGAAGGCTCCGGTGGACAGGAGCCTGCATCGTGCCGCTTGCCGGCCATCGCGTCAGCGCCGGTTCGAGACGCGTTGCGGACAGATCAGGACATCAACCCCGTCACCGCCTGCCGCGCAGCGCGCAGGCCCTGCTCGACGATCTGAAGCTTCCAGTCGTCGGTGTCGACATAGAACGCGTCGCGCACCTGCTGCTTGATCGCGGCACGCCGTTCGGCGGCTGTCTCCGGGCGGTTCTCCAGCCATTGATCGACGCGCAAGGCGTCGGTCACCTCGGGCCAGGGCAGGGTGCCGTATTCGAGCGCAATGCCGGTGTACTGGGCCTGCGCACATTCCTGGTAGGCGGCCTCGAACATCATGCCGGTGAGCTTGGCCGAGGTGGAGCTGCCGTCGTAGATCGAGGTCACGTTGCCCCACCAGGCGCGTGCACGTGCCACCGCGTCGGCGTCGTCGTGGCCGGCGAAGATCATCTCGCCATGGCCGCTGGGGCCCAGGCCGGTGTGCAGGTCGATCCAGGCCAGGCGCTCGCAGCGGCTGCCGTGTTCGCGCAGCACCTCGCGCAGCGTCTGCTGGCTCCAGGTGGGGGTGCGGCCGCCGTAGAACAGACCTTGCGGGTGTTCGTGCTGGCCGGCGCTGAGGGCGGCCTGCAGCGCTTTTGCGCCGTGTTTTTGCGCATAGGCAGCGAGTGCCGACTCGACCTGCGGACCCGGCGGCCACTGCGCCGGCACGAACAGGTGCGCCAGCTCGGCATAGGCCTTGTTCTGCGGCAGCGGGCGGCTGAAGTCGTGCCAGTTGCGGTTCAGATCGACGTTTTCATGCGTGGTGCGCCGCCACCAGGAAAAGCCGTAGGGGTTCAGCGCATGCACGTAGAGCACCGCGACGCCGGCGCGTTGCGCTTCGCCGTGGAAGCCGGGGTCGGCCAGCATCGCCAGCTGCACACCCGAGCCGCAGAAACCTTCGACACCGTGGCAGGCGCTGGTCATCACGAGCAGCGCCTTGGCGTCGGCGGGGCCGAAACGCGCCACATCCATTGCCAGCACTTCACCGTCGCGGCCCGGCCGCGGGTGGGCATGCGACTGCAGCGCCAGGCCACCGGCCTGCGCCGCGGCGAGGAACTTGGCGCGCGCTTCGGCGTAGGTCTGGGCGAAGAAGTCGGCCGTCATGCGCTGCGCGGCGCGCCCAGCCATTTTTCGGCCAGCCGCACCCACGCGGTGGCGCCCAGCGGGATCAGGTCGTCGTTGAAGTCGTAGCTCGGGTTGTGCAGCATGCACGGGCCCAGGCCGTGGCCGCCTTCGCGGTGCGCACCGTCGCCGTTGCCGATGAGGAAGTAGCACCCCGGCTTTTGCTGCAGGAAGAAGCTGAAGTCCTCGGCGCCCATGGTCGGCTCGAACTCCTGCACGTTCTCTGCGCCGACCACTTCACCGAGCAGCGCCCGCGCGAACTCGGTTTCGGCCGGGTGGTTCACGGTGGGTGGGTAGTTGCGCTTGAAGCTGAACTCGCAGCGCGCCTCGAAAGCGGCGCAGGTGGCTTCGGCGATCGTCTGCATGCGTTTTTCGATCAGGTCCAGCACCTCGGTGGTGAAGGTGCGAACGGTGCCCTGGATCTCGCAAGCGTCGGGGATGACGTTGGTGGCCTCGCCGGTGTGGATCATCGTCACCGAGATCACGGCGGTCTCGATCGGCCGCTTGTTGCGCGTGACGATGGTCTGGAAGGCCTGCACCATCTGGCAGGCCACCGGCACCGGGTCGATGCCGTTGTGCGGCAGCGCCGCGTGTGCGCCCTTGCCGCGGATGACGATCTTGAACTCGTTCGAGCTGGCGAACACCGGGCCGCTCTTCAGCGCGAACTGGCCCACCGCCATGCCCGGCCAGTTGTGCGCGCCGAACACGGCTTCCATCGGGAATTTCTCGAACAGGCCGTCCTTCATCATCTCGCGTGCGCCGCCGCCGCCTTCTTCGGCGGGCTGGAAGATCAGGTAGACGGTGCCGTCGAAGTTGCGGTGCCGGGCCAAGTGTTTGGCCGCGGCCAGCAGCATCGCCGTGTGGCCGTCGTGGCCGCAGGCGTGCATCTTGCCGGTGTGCTGGCTGCGGTGCGCGAAGTGGTTGTGCTCGGTCATCGGCAGCGCGTCGATGTCGGCGCGCAGGCCGACGGCACGGTCCGAGCTGCCGTTTTTGACGATGCCGACGACACCGGTCTTGCCCAGGCCGCGGTGCACCGGAATGCCCCAGTCGGTGAGCGCCTTCGCAATGAGGTCGGCGGTACGCACTTCTTCGAAGCAGAGCTCCGGGTGGGCGTGGATGTCGCGTCGCAGCGCGGTGACGCTGGCGGCGTCGGCCAGGATCGATTCGATGAGGTTCATGGCGGCTTCAGGCGGTCTTGGGCGCACAGGCTCCGGTGCGACCATCTTAGACCGGCTGCCGTCACCGCGCAGCCGCCACGGTGCCGGCCGGGTCAGAGCTGGCGCAGCGGGCCCAGCGGGAACAGTTCGCGCAAGGCCTGCAGTGCGGCCAGCTTCAGGTGCGGGAACAACTCGGTCAGCGCATGCAGCGCATCGGCTTCGTGCACCGGGTCGCCGTGCCCCGGCTGCAGGTGTTGTTGCGACATGGTGTTGGCGGCGCTGTGCATCTTCTGACCCTCCCTCGGGGCGTCGTCGTCGAAGCGCACAGTGTCCCGGGCGCCGGTTTCAAGCCGGCTGCGCCCGGGTTTCAAAAGTTTCAGCGCCGCACTTTGCCGTCGCCGGTCAGCATCGACAGGTCGACGAAACCCGAGCCCTGGTGGTCGCGGTTGCTGAAGCTCACCTGGTAACCGCCGGCGTCGAAACGCTGCAGCGCTTCGAGCCCGCTGACGAGTGTTTCGCGCGTGACGCTGCCGCCAGCGCGGCGCAGGCCTTCGGTGAAGACCTTGGCCGCGAGATAACCTTCCATGCTGGAATAGTTCGGCGTCGCGTTGCCGCCGGCCTGCTGCACGGCTTCGCGGTATTCACGTGCAATCGGCGTCGTGGTGCTGAACGGGAACGGCATCACCTGGCTGACGACGACGCCCAGTCCATCTTTGCCCAATTCGTCGGCCAGCGCCTGCGTGCCGACGAACGAGACGTTGTAGAACGTGCCGCCGTAACCCGCCTTGCGCGCGGCGCGGATGAACGCGGCGCAGCCCTTGTAGGCGCCGATCTGCACCACCGCATGCGGCTGCTTGCTGACGATGGCCTGCACGGCAGCCGCCACATCGACCGAATTGCGCTCCACCAGGCCGATGGCCGCCGGCTCCAGCTGCTGCGCCTTCAAGGCACGCACGACGCCGTCGAGCCCGGCCTGGCCGTAGCTGTCGTTCTGGCGGAACACGGCAATGCGTGTCAGCCCCAGCGAGGTGAGCTGCTTGACGATGAGCGCGGTCTCGTCGTAGTACGAGGCGCGCACGTGGAAGACGTAGCGGCTGAACGGCTCGCGCAGCGCCTCGGCGCCGGTGAAGGGGCCGACGAACGGAATGCGCGCAGCGTTCACCAGCGGCAGCGCCGCCAGCGAGGTGGGTGTGCCGACATAACCGAACAACGCAAAGACGTCGTCCTTGATCAGCGTTTCGGTGTGGGCCTTGCAGCGCTCGGGCTCGTAGCCGTCGTCGAGCGAACGCAGCTCGACGCTGCGGCCGCCGATGCCGCCCTGGGCATTGAGGCGGTCGAAGAAGATCTTCGCGCCGCGGTTCATCTGCAGGCCCAGCTGGGCTGCCGGGCCGCTGAGCGCACACGACTGGCCGAGCACGATGCGGCGTTCGTTCTGCGCCCACGCGGGCAGCGCCAGTGCAGCGACAGGGCCGGTGGCCAGCAGGGACAGGGCGCGACGACGGTGCATCCGATGAACTCCGAGAGTGGCTGTGATGCTAGCGCTGCGCGGCCGCGGGAAGTGTGCACTTCGCCACGCCGGCCGCTGCACAATCGGCGCCGTTGCGCCAGATTTGGCAGGCACTGCGCTTGCAAGGTGCTTGCCCATTTGCGGAGTTCGACATCATGAAATTTCTCGCCTGCTGGGCGGTTGCGGCCAGCGTCGTTCTCGGCACCGCCTGCGTCACACCCGCGCCCGACGACAGCCTGCGCCAGCGCAGCCTGGCGCTGTTCGGCGCGGTGACGCCGGTGTCCGACGCAGAAGTCGCCACGGCGCAGGCCCAGCTGGGGCGTGCGCTGTTCTGGGACACGCGCCTGTCGCTGGACGGCAAGACCGCCTGCGCCAGCTGCCATGCGCGGCAGGACTGGAGTGCCGACCGGCGCCCCTTCTCGGTGAACGCCAAAGGCCAACTGACGACACTGCATTCGCAGCCGATGTTCATGGCCCAGGACCAGGTCTCGCTGCGCTGGTACGGTGACCGCAAGGACGGTGCGCACCAGGCCGAACGTTCGCTGACCGGGTCGATGGGTTTCGACAGCGCGCAGACCGTGGTGCCGCTGCTGAAGACGCTGCACTACGAAACCGCCTTCCGTGCTGCCTTTGGCGCTACCGGCGACGTGGTGACGCCGGCGAACTACGCCCAGGCGCTGATGGCCTACCAGCGCACGCTGCGCACGCCGGCGCCTTTCGACGCCTTCCTGCGCGGCGACGCCAACGCACTCGGTGCACGTGAACGCGCCGGGCTGCAGACCTTCCTGGCCACCGGCTGTGGCGGCTGCCACAACGGCCCGCTGCTGGGCGGCGCTTCGCTGCAGAAGTTCGGTGTCGTCAAGGACTATTGGCTGGCCACCGGTTCCAAAGCGGTCGACATCGGGCGCGCCAGCGTCACCAAGCAGGACCAGGACAAATACGTCTTCCGCGTGCCGATGCTGCGCAACATCGAGAAGACCGCGCCGTATTTCCACGACGGCTCGGTGGCCACGCTCGACCGTGCCGTGCGCGTGATGGCCGAGGTGCAGCTGGGGCGCCAGCTGCCCGATGCGGAGGTGGCCGACATCGTCGCCTTCCTGGCGTCGTTGACCGGCCCGCTGCCTGCGCATTACGCGCCGCCTGCCGCCTTCCCCGGCCCGGCCGCGGCCAAGCCCTGAAGGCCCTGACATTCGCGGCTTCGGCCGTATCCCCTGGCAAACGGAGACCTGTTGATGCCATCGTTACCCGCGCGCCTTTGCGGCGCGCTGTTCATCACCCTGGCCGGCACCGCCGTGTTGGCGCAAGCACCTGAACCGCTGCTGATCGGCCAGAGCGGCGGCTTCACCGGCGGCCAGGCCGAATATGCCAAGGACGTGAAAACCGGCATCGAGGCCAGCTTCGCGGCGGCCAACGCCGCCGGCGGCATCAACGGCCGGCCGGTGCGTCTGATCACCGCCGACGACGCCGGCAAACGCGACGCCGTGCTGGCCAACACCAGGAAACTCGTCGACAACGACAAGGTGCTGGCGCTGATCGGCTACACCAGCGGCGCCGGCACCGAGCTGAGCCTGGACTTCATCACCCGCAGCAAGGTGCCGATGCTGTCGCCGGCCACCGGCAACATGGGCATCCGCGCCGCTTTCAACCCCTACCTGTTCCACACCCGGGCCGGCTACGGCGACGAGATGGCGAAGATCATCGGCCATGTCGCGCACCTGGGCTACACACGCGTGGCGCTGGCCTACCTGGACGACGTCGGGCCGGCGAACCTGAAGTCGATGCAGGACGCGCTGGCCGCGAACAAGCTGACGGCGGCCGCCGTGGTGGGCCTGAACCGCAACGCCGAGAAATTTTCGCCGCAGGTGGACGCCTTGATGGCGGCGAATGCGCAGCTCGTGGTCTTCATCAGCAACGCCAAGCCGATTGCGATGATCGTGCGCGAGATGCGCGAACGCGGCTACGGCGGCCAGTTCGCGACGAGTTCGTTCTCGGGCTCGCGTGTGGTGGCCGACCTGAAGCAGCACGCGCGCGGGCTGATCATGATCCAGGTGCTGCCGCAGCCGCGCAAGGACCACCTGCAGTTCCACAAAGAGTTCCACGCCGGCATGCAGCGTGTGGCGCCCGACGCCAAGCTCAACTACACGATGCTCGAAGGTTATGTCGCCGGCCGCGTGCTGCTGGAAGGGCTGCGGCGTGCCGGCGCCAACCCGTCGCGCAGCCAGCTCACCGGCGCGCTGGAGTCGCTGGGCGAGCTCGATTTCGGCGGCTACCGCCTGCGCTTCTCGCGCGAGAACCGCAATGGTTCGCGTTTTGTCGATCTGGGCGTGGTCAACATCGACGGCAACCTGGTGTTCTGAACCCTGCCGGCGCGCGGCCGTGGCACCATGCGGACAACGTCCACCTGGCTGCATCCGCTCATGACCGACACCACATCTCCTGGTTTGCACGTGGTGCGTGCCGCCTGCCCGCACGACTGCCCCGACACCTGCGCCATGCTCGTCACCGTGGAAAACGGCCGCGCCGTGCGGGTGCAGGGCAACCCCGAACACGCCACGACCCAGGGCACGCTGTGCACCAAGGTCAGCCGCTACCCCGAGCGCACCTACCACCCCGAGCGGGTGCTGACGCCGCTGAAGCGCACCGGCGCCAAGGGCAGCGGCCAGTTCGCGCCGGTCGGCTGGGACGAAGCGCTGGACGACATCGCAGCGAAGCTGAAAGCCATCGCCGCACGCGACCAGAACTCGGCTCAGGCCATCCTGCCCTACAGCTATGCCGGCACGATGGGGCTGGTGCAGGGCGAAAGCATGGCGGCGCGCTTTTTCCACAAGCTGGGCGCTTCGCTGCTCGACCGCACGATCTGCTCTTCGGCCGGTGGCGACGCACTCATCGCCACCTACGGCGGCAAGGTCGGCATGCGCGTTGAGTTCTATGCGGAAAGCAAGCTGATCCTGATCTGGGGCAGCAACTCGATCGCCTCGAACCTGCATTTCTGGACGCTGGCGCAGCAGGCCAAACGTGCTGGCGCCAAGCTCGTCTGCATCGACCCGCGGCGCACCGAAACGGCGGAAAAGTGCCACCAGCACATCGCCTTGCTGCCCGGCACCGACGGGGCGCTGGCGCTGGGGCTGATGCACGAGCTGGTCAGACACGACTGGCTCGACCACGACTACCTGGCCCGCCATGTCGACGGCTGGCCGGACTTGCGCGAACGGGCGCTGCAATGGCCGCCCGAACGCACGGCTGAAGTCTGCGGCATCACGGCCGACGAAGTGCGTGGCCTGGCGCGCGACTACGGCACAACGCAGCCGGCGGCGATCCGCCTGAACTACGGCATGCAGCGGGTGCACGGCGGCGGCAATGCGGTGCGGCTGATCGCGCTGCTGCCCTGCCTGGTGGGCGCATGGCGCCACCGTGCTGGTGGCATGCTGCTGTCGAGTTCGGGCTGGTTCAAGGGTGCGCGCAACGACGGCTGGCTGCAAAGGCCCGACCTGCTCGCCGGCAGGCGGCCGCGCACCATCAACATGAGCACGATCGGCGACGACCTGCTGGCCGCAACGCCGAAGATCGAGGCCGTCATCGTCTACAACAGCAACCCGGTGGCGGTGGCGCCGCAAAGCCGCAAGGTGGTTGCCGGTTTCCAGCGCGAAGACCTTTTCACCGTGGTGCTGGAACACTTCATGACCGACACGGCAGACCTCGCTGACTACGTGCTGCCCGCCACCACGCAGCTGGAACACTGGGACGTGCATGCTGCTTATGGCCACACCAGCGCGCTGCTGAACCAGCCGGCGATTGCCCCTGTCGGCGAGAGCCGGCCGAACACCGCGGTCTTCCGCGCGCTGGCGGCGCGCATGGGTTTCGACGAGCCCTGTTTCAGCGACGACGACGAAACCCTCGTGCGTGGCGCCTACAAGCCCGAGGTCGTGCCTTTCGAGTTGCTGCTGCGCCAGGGCTGGGCGCCGCTGCCGGTGCCCGATGCCCCCTTTGCCGACGGCGGTTTCCCCACCGCCAACGGCCGTGTCGTGATCGAAGCACCCGGCCTGGGTGTGCCCGACCACGTGCCGAACTACGAAAGTGCAGCCTCGTCGCCGGCGCTGGCGCAGCGTTTCCCGCTGGCGATGATCTCGCCGCCGGCGCGGCACTTTCTCAACAGCACCTTCGTCAACGTGAAGAGCCTGCGCAGCATCGAAGGTGAACCGCTGCTGGAACTGCATCCCGAAGATGCCGCTGTGCGTGGCATTGCCGACGGCGCGATGGTGGCGGTGTTCAACGACCGTGGCCGTTATGTCTGCCGCGCCGAGGTGAACGAGCGGGCGCGGCCGGGTGTCGTCAACGGCCTGGGCGTCTGGTGGCGCAAGCTTGGCCCCGACGGCACCAATGTCAATGAACTGACGCACCAGCGGCTCACCGATATCGGCCGCGCGCCGTCGTTCTACGACTGCCTGGTCGAGGTGGCTGCGGTTTGACGCGGCGGCGCTGGGCGGCAGGGGTGGGCGTGGCCGCAGTGGCGGTGCTCGCCGCCAGCGGCTGCAGTTCGCTGGGTTATTACACCCAGGCGGTCGGCGGCCACCTCGAGATGGTGCATCGCGCGCGCACGGTGACCGACTGGCTGGCCGACCCGGCGACGCCGCCGGCTTTGCGCGAACGGCTGCAACTGACGCAGCGCCTGCGCGACTTCGCCATTGCCGAGCTGAAGCTGCCCGACAACCGCAGCTACCGCGGTTATGCCGACCTCGAACGCGATGCCGCGGTGTGGAACGTGGTGGCCGCGCCCGAGTTGTCGCTGCAGCTCAAGACCTGGTGTTTCCCGCTGATGGGCTGTGTCGGCTACCGGGGTTATTTCAAGCGCGAGCCGGCCGACACACTCGCGGCCGAACTGCGGTCCGAAGGCTGGGAAACCAGTGTCTACGGCGTGCCGGCGTACAGCACACTCGGCTGGACCAACTGGCTCGGCGGCGACCCGCTGCTCAACACCTTCGTCAACTGGCCCGAAGGTGAATTGGCGCGCTTGATCTTCCACGAACTGGCGCACCAGGTGGCTTACGCCGCCGACGACACCACCTTCAACGAGTCGTTTGCCGGCGCGGTGGAACGCATCGGCGGCCGGCGCTGGCTGCAGCGCCACGCCAGCCAGGCCGTGCGTGCCGAATACGCGGCACTCGATGGCCGCCGGCAGGACTTCCGCGAGCTCACCACACGCTACCGCGAACAGCTCAAGGCCTTGTACGACAGCGGCGCCAGCGATGCCGACAAACGCCGCGGCAAGGACACCCTGCTGGCGGCGATGCGCGCCGAGTACGCCACGCTGAAGGCCACACGCTGGAACGGTTTTGCCGGCTACGACGCCTGGTTCGCGCGCGCCAACAACGCCGCCCTCGGCGTGCAGGCCGCGTACAACGAACTCGTGCCCCAGTTCGAGCGCCTGTTCGAACGCAGCGGTGGCGACTTCGAACGTTTCTACACCGAGGTGAAGGCGCTCGCCGCCTTGCCGAAAGAACAACGCCGCGCCAGACTGGCCGGCACGACCTGAGGAGACAACAAGATGCCCGACATCAAGATCCGCCGTGACCACCAACTCGGCCTGGCCAAGGCCCGCAAGATCGCCTGGACCTGGGCCGAGCAGGTGGAAGCCCAGTTCGACATGGAATGCACGGTGATCGAAGGCGAGACCAGCGACACCGTCGAATTCAAGCGCAGCGGCGTCAACGGCACGCTGATCGTCGCCCCCGACCACTTCGACCTCAACGCCAAACTCGGCTTCCTGCTCGGTGCCTTCAGCAAGACGATCGAAGGCGAGATCGAGAAGAACCTGGATGCGCTGCTGGCGAAGAGCAGCGCGCCGGCGAAGAAGGCGAAGAAGTAGGCTGACGACGAGGCGCTGCCTTACTTCAACCCTTCGATCAGGTCGATGTATTCCTGCATCGCTTCGTCGCCGCTCTTGCCCTTTGTCGCCGCCCAGGCATCGAACTTGGCGCGCGCCACCATGTCGGTGAAACCCGGGCGCTTGCCTTCGACGTCGCCGGCCGTGGCCTGCTTGTACAGCGCGTAGATCTTCAGCAGCGTCATGTTGTCGGGTTTTTCCGGCAGGCTCTTGCTGGCGGCAACCGCGGCTTCGAAGGTGGCTTTGAGATCGGCCATGGTGGTGTCTTTCGTGCGTGAAAATCTGAGTTGACGCTGCCGATGTTACCCAGCATCGTCCTCGTTCCAAGAAGACCATCTCAAGGAGAAACCCGATGTCCCAAGCCGAGCGCATGTCGCGCGTCGATACCGCCTGGCTGCGCATGGACAACGACGTCAACCTGATGATGATCGTCGGCGTCTGGCTGCTCACACCCGGCATCACGCTGCAAGCCTTGCGCGAACGTGTCGAAGACAAGCTGCTGAAGTACGAACGTTTCAAGCAGAAGGCGGTGCTCGACACGATGGGCGCCACCTGGGTGCCTGACGCCGATTTCGACATTGCGCACCACGTCGTGCACGCGCAAATCCACCGCGCCAAGGGTCAGAGCGAACGTGTGGCCTTGCAGGCGCTGTGCGGCGAACTCGCCACCACCGCGCTGGACCACGACCGCCCGCTCTGGCAGTTCCACCTGGTCGACGGCTACGAAGGCGGCTCGGCCTTGATCGCACGTGTGCACCACTGCATCGGCGACGGCATCGCGCTGATCTCGGTGATGATGTCGATCACCGACGGCGGCGCCGACCCGCCGAAGCGCCGCAAGCGCGAAGCCGTCGAAAACGAACACGAAGGCGACTGGCTCGCCGACGCGGTGCTGAAGCCGCTGACCGACATCACCGTGAAAGCCATCGGCATGTATGGCGGCGGGGTCGCCAAGTCGATGGAGATGCTGTCGAACCCGCAGCAGGGCTTGATGGGCTCGCTCGACATGGCCAAGACGGGTTACCAGGTGATCAGCGACGTGGCGGCATTGGCCATCATGGCAGACGACTCGCCGACGCTGCTGAAGGGCAAGCCCATCGGCAAGAAGGTCGTGGCCTGGGGCGAACCGCTGCCGCTGGACGCCGTGAAGGTCATCGGCAAGGGCCTGAACTGTTCGATCAACGACGTGCTGCTCTCGTGTGTGGCCGGCGCCATCGGCCAGTACCTGCGCGACCAGGGCGAAGACCCCGCGGGCAAGGAGATCCGCGCGATGGTGCCGGTGAACCTGCGGCCGCTGGACAAGGCCTGGCAGCTGGGCAACCGCTTCGGCCTGGCGCCGCTGGTGCTGCCGGTGGGCATCGACAATCCGATCGAACGTGTCTACGCGGTGCGCCAGCGCATGGTCGAGCTGAAAGGCAGCTACCAGCCGCTGCTGGCGTTCGCGGTACTGGCGATGGCGGGGCTCTTCATCAAGCCGGTGCAGGACGCCGTGCTCGGCATGTTCGCGAAGAAGGCGACGGCGGTGATGACCAACGTGCCGGGGCCTGCGGTGCCGCTGAAGTTTTGCGGCTCGACGCTGCGCCAGACGATGTTCTGGGTGCCGGCATCGGGCGACATCGGCGTCGGCGTCAGCGTGCTCAGCTACGGTGGCGGTGTGCAGTTCGGCTTGATCACCGACGAAAAACTGTGCCCGCATCCGCAGGCCATCATCGACCGCTTCGAGCCCGAGTTCGAGAAGCTGCTGCTGGTGACGCTGATGCTGCCCTGGGGCGGACAGGAAGAGGCGGCGGCGTAACGTCGAAGCGCATCGCCAGCGCCTGTTCGCGGAGCCAGCGGTGGCCGGGGTCGTGCGCCGAACGCCAGGTCCAGTGCATCGCCACCATGAAGGGCGGCAGGCCGAGGTCGGGCTCCAGCACCTGCAGGTCGTGGCGGGCGGCGAAGCGCAGGGCCGGGCGCAGCGGCATGATCACCGCCAGGTCGGTGGCGGCCAGGATCGGCGGCACGACGGTGAAGTGCGGCAGCGTCAGCCGGATGCGCGGCTGCAGCCCCAGCAGGTGCAGCGCCCGTGCCGGCTCGGCATGGCTGGCCACCAGAATGAACTGCAGCGCCTCGAGCGCCGCGCGGTCGCGCAAGGCCTTGGCACACGGGTGGCCGCGGCGCAGCAGCACCACATAGCGCTCCTGCAGCAGCGGCGCGCTCTCGGTGCCCACCAGGGCGGGCAGGTAGCCGAACGCGAGGTCGAGCCGGCCTTCTTCCAGCGCCGCGGCGATGTTCTCGGGCGCGAGCTGCATCGTTTCCACCTGCACACCCGGCGCTTCGCGGCCGATGCCGGCCATCAGCAGCGGCAGGAATTCGTCGGCGCCGATGTCGCTCATGTGCACGGCAAAACGCCGCTGCGAACGTGCGGCGTCGAAGTGGTCGGCTTCGTGCAGCGCCACGTCGATGAGCTGCAGCGCCGCTTCGACCTGGCGCGCCAGCTGGTCGGCCTTCGGCGTCGGCCGCACACCGCCGGGGGCCCTGGTGAACAGCGGGTCGTGCAGCGCCAGCCGCAGGCGTGTCAACGCGTGGCTCACCGCCGGCTGCGACAGGCCCAGCGTGTCGGCCGCGCGGCTGACACTGCGCGCTGCATGCACGGCGGCAAATACATGCAACAGGTTGAGGTCGAGGTCGCGCACATTCATTCTGTGCATGGTACTTAGAAAGTCCATGGCATGGACGAATGGCAGGTGTGTGCCTACAGTGCGCGCACAACGACAAGACCAGAGACAAGCTGCATGGAAGTCCAGTTCACCGAACAGATCCAGCAATTGCAGCTGGGTGAAGGCGCCACATTCCATGGCGAAGGCATCCTCGCGATCACGAAGGCGCTGCTGCAATCGGGTGTGGCCTACATCGGCGGCTACCAGGGCGCGCCGGTCTCGCACCTGCTCGACGTGATGGTGCAGGCCAAGCCTTATCTCGACACGCTGGGTGTGCATGTCGAAGCCTGTTCGAACGAGGCCTCGGCGGCGGCGATGCTGGGCGCCAGCATCCACTACCCGCTGCGCGGTGCGGTCACCTGGAAGAGCATCGTCGGCACCAATGTCGCGGCCGACGCGTTGAGCAACCTGGCGTCGCCGGGTGTGGTGGGCGGCGCGCTCATCGTCGTCGGCGAAGACTACGGCGAAGGCGCCAGCGTGATCCAGGAGCGCACCCACGCCTACGCGATGAAAAGCACGCTGGCGCTGTTCGATCCGCGGCCCGAACTCGGCAACATGGTGCGCCTGGTCGAACACGCGTTTGCGCTCAGCGAAGCCAGCAACATGCCGGCGGTGATGGAGCTGCGCATCCGCGCCTGCCATGTGCGCGGACAGTTCACCACCAAGGCCAACGTCGCGCCGAAGCTGTCGACGCTGGACCTGATCGACGAGCCCGCCGGCTTCGACTACATGCGGCTGGCGCACCCACCGGTGACCTTCCGCCACGAGAAACTCAAGATCGAGCAGCGGCTGCCTGCCGCGCAGGCCTACATCGCCCAGCACCAGCTGAACGAACGTTTCGACGGCCCGCTTGACGGCCCGTGTCACGAGGTCGGCCTCATCGTGCAGGGCGGCCTGTTCAACGCGATGCAGCGCACGCTGCAGACGCTGGGCCTGGCCGATGCATTCGGTGCCAGCGAGCTGCCGCTGCTGGTGCTGAACGTCACCTACCCGTTGGTGCCGGCCGAGCTGAGCGCCTTCTGCGCCGGCAAGACCGCGGTGATGGTGCTCGAAGAGGGTTACCCCGAGTACATCGAAAAAGACCTGCTGCAGGCGCTGCGCCGGCTCGACGTACAGACGCCCGTACATGGCAAGGACCTGCTGCCCGCCGCCGGCGAATACACGGTCGAGGCGATGGCGCCGGCGTTGCTGGCCTTCGTCGAAACGTACCTGCCGGGTGTGGACCTGGCGGCGCCGCGCGCCTGGCTCGCGGCGAACGCAGAACGTCGTGCCGATGTCGCGAAGACCCTCGGCCCGATCCCGGCGCGGCCACCTGGCTTTTGCATCGGCTGCCCGGAGCGGCCAGTGTTCAGTGCGCTGAAGCTGGCGCAGCAGAACGTCGGCCCGGTGCACATCGCCGCCGACATCGGCTGCCACGCGCTCGCCACCTTCGAGCCCTTCAGCTCCGGACATTCGATCCTGGGTTACGGCATGAGCCTGGCCAGCCGCGCAGGCGTGAGCCCGATGATGCAAAGGCGCACGCTGGCCATCATGGGCGACGGCGGTTTCTGGCACAACGGCTTGCTCACAGGTGTGCAGGCGGCGCTGTTCAACGGCGACGATGCCGTGCTCGTGATCATGAAAAACGGCTACACCTCGGCCACCGGCACCCAGGACATCCTGAACACGCCGGACGACGACGACAAGGCCGCAGCCGCCGCCAACGACACCTTGCACCAGAGCCTGGCGCACAAGAACCAGAGCATCGAGAAGACATTGAAAGGCATGGGCCTGCAGTGGATGCGCACTGTCGACAACTACGATGTCGATGCGATGCGGCGCACGCTGCAGGAAGCCTTCACGAGCCCGTTCAATGGCTTGAAGGTCATCATCGCCGAAGGTGAATGCCAGCTCGAACGGCAGCGCCGCATCAAGCCCTGGATCGCCGGGCTGCTGAAACGCGGTGAACGTGTCGAGCGCGTCAAGTACGGCGTCGACGAGGATGTCTGTACCGGCGACCACGCCTGCATCCGCCTCTCGGGCTGCCCGACGCTGACGCTGAAGGACAACCCCGACCCGCTGAAGGTGGACCCGGTGGCCACCGTCATCGACGGCTGCGTCGGCTGTGGGCTGTGCGGCGCCAATGCCCATGCAGCGACGCTGTGCCCCAGCTTTTATCGCGCCGAGGTCGTGCGCAATCCGAAGTGGCATGAACGTTTGCTGGCGCGTTTTCGCGAAGCCGTGACCGGTGCCCTGCGCCCTGCCTGAACCAACACAACGACGGAGACAACCCATCATGAAAAGACGCATCGCTCTGGCATTGGCGGCCGCGCTTGCCACGCCGCTGGCCTTTGCACAGGCTTTCCCGAACAAGCCGGTGAAGCTGGTCGTCAACTTCCCGCCGGGCGGTGCTGCCGACGTCATCGGCCGCGCGCTGGCGCAATCGCTGAGCGAACAGTTGAAGCAGCAGGTGGTGGTGGAAAACAAGCCCGGCGCCAACGGCAACCTGGGCGCCGACGCGGTGGCCAAATCGCCTGGCGACGGCTACACGCTGCTCATGAGCAGCGGCGGTGCCGTCACGGTGAACCCCTTCATCTACACCAAGATGCCGTTCGACGCCGAGAAAGACCTGCTGCCGGTGGCCAGCGTCGCACGCGTGCTGGTGTTCCTGATGGTGAACCCGTCTCTGCCGGTGAACAACGTCGCCGAGTTCGTCGCCTATGCAAAGGCCAACCCCGGCAAGCTCAGCTTCGGTTCCGCCGGCAGCGGCAGCAGCCCGCACCTGGCTGGTGAGATGTTCAAGCGCCAGGCGAAGTTCGACGCCCAGCATGTGCCGTACAAAGGCGCTGCGCCGGCGTTGGTGGACCTGCTCGCTGGCCAGGTGCAGTTCATGTTCGACCCCGGCCCGGGCCTGCGCCATGCGAAGGAAGGCAAGCTGAAGCTGCTGGCCGTCGGCAGCCCGAAACGCAGCAGTGCCGTGCCCGAGACACCGACACTCGCCGAAGCCGGCATGACCGGTTTCGACGCCGACACCGTGTTCGGCATCTACGCGCCCAACGGCACACCGGCTGCGGTGGTGGCGCTGCTGCACGAAGAGATCAACAAGGCGCTGGCGACGCCGAAGCTGGCCGAGGTGATCAGGACGATCGGCGGTGAAGTTGCCGCCGCGACACGCAACGACTTCATCGCCGGCCAGCAGCGCGACCGCGAGCGCTTCGGCGCTTTCATCAAGGAAATCGGCTTGAAGGTGGAATGAGGGTGGCATGAACCCGATCACCATCCTCGTCTGCGCGCTCGGCGGCGAAGGCGGCGGCGTGCTCGCCGAATGGCTGTACGGCGCCGCGGTGCGTGCCGGCCATGCGGCGCAGAGCACGTCGATCCCCGGCGTCGCGCAGCGCACGGGAGCCACCACCTACTACGTCGAGGTCTTCCCGCAGCCGCAGCACCTGCTCGGCGGCAGCCGGCCGGTGTTCAGCCTGAACCCGGTGCCGGGTGCGATCGACCTGCTGGTGTCGTCGGAACTGCTCGAAACCCTGCGCCAGGTCGGCAACGGCATGAGCAGCGCCGAGCGCACGCTGGTCATCAGTTCGACCGCGCGGGCGTTGACGGTGGCCGAGAAGATGCAGATGACCGATGGCCGCATCGACAGCACAGCACTCGTGGCGACACTGCAGCGCCATGCGCGCGCCACCGAACTGCTCGATCTCGGGGCGATGGCACAGCAGGCTGGCACCGTCGTCAGCGCCGTGCTGTTCGGCGCCATCGCCGGCAGCGGCGTGCTGCCGTTCGAGCGCAGCATCTTCGAGGAGCAGATCCGCGCAGGCGGCAAAGGTGTCGAAGCCAGCCTGCGTGGGTTTGCGCTGGCCTTCGATGCCGTGCAGCAGCGCCGGGCGCAGCAGGCGCTGGTCGACACTGCACTGGCGCCGCCCGACCTGCGCGCGCTGGCGCGGCAACGGCTGCTGGACTACCAGGACGCCGCTTATGTGCACCTCTACGACGAACGCCTGGCGCGCATCGAAGCCGCAGGCGCCGGCCCCGAAACGCTGCAGGAGCTGACACGCTGGCTCGCGCTGTGGATGGCTTTCGACGACATCGTGCGTGTCGCTGCGCTGAAGCTCGCACGCAGCCGCCAGGCGCGTGTGCAGCGCGAGGTGGCGGCGCGCGACGACGAAATCGTCAAGCTCTACGACCACTTCAAGCCTGGCGTGCCCGAGTTCGCCGCGCTGCTGCCTGCCGGCCTGGCGCAGCGGCTGGTGGCCTGGGACCGGCGCCGCATCAGCGCCGGCAAGGAGCCCTGGGCGCTGCCGCTGAAGGTGGGCACACACACGGTGCTGGGGGTGCTGGCGCTGAAGTTCGTGGCAGCCTTGAAGGGCCAGCGCCGACGCGGCCAGCGTTTTGCTGTCGAACAAGGGCTGATCGAACACTGGCTGCTCGCCGTCGAACGCGCTGCGCGCACCGACCCCGCGCTGGCGCTCGAACTCGCGCGCTGCGGCCGCCTGATCAAGGGTTATGGCAGCACCAACGAACGTGGCAAGGAAAGCCTGCTGCACATCACCGATCACCTGCACAGCGCCGACGCCGTGCGCGCGGCGCGTGAAGCCGCGCTGGCCGACGACGCCGGCCGCGCGCTCGACAACACCCTGCTTGCGCACGGCGCGCCGGCGCGTGCGCCGCGCGAGCAGACGATTCGCTGGTACAAAAGAAAACCGGCCGCCTGAGCCGGATGGTGTTCACCGATTCACCAACCGAAGAGGAGACAAGACAATGAGACATTCCAAGTTCCGTGCCGGCCTCGTGGCAACGCTGGCGCTGGCCTGTGGTGCCGCCTTCGCGCAGCAGGCCGCCGAAGAGCCGTTCTGGGCCAAGGGCCGGCCGAAGACCGACACCGCGATGAAGATGGCGCCGGTGCCTGCCTTCCCGATTCCCACCGCGGCCGAGGCGCTGCCGTTGAAGAAGATCAAGCTGCCGCCGGGTTTCAAGGCCGAGGTCTGGGCCAGCGGCATCCTCGACGCGCGTGGCCTGCGCCAGGGCGACAAGGGCACGGTCTTTGTCAGCTCGCTGTTTGTTGCCGGCAAGATCTACGCGGTGGTCGACAAAGGCGGCCAGCGTGACGTGAAGACCATCGCCGAAAAACTCTTCCTGCCCAACGGCATCGAGTTCCACAAGGGCAGCCTGTACGTGGCGACGCCGAAGGACATCACGCGCTACGACAACATCGAAGACAAGCTCGACAACCCGGGCACGCCGGCGATGGTCTACGACAAACTGCCCGGCGAAGTGCCACACGGCTGGAAGTTCATCAAGATCGGCCCCGACGGCAAGCTCTATGTGCCGGTGGGCGCACCGTGCAACATCTGCGAGCCGGGCGAAGGCTTCGCCAAGATCTTCAAGATGAACCTCGACGGCAGCGGCATCGAGGTGGTGGCCAGCGGCGTGCGCAACACCGTGGGCTTCGACTTCGACCCCAAGGACGGCAGCCTCTGGTACACCAACAACGGCCGCGACTGGCTCAGCGAAGACCTGCCCAACGACTCGCTGAACCATGTGACGCAGCCCGGCAAGCAGCACTTCGGCTTCCCGTACTGTCACCAAGGCAACTTCGCCGACCCCGAGTTCGGCTGGGGCAAGAACTGCAACGACTACGCCCAGCCGGCGCTGCTGACCGGCCCGCACGCCGGCACGCTGGGCATGCGCTTCTACACCGGCAAGATGTTCCCCAAGAAGTACAACGGCGCCATCTTCATGGCGCGCCACGGCCCCTGGAATCGCACGAAGAAGTACGCTGCCGACATCGTCGTCGCCTGGCCCGACGGCAAGGGCGGCATCTCGAAGATGGAGCCGTTCCTGACCGGCCTGGTCGAGAACAACGAGTACCTCGGTCGCCCGGTCGACGTGCTGGTGCTGAAAGACGGCTCGGTGCTGGTCAGCGACGACCACAACGGCGCCATCTACCGCATCAGCTACACCGGCAAGTGAGGGCACTGCTCGTCGCGGCAGCGGCGCTGGCCTTCGCGGCCGGCGCCGCGGCGCAGGCCAACTATGCCGAGCGTTATGCCAAGGACTGTGCCGCCTGCCACGGCGCGCAAGGTGTGGCCACGGCCCCGGGCGTGCCACACCTGGGCGGGCAGGGCGCCTTCTACGCCATCACCCAGCTGTTCCTGTTCCGCCAGGGCCGGCGCGACAACGCCGTGATGACGGCGGTGGCACAAGGCATGAACGACGCCGACCTGCGTGGTTTCTCCGACGTCATCGGCCGCCTGCCACCGCCGCCTGCGTCCAGCGCAACGGGTGACGCAGCACGCGTCGAACGTGGCCGTGCACTTGCCGCCCGCCACCACTGCACCGCCTGCCACGGCACCGACCTCGCCGGTGATGCGAAGATCCCGCGCCTGGCGCAGCAGCGCGAAGACTACCTGCTGCAGGCGCTGCAGGGTTTTCGTTCTGGCAAGCGGCTCGGCTACACCAATGCGATGGGCGAGGCGCTGGCCGCCCTGTCGCCGCAGGATCTGGACGATCTGGCCCACTCGATCGCGCACTGGCGCGCACCACCGTGACCTCTGAAACTCCCCCCGCCGACAGCACTGCCCTGTACAAGGTTCCGGTCGAGTTCGGCGACTGCGACCCCGCCGGCATCGTCTACTTCCCGAACTTCTACCGCTGGATGGACGCCGCCAGCCGGCACTGGTTCGTTGTGCGCGGTGTGCCGACCTGGCGCGACGCCGAGACGCGCTGGGGCGTGATCGGCACACCCATCGTTGACGTGCAGACGAAGTTCATGAAACCTGCGATGTACGGCGACAAGCTCGTCATCGAGACCGTCGTCGTCGAATGGCGGAACAAGAGTTTTGTCCAGCGTCACCGCATCTGGCGTGGCGCCGACCTGCTGGTCGAAGGCACGGAAGTGCGCGTGTTCGCGGCGCGTGGCGCCGGTGGTGTGGGTGTGCGCGGGGTGGTCGTGCCCGACGAGGTCCGCGCGCTGGCCTGAGTGGCAGCTCACTCGATCGCGTAGAGGTTGCCGTCGGCACTGCCGATATAGACCACGCCGTCCAGCACCAGCGGCGTTGCATAGAACGAGCCGACACTCTGCTGGCGCTCGAAGCCCAGCGCCACCGCCTCGTGCCAGCCCGAAGGAAAGAGCAGCGGCGCGTTGAAGCGACGTTCGGTCGTCAGCACCCAGCCGCGGTTGGCACGCGATGCTTCTGTCTGGAAGTCCCACAGCAGCGCGCCGCTGGCCCGGTCGCGCGCCTGCAGCACGCCGTTCAGCACACCCAGCAGCACCACATCGCCGGCGATGGTGGGCGACGAGAAAACGTAGGCCTGGGTCGGATGTTCATGCACGGGCTGGCCGCTTCCCGCATCGACGACGATGTAGCGTGCACTGTCCGAGGTGGCGAAGTGCACGCGGCCGGCAGCCACCGCGGGTGAGCTGATGACCCAGCTGGCGCCGGTGGCAAACCGCCACTTCTCGCGGCCGCTGGCGGCATCGATGGCGTACAGATGGGCGTCGCGGCTGCCGCTGTAGACAACCCCATCCACCACCGCAGGTGACGACTGGAAACCCTGCTGGTTGAACATCAGCGGGTCGACACCGCCCTGGAACACCCAGCGCTGCTGGCCGCTGCGGGCGTCCACTGCATAGAGCCGGCCGTCCCAGCTGCCGACATAGACGACGCCAGCGGCCACCGCCGGCGAGGCATGCACGACATCACCGGTGCGGAACTTCCAGCGCAGCGCGCCGCTGCTGGCGTCCACCGCGTAGAGGTGGCCGTCGCCGCTGCCGAAGAAGACACTGCCGTCGGTGACCACCGGGCTCGAGAGATAGACGTCGTACATGTCGGCGAAGGTCTGCGTGCGTGGCTGCATGCCGTGCAGACCACGCGCTTCGAAGCGGCGTTCGCCGTCGCTCGCGAACTTCCACAGCAGCTCGCCGCTGCGTGCGTCCAGCGCGTAGAGTTTGCCGTCGGCGCTGACGGCGTAGACACGGCCGCCAGCCACCGCCGGGGTCGACGCCACCGGGCCGTCGGTGCGGCGCATCCAGCGCTGGCGGCCGCTGGCGGCGTCGACCGCGTAGAGGTTGCCGTCGTCGCTGCCGAAGATGACGCTGCCTTCGTGTGCCACTGCCGACGACACGATTCGGCCGCCGGTGGGGAAGGTCCACTTCACCCGCTGGAACTGGCGCGGCGCGGCACTGCTGCTGACGCCGCTGTGCGCCGCGTCGCCGCGGAACATCGTCTGCGCCTGCAGCGGCAGGCTCAGCAGTGCCAGCAGCAAACACGCGGTTCTCATCATGGCGACCTCCGCCGCAGCACCAGCGCTGCCTCGAACGGGCCCTGCACGAGCTGGCCCTGGATGGTGCCGTCGGCCGTGGCCCAGCGGCCCTCGATGCGCAGGCCCGCGGCGCTGGCCTGCAGCGTGACGAACTCGCTGCCTTGCACCACGTGGTCGATGGCCAGGGTGCTGGTGCGTTTGCCGACGATCACCAGTTCGCCCGCCGCCAGGCCTTGTGCGCCGTTGGCCAGGGTCAGCGTCACGTCGCGCGGATAACCACCGAGTTCGTAGCGGCCGACCCAGGTGCCGACCAGCGTGGCGCTGACCGCTGTGCGCGGCAGCGGCAGGTCGACCTGGGCGACGCCGGTGCGCTGCAGCACCAGCGCCGCGGCATGGCCGCCTTGCTGCAGTTCGCCGGCCAGTGTGCCGTCGCTGCGCCAGACCAGCTGCACCGCAGGTGCGGGCTCGGCCGGGATGCCGAACGCTGCACCCAGGCCGAAGCGCAGCCCACGTTCGTCGACCGTCAGACCCTCGAGCGGCGCGCCCTTGACGCCGCGCCCGGGCAGGATCACCGAACCGACATGGCCCTGCCGGCCGCCCGCTGCGATGTCGACGACAACACGCAGCGGCGCCCCGGGGATCTGCGCGACACCTTCCCAGCGGCCAGCGGGGTCGGGTGCGGCCCGGACCAACGCCGCGGTGAACAACATGAGGGCTGCGGCCAGCGCAAGCCGTGCGGGCGTCATCGTCACCACTGCCTCCTGCGAGCTTCAACGCAGCGATGATGGCGCCGGGCCTGCAGCGCCGGGCCGGCGCTGCGACGAAGCAGGGCAACAAAGGGCTGGACGGCGGTTTTTCAGCGCGGCGCGGCGTCGCGTCGGGCGACGAACTGCACCGGACGGTGCGCCGAGCTGCCGCCTTCTGTCTGCATCGTGAAGTGCAGTTCGTCGCCGACCAGGCGGGCGCGGTAGCGGTGCACCTGCACGGCGCTGTTGCCGAGCTCACCGGTGTGGGTGGCGAAACGCAGGCCGTCGGTGTCGACGCTGCCTTCGCTCAGACCGCGTGGCACACCGAGGAACGACGCGCTGCCTTGCAGTTCGGTGCCTGTGCCGATGAAGTCGAAGCGCTCGCTGTGGTGCGAGTTCAGCCAGTCGTAGTCGAAGCTGGCCTGCCAGCGGCCGTTGACCGGCAGCCGCTGCGGCGCTGGCGCCGGGCGCTGCCACCAGAACCAGCCGGCGCCGGCGGCTGCCAATGCCATGCCGCCACCGGCCGCGAGCAGCACGCGGCGGCGTCTGCGCGGCGCGATCCGCAGCGCGGCAACGAGGCGCTCGATGTCGTCTTCGAAACGTGTGTTGTCCAGCGGCAGCGCGTTGCGCCGCAACAGCGGCAGCAGGTCGGTGGGCAGTTGCGCCGCGGTCGGCATCGGTGTGCCGTCCAGCAGCACCGGAATCACCGTCAGCCCACGCGCCAGCGCGCTGGCGACCTCATGGCGCACGAAGTCGTCGTTTTCGGTGATGCGCGCCGGCCGGCCGTCGGCAGCACGGCGCTCGCCGCGCCAGCGCGGGCCGATCAGCGCCACCAGCACCGCCGAGGCGCCCACGGCCTGCCGGATCACCGCGTCGAAGGCCTGCCCGGCGCGAATGTCGTCGACATCCATGAACACGTGTTCGGCGCCATAACGCTCGGCAAGAGCGTCGTAGACGGCGCGTGCGTAGCCCGCAGCATCGTCGCGTCGGTAGCTGATGAAGATCTGCACGGGACCCCCGACCAGCGCGCGCTGCCCAGACCGTTCCTACTCTTCGAGCTCGGCCTTCGCCATCTCGACGTCCAGCCGCTCCATCGCATCCAGCGGCGTGCAGGCCGCGGCGTCGGCATACAGCTTCTCGGCGTCCTTCATCTTCTTGTCGCCTTCGAGCATCACCAGGCCGTTGGCCTGTTCGACCATCGCGATCGCACTCGTCGGGTTCAGCTTCAGCGCTTCCTTGAACATCTTCAACCCGGTGGCCGCGTCGGCGCCCTGGGTGCGGCCGAGCAGCTTGCCGACCTTGTCGATGACTTCGGCGTGGAAGGAGCCCAGCGCGATGTGCGCGTCGGCATGTTTGGGTGCCAGCTCGATGGTGGTTTCGAGCGCGTTCTTGACCTTGCTGCCCAGGCCTTGCGCCAGCGCCTTGGCGACGCTGATGCCCTGGCCGTAGCGGCCGATGGCATAAGCCTGCCAATAGAACGCGTTGGCATTCTTCGGCTCGGCGGCCTGCTGCGCTTCGGCGCGTTCTGCCACTTCGAGGAACATCGCGAGCTTGGTCTTTTCGCTCGTTTCCAGATAGTTGGCGTAGATCGCCTGGGCTTTGTTGGCGACCGTGATGCCGCTGCCGCCGAGCTTGATGCCGGCGTCGAAGGCCTTCTGGAAATCTCCGGCGTGGAACAGCGCCCAGGCGGCGAGCACCTTGTCGTCCTTCGGGAAGGGTTCCGCGTCACCGGCGTGCAGCCGCGCCCAGTGTTTTTTCAGCGCCGCAGCGTCGTAGGTGTAGGCGGCGGTGTCATAGGGAAAAGCGGTCCACTTGGCCATCGTCGGTCTCCTGGTTCAAGGTTGTTGAGGCGTCTGGTAATGACCCGCCAGCGTCTGCAGGTGGGCCTTGGATTCGGCGTCGAGGTAAGGCATCAGCAGGCTCAGCAGGTGGAAGGCGCCGCGTGCCAGCGAGGTGGCGGCGCTTTCGGCTTCGAGTGCCTTGCGCGGTTCACGCACGTATTCGTAGCTGAGCCAGTAGGTCAGCACCACCACCATCGCGGTGGCCACCGGGCCGGCTTCGGCGCCGGTGATGCGCACCGCGCCGCCGCGCGACAAACCGTCCAGCACCGCCTGCACCGCACGCCCCTTGTTCTTCAGCACAAACTGGAAATGTGTTTCGAGGCGGCGGTTCTTGCTGAGCAGGTCGTTCAGGTCGCGGTAGAGAAAACGGTACTGCCAGATCAGCTCGAACAGCGTGTGGAAGAAGAACCACGCGTCTTCGACGTTCTCGACGCCGTCTGCCGCCTGCAGCAGTTCGTTCAGGCCACGTTCGTAGCGGTCGAACAGCGTGTTGATCAGCTCGTCCTTGGCCGGGTAGTGGTAGTACAGGTTGCCAGGGCTGATGCCGAGCTCGGCCGAGATCAGCGTCGTGCTGACGTTGGGCTCGCCGAAACGGTTGAACAGGTCGAGCGAAACCTCGAGGATGCGCTCGGCGGTGCGGCGGGGTTTCTTCTCTGTCGTGGACATCTGCATTTCATTCTGGCATCTGCAGGAAGTAACGCATCTGCCTACAATCCCGCCCCCTATGCCTGCAGTCCGCTTTGACAACGTCACAAAAACCTACAGCGGCGCCCGGGGCACGCTGCGCGCGCTCGACGGCGTGTCGTTCGACATCGAACAAGGCGAGTTCTTCGGCCTGCTCGGCCCCAACGGTGCCGGCAAGACGACGCTCATCTCGGTGCTGGCGGGCCTGGTGCGCGCCAGCGGCGGCCAGGTCAGCGTGATGGGCCACGATGTCGTGGCCGACTACACGCGGGCGCGCCAGGTGCTGGGCATCGTGCCGCAGGAGCTGGTGTTCGACCCCTTCTTCAATGTGCGCGACATCCTGCGCATCCAGAGCGGCTACTTCGGCGTCAAACACAACGACACCTGGATCGACGAACTGCTGGCCAACCTGGGCCTTTCCGACAAGGCCAACGCCAACATGCGACAGCTCTCGGGCGGCATGAAGCGGCGTGTGCTGGTGGCGCAGGCGCTGGTGCACCGGCCGCCGGTGATCGTGCTCGACGAGCCGACGGCCGGGGTCGATGTGGAGTTGCGGCAGACGCTGTGGCAGTTCATCGCGCGGCTGAACAAGGAAGGCCACACGGTGCTGCTGACCACACACTACCTCGAAGAAGCCGAGGCGCTGTGCAACCGCATCGCGATGCTCAAGCAGGGCCGTGTGGTGGCGCTGGACAAGACCTCGGCGCTGCTCTCGGGCATGGCCAGCACGATGCTGCGCTTCAAGACCGACCAGATGCTGCCGGCCGCGGTGGCGCCGCTGGCGCGTGTGACCGGCCGCATCGTGCAGCTGAAGGCACACGACGCGGCCGAGGTGGAAACGCTGCTCGCCACCCTGCGACGGGCGGGCGTGACGGTGGAAGACCTGGAGATTGGCCGCGCTGACCTCGAAGACGTGTTCCTCGAGATCATGGAAGGGGCGCACGCATGAACTTCGCGGGCGCGGGCACGCTGTTCAGGAAGGAAATCCTGCGTTTCTGGAGCGTGGCTTTCCAGACCGTCGCGGCGCCGGTGCTGACGGCCATCATGTACATGCTGATCTTCGGCCATGTGCTTGAAGACCACGTGCAGGTGTTCGCAGGCGTCGGCTACACCAGCTTCCTGGTGCCGGGGCTGGTGATGATGAGCGTGCTGCAGAACGCCTTTGCCAACAGCAGCAGCAGCCTGGTGCAGAGCAAGATTACCGGCAACCTGGTGTTCCTGCTGGTGACGCCGCTGTCGCACTGGGCCTGGTTCGCGGCCTATGTCGGTGCGTCGATCGTGCGTGGTCTTGCGGTAGGTTTTGGCGTCTTCGTCGTCACCGTGTGGTTCGCGCCGCTGCACCTGGCCGAACCCTGGTGGATCGTGATCTTCGCCGTGCTCGGTGCCGGCATGATGGGCGCTCTGGGCCTGATCGCCGGGCTCTGGGCCGAGAAGTTCGACCAGATGGCGGCGTTCCAGAACTTCATCATCATGCCGATGACGTTCCTCTCCGGTGTCTTCTACTCGGTGCAGTCGCTGCCCGGCGTCTGGCAGGCCGTCAGCCACCTGAACCCGTTTTTCTACATGATCGACGGCTTCCGCCGCGGTTTCTTCGGCGCCAGCGATGTTTCACCGTGGTTGAGCCTGGCGGTGGTAGGCGGCAGCTTCCTCACGGTGGCCGCGTTGTGCCTGCGGTTGCTGCAAACCGGCTACAAGTTGCGGTCTTGAGATAATCCACGGCAACCGGAGATCCGCATGCACACCCCCATCACTGCCGCCGAACCCGCCGAGAAGGCTGAAAAACCTGCCAAAGGCACTACCAACGGCAGCCTGCAGGAACAGCTGTCGTTCAAGTCGCGTTTTGTCCTCGTCTTCGGCGAGGTCGACGACAAACTGGCGCGCATCACCTGCGAACGCCTGATCGCGCTGTCGCAGGAGAGCGACGCGCCGATCCAGATGTTGATCTCGTCACCCGGCGGCCATGTCGAAAGCGGCGACGCCATCCACGACGTGATCCGCTTCGTGCGCGCGCCGGTCACCACCATCGGCACCGGCTGGGTGGCGAGCGCTGGCACCCACATCTACCTGGCGTCGCCGAAAGAGCGCCGGGTCTGCCTGCCCAACACACGGTTCATGATCCACCAGCCGGCCGGCGGCGCCGGCGGCCGCGCCAGCGACATCGCGATCCAGGCCAAGGAGATCATCAAGGTGCGTGAACGCATCGCCAAGGTGGTGGCGGCGCAGACCGGCCAGAAGCTCGAGAAGGTGCTGTTCGACATGGAACGCGACTACTGGATGAGCGCCGACGAAGCAGTGGCCTACGGCATCGTCTCGCGTGTGATCGAACGTCAAGCCGACCTCGCCTGAAATGGCCGAGCCGACCCCCGCCGAGGTGCGCGAATACATCGCCGCCGGCCTGCCTTGTGAACTGGTCGAGGTCGAAGGCGACGGCCGGCACTTCTTCGCCACCATCGTCTCGGCCGAGTTCGAAGGCCTGCCGCGTGTGCGCCGCCACCAGCGGGTCTACGCCGCACTGGGTGACCGCATGCGCGAGCAGATTCACGCGCTGTCGATGAAAACGCTCACCCCGGCGGAACACGCCGGCTAACTCCGACACGCCGCGGCTCGTCCGCGCGAGCCCAGCATGGACAAACTCCTCATCCGCGGCGGCCGCCCTCTCCAGGGCGAAGTCACCATCTCCGGCGCCAAGAACGCGGCGCTGCCCGAACTCTTCGCGACCCTGCTGACGGCCGAACCGGTGACGCTGGCCAACGTGCCGCGGCTGCAGGACGTGTCGACAGCGCTGAAGCTGCTGCGCCAGATGGGCGCCACCGCGGAACTGCACGACGACGGCAGCGCCACGGTGGACGCCGGCCCGGTGAACAACCCGGTGGCGGCCTACGAGCTGGTGAAGACCATGCGCGCCAGCATCCTGGTGCTGGGGCCGCTGCTGGCGCGTTTCGGTGTCGCCATCGTCTCGCTGCCGGGCGGGTGCGCCATTGGTTCGCGGCCGGTCGACCAGCACATCAAGGGCCTGCAGGCGATGGGCGCGCAGATCTCGGTGGAGCGCGGCAACATCATCGCGAAGACGACGCGGCTGAAGGGTGCTCGCATCAGCACCGACATGGTCACCGTCACCGGCACCGAAAACCTGCTGATGGCGGCGACGCTGGCCGAAGGCGAGACGGTGCTGGAGAACGCAGCGCAAGAGCCCGAGATTCCCGACCTGGCTGAACTGCTGATCGCGATGGGCGCGCAGATCGAAGGCCATGGCAGCCACCGCATCCGCATCCAGGGTGTCGACCGGCTGCATGCGCCGAAGACGCCGCACCGCATCATCCCCGACCGCATCGAGACCGGCACCTTTCTCTGCGCAGTGGCAGCGGCCGGCGGCGATGTGCTGGTGAAGGGCACCCGCGCCGACCACCTGGACGCCGTGCTGGACAAGCTGCGCGAAGCCGGCGTGGCGCTGGAGATCGGCAGCGACTGGATCCGCGTCAAGAGCAACGGCCGGCCGAAGGCGGTGAGCTTCCGCACCAGCGAGTACCCGGCGTTTCCGACCGACATGCAGGCGCAGTTCATGGCCGTCAACGCGATTGCCGAGGGGGTTGCGAAGGTCTCGGAGACGATCTTCGAGAACCGCTTCATGCACGTCAACGAGATGCTGCGGCTGGGTGCCAACATCCAGATCGACGGCCACACCGCCGTGGTGCAAGGTGTGCCGCAGTTGAGCGGCGCCACGGTGATGGCGACCGACCTGCGTGCCTCGGCCAGCCTGGTGATCGCCGGCCTGGTGGCCGAAGGCGAAACCACCGTCGACCGCATCTACCACCTGGACCGTGGCTACGACCGGATGGAAGCCAAGCTGCGTGGCCTGGGCGCCGACATCGAAAGAGTGAAGTGATCACGCTCGCACTGTCCAAGGGCCGCATCTTCGACGATTCCTTGCCGCTGCTGAAGGCGGCCGGCATCGAGGTGCTGGAAGATCCGGAAAAGAGCCGCAAGCTCATCATCGGCACCACACGCGCCGACGTGCGTGTGGTGCTGGTGCGTGCGACCGACGTGCCGACCTATGTGGAACATGGCGGCGCCGACCTCGGCGTGGCGGGCCTGGATGTGCTGCTCGAACACGAGGGTGGCCTCTACCGCCCGCTGGACCTGAACATCGCCAAGTGCCGCATGAGCGTGGCCACACGCGCCGACTTCGACTACGCCGCGGCGGTGAAACAGGGTTCGCGCATCCGCGTCGCCACCAAGTACACGCGCGCCGCGCGCGACTTCTTCGCCACCAAGGGTGTGCACGTCGACCTGATCAAGCTCTACGGCTCGATGGAGCTGGCGCCGCTGACCGGCTTGGCCGATGCCATCGTCGACCTGGTCTCGACCGGCAGCACGCTGAAGGCCAACCACCTGGTCGAGGTCGAGAAGATCATGGACATCTCGTCGCGCCTGGTCGTCAACCCGGCGTCGCTGAAGTTGAAGCGCGAGCCGCTGCGGGCGCTGATCGACGCGTTCGAGAAGGCGGTTCCGGCATGAGCGTTGCCATCCGCCATCTGGACACCGCTGCAGCCGACTTCGAGCCGGCGTTCCAGAAGGTCTTGCACTGGTCGGCAGAAACCGACGCTGCGATCGAGACGCGGGTGGCCGAGATCATCGCCGACGTGCGTGCACGCGGCGACGCTGCGGTGCTCGACTACACCGCACGTTTCGACGGTGTGCACGCTGAAACCGCAGCCGCGCTGGAGATCGCGCCGGCCGAGCTGCGCGCAGCGCTCGACGCCATCACACCGGCGCAGCGCCATGCGCTCGAAGCCGCCGCCGAGCGTGTTCGCGCATACCACGCCCGCCAGCTCGACGCCTGCGGCCGCAGCTGGCAGTACCGCGACGGCGACGGCACGCTGTTGGGCCAGAAGGTCACGCCGCTGGACCGTGTCGGCATCTACGTGCCCGGCGGCAAGGCGGCGTACCCGAGCAGCGTGCTGATGAACGCCATTCCGGCGCAGGTGGCCGGTGTCGGCGAAATCATCATGGTCGTGCCGACGCCGAAAGGTGAACGCAATGCGCTGGTGCTGGCCGCCGCGCATGTCGCCGGCGTGCACCGCGTGTTCACGGTCGGCGGCGCGCAGGCCGTCGCCGCACTGGCCTATGGCACTGCGACGATTCCCCGTGTCGACAAGATCACCGGTCCGGGCAACGCCTACGTCGCAGCGGCCAAACGCCGAGTCTTCGGCCAGGTCGGCATCGACATGATCGCCGGCCCGAGCGAGATTCTGGTGCTGGCCGACGGCAGCACACCCGCAGACTGGGTGGCGATGGACTTGTTCAGCCAGGCCGAACACGACGAACTCGCGCAAAGCATCCTGCTGTGCCCCGACGCGGCCTACATCGCAGCCGTGCAGACCGCGATCGACCGCCTGCTGCCCGAGATGCCGCGCCGCGACGTCATCCGCGCCTCGCTCGAAGGGCGGGGCGCGCTGATCCTGACGCGCAGCATGGAAGAAGCCTGCGCCATCAGCAACCGCATCGCGCCCGAACATCTGGAAGTGAGTTCACGCGACCCGCAGCGCTGGGAGCCGCTGCTCCAGCACGCCGGCGCCATCTTCCTCGGCGCCTTCACCAGCGAAAGCCTGGGCGACTACTGCGCCGGGCCCAACCATGTGCTGCCGACATCCGGCACGGCGCGTTTCAGCTCGCCGCTGGGTGTCTACGACTTCCAGAAGCGCAGCAGCCTGATCGAGGTCAGCGAAGCCGGCGCGCAGAAGCTCGGCCCGATCGCCGCCGAGCTGGCCTACGGCGAAGGCCTGCAGGCGCACGCGCGCGCGGCCGAGTTGCGCCTCAAGCCGCATTGACAGAACGCTGCCAGGCCGCCGCGATCTCGCGGTGGTGCGGCACGGTGCCGAGAAAACTGCGCCGTGCCTGCGGGTCGGAAATGCGTGCGGCCTGTGCCTGCAGTTCGGCCATCGCGGCGTCCAGCACGGCCGGCGCGCGTGGGTCGCCGACGGCGTCGAGCACACGCCAGCAGGTCAGCGGCAGCAGCAGCGGCTCTTCGGTGCCGTCGAACGTGCCGCCGCCGGCCACATGCGCCATCAGCAGTTCGACATGGCCGGCGGCTTCGGCCAGGCGGCCCTCGGCCAACGCCACACGCGCCAGGCCCGAAATGGGGTCCAGCACCTGCTGGCGCCGCATCTTCAGCGTTTCCAGGCGCTGCCGGCTGTCGTCGTAGGCGGCGCGGGCGGCGTCGAAGCGGCCCAGGCCGAGTTCGGCATGGCCGGCGACCAGCCGCGCAAAGGCTTCGAGGTCGCGCTGGCCGCTGGCCACGGCGCTCTCGAAAGCAGCGCTGGCATAGGTGAGCGCACCGGTTTCGTCGCCCTGCAAGTGGGCCACCGACGCGGTGTTGAGCAGCAGAACGGCTTCGTCGTCGCGGCGGCCGGTGTCGCGTGCCACCTGCAGGCCTTGTTCGAGGCAGCGGCGTGCCCGCGGGTAGTCGCCCAGCCGCGGGTAGACCGAGCCCAGGTTCGACAGGCGCAGGCCTTCGTCGCCGCGGTTGCCGATCTCGCGCACCATGCGCAGGCCACGTTCGAAGTGTTCGGCGGCGGCGGTGAGGTCGCCTTGTTCCATCGCGATCAGGCCGAGCGCATTGACGAGGTTGCTTTCGCCGACGCGGTCGCCGCGGGCATCGGCCAGCGCCAGGCCTTGTTTTGTGACCTCGCGGGCTTCGTCGTACCGGCCCTGGCCGATCAGCGAATCGGCCAGGTCGTGGTGCAGCGCCACCGCATGCGGCGACTGTTCCAGCGGCTGCGCCAGCACCAGCCCCTGGCGGCCCGCGGCTTCTGCTGCCACGTAGTCGCCGTCGGCACGCAGCGCGGCGGCGCGGCGCAAGGCCACCACGGTGCGGTGGCCGTTGTCGTCCATCGCCTCGGCCAGCGCAGCCAGCGCTTCCAGGTCGGCGGCGTGGACGGCGCGGTCGCCGTGGGAAAGGCCCCGGCGTTCGCGCACGGCCAGCAGCCGCCAGCGGGTGGCATGGTCGCCGGCCGGCACCAGCGGCAGCGCCCGCGCGACGAAACCCAGCATCGTGTCGTTGGCATACCGTGCCGCCGCGTCTTCGGCCGCGCGCACATAGAACGCGGCAGCCCGGGCAGGGTCGCCGGCACGTTCGAAGTGTTCCGCCGCCGGGCCCAGCGTTTCGGTGCTGCGGTCACCGCCGAACTGCGACAGCCAGCGGCCGACCTCGGCATGCAGCTCGCGGCGCTGGCGCTTGAGCAGGCTTTCGTACGTCACCTGGTGCAGCACCAGGTGCTTGAAGGCGTATTCGCGCTGGCCGTCGAAGGCCGCGTGCTGGTGCGGCACGATCAGGCCACGCTGCACCAGCGACGGCAGCGCCGTCACCGAGCCGGCATCCAGCGATGCCAGCGCGCTGTCCCAGAAGACGAATCCGATCACCGCGGCCTGCTGCAGCGCCCGTTTTTCGGCCGCCGGCAGGCTGTCCAGCCGCGCCTGCAGCACGCCGGTCAGCGTTGGCGGCACATGGGCGGCGAGCAGTTTGTCGGGCACGAGCCGCCAGCGTTCGGCGCCGGTGACGATGGCGCCGTCGTCGATCAGCATGCGCACCATCTCTTCCATGTAGAACGGGTTGCCTTCCGAACCGGCGATGACGAGTTCACGCAGCGCCGCAGGCACCGTCTCCAGCCGCTGCAGCAGCACGCCGGCGAGTTCGCGGCTGCCACGTTTGTCCAGCGGCTGCAGCTCGATGCGCTGATGCGCCTGCGCCAGCAGCGCCCAGTCGGCACGGCGCTCGAACAGGTGTTGCCGCGCCAGGCACAGCAGCAGCATCGGCTGCTCGCGTTGCACCTGGACCAGGTAGTTCAGGAAGTCGAGCGAGGCGTCGTCGGCCCAGTGCAGGTCGTCCAGCAGCAGCAGCGGCGGCGCGCCGTAGCGCGCGGCTGTGAGCCGCAGGAACTGCGCTGCGGCATGGAAACCGCGGTTGCGCAGTTGGCGCGCGTCGCCGGCGATGGCCTGCACATGCGGGCTGCCGGCGAAGTCCAGGCCGATCAGCTGGCCCAGCAGGTGGGCCTGGGCTTCGCCGTCGTCGGCGAACAGCGGCGCGACACCGGCCACGAGCTTGTGGCGCGCGGTCTCTGCGTCGTCGTCGTCGGCGATCTGCAGCCGCCAGGCCAGCAGGTGGCGCAGCAGGCCGAAGGGCTGGTTCTCGGTCTGCGGCTCGGCGCGGCCGCGGAACCAGCAGAAACGTTCGGGCTGGGCCTCGGCCCAGTTTTCGAACTCGTAGAGCAGCCGGCTCTTGCCGAGGCCGGCTTCGCCGACGACATGCACCAGGCGCAGCTGTTGCTGCCGGTAGAGCGCGCGGAACGTGTCCTGCAGCTGTTCGAGTTCAAGCTCGCGCGCGACCATGCGGGTCTCGACGCCGTCGATGCCGCGTGTGACGACGCGGAAGGCGCGCGGTTTGCTGCCGTGCACCAGGTAGGTGGTCAGCGGCGTCTCGTTGCCCTTCACCAGCAGCGGCGGTTCCACGGTGACGTGGAAGACACCGCGCACATGGCGGTAGGTGTCGTGGTGGATGCGCAGGCCGCCGGGCGGCGCGCTCTGCTCCATGCGTGCCGCCATGTTGACCGCGCTGCCGCGGATGCTGCCTTCGGCGTCGACACCGCCACCCAGCAGCACCGGGCCGGTGTCCAGACCGACCCGCACGTTGAAGCCGGTCACCTGGTGCTCACGCTGCGCCTGGGCCGAGAGCCGGCCGGCTTCGGCTATGACGGCCAGGCCGGCGCGGATGGCACGTTCGGCGTCGTCTTCACGTGTTTCGTCGGCACCGAAGGCGGCGAGCAGGCCGTCGCCGGTGTACTGCAGCACACGGCCGTGGTGCGCCTGCACGATCTGCGTGAAACGTTCGAGCGCGCCGTCGAGCACGGCGTGGATGTCTTCCGGGTCCAGCCGCTGCGCCATCGCCGTGGAGCCCACGGTGTCGACGAACATCACCGTGGCCTGCCGCAGCTGCTGCGCCGCTGAACCGACGGCCGCGGCGGCGGCACGCAGCGTTTCGAGCTTGGCGCGCAGCGGCGCCGCGGCGGTGTCGACGACGACATCGCCGAGCAGGCCGCGCTGGGCCTCCAGTGCGGCGATGCCGGCTTCGATCTGCTGCTCTTCGGTCATGCCCCGGGGGTGGATTCGGTGACGAGGTCTCCAGAGGGCGGTCGATCCCCTCGAACATGGGGGTCGGCACCGCCGGCCGCTGGGAAACCGCATGGTAGCGGGCGTCGCTGGACTAGTATCTTTTGCGCATCGGCATTCTCCGGGTGTGCTCGCTTGCTGGAGTGAACATGCAGTTCAAGTCCCTCGCCGTCGCCTTGTTCGCGGCCGTCTGCAGCCTGTCGTCTGCACAGGCCGCCCCGATCACCGTCTACAACACAGCCAGTTTTGTCGAAGTGGCCGGCGGCGGCTACAGGCTCGACGGCTTCGGCCGCGGCACGTCCAGTGGCCTGACGGCGTCGTTCGACGTGGCCGGCGGCGTGCCCTTCTTCGACACCTGGAACATCGATGTCAGCGCCGTCGCGCCCGGCCTCTACAACTTCGGCCCGCTGCTGGTGGACGCCCTCGGTGCGCTCAGCTTCACCAGCCTCACCTTCAACTCCTACGACGAAGCGGGTGTGCGCCACACCGTGCTGTTCGACCTGAACGCTGCCGGCACCCAGGCCCTGGGCGCCGGCAGCTTCACCGTGCGCAGCAGCTGCCCGGTGGTGAGCTGTGTCTGGATCGACGTCACCGGCCTGCAGCCCGCAGGGGGCGCCGGTGACGGCTACGGCGGCACGACCGTGGCCGTGCTGGTGCCCGAGCCGGCGAGTGCTGCGCTGCTGGTGCTGGGCCTGGCGGCGGTGGGCGGGCTGGCACGCCGGAGACGGCCTCACGCAGGCTGAGAACAGGCCTTGCGGGCTGGGCCCGCCGGGCTTTGGAAGAGCCCACGCTACACTCGAACCTGAGTTGCTGCCTGCCTCTTGGCGGCCCTGACCTGCCCGACGCCGCCCGATGATTCCGCTTGCCGACCGCCTGCAGCACACGATCCGCCAGGACGTGGCTTCGATGCACGGCTACGCCATCCAGCCCAGCGCTGGCCTGGTGAAGCTCGATGCGATGGAAAACCCCTTCCGCCTGCCGCCGGAGCTGCAGCATGAACTGGGCGAACGGCTGGCGCGTGTGGCGCTCAACCGCTACCCGGCGCAGTGCACTGGCGAGGTCGTCGCCGCGCTGTCGGAATTCGTCGAACTGCCGGCTGGCTGCAAGATGATGCTGGGCAACGGCTCCGACGAACTGATCGACATGCTGTCGGTGGCCTGCAACGTGCCCGGTGCCACCGTGCTGGCGCCGCTGCCGGGGTTCGTGATGTACGAGATGTCGGCCCGCTTGCGCAAGCTGGACTTCGTCGGCGTGCCGCTGACGGCAGAGTTCGAACTCGATGGCCCCGCGATGCTGGCAGCGATCGAACAGCACCGGCCGGCGCTGACCTACATCGCCTACCCGAACAACCCGACGGCCAACCTGTTCGACGAAACCATCGTCAACAGCATCGTCGCGGCGGTGGGCGAACAGCGCGGGCTCGTCGTCTTCGACGAGGCCTACCAGCCGTTTTCAGCCCGCACCTGGATGCAGCGCATGGCGGCATACCCGCACGTGCTGGTGATGCGCACGATGAGCAAGTTCGGCCTCGCCGGTGTGCGGCTGGGCTATCTGTGCGGCGCGGCGGCGCTGATCGACGAGATCGAAAAGGTGCGGCCGCCGTACAACGTCAGCGTGCTGAATGCCGAGGCCGCGCTGTTTGCGATCCACCATGCCGACGAATACGCGCGCCAGGCGTCGATCCTGCGCAGCGAACGTGCGCGGCTGCAGGCAGCGCTGAAAGGTGTGCCGGGTGTGCGCGCCTTCCCGAGCGAGGCCAACATGATCCTCGTGCGTGTGCCCGATGCAAAACGTGCCTTCGACGGCATGAAGGCGCGTGGTGTGCTCGTCAAGCACATCGCCGGCCTGCACCCGTTGCTGGCCAACTGTCTGCGCCTGACTGTCGGCACCCCGGACGAAAACGAACTGATGCTGCGTGCGCTGAAAGAGAGCCTTTGAATGAGGACCGCCGATGTCCGCCGCGACACGAAAGAGACTCAGATCCGCGTCCGCCTCAACCTCGATGGCACAGGTGAAGCCAAGCTGGCCACCGGCATCGGCTTCTTCGACCACATGCTCGACCAGATCGCCCGCCACGGGCTGATCGACCTCGACATCGAAGCGGTCGGCGACCTGCACATCGACGGCCACCACACGGTGGAAGATGTCGGCATCACGTTCGGCCAGGCGGTGGCGCAGGCGGTCGGCGACAAGAAGGGCATCACGCGCTACGGCCACAGCTACGTGCCGCTGGACGAAGCGCTGTCGCGGGTGGTGATCGACTTTTCCGGCCGCCCCGGGCTGCACATGGACGTGCCGTTCAAGGCCGGCATGATCGGCGGCTTCGACACCCAGCTCACCTACGAGTTTTTCCAGGGTTTTTCGAACCACGCGCTGGCCACGCTGCACATCGACAACCTGAAGGGCGACAACGCCCACCACCAGTGCGAGACGGTGTTCAAGGCCTTCGCGCGCGCGCTGCGCATGGCGCTGACGCCCGACCCGCGCTCGGCCGGGGTCATCCCGTCGACCAAAGGGTCGTTGTGACTGCAGAAGTGATTGCCGTAGTCGACTACGGCATGGGCAACCTGCGTTCGGTCTCGCAGGCGGTGGCGTTTGTGGCGCGCGATCAGCACGACATCAAGGTCATCGTCACGGCCAACCCCGAAGAGGTGTTCGCTGCCGACCGTGTTGTGCTGCCCGGCCAGGGCGCGATGCGCGACTGCATGCGCGAGCTGCACGACTCCGGCCTGAAGGATGCGGTGCTCGACGCCGCTGCAAACAAACCGCTGATGGGTGTGTGTGTCGGCATGCAGATGCTGCTGACGCACAGCGAAGAGCAGGACACGCCGGGCCTGGGGCTGGTGCCCGGCGAGGTGCGCCGGTTTCGCCTGGAAGGCCGGCTGCAGCCCGACGGCAGCCGCTTCAAGGTGCCACAAATGGGCTGGAACCGCGTTTTCCAGCGCCAGAGCCCCAAGACACATGCGCTGTGGCAGGGCATTCCCGACGGCGCCTACTTCTATTTCGTGCACAGCTACTACGCCGACCCGGCGCTGCCCGAGCACGGCGCGGCAGAAACTGATTACGGCGCGCGCTTTACCTGCGCGCTGGCGCGGGATAACATTTTTGCGACGCAGTTCCACCCCGAGAAAAGCGCCGCGCACGGTTTGAGCCTCTACCGCAATTTCCTGCGCTGGAAGCCCTGACGCCTCTTCCCCCACCTCCATTGCTGTGCCCCAGCCATGCTGCTGATTCCCGCCATCGACCTCAAAGACGGCCATTGCGTGCGCCTGCAACAAGGTGACATGCAGGCTTCCACCACCTTCGGCGAAGACCCGGCGGCGATGGCCCGACGCTGGCTAGATGCCGGCGCGCGCCGGTTGCACCTGGTGGACCTGAACGGCGCGTTTGCCGGCAAACCCGTCAACGAAGCCGCGGTGAAGGCCATCCTGCGCGAAGTGGACGGGCAGATCCCCGTGCAGCTCGGCGGCGGCCTGCGCGACCTCGACACCATCGAGCGTTACCTCGACGACGGCATCAGCTACATCATCATCGGCACCGCCGCGGTGAAGAACCCGGGTTTCCTGCAGGACGCCTGCACGGCTTTCGGTGGCCACATCATCGTCGGCCTCGACGCCAAGGACGGCAAGGTCGCCACCGACGGCTGGAGCAAGCTCACCGGCCACGAAGTCATCGATCTGGGCAAGAAGTTCCAGGACTACGGCGTCGAAGCGGTGATCTACACCGACATCGGCCGCGACGGCATGCTCACCGGTATCAACATCGACGCCACGGTGAAACTGGCGCAGGCGCTGACGATCCCGGTCATCGCGTCGGGCGGGCTGTCGAACATTGCCGACATCGAACGGCTGTGCGCGGTGGAAAGCGACGGCATCGAAGGTGTGATCTGCGGCCGCAGCATCTACACCGGCGCGCTCGACTTCACGGCCGCGCAGCGGCTGGCCGACGAGCTGAACGGCGCGCCCTGACGAAGCCGATGCTTGCCAAGAGAATCATCCCCTGCCTCGACGTCACCGGTGGCCGTGTCGTCAAGGGCGTCAACTTCGTCGAACTGCGTGATGCTGGCGACCCGGTGGAGATCGCAGCGCGCTACAACGACCAGGGCGCCGACGAGCTGACGTTCCTGGACATCACCGCCACCAGTGACGGCCGCGATCTCATCCTGCACATCATCGAAGCCGTGGCTTCGCAGGTCTTCATTCCGCTCACCGTGGGCGGCGGCGTGCGCACCGTCGCCGATGTGCGGCGGCTGCTGAACGCCGGCGCCGACAAGGTGAGCTTCAATTCGGCCGCGGTGGCCAATCCGCAGGTGATCCGTGACGCGTCGGACAAATACGGTGCGCAGTGCATCGTGGTCGCGATCGATGCAAAAGCGCGTTCGGGTGGTGGCTGGGATGTCTACACCCATGGTGGGCGCAAGAACACCGGCCTCGACGCCGTGGCCTGGGCGGCCAAGATGGCCGAGTTCGGCGCCGGCGAGATTCTGCTCACCAGCATGGACCGTGACGGCACCAAGATCGGCTTCGACCTCGAACTCACGCGTGCGGTGAGCGACGCTGTGCCGGTGCCGGTGATCGCCTCGGGCGGTGTCGGCGCGCTCGAACACTTGAGCGACGGCATCCGCATCGGCGGTGCCGATGCCGTGCTGGCCGCCAGCATCTTTCACTACGGCGAATTCACCGTCGGCCAGGCCAAGGCGCTGCTGGCGCGCGACGGCATTCCGGTCCGTTCATGAAAAATGAGGTCCGCCTGATCGGCGGACAGTGGAAAAAGAGCAAGCTGCCGGTGGCCGACAAACCCGGCCTGCGACCGACACCCGACCGGGTGCGCGAAACCCTCTTCAACTGGCTCGGGCAAGACCTGACCGGCTGGCGTGTGCTCGATGCCTTTGCCGGCAGCGGCGCGCTGGGTTTCGAGGCCGCATCGCGCGGCGCGGCCGAAGTGCTGCTGCTGGAACGCGACGCCCAGCTCGTCGCCAGCCTGAACGCGTCGCGCACCCGGCTGGCTGCTGCCACGCTGCGCATCGAACGTGCCGATGCCATGGCCTGGATGCCGGCAGCAGCCGCCGAACGTTTCGAACTCGTGCTGCTGGACCCACCGTTCGACGCCGAACTGGCGGCGCCGGCGGCTGTTGCGGCGGCGCGGCTGCTGGTGCCTGGCGGTTATCTGTACCTGGAATCGTCAGCGGCGCTGGCCGATCTGCCTGTCGGACTGGAGCCACACCGGCAGTCACGCGCCGGCGCGGTGCATTTCCAATTGCTGCGCCGCAGCTACACTCGCGCCGTCACCCCCTAGGACGTGAACCGTGACCACCGTGACCCCGCTGACTGCCGTGTATCCGGGCACGTTCGACCCGATGACTCTCGGGCACGAAGACCTGATGCGCCGCGCTTCGACCCTGTTCGACCGGCTGATCCTGGCCGTTGCCGCAGGCCACCACAAACGCACGATGTTCACCATCGCCGAACGGCTGGAGATTGCACGCGAGATTGCGGCGCCGTACAAAAACGTCGAAGTCACGGCTTTTCGCGGCCTGCTACGCGACTTTGTCGTCGACAGCGGCGGCAAGGTCGTGGTGCGTGGGCTGCGCGCGGTGAGCGACTTCGAATACGAATTCCAGATGGCCGGCATGAACCGCCAGCTGATGCCCGAAGTGGAAACGGTGTTCATGACACCAAGCGACCAGTTCCAGTTCGTCAGCGGTACTTTTGTGCGCGAGATTGCCAGCCTTGGCGGTGATGTTTCCAAGTTCGTGGCACCCTCGGTGCTTCGGCGCTTGAAAGAGCGCATCACGCAACCCGAGGTTTGAACTGTGGCGCTCTGGATCACCGACGAATGCATCAACTGCGACGTCTGCGAACCCGAGTGCCCGAATCAGGCTATCTCGATGGGCGCCGAGATCTACGAGATCGATCCCCATCGCTGCACCGAGTGCGCGGGCCATTTCGACGAGCCACAGTGTGTGCAGGTTTGCCCGGTCGAATGCATCCCGGTGAACCCGCAGTTCATCGAGACGCCGGAGCAGTTGCTTGCCAAGTACCGGGCGCTGCAGGCGACGGCTTTGAAGCCTTCTTCGACGCCAGCTTCGACGGTTTCTTCGCCGTCTTGACGGCCGGCGCCGGCTGCGACTGCCGGATGCCAGCCATGGTCGGCAACTGCGCTTCGCTCACCTTGCGTTGCTGCAACAACTGGCGCGCAAGTGTCTGCTCACGTTCTGCGACGCCGCGTGCTGCCGCCAGGTCGCTAGCCGAACGGGTGTCGGCCACCGCGACCATGCGGCCTTCGGCGCAGGGGCTGTCCGAATAGCTGCGCCCGTCGGTGCCGCAGCGCCAGACGGTTTGCGACTGCGCGGCGCCGGCCAGCAGCAGCAAGGCGATCGACGTGAATAACTTCATTCCGGCTCTCCCGAAGGGTCTTTGGGCCGAGGTGGTTTCGGCCGCGGCGGCTGGGCGTGGATCTTCTGCAGCGCCCGGTCCATCTCGCCGGCCAGCATGTCATTCACCGAAGTGAGTGATTGCTCGATGGCTTTGGCAATGGCGTCGCGGTGGTCAGGTGAAGGCTTCTTCAACACCCAGTTGACGACCTCGGCCTTGATGCCCGGGTGGCCGATGCCCAGCCGCAGCCGCCAGAAGTCGAGTGTGCCGAGCTGGCTGTGGATGTCCTTGAGCCCGTTGTGCCCGCCGCTGCTGCCGCCGAACTTCAGCTTGGCCTGGCCCGGCATCACGTCGAGCTCGTCGTGCACGACGAGGATCTCCTTGGGCTCGATCTTGAAGAAACGCGCCAGCGTCGCCACCGGGAAGCCCGAGCGGTTCATGAAGGTCATCGGTTCCAGCAGCCACACCGGCCCGGCAGCGGTGTTGGCGCGGGCTGCCAGCGCCTGGTAGCTGCGCTCGGGCACGAGGCGGGTGCCCAGCTGGCTGGCAAGCGCGTCAAGCCACCAGAAGCCGGCGTTGTGCCGCGTGGCTTCGTAGTCGGGGCCGGGGTTGCCGAGGCCAACAAAGAGTCGAATCGTCATGGGCGGCAATTATGGGAGGCCACAAACGCAACAGGCCCCACCGGAGTGGGGCCCGCTGGCGGGGGAGGGGGAGCGATATCCCCCGACAGATCCCTGCGCTTACTTCTGGTTCTGCTTCTCGGTCTTCTTCGGCTTGGCCTTGCCCTTTTCAGCGGCAACCACCACCGGCGCGACCACTTCCTCTTCGACCTTCGGTGTCGTCACGGCGACGATCACCGGGTTCTGCGTGCCGTGTTTGACGGCCTTGATGCCTTCCGGCAGCTTCAGGTCGCTGGTGTGCAGGCTCTGGTTGCGCACCAGGGCAGACAGGTCGATGGTGACGAACTCGGGCAGCTGCGAAGCCAGGCACTCGATCTCGAGTTCGGTGGCGACGTGGCTGACCAGGCACTTGTCGGTCTTCACGGCCGGCGAGTTTTCTTCGCCTTCGAAGTGCAACGGCACCTTCTTGCGCAGCCTGGTCGCTTCGTCGACGCGCTGGAAGTCGATGTGCAGAACGATGGGCTTCCAGGCGTGCATCTGAAAGTCGCGCAGCAGCACCTTCTCGGTCTTGCCGGCGAGTTCCATCTCGAGGATGGACGAGTGGAAGGCTTCCTTCTTCAGCGCGAAGAAGAGCGCGTTGTGATCGAGTTCGATCATCGCGGGCGTGCCGGCACCGTAAACGATGCCGGGCACCTTGCTGGCGTGGCGCAGGCGGCGGCTCGCTCCGGTCCCCTGCAGCGTACGCTCGAAAGCTGTGAATTTCATGTGGACTCCATGTGGGCGGCACCCGCGACCAGGTGCCGAAAGTTGGCCTCGACGAGGCCGCGGTATCGCGAATCAGAAATTGTTGTTCTGTTCCGCAAACAGGGACGTCACCGACTCGCCGTCGCTGATGCGGCGGATCGACTCGGCGAAGAGAAATGCGACGCTGAGCTGGCGGATCTTCGGGCAGGCCTTGGCCGCGTCGGACAGCGGAATGGTGTTGGTGATGACGACTTCGTCGATCTTCGAGTTTGCGATGCGCTCGACCGCCGGGCCGCTGAACACCGGGTGCGTGCAATAGGCGTAGACGTTTTTCGCGCCACGTTCCTTCAGCACGTCGGCCGCCTTCACCAGCGTGCCGGCGGTGTCGATCATGTCGTCCATGATCACGCAGTTGCGGCCGTCGATCTCGCCGATGACGTGCATCACCTCGGAGACGTTCGCGGCAGCGCGGCGCTTGTCGATGATGGCGAGGTCGCAGCCCAGTTGCTTGGCCAGCGCGCGGGCGCGCACGACGCCGCCGACATCGGGCGAAACGACGACGAGGTCGGTGTAGCTCTTGCTCTTCAGGTCGGACAGCAGCACCGGGCTGGCGTAGATGTTGTCGACCGGGATGTCGAAGAAGCCCTGGATCTGGTCGGCATGCAGGTCCATCGTCAGCAGGCGCTCGACGCCCACCGTTTCCAGCATGTTGGCAACGACCTTGGCGCTGATCGGCACCCGGGTGCTGCGCGGCCGGCGGTCTTGGCGGGCGTAGCCGAAATACGGGATCACGGCGGTGATGCGGCGTGCGCTGGCACGTTTGAGCGCATCGACCATCATGAACAGTTCCATCAGGTTTTCGTTCGTCGGCGCGCAGGTGCTTTGCACGACGAACACGTCGCGGGCGCGCACGTTCTGGCGGATCTCGACCGTGACCTCACCATCGGAGAAGCGGCCCACCGACGCCCGGCCGAGCTCGACGCTCAGGTGCGTGGCGATCTCCTGCGCCAACACCGGGTTGGCATTGCCGGTGAACAGCACGGTGTTGAACAGCACGATGGGATCTCCGAGGACCGGAAAGCCAAAGACGGCTTCCCTAGAGAAGGATTTGGCAGGGGAGGAAGGACTCGAACCCTCGCATGTCGGAATCAAAATCCGATGCCTTGACCAACTTGGCGACTCCCCTACGCAGGTTGCAGTTCGTCACTGCGACCCTTGAACCTGGTCTCAGTCTTCGGCCCAGCCGACCAGCGGATGGACTTGCAGACTGCGGCACAGGCGACCCACCCACTCCGGCGGCAGCTCGGCTGCCGGAAATGTCGCCACGGGTGATTCACCTGTGCCTGCCCTCGCGAACACCGCGCTGCCCGAGCCCGTCATGCGGCTGTTGCCGTAACGAACCTCCAGCCAGCGGGCAGCTTGCGCCACCTCGGAACATCGGTCTTGTGCGGGCGGCTGCAAATCGTTGCGGCCGAAACCCGAACAAAATTGCCTAAGTTCCGGATCCTCTGCGAGAGAGCCCATGAGTATAACTGATTCGCTGTTCCGTTGAAGCAGCGGGTGCTCGAAGATCTCACGCGTGGCGATGGACGCGGCCGGCTTCACCACCGCGAACCATTGTTGCAGCAGCGGCACTGGCGTCAGTTTCTCGCCGATGCCTTCGACAAATGCGTTGTGGCCACCGACGAAAAACGGCACGTCGGCACCGAGCTGTGCGCCCAAAGCGAGCAGGCGTGAACGCGGCCAGCGCAGGCCCCAGAGCCGGTTCAGTGCCAGCAGCGTGCTGGCGGCGTCGGAACTGCCGCCGCCCATGCCGGCGCCCCAGGGCACCTGCTTGTCGATGCTGATGTCGACGCCGGCGGCCGTGCCGCTCTCGGCTTGCAGCAGGCGTGCTGCGCGCAGGCAGAGGTCGTCGTCGGGCAGGGCCGGGCCGAGATCGTGGCGTGCCAGCCGGCCGTCGTCGCGGCGCTCGAAGTGCAGGCGGTCGGCCCAGTCGATCAGCTGGAACGGCGACTGCAGCAGGTGGTAGCCGTCATCGCGGCGGCCCACGATGTGCAGGAACAGGTTCAGCTTGGCGGGGGCGGGGACGTCGTAGAGCGATCGCAGCGGCATCGAAAGGCGTCAGGGCGTCAGGGCGTCAGGGGCGCTCCAGGCGCGCCCGCAAGGTCACGACCGGTGGCACGGCACGGCTCACGTCGAGCCAACCTTCAGCATAACGCGCCAGGCTCACCTCCCAGCCGAACTGCTCAAAGCCTTCGGGCGTGGCGCGGTGCGGTGCACCCGGCCAGGGCCGGCCCCGCAGCCAGCTGGGCAAGGCGCGCAGCGGCAGCGCTTCGCCGAGCGCGTCGCGCGCCAGCCCGTCGAGGTCGGCATAACGTTTTTCACCTTCGGCCGTGACCAGCCGTGCTTCACCTGGCGCCCAGAAGGCCGACGCGACGACGCTGCCCAGCGGTGCGGTCAGCCGCAGTTCGCCGCGTTCGGCATCGCCCTGCAATTCGAAAGCGCTGCTGAACTGGCGCGCTGGCTCGCTGGCCACCTTCACGGTCAGCCGGCCGCTCAGCCAGTCGGGGCCGGCGGCAGGCTTGGTCGCGCAGCCCGCCAGCAGGACCAGCAGCGCGGGCAACGCGGCCACGGCCGCGCGCCGCAGGTTCACAACCCGACCTTGAGCCGGGACAGGGTTTCGCGCAGCACGTCGTTGGCGGCGTCGCGGCCCTTGGCTTCGATCCAGACCTTCTTCGCTTCGTCCTGCTGGCCGAAGGCCCAGAGCACTTCACCCAGGTGCGCAGCGATCTCGGGGTCGGGCCGGGCGGCATAGGCCTGGCGCAGCAGGCGCAGCGCTTCTTCGCGGTTGCCCAGGCGATACTCGACCCAGCCCAGGCTGTCGGTGATGAACGGGTCGCCCGGCGTCAGCTCCAGCGCCTTCTGGATCAGCTGCCGTGCTTCAGGCAAGCGCACACGCCGATCGGCGAGCGAATAACCGAGTGCGTTGTAGGCCTGCGCGCTGTCGGGTTTGAGTTCGATGACACGCTTGAGCAGGCGTTCGAGCTCGTCGAGCCGGTTCAGCTTCTCGGCCATCATGGCCTGCTCGTACAGCAGGTCGGCGTCGTCGGGGAAACGTTCGGCGGCGCCGCGCAGCACCTCGAGTGCTTCTTTCCAGTGTTTCACGTCGCGCAGCACACCGGCTTCGGCCATCAGCTTGGCGCGTGTGTCGTCGGCGTTGCGTTCCGGCGTGTTGCGCAGCACTTCGCGCGCTTCCTTGATGCGGCCCTGGCGCGCCATCATCGAAGCGCGGCGGGTTTGCACTTCCAGCGCACGCTGCGGGTCGTCGATCTTGGCCAGCCAGGTTTCGGCGGCCTTGAAGTCGCTGCGCAGCTCCGCCGCCTGCGCCAGCATCAGCCAGGCCTGGACCAGGCCTTGTTCGGGGCGCGGCGCCACCGTGTCGTCATCGTCGTTGCCGTCATCGGCGGCACTGGCGGTCGGGGACGGGGCCACCGGTGTGGCGGCCTTCTGCGCCTGCGCCAGTTCCACGTAGCGCAGCAGCGCTGCTTCGCCTTCCTTGGGGTGGCGCAGTTCCAGGTGCAGCGCGCCCAGCGACAGGAAAGGCGCCGCCAGGTCCGGCTTCTGGCGCGTGACGAGTTCGAGTTCGCGCACGGCATCGGGGTAACGCTGCAACTGCGTCAGCGTGCGCACATAGGCCAGGCGCAGCGCCGGTTCGGCGTCCTTGCGCGCCATGTGGGCGGTGACGATCTTTTCGGCCTCGGCCTCCTTCGGCAGCAGTTCCAGCGCCAGCAGCACCGGGGCCGGTGCGGCCGGGTCTTCACGCTGTGCCTGCTGCGCCGCGGCCAGCGCCTTGATGCTGTCGTCGGCTGCCAGCCGGCCGCGGCCCACGGCCACCAGCGCGGCGACGCGTGTGGCGGGATCCTTGGCGTAGGTGGCCAGCACGTCTTCCAGCAACGTCGCCGTCTTCGCCGGTTCGGCGCCCCGCTGCAGGAAACGCGGCAGCGCGGTGATGAGACCCGGCCGTTCGGCTTCGGGCGTCAGCGTCAGCAAGGTGCGCAGTGGCTCGACCGCATCGCTCAGGCGGTTCAGCGCCGAGAGGATTTGCAGTTGCAGCCGCAGCGGGTCGAGCGACTTCGGGTGCGCCGTGCGCCACGCCCGCGTGGCGGCGAGCGCCTGTTCACCGGCGCGCGACTGCAGCGCGATGTCGACGGCGCGGCGGAACAGGGTTTCGTCGCGTGTGCGCCGAGCGGCGTCGAGGATCACTTCGTAGGCGGCGCCGGGTTCGCCGGTGCGCAACTCGATTTCGCCGATCAGCAGCTGGTACAGCAGTGGCGCGTCGAGCGGGGAATTGGCGGCGCTGTCGGCAGCGTCCACCGCGTCGGCAGCGTCCGCAGCATGGGCCAGGGGCCAGGCACTGCTGATCGCCAGCATCAAGGCGCCGAGCGCGTGGCGCCAGCTCGGTTTCACGGTCATCGGGGCTCCCGGCGGTTGCAATTCATTCTCACATAATGCCCGCATGCCCGAACTCCCTGAAGTTGAGGTCACCAGAAGGGGCATCGACGCCCCGCTGCGCGGCGCCCGTGTGCTGGCAGCGCGGCTGGGCAAACCGCTGCGCTGGCCGCTGGGCGTGCCGGTGCAGGCATTGGCGGGTGCGTCGGTCGGGCCGGTGCTGCGGCGTGGCAAGTACCTGTGGTTGCCGCTGCTCGGCGGCGGCGCGCCGGGCGGGCTGCTGCTGCACCTGGGCATGTCGGGCTCGCTGGCCTTGCTGGCCGAGGCTGGGGCGCCAGGCGCCCACGACCACTTCGATCTGGCGACGTCTCAAGGCACGCTGCGTTTGACCGACCCGCGGCGCTTCGGCGCCGTGGTCTGGGCGCCGTCGCTGGCCGACGAACCGGCGGCCAAGCTGCTGGCCTCGTTGGGCCCGGAGCCCTTCGACCCGGCACTCACCGATGCTTCGTTCCACGCCGAACTGCACCGGCGGCGCGCGCCGGTGAAGGCCGTGCTGCTGTCGGGGACGGTGGTCGTGGGCGCCGGCAACATCTACGCCTGCGAGGCCTTGTACGCGGCCGGCATCCATCCGGCGTTGCGCAGCGACCGCATCAGCCGCCCGCGTGCAGCGCGGCTGCTCGCTGCCATCCGCGCCACGTTGGCCCAGGCGCTCGAACTCGGCGGTTCGACGCTGCGCGACTTTCGTGACGTGCACGGCATGAGTGGCGCGTTCCAGTCCCAGGCCCAGGTCTACGGCAACGCCGGCGGCACCTGCCGGCGTTGTGGCGGCACGGTGCGGCGTATTGTGCAGGCGCAGCGCTCCACCTTCTTCTGCGCCGGCTGCCAGACACGCTAGGGCTGCGGGCCGGCACAAATACGCAGGCCCGCCCAGGGCCGTGTCAAGAGTTGTATCGCCGTGCCGAGAGCATGGCAACGCTTGAGCTAGCATGTTTTCCTCGATGCAAAGTTCCATCGTCTCCACGCTCGACCACCTCGCCCATTGGCGGGGCGATCTCGATCGCCGGGCCGCAGCGCTGTCGAAGTTCCTCGCCGACCACGAACTCGTCGACGAGGGCGACGCCAGCGTGCTGACGGCGCTGCGCGAACGCCTGGCCAGCGACAAGCTCGTGCTCGCCTTCGTCGCCGAGTTCTCGCGCGGCAAGTCCGAGCTGATCAACGCCATCTTCTTCGCCAACGCCGGCCGCCGTGTGCTGCCGGCCACGCCGGGCCGCACGACGATGTGCCCGGTGGAGCTGTTCCACGACGCCGGCACGCCGGCGCGCCTGTCGCTGCTGCCGATCGAGACCCGGCTCAAGGGGTTGTCGCTGTCCGAACTGCGTGGCCGCGACGAACCTTGGCAGCACGTGCCGCTGAACCCGGACGACCCCGACGCACTCGCCGAGGCTTTGTCGGCCGTCACCCGCACGCAGCGGGTCAGCGTTGCCGGTGCTGCCGAGCTGGGCTTCTGGAGCGACGAACACCCGGAAGACAACCCGCCGCTCGAAGCCGACGGCCAGGTCGATGTGCCGGCCTGGCGCCATGCGTTGATCAATTACCCGCACCCGCTGCTGTTGCGCGGGCTGGTGGTGCTGGACACGCCGGGGCTCAACGCCATCGGCGCCGAGCCCGAGCTGACGCTGTCGCTGCTGCCCTCGGCCCATGCCACCGTGTTCGTGCTCGCGGCCGACACCGGCGTCACACGGTCCGACCTGGCGATCTGGCGCGAACACCTGGGCGGCGACAGCCGCGAACGGTTTGTCGTGCTGAACAAGATCGACACGCTGGCCGACCCGTTGGCGACGCCGGCGGCCGTGGCGGCGCAGATCGAGCGCCAGCGTGAACTCACGGCGCAGACGCTCGGGCTGGCCAAGGAACGCGTGTTCCCGCTGTCGGCGCGCAACGCGCTCGCCGCCCGCATCGGCGGCGACGCCGCGGCCCTGGCGGCCAGCCGCCTGCCCGAGCTGGAAGACGCGATCACCGCCGAGCTGCTGCCGCGCCAACACGAACTGCTGCTGCAAGCCGCGGCCGGCGCTGTGCAGCAGCTGCGCACGGCGGCGTCGCGGCGCCTGTCCGACCGCCGCCGCACCCATGCCGAACAGCTGCTGGAACTGCGCGGCCTGCGCGGCAAGAGCAGCGCCAAGGTGCGTGTGATGCTGCAGCGTGTCGACGCCGAAGCGGCCGAGTTCGAAGGCTGCACCGCGCGGCTGCAGGCGGTGCGCGCGGTGCAGATCCGGCTGCTGCGCAATGTGCTGGCCAGGCTCTCGAGCGACTCGTTGCGCTCGGAAGTGGCGGCGATGCAGTCGGCCGTGGGTTCCCTGCCCTTCAACCTGGGCGCCAAGCGCGCGTTCGCAACGCTGTGCGGCCGGCTGCGCCAGTCGCTGGCCGACGCCAGCACGCTGGCCGACGAGATGCGCCAGATGCTCGACGCGAGTTTCCTGCAACTCAACGCCGAATACGGCTTCGCCTTCACGCTGGCGACACCGCCGGCGCTGAAGCCGTTTGCCAAGGAACTCGACCTGCTCGACCAGAACTACAGCCGCTACCTCGGCCTGGGCCAGGCGTGGCGCATGGCGACACCGGGTTTTGCCGAGCAGTTCCGGCGCATGCTGCTGTCCAAGCTGCGGGTGGTCTTCGAAAGCGCAGCCGGCGAACTGGAGCTGTGGAGCAAGACCGCATCGAGCCAGGTCGACGTGCAGCTGCGTGAACGCCGCCGCAGCTTCAAGCGCCGCCGCGAAGCGCTGGAGCGCATCCAGGCCGCAGCGGGTGAGCTGGAAACGCGCATCAACGAAGTCGAGGCGCAAGACGAGCGGCTGGCGCAGGTGCAGCGCCAACTCGACCGCGCTGCCGAGGCCGTGCTCTCGGCGTCGAAGAGCGCCGCGCTGGAACACACCGATCCCCGCTTGCGGCAGGACGCCGCCTGATGCCAGCAGGCAGCAGCCTCGCCAGCCGCGTCGTCAGCTGGCAGCGCGAGCATGGCCGCCACGGCCTGCCGTGGCAGGGCACACGCGATCCGTACCGCGTCTGGCTGTCCGAGGTGATGCTGCAGCAGACCCAGGTCTCGACCGTGCTCGACTACTACCCGCGTTTTCTCGCCCGCTTCCCCGACGTGGCAGCGCTGGCCGCGGCGCCGCAGGACGACGTGCTGGCGCTGTGGAGCGGCCTGGGCTACTACAGCCGGGCGCGGAACCTGCACCGCTGCGCGCAGGCCGTGGTGGCACAGCATGGCGGCCGCTTCCCTGGCGACAGCACGACGCTGGCGACGCTGCCCGGCATCGGCCGCTCCACCGCGGCGGCGATCGCTGCGTTCTGCTTCGGCGAACGCGCCGCCATCCTCGACGGCAACGTCAAACGTGTGCTGACACGGGCACTCGGCTTCGCCGGCGACCTTTCGCAAGCGGCGCAGGAACGGGCGCTGTGGCAGGCCGCCGAAGGCCTGCTGCCGGCCACCGGCGTCGAGGCCTACACCCAAGGCCTGATGGACCTGGGCGCCGGCATCTGCCTGCTGCGCCGGCCGAACTGCCTGCTGTGCCCGCTGGCTGAGCCGTGCGTCGCGCGTGCCGAAGGCGCGCCTGAACGTTACCCGGTGAAGACGAAGAAGCTCAAACGTGGCCACCGCGCCCATGCCTTGCTGTGGCTGGAGCGTGGTGACCAGCTCTGGCTGACGCAGCGCCCCGACAGCGGCGTCTGGGCGGCGCTGTGGAGCCTGCCCGAATACGACAGCGCCGGTGCGCTGGAAGCGCTGACTGCGCAGTGGCCGGGCCAGGGTGAATGGCTGCCGGCGATCGAACATGCGCTGACGCACTTCGACTGGACGCTGCAGCCGCTGCGCTGGGGCTGGCCGGCGAAGGCGCCGAAAAAACTCGAAGCCAGCCTGCCGCCCGGCCGCTGGTTCACACGCGACGAAGCGCTGGTGATGGGCCTGCCGGCGCCGGTGCGGCGGCTGCTGGAACGCGACTAACCAATCACGACTTTTTTGTCGCGCAAAAAACCGTCCACCAGCGACAGCCGGATCACCGGGTCGTCCAGCTCCATCAGCTTCTGCTTGGCCGCCAGGGTCACCGGCAGCAGTTCGCACCAGCGGTTGGCCACCCAGCCGGCGTCGTCGAGCCGGTAGGGCTCGGCAAACGGCGTCTGGCCTTGTTCGCGCAGCGCCTTGATGGCGCCGGCCAGCGCCTGCACGGTGGGCAGTACCGCCGGGCCGGGCACACGCAGCGGGTCGGGCCCGATGGTCTCGGCAGTGCAGGTCCACAAGCCGTCGTTCTGCTGCGTTGCCGGGCCGCTGCGGCGAAACCGCTGCAGACCAGTGCAGCGCACCCGCAGCAGGCCGGGCTGGTCGGCATCGACCTCGTCCAGCCGCGTCAGCACACCCACCTCTTCCAGCTCGACCTGCTGCGCACTGCGGCCGACTTCGCTGCCCTGTTTCAAGCAGATCACGCCGAAGGCTTCGCCGCTGCGCAGGCAGGCCGACATCAGGTCGAGGTAACGCGCTTCGAAAACCTTCAGCTGCAGAACGGTGCCGGGGAACAGCACGGTCTGCAGAGGAAACAGAGGCAGGGTCTCAATCACGGGCGTCGAGTTCGCGGTGCCTGACGAGAGTGGCATGCTGTGCCTGGAAACGTTGCGCCAGCCACTCGACGCTGTAGACCGAGCGGTGCTGGCCACCGGTGCAGCCGATGGCCACGGTGAGGTAGCTGCGCTGGTTGTCCTCGAACGCCGGCAGCCAGCGCGCGAGGAAGGCCTCGATCTGGCGCAGCATCTCGGTCACCTCGGGCTGCGACTCCAGGTAGGCCGCCACCGGCGCGTCGCGCCCGGTCAGCGGCCGCAGTTCGCGGATGTAGTACGGATTGGGCAGCACGCGCACGTCGAACACGTAGTCGGCGTCGAGCGGCACGCCATGTTTGAAGGCGAAACTCTCGAACACCAGGGTCAGCACGGCTTCACGGGCGCCGACCAGCGAACGCACCCAGTTGCGCAGCAGGGCCGGGCGCAGCTGGCTGGTGTCGATGACGGTGGAGACCTCGCGCAGGTCGGCCAGCAGCTCACGTTCGAGCTCGATCGCCTCGATCAGCGCGCGCGATGTGTCGGTGCCCGACGCCATGCTCGACAGCGTCGACAGCGGATGCGGCCGGCGTGTTTCCGAGAAGCGGCGCACCAGCGCATCGGTGCTGGCGTCAAGGAAGATCGGCCGGATGTTCAGACCTTCGCTGCGCAGTTCGTCGATCAGCGGCAACAGCCCGGGCAGCGAAGCGGCGGTGCGCACGTCCACCGCTACCGCCACGCGCCGCGTGAAACGTGCGTGTTCGAGCCGGATGAAGTCGCGCAGCAGTTCGGGCGGAAGGTTGTCGACGCAGAAATAACCCGCGTCTTCCAGCGCATGCAGTGCCACCGACTTGCCCGAGCCCGAGATGCCGGTGACGAGGATGACCTCGTCGCGCAGGCCGCTGGTCAAAGGCATCCACTCGCTCACGTTGCGCCCCCCGACAACATGGCCTCGGCATGCGCACGGCTGGTGCCGGTGAGCTTCTCGCCGCCCAGCATGCGCGCAACTTCGGCGACACGCGTTTCGCCGCTGACCGGCTGCACGTCGCTGACGGTTGCCTTGCCTTGCAAGCCTTTGCTGACGACGAAGTGGTGGTCGGCGCACGCGGCCACCTGGGCCAGATGGGTGACGGCCATGACCTGTGCGCTGCGCCCGAGCTGTTTCATGAGCCGCCCGACGCTGTCGGCGACGTTGCCGCCGACACCGGCGTCGATCTCGTCGAAGATCAGCGTCGGCACGTTGCCACGCGGCTGTTGCGCCGTGGTGGTGGCCGACGTTGTGGCGATCGCCAGCGCCAGCCGCGACAGTTCACCGCCCGACGCCACCTTGGCCAGCGGCCGCGGTGTGCTGCCGGCGTGGCCTGCAACACGCAGTTCCACCGCTTCGAGGCCGAAGGCCTGTGGCTCGTCTTGCGGCAACAAGGCCACTTCAAAGACGCCGCCGGCCATGCCGAGCTGCTGCATCGCCAGCGTCACCGCGGCGCCCAACTTGGGCGCCGCCTTCTGGCGCGCGCGGCTGGTTTTCTTCGCTTCGTCGCGCCACAGGCGTTCGGCCTCGGCGGCGGCACGTTCCAGGCCGTCCAGGTCGGCGGCGGCGTCGAGCGCCTTCAACTCGTCTTTCCAACCCGCCAGCAGCGCCGGCAGTTCGGCCGGTGCGCGGCGGTAGCGGCGGGCGAGAGAGACCCAGCCCGAGAGCCTGGCGTCGAGTTCGGCCAGCCGCTCGGGGTCGGGCTCGCGGTGGCCGAGGTAGGCATGCAAGGTGTGCGCGGCGTCTTCCAGCTGCGCCTGCGCGCTCTTCAGCACCGCGACGACTTCGGCCAGTTCGGCGTCGTAGCGCACGACCTCGTCGAGTGCGTCGATGGCGCGGTTGGTCAGCACATCGGCCGAGGGTTCGGCTTCGGCCACCGCATCGAGCGCGGCACGGGCGCCGTCGAGCAACGCCTGGCCATGGGCCAGCCGCTGGTGTTCAGCGTTCAACTCGTCCCATTCATCAGCACCGGGCGCGAGTTTGTCGACCTCGCCGATCTGCCAGGCCAGGCGTTCGCGTTCACGCTCCAGCGTGTCGCGCTGGCTGCGCGCGGTGGCCAGCGCGGCGAGTGCGGAGCGCCAGGCCAACCAGCGTGCGGCCAGCGGCGCCGGGTCGATGCCGGCCTGACCGTCGAGCAGCGCGCGCACGGCCGCCGGGCGCGTCAGGCTTTGCCAGGCATGTTGGCCGTGGATGTCGACCAGGTGGTCGGCGGCTTCGCGCAGTTGCGTCACGGTGGCCGGGCTGCCGTTGATCCACGCCCGGCTCTTGCCTTGCGCGTCGACGGTGCGGCGCAGCAGCAGCGTGGCTTCAGCGGCGAACCCCGCTTCATCGAGCCAAAGTTGCAGCGAGGCCGGTGTGTCGAACTCGGCACTGACCTCGGCGCGTGCCGCACCTTCGCGCACCAGTGTCGCTTCGGCGCGGGCGCCCAGAGCGAGCTGCAGCGCGTCGATGAGGATGGATTTCCCCGCGCCAGTCTCACCCGTCAGCACCGTGAAGCCGGCGTCGAGTTCAACCTCGAGGTGGGCGACGATGACCACGTCGCGCAGCGCCAGCCGCCTCAACATGATCAGACGCCTTCGTACCAGCGCAGCTTGCGGCGCAGCGTTGCGTAATAGCTCCAGCCGCGGGGGTGCAGGAAACGCACCTTGAACGCCGAACGCCGCACACGCACCTGGTCGCCGTGCAGCAGGCTGGCCAGGCTTTGCATGTCGAAGTTGGCCGAAGCTTCCTTGCCGGCCACCACGGTGATGCGGATCTCGCCGTGGTCGGGCACGACGATGGGCCGGTTCGACAAGGTGTGCGAAGCGATCGGCACGATCACCCAGCCGGCGATGCCCGGGTGCAGGAGCGGCCCGCCGGCCGACAGCGCATAAGCCGTGCTGCCGGTGGGCGACGCGACGATCAGGCCGTCGGCGCGCATGTTGGCGACGAAATCGTCACCGATGTCGATGCGCAGTTCGACCATGCTGGCGGTGGCGCCGCGGCTGACGACCACGTCGTTCATCGACAGGCCATCGAAGATCTTCTCGTCGTCGCGCCAGACACCGCCTTCGATCATCGAGCGGTGCTCTTCCTCAAAGTCGCCGGCGATCATCGGCGCCAGCGCTTCCTTGTACTTTTCCATCGGCACGTCGGTGATGAAACCGAGCCGGCCCTGGTTGATGCCGACCAGCGGCATGTTGTAGCGCGCCAGTTCACGCGCAATGCCGAGCATGGTGCCGTCGCCGCCCACCACGACGGCGAGGTCGCAGCGCTGGCCCATCTCGGCAGCCGAGAGGGCGTCGAAGTCGGTCACGCCGGTGGCCTGCGCGGTGTCGCGCTCGAACGAAACCTCCAGGCCCTGGGCGACGAGGAAGTGCGCGATCTCCTCCAACACCGGGCGGATGCCACGGGCCTGGAACTTTCCGACGACTGCTGCATGGCGGAAGGGGGCCGGCATGCGGCGCATTACACCATAGCGACCCTGCGCTCCCTACAATGAAAGCCATGCTCGACGACCGCGCCAAAACACTGCTCAAAGCCCTGGTCGAGCGCTACATCGCCGACGGCACGCCGGTGGGGTCGCGCACGCTGTCGCGCGCTTCGGGGCTGGATCTGTCGCCCGCCACCATCCGCAACGTGATGGCCGACCTGGAAGAGCTGGGGCTGATCGCCAGCCCGCACACCAGCGCCGGGCGCATCCCCACGGCACGCGGCTACAGGCTGTTCGTCGACACCATGCTGACGGCACGCCCCATCGACATGGAGACCAGCACACCCGAGATGCTGGCGGTGCGTGAACAGTTGCACCCCGACCAGCCGCAGCGTGTCATCGCGCAGGCGGCGCACCTCCTGTCCAGCCTGAGCAGCTTCGTCGGTGTGGTGACGGCACCGCGCAAGGCCAGCGTCTTCCACCACATCGAGTTCCTGCGCCTGGGTGAAAAACGTGTGCTCGTCATCCTGGTGGCGCCCGACGGCGACGTGCAGAACCGCGTCATCTTCACCGCGCGCGACCACAGCCAGTCCGAACTGGTCGAGGCCACGAACTATCTCAACGCGCACTACGCCGGGCTCACCATCGAAGAGGTGCGTGAACGGCTCAAACGCGAGATCGAAGCGCTGCGCGGCGAAATCGCATCGCTGATGCAGGCGGCGGTGCAGGCCGGCGAAGAGATGGCCGACCGCAACGACGGTGTGGTGGTGTCCGGTGAGCGCAACCTGATCGGCGTGCAGGATTTCGGCAACGACATGGGCAGCCTGCGCCGCATGTTCGACGTCTTCGAGCAGAAGACCGAACTGATGCGCCTGCTCGACGTGAGCAGCCGCGCCGAGGGCGTGCGCATCTACATCGGCGGCGAGAGCAAGGTCGTGCCGTTCGAGGAGTTGTCGGTGGTGACGGCGCCGTACGAAGTGGATGGCCGCATCGTCGGCACGCTGGGTGTCATCGGCCCCACGCGCATGGCCTACGACCGCATGATCCAGATCGTCGACATCACGTCGCGCCTGGTGGGGCATGCGTTGTCGGTGAAGTAGAGCGGCTCTGCGCGCCGCCTAGAATCGCGCGCTGCGGGCCGTTAGCTCAGTTGGTTAGAGCAGAGGACTCATAATCCTTTGGTCGTTGGTTCGAGCCCAACACGGCCTACCAGTTTGACTGGTGTTCTCTCGATAGCGATTACTGACTTGCGTGGGTCGCTATCTTGCCGGTACCTCTGGTGCCACATCTAGTGTCACTTTTGCGCGATTGCTGTCCGCGAAGGCTGACTGGCGCTCAACCACGGCGGCTCAACCACGGCGCGCTTCGCGTTTTCGTGCACCCGCCGAAGACGAAATGCGCGACCACCGGGATTCGGCGCTCCGGCTGGGCAGTGCGTGCAGGTTGAGCCAGACGGCCTTCAGCGACTGAACTGCGGCCCCGTCAAGGAACAGGGCCGTCGCCGCTATTGGCGGGAGTTGTAGCGCTGTCGTGCTGCCCGCAGTTGTGGCGCCAGCGTCGTGTGAGGCACAGCATTCAGCAAGAACTGGCCGTAGGCCGCGGGGGCACCACCTTCGCAGTGCTGCTCGAACGTCAAGTCCAGCACCTGAGGGTTGCCGCTGCTGTCGACCTGCAACTGATGAACGGTGAACTGGCCAGTCAGCGTGTTGCAGCCACGACCATCGCCAGACATTTCCAGGCCCGGCAAGCCACCCGGTGGGAAAGGGTAACGTTGGGCATTCAGGTAGGTGCCCGTTGTGAAAGGGCTGCCGCTCGGCGGCGCCGTGTTCAGCTGCCAATGGGTCGTTCCGCTCACCACGCCGGAGACACCACCGGTCGGGTTCCGCTGGAACCAGATGACGGCGTCGTAGGGGTCGTAGTTGTACGACCGTCCGCCGGTGATGTAGTCCCCTGGATCGCCACGGAAGCTGATCTCTGTCCTCGGCGCGTCGGCGTTCAGCACAAGGACGACCACGTCATCAGACGATTTGCGGCCCGATCTTTCAGTCACATCGAGCTGGAAGTACAGCGTGGCGCCGCTCAGGCCGACAGCGGGCGCAGTGAAGCTTGGCTGGGCGGACGTCGCGCGGTCGAGCACGACGGCTGGACCGTCGAGCTGAGTCCACCGGTACGACAGATCGCCGAAGCGTCGCGAGAAAGACTGAGTGCCATCGAGGGTCGCAGGCTGGCCCGACACCACGGCAGAGTCACTGCCCGCAATGGCTTGAAGATCCGGCACCACCAGAGGGTATCTGCTGCGGACACGGACCGCACCGTACAGCGGTGGCCCGGTCACCTCGCAGTTCTGCACGAAGTCGATGGCAAGTTTGGTCACCGCGCCAGTCGCGTCGAGTTCGTACTCGAGCACCCTGAACCAACCCTTGAGTCTGTTGCACCCACGTGAATTGCCGCTCACGTCGAGGCCCGGACCCATCGGTGACTGGAACGGGTAGCGCATCGCATCGGGGTAGCTGCCTGGAACCAGCGGACCACCGCCCGGTGCAGCGAAATCCAGGGACCACCCGTTGCCTGGCGCATCCACAGTCACCAGGACATGGTTGGCGGTCGGGTAGGTCATGACCTTTGCCTCCGGTACCTTGACGGTCCCGGTCATTCCCTGCCCGACGTAGTCACCGGGCGTGCTGATGTACTTGATGCCGCTCACGGCCGACGCCGCGAAAGCCTGCGCCATAAGCAGGAAGGCGAGAACCCATTTCAACAGTCTGACCATCGTCGTTTCCCTCCTGATCTGTCAACTTTGAGCGCGAGTCTAGCGAGTAATCTGAGCGGATGGAAATGGATGACGCATCAACCGGCGCTGCACACCTGTTTGTTCTTTCGAGGGGCAGGTCAGAACCAGTTGGACCCAATATGGGTCTAACTTCGGTCTTGTCGGGCCGAAGTTGACCTCCTACGATCGCCGCAGCCTCGCCGTTCGAGCCGGGCGCGACCAGGAGACACATGCTTCGCTGGAACGACCTCTCCGCGCGTGAGATCACCTTGCTCGACCACGTTTTCTGGTCGAGCAGCATCTCCCGGGAAGCGTTGGCGACGGGTTCGTCGTTTTCCAAGAGCCGCGCCAACGCGGCGGTGGCCGGCATGCTGGAGCAAGGTGTTCTCGAAGCCACCGGCGAGCAGGTGGCCACCGGCGGCCGCCGCGCCGAAACCTTGCGCCTGAGCCGGGACCTCGGCGTGCTGCTGGGCGTGGCGCTGGGCGCGACCGGTCTCGAAGTCGGTGTGCTCGCGCCCGACCTCGAACTGCTGGCCCACCACAGCGAACCCGCCGACGTGCGCGACGGCCCGGCCATCGTGCTGGCGCGTGTGCGCTCCAAGATGCGCGAGCTGCTGGCCCAGTGCGGCGCGAAGCCGCGCGACGTCATCGGCATCGGCATCGGCGTGCCAGGCCCGGTGGACTTCGAATCCGGCCAGCTGGTCAACCCGCCGTTGATGCCGGAGTGGGACGCCTACTCGATCCGCGACGACTTGCGCGCCGACTTCAGTGCGCCGGTGTTCGTCGACAACGACGTCAACGTGATGGCACTGGGCGAGCTCTGGCGCATGCAGCGCGGCCTGCAGAACTTCCTCGTCGTCAAGGTCGGCACCGGCATCGGCTGCGGCATCGTCTGCCATGGCCAGGTCTACCGCGGCGCCAACGGCTCGGCCGGCGATGTCGGCCACATCTGCGTCGACCCCGCCGGGCCGCGCTGCCATTGCGGCAACCTCGGCTGCGTCGAAGCGATGGCGGCCGGGCCCGCCATCGCCCGCGCTGCGACGGAAGCCGCCGACGCGGGCCAGAGCGTGCTGCTGCAACATATGCTGGCCGAACACGGCGTGCTCAAGCTGCAGGACGTGGCGCGCGCCAGCCGCGCCGGCGACGTGGCGGCCAACGCGATCGTGCAGCGCGCGGGCGCGCTGATTGGCCAGATGCTGGCGTCGGTGGTCAACTTCTACAACCCGTCGCACGTGTTCATCGGCGGCGGCATCCAGCGCATCGGGCCGCTGTTCCTGGCCGCCGTGCGGCAGAGCGTCTACCACCGCTCGCTGGCGTTGTCGACGCGGCACCTGGAGATCCAATACACGCCGCTCGGCGAACGTGCCGGGCTCATCGGCGCCAGCGTGCTGGCCATGCAGGAGAGCCTGCGCCTTCACGAGGTGGTCCGATGAGCATCGCGCTCTCGTTCCACGACGTGGTCAAGTCGTTCGGGCCGGTGCAGGTGCTGCACGGCGTGAGCTTTGCGCTGCAGGCGGGGCGTGTCTATGGTCTGCTCGGGGAGAACGGCGCCGGCAAGTCGACGCTGATGAAGATCGCCGCCGGTTATGAAGCACCGAGCGGCGGCGAACTGCACATCGACGGTCGGCCGGTGCTCTTCAGCGGCCCGGCCGGCTCGCGTGCCGCCGAAGCCGAAGGCATCGTGCTCATCCACCAGGAATTCAACCTCGCCGAGGACCTGACGGTGGCGCAGAACATCTATCTCGGCCACGAGAAAAGGCGCGGCTGGCTGCTCGACGACGCCGCGATGCGCGAAGGCGCGGCGGCCGTGCTGCGCCAGGTGGGGCTGGACGTCGCGCCCGACACCAAGGTGCGCCAGCTGATCGTTGCCGAGAAGCAGCTGGTCGAGATTGCGAAGGCCCTGGCGCGCAAGGCCCGGCTGTTGATCATGGACGAGCCGACCGCGACGCTGACCCCCGGCGAGACCGAGCGCCTGTTCCAGCTGATGGCGCAGCTGAAGGCCAGCGGCGTGACCATCGTCTACATCTCGCACAAGCTCGACGAGGTGCAGCGCAACACCGACGAGGTGGTCGTGATGCGCGACGGGCGTTTCGTGGCGCGCGACGCCACGGCCAACCTGTCGCGGCAGCAGATGGCCAACCTGATGGTCGGGCGCGAGCTGTCGGACCTGTTTCCGCCCAAGCTGCCAATCGCCGCGGACAGCGCGCCGCTGCTCCAGGTGCAAGGCCTGACAGTGCCCGGCTGGGCCGAAGACGTGAGCTTCGAGGTGCGTGCCGGCGAGATCCTCGGCTTCGCCGGCCTGGTGGGTGCCGGCCGCACCGAGCTGTTCGAAGGCCTGCTCGGCCTGCGGCCGCACCATGCGAAACGCATCGAGATCGCTGGCCGCGCGGCGCAGATCCGCAGCCCGCGCGACGCGGCCCGGCACGGGCTGACTTATCTCAGCGAAGACCGCAAAGGCAAGGGCCTGCACGTCGCGTTCGGCATGGCCGAGAACCTGACCTTGATGGACCTCGCGCGCTACGCCAGGCCGTGGCTGCACCGCGCTGACGAGCGCAAGGCACTGCAGACCGCGGTCGCCGACTTCGGCATCCGCACCGGCTCGCTGTCGCTGCGCGCCTCGTCGCTGTCGGGCGGCAACCAGCAGAAGCTGGCGCTGGCCAAGGTGCTGCAGCCGGGGCCGCGTGTGGTCGTGCTCGACGAGCCGACACGCGGCGTCGATGTCGGCGCCAAACGCGACATCTATTTCCTGGTCCAGAAGCTGGCTGCCGACGGCTGCGGCGTCGTCGTCATCTCGTCGGAGCTGATGGAGCTGATCGGCCTGTGCCACCGTGTTGCGGTGATGCGCGCCGGCCGGCTGCAAAACACGCTGGCCGCCGACCACCTGACCGAAGAGGAGCTGATCGCCCATGCAACCGGCACGCACTGACGAAACCGGCCGGACCCAGCGCTTGTGGGCACGGCTGCATGGCCTCGGCCCGGTCCTGGGCCTGGTGCTGCTGTGCGTTGCCGGCACGCTGTTGAACGGCGAATTCGCGACGCTCGACAACGCGATGAACGTGCTGACCCGCACCGCCTTCATCGGCATCATCGCGGTGGGCATGTGTTTTGTCATCATCTCCGGCGGTATCGACCTCTCGGTCGGCTCGATGGCGGCGTTGATCGCCGGCTGCGTGATCCTGCTGATGAACGCGCTGGCGCCGCAAGGCTGGCCGCCGACGGCCATTGTCGCGGCGGGCATGGTGTTTGCGCTGCTGCTGGGCGCGGTGTTCGGCCTCGCGCACGGCCTGTTGATCACACGCGGGCGCATCGAGCCCTTCATCGTGACGCTGGGCACGCTGGGCATCTTCCGCGCCTGCCTGACCTACTTCGCCGACGGCGGTGCGATCACGCTGGACAACGCGTTGGCCGACGTCTACAGCCCCGTCTACTACGCCAGCCTGCTGGGCGTGCCGATTCCGGTGTGGGTCTTCGCGCTGGTGGCCCTTGCCGGCGGCGTGATCCTCAACCGCACCGCGTTCGGCCGTTATGTGCAGGCGATCGGCTCCAACGAACAGGTGGCACGTTACGCCGCGGTGAACGTCGACCGCATCAAGGTCTGGACCTACATGCTGCTCGGCGTCTGCGTCGGCATGGCGACGCTGCTCTACGTGCCGCGGCTGGGCTCGGCGTCGCCGACGACCGGGCTGCTCTGGGAGCTGGAGGCCATCGCGGCCGTCATCGTCGGCGGCACGGCCTTGCGCGGCGGCGCCGGCAGCATCGCCGGCACGGTGATCGGCGCGGTGCTGCTCTCGGTCATCAGCAACATCCTGAACCTCACCAACATCATCAGCGTCTACCTCAACGCCGCGGTTCAGGGGCTGGTGATCATCGTCGTCGCTTTCACGCAGCGCCGGCGGCCATGAACGTTCTTCTCTCACCCAACCACAACGGAGACCTTGCCATGAACATCCGATCCCGCCTGCTTGCAGTGGCCGTCGCCGCCGCCGGCTCCCTTGCCGCGTTCGGCGCGCATGCACAGGCCAGCACCGTCAACCTCGGCGTCGCGATTCCCGCGGCCACACACAGCTTCACCGCCGGCATCGTGTTCTGGGCCAACCAGGCCAAGAAAGACCTGGAGGCGGCGCACCCGGGCCTGAAGGTGACGGTGAAAACGGCCAGCGGCGCACCCGAGCAGGCCAACCAGTTGCAAGACCTGCTGACCGCGACCAAGATCAACACACTCGTCATCTTCCCGTTCGAATCGGCGGCGCTGACCAAGCCGGTGGCGCAGGCCAAGGCCAAGGGCGTCTACGTGACGGTGGTCGACCGTGGCCTCACCGACACCAGCGCGCAGGACGCCTACGTCTCGGGCGACAACACGGCATTCGGCCGCATCCCGGCCGAGTACCTGGCGAAGGCGCTGGGCGGCAAAGGCAACATCGTGGCGCTGCGCGGCATTCCGACGACGATCGACAACGAGCGCATGGATGCCTTCAACGCGGTGATGAAAAAGCACCCGGATATCAAACTGCTCGACGCCAAACCCGGCAACTGGAACCGCGACGATGCGTTCAAGGTGATGCAGGACTATCTCACCCGCTTCAAGCAGATCGACGCTGTCTGGGCAGCCGACGACGACATGGCCTTCGGCGTGCTGAAGGCGATTGAACAAGCCAAGCGCAAGGACATCAAGATCGTGTTCGGTGGTGCCGGTGCAAAAGCCATGGTCAAGACGCTGATGGACGGCAGCAACCCGCTGATCCAGGCCAACGTGTCGTACTCGCCGAAGTTCATGTATGACGCGATCAAGCTCACCGCCGAAGCCCGCATCAAGGGCGAGAAGCTGCCGCCGAACACGATCATTCCGTCGGTGCTGATCACGAAGGAAAACGCGAAGCAGTTCTACTTCCCCGACTCGCCGTTCTGACTGGAGTTTCAGCCATGGCCCGACCCATCACCTTGTTCACCGGCCAGTGGGCCGACCTGCCGCTGGCCGAGCTGGCGCCGCTGGCCAAACGGATGGGCTACGACGGCCTGGAGCTGGCCTGCTGGGGTGACCACTTCAACGTGCAGGCGGCGCTGGAGTCGCCGCGCTACGTGGCCGACCAACGCACGATGCTGCAGGACCACGGTCTGCAGTGTTTTGCGATCGGCAACCACCTGGTCGGCCAGGCCGTGTGCGACCCGATCGACGAACGCCACCAGGCCATCGTGCCGGCGCATGTGTGGGGCGACGGCGATCCGGAAGGTGTGCGCCGACGCGCCGCGCGCGAGATGCACGACACGGCGCGCGCAGCGGCGCGGTTCGGCGTCAAGACCGTCACCGGCTTCACCGGCTCGCCGATCTGGCATGCGCTGTATGCATTTCCGCCCACGTCGCAGGCCTACATCGACCGCGGCTTCGCCGACTTCGCCAGCCGCTGGCGACCCATCCTCGACGAGTTCGACGCGCAGGGCGTCAACTTCGCACTCGAGGTGCACCCGACCGAGATCGCGTTCGACATCGCGTCTGCGCAACGTGCGCTAGCCGCGCTGCAAGGCCACCCGCGTTTCGGCTTCAACTTCGACCCCAGCCACCTTGCCTACCAAGGCGTCGACTACATCCGCTTCATCCGCACGTTCGGCGAGCGCATCTTCAACGCCCACATGAAGGACGTGTGGTGGAACAAGGGCGACGGCACGGTGGGCGTGTTCGGCGGCCACACCGCTTTCGGCGATGTACGCCGGAACTGGGACTTCCGCAGCGTCGGCCGCGGCATGATCGACTTCGAGTCGCTGATCGTCGCGCTCAACGACGTCGGCTACGCCGGGCCACTGAGCGTCGAATGGGAAGACAGCCGCATGGACCGTGTGCACGGCGCGACCGAAAGCGCTGCGTTCTGCCGCCGGCTCGATTTCCCGCCGGCAGCCGGCGCTTTCGACGCCGTGTTCGACAAGGCGAAACAAACGGGGATGGCCGGGTGATGGACGGCGTTTCGGCACTGCCACGCAAGCTGCGCTGCGCGATGGTTGGCGGCGGCCGCGATGCCTTCATCGGCCGTGTGCACCGCCATGCGATGGCGCTCGACGGCCAGATCGAGCTGGTCGCCGGTGCCTTGTCGTCGTCGCCTGAGAAGGCGCTGGCGTCAGGCCGCGACCTGGGCCTGCGCGACACACGCAACCACGGTTCCTGGCAGGCGCTGCTGGAACACGAACTCGGGTTGCCGGAAGACGAGCGCATTCACTTCGTCAGCATCGTCACGCCCAACGATGTACACCACGCGGTGGCGAAAGCGTTCGTCGACGCGGGGTTCCACGTCGTCTGCGACAAGCCGCTGGTGCACACCAGCGAGCAGGCCGACGAACTGGTGCGCGCCGTTGCGCAACGCGGCACCGTGTTCGGCGTCACCTACAACTACAGCGGCTACCCGATGGTGCGCCAGGCGCGCGAGATGGTGGCTGCCGGTGCCATCGGCGAGATCCGCAAGGTGATCGTCGAATACCACCAGGGCTGGCTCGCGACCCGCATCGAGACCGGCGCCAGCAAACAGGCCGCATGGCGCACCGACCCTGCGCGCAGCGGCGTCGCCGGCGCCATCGGCGACATCGGCTCCCACGCCGAGAACCTGGTGGCCACCGTCACCGGACTTGAGATCGAAAGCCTCTGCGCCGATCTGCACACCTTCATCCCCGGGCGCCGGCTCGACGACGACGCCAGCCTGCTGCTGCGCTTTCGCGGCGGCGCGCGTGGTGTGCTGCTGGCCTCGCAGATCGAAGCCGGCTGCGAAAACGACATCCGCCTGCGGGTCTTCGGCAGCAACGGCATGCTCGACTGGCGGCAGGAAGACCCGAACTGGCTGGTCCATGCGCCGATCGACGCACCGCGGCAGCTGCTCAGCCGCGGATCGCCGTGGCTCGGCGAAGCGGCACGCCGCGCCTGCCGGCTGCCCGCCGGGCACCCGGAAGCGTTCATCGAGGCCTTCGCCAACATCTACGCCGGCGTCGCGGCCGACATCGGCGCCCGCCTCGCCGGGGCGGCGCCCGACGCGCTGGCGGCCGACTATCCGCGCGTCGAAGACGGTGCGCGCGGGGTGCGCTTCATCGAGCGCACGGTGGTCTCGGCGGCCAGCGCGCAGAAGTGGACGTCGATGGCGTGATGCCGGAACATGCGGAACGGGCCTCAGAGTGAGAAGTCTGCCCAGACCAGGTGGTGGTCCGAGGCCTCGTCGGCCTTTCGCTTGACCGTATCGAACGGCGTCCAGGTGTTGGGATGGTAGGAACCCCGGCGCTCGATGCCGGCGGCGCGCAAGCCGTTGCGCAGTGGCGCAGACGTGATGAGGTAGTCGATCTTGTTCCTGGCCGTCCCGGTGTCGTAGGTGCCCGGCCTGTCCTGGGGGTAGCTGGGGTGCGTCTGCACGTCTTCGAAGCCATCGAGGAACAGGGGGCGCAGCGTCTCGCTGGTGGGGGTGTCGTTCAAGTCGCCGCCGAGCAGCACGTAGGGCGAGATCGCCAGCGCCGCCTTGGCGATGGCGCTGGCGCTCGATGCCTGCGCCAGCCGCCGTGCCTTGACGGCGGGTGAATCGCCGCCGCGCTTGGACTTGAAATGGTTCGGAATAACGACGACACGGTGGTCGTCGGGCAGTTCGACAACGTATTCGGGGCAGTCGCGCGAGAAGGTGCGTTCGCCCGAGGGGTTGGTGTCATCGACGTGTGAACGCATGCCGCTGATCGGGTAGCGGCTCATGATGCCGACATCGATGCCGCGCATGTCGTTGCCGTCGATCACCATGACGTGCGGATACGCGCCATTGAACTCGGCCTTCAGCACCTGCTCGTTGAAGCGCTGCAGCGTTGGCCGGTTCTCGATCTCGATGCAGATGACGATGTCGGCGTTGGCCTCCGCCACCACACGCCCGGTGTTGTAGGTCGCCATCCACTTCACGTCGTCGGTCTTCAGGGTGAACCAACCGGTCCAGCTGGATCGGCCGGTCGCGACGACCGATTTCACGCCGGCTTGTGTGCGTTTGAACAAGGCGCCGCGCACCTTGTTGAGCGCCACCAACGCGTTCGCCGGCGGGTTGAGGTCGGCGAAGCGGTAGCGTTTCTCGAGCGCGAGCAGGCGCGCCTTGTCGTGGTCGGAGTAGGTGTCCTTGGAGATGATGTTGTTCAGCTCCGCGTGGTCATCGATCGCCTGTTGGCCCTTGGCGCCGGCGCCTTCCTTCATGGCCGACGGGCGCGTGAACAGGTTTTCCATGTTGAATGTCGCGATGCGAAAGTCCATGGTCTTGTCCTTGTTGTGTGTGCCCGGTGTGTTCAGCCCAGCGCGGGGGGCGTTTCGACCGCGCGCACGTCGAAGTCCACTTCCGCCCGGCCCTCGAGCGCGCCGTCCTGCACCACCAGGGCCAGCGCATGGCGGCCTGTGCCCGGGCTGTCGACCCACAGGTCAAGCCCGCGCCCGACGCTCTTGCCGTCGATGAACCACTCGGCGGCATCGGGTTCAATGCCGCGCCCGCCATGGCTGGACGCGCTGCCCCAGAGGTGGATCTGGCGCTCGCCGTAGACGGCGGCCGTGGCCGTGGGGTAGAGCACCGTGACCGCAGGTGCCCGCTGCGGCAGCGCCAGCGGCTCGGTGCGGGCGCGCACGGTATGGAAGCCGTCGTGCGCCAGCAGTTCGAAGCACACATTGCCCGCCGGCAACTGCGCCGCCGGCAGGCGTGCCGAGCCGCCGCGCAAGCCGACGGTCAGCGCATGCCAGGTCTTGCCGTCGTCGGCGCTCCAGCGCACCCACACTTCGCCCACCGTGTCCTTGGCAGTGTCCTTCGCAGCGGTCTTGTCAGCGCCTTCGAGCTTCCATGCCAGTTCCAGGTCGCCGTTCTTGGCCAGCGTGGCGCGCACGCCGGTCAGCCGGGGCGGCTTGTCGGCGCCCTGGCGTTCCCACACGACCTCGCCGCGCTTGACGATGCGCAGCGTCGCACCCGGCGCCGTGTCGGGCAGCAGCGCCTTGAAGCGCATGGGTTGCGGTTCGCTGCAGTCGCCACCGCAGCCGCCGCTGCCGCCGCAGCCGCAATCACCCGTCTTGCCGGTCTTGCCGCCGCCACCATGGCCTTCGTCGCGGTAACCGTAGACGGCGTCCTGCGCCAGCACACGGCCTTGCGCGTCGAGGTGCTGCGCGATGTACGCGGTTTGCTGCCCCAGCCCGCGCCGGTAGGCGGTGTCCATGCGTGCCACGCTCGCCACCGTGACGGCGCCGTCGGTGCCGATGGCGCCCAGCAGGTGGATCAGCGGCGCGATCGCCGTCTCGTCGCGCACCAGGCGCGGCGTGTTGTCTTCGATGATGCGCGGCGCGCCGGCGCCGGTGGGCAGCACCACCGGGTCGAGCTGCGCCAGGTTCGTCAGGTACTGGTAGGTGAAGGCCGAGATCCAGCGCGGCCCGCAATAGGACATGAAGTCCTCGAAGCTGTTCGGGTTCGCGATCGCGCCGTTGTTGATGTCGAGCCCGTACTCGCCGATCGACGCCATCGTCCAGCTGGTGGTGGCCGGCGGGTCTTCGGGCAGGTCGTACGGTTCGTACACCGGGTACGCCGGGTTGCCGCCGCCGGCATTGCCGCAGCGTGCATGCGGCAGGCCGAACTGGTGGCCGATCTCGTGGGCATAGGTCACCGGCGCGCCTTCGACGCCGCCGGTGGCGTTGCCGCTGCAGCCCGGCACATTGACCGGGATGCCGCCGGCGATGATGCCGTAGTAGACCCACTGTTCGCCCGGGTGGGCGGCGATGTCGAGGTCGACCAGTTCTTCGATCTCGTCCAGCAGCGGCCCCCAGTTGGGCGAACAGCAGCCGTCGCAGCTGCGCGGGTCGTCGATCGGTGTTTCGGTGATGAAGGTGCCGGCGATGCGCGCGTTCGCCAGGCCCGAGACCGGGTAGGTCGTCATCGCCCAGCTCGTTTCGGCCTGGCAGGTGGCCAGGGTGGGTGCGGGCAGGTCGAGGTCGCCGGTGTCGGTGGCGTTGCGGCCCTGGTAGCCGATGGTGATGAAGGCAGCGTTCAGCGTCTGCTGCAGGTTCACGTCGACCTGCGTCGACCGGCTGGCGACGTGGCCGGTGCAGGGCGCAAACGGCCCGCGTGCATCGACGCTGAAGCGCAGCAGCCCCGTCATCACGTTCGCCGGCACGACGAAGTTCAACGTGGTGTTGATGTTGCCGCGCTCGGCGTCGTAGCTGGCGAAGCTGTCTTCGGCGGTGACGGGCCCGTTCTGCGGCGCGATGTTGGCGACCAGACCCCAGACGCCGCCGACGCGCCGCTCGACGCGCAGCGTGCCGGTGACGCCTGCGAGCTGGCCGTTGTCGAATGCCGGGTCCTGCCCGCTGCGCAGGTAGGTGCGCACCCAGGCGGTTTTGTTGACGACCAGGCGCAGGCTGTTGTCGGGGCCGCGGTCGGCGGCGTCGGTCAGGTGGTCTGCGGCGCGATAGTGCTGCACCGCCTGCGTCACCTCCAGGCCCTGTATCTGCAGATTGGGGTGGCGCTGGAACACCAGGTCGATCTGGCGCGACACCTGCGGCGGCTGGCAGCCGCCGAAAGCGGTGATGCGAACGCGCAGCCGCGTCGTGCGGGTGAAGTTTGTCGCCGTGAAGTCCCAGCGTCCGTTCGACGCCGCCGGGTCCTGCACCGCGATGACGGCGTTGTTGGCCAGGTCGATCAGCTCTACGCGCACGCGGTCGGCGGCGCAGGTGTTCCAGCGGATGCGCAGCGGTACGCCCGGCTGCAGCGGGCATTCGCCGGCCTGGTGGTCCTTGACGTCGAAGCGCAGGATCTGCGCTGCGCTGCCTTCGAAGCCGCTGTCGATGCAGCCGGTGGGGCGCAGTTCGAGAAAGCGCCCGCACAGCGCGATGGTGCTCGGCGGTAGCAGGATGCCCATGCCGCAGCCGGCGCCCTGCGGCACCAGCACCGAGATGCGGTCGTCGCACCAGGCGGTGATCTGCGCCGGCGGCGTGCTGGGGGTGTCGCCGCCTTGCGAACGGAACACCACCTGTCCGGGGCGGTGGCCGAAACCGCAGCCGACGATCAGGATCTCTTCGCCGGCGCAGGCGCGCGGCGGGCGCACCTCGCAGACATTCCAGCAGTGGATGCGGCACCACTGCACGATGGCTTCACGCAGGCAGTGCATCAGTTCGGGGTCCAGGCACGGTGCGCAGCCCGGCGGCTGGCGCGGCGCGCAGCTGACGCGGTCGTCGGCGCTGCCGCAGCGGCGGCACAACAGCTCCAGCAGGTCACGTGCGTGGGCGCGGCCGGCGGCGTCGCCGAGCAGCGCTGACAGCGATGCGGCATGCAGCGCACCGAGCGTGGCGAAGCGGCAGAACTGTTCCAGCAGCGTCAGCACATGGCGCTTGGCCACGGCTTCGTCGTTGCAGGCCAGGTGCAGCGCCGCGGCCAGCAGCAAGAGCACCTTGTGCTGTGACAGGAACGGCGCGCCGCAGCTGCAGCCGCCGTCGCAACCGTCGTCGCAACAGGGGGCAGCTCCGCAGGGTTCGCAAGGTGCGGGCGGCTGGCAATCGGCCGGCGGCGGCTGGTCGCAGGCGCCAGCGAAAAGCCGGTCGACTTCGGCCGCAAACGGTGAAGCGCTCTTGCAGCAGCCGCCCGCTTCGCCGCTCAGCGCATCGAGCACTTCGCGGTAGCGGCGCGCCGCGTCCAGGTCGCCTTGCAGCGTGCCCCAGGCGTCGAGCAGCACGCGGTTGAAACCTTCGATCGACGGCGTGGCGCAGACCGCCAGGCGCAGCGCCGCGACATCGGCGGGCACGCCATCGGCGCGCAGCAGTTCGAGCGCGTCTTCAATCTCCTGCATCACCCGCGCGGGCAGCAGTGGCTCGTCGATGCGTTCCCAGCTCAGTGGTCGGCTCAGATGCCACCACAGGGCCTGCGGTGCGATGGCGATGTCCACCCGCAGCGGCTGGCCCGGTATGCAGCAGCGCCGGTCGGCGCAGCCATCGTGAATGAGGCGGCAGTCGCGGTCGCGCAGCACGATGTAGACCGCCGGGCAGTCGCAGCAGGCGGCGTCGCCGGCAGGCAGGTCGATGTGGTACGAACCGTCGCGGTTGGTCCATGCCCAGCCGAGCGGCTGGGCGGGGGCGTGCGTGGTTTCGGACGCGATGGTTGTTTCGCCGCCCTTGTCGCAGCCCTTGTCCGCGCGCCAGGCTTCGACGCGGATGCCGTGCACCCCCAGGTTGTTGTCGCTGCGCCGGATGAATCCGCTCAGGTGGAAGGTCTGCGATGCCATGTTCTGCGCTCCGGATGGGGTTCAAGCCACCAAGCGTAGAAGTCGGCGCGCGAAGCTCCATCCCGCTTCGGGTGGAGCCATGGGCCCACGAGCTAGGGGCGTGCCGATCGCGGGATCGGGCTCGCGCAGGCCGTTGTCGTCAGGCGCCGTTCACCGCGCCGGCCGGGCTGTCACGCCATCAAGCGTCCGACGGCGGCGGCTTGCCGCCCGGGCCGGGAACCAGTCGGGCGCGGTGCTTCGCGTCCAGGCCAGGCGTCGCCCGCATGTCGGTATCGACCTGGCCGGCATCGAGGTCGCGCTTGGCCTGCGCGATCTTGGGGTCGGGTGCCGCGGCGACGGCGTTGGTCGACTCGTCCCGTTCGTGAGGCAGCGCCAGAGCATCACGTGGCGGCGCTGGCAGCGAGCCCGGGTTCGAGGCGGCCTTGGCCAGGCGTGGCGGCGTGGCTGTCTGTCTGCCGACGGTGCGGCGTGACTTTGGTTTCAGAGCCATGGGGGAACCTCGTCGCCAGCGGCGCGCGGCCGTCAGGTCGTCGGCGCCACGGCGGTGGGCGTCGGCACGACGACCGGCGCCTTCGTCACCCGCACTTTGCCACCGGTGGTGACGAGGATCACCGAATCGCCGGGGTTCAGCATTTCGCCGGCCTTGGCCTGCACGATCGAACGGCGTTCGCCGTTCTTCAGCTGGATCAGCAGTTCGACCGCTTCTTCGCGGGTGCCGAAACGTTCGACCGCGTTGCCGACGACGCCGCCGACCACCGCGCCGATGACACCGACCACCACAGCTTCGCGCCGGCCGCCGACGCTGGCGCCGGCGACGCCGCCGGCAATGCCGCCTGCGCTGGCGCCAATGCCGCTTTGTGAGCCTTCCACCACCACCGGGCGGGTCGACAGGATCACGCCGTCCTGCACCGTGCTCAGGCGCTGGGCTTCGTTCCTGTTGACGACATCGGGGCTGGTCGTCGTGCAGGCCGCCAAGGCGGCCACCGTGATGGCGGCAAACAGGCGCTTCATGGTCTGGGTCTCCTGGATGTCCTTGTGCAACGCATTGTTGCCGTGGACGTTGACACCCGATATTCGCAGATCGGCTGCCGGGCCGTGCGTCGATACCCGCGCGCCGCCGTAAAGAATTGTCGGCACCGCGTGGCGTCAGCCCGTGCAGCCTGCTGCCGAATCAGCCATGCAGCCTGCTGCCAAATCATCCATGCAGCCTGCTGCTGCGGGGCACCGACGCCAGCAGGAAATCCATCTGGTCGGCCACGATGCGGCGGCCGCGCAGGATCATGTCTTCGTGCAGGCTCGGCACGTACGGCAGATAGAGCAGCGTCATGTGCGCTTCTTCGGGCATGCGGCTGCCCTTGTGGCCGTTGCAGGAGCGGCAGGCCGTGATGCAGTTCATCCAGGTGTCGACGCCGCCGCGCGACACCGGGCGGATGTGTTCGCGTGTCAGTTCGTCGAAGTGGAAATGGCCGCCGCAGTAGGCGCAGAGGTTGCGGTCGCGTGCAAACAGCTTTGGGTTGGACAGCGCCGGCGTCTGGCGCCAGGCGCGCGACGGGATCGAACCGCGCACGGCGATGATCGGGTGCACCTCGATGCGCGACTGCACGCCGGTGGCGCGCTGGATGCCGCCGCGCAGCACCTGGAAGGCGTCGCCGAGCGTCCATGCGACACCGTCGCTCGCGTAGAGAACCGCCGCTTCGCGCGGCGATATCCACGCCTGTGGGCGGCCAGAAACGTCAAGTTGCAGCACATCCATGGTACGAAGAGTAAATCAATCTGCAAACGGCGTTCAATCGCGGCTCCGTGACAGCCCATGGACGAAGCCGACAAGGTCACATTAGGAGCAAGCACCTAAAAAATTCACGGTTGGAGTTGCGCGCAGCGCGGTGAAGTCTGCAAAATAGAACGATCGTTCGATTTCAACCGCAACCGCCTCCCTTGCCAGCACAACCTTCCACCACCGGTGCCCGCGCTGTCGCGCCGAAGTCCTTGTTGAAGGGCCAGCAGACACGCGCCGCCATCCTGGACGCCGCGCTCGGCCTGGCTTCGCACATGGGGCTGGAAGGCCTGTCGATCGGCGCACTGGCCGAGGTAATGCAGATGAGCAAGTCGGGTGTCTTCGCCCACTTCGGCTCGCGCGAGGAACTGCAGATCTCGGTGGTGCGCGAGTACCACGCCCGTTTCGAGGACGAGGTCTTTTTCCCCGCCATCTCCGAGCCGCGTGGCCTGGCGCGGCTGCGTGCGCTGTTCGAGCGCTGGGTCCGCCGCGTTTCGGTGGAACTCGACTCCGGCTGCATCTACATCAGCGGCGCGGTCGAGTTCGACGACCGCCCGGGCCCTGTGCGCGACGCGTTGGCGACGATGGTGCGGACCTGGCAGTCGGCGTTGGAGCGCGCGATCCGCATCGCCATCGAAGAAGGTGAACTGCGCCCCGACACCGACCCGACGCAGATGCTGTTCGAGATCCACGGCCTGATCTTGGCGCTGCACCACGACGCCCGTTTCCTGCGCAACCCCGGTGTGCTCGACCGCGCCCGCACCGGCTTCGAACGTGTGGTGGCGTATTACCAGCCCACAGCGCGCTGACCCGTTTCTTTCCTTTTCGCTTCAGGAGTCCGTCATGCCCCAGTACACCCCGCCGCTGCGCGACATGCAATTCGTTCTGCACGAACTGCTGGGCGCCGCCGACGAACTGAAGCTGCTGCCCAAACACGCCGACATCGACGCCGACACCATCAATGCCGTGCTCGAAGAAGGTGGCAAGTTCGCTGCCGAGGTGACCTTTCCGCTGAACATCAGCGGCGACGAAGAAGGTTGCACGCTCGACGTGGCCACCCACGAAGTGCGCGCACCCAAGGGCTTCAAGGAGGCCTACGCGAAGTACGTCGAAGGCGGCTGGGCGGCGCTGAGCTGCGACCCTGCGTTCGGCGGCCAGGGCCTGCCGCTGGTGCTGAACCAGTGTTTCTACGAGATGCTGAACTCGGCCAACCAGGCCTGGACGATGTATCCCGGCCTCTCGCACGGCGCCTACGAATGCCTGAAGCACCACGGCACTGATGCGCAGAAGACGACCTACCTGCCCAAGCTCGTCAGCGGTGAATGGACCGGCACGATGTGCCTGACCGAGCCGCAATGCGGCACCGACCTCGGCATGCTGCGCACCAAGGCTGAACCCTTGCCTGACGGCAGCTACAAGCTCACCGGCCAGAAGATCTTCATCTCGGCCGGTGACCACGACATGACGCCGAACATCGTGCACCTGGTGCTGGCGCGTCTGCCCGATGCTCCGCAGGGCAGCAAAGGCATCTCGCTGTTCCTGGTATCGAAGTTCAACGTGCAGCCCGACGGTTCGCTCGGCGAGCGCAACCCGATCTTCTGCAGCGCGCTCGAACACAAGATGGGCATCAACGGCAGCGCCACCTGCCAGCTGATGCTCGACGGCGCCATCGGCACCCTGGTCGGCCAGCCGCACAAGGGCCTGGCTGCGATGTTCGTGATGATGAACGCCGCGCGCCTGGGCGTCGGCAACCAGGGCCTCGGCCTTACCGAGGTGGCGTACCAGAACGCCGTGGTCTACGCCAAAGACAGGCGCCAGATGCGCAGCCTTTCGGGCCCGAAAGAACCCGACCAGCCGGCCGACACCATCATCGTGCACCCCGACGTGCGCAAGATGCTGCTCACGGCACGTGCCTACGCCGAAGGCGGCCGTGCCCTGTCTTGTTACACAGCGCTGCTGATCGACAAGGAACTGGGCAGCGACGACGAAGACGAGCGCAAGGAAGCCGCCGACCTGGTGGCGCTGCTGACGCCCATCATCAAGGCCTTCATCACCGACAACGCCTGGCTCGCCACCTCGCACTGCATGCAGGTCTTCGGCGGCCACGGCTACGTCAAGGAATGGGGCATGGAGCAGTACGTGCGCGATGCCCGCATCAACATGATCTACGAGGGCACGAACACGATCCAGTCGCTGGACCTGCTGGGCCGCAAGATCCTGGGCGACAACGGCGCCAAGCTGAAGAAGTTCGGCAAGCTGATCAGCCAGTTCGTCGAAGACGAAGGTGTCAGCGAAAACATGCAGGAGTTCGTCAACCCGCTCGCCGACCTGGGCGACAAGATGACGAAGCTGACCACCGAACTCGGCATGAAGGCCTTTGGCAACGCCGACGAAGTGGGTGCCGCGGCGGTGGACTACCTGCGTGTCGCAGGCCACCTGGTGTTTGCCTACTTCTGGGCCCGCATGGCCAAGATCGCGCTGGAAAAGCAGGGCTCGGGCGACCCGTTCTACACCGCCAAGCTGCACACCGCACGTTTCTACTTCGCCAAGCTGTTGCCCGAAACCGCGGGCCTGATCCGCACCGCGCGCAGCGGCGGCGCGTCGCTGATGGCGATGGACGAGGCACTCTTCTAAAGTCCGGTTTCCAACAACACCAGGAGACCGACCATGAAGACCTTCGTTGCCACCTTGCTGATCGCCGCTGCGCCGCTGGCCTGGGCCCAGGCCACGCCGGCCGGTCTGTGGAAGACCATCGACGACGAAAGCAAGCAGGAACGTTCGCTGGTGCGTGTGGTCGACAGCAGCGGCGTGCTGAGCGGCAAGATCGAGAAACTGCTCGACCCGACGAAGCAGGACGCCAAGTGCGACAAGTGCGAAGGCGCGCGCAAGGACAAGCCAGTCGCCGGCATGGCCATCATCGACGGCGTGAAGAAGAATGCCGACGAAGCCTACTGGGACGGCGGCACCATCCTCGACCCCAACAACGGCAAGACCTACAAGGTGCGGCTGACGCCCAAGGACGGCGGCAAGACGCTGGAAGTGCGCGGCTTCATCGGCCCGTTCTACAGAAATCAGACCTGGCAACGGGTGGAATAAGGAGAGAGTTCAGTGAGTCGATTCCAAGTCCGCAAGGTCGCCGTGCTCGGCGCCGGCGTGATGGGCGCGCAGATCGCCGCCCATCTGGTCAACGTCAATGTGCCCGTGGTGCTGTTCGACCTGCCTGCCAAGGAAGGTCCGAAAAACGGCATCGTCACCAAGGCCATCGAAGGCTTGAAGAAGCTCAAGCCGGCGCCGCTGGGCGTGCCCGAAGCGGCTTCGATGATCCAGCAGGCCAACTACGAAGAGCACCTCGCCTTGCTGGGCGAATGCGACCTGGTGATCGAAGCAATCGCCGAGCGCATGGACTGGAAACTCGACCTGTACCAGAAGATCGCCGGTGCGCTGGCCCCGCATGCCATCGTCGCCAGCAACACCTCGGGGCTGTCGATCACCAAGCTTTCCGAAGTGCTGCCCGAGAGCATCAAACCGCGCTTCTGCGGCATCCACTTCTTCAACCCGCCGCGCTACATGGCGCTGGTCGAACTGATCGCGACGCCGGCAACGCAGCCCGATGTGCTGGACGAGCTGGAAGCGTTTGTCACCACGGCCCTGGGCAAGGGTGTCGTGCGCGCGAAGGACACGCCGAACTTCATCGCCAACCGCGTCGGCATCGCCGGCATGCTGGCGACGATGCACGAAGCGGTGCAGTTCGGCCTGAGCTACGACGTCGTCGACGACCTCACCGGCAAGAAGCTCGGCCGTGCCAGCAGCGGCACCTTCCGCACCGCCGACGTGGTGGGGCTGGACACGATGGCACACGTCATCAAGACGTTGCAGGACAACCTCGCCGACGATCCCTTCTTTCCGAGCTACGCAACGCCGCCGGTGTTGAAGGCGTTGCTCGACAAGGGCGCGTTGGGCCAGAAAACCGGCGCCGGTTTCTTCAAGAAGGTCGGCAAGGACATCCTGCGGCTGGACCCCGCCACCGGCGAGTACGTGGCTGCCGGCAAGAAGGCCGACGAGATCGTCGCCCGCATGCTGAAGAAGCCTGCGGCCGAACGCCTGAAACTGCTGCGCGAGAGCAGCAACCCGCAGGCGCAGTTCCTCTGGGCGATCCTGCGCGACGCCTTCCACTACGCCGCCGTGCACCTGGGCGATATCGCCGACAACGCACGTGAAGTCGACTTCGCGATGCGCTGGGGCTTCGGCACCACACAAGGCCCGTTCGAGCTGTGGCAGGACGCCGGCTGGCAGCAGGTGGCTGGCTGGGTGAAGGACGACATCGACGCCGGCAAGGCGCTGAGCAAGGCGCCGTTGCCCGACTGGGTGTTCGACGGGCGCACCGGCGTGCACACGGCAGAAGGCTCTTGGAGCCCGAGCCGCAAGAGCTATGTGCCGCGCAGCACGCTGCCGGTCTACAGCCGCCAGCACTTCCCCGAGAACGTGCTCGGCAGCGGCGCCGCGGCGCCGTTGAAGAGTGGCACCGAGGTCTTCAAGAACGAAGAAGTCCGGGTCTGGACACTCGACGGCGAGGTGCTGATCGTCAGCATCACCGCCAAGCTGCACCTGATCAGCCCGCTGGTCACCGAAGGGCTGCTGAAGGCGATCGAGCTGGCTGAGGCCGGCTACAAGGGCCTGGTGATCTGGTCGCCCGACGATGTGTTCTCGGCCGGCGCCAACCTTGAGTCGCTGATGCCGGTGTTCATGAAGCTCGGCTCCAAGGGCATCGCGCCTGAGGTCAAGAAGCTGCAGGACATGATGCTGCGCATGCGCTACGCCGGCGTGCCGGTGGTGGCTGCAGTGCGTGGCATCGCGCTGGGTGGCGGCAACGAGATCGCGGCTTACTGCGCGCGCCGTGTCGCGGCGATGGAAAGCTACATGGGGCTGGTCGAAGTCGGTGTCGGCCTGGTGCCTGCAGGCGGCGGCCTGACCTACATCGCACGCCGTGCTGCCGAGATGGCAGCCGCCGGTAATGCGAATGCCGACATCATGAAGTTCGCGACCGACGGCTTCACCAACGCCGCGATGGCCAAGGTGGGCACGAGCGCGATCGAGTCGAAGAAGCTCGGGTATCTGCTCGATGGCGACATCATCGTTGCGAACAAGGACGAACTGCTGTTCGTCGCCACGACGCAGGCGAAAGCAATGTTCGACAGCGGCTACCGCGCACCTGCCAAGACGTTGTTCCCGGTGGCCGGCCGCAGCGCCGTGGCCACCATCATGGGCCAGCTCGCCAACATGCGCGACGGCGGTTTCATCAGCGCACACGACTTCCACATCAGCACGCTGATCGCGCAGGTGGTCTGCGGCGGTGATGTCGACGCCGGCAGCCTCGTCAACGAGGAGTACCTGATGACGCTGGAACGCCAGCGCTTCTGCGCGCTGCTCGACCACCCCAAGACCCAGGAACGCATCATGGGCATGCTGCAGACCGGCAAGCCGGTGAGGAATTGAGATGAAACAAGTTCAAGACGCCTACATCGTTGCCGCAACACGCACACCCATCGGCAAGAGCGGCCGCGGCTATTTCAAGAACACGCGCCCCGACGATTTGCTCGTCGCCGCGGTGCGCAGTGCTTTGGCCCAGGTGCCTTCGCTCGACCCCAAGGCGATCGAAGACGCCATCATCGGCTGCAGCTTCCCCGAGGGTGAACAAGGCATGAACATGGCCCGCGCCGCGATGGTGCTGGCCGGCCTGCCGCATTCCGTGGGCGGGGTCACGGTGAACCGCTTCTGCGCTTCGGGCCTGACGGCGCTGCAGATGGCGGCCGACCGCATCCGCATCGGCGAAGCCGACGTGATGATTGCCGGCGGCGCCGAAAGCATGAGCATGGTGCCGATGGGCGGCAACAAGCCGTCATTCAACCCGGAGGTGTTCGCCCGCGATGAAAACGTCGGCATCGCCTACGGCATGGGCCTCACCGCCGAGAAGGTGGCGGCGCAGTGGAAGGTCAGCCGCGAAGCGCAGGACGCGTTTGCACTGGCCTCGCACCAGAAGGCGCTGAAGGCCATGGCGGCCGGCGAGTTCAGCGCCGAGATGACGCCGATCACCGTGGTCGACCGTTTCCCGAACCTGGCCACCGGCGAGGTGACGACGAAGACCCGCACCGTCGAACTCGACGAAGGCGCACGCCCCGACACCAGCCTCGAAGGCTTGGCCAAGCTGCGCCCGGTGTTCGCTGCCAAGGGCAGCGTCACGGCCGGCAACAGCTCGCAAACCAGCGACGGCGCCGGTGCGCTGATCCTGGCCAGCGAGAAGGCCGTGAAGCAGTTCGGCCTGAAGCCGCTGGCGCGTTTTGTCAGCTTCGCGGCACGCGGCGTCGCGCCCGAGATCATGGGCATCGGCCCGATCGAGGCGATTCCCGCCGCGCTGCGCTACGCCGGGCTGAACCTGTCCGACATCGGCTGGATCGAGTTGAACGAAGCCTTCGCCGCACAGGCGCTGGCGGTCATCAACACCGTCGGTCTGGACCCGAGCAAGGTCAACCCGATGGGCGGCGCGATTGCGCTCGGCCACCCGCTGGGCGCCACTGGCGCCATCCGCGCTGCCACCGTCGTGCATGCCATGCAGCGCCACAACCTCAAGTACGGCATGGTGACGATGTGCGTCGGCATGGGGCAGGGCGCCGCCGGCATCCTTGAGCGCGTCTGAACGTGATGCTGAACCGGCGCCGCAGTCTGGTCTTGCTGGGCGCGGCGCCAGCCGGTCTGCTGGCTTGTTCCGAAGGAGCTGTCGCGATGTTTCCTGATCTCGCTGCTGCGCTGCGCGCCATCGAAGGCCTGGGTGCCAACAGCCGCAGCACCGGCGCCTGGACGCTGCCGCAGATCCTGAACCACGCGGCGCAGAGCGTCGAATATTCGCTGTCGGGATTCCCGCAGCCGAAGTCGGCGCTGTTCCAGGCCACGCTGGGCAAGACGGCACTCGCCGTCTTCCAGGCGCGCGGCCGCATGAGCCATTCGCTCGACGAGCCGATCCCCGGCGCGCCGGCACTGGCCGCGGCCGACCCGCTGCCCGCTGCGAAGGTGCGGCTGGTCAAGGCGCTGCGCGACTTCGACGCGCACCAGGGGCCGCTGCAACCGCACTTCGCGTATGGCGCGCTGGACAAGCCGCACTACGCCCGTGCCCACCTCATGCACCTGGCCAACCACTGGGCCGAGATCGACACCAAGGAGAGCTGACGATGAGCATCAAGACCGCGACGCTGAACGGCGTTGCCACCATCGAGATCGCACGCCCCGAGAAGAAAAACGCGCTCACCGTCGCGATGTACCAGGCGATGAGCGAGGCGCTCGCCGCGGCGCAGGCCGACAAGGCCGTGCGTGCGGTGCTGATCACCGGCCAGCCGGGCATCTTCACCTCGGGCAACGACATCGAGGACTTCATGTCGCGCGGCCCCAGTGCCGCCAACGGCAGCGGCGACGCGATGGACTCGCCGGTGTTCCGCTTCATGCGCGCCTTGCTCGACTGCGACAAGCCCGTGGTGGCGGCCGTCACGGGTGCTGCCATCGGCATCGGCACGACGATGCTGCTGCACTGCGACTTCGTCTACGTCAGCGACGAAGCGCGGCTGGCGATGCCGTTTGTCAGCCTCGGCCTGGTCCCCGAGTTTGCGTCCAGCCTGCTGGTGCCGCAGCTGATGGGCCATGTGCGCGCGGCCGAGAAGTTATTGCTCGGCGACCCCTTCACGCCCGAGCAGGCCGTGGAGTACGGCCTCGCCAGCGCCGTGCTGCCGGCCGGCGAGGTGGTGAACCACGCCCGCCGCATTGCCGAACGTTTCAACGGCCTGCCGCCGGGTGCCGTGCGCGAAGCCAAGCAGCTGCTGCGTGGGCCGCAGCGTGAACTGATCCTGAAGACGATCCGCAGCGAAGGCGAACTCTTCAGCGCGCGGCTGCGCAGCCCCGAGGCGATGGAAGCCTTCCAGGCGTTTTTCCAGAAGCGCAAACCCGACTTCAGCAAGTTCTAGCCCCATGTCGCTGGCGGCCAAGCTGTTCCTCAGCCCGCTGCTGGCGCTGCAGGCGCTGCACACCCGTTCGCGTCTGCCGCGGCTGCCCGAGGCCGAAGGCGAACGACAGGGGCGGGTCGGCAACGGGCCGTTGTTGCGGCTGCTGATTGCAGGCGACTCGTCGGCCGCTGGTGTCGGCGTCGTGCACCAGCGCGACGCGCTCGCCTGGCAGATGGTGGCGCGGCTGGCCGATGTCTGCCAGGCCACGGTCGACTGGCAGCTGCTGGCGCAATCGGGCCTGACGACGGCGCAGACGCTGCAGCTGCTGCAGCGCGCGCCGCGGCCCAACGTCGACCTGGCCGTCATCGTCACCGGCGTCAACGACGTCGTCGACCAGATCCCTTCGCACCACGCCGTCTCGGCGCGCGAAGCATTGGCGAACTGGTTGCGCAACGGCCTCGGTGTGCACCACGTGCTGTTCATGCCGCTGCCGCCGGTGCACGACTTCCCCGGCCTGCCGCAGCCGCTGCGCTGGGTGGCCGGCGCCGACGCACGCCGGCACGACCGCGCCCTCGCGTTGTGGGCTGCGACACGCAACGACGTCTCGCGGCTCGATGTCGACCTGCAGATCAACCGCGGCGTGATGGCCAGCGACGGCTTCCATCCCGGCGAACCGGTCTACCGTCAGATCGCCGCCGCCGCCGCACGCCACATCGCGGCCACCGTCTGGCCTCAGATCCACCCGGAGACCACCCATGACCCAGAGCCTGCAGGGCAAGACCCTCTTCATCACCGGCGCCAGCCGCGGCATCGGCCTGGCGATCGCGCTGCGCGCAGCGGCTGACGGCGCCAACATCGTGCTGGTCGCCAAGACCACCGAGCCCAACCCCAAGCTGCCCGGCACGTTGTACAGCGCGGCTGAAGCCATCGTTGCCGCGGGCGGCCAGGCCTTGCCTGTGCAGACCGACATCCGCGACGAAAACGCCGTGGCCGCTGCGGTGGCGGCCGGCGTCGCGCGTTTCGGCGGCATCGACATCCTCGTCAACAACGCCAGCGCGATCAGCCTCACGCCCACGGCGGTGACGCCGATGAAACGCTTCGACCTGATGTTCGGCGTCAACGTGCGCGGCACCTATTGCTGCACCCAGGCCTGTCTGGACGAACTGAAGAAAAGCGCCCAGGCCGGCCGCAACCCGCACGTGCTGAACATGAGCCCGCCGCTGAGCATGAAGGAACATTGGTTCAAGGGCCATGTCGCCTACACGATGGCCAAGTACGGCATGAGTGAATGCACGCTCGGCCATGCCGGCGAGTTCCGCCCCCATGGCATTGCAGTGAACAGCCTGTGGCCACGCACGGCGATAGCCACCGCGGCGATGCAGATGATTCCGGGTGTCGACTTGAACCTGTGCCGCAAGCCCGAGATCCTGGCCGATGCGGCGCACTTCATCCTGACCAGCGACGCCAAGGCGAACACGGGGCAGTTCTACATCGACGACGAACTGCTGGCGCGCCATGGCGTCACCGGCCTCGACAAGTACGCGGTGGTGCCGGGCACGACGAACTTCATCCCCGACTTCTTCGTCGACTGACAGGTCGGTCAGACCAACGGGTCGTCGGCGCCGGCGATGATCTTCACGGTGTACGGCGCGCCGCCGTCCGCGGCTGGACCTTGCGGCAGCAGCGTGTAGTGCTGCCGCACGGCGGGCCAGCCGCCCAGCCGCGCCAGCGCGCGCGCCAGCGCTTCGACGGCGAGCGGGTTCTTGTCGTCGGCCAGCGGCAGGTGGAGTGCATGGGCCGGTGCGGTCAGCGTGCGCTCTGCCGTCTTCAGCACCAGGTCGGGCCGGCGCAGCTGCAGTTCGTAGCGGCTTGTGTAGACGGTGCGGCCCGTGGTCAGCGTCGAGGTGCCGCTCGTGGAAGAGGTGCCCTGGTGTTCCTTGTCGATCTGCAGCACGACGGCGATGCCGTTGAAGTTGGCAAAGGGCAACTGGTTCGTCTTCACCTCGTGGTGCAGGAAACGGTGCGTCTGCGTCACGCGCTGCTGCCTGGCGTCGACGACGATCTCCTCGGCATGGCACAGCATCCAGACGCCGCCGGCGACGATGGCGAGCACCACGGCCCAGAACAGCCAAACCCAGGCCGACACGGGCTCAGGGTTGGACTCGGCCGCTGGCATGTCCCCGCCGCCCCAGGGCCCGAACCGCGCGACCAGCAGCGCCAGCACGAAGGCGATCGTCAGCGCCACCAGCAGCGGCTGCTTCAGCACGATGGCCGGGCGCTGGAAGCGCAGGATCTGTTCGTTCGTTTCCATGCCCGGGCTCCTCGCCGCCGCCGTTTCAGGGCAGTGTGCCCACGCCGAGCAGCGTCAGCAAGCCCAGCAGCGCGAAGATCGCAGCGCTGACGGCGTGGACCAGCCGCATCGGCACCGCCTTCGCAGCGCGGTCGCCCAAGTAGACCGCCGGCACGTTGGCCAGCATCATGCCCAGCGTCGTTCCAGTCACCACCGCGAACAGGTTGGTGTAGCGCGCTGCCAGCGCCACGGTGGCGATCTGTGTCTTGTCGCCCATCTCGGCGAGGAAAAACGCGATCACGGTGGTGCCGAAGACACCGAAGCGCGGTGGGCCGTTTTCCACCGCGTCGGCCTGGTCGGGCACCAGCATCCAGGCGGCCATCGCCAGGAACGAGACGCCGATCACCCAGCGCAGGATGTCCGGCCCGAGCCAGCGCGCCACGGCGTCGCCGACGAGGCCGGCCAGCGCGTGGTTGGCGAGTGTCGCAACCAGGATGCCCAGCACGATGGGCAGCGGCTTGCGGAACCGTGCCGCCAGCAGCATGGCCAGCAATTGCGTCTTGTCGCCGATCTCGCCGAGCGCGACGACACCGGTGGAAATGAAGAAGGCTTCCAAGAGATGCCGGGCCGTGCCTAACGTGCGCGCTGCCCGGCGATCCAGGCGTCGATGTGCGTCTCCAGCGCGGCCAGCGGCACCGAGCCGGTGGCGAGCACGGCGTCGTTGTAGTCGCGCAGGTCGAACTTCGGGCCCAGGGCGGCGGCGGCGCGGGCACGCAGTTCGCTGATCTTCATCTGCCCGATCTTGTAGGCCAGTGCCTGGCCGGGCGTGCCGATGTAGCGGTCGATCTCGTTGACGATGTCCTGGTCGGTCTTGGCGGCGTTGTCCTTGAAGTAGGCAATCGCACGTTCGCGGCTCCAGCCCTTGGCGTGCATGCCGGTGTCGACCACCAGGCGCACCGCGCGCCACATCTCGTAGACGAGCTGGCCGAACCGTTCATAGGGGTCGTCGTAGAGGCCCATCTCGTAGCCCAGCAGTTCGGCATACAGGCCCCAGCCTTCGCCGTAGGAGACGAAATAGCCGGTGCGGCGGAACATGGGCGCGTCGCGCAGTTCCAGCGCCAGCGCAAACTGCAGGTGGTGGCCGGGCACCGATTCGTGCAGCGACAGCGCCATCATCTCCCAAGTGGGCCGGGCCTCGGGCTTGAACAGGTTGACGTAGTAGTAGCCGGGCCGCGAGCCGTCTGCGGCGCCGTTCTGGTAGTAGGCCGCGGTGGTGTCGGGCGCGATGTTGTCGGGAATCGCACGCACGCCGTAGGGCAGCCGCGGCAAGGTGCGGAACACCTTCACCAGCTCGGGGTCGATGCGCTTGGCCACCACGCGGTAGGCGTCCAGCAGCTCGGCGCCGGTTTTGCGGAAGAAACGCGGGTCGGTGCGCAGGAAAGTGAAGAACTCGGCCATCGTGCCCTGGAAACCGGCCTGTGTTTTCACGGTCTCCATCGCCAGGCGCAGCCGCGCCACTTCCTTCAGGCCGACGGTGTGGATGGCCTCGGCGTCGAGCGCCGTGGTCGTGTAGTAGCGGGCGAGGAAGTCGTAGTAGGCACGGCCGTCGAGACCGTCGGCCGCGGCGATCGACGTGCGCGTGCGCGGCAGGTAGTCGCGTTCGAAGTAGGTCGCCAGCGTCCGGTACGCCGGCACGATGCGGTCCCGGATGACGGTCTGCGCCTGCGCCTGCAAGGTGGCACGTTCGGCTTCGCCGATGGCGTCGGGGAACTGGCGGAACGGCCGGTAGAACGGGCTCGTGCTCGGCTCGGCCACGATCTGCGCCGCGATCTGCGCCGGCACACGCTGCATCAGCACCCGCGGCGGCATGTTGCCGGTGCGCACACCTTCGCGCATCAGCACGATGACCTGGTCGATGACGGTGGGCAGCGCCGCCATGCGCTGCAGGTAGTTGCGGTAGTCGGCGGCCTTGGCAAAGCGCAGGGCTTCGACGATGCCGTCGGCCGTCTGCGGCCCACCCTGGTGGCTGACGGGCTGCAGGTACTCGCGGAACTTCTGCCGTTCCACTGCGTGCAGCAGTTGCCACTCGAAGGTGTCGCGGTTCAGCCGGTCGGCCGGCGACAGCGCCGCGCGTGGAATCGCCTGCAGCCGTGCCAGCGCGGCACGGTCTGCGGCTTCGCGGGCGGCAATGGCGGTCAGGCTGAAGTCGGTCCAGCGGTCGTCGAAGCGGCTGTCGCCCTGGTAGGTGGCGTTCTCGGGTGAATCGCGCAGGCCACGTTCCCATTCTTCGTCGAACAGCGTGTGCAGCGCACGCGTCGCGGCAGCGTCGACCTGTGCTTGTGCCGGTGTACCGGCCAACAGCGCGGCCAGCAGGGCGGCGAACAACACCAGGGTTCTGAACATCCGAGGGGTCTCCAGAGGAAGGCTGAACTCACTCGCGCGGCAGCGCCCGCGGCGCACCGGAAAGGTCGATCGCGACATAGGTGAGCTTGGCTTCGGTGACCTTCACCACCTGCAGGTTCGCCGGGTTGCGCTCGGCATAAACCTCCACCTGCACGGTGACCGAGGTGTTGCCGATGCGCGTGACACGGGCATAAAAGCTCAGCAGATCGCCGATCGACACCGGCTGCTTGAAGACGAACTCGTTCACCGCCACCGTTGCGATGCGGCCCTTGGCGATGCGCACCGGCAGCACGGCACCGGCCAGGTCCACCTGGGCCATGATCCAGCCGCCGAAGATGTCGCCGTTGGCATTGGCGTCGGCCGGCATCGGCATCACGCGCATCACCAGTTCGGCGCCGTCGGGCAGGGCAGAGGGCGCCATCTTCGGCGTGCGGTGGCTGTGGTCTTCGGTCATGGGCGTGCAGCTCCTGCGGGGTTCGCCCCGATTGTGGCTTGGCGCACGGGGCGACTCGCGCGGCCACGGTCACGGTCACAATCGCCACCGATGTCCTCTGCACGTTCTCTGGCCTCGACGGCCCCGCCCGAAGCGCCCACCGGCGCCCCCCGGTCCGACTGGGGCACGCTGGCCCGGCTGCTGCCTTACCTGTGGCGCTACCGCTGGCGTGTCGGCATCGCCTTGGGCTTTCTGGTGGCGGCCAAGGTGGCCAACGTCGGCGTGCCGGTGTTGCTGAAGAACCTGGTCGACGCACTCTCGTTCAAACCCGGCGACCCGGCGGCGCTGCTGGTGGTGCCGGCGGGCCTGATCGTCGCGTACGGCGCGTTGCGGCTGTCGACCTCGTTTTTCACCGAACTGCGCGAGCTGATCTTCGCCAAGGCCACCGAAGGCACGGCGCGCAGCATCAGCCTGCAGGTGTTTCGCCACCTGCACGCCTTGAGCCTGCGTTTCCACCTTGAACGCCAGACCGGTGGCATGACACGCGACATCGAACGCGGCACACGCGCCGTGCATTCGCTGATCTCGTATTCGCTCTACAGCATCGTGCCGACGCTGATCGAGGTGGCGCTGGTGCTGACCCTGCTGGCGGTGAAGTTCGACGCCTGGTTCGCCTGGATCACGATCGCCGCGCTGGTGCTGTACATCACGTTCACGATCACCGTGACCGAGTGGCGCACGCAGTTCCGCAAGCAGATGAACGAGATCGACTCGGTGGCGCATTCACGCGCCATCGACTCGCTGCTGAACTACGAGACGGTGAAGTACTTCAACAACGAAGAATTCGAAGCCAAACGCTACGACGAGAACCTGGAGCGGCTGCGCCGTGCGTCGCTGAAGAGCCAGAGCACGCTGTCGATCCTGAACACCGGCCAGCAGCTGATCATCGCCACCGCGCTGGTGGGCATGCTGTGGCGCGCGACGCTGGGCGTCACCGAAGGCCGGCTCACCTTGGGCGACCTGGTGATGATCAACGCCTTCATGATCCAGCTCTACATCCCGCTGAACTTCCTGGGTGTGATCTACCGCGAGATCAAGCAGGCGCTGACCGACCTGGACAAGATGTTCACGCTGCTCGAAAAGAACCGCGAGGTCGACGACGTGCCGGGCGCGCCGGTGCTGCAGGTGACGCAGGGCGCCGTGCGCTTCGAGCACGTGAGCTTTGCGTACGACCCGGCGCGGCAGATCCTGCACGACGTGAGCTTCGAGATCCCGCCGGGCAAGACGGTGGCGGTGGTGGGCCCGTCGGGTGCCGGCAAGTCGACGCTGGCGCGGCTGCTCTACCGCTTCTACGACATCCAGAGCGGCGCCATCAGCATCGACGGCCAGGAACTGCGCAGCGTCACACAAAGCAGCCTGCGCGCGGCCATCGGCATCGTGCCGCAGGACACGGTGCTGTTCAACGACACGGTGGAATACAACATCGCCTACGGCCGCCCCGGCGCCACCCGCGCCGACGTTGAAGCGGCGGCGAAGGCCGCGCACATCCACCACTTCATCGCCGGCACGCCCAAGGGCTACGACACGATGGTTGGTGAACGCGGGCTCAAGCTCAGTGGCGGCGAAAAACAGCGCGTGGCGATTGCGCGCACGCTGCTGAAGAACCCGCCGGTGCTGATCTTCGACGAAGCCACATCAGCACTCGACTCCGCCAACGAACGCGCGATCCAGGCCGAGTTGCGCGCGGTGTCGCAAGGCAAGACCGCGCTGGTCATCGCGCACCGCCTCAGCACCGTGGTCGACGCGCACGAGATCGTCGTGCTCGAAGCCGGGCGCGTGGTGGAGCGTGGGCCGCACGCCGAACTGCTGGCGCGCGGCGGCCGCTATGCGCAGATGTGGCGGCTGCAGCAGAGCGACCCGGACGCCTGAGTTTCAGCGCCAGCCGTGGCGGTCATGCCGGTCGTCGCGGCGGTCGTCGCGCCTGTCATCCCGGCGGTCATCGCGCCGGTCATCACGACGGTCGTGCCGGTTGTCCCAGCGGTCGTCGTGGCGGTCGTACCGGTTGTCCCAGCGGGCATCACGCTGGTCGTAGCGGTTGGGGATGCCGTCGCCGTCGCGGTCCCAGTGCGGGTTGTAGACGCGGTCGTAGCGGTTCGGGATGCCGTCGCGGTCGCTGTCACGTCCGACCACGTAGCGCGGTGGCGCCGAGACCACCACGGCAGGCGGCTGCAGGAAACGCAGGCCCGGCAGCGGCGGCAAAGGCGGCAGGGGCAGATTGATCGAGACGCCGACCCGGCCGTCATGGGCCTGGGCCAGACTGCCTGCGGTGGCAGCAGCCAGCACCAGGGCAGCGATCACGAGGGGCTTGAACTTCATGGTGGTCTCTCCGGTCTGTGGTTGCGGTGCTGTCGAAGACGGCGCCGCTGCTCCACAACGGCCGGTGGCCTGCTACCGTTCACAACGGCATGTGAAGGCGCTGTAAAGCTCTGTGCCGCGGCGGGGAAACACGCCGATACACTGCGGGCCGTGGAAACCAAGTGGCTCGAAGACTTCGTCAGCCTGGCCGAGACGCGCAGCTTCTCGCGTTCGGCGCAGCTGCGCCATGTCACGCAGCCGGCGTTTTCGCGCCGCATCCAGGCGCTGGAGGCCTGGACCGGCATCGACCTCGTCGACCGTTCGTCGTACCCGACCCGGCTGACGCCGGCCGGCGAAACCTTCCACGGCCAGGCGCTGGAAATCCTGGGGGCCTTGCAGGCCACGCGCAACATGATGCGCAGCCACCAGGCCGCGGGCCAGGACATGATCGAGTTCGCGGTGCCGCACACGCTGGCCTTCACCTTCTTCCCGCATTGGCTGATGGACCTGCGCCAGCGCTTCGGTGAAGTCAAGAGCCGGCTGACGGCGCTGAACGTGCACGACGCGGTGCTGCGTTTCACCGAAGGCGGCTGCGACCTGCTGATCGCCTACCACCACCCGAGCCAGCCACTGCAGCTGGCGCCCGAGCGCTACGAGATGCTGAGCCTGGGGACAGAGACGCTGGCGCCCTACGCCAAGGCCGACGACGAAGGCCGGCCGCTGTTCCAGCTGCCAGGTGCCTTCGGCCAGCGCGTGCCCTTCCTCAGCTACGCCGACGGCGCCTACCTGGCGCGGCTGGTCGAGGTGATCCTGAAACAGGCGCCGCGGCCCACCGCGCTGGACCCGATCTACGAAACCGACATGGCCGAAGGCCTGAAGGCGATGGCGCTCGAAGGCCATGGCCTGGCCTTCCTGCCGGTGAGTTCGGTGCGCAAGGAGCTGAAGGCGCGCCGCCTGGTGCCGGCAGCGCCTTCGGGCAGCTTCGAACTGACGATGGACGTGCGCATCTACCGCGAGCGGCCCGAGTCGGCGCGGCACAGCAAACCCGGTGTCCAGGCGCTCTGGACCCACCTGCAAAGCCGCTGACCCCGAGCGCTGCCATGCATCTTGCGCATGGCGCGATTCCTGCAAGAGCTGAAAACGCGCGGGGTTCTACGCGGTGCGGCCGGCCGGTCCGCTCCCTAAAATCTCGCGCTTCAGTTCCCGTTTGAGATTGAAGGAGTCTGCCGCATGAAGAAGTCCCTGCTGGTCGTTGCCGCACTGCTTGCCGCTGGCGCCGCCCAGGCCGACACGCTGTCGAAGATCAAGGAAACCGCCGCTGTGTCGATGGGCGTTCGCGAATCGTCCGGCGCGCTGTCGTACACCCTGGGTGACGGCAAGTACGCCGGTTTCCACACCGAGATCTGCCAGCGTGTGCTCGGCGACATCCAGAAGAAGCTCGGCCTGGCCAAGCTCGACATCAAGTACCAGCCGGTCACCTCGCAGAACCGGATTCCGCTGGTGCAGAACGGCACCGTCGACATCGAGTGCGGTTCCACCACCAACAACGCCACCCGCCAGAAGGATGTGTCGTTCGCCGTCACCACCTACGTCGAGGAAGTGCGCATCGCGGTGAAGACCAGTTCGGGCATCACCAGCATCGCCCAGCTCAGCGGCAAGAAGGTGGCCACGACCACGGGCACCACCTCGGTGCAACTGCTGCGCAAGCACGAACGCGCCGCCAACGTGAACTTCGACGAGGTCTTCGGCAAAGACCACGCCGACAGCTTCCTGCTGATGGAATCGGGCCGCGCCGACGCCTTCGTGATGGACGGCCAGATCCTCGCCGGCAACATCGCCAAGGCGAAGAACCCGGCGGACTTCCGCATCGTCGGCGAAGTGTTGTCGGTCGAGCCGATCGCCATCATGGTCCGCAAGGACGACCCGAACTTCAAGAAGGCCGTCGACGACAGCATCATCGCGATGATGAAGTCCGGCGAGATCGCGAAGCTCTACGACAAGTGGTTCATGCAGCCCATCGCGCCGTCGAACACCAAGGTCGGCCTGCCGCTGAGCGACGCCACCAAGGCCGCCTGGGCGAACCCGAACGACAAGCCTGTCGAAGACTACATGAAGAAGTAAAACGCATCCGGGCCTGCGCACGCCGCGCGGGACCCGGGGTTCACAAGAGTCATCGGGAGGAGGGCCGCAGTGGCTTGGGATTGGCAGGTTTTCTGCAAGGAAACCACCAGTGGCGACGTTGTCGCCAGCTGCTTCGGCAGTGGTGGCGACATCACTTATCTGAACTGGATCCTGTCCGCCTGGGGCTGGACGCTGTCGGTGGCCGTGCTGGCGCTGGCGGTGTCGCTGCTCGTCGGGTCGCTGATGGGCATCCTGCGCACCGTGCCCGACCGGCGGCTGGTCTTCATCGGCAACGCCTGGACCGAACTGTTCCGCAACATTCCGCTGCTGGTGCAGATCTTCCTCTGGTACCACGTGCTGCCGTCGATCTTCCTGTCGCTGCGCGGCTTGCCGAGCTTCCTGCTCGTCGTCTTCGCGCTCGGTTTCTTCACCAGCGCGCGCATTTCCGAGCAGGTGAAGGCCGGCATCCAGAGCCTGCCGCGCGGCCAGCGCTACGCCGGCCTGGCGGTGGGGTTGACCCTGCCGCAGACCTACCGTTTCGTGCTGCTGCCGATGGCTTACCGCATCGTCATTCCGCCGCTCACCAGCGAGAGCATGAACATCGTCAAGAACTCGTCGGTGGCTTTTGCCGTGAGCATTGCCGAGCTGACGATGTTCGCGATGCAGGCCGGCGAAGAAACCTCGCGCAACGTCGAGATGTACCTCGCGGTGACGGGGCTGTACTTCGTCTCGGCCTTCGCCATCAACCGCTTCGCGCTGTTCATCGAGAACCGCGTCCGTGTGCCCGGCATGATTGGAGGGAAGTGAGATGAATCTCGACTTCTCTTTCCTCAGCTGGACCGTCGTCTCCAACTTCGTCCTCAAGGGCCTGATCTTCTCGGTGCAGCTGACGCTGATCGCGATGGTCGGCGGCATCATCATCGGCACCTTGCTGGCACTGATGCGGCTGTCGAACAAGCCGTTCCTGGTGATGCCGGCGGCGGCCTACGTCAACACCATGCGCAGCATTCCGCTGGTGATGGTGATTCTGTGGTTCTTCCTGCTGATCCCGCTGCTGCTGGGCCGGCCGATGGGCGCCGAGCTCTCGGCCATCGTGACCTTCACGCTGTTCGAGGCCGCGTACTACAGCGAGATCATGCGCGCCGGCATCCAGAGCGTGTCGAAGGGGCAGGTCTATGCCGGCTACGCAGTCGGCATGACGTACAAGCAGACGATGCAGCTGATCATCCTGCCGCAGGCTTTCCGCAACATGCTGCCGGTGCTGCTGACGCAGACCATCATCCTGTTCCAGGACACCTCGCTGGTCTACGCCATCGGCGCCTACGACCTGCTGAAGGGCTTCGAGATCGCCGGCAAGAACTTCAACCGCCCGGTCGAGACCTACCTCGTCGCCGCCGTCGTCTACTTCGTGATCTGCTTCACCTTGAGCATGACCGTGCGCAAGCTGCAGGCCAAGATCGCCATCATCCGATAGGACGCCCCAGATGATCGACATCAAGAACATCAGCAAGTGGTACGGCAGTTTCCAGGTGCTGACCGACTGCACCACCACCATCAACAAGGGCGAGGTCGTGGTCGTCTGCGGCCCGTCGGGTTCGGGCAAGAGCACGCTGATCAAGACCGTCAACGCGCTGGAGCCGATCCAGAAAGGCGATGTCGTCGTCGACGGCATCAGCATCAGCGACCCGAAGACGAACCTGCCCAAGCTGCGCGCGCGGGTCGGCATGGTGTTCCAGCACTTCGAGCTGTTTCCCCACCTCAGCGTCACCGAAAACCTGACGCTGGCGCAGATCAAGGTGCTGGGCCGCAACCAGGACGAAGCCAAGGCGCGCGGGCTGAAGATGCTCGACCGCGTCGGCCTCATGGTGCACAAGGACAAGTTCCCGGGCCAGCTCTCGGGCGGCCAGCAGCAGCGCGTGGCGATTGCACGTGCGCTCAGCATGGACCCGATCGTGATGCTGTTCGACGAGCCGACCTCGGCGCTCGACCCCGAGATGGTGGGCGAGGTGCTCGACGTGATGGTGCAGCTGGCCACCGAAGGCATGACGATGATGGTCGTCACGCACGAGATGGGTTTCGCCAAGAAGGTCAGCCACCGCGTCATCTTCATGGATGCCGGCAAGATCGTCGAAGACTGCAAGAAGGACGACTTCTTCGGCAACCCCGACGCACGTTCGCCGCGGGCCAAGGACTTCCTCTCGAAGATCCTCGCGCATTGAACGCGCCCTCGACGGCCTGGCGCGAGGTTGTCGCGCCCGACGAAGCCGAACGTTTTGCCGGCTACGGCCGCCAGTTCGTGGCGATGCAGGCGGCGAAGTCGAAGAAGTTCGGCACCGGCCGGGCGCTGCACCGCAAGCAGCAGCTCGGCCTGGCGGCGCGCTTCGAGGTGCTTGGCGGCCTGCCGGCCCATGCCCGCCACGGGCTGTTTGGCGCGCCGAAGACCTATGACGCCTGGGTGCGGCTGTCCAACGGCGGCCCCGACAAGGCGGCCGACAGCCAACCCGATGTGCGCGGCTTTTCGCTGCAGGTGCAAGGCTTGAGCGGTGCCTCAGCGCTGGGCGGCGAGTGTGTCCACCAGGACTTCGCGCTGATCCAGCATCCGGCGTTTGCGTTTGCCAAGACCGATGAATTTGTCGGCCTCGTGATGGCGGTGGCCGACGGGCCGCTCGGCCTGCTGCCCTATCTGCTGAAGCGCTATGGTTTCGTCGGTGGCCTGCGCAAGCTGAAGAAGTTCGCCGCCACCTTCGGCAAGCCTTTTCATGGCTTTGCCGTCACGACCTTCTTCTCGGCCGCGCCCATCGCCTGCGGGCCGTATGCGGCGCGTGTGCGGCTGCGGCCGGCCGATGCGTCGCTGCCGCCGATCGAGGGCAAGGCCTGGGCGCCCGACATGGCCAAGCGGCTGCGCAGCGGCGCTTTGGTCTACGAACTGCAGCTGCAGTTTTTCGTCGATGAGGCCAGCACGCCGGTCGAAGACGCGTCCGTCGACTGGCCCGAGACCGTCGCGCCCTACGTCACGGTGGCATGCCTGACGCTGCCGCAGCAAGACCCGGACAGCGCCGCCGGCAAGGCCTTGGCCGAGCGCATCGAAGCGGCGGTCTTCGATCCCTGGGCGGCGCTGGCAGAACACCGGCCGCTGGGTGATGTGATGCGGGCGCGGCGCGTCGTCTACTTCGAAAGCCAGAAGCAGCGCGGCGCGGCCTGACGCTGCGCGCGCACGACTTTCAGCCCGCCTTCACCTCGGCCGTGACCTGCCGGAACGCGGCGATGAAGTCGGCCACCGGCCGCGGTGAACGCAGCCCCTGCGGCTGCAGCGCGCGCACCTCCACCGGCACCTCGGGCAGCAGGGTGCGCACCTGCAGCGTGCTGCCGTCGTGCGCCTGCGCCGTGAACGAATCGATGATCGCCGGGCCGAAACCCTGCTCGGCCATCACCATCGCGATGTGGTGCGTCTGCACAGTGATGCCGGCCTGCGGCGTCAGCCCCAACCGCGCCCATTGGTCGGCCAGCACGGCGCCCAGCGGGTCGCGTTCGTCGATGCGGATGAACGGGGCGCGCAGGATCTCCTGCATCGTCACCGTGCTGCGGCGGTCGCTGCTGCGCGGCGCCACGCAGACCAGCCGGCCGGTGGCCACCAGCTCGTCGTGCAGCGCCGGGTGCGGCAGCTTGCCGTAGACGATGCCGATGTCGCCTTCCTGCAGCGCCATCGCGCGCGCGATCTCGTTCGAATGCAGCGTGCGCACCGACACCGGCATCTCGCGGTAACGGCGGCGGAACAGCGCCAGCGCCTGCGGCAGCGCCCGCACCGCCAGCGACGGCACGATGAGGATGCGAAAGCCGCTGCCTTCGCCGCTGCGCAGCGCGGTGGCCATGCGGCGCACCGCCTCCAGCTGCATCATCAGCGCCTTCACTTCCGGGTACAGCGCCTGCGCTTCGTGTGTTGGCACGAGCCGGTTGCGCTGGCGCGTGAAGAGGCTGTAGCCGAGCTGCAGTTCGGCGTGCTGCAAGGCCTGCGTCACTGCCGGTTGCGTGACGTGCAGCAGCCGCGCCGCGGCGCTGACGCTGCCGGTGATCATCACCGCGTTGAAGACCTCGATGTGTTTGAGCCGCATTGCAGGTATTAGGCCAGCTGATGGATGTGAACTCAAATCCGATCCGGCGGCAGCGGGCGGCTGCCTACGATGCAAGCACCTTCCAGCCACCCGGATCACCCACCATGAAGCGTCTTGTCCTCGCCGCACTTTTTGCCACCTTGCCTGCCTGGGCCGAGCAGCCGCCGACGCTGGACAAGGTGAAGTCCAGCGGCAGCATCACGCTGGCCTACCGCGAGGCGTCGATCCCGTTTTCCTACCTCGGCGGCGATGCGTTGCCCACCGGCTTCGGCTGGGAGATCTGCGGCCGCATCGTCGAGCAGGTCAAGCGCGCCACCGGCCGCGCCGACCTGAAGGTGGCGACGCAGGCCGTGACCTCGGCCAATCGCATACCGCTGATGAACAACGGCACCATCGACATCGAGTGCGGCTCCACCACCAACAACAGCGAGCGCGCCAAGCAGGTGGCGTTTGCGATCAACTACTTCTACACCGGCACACGATTCCTCGTGAAGGCCGATTCGAAAATCAAGGCCGCAGACGACCTGAAGGCGAAGAAGGTGGTTTCGACCACCGGCACCACCAACTTCCTCGTGCTGCGCAAGCTCAACGCCGAGCGCAACCTGGGCTTCGACCTGCTGGGTGCGAAGGACCATGCGGAGTCGGCGCTGCTGGTGCAGCAGGGTCGCGCCGACGCCTTCGGCATGGACGACATCCTGCTCTACGGCCTGCGCGCCAGCGCGCAGAACCCGGCCGAACTGGCGGTGGTGGGCGAAGCGCTGCAGGTCGAGCCCTACGCCATCATGCTGCGCAAGGACGACCCGGCCTTCAAGGGTCTGGTCGACGACACGCTCATCGCGCTGATGAAAAGCGGCGAGTTCGAAGCGCTGTATAAGAAGTGGTTCCTGGCACCGATCCCGCCGCGAGGCATCAACCTCAACGCCCCGATGAGCGCCGAGCTGAAGGAGAACCTGAAGGCCTTGTCCGACAAGCCGGCGCTCTGATGCGCGGCGTGATCGGTGTGCTCGGCGGCATGGGGCCGCTGGCGACGGTGGACTTCATGCACAAGGTGCTGGCCGCCACGCCCGCGGCCACCGACCAGGACCATGTGCCGATGCTGGTGAGCTGCATCCCGCAGGTGCCCGACCGCAACGCCGCCTTTCGCGGCGAAGGTGCCTCGCCGCTGGACGCCATGGTCGCCAGCGGCCGGCGCCTGGTGGCCGCCGGCGCCGGCCTGGTGGTGATGCCGTGCAACACCGCGCATCTGTGGTTCGATGCCGTGCAGGCGGCACTGGGGCTGCCGATGATCCACATCGTCGACGCCGCGCTCGACGAAGCTGCCGTCTGTGACGGCCCCGTTGGCTTGCTCGCGACCGATGCGACATTGGCCTCCGGGCTCTACGTAAACCGCCGCCGCCATCGGCCCTGGCTGCTGCCCACCGCTGGCGAGGTGCGCGACTGTGTGATGCCCGGCATCGCCGCGGTGAAGGCCGGCCGGCTGGCCGAGGGCGGCGAACGCCTGGCGGCCGCAGCGCACGCGCTGGCGCGACGCGGCGCGTCGGCACTGGTGCTGGGCTGCACCGAGATTCCGCTTGTGCTGGATGCCGGCCGTGCGGCGCTGCCGGTGATCGACGCCACCGCCGCGCTGGCGCGGCGTGTGGTGGCCTGGTCGGCCGAACCCGGCTGAAGTCGCAGCGCCCGGGCACCCGGGTGCGAGAATGCCGCCGCATGACGGCTTCGATCTCGATCACCCGCCCCGACGACTGGCACCTGCACCTGCGCGACGGCGCGGCGCTGGCAGCGGTGCTGCCGTACACGGCGCGGCAGTTTGCGCGCGCCATCGTCATGCCCAACCTGCGGCCGCCGGTGACCACCGCGGCGCAGGCGCTGGCGTACCGGCAGCGCATCACCGAGGACTTGCCGGCAGGCAGCGACTTCCAGCCGCTGATGACGCTGTACCTCACCGACAACACACCGCCCGACGAGATTCGGCTCGCGAAGCAGGCCGGTATCGTCGCGCTGAAGCTGTATCCCGCCGGCGCCACGACCAACAGCGACGCCGGCGTCACCGACCTGCGCAAGACACACAAGACGCTGGAGGCGATGCAGCGTGAAGGCCTGCTGCTGCTGGTGCATGGCGAGGTCACCGATCCGGCCGTCGACCTGTTCGACCGTGAGGCGGTATTCATCGACGAAGTGATGCTGCCGCTGCGCCGCGACTTTCCGGAACTGAAAGTGGTGTTCGAACACATCACGACGAAAGAAGCCGCGCAGTACGTCGCCGGCAGTGACCGCTTCACCGCCGCCACGCTGACCGCGCACCACCTGCTCTACAACCGCAACGCCTTGTTCATCGGCGGCATGCGCCCGCACTACTACTGCCTGCCGGTGCTCAAGCGCGAAGTGCACCGCCAGGCGCTGCTGGCTGCGGCGGCCTCGGGCAGCAACAAGTTCTTCCTCGGCACCGACAGCGCACCGCATGCCGCAGCGCTGAAGGAACAGTCGGTCTGCGGCGCCGGCTGTTTCACGGCACCGCTGGCGTTGGAGCTGTATGCGGAAGCCTTCGAGTCGGCCGGCGCGCTGGACAAGCTCGAAGCCTTCGCCAGCTTCCACGGCGCCGACTTCTACGGCCTGCCGCGCAACAACGGCACGCTGACCTTGCGTCGCGAAACCTGGGCCGTGCCCGAGACCCTGCCGTTCGGTGACGCCGTCATCAAGCCTTTGCGCGGCGGCGAAACATTGAACTGGAGACTGGCATGAGTGGTGACCGCGTGATGCTGCTGATCGACGCCGACAACGTCAGCGTCGACGTCATGGAGCAGGCCGTGGCCCACCTGCTGGCCGAACACGGGGCGCTGCATGTGCGCCGCGCCTATTGCACGGCCGAGAGCGCCGTGGCGAACCAGGCCGTGTTCAAGCGCCTGTCGATCAAGCCGATGGTGAACCTGGCCGCCGGCAAGAACAGCACCGACATCGCGCTGGCGGTCGACGCGCTCGACCTGGTGCTCGCCGAGCGCCCCGAGGTGGTGGCGATTGCATCGTCGGACAGCGACTTCGCGCCGCTGGTGGCGCGGCTGCGTGAAAAGGGCTGTCGTGTCGTCGGCTACGGCCAGGACGGCAAGACCGGCGATGAGACGCAATCGGTCTACGACACCTTCACCGTGCTGGCGCACCGCAAGCCGCGTGCTGCGGCGACTGCCGCAGCCAAGGCGCCGGCGGCGAAGAAGACGACGACACGCCGCAAGGCTGCAGCAGCGCCGGCGCCCGCACCGGCAGCACCGCCGCCGCCCCCGCCCCCATCGATGCCCGACAAGGTGCGGCAGATCCTCGCCGCGCTGCCCGAGCTGCTGCGTGGCGAGGCGGTGGAACTGCGCATCGCCGCGGAGCGCCTGCGCGACGCCGACCTGCTGGGCCCGAAGGCGTCGTCGACCAAACTCTTCGCGCCCTTCGCCGACCGCTTCGAGATGCTGCCCGAGAAGGCGCCGAACAAGGTGCGCCTGCGCTCCTGACCCCGGCAAAGCCCTTGATGCCGCGGGGCTGCCCTTGATCGTGGGACGGCAGCCCTAACATCCCGAACGTTCACAACCTTCCTTCTTCGCAACCATGAAACGTGTGCTGCTGTTCATCGTGACCAACCTGGCGGTGATGCTGGTGCTGGGCATCGCTGCCAGCCTGCTCGGCGTCAACCGTTTCCTCACCGCCAACGGGCTGAACCTCGGCATGCTGCTCGGTTTTGCCGCGGTGATGGGCTTCGGCGGCGCGATCATCTCGCTGCTGATCAGCAAGCCGATGGCCAAGTGGAGCACCGGCGCGCAGATCATCAACGACTCGCCGGACCCCACCCACCGCTGGATCGTCGGCACGGTGCAGGCCTTTGCGCAGAAGGCCAAGATCGGCATGCCCGAGGTCGCCATCTTCGACGGCGAGCCCAATGCCTTCGCCACCGGCGCGTTCAAGAATTCGGCGCTGGTGGCGGTGTCCACCGGGCTGCTGCACAGCATGACACGCGACGAGGTCGAGGCCGTCATCGGCCACGAAGTGGCGCACGTTGCCAACGGCGACATGGTGACGATGGCGCTGATCCAGGGCGTGATGAACACCTTCGTCGTGTTCCTGTCGCGGGTGATCGGCTACTTCGTCGACAAGGTGATCCTGCGCAACGAACGCGACGGCGTCGGCATGGGTTACTACATCACGACCATCGTGCTCGACATCGTGCTCGGTGTGCTGGCCTCGATCGTCGTCGCCTGGTTCTCGCGTCAGCGTGAATACCGCGCCGACGCCGGCGCCGCGGCGCTGATGGGCCGCAAGCAGCCGATGATCAACGCGCTGGCGCGGCTGGGCGGCATCGAGCCCGGCCAGCTGCCCGAGAGCGTCGCCGCGATGGGCATCAGCGGCAAGCCCAGCGGGCTGATGGCGCTGTTCTCGACCCACCCGCCGATCGAAGACCGCATCCGGGCGCTGCAGCAGGCGCAGTGAGCGCTTCAGGCACCCCCTGAACCCCGGGAGCCTGGGCTTGCCAGCTTGGCAGGCCCGGGGTCGCGCCGCATACTCGGGCCCCATGATGGGGTCGCTGCGTTGGTGGTTCGCGGGTGCCGTGCTGGCCATTGCCGCCGGCATCGGCTGGGCGCTTTGGCGTGCACCGCAGACGGTGGAGCTGCCCGCGGCCACGGCACCTGAAACACCCGGCGGATCCGGCGCTTCGCAGCCCGCCCCCTACCCGGCGCCGCCGGTGTTGGCCGACGGCGGCGCGCCGCCGCCAGGCGTCAGCGCCGCGCAGTGGGCGGCGCTGCAACAGGAATTCGCCGGCCGCCCGACCGAGCTGCGCCGGCTCGACGCCTATTTCCGTTTCGCCGACCAGTTGCAGCGTTTCCGCGCGCTGCCGCGTGACGGCGCGCCTGAGCGGCGTGCCTTGGCGCAGGCGCTGGACCAGGGGCTCGATGAACGGCTGCGCCAGCGTGAGCTGGGTGCCGGCGAAGCGCGGCAGATCAAGCTGGCGGTGCTGCAGGCGTTGCAGCCCGACGAAGGCCAGCGTGCAGCGGCGCTGCAGCAATGGGAAACTGCCACCGCCGTGGCCAACCCGCCAGACACCCACGACACCAGCCGCAACGCCGAATACCAGCGCCGCCAGGCCGAGCTGGTGGCAGCCTGGTCGGCGCGCCCCGCGGCGCAGCGCGACCCGCGGGCGCTGGAACAGGATCTTGACGCCTTACGCCGGGCGAGTTTTGGCGCTGGTCCGAAGACAACAGCAGGAGGATCCCGATGACCCCGAGAACGTTCCTGGGCCGCTGGCTCGCCGCCGCCGCGCTCACGCTGGCCGCTCCGCTGGCCAGCGCCGGCTACTACCAATGGGACATGGTCGAGCTGCCGCCCGACAGCGGCGCCGCCTGTGGCAACGGCGCGCCGTACCGCTTCTTCGTCAACCGCACGCCGTTGTCGAAGAACATCGTGCTCGTCTACGAAGGCGGCGGCGCGTGCTGGGACCAGAACGCCTGCCTGGGCATCGGGCCGCTGTCGGCGTCGAACCCCGACGGCATCCCGCTCGACTACATGCAGCAGTTCAACATGGCAGCGGGCGGCCTGGTGACACCGTTCAGTTCACGCAACGACCCGTTCCAGAAGGTGCAGACGCAGTCGTGGAACATCGTCTACCTGCCGTACTGCACGGGCGACGTGCACAGCGGCAGCAAGGTCGTGGTCTATGGCGATGTCGACCCTGCGAACCCGCGCACGCAGTTCCACCGCGGCCAGGCCAACATCCGCGGCGCGGCAACCTGGCTGCGCGCCAACCTGGGCGCGCCCAAGGACATGCTGCTCACCGGCTTCTCGGCCGGTGGTGTCGGCTCCACCGTCACCTACGGCATCGTGCGTGACACCCTGCAGCCCAGCGGGCGCGCCTCGCTGCTGGCCGACTCGGGGCCGCTGAACCAGGCACCGCGCGGTGGCGACCCGGCGGTCTACCCGTCGCTGCCGATGCACGAGAAGATCCGCGTCTCGTGGGGGCTGGACGAGCCCGGCGGTCTGGTGGCCACCTACGCCGGCAGCCTGCCGTCGTTCAACCCCGACAACCTCGGCTCGGTGAACGGCGCGCTGGCGCAGCGTTACCCCGAAGACCGCTTCACCTTCCTCGCCTTCCAGTCCGACACCAACTTCTCGGCCTTCAGCTACCAGAAGTTCTACGACGACATCTCGAACGCGCCGAACGACTTCGTGCGCCGGCAACGCCTGCTGGAACGCTGGCAGCCCGACCTGTCAGCGTGGGTGGCCGACCTGCAGCTCTACGGCAACGTCGCCTACCACCTGCCGTTCTTCCGCAACTTCAACCAGTCGCACTGCCTGACCATCATCGACTTCTCGGGCACCGGCATCGAAGAGGTTGGCATCGCCGACCTGTCGGTCGTCGTCGACAGCACACTCGACCGCGGCCCGCTGCAGCGCAACGTCGAAGCCGACCACGTGAGCGACTACTTCCAGCCGCTCAGCGCCGCGATCAGGCTCTTCAAACTGATCGAACGCCTGCTGGGCTAGATAATGGTGGCGTGAAGCAGGCCAGACCGCCGCCGGTGCGAACGTGGAAACACGGCACGGGAGGAAGGTCCGGACTGCACAGGGCAGCGTAGCAGCTAACGGCTGTCCACCGCGAGGTGAGGATCAGAGCAACAGAGACGAGTCAAGGCAGGGTTCCCGTCACGGGTGTTCTGTCAGGCGCCAGCGCAAGCTGGCAAGGCCGTGCGGCTTGCCGCGCGGCACCGGGCGCAAGCCCGGTCCTGGCAGCCACCCAAGGCGGGGCAAAGCCCCGCCTTGGGTGAAACGGGCAATCTCTACGCGCAGCAATACCAAGTAGGCCGGCGTTGATGTGGCCCGCAGAGCCGGCGGGTAGGTAGCACCGAGCCGGTGGGCGACCACCGGCCCAGAGGAATGGCGGTCACGGCGGGGCTTCGCAAGAGGCGCCGCTGCACAGAATCCGGCCTATCGGCCTGCTTCACACTTTATTCAGGCACACGCAGCACATGCTGCGCCGTCCAGCGCAGCCCGGCGTCGGCAGCCGGCTGCAGCCGCATCGCCAGCGGGCCGCGGTCGGCGGCGGCCAGCGAGCGCCAGAGCACGTCGCCGGCGTTGCCCGCGTCGCCGTCGACGAAGAGCTGGCTCGTCAGCTCGCCGAACGTTGCATGGCGCAGCTTCACATGGATGTGCGGCGTGCGACCGGGGTAGGGCACGGGCTTGATCGTCAGGAAGCGCAGGTTGCCCTGGCGGTCGCTGCGTGCGCTGCCGAAGCCCTGGAAACCGGCGTCGAAACTGCCCGGCTCCTGCGCCACACGCGGGTGGCGGTACGCGGTGAGCGCGTCGCATTGCCAGATCTCGACCTCGACGCCGTCGATCACACGGCCCTGGGTGTCGGCCACACGCAGGGCCAGGCCCAGGTGTTCGCCTCGTGCGGTCAGCGTGCGGCCGCCCTGCTGCACATGCACGAGGTCGGCGTCCCAGTCGGTCCAGCGTTCGCGCCAACGCACAGGTGGGTAGAACGGGCCGTCGGTCATCGCGGCCAAGGCACGTTGCGACGAGGCCAGCGCAGGCGCCGCCACGCAGGCGGCCGAGGCCAGAAGCAGGTGGCGGCGGGCTTTGAGCATGGCGCCATTGAATCACCGCGGCCCAGGCCCCGTTAGACTGGGGGTTTCCCCAATCGATGAATCCCGACGCCCACACCCTCTGGCGCGGCCCGCGCTGGACGCTGGCCGTGCTGCTGGCCTGCCTGGGCATGCTGGGGCCGTTTTCGATCGACACCTACCTGCCGGCGTTTTCCGGCATCGCCACATCGATCGGCGCCACGCCGGTGCAGATGCAGCAGACGCTGTCGAGCTACCTGTTCGGCTTTGCGCTGATGAACCTGTTCCACGGCGCGCTCGCCGACAGCTTCGGCCGGCGGCCGGTGGTGTTGTGGGGCGTGGCGCTGTTCACGCTGGCCTCGGTGGGCTGCGCGCTGTCGAACTCGATCGGGTGGCTCGTCTTCTTCCGCGCGCTGCAAGGCATGTCGGCCGGGGCCGGCATCGTGGTTTCGCGCGCCATCATCCGCGACATGTTCCCGCCCGCTGACGCGCAGCGGGTGATGTCGCAGGTGACGATCTACTTCGGCGTCGCGCCCGCCATCGCGCCGATGGTCGGCGGCTTCCTCTTCGTGCACAGCAACTGGCACGCGATCTTCTGGTTCCTGGCGCTGGTGGGCGCACTGCTGTGGCTGGCGAACTGGCGCGCACTGCCCGAAACCCTGCACCGCGACGCGGCCCAGTCCTTCGACGTGCGCAACCTGCTGCGCGGCTATTGGCAGATGGGCAAGAGCCCGCGTTTCATGATGCTGGTGCTGGCCAGCGGCGTGCCGTTCAACGGCATGTTTCTCTACGTACTGTCGACGCCGGTGTTCCTGGGTGAACACCTGCACCTGGGCCCGGGCCAGTTCTTCTGGTTCTTCGTGCTCAGCATCGGCGGCATCATGGGCGGGGCCTGGTGCTCGGGGCGGCTGGCCGGGCGCATCAAGCCGCAGCACCAGGTGCGGCATGGTTTCGTCATCATGCTCGTGGTGTCGTTGCTGAACGTGACGCTGAACCTGCTGTTCGAGCCGCACGTGGCCTGGGCGCTGCTGCCGATTGCCGGCTTTTCGTTCGGCTGGGCGCTGATGGTGCCGGTGGTGACGCTGATGGTGCTGGACCTGGTGCCCGAACGCCGCGGCATGGCGTCTTCGGTGCAGGCCTGCGTCGGCAGCCTGGCCAACGGCCTGGTGGCGGGCGTGATCGCGCCGCTGGTGATGCACTCCACCGTGGCGCTGGCGCTGACCTCGTTGGCGATGCTGGGCATCGGCATCGTGGCCTGGCTCTGGGTGAAACCGCGGCTCGACTGATTCAAGCCCGGCGGGGCGGCGCCGATATCGAGGGTGGAGCCCCGCCATGACACACCTTCGTACGCCCCGCCTTTTCACCCTGCTGCCGCTGGCTGCCGCACTGGTCGTCGCCCTGGGCTTTGCGCCCGCCGCGCAAGCCAACGGGCCGGAACACGCGGTGGCCGCGCCGGCGAAGTCGATCAAGCCGGCGGCCTTGCAGCCGCTGACGAAGATGGCGGCCGAACCCGACCCGATGGACAAGCTGCGCGACCGCCTCGCCGAGAAGCTGGGCGCACAGCCGGCACCCGAGAGCAAGGGCAACGTCGTGCGTGTCGTCGCCAAACCCGGCGCCGAGACAGCGGCGCCGGCCAAACACGCTGCCGCGGCGAAAAAGGCCGCACCCGGCCATGGCGTCGCGCACTGGGACTACAAAGGCGAAGCCGGCCCGGCCGCCTGGGGCGGACTGAAGGCCGAGTTCTCGCTCTGCGGCAGCGGCAAGCGGCAGAGCCCGATCGACATCCGCGACGGCATCGCGGTCGACCTGGAACCGGTGCAGTTCGACTACCGCGCCGGCGCTTTCCGCGTCATCGACAACGGCCACACGGTCCAGGTCAACGTCGCCTCGGGCAACTTCATCAACGTCGCCGGGCGGCGGTGGGAACTGGTGCAGTTCCACTTCCACCGCCCGTCTGAAGAACGCATTGACGGCCGCCAGTTCGACATGGTCGCGCACCTGGTCCACAAGGACAGCGACGGCAAGCTCGCCGTGGTGGCCGTGCTGCTGGACCGCGGCAGCATCCAGCCCATCATCCAGACGGTCTGGAACAACCTGCCGCTGGAGAAGGGCGAAGAGTCGTCCAGCCGGGCGGTGATCGACCTCAACCACCTTCTCCCACCGGACCGCCGCTATTTCACCTACATGGGTTCGCTGACGACGCCGCCGTGCAGCGAAGGTGTGCTCTGGATGGTGATGCGCCAGCCGGTGCCGGTGTCGCAAGAGCAGATCGACATCTTCGCGCGCCTGTACCCGATGAACGCACGCCCGGTGCAGCAGGCCTCGGGCCGGCTGATCAAGCAGAGCCAGTAGGCTTGTTCTTGCCGTCCGCCTGCCTGCCAACCAGCAGCAGCGCCGGCCACAACCACAGGCTCAACAGCCACAAGACCACCCGGCCCGCGCTCAGCGGCCGGGTTTCGTGCTTTGCCACCTTGGCAAACAGCACGCCAGCGCCCACCACCACGTAAAGCAGCAGCACGGCGTAGACCGCCACACGCTGGCCGTAGCTGTCGCCGAGCAGCGTGCCACCCCAGCTGCCGAGCAGTGCCGCCAGCGGCACCGAGAGCGCCAAAGCCAGCGCCACACCCGCGAGAGCGTGCCGCAGTTTCCACAGCGGATCGTTTTCGTGGATCAAAGTGGGAGGGCGCCAGCCGCACTCATCTCACAAAGCACTTTTAGACCACCTTTCAAGTCCTTCATTTTGAAGGACTTTTTGTTGCGCATTCAACTTGCAGGACAAATTGTAAGTCCTTGATTTGATTGATTTTTCAGCGCGCGCAGCATTGACCCGAGAGCATCGCTCCGTGTTAAAGTGGTGAAAAGTAGATTTTGGTGGGATAGGACACGTGCCTTCATTTGCCTTCCGGGGTGGTCCGGTACTGACGCTGGACGCGAAAGGACGCTTGATCGTCCCTTCGCGGTACCGCGACGTGCTCGTGTCCACCGTGGCTGGCCAGATGGTGGTCTCGAAGAACCATGCCGGTTGTCTGACGCTGTTTCCGCGCCCTGTGTGGGACGCCTTCGAAGCCGAACTGGCGCGGCTGCCGATGAAACACGAAGGCTGGCGCCGGCTGTACATCGGCAGTGCCACCGATGTCGACATCGACAGCGCGTCGCGTGTGCTCGTGCCGCCCGAGTTGCGGGCGTGGGCGGGGCTGGAGCGCGAAGTGGTGTTCATGGGTGTCGGCGACAAGTTCGAATTGTGGGACAAGGCGCGCTACGAAGCCGGTGAAGCCCTCACCATCGCTGCCGGCTTGCCCGAAGAGCTGCAGAACAAGGTCTCGGGATGACCCCCGGCGCGCAACGAGCATGGCAGCACACCACCGTTTTGCTCACCGAAGCCGTTCAGGCGCTGGTGACGCATTCGGACGGTGTCTACGTCGACGGCACCTTCGGCCGCGGCGGCCACTCGCGTGCCGTGCTGGCGCAGCTGGCGCCAGCCGGCAAGCTCGTCGCGTTCGACAAGGACCCCGAAGCGCTGGCCGAGGCGGCGAGCATCGCCGACCCGCGTTTCGTCATCTGCCACGACAGCTTCGCCGCCATGCGCGAACAGCTGCAGGCCTTGGGCATCCAGAAGGTCGACGGCGTGCTGCTCGACCTGGGTGTCAGTTCGCCGCAGATCGACAACCCCGAGCGTGGGTTCAGCTTCCGCTTCGACGCGCCGCTGGACATGCGCATGGACACGACCCGTGGTGAAACCGCCGCGGACTTCCTGGCCCGCGCCGACGAGCGCCAACTTGCACAGGTGATCCGCGACTATGGGGAAGAACGGTTTGCTCTACAGATTGCAAAGGCGGTTGTTGCTCGCCGGCAGGGCGGGGATCAGCTTCGAACCACTGCAGAACTATCCGCGCTCGTGGCTCGTGCAGTCAAAACCCGCGAGCCGGGCCAGGACCCTGCAACGCGCACATTTCAAGCTCTTCGGATTTTCGTCAACGCCGAGCTTGAGGCGCTCGAACAAGGCCTGAAGGCCGCGCTGGACCTGCTGGCCCCGGGCGGACGACTGGTCGTGATCAGCTTCCATTCACTGGAAGACCGCATCGTGAAGACCTTCATCACGCGGCACAGCCGCGACGAAGTGGACCGCCGTGCACCGATGGCGCCGCCGAAGGCGCTGAAGCTGCAGTCGCTGGGGCGCGTGAAGCCCGACTACAGCGAGGTGCTGGCGAACCCGCGTGCACGCTCGGCGGTGATGCGTGTGGCCGAACGCACCGAGGTGCCGGCGTGACGAAGCTGAATTTCCTGCTGCTCATTGCGCTGCTCGGCAGCGCTTTGGTACTGGTGCGCACGTCTTACGAAGGCCGGCGCTTGTTCGCTGCGCTCGATCGCGCGCGCAACGAACAGAAGCAGCTCGACATCGACTACAAACGCCTCGACGCCGAACGCCAGGCGCAGGCCACGCACCTGCGCGTCGAGAAGGTCGCACGCGAAAAGCTGCAGATGCGCACTGCAACGCCGGCCGTCACGCAGTACGTCGGTGATCGCCCGGCCGCGGCGTCGGAGGCCCCACGATGAACGCGCCCCGCAACGGCAACACCAGCGTGCGCAGCGTCAACTACGCCACCAGCCCGCTGCTGGCGAGCAAGACACCACCCTGGCGTTCGCGTTTCGTCGTCTTCATGGTCGGGCTGGCCTTCCTGGTGCTGCTGGGCCGTGCGGTCTGGGTGCAGATCGTCGGCGCCGACTTCTACCAGAAGCAGGGCGAAAAACGCTACGCGCACCAGCTCGACCTGCCGGCCAGCCGCGGCCGTGTGCTCGACCGCAATGGCCTCGTGCTGGCCACCAGCGTGCCCGCGCCCAGCGTCTGGGCGATCCCGAAAGACTTCCAGGCCGACAGCGCGCAGCGCAAGGCGCTGGCGAAGACACTCGGCATGACAAGCGCCGAGCTGGGCAGCAAACTCGACGGCAGCCCCAATTTCGCCTGGCTGCGCCGCCAGGTCGAAGACCCGGTGTGGGCGGCGGTGAAGGAACTCGGCATCAAGGGCGTCTACCAGGTGCGCGAATACAAGCGCCGGTATCCGGAAGGCGAGGCCGCTGCGCACGTGGTCGGTTTCACCAACGTCGAAGACAAGGGCCAGGAAGGCATCGAACTGCGTTTCCAGAAGGAACTGCAGGGCCGCGACGGCGCCCGCGCCGTGGTGAAGGACCGCCTGGGCCGTGTCATCGAAGACATCGGCGACCAGACCGACCCCGTCAACGGCCAGGACATCACACTCGCCCTCGACTCCAAGGTGCAGTTTTTCGCCTACCAGCGCATCCGTGACGCGGTGATCGAGCAGAACGCCAAGGCCGGCAGCGTGGTGGTGCTGGACGCCGTCAGCGGCGAGGTGCTGGCACTCGCCAACTACCCCAGCTACAACCCCGGGGAACGCAGCCACCTCAGCGGTGGCCAGCTGCGCAACCGCGCGTTGACCGACACCTTCGAGCCCGGCTCGACGATGAAACCCTTCATCGCTGCGTTGGCGATGGAGACCGGGCGTGTGACGCCGCAGACGCGTTTTGACACCTCGCCCGGCCGCATCACCATCACCGGTTCGACCATCAACGACTCGCACCCGCATGGTGTGCTGACCGTGGCCGAGATCATCCAGAAGAGCAGCAATGTCGGCACCGTCAAGATGGCGATGCAGATGCAGCCGCGCGAGATGTGGGACCTGTACACCCAGGTCGGTTTCGGCCAGAAGCCGCAGCTGGATTTCCCCGGTGTCGTCACCGGCCGGCTGCGCCCGTACAAGACCTGGCGGCCGATCGAACAGGCGACGATGAGCTACGGCTACGGGCTGTCGACCAGCCTGTTTCAGCTGGCGCGCGCCTACACCGTGTTTGCGCGCGACGGCGATGTCGTCGCACCGAGCATGCTGCGCCAGGAACACGGCGCCGCCGGCCCGCGCGTGTTCAAGACCGAAACCGTGCTGGCGATCCGCGAGATGCTGCAGGCGGCCGCAGGCCCGGGCGGCACCGGCCCGAAGGCGCAGGCCATCGGCTATTCGGTGGGCGGCAAGTCGGGCACGGCGCGCAAGCAGGAAGGCAAGGGCTACGGCAACAAGTACCGCGGCTGGTTCGTCGGCATCGCGCCGGCGAAGAACCCGCGCATCGTCGTCGCGGTGCTGGTCGACGAACCCGGCAAGGGTGTGTTCTTCGGCGGCGATGTCGCAGCACCGGTGTTCAGCCAGGTGGTGCAGAACACGCTGCGCATGATGAACGTGCCGCCGGACATCGACGTCAAGGCGCAGATCGTCAGCAAGCCCGTGCCGGCCGAGACGGAGAGCTTTTAGACCATGCCGCTCACCCGCCTGAAATCCCCGGAAGCCGCGGCGCGCTGGCTGTCGTCGTGGGTCACCGGCACGCTGCGCACCGACAGCCGCCAGGTCCAGCCCGGCGACGCCTTCATCGCCTGGCCGGGTTATGCCAACGATGGCCGGCGCTTCGTTGCGCAGGCGTTGGTCTCGGGGGCCTCGACCTGCCTGGTCGAGGCCGAAGGCATCGAAGTCTTTGGCTTCGACGACGCACGCATCGCCGCGCTGCCGGGGCTGAAGGCGGCCACCGGCGGCATCGCCCATGCCTACTTCGGCGAGCCGAGCAACACACTGCAGATCGTCGCAACCACCGGCACCAACGGCAAGACGAGCACGGCGTGGTGGACGGCGCAGGCGCTGACGCTGCTGGGCCGGCGTTGTGGCGTGATGGGCACGCTGGGCGTTGGCGAGCCGGGCGCCGTCGATTACACCGGCCTGACGACACCCGACCCGGTGACGCTGCATGCCGCGTTCCGCCGTTTCGCCGACCAGGGTTTCGCCGCCTGTGCACTGGAGGCGTCGTCGATCGGCATCGTCGAACACCGGCTGGCCGCAACGAAGATCGATGTCGCGCTGTTCACCAACTTCACGCAGGACCACCTGGACTACCACGGCAGCATGGAGGCCTACTGGGCGGCCAAGCGCGAACTCTTTGCCTGGCCAGGGCTGAAGGCGGCCGTGATCAATGTCGACGACGCGCAAGGCGCGACGCTGGCGGCGGAACTCGGCGCGCTCGCCAGGCCCGACATCTGGACCGTCTCGGCGCAGAGCAGCGCCAGGCTGCGCGCCGAGCAAGTACGCTACATCGACGGCGGCCTCGCATTCGAGCTGCGCGAAGGCGACACCACCGTGCCGGTGCGCAGCACGCTGATCGGCGACTACAACGTGCACAACCTGCTGGTCGTGCTCGGCGGCCTGCGTGCCCTGGGCCTGCCGCTGGCCGATGCCGCCGCCGTGGTGCCGCAGCTGACGGCGGTGCCCGGCCGCATGCAACGCCTCGGCGGCACCGGGCCCGAAGTGGTGGTCGACTACGCCCACACGCCCGACGCGCTCGACAAGGTGCTGCAGGCGCTGCGTGCACTGGCCACGGCGCGTGGCGGCGAACTCTGGTGCGTGTTCGGCTGCGGCGGCGACCGCGACGCGACCAAGCGGCCGCTGATGGGCGCGATCGCCGAACGCGGCGCCGACCATGTGGTGGCCACCAGCGACAACCCGCGCGGCGAGGCGCCCGACTTCATTCTGGCGCAGATCCTCGTCGGCGTCGTCGGCCACGACGATGTCGCCGTCATCGAAGACCGGCGCGAGGCCATCGCCCATGCCGTGTCGGCGGCAGCCGCCAACGACGTCATCCTGCTTGCAGGCAAGGGCCACGAGGACTACCAGGAAGTGCGTGGTGTGCGCCTGCCCTTCAGCGACGAGACGGAGGCCCGCGCCGCGCTGGCGCGGCGCCCTTCCGATGACGCGGCACTGGCGCCGAGGTCCGCATGCTGACGCTGCAACAAGCCCAGGCCTTGCTGCCCGGCGCGGTGCTGGTGGGCCGCGGCGACATCGCGTTCGAACGGGTGCACAGCGACACCCGCTCGCTGCGCACCGGCGACCTGTTCGTCGCACTGCGCGGCGAAAAATTCGACGCCCACGACTTCCTGCCGCAAGCCTTCGAAGCCGGCGCCGTAGCGGCGCTCGCCGAAGAAGGGCTGGACGCCACACGCCCCGGCCTGCAGGTGGCGCAGACACTGCAGGCGCTGCAGACCCTGGCGGCAGGCTGGCGCCGGCCCTTCACGCTGCCGCTGGTGGCGGTGACCGGCAGCAACGGCAAGACCACCGTGACGCAGATGGTTGCGAGCATGCTGCGCGCGGCCTTCGGCGACGCCGCGTTTGCGACCCAGGGCAACCTGAACAACCACATCGGCGTGCCGCTGACGCTGCTGCGCCTGGGTGCCACGCACAAGGCAGGTGTCATCGAACTCGGCATGAACCACCCAGGCGAGATCGGGCTGCTGGCGGCGCTGTCGAAGCCGACGATCGCACTCGTCAACAACGCGCAGCGCGAACACCAGGAGTTCATGGCGACCGTGGAAGCCGTGGCGCGCGAAAACGGCGCGGCCATCAGCGCCTTGCCTGCGGACGGCACGGCGGTGTTCCCGGCCGACGACAACTTCACGCCGCTGTGGCGTGAACTCGCCGGCACCCGCCGGGTATTGACGTTTGCACTCGACGGCGCTGCCGACATCACCGCGCAGGCCACGTGGCAGCGTGTGCACTGGGCGTTGACGCTGCACACGCCGCAAGGCAGCACGACGACGACAATGCGTCTGGCCGGCCGCCACAACGTCAAGAACGCACTCGCGGCTGCAGCCTGCGCGCTGGCCGCCGGCGCGCCGCTGGCGGCGGTGGCACAAGGCCTGGCGGCCTTCGAGCCGGTGTCGGGCCGTTCGCAGGCCACGCTGCTGAAGATCGCCGGCCGCGAGGTCACGCTGGTCAACGACAGCTACAACGCCAACCCCGACTCGGTGCTCGCCGCCATCGACGTGCTGGCCGCGCTGCCGGCCCCGCGTTGGCTGGTGCTGGGCGACATGGGCGAGGTGGGCGAGCGTGGCCCCGAATTCCACGCCGAGGTCGGCGCTGCGGCACGCGCCAAGGGCATCGAGACCGTCTGGACGGCCGGCACGCTCTCGGCCCACATGCTGGCGACACGCCACTTTGCCGATGCCGCCGCGGTGGTGGCGGCCTTGCACGAGGCGCCGCCGGCGGCGTCGGTGCTGATCAAGGGTTCGCGGTTCATGAAGATGGAGCAGGTCGTGCAGGCCTTGTCGCTGATGCAGGAAGGAGCGGCCTGATGCTGCTCGCCCTGAGCCAGCTGCTGACCCAGCTCTACCCCGAGCAGCTGGGTTTCCTGCGCGTCTTCCAGTACCTGACGTTCCGCGCCGTGCTGGCGGCGATGACCTCGCTGCTGATCGGCCTGAGCTTCGGGCCCTGGGTCATCCGCCGCCTCACCGAACTGAAGATCGGCCAGCCGATCCGCGAATACGGTGTGCAAGGCCACATCGCCAAACGCGGCACGCCGACGATGGGCGGTGTGCTGGTGCTGATCGGCATCGGCGTCAGCACCTTGTTGTGGTTCGACTGGAGCAACCGCTTCGTCTGGATCGTGATGGTCGTGACCTTCGGCTTCGGCGCCATCGGCTGGGCCGACGACTGGCGCAAGGTCGTGAAGAAAGACCCCGAGGGCATGCGCTCGCGCGAGAAGTTCTTCTGGCAAAGCCTGATCGGCCTGATCGCCGCGCTCTACCTCGCTTTCAGCGTTTCCGAGACCTCGAACCTGCGTGTGCTGGAACTCTTTCTGCGCTGGGTGACCAGCGGCTTCTCGAACGAGTTGCCGCCCAAGGCCGACCTGATGGTGCCGTTTTTCAAGACGGTGAGTTACCCGCTGGGCGTGTTCGGCTTCATCGCCTTGAGCTGGTTCGTCATCGTCGGCGCCAGCAACGCGGTGAACTTCACCGACGGGCTCGACGGCCTGGCCATCATGCCGGTGGTGATGGTGGGCTCGGCGCTCGGCATCTTTGCGTACATCACCGGCAATGCGGTGTTCAGCCGCTACCTGCTGTTCCCGCACATCCCGGGCTCGGGTGAGCTGCTGGTGTTCTGCGCGGCACTGGCCGGGGCTGGCCTCGCCTTTCTGTGGTTCAACGCCAACCCGGCGCAGGTGTTCATGGGCGACGTGGGCGCGCTGTCGCTCGGCGGTGCGCTGGGTACGGTTGCCGTCATCACACGCCAGGAGATCGTGCTCGGCATCATGGGCGGCATCTTCGTCGCCGAAGCCTTGAGCGTGATGGTCCAGGTGGTCTGGTTCAAGTACACGAAGAAGAAGACCGGCACTGGCCGCCGCGTCTTTCTGATGGCGCCGCTGCACCACCACTTCGAGAAGAAGGGCTGGACCGAGACCCAGGTGGTCGTGCGCTTCTGGATCATCACGATGCTGCTGTGCCTGGTCGGCCTGGCGAGCTTGAAGCTGCGATGAACGAGACCGTGCAACACACCGTGCTCATCCTCGGCCTTGGCGACAGTGGCCTGGCGATGGCGCGCTGGTGCACGGGCCGCGGCTTCGCCGTGCGCGTCTGGGACTCGCGCGACGCGCCGCCCGCTGCCGAAGCGCTGGCCACCGATTGCCCCGAGGCACAGCGCCTGGCAGGCGAACTGACGCCGGCGCAGCTGGAAGGTGTCGACCGGGTGCTGAAGAGCCCCGGCCTGTCGCCCTACGACCCACGCATCGCGCCGGTGATGCAGGAAACACGTTTCCGCGGCCTGCCGGTGCAGGGTGAACTGGAGTTGTTCACGCAGGCGCTGGCGGCGATCGAAGGCTACGCGCCCAAGGTGCTGGCCATCACCGGCACCAACGGCAAGACCACCACCACGGCGATGACGGCGCTGCTGGTCGAACGCACCGGCAGGAAGGTGGCGGTGGCCGGCAACATCGGGCCGACGATGCTGGACACGCTGGCGGCGTGTGCCAGCGATCTGCCCGACGTTTGGGTGCTCGAACTCAGCAGCTTCCAGCTCGACGGTGTCGCCGGTTTCGAGCCGGCCGCCGCGACGGTGCTGAACATCACCCAGGACCATCTCGACTGGCATGGCAGCATGCCGGCCTACGTCGCAGCCAAGGCACGTGTGTTTGGTGCCAACGCCGTGATGGTGATCAACCGCGACGACGCGGCTGTCGAAGCGCTGGTGCCGGCGCCGATCCCCGTCAAGGGCAAGGGCAAGCCGATCGAACGCGAGGTGCTGCGCTTCGGCCTCGATGCGCCGCGCCGGCCGGGCGACTTCGGCCTCGTCACCGAAAACGGCATGGCCTGGCTGGTGCGCGCGCTGCCCGGCGACGAAACGATCAAGCGCAAGAAGGACGAAGAAGAAGAAATCCATCTGCAGCGCCTGATGCCTGCCGACGCCTTGCGTGTGCGCGGCCGCCACAACGCCGCCAACGCACTCGCTGCGTTGAGCCTGGCCACGGCCATCGGCTGCCCGCTGGCGCCGATGCTGCACGGCCTGCGCGAATACGCCGGCGAACCGCACCGCGTCGAGTGGATCGCCACGGTCGACGAGGTCGAGGCCTTCGACGACAGCAAAGGCACGAACGTCGGCGCCACGGTGGCTGCACTCGAAGGCCTGGGCGCCGACAAAACCCCGGCGAAGCTGATCGTCATCCTCGGCGGCGACGGCAAGGGCCAGGACTTCGCACCGCTGGCGTTGCCGTTGCAGCGCTACGCCCGCGCGGTCGCCACCATCGGCCGCGACGCCGCGGCGATCGAAGCCGCGATCCGTGCCGAGGGCGGCGTCGCGTTGCGTCGCCACGAAACGCTGGAGGCCGCCGTCGCCTGGTGCTTCGCACAGGCTGAACCCGGCGACGCCGTGCTGCTGAGCCCGGCCTGCGCCAGCCTCGACATGTTCCGCAACTACGCCCACCGCGCCGAGGTTTTCGTCAGCGCGGTGCAGGCCTACGCACAAGAGCGAGGCCAGGTATGAACATGGTGTCGGTCAGCGCGATCAAGGGCTGGTGGGCGGCGCGCCAGGAGCAGCGTGTCGGCAGCCTGCCCGTGCGCGACAGCATCGACGCCGGCGGCGCCCGCCCGGCACGCCTGCTCGCCTTCGACCAGGCGCTGGTCGCGGTGGTGGGCACGCTGCTGGCGCTGGGTTTGGTGATGGTGTATTCGGCCTCGGTCGCCTTGCCCGACAACCCGAAGTTCGCCAGCTACGCGCACAACTTCTTCCTCACACGCCACCTGTTCTTCCTGGCCATCGGCGCCGTCGTCGCGCTGGCCGTCGTGCAGGTGCCGGTGGCGTTCTGGGAGAAACACGCGCCGCTGATCTTCGTCGGCACGCTGCTGCTGCTGGTGCTGGTGCTGGTGCCCTTCATCGGCAAGGTGGTGAACAACTCGCGCCGCTGGATCCCGCTGGGCGTGCTGAACTTCCAGCCCAGTGAACTGGCGAAGCTGGCGATTGCGATGTACGCGGCCAGCTACATGGTGCGCAAGATGGACGTGAAGGAGAACTTCTTCAAGGCCGTCTGGCCGATGGTGGTGGCGGTGTTTTTCATCGGCCTGCTGCTGCTGCGCCAGCCCGACATGGGCGCTTTCATCGTCATCGCCACCATCGCGATGGGCATCCTGTTCCTGGGCGGCGTCAACGGCCGCATGTTCTTCCTGATCGCAGCGGTGGCGGTGGCGGCGTTTGCCACCATCATCGCCTTCGACGACCTGCGCCGCACCCGCATCCTCGCCTACCTGGATCCGTGGAACCCGGCCTATGCACAGGGCAAGGCCTACCAGCTGACGCACTCGCTCATCGCCTTCGGCCGCGGTGAAATCTTCGGCCAGGGCCTGGGCGCCAGCGTCGAGAAGCTGCACTACCTGCCCGAGGCGCACACCGACTTTTTGCTCGCGGTGATCGGCGAAGAACTCGGTTTTATCGGAGTCGCTGTGGTCATCGTGCTGTTCTTCTGGCTGACGCGCCGCATCTTCATGATCGGCCGCCAGGCCATCGCACTCGACCGTGTCTTCGCCGGGCTGATGGTGCAAGGCATCGGCATCTGGATGGGGGCGCAGGCCTTCATCAACATGGGCGTGAACCTGGGTGTCCTGCCGACCAAGGGGCTGACGCTGCCGCTGATGAGCTACGGCGGTTCGGCGATCCTGATGAACCTGGTGGCGATGGCCATCGTGGTGCGCGTGGACATCGAGTCCAGAGCGATGATGCGCGGAGGGCAGGGATGAGCCACCTCGTGATCATGGCGGCAGGCACCGGCGGCCACATCATCCCGGGCCTGGCCGTGGCGTCGGAAATGCAACGCCGCGGCTGGAGCGTCAGCTGGCTGGGCACCGCCGCCGGCATGGAGAACAAGCTCGTGCCGCCGACTGGCATTGCCATCGACACCATCGCCTTCTCCGGCCTGCGCGGCAAGAACCTGGTCGAAACGGCGCTCGGCGGCCTGCGGCTGCTGAAAGCCTTCTGGGACTGCCTGGCCATCCTGCGCCGCCGCGGCGCCAATGCCGTGCTCGGCATGGGCGGCTACGTCTGTTTCCCCGGCGGGCTGATGGCCAGCCTGCTGAACAAACCGCTGGTGCTGGTGAATGCCGATGCGGCGCTGCTGCTCAGCAACAAGTCGCTGCTGCCGGTGGCCGACAAGGTGGCCTTCGGTTTCGACGGCGCCGCCGCGGCGAAGACCAAGCAGGCTGTCGTCACCGGCAACCCGGTGCGCGCCGCCATCGAGGCCTTGCCAGCCCCGGCCGAACGTTATGCCGGCCGCAGCGGCCCGCTGCGGCTGCTGGTGGTGGGTGGCAGCCTGGGCGCGAAGGTGCTGAACGAAACGCTGCCGGCGGCGCTGGCGCTGCTGCCTGCAGAGCAGCGGCCGCTGGTCACGCACCAGACCGGCAACGCGCACTTCGACGCCGTCAGCCGAGCCTACGACCAGGCCGGTGTCGCCGCCGACGTGCTGCCTTTCATCGACGACATGCCGGCGCGGCTGGCACAGTGCGACCTGATGGTCTGCCGCGCCGGCGCCATCACCGTCAGCGAACTCTGCGCCGGCGGCGTGCCGGCGCTGCTGGTGCCGCTGATCGTCAGCACCACGAGCCACCAGCGCGACAACGCCGAATACATGGCGCGACACGGGGCCGCGGTGCATCTGCCGCAGGCGCAGATGACGGCGCAGACATTGGCCGATGCATTGCGGCCCCTGAATCGTGATGCCTTGCAAACGATGGCCACCAAGGCCCGCGCGCTCGCCCGGCCACAAGCCGCAGCGCGTGTCGCCGACCTGATCGAAGGGCTGATGAAGCCATGAAACACGCCGTCAAGCAGATTCACTTCGTCGGCATCGGCGGTGCCGGCATGAGCGGCATCGCCGAGATCCTGCACAACCTGGGTTACCGCGTCAGCGGTTCCGACCAGAGCGACGGCGCCGTCACGCAGCGCCTGGCCGCCCTGGGCCTGCGCATCGCCATCGGCCATGCGGCGGAGAACATCGAAGGCGCGGACGCCGTGGTCACGTCCACGGCGGTGCGCAGCGACAACCCCGAGGTCATCGCGGCCCGCGCCAAACGCATTCCGCTGGTGCCGCGCGCGTTGATGCTGACCGAGCTGATGCGGCTGAAACAAGGCATCGCGATCGCCGGCACCCACGGCAAGACCACCACCACCTCGCTGGTGGCGAGCGTGCTGCACGAAGCCGGGCTCGACCCGACGTTCGTCATCGGCGGCAAGCTGGTCAGCGCCGGTGCCAATTCCCGCCTGGGCTCGGGCGACTACATCGTGGTGGAGGCCGACGAAAGCGACGCCTCGTTCCTGAACCTGATGCCGGTGATGGCGGTGGTGACCAACATCGACGCCGACCACATGGAGACCTACGGCCACGACCTCAGCAAGCTGCGTGGCGCGTTTGTCGACTTCGTGCACCGCATGCCGTTCTACGGCGCCGCCATCCTGTGCGGCGACGACCCCGGCGTGAAGGCCATCATGCCGATGCTGTCGCGGCCCATCGTCAGCTACGGCCTCGGGGAAGAGGTGATGGTGCGTGCCGTCGACGTTGTCGCCCTACCCGGCGGCCAGATGATGTTCACCGTGCAGCGGCGCAACGGCGTGCAGATGCCCGACCTGGCGATCACGCTGAACCTGCCCGGCGTGCACAACGTGCTGAACGCACTGGCGGCGATTGCGGTGGCGATGGAGCTCGAACTGCCCGATGCGCCGACCGTGCGTGCGCTCGCCGGCTTCACCGGCGTCGGCCGGCGCTTCCAGCGTTATGGCGAGCTGCCGGCGCAAGCGGGCGGCCATTTCACGCTGATCGACGACTACGGCCACCACCCGGTGGAGATGGCCGCCGTGCTGTCTGCCGCACGCGGCGCCTTCCCCGGCCGCCGCCTCGTGCTGGCCTTCCAGCCGCACCGCTACACCCGCACCCGCGACTGCTTCGAAGACTTCGTGAAAGTGATGGGCCGGGCCGATGCGGTGCTGCTGACCGAGGTCTATTCGGCCGGCGAAAGCCCCATCGTCGCGGCCGACAGCCGCGCGCTGGCGCATGCGCTGCGCGTGGCCGGCAAGGTCGACCCGGTGTTCGTCGACGACGTGGCCGAGCTGCCTGCAGCCATCGCCGACTTCGCGCGCGACGGCGATGTCGTCATCGCGATGGGTGCGGGTTCGATGGGTGGTGTGCCGCAGAAGGTGGTCGATCTGGTGGGGGGCGCGGCATGAGCCTCGGCAAAGTGGCGGTGTTGATGGGTGGCACGAGTGCCGAACGCGAGGTCTCGCTGATGTCGGGCACCGGCGTGCTGAAAGCCCTGCAATCGCAGGGCGTGGACGCCCACGCCTTCGACCCGTCGCAACGTGCACTCGTCGAACTGAAACAAGAGGCCTTCGAGCGTGTCTTCATCGCGCTGCACGGCCGCCACGGCGAAGACGGCACGGTGCAGGGCGCGCTGGAACTGCTGGGCATTCCGTACACCGGCTCGGGCGTGATGGCCAGCGCGATTGCGATGGACAAGGTGATGAGCAAGCGCATCTTCGTCGCCGAAGGCCTGCCAACGCCGCGCTGGCAGGTGCTGGCCGCCGGCGAACAGTCTCGCGAGGCCGTGATCGCGGTGCCGGACGCACTCGGCCTGCCGCTGATCGTGAAACCGCCGCACGAAGGTTCGTCCATCGGCATCAGCAAGGTCGAGGGCTATTCGCAGATGCAGGCCGCCGTGCAGCTGGCCGCGCAGTACGACCCCGAGGTGCTGTGCGAGGAATTCATCGCCGGCATCGAGGTCACCTGCGCCGTGCTCGGCAGTGGCGCCGCAGCCCGTGCATTGCCGGTGATCCGCATCGACGCACCCGACGGCAACTACGACTTCGAGCACAAGTACTTCTCTGAGGACACCGGCTACCGCTGCCCGAGCGGCCTGCCGCCCGAAGAGGAAGCCGAGGTCCAGCGCCTGACACTCGCCGCCTACCGCGTGCTGGGCTGCCGCGGCTGGGGCCGGGCCGACCTGATGATCCGTGACGCGGACCGCAAGCCCTTCCTGCTGGAGATGAACACCAGCCCCGGCATGACCGGCCATTCGCTCGTTCCCATGGCCGCACGTGCCGCGGGCCTCAGCTACGAACAGCTCTGTGTGCAGCTGGTGGCCGGCGCCGCGCTCGACAGCACGCGGCCCGCATAACGACCATGGCCCGCAGCACCCCCATCACCCCGCAAGCACCGACGGCGCTGCCGCGGGACGTGCGCCTGATGAACGGCGTCGCCAGCGGCGTCTTCGTGCTGGTTGCAATGGGGCTGTTGGCGGCGCTGGTGCTGTGGCTGACACGGGCGCCGATGTTCACGTTGCGTGCGATCCAGCTCGACGGCGAACTCAGCCGCAACAGCGTCAACACCGTTCGTGCCAATGCGATGCCCCTGGTCAAGGGCAACTTCTTCAGCATCGATCTTCAGAAGACCCGAGAAGCCTTCCAGGCCGTGCCCTGGGTGCGCCAGGCGGTGGTGCGGCGGGTCTGGCCGAACCGGCTGCTGGTGCGCATCGAAGAACACCATGCCGCGGCACTGTGGCAGGGCCAGAACGAAAACGACAGCGGCAACGACCGCCTCGTCAACAACGTCGGCGAGGTCTTCGACGCCAACATCGGCGATGTCGAAGACGAAGGGCTGCCGCAGTTCAGCGGCCCCGACGGCACGTCGCCGCAGATGCTGGCGCTGTACCGCCGGCTGCAGCCGGTGCTGCAGCGGCTGGGTGTGGAGATCGACACGCTGCACCTGTCGGGCCGCGGCTCGTGGCGCGTCGAGCTCGACAGCGGCGCCACCGTCGAACTCGGCCGCGGCAGCGAAGACGAAGTGCTGGCGCGCAGCGAACGTTTTGTGCGCACCGTCAGCCAGGTGACGGGCCGCTACCGCCAGCCGCTGCTGTATGCCGACCTGCGCCACACCGACGGCTATGCGGTGCGGCTGCGAGGTGTCAGCACGACGACGCCCGCAGCGAAGACGATCAACTGAGGAAGACATGGCCAAGGACTACAAGGATCTCGTTTTCGGACTCGACATCGGCACCGCCAAGGTGATGGTCGTGGCCGCCGAGGTCATGCCCGACGGCGAACTGCGTGTGGCCGGCCTGGGCGTCGCCAGCACCCATGGCCTGAAGCGCGGCGTGGTGGTGAACATCGACGCCACGGTGCAAAGCATCCAGCAGGCGCTGAAAGAGGCCGAGATGATGGCCGACTGCAAGATCACCAGCGTCTACACCGGCATCACCGGCAGCCACATCCGCGGCCAGAACAGCACCGGCATGGTGATCGTGCGCGACAACCGCGAGGTGACGCCGGTCGACGTCAACCGCGTCGTCGAAACCGCGAAGGCGATCAACATCCCGAACGACCAGCGGCTGCTGCTGGTGGAGCCGCAGGAGTTCGTGATCGACGGCCACGAGGTCAAGGAACCCATCGGCATGAGCGGCAGCCGGCTTGAGGTGAAGGTGCACATCGTCACCGGTGCGCAGAGCGCGGCCGAGAACATCCTGAAGTGTGTGCGCCGCTGCGGGCTGGAAGTGGAGCGGCTGGTGCTGAACCCCAGCGCCAGCGCGGCCGCGGTGCTGACGGATGACGAAAAGAGTCTCGGCGTGGCCGTCGTCGACATCGGCGCCGGCACCACCGACGTGCAGATCTATACCGACGGTTCGGTCCGTCACACGGCCGTCATTCCGATTGCCGGTGACCTGATCACCAGCGACATCGCGATGGCGCTGCGCACGCCGACGAAAGACGCCGAAGAGATCAAGGTCGAATACGGCGTCGCGAAGCAGCTGCTGGCCGACCCGAGCGAACAGGTCGAAGTGCCGGGCCTGGGCGACCGCGCGCCGCGCATGCTGAGCCGGCAGGCGCTGGCCGGCGTGATCGAGCCGCGGGTCGAAGAGATCTTCTCGCTGGTGCACCAGGTCATCCGCGAAAGCGGCTACGAAGAGCTGCTGTCCAGCGGCATCGTCATCACCGGCGGCACGTCGGTGATGCCGGGCATGGTGGAACTTGGCGAAGACATTTTCCTGAAGCCGGTGCGGCGCGGCTTGCCGCTGTACCGATCGGCTTTGGGCGACATGGTGGCGAACCCGCGTTCGGCCACCGTCATGGGGTTGTTGGAGGAAGCCCGGCTGGCACGCCAGCGGGGCCACAAGGCGGCGGCGCAGGCGGGGTCGGTGACGACGCTGCTGGGCCGCGCGAAGGATTGGTTCCTTGGGAATTTCTGAAGAGAGAGGGGCTCAGCCCCCACACGTTTGGCAATGTTTTGTTTGGCAACTGCACATCACGCTAGGAGGCTCACATGCCCATCGAAATGATCGAAGAGTTTGACCAGGGCACGCAGATCAAGGTGATCGGCGTGGGCGGCGGCGGCGGCAACGCTGTCGAGCACATGATCTCGCAGGGCGTCCAGGGCGTGGACTTCGTCTGCGCGAACACCGACGCACAGGCGCTCAACCGCAGCGGCGCCAGCACGCTGGTGCAACTGGGCGCATCGGGCCTGGGCGCAGGCAGCAAGCCCGACGTGGGCCGCCACGCCGCCGAAGAGGCGGTGCAGCGCATCAAGGACGCCATCACCGGCGCGCACATGCTGTTCATCACCGCCGGCATGGGCGGCGGCACGGGTACGGGTGCCGCACCGGTGATCGCCCGTGTGGCCAAGGAGATGGGCATCCTGACCGTCGGCGTGGTGACCAAGCCGTTCGAGTTCGAAGGCAAGCGCCGCGGCAAACAGGCCGACGACGGCGTCAGCGAACTCGAAGCCAACGTCGACAGCCTGATCGTGGTGCTGAACGAGAAGCTGCTCGAAGTGATGGGCGACGACGTGACGCAGGAGCAGGCGTTTGCGCACGCCAACGACGTGCTGAAAAACGCCGTCGGCGGCATCAGCGACATCATCCACATCCCGGGGCTGGTGAACGTCGACTTCGAAGACGTGAAGACGGTGATGAGCGAACCCGGCAAGGCAATGATGGGCACGGCCACCGCCGGCGGCCCCGACCGCGCCAACAAGGCCGCCGATGCGGCCGTGGCCTGCCCGCTGCTGGAAGGCATCGACCTCAGCGGCGCACGCGGTGTGCTGGTGCTGATCGCGGCGAGCAAGGGCACGTTCAAGCTGGCCGAAAGCCGCAACGCGATGAACACGATCCGCCGCTACGCTGCCGACGACGCCCATGTCATCTACGGCACGGCCTACGACGAAACGCTCGGCGACCAGCTGCGCGTGACCGTCATCGCCACCGGCCTGAGCTCGGTGGCGCGCAAGGCCGAAGCCCGCCAGGCCCCGCCGCTGGCAATGGTGCCGCCGCCGATGGCACAACCGCAGATGCGTACGGGCACCGACAACCTGCCGATCCTGACGCAGGCTGCCACGGTGACGCAGGGTGCGGCGACGACGGCAGCGACACACGACTACACCGGCATGAACACGCCGAGCGTGTGGCGCAGCGCGCGTTCGCAGGCGGCGGCGAAGGTGGATGCGCTGGCGAGCAACGGGATGGATGAGATCGAGATTCCGGCGTTTTTGCGCAAGCAGGCGGATTGAGGCGGGCTCCGGCCCGATGAAGAGTAAGGGGCGCTGCGGCTCCCCTTACTCATTGGCGGGAAGGACGACGGTTTGCGACCAAACAGCTGACATTGGTCGTCGCTGCGCGAACACGCGCTTGACTGATTGCAGTCCCTCGAGAGCGAAAGTCTTCGCCGACAACCGCAACCGCCGGCTGGGCCAACGATGGCTATGGAAGGTCGAGTTTGACATGCAAGGAACTAAGCCGCAGCCGCCGCCCTAACTTCTTTAGGAGGCGTCAACCGATCACTGAAGAACATAACTTCCGATCCCATGTAGCGAGACTGCGCGGTGTAGTGGAGTTCGTAGTCAAAAGCGCGCGCATAGTGATACATCAGCTTGATCTCTTCTGTGTTGTCGTAAGAAACGATCCAGGGCCGGCGGAAGCGTGTGCTACCAAGTAGTCCCGCAATCCGCGCATGGTCGGAATGCTCATAAAAATTGCGATAGAGCCCAGACCCCTTCACGTAGTAAGGCGGATCTAGGTAAACGAGCGACTTCAGCGGAAGGAATTGATGGCAGCGCAACAGCAATGCCCGAGCATCTTCCTCGTACACATGGATTGATTGAGCATGACGACCGATTCGCTCCAGCCGCGTACAGAGCTCGTCGCGCATGAATCGAGCATCCAACTTGTACGAACCAGATTGCTCCCACCCACCAATCACGCCGCCCTTCAAAATGCCCGACCTGTTCGTACGATTCATGAAGAGCGTCGCGAACCCTTTCTGCAACTCAGTCGCGTCAATTTGGCCAAGCATCACCGATCGCCAATGCCACCATGCGTCCATGCTGACTGGCTCGGTGGCTACTAAGTCGATCATGTCGGCGGCTTGTTTGGTCGCGGCTCGCCAGAACACGGCGACAGCGGGGTCTAGATCGTTGATGTGTACGTCAGTCACTTCGCCGTCGAATAGCAGAACCAGTGCTACGCCTGCCCCCCCAGCGAACGGCTCGAAGTAGTGTCCTCCGTCAAGGTGGTTGGCTCGCAGGACTTCGGTGATAAGTGGCGCAAACCGACCTTTGCCACCAGGATAGCGCAACGGTGTAAAGAGCTTCTTTGAATACATGATCCGACCTGGTTAGAGCGACCCGCTAGTCCGCAATGGCGGATTGATTCGAGCGGCAATATTTGCAATGGCAGTCTCGAGAGACTTGAGAAAGACGTTCACCTCTTGCGGGTGCAGTTCTGCCCAACGTTCGATTACGCACCACTGCTTGATCAGCGTCCAGTGCGTAATCCACCATGCTTTAGTTTTCAACCGATCGCCGCTCTTACCTACGCCCGCGTCGAAGAACGTTGCCGACACCTTGTCCGTAGTCGGATTCTTTGTTCGAAACTTCAGCATGGCCTCGTAAATGGGATCGTTCGTAGCCTTGGTTGCTTCCAGCAGGAACAAGCGGATGATGTTTTCAGGCGAACGATCTGTGCCGGTGGCACCCTTGGGGCGAGGAAGTTTGACGACGTTACCCGAACCAGTCGCCGCCGCGGGAACTTTCGTGTCACCGTCAACTACAAGCAGTCGGTTTCGGAAGATTGGATCCTTCTGAGGAAGTGCGACAAGTTGCGATCCGCCAATGCCCATCGGGTAGAGCATCATCTGAATTCCGAGTCTTCGGCTGAGTCCGCCTCGCTTTGGCCCAGGGAAAAGCGCATCGAAAAACTGAAATGCCTCTTCGTCTTCAAAGTGCGCGAATAGAGTTGGCTTGTCAGCCACATCGCCAACGATGCGCATTGCCATGTCATCGAGAATCGCCCCAAGCGACTGGTCCTCCGCACGTCTTGGTCGCCGAGTGTCGACCAAATACACCACGCTGTCATCCGCCTGCGCATGGCCGCCGCCATCTGGATGCAATGTCTCAATCAAGCGCGGCGAATGCGTAGTGGCAATGACTTGCAGATTCAATCTGCGGGCGTAAGACTTGAGCGCTCCGACTAGCCTGTCGATAGCGTGCGGGTGGAATCCTGCATCAAGTTCGTCGACGACCAGCAACCCGCCTGGATAGTCGGCTCCTTGCTCTCTCGACAGTCGATTGAAGGATGCCAAGGCTGTTGCGATACTGGCAAGGCTATCTTGCCCAACTGATACCGCCAGCGACTCATATCCTTCGTATCCGGGTTGGACAGTACGCTTCTTCGATCCTCTGATACTTTGGCGAGTCGTCTTGTCAGTCAGGCCGATTCCATGAATCACCTGGGTCACAAAATCAAGCATTAGCTGCTGATCGTCCGTATCCATCAAAATTCGTCGACTTGTCACGTCCCCTTCGTCAGCCTCGCCGACGGGCGCCAGTCGGCGCATCCCAAGATAGATCGTGGGGAGACGGAGCTTGCCGTCTTGACTTACCGATCCGGTCGGATCGCCCCCGACCAGACGGGGAACGACCCGAGCGCGTTTCCATTCGCTGCGCCGCGTCATTGCGCAGCGTTTCCGTACTTTTTCAGCGCCGACTTCTGCAGTGACAACGGGGCCTTCGGATCTCTGGCCCTCAACCTCACTTAGCGCGAGGTACACAATCTTCTCGACGTTCGCATAGAACTGCTCACCGAAGTAGCTCTGCGGGTCGCCAGAATCAGCCAAGCCAAACGTGTTTGCGACAAGACCCAAAATGGTGGATTTGCCGATGCCGTTGTGGCCAGCGATCAGAGTGATGCGATCCGAGAAGTCGACGCTAAACCCGCGTAGCTTTCTGAATGCTGTGTCTCCGAACTCGATGGAACGGACCTTGATCTTTTGCGCCTCGTTGCCTGGCATGTGCCTCCCCGTCAGCGCCTGTTCGACGCGCTCTCGGCACGATTGTGCTTGAGAAGCAACGGATCCGGCCCGGGGGCACTCTGGTTGGGAGCGCCCGTTGACCACGTGATGGCACCGGCCGTTCGGATGCGTTCCCGGACTCGTCACTGCGCGTTGCCAGTGCCGGTAACCACCGTGGCTCGAAGCTTGCCGGCAATCCCGCGGCTTCCAGCAGGACCGAATATCGGGTTAGCGCCTATTGCCACACCTGCCCGGACGCACCGGGGGGGGCACGCGACCACCTGCGCGCGAGGGCACGTGTCGCACAAGCCCCAACTCCCCAACTATCTGTGGCCACATGTAGGCATGGATCGACCGGCTGAAACCACTGCATTGTTGGCGTCCGTGCTATCTCGGCGAGGACAACAGAGGGTCGAAATCCGACGCCCCCGTGTTTGAACCCGTATGTGCCCAGCGCTCGAACGGACGACCTTCGGCCGCCGCTCAGCGCTTCGCTTCGCCTGATCGTCGTGCTCAACGAGAAGCTGCTCGAAGTGATGGGCGACGACGTGACGCAGGAGCAGGCGTTTGCGCATGCCAACGACGTGCTGAAAAACGCGGTCGGCGGCATCAGCGACATCATCCACATCCCGGGGCTGGTGAACGTCGACTTCGAAGACGTGAAGACGGTGATGAGCGAACCCGGCAAGGCAATGATGGGCACGGCCACCGCCGGCGGCCCCGACCGCGCCAACAAGGCCGCCGATGCGGCCGTGGCCTGCCCGCTGCTGGAAGGCATCGACCTCAGCGGCGCACGCGGTGTGCTGGTGCTGATCGCGGCGAGCAAGGGCACGTTCAAGCTGGCCGAAAGCCGCAACGCGATGAACACGATCCGCCGCTACGCTGCCGACGACGCCCATGTCATCTACGGCACGGCCTACGACGAAACGCTCGGCGACCAGCTGCGCGTGACCGTCATCGCCACCGGCCTGAGCTCGGTGGCGCGCAAGGCCGAAGCCCGCCAGGCCCCGCCGCTGGCAATGGTGCCGCCGCCGATGGCACAGCCGCAGATGCGCACCGGCACCGACAACCTGCCGATCCTGACGCAGGCTGCCACGGTGACGCAGGGCGCGGCGACGACGGCAGCGACACACGACTACACCGGCATGAACACGCCGAGCGTGTGGCGCAGCGCGCGTTCGCAGGCGGCGGCGAAGGTGGATGCGCTGGCGAGCAATGGGATGGATGAGATCGAGATTCCGGCGTTCCTTAGAAAGCAAGCCGATTGAGGCTCCGGCCGGACTGAAGAAGAGCAAGGGGCGCTGCGGTGGCCCTTGTTCATTGGCGGGACGGGCGGCGGTTTGCGACCGAACAGCTGACATTGGTCGTCGCTGCGCGAGCACCCGCTTGAGACTGGTTTCAGACACTTGCGCTCGCAGGCCGAACGACAGCTGCCGCGGACACCGGTCATTCGAAGCCGCTCAGTAGGAGCGACCGGTCTACTCGCAAGGCGAACGGTCGACGGTGCCCGCGCTTCTTGGCTTCGGTGCGCAAAGTCAGTCTGCGGCGCCACGGTCCTTCGGCGTCGCCAAGCTGCCGTGCAACAAGCCCCTTGAAGTCGTCCTTGTGCACTTTGGTGCCTTCGGCGGCCAGCCATTGCCGGCAGCAACCTCCAAAGACTTGATCGTCCCCCGCGATGGAGCGGACGTTGCGCTATGCGGCTATGCGGCGCGGCAGCCTATGACGCCGGTGACGTGAAGACCGACTCGTCCGCTCCCAGCGGCACGGGCCGCGGCCGCTCGCAGCGGGTGGCAAGCTCGATGAAGCGTCCGCAAGCGGACGACTCGATCAAGGCCTCAAGCACTTCCAGCACGTGCAGCGCCATCGTGCCGTTCGCGCGATGGGCACGGCCTTGCTGCATGGCCACTGCCATGTCCACCAGACCGACCATGCGGTAGTCGGCCAGCATCGTGCCGTTGCGCGCTTCGCGGTTGCCGATGCCGAACGGGTGCGGCGCGATGTCAAGGTCGCGCAGGCTGCCGTCAGGCCCGCAGCAGCGCGGCGTGCTGCCGAAGAAGTTCGGGTCGGGGCACAACAACGTGCCTTCGGTGCCGTAGATCTCGATCGGCGAAGTGCGGTTGTGTTTCCACACGTCCCACGACGCCGACAGCGAGACGTTGGCCCCGCAGTCGAATTCGAGCAGGCCGTTGACGGTGGTGGGGACGTCGACCTGGATCGTGCTGCCCTTGAGCGGCTCGCTGGTGATCGTGCGCACCGGGTTGCCGATCGTGGCCAGGCCGGCGACGCGGCGCACCGGGCCTAACAGGTTGACCAGCTGCGTCACGTAGTACGGCGCCATGTCGAGCACCGGCCCACCACCGGCCTTGTAGAAGAACTCGGGGTTGGGGTGCCAGCTCTCGGCGCCATGACCCATGATCACGGCAGCACCACCCACGGCGTTGCCGATCGCACCCGCGTCAAGGGCACGGCGGCAGGCCTGGTGCGAGGCGCCCATGAAGGTGTCTGGCGCACAACCGACGCGCACACCTTGGGCCTCGGCCAAGTGCATCAGCGCTGCCGCGTCGGCGAAACGTGCGGCCAGCGGCTTTTCCGAGTAGACGTTCTTGCCGGCCTCGACAACTTGTCTGGACACCGCCGCGTGCGCCAGTGGCAGCGTGAGGTTGACCACCAGCGTGATGTCCGGATCGGCCAGCAGCGCCGGCACGCTCATCGGCGTGGCGCCGTACAGCGCCGCCTTGCCTGCAGCGGCTTCGTGATTCAGATCGGCACAGGCCTTGACCTGCACCAGCGCAGACCGCGCGGCGCCCTTGAAATAGGCGTCGCTGATGTTGCCGCAGCCGATGATGCCGATGAGGGTCTTGGTCATGTGGGTGGTCCTCTCAAAGCGAATTCAGGAAGGAGAAGCTGTTGCGCGCGAAGCGCAGCGGGTCGTTCGGCTTGTCGTGCTCGGCCACCAGCCAGCGGGCACCGTTGGCGGCTGCGGCCGGCGCCAGACAGCCGCGCCAGTCGAGCACGCCCTGGCCCACATCGGCCCAGCCGTCTTCGTCGGGTTTCGTGCCGGCGGGCGCCAGGTCCTTCGCGTGGACGGAAATCAGTCGCGCCTGGTGCCGCTGCATCAAGGCCACCGGGTCGCCGCCGCCACGCACCAGCCAGGCGACGTCGGCCTGCCAGGCCAACGGCGTGTCTGCCGCACCGGCGAACAGACATTCAAGCGCGCTGCGGCCGTCGGGTTGGCTCTTCAATTCCCAATCGTGGTTGTGGTAGCCCAGCTCGATGCCACGATCCTTCGCGCGCGTGGCCATCAGCCCCAGTTCCTGACCCAGCGCGGTCCAGTACGGCTCGCCGCGATGGCGTTCGTCGGGAGGCACCGCCGGCATGAACAGCTGCGTGAAACCCAGCGTCTTGCACGCCGCCATCACCGCATCGAAACGCTCGCGCAGCGCGGCCATGCCGACGTGCGACGAGGACGCGCTCAATTCGCGCGCATCGAGTTGCCTGCGCACGTCGTCGGCAGTCTCGAGATGGCTGCCGATCAGCTCCACGTGGCGGTAGCCCGCAAGCTTGGCGGCATCCAGCACTTCGGGCAGCCCGGGCATTGTGCGCAGGCTGTAGAGCTGGATCGACAGGGCTGGTTTCATGGCATGGTGCTCAGCGCTGGATGCGGCCCCGGGGCGATCGACTGCCGCAGCACCACTTCGGCCTCGAAGCGGCGCTGCAGTTCGAGCCGGGTGCCGTAACACTGGTTGATGAGATGGCGGCAAGCATGTGTCGCCACCACGGTCGACGGCACGTGCACCGTGCTCAGCGCCGGCGACGTGTAGGCACCGAGTTCTGCACCGTCGTAACCCAGCACCGACAGATCGCGCGGCACCCGAATGCCCGCCGCCTGCAGGCGTGACAAGGTCGCCATTGCCAACACGTCGGTGGCGCAGAACAGGGCCGTGAAGGGACGTTTGCGCAAGGCGACGATCTCGCCTGCCTGCTGCCAGGCATTGGCGAAGTTGAGCAGGCCGTCGATGACGAACTCCTGCGCCGGCAGCAGGCCGTGCCCGGCCAATTCGGCGCGAAAGCCTTCCATGCGCGACACGACTTCGGGGCTGTGGCGCACGCTGTGCATGGTCGCCAGCGCGCGGTGGCCATGGGCCAGCAATGCGCGCGCCGCCAGGCGCCCTGCGTGGTGGTGGTCGATCGAAAAACAGTCCTCTTCCAGACCCGGAACGACACGGTTGATCAGCACCAGCCGGGGCATCTGCTGGCGCAATGCACGCAGGTCTTCGTCCAGCGTGTAGCTGTCGACGGACAGGATGCCGTCGCACTCGCGCTCGACCAGGAAACGCAGGCCATTGAGCGACTTGCTGCGGCGTGTACCGTGGCCGAAGTTGCTGGCCGCGACCATGTGTTGGTCGTGCGCGCGCAGTTCGCTTTCGATGGCCTGCAGGATCGGCGCGAAGTAGGTGCCTTCGAAGGTGGGCACGAACACGCCGACCAGCCCCAGGCTCTTCGAGGCCAACGCGCGTGCCGTGCGCGAGGGGCGGAAATCCAGCCTGCGCACCGCCTCCTGCACGCGCTGCAGCGCGTCCGGCGAGACCGAACCCTTGCCGGAGATGGCACGCGACGCCGTGCCCAGGCCGACCTTGGCGAGCAATGCGACATCCTTGATCGTGGCCATTGCCGTTGTGTGTTGTGCTGGTCAGAGCCGCTGTTCGCTCGCGGCGTCGAACAGCGACACCTGCCGCGTGTCCAGCGCCAAGTTGACAGCCGCGCCCGTCGTCAGTGCCGCCATCGGTTCGACCTGCATCGCAAACGGCGATCCTTGCACCGCCAGCCAGGCGATCTTGGTCGCGCCCATCGGCTCGATCAAGCCCAGCGTGGCCTGCGCGTGGCGCGCCATGTCGGGGCCGACGCAGTGCAGGTGTTCGGGCCGGATGCCCAGCACCACGTCCTGCGACGCGGTCGGCCGTTGAACAAATGCATAGTCGCTGACGTCCACGCGCAAGGCCGCGGATTCGAATTGCACGCGAGCACCATCGGGCCGCAGCGTCCCGCGCATGAAGTTCATGCTCGGGGACCCCAGAAAGCCGGCGACGAACATGTTGTCGGGTCGCCCATACACGTTGTCCGGCGTGTCGAACTGCTGGATCTCGCCAGCACGCATCACCGCGATGCGGGTGGCCAGCGTCATCGCTTCGATCTGGTCGTGCGTGACGTGGACCATGGTCGCGCCGAGTTCGTGATGCAGCAGCTTCAATTCGCGCCGCAATTCGCTGCGCAGCTTGGCGTCCAGGTTGGAAAGTGGTTCGTCGAGCAAGAACACCTTGGCCTGGCGCACCAGCGCACGGCCGATCGCCACGCGCTGGCGCTGGCCGCCCGACAGCTGTGCCGGTTTGCGCTGCAGCAGTTCGGTCAGCTGCAGCATGCGCGCTGCGTTGTCGACCCGCGCCTGGATGTCGGCCCTGGGCATGCCACTGATGCGCAGGCCGAACGACAGGTTGCGCTCGACGCTCATCGTCGGGTACAGCGCGTAGCTCTGGAACACCATGCCGATGCCCCGGTCCTTGGGGTCGGCCCAGGTGACGTCGTTGCCGGCGATTTGGATGCGGCCTTGGCTGACATCCAGCAGCCCGGCGATGCTGTGCAGCAAGGTCGACTTGCCGCAGCCTGAAGGTCCGAGCAGGACGACAAATTCGCCTTCCTCGATGTCGAGGTTGAGCTGCTGGATGATCTTGACCTTGCCGATGCTCACGTCGAGGCCGCGGATGGAAACGCTGGACATGGCGGGGCCTTGTTATCCCTTGACTGCACCGGCGGCGATGCCGCGCACGAACCATCGGCCCGAAACGAAATACACCACCAGGGGCACCAGAGAAGCCAGCAAGGTCGCGGCCATGTTGACGTTGTAGAGCTTCTCCCCCTGGGTCGAATTGATGATGTTGTTGAGTTGTACGGTCATCGGGTAGTTCTCGCGCCCGGCGAAGATCAGGCCGAGCAGGAAGTCGTTCCAGATGCCGGTGGTCTGCAGGATCAGCGCAACGACAAAGATCGGCAGCGACATCGGCAGCATCAGCTGGAAATAGATGCGCCAGAAGCCGCCGCCGTCGATGCGCGCCGCCTTGAACAGCTCGACCGGCAGGCTGCTGTAATAGTTGCGAAACAGCAGGGTCATGATCGGCATGCCGAAGATGGTGTGGATCAGCACGATGTTCGGGATCGACTGGAACATGTTCGCAAAAGCGAACATGCGCACCAGCGGGTAGAGCATCACCGGGTACGGAATGAACGCGCCCAACATCAGCACGGCAAAAAACGCGTTGGCCCATTTGACGCGCCAGTAGGCCAGCGCATAGCCGTTGATCGAGCCGAGCAGAATGGACAGCACCAGCGACGGGATCAGGATGCGCACCGAATTCCAGAAGCCGACCGAGATGCCCTTGCATTCCAGCCCGGTGCAGGCCGTCGACCAGGCCTGCGCCCAGGGCTCGAAGGTGATGACCAGCGGCAGCGCAAAGATGTTGCCCTCGCGGATCTCGGCCATCGGTTTGATCGAGGTGATGCCCATCACATACAAGGGCAGCAGGAAACACAGCGCGGCGCTGACCAGGAAGGCATAGATGCCCAGACGCGCCGGCGTCAGCAAGGCCCGGCGCGGACGCGGAGACAGCGGGTTGCGCGCGGGCACGGCGGCCGTCATCGGCGCCCTGCGGCTGCGTTGGTGCGCGAGCGCATGTACAGCAGCGGCGCCACGATGATCACCACTGTCACCAGCATCGTGGCCGATGCCGCCGACGCCAGGCCGATGTTCTGGCGCTCGAACAGGTTGTCGATGATGAACTTGGTCGGCACGTCGGTCGCGTCACCCGGGCCGCCGTTGGTCATCGCCACCACGGCGTCGAACAGCTTGACCACGGACACCGCCAGCAGCACGACCGCGGTGCCCAGCGGCGGGCCCAGCTGCGGCAGCACGATGCTGAGGTAGTAGCGCCAGCGTGGAATGCCTTCGATGCGCGCGGCGCGCCACAGTTCGTCGTCGATGCCGCGCAGGCCGGCCAGCAGGATCGCCATCACCAGCCCGGCCGAGTGCCACAGCACGCAGATCACGATGCAGTAGATGGCCATGTCCTGCGTGGCGATCCAGTCGAAGCGCGCGTCTTCCCAACCCCAGCTGCGCAAGGACCGCTGAATGCCGAGCGCCGGGTTGAACATCCATTGCCAGATCACGCCGCAGGCGACGAACGACATCGAATATGCGTACAGGTAGATCGTGCGAAAAGCACCTTCGAACCTGACCTTCTGGTCGATGAACACGGCCAGCAGAAAGCCGAGCACGATGGCGCCGGTGATGAAGGACAGGCCGAACAGACCGATGTTGGCGAGCGCCGTCAGCCAGCGGTCGCTGCCGAACAGCCTGGCGTATTGATCGAGCCCCGCCCAGTCGTTGCGAGGCAGCATCTTGGAGTTGGACAGCGAGATGCGCAGCGTCCACAAGATGGATGCGACGTAGGCGACGAGCACGGCCACGCCCATCGGCAGCAGGGCGGCATGGGCGGCCCAGGCAGTTCTCGGGCCGTGGCGCGCGGTCCTCATCCGGTTCACGCAAGCGGTGAACTACTTGGCGCTGATCGCGGCGGCGAGCTGGGTCTGTGCGTCTTCCGGCTTCATGTCGGTGTTCCAGACCTTGGTGATCACGTCGGCCACCCTGCCGTAGATATCGGGCGCCATCAGCATGCTGGGGTCGGGTGTCTGGCGCGCCGGGTCCTTGAGCGCGATCACGCCAGCCTGCGCACAAGCGTCCAGCCCGCTGGCGTCGACATCGGGGCGGATCGGGATCGAGCCCTTCTTGACGTTGAACGCCACTTGCGTGGCCGGCGAGGTGATGACCCGGGCCATCAACTGCTGGGCGGCGATCGCTTCCTTGTTGCTGGTCTTGGGCAGCACAAACACGTCGCCGCTGACCATGTAGGGCGCCTTCGGGCCCCAGCCGGCGAAGCAGCCGAACTCCTTGCCGGCCGTCTTGCCGGCGGACAGGAACTCACCCTTGGCCCAGTCGCCGACGGTCTGGAAGCCGGCCTTGTCGGTGACCAGCAGCGCAGTGGTGTCGTTCCAGTTGCGGCCGGGGAAGCCCGGGTCGGCGTAGCTGCGCAGCCTCTTGAACTTTTCCAGCACGCTGCGGAACTCGGCCGACTTGACGGTGCTGGCATCCTTGTCGCCGTAGAACTTCATGTACAGATCGCGACCGCCCATGTGCAGCAACACGGCGGTGAAGGTGGCGCGCTCGTACGACAGCGTGCCCGACTGCGCAAAGGCGATCTGACCTGAGGCCTTGATCTTGTCCAGCGCAGTCCAGAACTCGGCTTCGGTCTTGGGTTCGCTCACCCCGGCCTTGGCCAGCACCGCCTTCGAATACCAGAACCAGGCGGCGCTGTGGATGTTGATCGGCACCGCGTAGTAGTGGCCTTTGACCTTGATGACGTTCTTGATCGGCGTCGGCATCCATTGCTCCCAGCCTTCTTTGGCCGCCACCTCGTCGACGTTGTTCAGCAGGCCGGCCTCGATCAGCTCGTGGTACTGCTTGGAAGTATTGAACTGCGAAGCCACTGGCGGGTTGCCGCCCGCAATGCGGTTCAGCGCCGCCGCGCGCGCGTTGTCGCCGCCGGCGATGGCGTTGTCGACCCATTGGCCGCCGGCCTTGTTGTAGGCCTCGGCGAGCTGCTTCACCGCCGCCGACTCGCCGCCCGACGTCCACCAGTGAATGACTTCGGCTTTCTGTGCCAGCGCGCCGGTGACCCCGCCGGCGCCGGCGGCAAGCACAACAAGAGCAGACCACGTGAAAGCACTCATGTGACGTTTCCTATCCGCTGGGTATAAGGTTGGAACCGCTTCCAATGCGGCCAAACTTTACTGAACTGGCAGCCGTGCCCCATACGGATCAACCCTTGCGGAGCGTTATGAAAAAAGCCTTGATCGTTTACGGCGGCTGGCCTGGGCACGAGCCTGAACAATGTGCGCAAGTCGTGCGCGACATGCTGCTGCGCCATGACTTCGAGGTGCAGGTTGAGAACCAGACTGCCGCCTTTGCCGCGGAAAACCTCGACCGGCTGGACTTGATCGTGCCCATCGTCACGCGGTCCACGATCACCAAACCCGAGTGCGACAAGCTCACCGCGGCGGTGCGTGCGGGCGTCGGCCTGGCAGGCTTTCACGGCGGCATGTGCGATGCGTTCCGCGACGCGGTGGACTACCAGTTCATGACCGGCGGCCAGTGGGTGGCGCACCCCGGCAACATCATCGATTACCGCGTCGACATCACCAAGCCGGACGATCCGGTGATGGCCGGCTTGTCGGCGTTCGACTACCGCTCGGAACAGTACTACATGCATGTCGACCCGGCCAACGAGGTGCTGGCCACCACCACTTTCAGCGGCGAACACGCGCCGTGGATCAACGGTGTCGTGATGCCGGTGGTGTGGAAGCGCAAGCACGGTGCCGGCCGTGTGTTCTATAGCGCGCTGGGGCATGTGGCGGCCGAGTTCCAGGTGCCGCAGATGCGCACCTTGTTCGAACGCGGCATGCTGTGGGCCGCTCGTTGATGCAGCGTCCCAAATCGGGCCGGCCCGCGGCCCGCCGATTCAGTGGCGACTCGGTGGCGCAGTCGATTGCCGGACGATCAGCTCGGTCGGAAGAGTGACCTGCGAGAAGGCTGCGTCGAGCCCGGACAGCAGCGCCAGCAAGGTGTTGACCGCCGAGCGCCCGAGTTCCTCGATCGGCTGCCGCACGGTGGTCAGCGCAGGGTGTACCTGCGCTGCGGCAGACAGGTCGTCGAAGCCCACGACCGAGATGTCTTCGGGCACCTTGATGCCGTACGACTGCAAGGCAGTGAGCACGCCGAACGCGCTCACGTCATTGCTCGCGAACACGGCGGTCGGGCGCTTGCGTTTCATCCTCGCGATGCTCTCGCCTGCCGCGCGTCCGCCAGCCAGCGTGTGGTGCCCCTGCAGCACCAGTGGCTCCAGGCCCAGGATGGCCACGGCGTCGTCGTAGGCGCGGTGTCGGGCCCGGGCCGATTCGAGCTTTTCTTCGCCCGACACGAAGGCGATGCGCTTATGGCCCAGCTCGCCCAGGTAGGCCAAGGCCTTGCGCGCGCCACCGTAGTCATCGGCCCCGATCGACACGAAGCCCGTCTGCTCGCTGGGCGTGTCGATGGTGACGACCGGCACCTGCGCCTGCGACAGCATCTCCATGAAACCCTGCTCATAAGGCAGCACGGCGATCACGCCATCGGTGAATTGCTGCAGCAGTTTGGGCACGTTGCCGGTGGGGCGACGGTCGCGGTCGACGAGCGAATAGATCAGCACTTCGGTGGCCGCGGCCGCAGCGGCACGAACCACGCCGGCCACCACGCTGCTGTTGTAGGGCTTGTCGAGATCAGTCACCAGCACGCCGAGCACGCGGCTCTGGCCGGTGGAAAGCTTCTGCGCCATGCGATTGGGCGCATACCCCAGCTGGGCCGCGAGCAGCTGCACCTTGGCACGGGTGGCGTCGGACACGCCGCGTTGGTTGTTGACTGCCCGCGAGGCGGTCATCGTGGAGACCCCTGCGGCTGCTGCGAGTTCGGCGAGGGTGGGCGCCTTTCGGATCATGGTGTTCTTTTCGAAGAGACGCGACGCGACAGCATACCGTTCGAAGGAGTCTCAACTACCGTTAGCTAGGGGTTTATATCGATTTTGATGCACAACGTTAGCGATACCGTTACATCGTCGGCTTCACAGCGCCGACCAGGCACCGCTCGCCGAAGAGCGCCCTTCATCGACCGCCAGAGAGCGAAGCTCCGGCACACCCAGGGGACGCCATGACCCATAGCCCACGCCCCACCCGCCGGGAGCTACCGATGAACATCGGCGTGGTTTTGACTCACCACAGGCCGGGAGCGACCAGCAAGGCGCGCCCGGCCTCTCACTCCGGGTCGGCCAGCGCGCCCTGAGCCATGCGTTACGAGCTCAACTTCGCTGCACCGCTGGTGTACTGGCCGGACCTGCTGCTGGGCGCGGCGACCACCCTGGGTTTGTCGGTCACCGCCACCGTGCTCGGCTTCGGCCTCGGTGTGGTCTGCGCCGTTGCACGCAGCGGCCGCACCGGCGCAGCCGCCCGGGTCGCCGGCGCCTATGTCGAGGCGATCCGCAACACGCCGCTGCTGGTGCAGATCTTCATCGTCTATTTCGGCCTGGCGTCGGTGGGCTTCAAGATCGGCGTGTTCACGGCCGCGATCCTGGCGCTGGTCATCAATGTCGGCGCCTACACGGGCGAGATCGTGCGCGCGGGCATCGAGTCGGTGCCGCGCAGCCAGCTCGAAGCCGCGCAATGCCTGGCGCTCGGCCGCTGGCAGGTGCTTCGGCACGTGGTGCTGCCGCCGGCGATCGAACGGGTGTGGCCGGCGCTGACCAGCCAGTACGTGCTGCTGATGCTGGCCACTTCCATCACCTCGCAGATCTCGACCGAAGAGCTGACGGCGGTCGCCAACCGCGTGCAGTCGGACACCTTCCGCTCGATCGAGACTTACCTGATCGTCGCCGCCGCGTACCTGGTGCTGTCGCTGCTGATGCGGATGCTGTTCTGGGCCGTCGGCAGCTTCGCGTTCCCGCGCCGCCGCCGCCTGGGGGTGCCGCTGTGACCGGCCTGACGCCCGCGCAGTTGCTGTTCCTTTTGCGCGGCTTCGGCTGGACCATCGTGCTGTCGCTGCTGGCCTTTGTCGGCGGCGGCGTGCTGGGTTTTGCGCTGGCGCTGACCCGTGTCTACGCGCCTCGTCCACTGCGCTTCGTCGCGATGCTCTACATCCGGTTGATCCAGGGCACGCCGCTGTTGATCCTGCTGTTCCTGACCTACTTCGGCCTGCCGGCGCTGGGCTTGGTCGTCGACCCGCTGGTCGCCGCAGCCATCGGCCTGTCGATCTATGTGGCGGCCTACCTGGGCGAGATCTGGCGCGGCTGCCTCGAAGCCGTGCCGCGGACGCAGGAAGAGGCCGCCGTCTGCCTGGCGCTGAAGTGGCACCAGCGCCTGGTGCACGTGATCCTGCCGCAGGCGGTCAAGATCGCGACGCCGCCGACGGTCGGCTTCATGGTGCAGATCGTCAAGAACACCTCGCTGGCCTCGACCGTCGGCTTCGTCGAGCTGGTGCGCGCCGGCCAGATGATCAACAACGCGACCTTCCGGCCCTTCATCGTCTTCGTGCTGATCGCGGCGCTGTACTTTGCGCTGTGTTACCCGCTGTCGGCCTGGAGCCAGCGCCTGGAGCGGAGCTTCGATGTCGAACATCGTTGAGCTCCAGTCGGTCTGCAAGCGCTTCGGCACCGTGAGCGTGCTCGAGGGCGTGACGTTCCAGGTGCGCCCGGGGTCGGTGGTGGCCATCATCGGCCGCAGCGGTTCGGGCAAGAGCACGGCGCTGCGCTGCATCAACCGGCTCGAGACCATCGACGCCGGCCAGATCCGGGTTTGCGGCCAGGACATCACGTCGCCACGGCTCGATCTGAACCGCCTGCATCGGAACGTCGGCATCGTGTTCCAGAGCTACAACCTCTTCCCGCACCTGACGGCCGAAGAGAACGTCACGCTCGCACCGCGTCTGGTGCTGAAGCTGCCGCGCAGCGAGCAACGCGAGCTTGCCACCCACGTGCTGGCGCAGGTGGACCTGGCCGACAAGGCGCAGGCCTATCCGTCGCAGCTTTCGGGCGGGCAGCAGCAGCGGGTGGCGATCGCACGTTCGCTGGCGATGAAGCCGAGCCTGATGCTGTTCGACGAAATCACGTCGGCGCTCGACCCCGAGCTCACCGGCGAGGTGCTGAAGGTGATCGAGGGCCTGGCGCGCAACGGCATGTCGATGATCCTGGTCACCCACGAGATGGCCTTCGCGCGCAAGGTCGCCGATCACGTGATCTTCATGCACCGCGGCAAGGTCTGGGAAGAAGGCCCCGCTGAAATGCTCGACGCTCCTCGCACTCAGGAACTGGCCCAGTTCCTGGGTACCGAGCTGAGGCCTGCAAAGGCCGCTACTGTTGTCCACCACCCATAAGGAGACTATCGATGATCCGCCGTTCCACTTTGCTGAAGGCCACGCTCGCTTTCACCGTCGTCGCCGCGATGGCCAGCGCCCATGCCGAATTGCTCGACGACATCAAGGCGGCGAAGAAGATCCGCATCGCCATCGACCTCGGCGTGCAGCCGTACGGCATGACCGACGGCCAGATGAACCCGACCGGCTCCGACGTCGAGACCGCGCGCCTGCTGGCCAAGGACCTGGGCGTCGAGCTCGAGATCGTGCAGACCACGGGCCCCAACCGGATCCCGTTCCTGCAGACCGGCAAGGCCGACATCGTCGTCTCCTCATTGTCGGTCACGCCCGAGCGCGCGCAGGTCATCGACTTCTCGCTGCCCTATGCGCACATCCTCTCGGTGGTGGTGGGGCCGAAGACCGCAGCCATCAAGAGCTTCGACGACCTCGCGGGCAAACGCGTCGCCACCACGCGCGGCACCACCAACGACAAGCTGGCGACCGAGGGCGCCAAGGGGGCGCAGATCGTCCGCTTCGAAGACGACGCCACGCTCCTCACCGCCGTCGCCAGCGGCCAGGTGGACATCTCAGCCACCGCGCCGTCGATGATCAAGGCCCTCCGTGACAGCGCGCCGCAGCGCGACATCGAGATCAAGTTCGTGATGAAGGAGTTCCCGCTCGGCATCGGCATGCGCAAGGGCGAAGCGAAGCTGCAGAAGTGGATCAACGACTGGATCCAGGCCAACACCGCCAACGGCAAGCTGGCCGCAATCCACAAGAAGTTCCACGGCTGAGGGCCGCTGACTCTGGGCGTGACCGACTCGAGCGAGCTGAATCCGGGTGCCGCGGTGACGCTGGGCATCCGGTCCGAGAAGCTGCGACTCGTGGCCGTGGACTCCTTCCTCTCTTGAACCGAGACATGACCTCTTCACAGCGCTCGCCGACGGCCACCGCGGCACCGGCCGCCTTTGCTCACGCCCCTGGCCGCCAGTCCCTGGCCCCGTCCGCCTGGCGGCCCACCTCGTTGGACCGACTGCTGATCGGCACGCCGCACTACCCGGAGCATGTCGACGACAGTTACCTGGAGCGCGATGCCGAGCGCATGGCCGAATGCGGCTTCAATGTGATCCGCCTGGCCGAGTTCGCGTGGCACCTGATGGAGCCGCGCGAAGGCGCCTTCGACTTCTCTCTCTTCGATCGCGCCATCGAGGTCTTCGCCCGCCACCGCATCTCGACGGTGATGTGCACGCCCACGGCCACGCCGCCCCGCTGGCTCACCGGGGCCTATCCCGAGGTGCTGCGTGTCGACACCCATGGGCGCCCGGCCCGGCACGGCTCGCGCCAGCAGGCCGACACCACGAGTCCGGTCTACCGCGAGCACAGCCGTCGCATCACGCAGGCGATGGCGAGCCACTACCGCGACCACCCGCACGTCATCGGCTGGCAGACCGACAACGAGCTCAACACCACGGTCTCGGAGTCGTATGCGCCCAGCACCGCGCGCGAGTTCCGCCGCTATCTCCTGGTCCGCTACCAGACCATCGCCGCCCTCAACCACGCCTGGGGCACCGACTTCTGGGCCCAGCGCTACGACAGTTTCGAGCAGATCGACTTGCCGTTCGAGCACGCTCCGTCGTTTGCCAATCCCACGCAGGTGCTGGACTACCACCGCTTTCTGGCCTGGGCCACGGCCGCGTTCCAGCATGACCAGGTCGTGATCCTGCGTGCCACCAACCCGCGCTGGTTCATCTTCCACAACCTCGGCCAGCTGCGTGACATCGACTTCCGCGGCGAATTCACCACCGACCTCGACTTCCTTGGCTATGACGTCTACCCCTTCCTGAAGGACGAGATCGAGCGCACTGGCAGCCACGCCCACCTCCAGGCCTTCATGGCCGACGTGGTGCGCGGCTACGCCGGCAACTTCATCGTGCCCGAGCAGCAGTCGGGGCTGGGCAGCCAGCCGGGGTTTGCCACGCCGGTGCCCGAAGAGGGCGAGATGCAGCGCATGGCGATGTCGTCGATCGCCCGCGGTGCCGATGGCGTGATGTTCTTCCGTTGGCGGCCGGTGCACTTCGGTGCCGAGATCTACTGGAACGGCATCCTCGACCACGACGACGTGCCGCGCCGGCGCTATGAAGAAGCGCGCCGCACCGGCGCCGTGCTGCAACGCATCGGGTCGCGCATCCTCGGCACCTCGGTACGCATCGATGTCGGCATCGCCGGTGCCGACTACGACAACCAGGAAGCCCACACCACCTATCCGCTCGGCTTGCCTTCGCCGCAGTGGGCCAGCCTGCCGCTGCACCGCCACTGCTTCGAGCAGGGCCTGCCCTGTGGTTTCGTGCACCTGGAGGATGATCTGTCGCGTCTGAAGGTGTTCTTCGTGCCGCACTGGGTGATCTGGAAGGACGAGTGGACCGAGCGCCTGGAGCGCTTCGCACGGGCAGGCGGCACGGTCGTCATCGGCGCCAGGACCGGCACGCGCGATGCGAACAACCATGTCATCCGCGACACGGCGCCAGGCCGGTCGCTGTCGACGCTGTGCGGCATTACCGTTGAAGAGTTCGGCTTGCTGCCGCCGCTGGACGGCTTCGGTCTGGCCGACAAGCTCAACCGTCCCGAGGGCGCGCTGGTGTTGCCGGCCCGGCCGGCGGAGTCGTCACGACGTGCTCACCAGTTGCGCCTGGGCGATGCGGTCCTGCCGGCCGCGCATGTCTATGAACTTGTGAAGGTGCATGAGGATGCCGCCGACCAAGTGACCGTGGCCGGTCGCTGGGACACGCGCTTCGTCGCGGGCCAGCCGGCGATCACGGTCCGGCGTGTCGGCGACGGCCGCGTGGTTTACGTCGGCACCTACCTGACGGACGCGCTGGCGGCGCGGTTGATCGACGTGGTGTTGGCCGACCTGCCGCTGAAGCCGCTGCTGCCCCAGGTGCCCGCGGGCCTCGAAGTGACGCTGCGCGAAGGCGACGGGCGCAGGCTGCTGTTCGTTCTCAACTGTCAGGCCGAGCCGGTGCTCGTGCCCGAGGTGCCTGCTGGTCTGGAGTTGATGGGCGATCGGCCGCATGCGGCTGGGCCGCTGACGCTCGCCGCCTATGGCTGCGCCGTGATCCAACTCTCGCCGACATAAACGTAACGCGTGTTCCCCCGAGGTGGCCGGAGATCGGTGTGGGGGTGGCGTTGTTGACGCCCGTGCTATCTCGGCGAGGACACGCCCTTCTTCCTGTGCGGCTCAGGCTACGCCGAAGGCACGCTGTTCTCGAAGGCATTTCGTGCTGCCAAGCCGAGGTCAGGGCGCATCGCGGTGAAGGTGATCAACCACCTGGGCGACGAGGTGATGAAGGTGTTCAAGGTCGTGTGAGCCCGGCCTGTCAGGGCAGCCTGGGCCGAAGGGCGGCCAGCCCGGTTGTGGCTCACGCGTGCGGCATTGTCCGGTTTGTGGATCACAAACGTGAGAGTGTGAGCCACAAAAGCGGGAATGGTGCGTGGCTGAGCCTCAAGCGGCTTCAGCGCCAGAGAGGCCGCTGCAACTCAGGGAGCCCCCATGGCTGTGGAGTACCCGGCCCGCCTAGAAGACCGAGTACGACACGATGCCGGCTTCGCCGCCGCCCGCGTACACGTTCGGCACGCTGCAGCGCATGTTCGCGCTGCCATAGGGCGGCAGGGTGATCTGGCCTTCAAGGGAGTCGTACTCGCCCACGGTGGACGTCGTGAAACCCGAGAGCGTGAGCATGTTGACGGTCTGGTTGTTGGTCATCACCGTCTTGACCAGGCATTCGAACCGGACCGGCGGGTTCGTCGACGAGTAGTTCGAGGTTCTGTAGTTGACCCTGATGGTCAACGGGGTCAAGACGTCGCCGAGGCGTGCGTGGGCGAGCGGGCAATGGAAGAACGTCATCCCGGACCCGACCTTGCTGTTCACCTGCATGCCGGTCACATACTTCGTCGTGGCGCCCTCGGACGTGCAGAGGGTGCCCGGAAACGTGTCGGCCAGCGCCGGCCCCGCACCCAGGACCAGGACGGCACCCATCAGGGTGGTGCGGATCAGAACGGTTCTCATGCTGTAGCTCCTTGTGGATGGGCAGGCCGGGCGCCCAGACGTTGGGTCACTTCGCAGCCGGGTCCACTGTAGGAAGCGGGCGTTGAGAAGGCGTTGAAAGCCACCGCAGGAGGCCGCGGGTACGTGACGCAGGAGCAGGCGTTTGCGCACGCCAACGACGTGCTGGCCGACTCCTCGCTGGCATCGCGGCCCCGATGCCAGGGCTCAGGCGCGCAGGGTTGCGCGATCGAGCGCCGTCGGGTGAACTGTGCGATAACCGCGCGGACGCTGGCTCAAGGCGGCCATTCCAGGCCGTGACCAGGCACAAAAGGCCCATGCCACTGTGCAGCGAACCGCGCCGGCTCTCTTGCGACAAACTCCATACGATGCCCGCCGCCAAATCCGCCATCCAAGCCGACGCCTCGCCGGCCTTGTTCAAGAGCGCCAAGGCTTTCGAGACCTGGCTGAACAAGCATCACGCCACCTCCGACGGCCTCTGGCTCAAGATCGCCAAGCGGGGCGCCAATGAACCCAGCGTCACCTACCCCGAGGCGGTGGAGATCGCGCTCTGCTGGGGCTGGATCGACGGCCAGAAGAAGGGCCTCGACGACCAGCACTTTCTCCAGCGCTTCACACCGCGGCGCGCGCGCAGCATTTGGTCGAAGATCAACGTCGACAAGGTCGCGGCGCTCATCGAAAAGGGGCGCATGCAGGCGCCAGGCTACGCACAGATCGAGGCCGCCAAGGCCGACGGACGCTGGGCGCAGGCCTACGACGGAGCGCGCACGTCCGTGGTGCCCGAGGATCTGTTGGTGGCGCTGGAAGCCGAGCCGAGGGCCCAGGCCTTCTTTGCAACGATCAACGCGGCCAATCGCTACGCGGTACTGTGGCGCATACAGACGGCCGTGAAGGCCGAGACGCGCGCCAAGCGCATCGCCCAGCTGGTGGAGATGCTGGCGCGCGGCGAGACCATCCACATCTTCAAGCCCAGACCGTCATTGCCACCGGCCTGAGCTCGGTGGCGCGCAGGCGCAGCCGTTGCGGGCCGGCGCGCCCATTCACCAGCGCGGCGGCAACTTGCCCAGCAGCACGATGCGCTCTCGCGAGACCTCGATATAACCGCCGCGCGCCAGGTCCTGCAGCAGGCGGTTGACCATCGCTTTGGACGCACCCAGGCGCTCGGCGATGCGTGCCTGGCTCATCGGGCCTGGCACCACACGCTGGCCGGCTTCTTCGACCGCCAGCGCGTCGAACAGGCCGACCAGCCGCCCGTAGACATCGACCGACGCCAGCCGCCCCACGGTCTGCGTCAGCGTGCGAACGCGCTGCACCAGGCGCTGGATGAGCTGCAGCGCCAGGTCGGGCCGCGAAGCCAGCACCCGCTGGACCTCGGCCCGTGTCACGCGTGTGAGCCGCGCCCGCACGGTGACCTCCACGGTCGCGGCGCGCAGTGCGCCGCTGAGCATCAGCTCGCCGAAAAACTCGCCCGCGCCCAGCGTGTTCAGCTCCACCGTGCGCCCGCCAACGCCTGCCACCACCGCGCGCAGTTCGCCGGAGTGCACGATGTACATGCAGTCCGCCACCTCACCCTCGGCGACGACCGTGGCCCCCGGTTCCCAGGTGCGTGTCTCGCCCAGCCGGGTCAGTTCGGACAGGATGTCGTCCGGCTGTTCCACAGTCGCTGCCCCGTCCATGCCGTCTCCCGCCAACAAGGCCGGGACTGTAGCGGCAGACGCCGCGGCGTTCACTATTGAACCGAAACGTGTTGGCAGCGCCTGCGGCGACAACCATGCCGGACCTGCCGCCACTTCAAGGGCACCGTCATGCCACGCTGGCCCCTCGCCGCTACCCTGCTTGCCCTGTGCCTGAACCTCGGCCCTGCGTCGGCTGCAGGGCCGGATGCCCACAGCTGCGTGCAGACCCTTGGAACATCGACAGCGGCGCTTGAAAGCGCCGCGCAGCAGGCCTTCCGGGACCACCGCTATGCAGCCGCCTACGGCCGCTACGCCCGCCTTGCCGACGCCGGGCATGCGCCGTCGGCCGAGCTGGCGCTGCTGATGCTGCTCAACGGCCCGGCGCTGTTCGGCAGCGACTGGACAGCCACCGAGAAGCAGCAGACCTGCTGGAACACCTTGTTGGTTGCCAGGGCCCGCCAGCGTGTCGCCTGGGGCGGCAACGCGGCCGGCGACTGATCGGGTTTGCGGCGCGGCGGCCGGCACGCCGGTTGCTGCGGCCTCGCGCCGGGCCGGGCTGCGCGCGCTGCGCCGGGCGACAATGACCCTGCCGTTCCTCTGACGATGGGCCCCCTGAGGCCACAGAGGACCGGACGGTCGGGGAGGGCCGCTCAGCGTGAACGACGAGGACATCGAAGCCTGCCGCGCCGCCATCGCCGCGCTGGAAGGCCAGCGTGCCACGCTGGGTGATGCGGTGCTCGAACTGGCTACGGCCCCGCTGCGCGCGCGGCTGGCCAGCCTGCAGCGCCCCGCCGGCCTGAAGCACCGCCGCGTGACGGTGCTGTTCGCCGACGTCGTGGGCTCCACCGCCATGGCCAGCGGCATGGACGCCGAAGACACGCTGGACCTGTTCAGCGGTGCCTTGCGCCGCATGGCGGCGCTGGTCGAAGCGCATCAGGGCCGGGTGCTGCGTTTCACCGGCGACGGCCTCAAGGCGGCGTTCGGCATGGACGAGGCGCGTGAAGACGACCCCGACCGTGCGGTGCGTGCCGGCCTGGCCATCCTGCAGGCCGGGCTTGAGCAGGCCGAAGCGGCGCAGCGCCAACACGGCATCAAAGACTTTGCGGTGCGCGTAGGCGTGCACACCGGCGATGTGGCGCTGGGCGCCGGCGTCGAAGCCGACAACACCGCGATGGGCGCTGCGGTGAACATCGCCGCGCGCATGGAACAGAGTGCACCGGCGGGCGGCTTGCGCATCAGCCACGACACCTGGAGCCACGTGCGCGGGCTGTTCGATGTCCAGGCCCAGCCGCCGCTGCAGGTCAAGGGCGTCGAAGCGCCGATGCAGACGTACCTGGTGCGCGCCGCGCTGGACCGCAACGTCGCCGGCGTCGAGCGCGGGTTGCAGGGGCTGCACACGCCGATGGTGGGCCGCCACGACGAACTGCAGCGTTTGCTGAACGCCGTGGCCCGCGCCCGCGCGACCCGGCAGTTGCAGGCCCTGACGCTGCTGGGCGACGCCGGCCTGGGCAAGAGCCGACTGCTGCGCGAGTGGATGGCGGGGCTGAAGGACGGCGGTGTATTGACCGTGCGTTCGCAGCCCGACGGCATGTTGCGCCCGTGGGGCGTGCTGCGCAGCGTGCTCGCCGTGCAGTTCGGCGTGGTCGACACCGACAGCGCGGAGGTGGCGCGCCGCAAGGTCGTTGACGGGTTGGCACCGTGGTTCGTCGAGCATGGCGAGCGCCAGGCGCAACTGATCGGTCAGCTGTCCGGCCTGGACTTCGGCGACAGCCCGCACCTGCGCGGCCTGGACCCGCGCGCGCTGCGCGACCAGGCGTTTGCGGCGATCCGCGGCTACCTGCAAGCGCTGGCCGAAGGCAGCGATGCCTTGCCGGTGCTGGTGGTCGAAGACCTGCACTGGGCCGACGACGGCTCGCTCGATCTGCTGCAGCACCTGCTGGCGCACGCCGCCGAGCTGCCGCTGGCGCTGGTCATGACGGCACGGCCGGCGCTGCTGACACGCCGGCCCGACTGGGGCACGCCAGAGACGATCGTGCAGCTGACCCCGCTGGCCGCGACGCAGAGCGACGAGCTGGCGCAGGCACTGCTGCAGCGCCTGGATGTGGTGCCGGCGAAGCTGACCGAGCTCATCGTCGGCCGCGCCGAAGGCAACCCGTACTACATGGAAGAGCTGGTGCGCCGGCTCATCGACGACGGTGTCATCGCCGTCGGCGAGCCGCACTGGACGGTGCAGGCCGAACGGCTGCAGAACGCGCGCCTGCCCGGCACGCTGGTGGGCCTGCTGCAGGCGCGGCTGGACGCCTTGCCGGCCGGCGAACGCCTGGCCGCGCGCCAGGCCAGCGTCATCGGCCATGTGTTCTGGGACGACGCGCTGCAGGCCGTGGATGGCAACGCGCCGCAAGCCCTGCCGGCACTGCAAAGCGCGGCCTTCATCAAAGCCCACGATGCCAGCGACTTCGAAGGCACGACCGAGCGCCAGTTCGACCACCACCTGCTGCACCAGGTGACCTACGACACCTTGCTGAAGGCCGAACGTCGCCTCGGCCACGGTGCCGTGGCGCGCTGGCTGACCGAGCGCACCAAAGGGCGCGGCGCGGAGTTCCTGGCCATGACCGGCGAACATGCCGAGCGCGCCGGCGAGACGGCGCTGGCGATCGATTGCTTCGAGCAGGCCGGCAAAGAGGCCCAGAGGCGCTTTGCAAACACCGCCGCTGTATCGTGGCTGCGCCGCGCTGTCGGCTTGCTGGGCGACTCGGCACCGAAGCGTCGCTTCGATCTGCTGGAGCAGATGGAGAAGATCAACGACACGATGGGCGACCGCCCGGCGCAGGACGCCGTGCACGCAGACATGGCGGTGTTGCTAGACCGCCATCCCGACAACGGGTGCCAGGCGCGCATGCTGTTTTGCATGGCCTTGCTGGCAGAACGGCGCGGTGACAGGGTGGCGTGCGAACGGCATGTCGGGCCGGCCATCGAGTTGGCCGAACGCTGCGAGGACGCCGTGACGGCGGCGCGTTCGCACGTTCTGCTGGCGTGGATGCACGTGGTGCGACGTGACTATGCCGGCGCGTGCAGGCACAGCGACACCTCGGTGCTGTGGGCCGGCAGGATCGAGGCCCCGGGCGAACGGGACGAGGTCGAGGCCGTGGCGCTGAACGCGTCAGCGCACGTGTCGGCCGGCCTGGGCCGCTTTGACGAGGCGCGGGAGACCTTGCAGCGGGTGTTGTCCCGCGCTCAAGCGCTCGGCTCGCCTCGTCTGGAGGACCACGCGATCGCGAATCTGGTGGACATTGCTTCGGGTCTGGGTCAATACGATCAGGTGCTCGCCTTGGCCAAGCGGCTGCACACGCTGGCCCATGCAACGGGAGCGATGCAGCGCGTTGCGGCGGCCCTCTACTTCCTAGCCGAAGCCACGGAGTCGCTGGGCGCCCCAGCAGCGGCAATCGGCCTGTATGAGCAGACCTTGCCAATCTGCCGCAGCACCGGCGACCGGCAAAAGGAGGCGCACACGCTCTTCGGCCTGGGCAGGTCCCATCTCGACATGGGCGACGCCGCCGCCGCCTTGCAGTGGCTTGCCCAGGCGCAGTGCCTGTACCAGGCCGTAGATCTACCCCTCGACGACTGCGAGTGCGCGGGCCACGCAGCACGCTGCCAACTCCGGCTTGGCCAGCCCGACGCTGCGTTGTCGACCGTGAACCTGCTGCTGGACCGGCTGGACAGCGACTTGGCGCAAGAGCCCGCTGACGCGACGATCTTGCTGCGCTGGACCTGCCAGCAGGTACTGGACGCCGTGGATGATGCGCGCGCCGAGACCATGCTCGCGAAGCTGTATGCCGACGTCCAGGTACGCGCGGCCGAGCTGACCGACGCGACCGACCGCGACCGCCTGATCCAGGCGCAGCCGGTCTTCCGCGGCATCGTTGCCGCCCATGGGCGGCAAGGCGAGCCGGCGGCTGCCGACTGAAACCGTCAACGCTGCGGTCGCCGTTCGCCGTTCGCCGTTCACTACATTCACTATTGACCGGCCACGCGCCGCGCGCGCCCTGCGCCGCGAACATGCGTTCACCGCTGCCGATGGCGCCGCCGCAAGCAGGGTACCCCGTGTCCAACGCATACCCCTGGAGATTCAATGCGCACCGCAAAACTACTGGCCAGCCTGCTGGCCGCTTCGCCGATGCTGGCGCTGACGCCGGTGCAGGCCGGCATCGTCTCGTTGTCCGGTGCCGCCGTGCAGATCGCGGCGCCCGGCAGCGTCGTGCCGAACGCGGGCTTCGAGAGCTTCACCACGGCCGCGGTCTTCGGCGAGCAGCAGAACGTCGCGCTGTCGCAGACGGCCCAGGTCGATGCGACGACAGCCGGCTTCTTCGATGCCGTTTCCGACCTGACGCCGGGTTCGCTCGCTGCCGGCACCCTGGTCAGCAGCTACTACCTGCACGCCGACCCCGTGGGCTCGAGTTCAACCCTCTACACGTACATCGGCAGCATCACCTTCGACGCCGACATCCTGGGTGTCGACGCACTGAATGCACAGCTGCTCAGTACCAACTTTCTGGGCGTTTCGGGCACCACCTACCCCGGTTCGGCCGCAGTGAATGGCCTGGACTTCGCGGAAGGGACGGACTCGTTCACGATCTCCGGCGACCGCAGGACCCTGAGCTTCACACTCGTGGCCTACGCTGGCGCAGATGCCTTGCGCGTGATCACGGCTGGGGACGCGCCCTTGGCCGTGCCCGAGCCCGGCGCACTGGGCCTGGTGATCGCGGCCCTGGGCGCGCTGGCGCTGACGCGGCGCAGGCGCCGCACCGCGGGCCTGATGTCCTGAAGCCATGTCAATCGCACGCGCCACGGGCTGGAGCGCGCTCCTCACGCATCAGCCGGCCGGCGTCAGGTGCGTCAGCACACAGCGCCACTGGCCTTGCGCGTAACGGTACACATCGGTGATCCATTCATCGGCGCTGATCGGTTCACCCCGGAACGTGCCGGTGTTCGTGCCGCGGCCGGTGACGACCGCCACTTCGCCGTAGACCTGGGCGCGCAGCACCTGCTTGGTCATCGAGTCGTGTGCCAGCAGGCCGCTGCCGACCGCCTGGAGAATCGCCTCGCGACCGATCGGGCCCTTCTCCGGCGTCACCAGCACCCAGTCGTCGGCTGTGCATTCGGCGATGCGCGCGACATCGTTGCTGACCATCGCGGCGTTGAAGCGGTCTTCGATGGCCTGAAAGGTCTGCAGGTCGACCGCATCGCTGGGCGCGGCCGTCATGACGCGCTCCCGCTGCCCTGCGCAGGCGCTGCCATCGTGTCCCAGCGGCGCTGCATCTCTTCGGCGCTCACCGCTTCGGCCTTGCTGGCAATGAACCAGCTGTAGCCGAAGGGGTCGGCAAGCAGGCCGGTCCGGTCGCCGTGAAATTCGAGCTTCACGGCGCGAAGAACGGTCGCGCCATGCTGCACGGCGTGGGCGACGAAGGCATCGGCATCGGCCACGTCGAGGTGGAACTTGACCGGCGAGCCGCCGAGCGTCTCGGGGCCGACGGCACCGAAGTCGGGGTACTCGTCGGCGATGAAGACCCGGGACGTGCCGAAAAGCAGCTCGGCGTGGCCGATGCGGCCGTCGGAGGGATCGATCAGCTTGAAGTCGACCGTCGCGCCCAGGGCCTGGACATAGAAGTCGATGGCCGCCTGCGCGCCTTTGACGGCGAGGTAGGGGCACAGGCTGTGCGGCGACGTGAACGGTGCGGCCATGACGTGTCCTTGCGGTGGGGGTTCAATTAGATTACGATACGTCACGTAATGAGTCAAGCACCCACGCCACCGATCAAACGCAAACCCGGCCGTCCGCCCAGCGAAGCGGCGCGCAGGCTGGTTCTCGAAACCGCGTACCGCATCGTCATGAGCGAGGGTCTCGGCCGGCTGACGATAGAGCGCGTGGCTGCCGAGTCGGGTGTCAGCAAACCGACGATCTACCGCACCTGGACCAACGCGCAAGACCTCGCGATGGCCGCGTTCATGGCGCAGCCGCAAGCCGATGCGCCGGCCTCACGTTCGAGTTCCGCGCGCACCGTGCTGCGCGCACACCTGCGCGGCGTGATCGAGGCCTTCGCCACGCAGCGCGGCCGCCAGATCACGTTGACCATGGCCTCGGCCGACCCCGAGAGCGAACTCGCAAAGGCCTTCCGCAACCAGGTGATCCTGAAGAGCCGCGAGGCCGGCCGGCAGTTGATCGAACGGGCCGTGACGTCGCTTGAGATCCGGCCCGACACCGATGTCGAAACCGTGCTCGACATGCTGTACGGGCCGCTGTTCTTCCGCCTGCTGACAGGGCACCAGCCGCTGTCGCCGCAGCTCGCGGAGCATCTGGTCCAGACGCTGTTCGACGGCGTCGGAACAACGTGAAGACGCTGACGCCCGCGCACCGCGGGCGCTTGCAACCTTACTGGCTGAGCACCACCTTGCGCCCGTTCAGCGGCTGCACTGGCCGCGCGTTCATCGCGTACAGCTTCTTGAACGACGCCAGTTGCGCGGCCGAGATCTCAACCGGCGCCTTCAGCACCTGCCAGCGCACCTCTTCGCTGCACGGCGGCGTGGTCAGCGAGCCCATGAAAGCGTAGTAGGCGCGGTCGGCCGGCAGCAGGTCGGCGGGGTTGATGGCGTCGAGCGGGGCGGTTTCGCCTTGCTTGGCCGGCAGTTTGTCGAACACCGGCTTCAGTGTGGCGTTCTGCTTGCCGGTCTTGAACAGCACCGCCACCACCGCGAGCTGGCCCTGGGCGTTTTTGTGCACCAGGTGCGCGACGAGCGGATAGGCCTTGCCGTCGATCTTCTCTTCGCTGGGGGTGTGGAAGTGGAACTGCAGCAGCTTGTATTCGGTGCCGTCCAGCGTCACCGCGCCCGCCGCGGGCAGGTTGACCTGGACCGTGTGGCCGTTGTTGACCACCTCACCAGGCCCGGACGCGTAGGCGAAGCCGATCGGGTTCGCGGTGGCCGACTTCTCGACCTTCTTCGTCTGGAGATCGATCGGCGACTGGTGCTTGCCCAGCTTGCAGGTCGTGAAGCCCGGGTCCAGTTCGGCCCAGTGGGCGGCGCTGCCATGGCCCTGGTAGCTCCAGTGCGCCTTGCCTTCGGCCCAGCCCAGCGATGTGGCGCCGGCGGCGCAGGTGGTGAGCAGCAGTTTCGTCAGCAGTTTCAATGTCATGGTGGCCTCTTCGGTGCGAGGGGTTGCAAGAGCTGCCTATGTTAGGCCGCCGGCGGCACGGGCCTCGGGCATCGGTACGGGCATGGGCGATGACAGAATCGCCCACCTTGATCGCTTCGACGCCACTGGCTTCCCGCTTCCTCGCCGCGCGGCTGGCGCTGTCGGCCGAAGCTGTCGACGGCCTCGACAAGATGGCGGCGCTGGCCGTGCAGGCCAGCGCGGCGGGCGACCTGCCGCTGGCCGCCGCGGCTGCCGGTGCGACGGTCCTCGTCGAACACCTGCAGGCGGCGCACTACCGGCACGCGCCGCGCATGCTGGCCGTGCTGGGCAGCGCCGGCCCGGGCGCCGCCGCCCACGGCAGCGACGCCTTGCTGGCCTGGGCCGGGGCTGCGGTCGCCCACGACTACGGCGTGCTGCCCGGCTGGCCGGCACCCGACATCGAGGCGCTGATGGCACGGGCCGAACAGGCGCCGAGCGACATCGTGCTGGCTCTCGGCTGCGGCCTCGGCGAAGTCTGCGAACGCAACGGCGAGGACAGCCGCTTTGCGGCCCTCGCCGCGCGGCTGGCCGCCTTCGAAGCGCAGCCGGGGGTGTCGCCGTTCTGGCGCGGCCACTGGGCGATCGTGTCGGCCTGGCACCTGGTGTCGTTCGGCAAGACGGCGCCGGCGCTGGAACGGCTGGCCGCGGCAATGGCGCTGGCCGACCAGCACCAGCTGCACGGCCTGGCCGCCGTCAGCGCGTTGCAGCGCGCGCGCCTGATCGAGGCCGACCGCGACCCGCTGCACGCGCTGGCGCTGGCCGGCATGGCCGCCGCCCACGGCGACGCTGCGCGCACGCCGTTGTGGTGGGGCGACGCCGCCGATGTCGACTGCCGCATCGCGCTGGCCGCAGGCGACTTCCATGCCGCCGTCGGCCATGCGCGGCGCGCGCGTGGCCACGTGCAGGCCGGTGGCGTCTGGCCGGGTTACCTGGCGACCTACTTGAAGAACGAGGCCCACGCGCTGCTCGGTGCCGGTGCCTACGACGAGGCGCTGCTGCGCTACGACGAGATGGACGCACTGCCGCTGCCGGCCTACCTGTCGGCGCGGGTGGGCTGCCTGCGTGGCATCGCCGCCTTGATCATCGTCTCGCGCAGCGGCCGCTGGCAGGCGCGCCACAACGCCGAGCTGGCCGCTGCGATGGCGCGCCTGCGCCAACTCGAATGGACCCATGTGTTCAGCGTGCTGCCCGCGCACATTGCCGACCTCTTCGGGCGTGCCTTGCGAGCGGGCATCGAGACCGAATGGATCCGCGCCGCCATCCGCAGCCGCGAACTGGCAGCACCCGACGACGCGCCGGAGAACTGGCCGTGGCGGGTGAAGGTCCGTGTCTTCGGCGCTTTCGAAGTGAGCAGCGAAAACACGTCGCCGGCGTTCGCTGCGCGTGAGCCGCGCAAGGCCGCCAGCAAACCCATGGAGCTGCTGCGCCTGCTGGCGGCGCAAGGCCACGCCAGCGTCCCCGTGGGCAGCGTCGCCGAAGCGCTGTGGCCGGGTGATGGCCGTGAAGGCCGGCAGAAGGCCTTCGAGGTGACGGTCGTGCGCCTGCGGCGCCTGCTCGGTGTTGACGCCGCGGTGCAGGTCAGCGAGCGGCGTGTGCGGCTGAACCGGCAGTGTGTCTGGCTCGACGCGCAGGCGCTGGGGCAGTGCCTGCTGCAGGCCGACAACGCGCCCGACGCGGCGGCGCGCACGAGCGCGCTGGACGCGGCGCTGGCGGTTTATCTCGGCCCGTGTCTGGCCGACAGCGGCGAGGCGTGGGCGCTGGCCGCGCGTGAACACTGGCGCGGCCGTCTCGGTGCCACGCTGCTGCGTGCGCAGCGTGACGCGGCGATGCCACCCGCCCACCTGCGTGAGTACCGCCTGCGTGCCTGCGCCGCCGACCCGGCGCTCGCGGCGCTGCTCGGTGTGCCGGGCTCAGCCGGCTGAGCGGCTAACCGGCCGAACGCGCCCGGCGGGCGGTGCCGCCCAGCACGGCCAGGCCGGCGAGCGTCAGTGCCAGCGTCGCCGGCTCCGGCACCGCTGACGGCACCGCGTAGGCATACCCGCTCTCGCTGTGGAACGCACCGGGCCCGTACAGGGTTTCGATCACGGCGTAGGCCGAATGCCCGTAGTCGATGACGGTCGAACCCGCGCCCTGGTTGCCTGCCAAAGCCGTGACGCTCATGCGGGCGTACAGGCTGAGCACGGTGCCCTGCGTCAGGTAGGTCAGGAACGAATGGGCGCCCTGGCTCGGGCTACCGTCGGTCATCACGGCGAAGTCGATCACGCCGACAGTCCGGTAGTCGGCCGCCTTCTGCACGCCGAAGCGCCCGTCGCCGTGGTAGCCGCCGCCGGTGGTGCTGGCCGAGCCGTTCACGAGCCACGAGAACTGGTAGAAGCCGTCGAGATCGATCGTCACGTAGTCCAGGAACTGGACCTCGGTCGTCATGGCGGCGCCGCCGACATGGACGAACCCCGAGTCGTCGGCAAAGGCGATCGCCTGTGCGGCCGCAGTGGCTTTCAACACACCCGCCGAAGCGCTGTAGCTGCCGCTGGCCGAGCCGCTGTTGCCGCCGCCCGCGCGCGCGCCGGCCGCCGACACGGCACCCGTCGTGCCTTCGTAGCCGAGCTGGGTCGACTCCATCGGCAGGCCCGAAGCTATATCGTGGTTGGTGGCGGCGCCGGAGCTGCCGCCGCTGGCCCAAGTCTCGGCGTGCGCCGCGCTGGCGGCCAGAACCAGGGCCAGGGCGCTGAAGGTCGTTCGAAGGGGCAGCATGGTCGGTGTTTCGCGGGTGAAGGAATGGCCGTGATCGTGCGCGAGCGCACGCCTTTCGACCACCCACAGATCACCCACAGATCCAGCGACGGATCACCCGCAAGCGCCCGCTGAAGGGGCGCCGACGATCAGGAGTCGTTTCTGATCGTCGGGTCCAGGCTGCGCCTGTGCCCGGTGCTCGTGTGCTCCACGGTCACGGTGTAGCTGAACGTGCCCGGGGCGCTGTCGCAGTCCAGCAGCGCGGCCTGTTTCTTGTGCACCGTCCACGACGGAATCGGGAACTGGCTGCCGCCGTCGCTGACGACCACGGCCTCGGTGTCGGGGAAGGCCCAATCGGTGCCGTTGAGGTGGAAGCTGATCAGCACGTCGGCGCCGCTGACGTCCAGTTCTTCAGGCACACAGGTCATGTTGCCGGCAGCATCGACATTGACCATCACGTGGCGGACGGTTTGTTCGACGGCATCGGGGGTACAGACGGACATGGCAGGCCTTTCGGGTGTTACCGGCCGGCCGCGCGCCCCTGCGACAGTTCATCGCGCAGGGCCAGCACGTCCGGGTGGCGGTAGGAGGTGGAATTCAACTTTTCGGCGCCCGCCCGGGCTTCTTGAGCGGCGCCCTGGCGCCAGGCCAGCCGCGCCGCCAGCACCAGCGCCGGCAGCTCCTGGCGCTGCAACCCGGGTTGCAGCCGCGTTGTGGCCCGTTGCCAGGCCGCTGCAGCCTCGGCCGCGCGGCCGCTGCGTTGCAGCCTGTCGCCCAGCACCAGGCCGGCAGCGGCGGCGGTGCGGGCCTGCCGCGGATCCAGCGTCTGGCCGCCGGCTTCGAACTGCGCCACCTCGGCCAGCCAGGCCTGCAACTCGGTGGTGGCGCCCACTGCGTCGCTGCGCGCGCGCAGCGTCAGCAACTGGCCCTGCGAGACCAGCCACCAGCGCACCTTGCGCTGCGGCGCCGCGAGCACCTGTGCCATCACGCGCTGCAGCTCGGCCAGCGTCGCCGCGCCGGCGGGCGTGCCGAACTGCAACTCGGCCGCGCTGGCTAGCGTCGAGCCCAGCTGGGACAGCCAGTCCATGTTTTGCGGGTCCAGTCGCACCAGGCCTTCGAACAGCTGCTGCGCTTGCTGTGTACTGGCCAGTGCGGCGACCGCCTGGCCCTGGGCCAGTTGCAGGCGGCCGATGTCGTAGTGCGCGAGGCCGGCGAGGTGTTGCGCCTCGCGGTTGCGTGCGGCGTCGGGCACACGGCCCAGCGCCTCGAACTTGGCGCGCTGCGCGGCGATGGCGGCAGCGTCGTCGCCGCGGGCTTCGTGGCTCTTGCTGATCCAGCCCAGGGTGTTGGCCAGGTCCATCGCCATCGCCGGGCGCGCTGGCACCACCGCCTGCCAGGCCTGCCGGGTCTGCTCGAACGAGGCCAGGGCCTCGTCGGCACGGCCGGCTTCGAGCTGCAGCACAGCCAGGTTCTGGCTGGCGTAGGCGGCTTCGGTGCGCCAGTCCAGGTTCTGCGGCGCCTGCTGCGTAAGCTGCTGCGCCAGCGTCTGGTAGCGCACGAAAGCAACTTCGGCCTCGCTGCGCAGGCCGCGGCGGTACGCGATGAAACCCACCCAGTAGGCGCTTTGTGCGTGGTTGAACACGTGCTCCGGACTGCCGGGGTGGCGCGCCAGCAGCTCGGCGGTGCTGGCATCGGCCTCGGCAAAACGCCGTGCCGCTTCGTCGAGCCGGCCGGTCTGTTCGGTGATCTCGCCCATCAGGTGCAAGGCGCGTGCGCGCCGGCCCAGCGAGGCGGCGTCCAGCGAGCCCGGGGCCTGGGCCGCGTAGTAGGCCAGCGCGCGGTCGCCGACGGCGTCGAGCGCGTCGAGCCGGCCCACCGGCTTGAGCTTGGCCGGCAGGTCGCCGAGCATGAACTCGATCAGGCCTTCGGCCTGCGCACGCTGCCGCTGCGCCTGGCGCGCTTCGTTCACCGCCACCGCGGCGCTGGCGGCCAGCGCCAGCGCCGCCAGGCTGCCCGCGCCCACGGCCACGCGGTGGCGGCGCAGGAACTTGGCGCTGCGGTAGGCCCAGCTGTCGGGCCGCGCGGCGATGGGCTCGTGCGCCAGGTGGCGCCGCAGGTCGTCGGCCAGCGCTGCGGCGTTGGCATAGCGTTCGGCGGGCTGCTTCTTCAACGCCCGTGCGACGATGGTGTCGAGGTCGCCGCGCAGTTCACGCGCGCGGCGTGGTGCTTCCGGCCCGCCGGCCTGACGCAGCGCTTCGGACACCGGCGGCGGCTCGCGTTCCACCACCGCCTGCCACTGTGCGAGTGTGTTGTCGGCAGCGCCCTCCAGCGGCAGCCGGCCGCTGAGCAGGCGGAACAGCAGCACGCCGAGGGCGTAGACATCGGTGGCGGTGGTGACCTCGCCGCCCTGCAGCTGTTCGGGCGCGGCGTACTGCGGCGTGAAGGCGTTGCCCGCCTGCTGCGTCAGCTCGCCGGCGCTGGCGGCGTCCAACAGTTTGGCGATGCCGAAGTCCAGCAGCTTCACTTCGCCGGCGGCGGTGACGAGGATGTTTGACGGCTTCAGGTCGCGGTGCAGGATCAGCCGGTTGTGCGCATGGGCCACGGCGTCCAGCACGTCCAGGAACAGCTGCAGCCGCGCGGCCAGCGGCAGCGTCTGCTGCGTGCAGTGCACGTCGATCGGCTCGCCGGCCACGTATTCCAGCACCAGGTAGGGCTGGGCCGGCGTGGTGTGGGTCAGGTGGCCGGCGTCCAGCAGCCGCGCGATGTGCGGGTGCGCCAGCCGCGCCATGATGCTGCCTTCGCGCGCAAATCGTTCGGCGGCGACGCTGGAAAACAGGCCCGAGGCCAGGAACTTGATCGCCACCTCGCCTTCGTAGCGGCCGTCGGTGCGGCGGGCCAGCCAGACACTGCCCATGCCGCCGCGGCCGAGTTCGCGCACCAGCGTGTAGGCGCCCACGGCCTGGCCCGCCAGCCCGGGTGGCGGTGGCAGTGCCGGCGCCTGCAGGAAGGCGCTCTGGTCCAGGCCCGAGAGTTCGGCCAACCAGGGCGCCAGCGCGTCGGCGAGGCCCGGGTTCTCCTGGCGTAAAGCCGCCAGGCGGGTTTCGCGTTCGGCGGCCGGCAGGTCCAGCAGTTCGTCGAGCAGCGGCGACAACTCCAGCCAGCGCGAGCGGTCCAACGGGCCGGGGTCCAGCGGGCCTGCCGCCATCAGCGCAGCGCCATCGACAGGAACAGGCGCGCCTTTTTCCAGTCGCGCTGCACGGTGCGTTCGGTCACGTCCAGGCTGGCGGCGATCTCGGCTTCGCTGAGGCCGCCGAAGTAGCGCAGTTCCACCACCTGGGCCAGGCGCGGCTCCAGCGTGGCCAGTTCGTCCAGCGCCTCGTGCACCCGCAGCACCTCGTCGTCGTGCGCGGCGAGGCTGTCGATCAGGCCGGTGTCCATCGTCACACGCTCGGCCGCGCCGCCGCGGCGCTCGGTCTGGCGCGCACGCACGACGTCGATGACCACCGCGCGCATCACCTTGGCGGCATAGGCCATGAAGTGGTGGCGGTCGGGGAAGGCGGCGGCGCCCCCGCCCTGCAGCCGCAGGTAGGACTCGTGCACCAGCGCCGTGGTGTCCATCAGCGTCATCTCGCTGCTGCGGCGCAGCCGGCTGCGCGCCAGGCGCTGCAGGTCGGCATAGAGCAGGGCAAAAGCACGGTCGGCGGCGGCGCGGTCGCCAGCGCCGGCGGCATGCAGCAGCGAAGTGATCTCGGACATGGTCAATCAAAAGGATTGCCGGAAATGTAACGGTGATGTGGTGATGTCGGGTTTGGCGCGCGGGCCGCGTTTCAGTTGATGAGGGGGTGGGCTGCGCTGCGGATCAGGGAGGCGAAGACGCCGCCACACGCTTCCACCCCCTCACCCGTTCGACACCACCCGAGCCCGCAACCACCATGCTGCAGATGACGGCTTCGACCTCGACCGATCCCGTGACCGATCCCGTGACCGATCCCCTACCCGACCGGCGTGCCCCGGCGCCGCCCCGAAATGCGCCGCCGGCCCTGGTGGTCGAGCTGGCCAGTGCCGAAGACTTCAGCCGCCTGGTGGAGCGCCAGGCGCTGCGCTGCCGGCGTGACCGCCAGGGGCTTTCGGTGCTGCGCCTGCAGCTGCAGTTCGACAGCGAGCCCGACGAGGCGCTGCGCCTGCAGCTGCTGGCCGAGTGTGCGCGCCGGCTGTGCAGCCGCGTGCGTGCCAGCGACTGCGTGGCACGCTGGCAGGCCACGCACTTCGGCGTGCTGCTGCCACGCTGCGAGCCGGCGCAGGCCGAGGCCGTGCTGGCCCGTCTGACACGTTTTGCCGGCGGCAACTACCGCCTCGGTGAACGGCTGCTCCACCTGCGAGTGCAGGGCCACGTGCTCGGCCGCTTGGACCCTTGACGCCCGGCGTCAGGAATCGGCAGTGAAGCCGATGCGCTTGACCCGCGGCCCCCAGCGTTCGAACTCGGCGCGCTGGCTGCGCGCCATCTCCTCGGCCGTGGACCCCTGCGCCAACAGCCCCACGGCGGCCAGGCCGTCGATCACGCTGCGCTCCTTCAGCGCCGCATTGATCGCTTCGTTGGCGGCCGCCAGCACCCGGGCCGGCGTGCGCGCCGGCGCGTAGAAGCCGAACCATTCTTCGATGACCAGTTCGCCGAGGCCTTGTTCGGCGAACGTGGCCACGTCGGGTGTGAACGGCATGCGGGCACGGCCCGTGGTGGCCAGCAGCCGCAGCCGGCCCGCCCGGTGGTGCACGACGAAGTCGCTGGCCGTCGTGACCATCGCCGCGATCTGGCCGCCGAGCAGGTCGGTGACGCCGGGTGCCGTGCCGCGGTACGGCACATGCCGCAGCTCGACGTTGCCTGACAGGCCCAGCAGCGCGCCCACGAAGTGCGGCGTCGAACCGGCGCCGGGCGAGCCGTAGTTCGCCTTGTCGGGCTCGGCCTTGGCCCAGGCCAGGAAAGTCTTCACGTCGGTCACGCCGGCCGGCACCAGCGGGCCCACGGCCAGGCCGTGGTGCGCGGTGGCCGCTGTCGACACCGCTGCGAAGTCGGTTTCCGGGTCGTAGCCCAGACGGCGGTAGACGTGGGGGTAGATCGCCGTCGTCGAGAACGGGGTCAGCGCGAGCACCGAGCCGTCGGCCGGCGCGCGTTTCAGCGCTTCGAGCGCGAGCCGCCCGCCGGCGCCGACACGGTTGTCCACCACGCCCGGGTTCCTGGCGTAGGCCGTGCCGCCCAGCCGCTCGGCAATGCGCCGCGCGGTGGCATCGCCCGAGCTTCCGGCCGGGAAGCCGTAGAGGATCTGCGGTTGATCGATGGCTTGCGCGCGCACCGCCAGAGGCAGCGCGGCGCTGGCCATCCAGGCCAGCGCGCGGCGTCGGTTCAGCGTCATCTTGGGGCCCCTCTCAGAAACTGTGGCGCATGCCGCTGGCCAGCATGCTGGAGCGCCCGCCCGCCACGGGGCGCAGGTCGCCCACGAGCGAGACCGTGCCCTGTGCACCGTTTTCCAGGCTGCCGTAGGCGGCGAAGAACTGCGTGCGCCGGCTGAACGCGTAGGCGTATGAGAGCGACCAGGCCGTGGTGTCGTCGACCGGCGTCGAAAACGGCGCCGACAGGTTGGCCGGCCGGCGGCCGCGGTGGGCGTCGTCCACCGCCAGGCGGCCGATCGAAGCGCCCACGGTGTGCGGCCCCAGCGGCACCGAGACGCCGGCGACGACGATGCGGTCCGTGCCCTCGGAGCCGGCGATGGCGGTCGTGGCACCCGGTGCCGCCAGGGCGGCCGCCTTGTGCACGAACACCGAGGCCATCACGCGCACGCTGGGGAAGCCGTACTGCGCGCCGATGGCGTAGTCGGTCTGGGCGAACTGGCTGCCGGCCAGTGCCGGAATGCGGTTGTAGACCGCGTCGGCAGTGAACGCACCCTGCGTGTAGCCGAAGCCCAGTTGCGTCAGCTTGGCCTGGCCGCTGGCGAAGCTGCCGCCTTCAGCCGCCGACTGCATCACCGACAAGCTCGCACCGGCCCAACGCGGTGTTTCGTACAGCGCCGCGTTGCTGACACGCGAGCCCACCGTGTCGACGTTCAGCAGCGGCGCCATGGCCGTGCCGGCGGCCAGGTTCAGGTTGCCCAGGGGGTCGGTGCTGAGCCAGCCGCTGGCGGTGTACTTGATGGCGAACGTGCGGCCCGCGGTGTGGATGCGCCCGAACGAGACACGGCCATAGTCGCTGCTGCTCAGGAACAGCAGCGACTGCCGGCCCCAGAACTTGCCGCCCTGTGCCACGGTGCCGGTGTCCAGCACGGGCTGGCTCTCCAGCACGAACCCGGCCTGCAAGCCGCCACCCAGGTCTTCGGTCCCCGTGAAGCCGAGCAGGTTCGGATTGAAGCCGCTGTTGAGCACCTTGCGCGACGCCGTGCCCGACGCCTGCTGGCTGGCGACGTAGACGTCCAGCGCGCCGTAGATCTTCACCGTGGACTGGCTCCAGCAGCTGGCCGCCGCCGTCGCAGCCAGCGTGGACAGCGCGATGGCGCGCAAAGTGGTGGGGGTGTGCATCATTTCGTTCGACCTCGGGTTCACGGAAGTTCAATGGAAATCAGAATAAACATTAGCCAGGCTATCTACAACGAATTCGGTCTAGGTGTCTTCCCGGTGTGGCAATGAAGAAGGCAATAATCAACGACAACCCGGCTTTCCTTTTCCGAGTTGTTGGTGATATGCTTATCTACACTAACTACTTGCCGCCAGGCCCTCCTCCATGCAAGACGCCCGACCCGCTCCAGAAGCTTCCGAAGCGCTTGTGCTGTCGCGCATCGAAGGCGCCGTGGCCACGCTGGAACTGAACCGCCCGCACAAGCGCAACGCCATCAGCCTGGCGCTGATCGGCGAACTCGACCGTGCCGTCGCCAACCTGCCGGACGCGGTGACCGTCATCGTGCTGGGCGCGCGCGGCGAACACTTCAGCGCCGGCCTCGACCTGACGACCGTGCCCGACATGTCCGCCGCCGAAGGCATGCGCCACTCGCACGCCTGGTACCAGGTGTTCGAGCGGCTGCAATCCGGCACGCGGCCGGTGATCGCCGTGCTGCACGGCGCCGTCGTCGGCGGCGGCCTCGAACTGGCGGCCTGCGCCCACGTGCGCGTGGCCGACCAGACGGCCTACTTCGGCCTGCCGGAAGGCCAGCGCGGCATCTTTCTCGGCGGCGGCGGCTCGGTGCGTGTGTCCAAGCTGATCGGCTTCTCGCGCGTCACCGAGATGATGCTGACCGGCCACGTCTACGACGCCGACGACGCGTTCCGCATCGGACTGACGCACTACACCGTCGAGCGCGGCGCTGGCATGGCGAAGGCGCAGGAACTGGCGCGCCGCATCGCCGGCAACGCGGCGATGTCGAACTTCGCGATCCTGCGTGCGCTGCCGCTGATTGCCGAGCAGCCGATGAGCCATGGCCTGATGACCGAGTCGCTGATCGCCGCCATCACGCAGGCCGAGCCCGAAGCCAAGCGCCGGGTGCAGGACTTCCTGGGCAAACGCGCGAACAAGGTGACACGGCCCGACAGCCCCGGCCCTGGTCCCGACCCTGACCCTGACCCTGCCCACCAGGCTGCGTACCGCCCGGTGGCCTTCGGGCCCTACGCAGCGCAGATCGAGCGCCGTGGCGACGGCAGCGTGCTGCTGCGTGCGAGCGATGCGCTGGCCGCGCATCCGCAGCGCTTCACGCAACACTTGCTGCACTGGGCCGCCAACCGGCCCGAGCACACGTTCCTCGCCATGCGCGAACCGGCGGCGCCGGGCCAGACGCAGCGACCGTGGCGCAAGCTGAGCTACGCACAGGCCTTGTCGCGTGTGCGCTCGCTCGGCCAGGCGCTGCTGGACCTGGGGCTCTCGGCCGAGCGGCCGCTGGCGGTGCTGTCGGGCAACGACTTCGAACACGCGCTGTTGACGCTGGCTGCCCTGCACGTGGGCATTCCGGTTGCGCCGATCTCGCCGTCGTATGCGCTGCTGGACCCGCAAGCCACGCGGGTGGCGCACACGATGCGGCTGCTGACGCCGGGGCTGGTCTTCGCCGCCGACGGCGACAGCTTCGGGCCTGCCATCGAACGCGCGGTGCCTGGCGATGTGCCGCTGCTGCTGGCGCGCGGCAAGCCGCCCGCGGGCCGGCCTGCGCAGCGCTTCGATGTGCTGCAGGCCACGGCGCCGACACCTGCCGTCGACGCCGCCCATGCGCGCGTGAACGGCGACACCATCGCCAAGTTCCTGTTCACGTCGGGCTCGACCGGCTTGCCGAAGGCGGTGATCAACACCCACCGCATGCTGTGCGCGAACCAGCAGATGTACGCCCAGTGCTATCCGTTCATGGAAGAACGGCCGCCGGTGCTGGTGGACTGGCTGCCCTGGCACCACACGGCCGGCGGCAACTCCAACCTCGGGCTCGTGCTGCGCAATGGCGGCACGATGTACATCGACGAAGGCCGGCCGACCGAAGACGGCATGGACGAGACCATCCGCAATCTGCGCGAAATCTCGCCGACGGCGATCTACACCGTGCCCCGAGGCCTGGAGATGCTGGCGCAGCGCATGCAGGCCGACGCGGGCTTGCGCGACACGGTGTTCCGCGAGCTGAAGCTGATCTTCGCCGCCGGCGCGCTGATGCCGCAGTCGGTGATCGACCTCGTCAACGGGCTGGCGGTGCAGTCGCTGGGCTGCCGGGTGCCGATGACCATGGGCCTGGGCATGACCGAGACGGCGCCGTTTGCCATTTCGCACCACCGGGCCGGTTGGCAGCAGGGTGTGATTGGCCTGCCGGCGCCGGGCGTCGAGGTCAAGCTGGCGCCGGTGGGCGACAAGCTGGAGGTGCGTTACCGCGGCGCCAGCATCACGCCGGGTTACTGGCGCCAACCCGAACTGCACGCCCAGTGCTACGACGACGAGGGCTTTTTCCGCAGCGGCGACGCGGCTGCTTTCATCGACGACGCGGCGCCGCAGCTTGGCCTGCGTTTCGAGGGCCGCATCGCCGAGGACTTCAAGCTCAGCAGCGGCACCTGGGTCAGTGTCAACAGCGTGCGGACCCAGGCCCTGGCCGGCGCGCTGCCCTATGTCAGCGACGTGGTCGTCACCGGCGAAGGGCGCGACAGCCTGGGTCTGCTGGTCTTCCTGGCGCCTGCCGCCGCCGAACTGGCGTCCGGCCCGCGCGACACGCCGTCGCTGAACGAAGACCCCGGCGTGCGCGCCTGGGCCCAGCGCTGGCTGGACGGTCTGGCCAACAGCGGCACCGGCAGCTCCAACCGGGTGCTGCGCGTGATGCTGCTGCCCGAGCCGCCATCGGCCGCCCGCGGTGAACTCACCGACAAGGGCTCGTTGAATCAGCGCGCTGTGCTGCGCGGGCGTGCCGCCTGGGTCGAGCGTCTGCATGCCGATGCGGACGACGCCGCGGTGCTGCGTGCGGCCCGGCCGCCGCGCTGAGCGCCGGCAAGCGATGGGCCGGCTGCAGGCCAGCGCGCCCATCAGAAGCTCGACGAGGTCGCGCTACCCTGCGGCTGGCGATGCGCTTGTGCGTCGCCGTCTTCGCCGAGATGGCGGTTGCCTTCGATCGAACGGCCGCCGCGTTGCATCAGCTCGCGGTATTCCTGCTCGGTCATGCCGGTCATGCTGCCGACCATCTGCTGCACGCTCCTGCCATGGGTGGCACCGAGCTTCACCAGGAAGTAGATGTTGCCGCCCTCGGCGATGCAGCGGTTCAGGTCGCGGTCGAGCACGGCTTGTTTCTGCGCCTCGCTCATCGGCCAGGCGTCGAGGCAGGCGCGCGGGTCGGCGAGGAAACGTTGGCGGTTCTCGGCCTTCATCAGGCTCATGCAGAACTGGTTCAGCCAGTAACCTTTGCGCGATTGCTCGGCATCGAACATCGTCGTGCCGGGGATGTCGTCGAACGGGTTCATCGGCCGCTCTTGCCAGGGTCCTTCACGTTCGCCACGGTGGCGAACTCCTGGTTCCACAGCTGCCCGCCGGCGCGCTCGACCTTGCGGATGTAGACGTTGTGCACGACATCGCGGGTTGCAGGGTCGATCGCCAGCGGGCCACGCGGGCTCTCGAACGACTGGCCTTTCATCGCGTCGACCAGTGCCTGGCCCTCGCCGCCGTTCGTAGCCTTCAGTGCCTCGCAGATCACACGCATGCCGTCCCAGGCGCCGACCGCCATGAAGTTCGGCCGCAGGCCGCCGTTGGCGGCGCCGAAGGCTTCGACGAATGCCTTGTTCGCGGCCGACGGATGCGCTGCCGAGTAGTGGTGCGCGGTGACGACACCGAGCGCCGCGTCGCCCATCGTGTTGAGCATCTCGTCGTCGGTAACGCTGCCTTCGGCGATCAGCCGGATGCCGGCCTTGTCGAGCCCACGTTCGGTGAACTGCTTCATCAGCGCCGCGCCGGCGCCGGCCGGCACGAAGGCGAACAGCGCGTCGGGTTTGGCGTCACGCACCCGCTGCAGGAAGGGCGCGAAGTCGGGGCTGCGCAGCGGCACACGCACGGCTTCGACGATCTGGCCGCCGCCGGCGCTGAAACGTTCGTTGAAGTACTTCTCGGCGTCGATGCCGGGTGCGTAGTCGGTGACCAGGCTGACGACACGTTTGATGTTGTTCTTGCCGGCCCAGTCGGCCAGCGCCGTGACGACCTGGGCCGCGGTGAAGCTGGTGCGCACGATGAAGGGCGATGCCTCGGTGACCGACGAGGTCGCCGCGGCCATCACCACCATCGGCGTGCGCGACTGGGTTGCGATCGGCGCCGCCGCGAAGGCCAGCGGCGTCAGGCCGAAGCCGGCCAGCACCTTGACCTTTTGGTTGACCACCAGTTCCTGCGCCAGGCGCTTGGTGATGTCGGGCACGCCGGTGTCGTCCTTGACGATCAGCTCGATGCGGCGGCCGGCCACCTTGTCGCCGTTGCGTGCAAGGTACAGGCGCGCGGCGGCCTCGATCTGGCGGCCGGTCGAAGCAAACGGGCCGCTCAGCGGCGCGAGCAGGCCGATGCGGAACGTGTCGTCCTGGGCCCGGGCGAGGCCGGTGCCGAAGCATGCGGCGGAAGTGGCTGAAGCCAGGAGAAAACGACGGCGAGAGGGAAGGCGAGCGTGCAAGCGTGTCTCCGGTTGTCGTGGCTTGGACAGGGTTGTGTCGGCCATCTCCCGGTCGAGGGTAGTCGCGGCTTTCCACCCCGTGCATGCCATTGGGTGCGCGAGCCATGCGTGCGGCTTATGACCCCGGGGAAACACGGGCCGTGCGCTATCCGCGTGCGCTGGCGGCCGTGTCATCGTTCGCTACGCCACGCCACGCCGTTTCAGCGCCTGACTGCCCATGCCCACCGCCGACCCCTCCCCGCTTGCATTGCGTGAACTGCCGCGCTGTGTCGACCGCCTGCGGCCGCTGCGCTGTGCCGCTGCGGTGGCGCGCCAGGGCAGTGCGATCCGTGCCGCCGAGGTGATGCACCTGTCGCAGCCGGCGGTCACACGCGCCGTGCTCGACCTCGAACGTTTCTGCGGCATGCCCTTGTTCGAGCGCACGGCTCGCGGCATGCTGCCGACGCCGCTGGGCAGCCGCGTCGCGCAGCGCACCCAGGCCTTGTGCGCCCACCTGGCGCACGGCGCGGTGCAGGCGGCGGCGCTGGCACCGCGCAGCCGCCGCGCGGCGAACCCGGAACGTTTCGCCGCCGCCGTGACGCCGGCCAGCCTGAAGGCGCTGCTCGCGGTGGCCACCATGCAGAGCGAGCAGAAGGCGGCCGACGCTTTAGGCGTCAGCCAGCCGGCCGTGCACCGCTCGCTGCGTACGCTGGAGCACCTGGTCGGCGAGGTGGTGTTCCAGCGTTCGATGCGTGGCACACGGCTCACCGATGCCGGCGAGGCGCTGCTGCTCGGTGTCAAGCTCGCGTTCGGCGAAGCGCGCGCGCTCGACAGCGAGATTGCGTCGTGGCGCGGCGAGCTCCGCGGCCGTGTCGTCATCGGCGCGCTGCCGCTGTCGGTGTCGCTGCTGTTGCCGCAGGCGGTTGACGCCGTGCTGCGCGAACACCCGGAGGTCGAGGTCACCGTCGTCGACGGCACCTACGACAGCCTGATGCGCCAGCTGCGCAGCGCCGACATCGACCTCGTGATCGGCGCGCTGCGCGACGCGCCGGCCGCGGTGCGGCTGGAGGCGCTGGTCGACGAGCCGCTGGTGGTGATGGCCCGTGCCGGCCACCCGTGCCTGCGGCAGCGCCGGCTGGCGGTGGCCGACCTGCTGCGCTGGCCCTGGGTGGTGCCGCTGCCCGGCACGCCCGCGGCGGCGGCGCTGCAGCGCATGTTCGCCGCTGCGGGCGCCGAGCCGCCGGCCGATACCTTGCAGTCGACCAGCGCCGTCTTCACGCGCGCGGTCGTGGCCTGCAGCGACCGCCTGGCGTTGACCTCGCGCGGCGCGGCGCGCGAAGAGGCGGGCCGCGGCCTGGTGCTGGTGCCGGTGGTACTGGTGCAGCCGCTGCGGCGCATCGGCGTCGCGATGCGCGACGCCGGCGAGCCGTCGCCCGATGTCGCCGCCGTGCTGGCGGCGCTGCGTGCTGAGGCTGTGGCTGTGGCGGCGACCCGGGAAGATAAGCAGAATGCATAACAGGTCGAGCGCTTGTGATTGCGCGCCAGCCGCCGCGGTGCGAGCCTGCGCGGCATGAAATCTCCTGAACCGAAGCGCTGCGCGGAGGCGGCTCGATGACGACGCTGCTGCTGCTGCCGGGCCTGCTGTGCGACGAAGCAACGTGGACGGCACAGTGCGCGGCGTTTGCAGACGTCGACTGCATCGTGCCGTCGTACGGCGTGCTGGACTCGATCGAAGCGATGGCCGACAGCGTGCTGGCGGCGGTGTCGGCGCCGCGGCTGTCGATCGCCGGCCACTCGATGGGCGGCCGCGTCGCGCTGGAGATCGCGCGCCGCGCGCCGCAGCGTGTCGAGCGGCTGGCGCTGCTCGACACCGGCATCGATCCGCTCGCACCCGGCGCCGCCGGCCAGGCCGAGCGCAGACGCCGCTTCGCGCTGCTGGAGACAGCGCGGTCCAGCGGCATGCGCGAGATGGGCCGCGACTGGGCCCAGGGCATGGTGCACCCGGCGCACATCGACACGCCGGTGTTCGACGCGGTGCTGGACATGATCGAGCGCAAGACGCCGGCCGCCTTCGAAGCCCAGATCACGGCGCTGCTGGCCCGGCCCGACGCACGCGAGGTGCTGCGGGGCCTGCGTTGCCCGACGCTGTTGCTGTGCGGCCGCCAGGACGCGTGGAGCCCGCTGGCGCGCCACGAGGAAATGCACGCGCTGCTGCCGGGCTCGCAGCTGGCCGTGATCGAAGACGCCGGCCACATGTGCACCATGGAACAACCCGCGGCGGTGACGGCGGTGTTGCGCGACTGGCTGCGCGCATGAAGGCATGAAGGCCATGGACGAAACACAACGCATGGGCATCGAGGCCGCCTGCCGCCGGCTGGTGCTGCAGGCCGCGGCGTTCGCCGACGCCCACCGGCCGGCCGAACTGGCCGCGCTGTTCAGCGCCGACGCTGTGCTGGTGCGCCCGAACGCGGCACCGCTGCACGGCCCGGAGGCGATTCACGAGGCCTACACGAACCGCGCGCCCGAACGCATCAGCCGCCACCTGGTGACGGGCACTTTGGTCGAGGTGCTGTCGGCCGACGAAGCGCATGCGAAGAGCACGGTGCTGCTGTGGCTGGGCTCGACCGACGACCCGGCGGGGCCGAAGGGCCGGCCCGTGCGCGAACAGGTGCTCGGCGAGTTCGACGACCGTTTTGTGCGCACCGCCGCGGGCTGGCGCATCGCGCGGCGCGACGCACGCTTCGTGCTGCACACGCGGGCCGACTGAACCATCTACGGCGCGTCGGATGTTGCGCTCAAGGCGCAGGCGTCGCGAACACAGGCCCGCAGCCAGCGGTGGGCTGCATCGCCATCCAGCCGCGGGTGCCAGAGCATCGAGACCGTGAGCTGCGGCACCGCCAGCGGCAGCGTGAAGCCGTGCATCCCGGCGCGCAGATGACCGGTGTGCCGTTCGGGAACGCTGGCCACCAGATCGGAGGCCCGTGCCAGCGCCAGCGCGGCCGAGAAACCGCCGACCGTCGTGGCCATCTCGCGTTCCAGTCCGAACGGTGCCAGGGCGTCGTCGATCGGGCTCTTCTTGTCAAGACCTCGCCGCGAGACACCGATGTGCCTGGCGGCAGCGTAGCGGCCGACGCTGATGTCGCCTTCGCTCAGCGCATGGCCCGTTCTCACGACGCCGATGAAGCGGTCGCTGAACAAGGCTTGTGCACGCACTTCCGGACCGGTCGTCTTGCCGACCACGCCGGTTTCCAGATCGACGCTGCCGTCGCGCAGCGGCGCACTGTCCTTGTCGAGCTTGGGCAGGAAACGCAGCCGGACGCCGGGCGCGTCTTCGCCGACGCGCGCCAGCAGTCGGGCGCCGAAGTTCTCTACAAATCCTTCGCTGGTCCGCAGCGTGAACGTGCGCTCGAGCTGTGCAAGCGCCAGCGCATGGGCGGGGCGCAGGGCGGCTTCTGCGTCGTGCACGAGTTGACTCACACGCTCGCGCAGTTCCATCGCACGCGGTGAGGGCACCAGACCACGCCCCGCCCGCACCAGCAGCGGGTCGCCGGTGGCTTCACGCAGCCGCGCCAGCGCCCGGCTCATCGCCGACGGGCTGAGCCGCAGCCGCCGGGCAGCGCGTGCCACGCTGCCTTCGGCGAGCAGCACGTCCAGCGTGAAAAGCAGGTTGAGATCGGGTCGGGCCATACGGACCATAGCGCGGTGTGCACGAATGAAGTGCAAATGATGCGCCTTCCGCTGTGCCGCGCGCGAGCCTATCTTCGTGACGGCTCCACTTCCGGGGCTGCCAGACAGACGGGGTTCATGTGCGTGTTTCAGCGATAGAAGACAAGGCAGCAGCTGCGGCTATGGCACGCCGGCCGTCGCCTGCGTGGGTGCTGGCCAGCTTGGCGCTGTGCATGCTGCTGCCCTCTCTGGGCACCAGCATCGCCAACGTCGCCTTGCCGACACTGGCCGAGGCCTTCGGCGCTTCGTTCCAGCAGGTCCAGTGGGTCGTGCTCGCCTACCTGCTGGTCACCACGGCGTCGATCGTCGGCGTCGGCCGGCTTGGCGACATCGTGGGCCGCCGGCGCCTGCTGCTGGCCGGCATCGTCGTGTTCACAGCGGCTTCCGGCCTGTGTGGCGTCGCGTCGGAACTCTGGTTGTTGATCGCTGCCCGGGCAGCGCAAGGCCTCGGCGCGGCCGTCATGATGGCGCTGACGATGGCGTTCGTCGGCGAGGCGGTGCCGAAGGCCAGGACCGGCAGCGCGATGGGGCTGCTCGGCAGCATGTCCGCGGTGGGCACCGCGCTCGGCCCGACGCTGGGCGGCGTGCTGATCGCCGGCTTCGGCTGGCAGGCGATCTTCTTCGTCAACGTGCCGCTGGGCGTCGTGGCGCTGCTGCTGGCGCAGCGCTGCCTGCCTGCGGACCGTCCAGCGGCGAAGCGGTCCGGCTTCGACCCCGTGGGAACGCTGCTGCTGGCGCTGGCGCTGGTGGCCTATGCACTGGCGATGACGGTGGGGCGCGGCAGCTTCGGCCTGGTCAACGTGGCGTGGCTGGTGGCCGCGGCGATCGGTGTGCTGCTCTTCGTGCTGGTCGAAGCCAGAGCAGCGTCACCCTTGGTCCGGCTGGCGCTGTTGCGCGACCCGCCGCTGAGCGCGGGCCTCGTGATGGCTGCGCTGGTCTCGACGGTGATGATGGCGACGCTGGTGGTCGGGCCGTTTTATCTGGCCCGTGCACTGGGCCTGGCCACGGCGCTGGTCGGCGTCGTGATGTCCGCGGGGCCGGTGGTCGCCGCGTTGAGCGGTGTGCCTGCGGGACGTTTTGTCGACCGCTTTGGCGCGCAGCACATGGCCGCCAGCGGACTTGCCGCGATGGTGGTCGGGTGTTCGGCTCTGTGCTTGGCACCGGCCACGCTGGGCATCGCCGGCTACGCGATTCCCAGCGTCATCGTCACCGCCGGTTATGCGCTGTTCCAGGCGGCCAACAACACGGCCGTCATGGTGGATGTCGCGCCCGACCAGCGCGGCATCATTGCCGGCATGCTCAACCTGTCGCGCAATCTCGGCCTCATCACCGGCGCCTCCGCGATGGGCGCCGTTTTTGCATTTGCATCGCGCACGGGCGACTTCACGACAGCAGGCCCCGAGGCTGTCGCCACCGGCATGCAGGTCACGTTCACGGTGGCGGCGGCGTTGCTGGTCGTCGCGCTGAGCATCACACTGCGTCGCGTCAGACCACGCGGCCCCGGACCAGCGTTGCGCTGAGCTTCAGCAGCGCATCGACGACACCGGCCACGGCAGCAGCGGCCTTGGCGTCGCGCAGCGCGCCCGCTGCGTCGAAGGCCTCGGCGGCGCGGCCCATAGCATGCTGCTGCGGCGCCACGAGCATGGCGAAGGCCATCTGCAGGTACTGGCGCAGGAAGTTCATCGACCGCAGTCCGCCCAGCGGCCCCGGCGACGCCGACATCAGGGCCACCGGCTTGCCGGCAGTGGCCGCCAGGCCGGAAGGCCGCGGCGGCGTGGCCTGCAGGCGCGACAGCCAGTCGAACGTGTTGATCAGCAACGGCGGCGGAAAGCCGTTGTACTCGGGCGTCACCACCAGCATCGCGTCGCAGGCGACGATGGCGTCGAGCAGTGCCGTTGCGGCGGCGGGCACACCGTCACGCGCTTCGAGGTCACCGTCGTAGAGCGGCAGCGCGAGCGCGCGCAGATCGAGTTCGACGACCTCGGCACCGCCGGCACGCGCATGACCAGCGGCGACGGCGGCCAGCTGGCGGTTCAGCGAGCCCTGGCGTTGGCTTCCGGAAATGACGAGCAGGTGGAGTGGGTTCATGACGGTCCCTGGTTGGCGTCACTGCGTTGGCCATTGGTCGAACGCCTGAAATGCCTTGTGGGCACCGACGGCACCTGTGTTCTCGAAGACATCGACCGTGTCGACCACCGCCGCGTCGGGCCCGTGCCGGGCCCACGCGACAATCCGCTCGATCGCTGCCGCCGGACCTTGCACCACGGCCTCGACCGAGCCGTCGCGACGGTTGCGCACCCAGCCGACAACGCCCAGCTTGCGCGCCTGCTCGGCCATCGACCAGCGGAAGCCGACACCCTGGACCCGGCCGCGGATTTCCAGGCGCAGCACGGTGTCAGGCATCAGACGGAGCGGTGGTGTGCATGGGCGTTCAGCATAACAAGGACGGGGTTGCCGAACGGGCAACTTCGACGACGAAGGCCGCGAGCGCCGAAATGGCTAGCGGTGGACATAACGCGCAACATTTGCGCATCTTGATCGAATGAACTAGAGCATGAAAGGGCCTGGTGCTCGGCAGCCGGGTCGTCGACTGTCCGTGATGCACTGCGCTGTCGGCAGGGCGGGCAGCGTGAAAGGTGACGAGCCCTACCCCCCGGAACTGGTTGCAACGCTAAGAGCTGCTTGGTTCCCCACCTGACCCGGTTGGGCGCGCTTCCATGCGGGGAGGCCCGTCAGGGCTACTGGGACGATGAACACGCTTGCTGGTGCGACGTGCACGGCAGCGTAGCGGCGGTGCGGGTGGTAGCTTGGGCGGCGCCTGGGGCCGAGGGCGATGCGCCCAGTTGCCCAGCAAGGGAAAGGCTCAGTGGCTGGCCCGTTTGGACCGGTTACCATCGCGCGGGACGACATAGGGGAGCGGCGATGATCGCGTATGAGCATGCCAGAACGTACGCGGCGGTGGGCCGCCCGCGCAAGCTGTGAGTGACTGCGTCCCACTAGTGGGGAGCCTCGCTTCAGGACTGCAGGAATCGCAGGAGCCGCGGCAGCCAGGAACCGTTGCGAACGGTGCATTCCCATGCGGTCGCCACGGACCATCCGTCTGCGCGCAGTTGGCGCTTGACTCTCGCGTCGCGTGCAATATTGGCCGCCAGCTTGGCACGCCAAAAGCCCACGTTGCTCTTGGGTTGAGCCAGGCCATGGCGGCAGCGGTGCCCGTGCCAGAAGCAGCCGTGCACGAACACGACCTTGCGTCGACCCGGGAACACCAGGTCGGGCGACCCGGGCAGGCCACGCACGTGCAGCCGGAACCGGAAGCCCAGCGCGTGCAGTGCGCTGCGGACGACCAGCTCCGGCTTGGTGTCCTTGCCGCGGATGCGCGACATGAGCGCGCTGCGTCGTTCGGGGTCGAGGCGGTCCACCTGGCGAGGATGAGGGGGGCGAAGAGGCCGACTGTTGCGCGCCGACGATCGACAAGGACGTCGATACTTTCTATGGTAACGAACTGCGGAACGGAAGTCCGGTGAAGAAGAACGTGATCGACTTGTATGCGGGCGTCGGGGGCCTGAGTCTGGGTGCCGCCCGCGCTGGGTTCTCGGTGACCGCGGCCGTGGAGATCGACAAGCATGCGCTGGTTGCGCACAAAGTCAACTTTCCGGGAGTGCGGCACCTGGGGCAGGATGTGTCGACCCTTTCCGGCGCGCGCCTCCTGCAACTGGCAGGGCTGGCCGCCGGCGACCTGTGCGGGCTAATCGGGGGGCCGCCTTGCCAGGGGTTCAGCGAGATCGGTCTGCAGTCCAAGTCGGACCCACGCAACGACCTTCTGGTCGACTTCTTCCGCCTCGTTGCCGAAACCAAGCCGGCCTTCTACGTGGCGGAGAACGTACCCGGACTGCTGAACCCCAAGAACGCCGCCACTCTGAACAGGGCTCTTGCGCTGGTGCCCAGCGGATACACGAAGCTCGCCCCGATGATCGTGGCGGCGAGCGACTATGGGGCGCCGACGTCCCGCAAGCGGGTCTTCTTCGTCGGGTTCGACCCCGAGCGCGTCGACAAGCTGACGCGCGAGAGCTTCGCGCCGCCCGAAGAGAAGCAGGACGTTCGCGTGCGCGATGCACTGAAGGGGCTGCCCGCCATCCGCTCGGATTGGCTTGAGGCCTCACAGGGCTGGCGCGCCGTGGCCGCGCCGGGAGACGGCGCGTTCGAGCGGCGCATGGCCGGCGAAGTGCCGGAAGGGGTGGGCGATCCGGACTCGCTGAAGAAGTATCGCGAACGGCGCGTGGTGTCGGGCTTTCTGGGCACGGCCCACGAGGAGGCTACCGTCGAGCGTTTCAGGGCGCTGCGCCACGGGGAGGTCGATGCCGTGTCTCGCGCCAGGCGCCTGGATCCAGCCGGCTACTGCCCGACCATTCGCGCTGGCACGGGTTCGGACCGCGGCAGCTTCCAGGCCGTGCGACCGATACATCCGAACTCGCCCAGAGTGATCGCGCCGCGCGAGGCCGCTCGCCTGCAGGGCTTTCCGGATTGGTTTCAGTTTCATGGGACCAAGTGGCACGCGTTCCGGCAGATCGGAAACAGCGTGAGCCCGATCGTCGCCGAGTCGTTGCTACGGGCGGTGGCGGCCAGCGTGGAGTGACAAACAAGCTTCGCCGGTCAGGCGAGCAAAAGGGAGGACAAGAATGGGCGACCATGCCTCGGCATTCCCATCGAAGCGATTCTTCGTGGAGATGCTCACGAGAGACATCGAGCTCGGGGACGCGATCCTCGACCTCATAGACAACTGCATCGACGGGATCCACCGCGAGTTGGCCAAGGGTCCGAGAAACGCAGCGGCATCCGCACAGCCCTACAAGGGCTTCTGGGCTCGAATCGATCTGGACAAGAAGTCCTTTGCCATTCTCGACAACTGCGGCGGAATCCCTCGCGACGTTGCCGAGAAGCATGCCTTCCGGCTCGGTCGTCCCGAAGGAACGAAGGAGGTGGACGCTCCCACGGTCGGGGTGTACGGGATCGGCATGAAGCGATCGCTCTTCAAGCTCGGGCGATCGGCCACCGTGACCACGCTCAACGCGGGCAAGGCCTATCGCGTTTCGATCAGCAAGCAGTGGATGAAGGACGACAACGATTGGTCTCTGCCGCTCGCGGACATTCCTAAGGCCAATGTACCGGTAGCCCTGGGCAACGCCAAGGCGGGCACCTTGATCGAGGTGGAAGCGCTTGTCCCGGGTGTCGTCGAAGAGTTCGATACGCAAGGCAGCACCTTCCTTACGACTCTCCGGAGCACGGTCGCCACTCACTACAGCTATATCCTGCACAAAGGCTTTGCGATCGAGATCAACAAGCAGGCCGTTGCGCCGCGCGCCCTGAATATTCTGGTCTCGCGCTCGAAGGCTCCGGGCCCCCGCATCGAACCTTTCGTCTACGAGTCCGAGCACGACGGCATCAAGGTCGAACTCATCGTAGGCCTGTACAGGTCGATCCCGAGCGAGAAGGAGGTTCAGGACGAACTCACGGGCAAAGCGACCGCCGGGAGCCGGGAAACGTGCGGCTGGACCGTCATCTGCAACGACCGCGTCGTGGTCTACAACGACAAGACGCGCTTGACCGGATGGAGCGAGGCGGGCGTTCCGGCCTACCACCCGCAGTTCAACGCCATCGCCGGGATCGTCCGGTTTCAGAGCAACCAGATGGTGGGTCTTCCGATCACGACCACGAAAAGAGGACTCGACGCCAGCTCCGAGCTGTATCTCGCGGTGAAGGACCAGATGCGGGAAGGCCTGAAGACCTTCACGAACTTCACAAACCACTGGAAGGAGCACGGCGCGGACCGGGATGCTCTGGTGGCGGCCGCCGACTCTTCCGAGCCGTTCAGCGCGGCCGCACAGTTGCCCAAGACGAGGTGGAGCGCCGTTCACAAGGGACTACGAGGGCGCAAGTACGTGCCGGATCTGCCGCGCCCGAAAGCCCAAACTCCCACCGATGTCACGATCAAGTTCACTCGACGCCGCGTGGACGTGGAGCGAGTTGCTGCGCATCTGTTCGAAGAGCCCGAGACCGTCACCGCGACGCAAGTCGGCGAAGAGTGCTTCGACCGATACCTCTCGCAGGCCAAGCAATGAGCGGCGGGTCTGTTCCCTACCATTTGCGGCAGAACAAGGCCGTCGAACGCGGAGTCTTCGTCGATTTGCTGTTTCGAGTTGGACGAGCGACGCCCGATGCACTTCAGCGTTACCAGTACATCGGCCTCGCCGGCCCCTTCTCGGAAGACTTCAAGCTTCTGCACTCTCAGATCGGTATCAAGAGCTTCGTGTCGATCGAGGAGAAAGAGGCGGTGCATCTGCGCCAGCTCTGGAACTCCCCTCTGCGGGGGATCGATTACAGGCGCTGCAAGACCCAAGAGTTCATCGACGCCTTTGTGCGCGTCAAGCCGACCGTCGTCTGGCTCGACTATGCGTCCCCAAGCGAGGTAGGAGCTCAGCTTGCCGAAGTTGAGCAGTTGGTCGCCAAACTGCAGGACTACGACGTTCTCAAGGTCACCTTCTGCGCCTCGGACCATTCGCTGGAGCGTGGACAAGGCAGGGAGTCCCCGGAGGCTAAGATCGAGCAGGCCCGCCAACGCCTGGGCGACTACCTTCCGGCCGGGACCCACCTGTCGGCCGAGGACGTCGACTGGAAGGGTTATCCCAAGTTGGTGATGAAGTGCGCGGAGATCGCCGTCAAGAGCGGCATGCGCGGAAGTGCATCCTCGCGATTTCAGCTGCTGACGACGTTTTCGTATAGCGACTCCGCACACCGGATGCTCACCTTCACCGGCATCGTTCTGCCGAGGGGCAAGGTCACCGAGTTTTTCGGCAAGTCGCGCATCTCCGGCTGGGACTTGGCCACGACGCGGTGGGGCGGGAATGGAACCGTGCCGAAGCAGATTCAGATCCCTGAACTCTCTCTACGAGAGCGCCTGTTCGTCGACCAGCAGTTGCCGAAGCGCGGCTCGCCGAAGACGATCATGCGTCGGCTTGGCTTCCGCATTACGGACGGTGGCGACGCCAAGACGGTCGATGCACTGGCGAGTTACCGAGACTTCTATCGGTACTTCCCGTACTTCTCGAAGATGGTCGTCTAACGAAGCTCCTTGGCCCCCTCAGGAAGGGCGGGGAGCGTGTGCGGGCGAATGTGAAGTACGTGAGTCACGATGCCTAGATCCATGGCCTCGCGAACGACTTTGGCGAAGTCTTGGACGCCGATAGCGCCGACGGGCGCGCGGCAACGGCGCGCCAATCGACGGTTCCGCGCGGGGCCCGGGGCCGACGGTCAGGTCTTTCATTCAATCATCAACCCTGCGGCGCCGGCGTGGTCCGCGGGCGCTTCCGCGGCAGGCCGCAGCCTCGGGGCGCCGGCCGCGGGCACGCGCTCCAGGCTGTCAGAGCCAGCCAGCGTATGCTGGCGCCTTCGCCACACCAGGAGTGACCATGACGCTGTGCCCGATTGCGATCGCGGTTGGCTGTGCGAAGTGCCCGGCCTTCAAGGTGTGCCCGCTGAAGAGCGTGATCGGCGACGTGCCGAAGGCCGCCGACGCCAAAGCGGCCACGCCGAAGAAGAAGTAGGCGGCATTGCAGACGCTGGACGAGATGCTGAACCGCCGCCTGCTGTCGCCCGCGCAGCATGCCGAGATCGGCGCCTGGATCGCACGCGCAAGAACACCCGAGGCCATCCTGCAGATGCCGGCAGCGCTGTGGCGCACGCTCGCGCTGGCCAGCGTGCTGATGAACGTCGACGCCGATCTGACGCAGCCGCCGCTGCTGCGGGAATGACGGCCGAGCTTCAGGCGGTGGTGGCTGCGCTGACGCTGGCGGCCAGCGCACGCGCGATCGCCGGCACCAGCTCTTCCAGCACATGCTGCTTGCGTACCACGGCGCAGGCGCCGGCGCGGTGGGCCAGGGCCGGCAGTTCGTCGGATATGTAGCCCGAGACCAGGATGGTCGGCAGGTCGGCGCGCAGCGCGGCCACCGCGCGGCAGACCTCGATGCCCGAGAGCTCGGGCATGTTGAAGTCGGTGACCACCAGGTCGCAGGCCAGCGGGTCGGCGCGCAGCACTGCCAGCGCCGCGTGGGCGCCGAGGTGGCAGCTGACGCGGTAGCCGGCGCGCACGAGCAGGCGCTCGAACATCAGGCCCATGACCTCGTCGTCATCGATGTACAGGATGTGCTGGCCATTCCCCGAGTTCCCTCCGGTCGCTGGGCCCCCTGCGCTGCCGGCCGCTGCGCCGCCGGCCGACGCCGCCGATGCGGCGAGCAGGCCGCGCTCGGCGGCCCCAGCGGCCTCGGCCAGCAGCGGCAGGCAGATCGTGAAGCGGCTGCCGCGGCCGGGCTGGCTGTCGACCGTGATGCTGCCCTTGTGCGCGCTGACGATGCCGTGCACGACGCTCAGGCCCAGGCCGGTGCCGCCGCTGCTGCCCTTGGTGGTGAAGTAGGGCTCGAAGATGCGTTCGCAGGTGGCGGCGTCGATGCCGCAGCCGGTGTCGCTGACGGTCAGCTCCGCGTGTTGCCCGGCATGGGGGCCTTGCTCCAGCCGGATGGGCCGCAGCGCCACCGTCACCGTGCCCGGCGCGCCCTGCAAGGCCTGCCACGCGTTGCTGCACAGGTTCATCAGCACCTGGTGCAGCTGGGTCGCATCGGCCAGCACCAGGCCCGGGCCGGGCAGCGGCTCGAACGCCGTGCGCAGCGTCACGCCGGCGGGCATGGCCACACGCACCAGCGCAAGCACCTCGTCGACGACGGCCTGCGGCGCCAGTGGCGCCAGGGCTGGCGTGTCGGCACGGCCGAAGGCGCTGATGCGTTGTACCAGCTCGCGTGCACGCAGCGCAGCGCGGCGGATCTGCGCCAGGCTGTCCTGCGTCGGCTGGCCGTTGTGCGCCTCTTCCTGCGCCAGCGCCAGGTTGCCGAGGATGGCGCCGAGGATGTTGTTGAAGTCGTGTGCGATGCCGCCGGCCAGCGTGCCGATGGCTTCGAGCTTCTGCGCCTGGCGCAGCCGCAGCCCGAGCGCGTCGATCTCGGCGCGCTGCTGCTGCAGCGACGCGGCGGTGCTGTTCAGCACCGCCATCAGGCCGCCGAGTTCACCGCGCGGGTAGGGCGCTTCGATGCGGGCGTCCAGGTCGCCCGAACCAAGGCGGCGCAGCATGCGCGTGATGCGCGTGACCTGGCGGCGCAGGCCCCATTCGGCGAACAGCCAGACGCCGCCCAGCAGCAGCAGTGCCGACAGCACCAGGATCAGCACGTCCTGGCGCAGGTGCTGCTGCACGGCGGCCAGCAGTTCCTGGCGTGGCTGGCCCAGCAGCACGAACACGCCGGTGTCGTGCAACGCGGCCGGCGTGGCCACAGCCCAGATGCGGGCCCGGCCGTCGGCGTCGGCCAGTTCGGCCGTGACACCGGCTTCGGGGCCCTGGGCCAGCGCAAACAGGGCGCTGCCGGCGATCGAACCACCCGGCTTGTGGTGTTCGGCACCGGCACCAGCGGCCGCCATCACCATGCCTTTGTCGTTCACCAGCAGCAGCTCGATGCCGTCTTGCTGCAGACGTTGCTGGCTGTCCTGCGCAAAGCGCAGCAGGTTCAACGAAGCGACGAGCATGAAACGCAGCCCGCCGCCCTGGGCCCGCGCCGGGTAGACGACCTGCAGCACCGAGTTGCCGGTGAGGCGGCCGAACACCGGCTCCAGCACCACGCCGCTGGCGCCGGCCTGCACACGTTTGAAGTAGCCGCGGTCGGCCAGGTTGAGCTCGCGCCCGGTCTGCAGCGAGTCGCAATGCAGCCGGCCGTCGGGGCGCACGGTCAGGATGCCGGTGTATTGCGGATAGGCCTCGCGCACCTGCGACAGGTAGGCCGAACAGGCGGCGCGGTCATCGCTGTCGAGCAGACGCGAATGCGCCAGCCCGAAGTGCAGCTGCGCCGTGCCCTGCACGCGGTGGTCCAGGTCGGCGGCGATGCTGTCGGCCGCGGTGGCCAGCGCACGCACGGCCTCTTCGATGCCGGCGTCGCGTTCGTGCAGGAAACGCCAGCCCAGCAGCAGCGCGGGCAACAGCGTCGCCAGCAGCACCAGGCCCATCAGTCGCGCACGCAGGCTCATGTTTCTTCGACATTCAACGCCCGCGGCGCCACCCGCCCAGCGCGGGCTGCGCAGGTGGCGACCGCAGGCGGACATGTGCTCATGCCTGCGTTTTCGTCGTTTTCGCGGCCTTTTGTAGGCCGCGTTGTGCCAATCAGTTCGCGGCCGGGTCCGTGGCAGGCAGTCGCCGGGCCTGGGAATTGCACAATCGTCGCCCATGCGCGAGCCGCTTCGTCCTTACCGCCCCGGCGATCCGGTGGATTGGCCCGCGGCGCGTGCGGCCCTGGCCGGTCTGGATGTCGACACCAGCCCGGCCGCGTGTGAACGCGCCGCCGCCGACTACCACTGGTACAGCCCGGTGCTCGCCGAACGCCTGGCCGGCCGCCGCCCCGACCTGGTGGTGCGGCCGCGCGACACCGCCGAAGTGCTGCAGGTGGCAGCGGCCTGCGCGCGCCACCGCGTGCCGCTCACCGTGCGCGGCGGCGGCACCGGCAACTACGGCCAGTGTGTGCCGCTGTGGGGCGGCATCACGCTCGACATCACGGCGCTGAACCGCGTCTTGCGCATCGAACCCGGCTGGGCCAGCGTCGAAGCCGGTGTGCTGCTGCACGCGCTGAACCTGGCGGCGCGCGCCAGCGGCCAGCAGCTGTGCATGTGGCCCAGCACCGAACGCATCGCCACGCTCGGCGGTTTTATCGCCGGTGGCCACAGCGGCATCGGCAGCCTGCGCCACGGCATCCTGGCCGACCCCGGCAACGTGCGCCGGCTGCGGGTGGTGACGCTGGAAGACCCGCCGCGTGTGCTGGACCTGCAGGGCGCTGACATCCAGCAGGTGCACCATGCCTACGGCAGCAACGGCATCATCACCGAGGTCGACGTGGCGCTGACGGGCTTCATCGAATGGCAGCACACGATCGCGCTGTTCGAGCACTACGACGACGTGTTGCGTTTCGGCCTGGCCGCCGCGGCCGACCCCGCGCTCGACCTGTTCCAGCTGAGCGCGGTGGAGCGCCGCATCACGCCCTACTACGCCGGCCTGCAGGGCCGGCTGGAAGACCGCGACGCGATGTTCGCGCAAGTGGCACCGGCCACGCTGCCGGCCTACGAGGCCCTCGTTGCGCGCATGGGCGGGCGTGTCGTCGTCAAGGGCACTGAAAGCGAACTGCTGGCCGCCGGCCTGCCATCGGCCACCGAGTGCGCCTACAACCACACCACGCTCGAAGCGCTGAAGACAGACCGCGGCGTCACCTACCTGCAGGTGGCCTACCCCGGCCCGCTAGACCCGGCCCTGGTGGCGCGGCAGATGCAACGTTTCGGCGACGAGGTGCTGTTCCACCACGAGTTCAGCCGCGCCGGCGGCGAAAACGTGGCCTTTGCGCTGCCGCTGCTGCACTACTTCGACGAAGGCCAGCTGCGCGACCTGATCACCAGCTTCGAAGCCGACGGCTGTCGCATCTTCGACCCCCACACCTGGGTGCTGGAAGACGGCGGCATGAAGCAGGTCGACACCGTGCAGCTCGACTTCAAGAAACTCGCCGACCCGCTGGGCCTGATGAACCCGGGCAAGGTGCGGGCGTGGGACGAGCAGGTGCTGGGGATCGAAGGAGGGCGGTTGTGATCTTGCGGACGGCAGCTATCGGCCCATTGCTGACATTCGTTCGACGTGTCGTTGCGGGCCGAGGCCGCTGGGTACCGGGCTCCGCTCATGTCCCCCGGCCCGGCTTGCTGCGCAAGCCGGGCCTCCTCCTTTACTTCGCTGCGCCCGGTACCCAGCGTCCTCGGCCTGCCACCCGTTTCGCGTGCCTGCCCGTGGCGCACCACGACTGGAGCCTGAGCGGGCGATTGGGGTGCCCTGTGGAGCGAAGTAAAGGAGGAGCCCCAGCTTGCGCAGCAAGCTGGGGCGGGGGACATGAGCGCAACAGGGCACCCCAAGCGCACGCGATCGCCACAGACTCAACGACCGCAACGGGCCGACAGCAGCCACTCCAGGACTGACATGCGCCTGCTGCTCGTCTTCTGCCACCCCGACCCGCAAAGCTACGGTGCGGCACTGCGCGCCGCCGCAGCGGAGGCCTTGCGCGCGGCGGGCCATGAACTGCGCGAGATCGATCTTTATGCCGAAGGCTTCGACCCGGTGCTCAGCGCAGACGAGAAGCGCAGCTACCTGCCCGACACTGCAAAGAACATCGCCGGCGTCGCCAGCCACGTCGAAGCCTTGCGTTGGGCCGAAGGCTGGGTGGTGGTCTACCCGACCTGGTTCTACGGCCCGCCGGCGATGCTGAAAGGCTGGCTCGAACGGGTCTGGCTGCCGGGTGTGTCGTTCACCGTGGCCAAGGGCAAACAGCGGCGCATCGGTGGCGAGCTGAAGAACATCCGCCTGTTCATCGGCATCACCACCTCGGGCTCGCCCTGGTGGTGGCTGAAGCTGATCGGCGACCCCGGCCGCAGCCTGTTCATGAAGGGCCTGCGGCCGCTGTATGCACGCGGCTGCCGCATGCGCTGGCTGCAGCTGTACAACATGAACCATGTGACGCAGGCCGACCGCGAGACTTTCATCGCGGGTCTGCGGCGAGAACTCGGCAAGGAGACCGGATGACGACGATTGCCCAACAGATTGCACACCCGCTGGCCCAATACGCCGCCTGGCGCCGTGCCGGCGACTTCGTCTTTCTCTCGGGCGTGATCGCTGTCGACCCCGCCAGCGCCACCATCGTGAAGGGCTATGCCGACATCCCGCCCGCAGCGCGTGCGCTGCTCGGCGAAACCGGCGAGTTCAGCACCGACATCAAGGAAGGCCCGATCCTGGCGCAGAGCTGGTTCGTGCTAGACCGCATCAAGAACACGATCGAAGCCGCCGGTGGCCAGATGGGCGATGTCTTCAAGCTCGTGCAGTACTTCAAGCACCTGGATCACTTCCCGCACTACAGCCGCGTGCGCAAACTCTTCTTCAGCGGCGAGCTGCCAGTGTCGACGGTGGTCGAGGTCAGCGAGATGCTGCCGACGGCCGAGATCCTGATCGAGGTCGAAGCGACCGCCTATCTGCCCTTGAAAGTGTGATGCCATGCTGCACGGCTACAACCCGCCCGTACGTTTCCTGCCCTACCTCAGCTGGACGCAGATTGCCGCGCTGCCCGACAAGGCGAACATCCCCATCGTGCTGCCCGCAGGCAGCGTCGAACAGCACGGCCCGCACCTGCCCTGTCTCGTCGACAGCATCATCGCTGCGGGTGTGATGGGCCATGCGCTGGCGCGGCTGCCGACCGAGGTGCCTGCGTTGGCGCTGCCGCCCATCACCTACGGCAAGAGCGACGAACACCTGCACTTTCCCGGCACCGTCACGCTGGAAGGCACGACGCTGCTCGAGACCGTCACGCAGATCGGCGAGAGCGTTTATCGCATGGGCTTTCGCAAGCTGCTCATCGTCAACGCCCACGGCGGCCAGCCGCAGGTGATGGAGATGGCGGCGCGCGAACTGCGGCTGCGCCATGGCGACTTTCAGGTGCTGCCGCATTTCGTCTGGCGGGTGCCACATGTGGCGGGGCAGTTCATGAGCGAACGCGAGAAGCGCTTGAGCATGCATGCCGGCCATGCCGAAACCGCCATCATGATGGCCCTGGCCCCCGACACCGTGCACATGGAGCACGCGGTCGCCAACTACCCGCCCGAGTTCCCGAGCAAGGTGCTGTCGAGCGACGGCCGCCCGGCCGCCGCCTGGACGGCACGCGACTTCGGCCCCAGCGGCGTCATCGGCGACCCGCTGCCGGCGACGCCGGCACAAGGCCAGGCCATTCTCGATTCACTCGCTGACAGTTGGGTCCAGGGCCTGCGCGACCTGCATGCGATGCAGTGGGTGACACGCGAAGAACCAAGCTGGGGCAGGGCGCACCAGAGCGGGCACATCGAAGGCCACGGCGAAGGCGACTGAGCCGCGCCCCAAGGTGGCACATCGTTTGCTGACTCCGGGGCTCCCAGCCGTTCCCCGGAGTCAGCCCCATGCGCCGTGCCGTCCTGCGTCTTGCCGCCATCACCAGCTTGGCCCTCACGGTGCCGGCCATCCAGGCGCAGCAGCCGTTTGTCTTCCTCACCAGCTGGTACGCCCAGGCCGAACACGGCGGCTTCTACCAGGCGCTGGCCACCGGGCTGTACAAGAAGGCCGGGCTCGATGTCACCATCAAGATGGGCGGGCCGCAGGTCAACGGCATGCAGATCCTGGCCGCCGGCCAGGCCGACGCGGTGATGGGCTACGACATCGCGGTGATGAAGGGGCGTGAACAAGGCATCAACGCCGTCACCGTGGCCGCCAGCTTCCAGAAGGACCTGCAAGGCATGATGACGCATGACGACGTGAAGTCGCTGGGCCAACTGAAGGACAAGACGGTGCTCGTCGCCACCTCGGGCCGCAGCACCTGGTGGCCGTGGCTCAAGACCAAATACGGCTACAAGGACGAACAGGCCCGGCCCTACACCTTCAACATCCAGCCCTTCCTGGCCGACAACAGCATCGCGCAGCAGGGTTACCCGTCGAGCGAACCCTTCTCGGCGGCGAAGGCCGGCGCCAAGGTCAACTTCTACCTCTTTGCCGACGACGGTTACCCACCGTACGGCACGACCATCGTCGCGATGGAGAAGACCGTGGCCGAACGTGCCGATGTGATGAAGAAGTTCGTCGCCGCCAGCATGGAAGGCTGGAAGAGTTTCATCGTCGATCCAGCGCCCGCGGTGGCCTTGATCAGACGAGACAACCCGAACATGACCGACGACACGATCGCCTTCGCGATCAAACGCATGAAGGAGCTGGACATCTTCTGGGCCGGCCCGGCCAAGGCCGAAGGCCTGGGCTCGATGCGCGAGGAACGGTTCAAAGCCACCTACGATATGCTGGTGCAGAACCAGTTGCTCGACCCCAAGGTCGACTGGCGCAAGAGCTTCACGACCCAGTTCGTGAAGGATCTGCGTGTGATGCCCTGACCCCATAACCCGATCCAGGAGACACCATGACGAACCGCTGTTTTGTCCGCCCCGCGCTGCTCGCTGCCATGCTGCTGGCCACGGCAGCCACCGCGCAGGCACAGGAGAAATTCGTCTACATGACGAACTGGTATGCCCAGGCCGAACATGGCGGCTTCTACCAGGCGCTGGCCTCGGGGCTGTACAAGAAGGCCGGGCTCGATGTGACCATCAAGATGGGCGGGCCGCAGGTCAACGGCATGCAGTTGCTGGCGGCCGGCCAGACCGACTGCTTCATGGGCTACGACGTGCAGACGATGAAGGCGCGTGAACAAGGCATCAACGCCGTCACCGTGGCCGCGGCCTTCCAGAAAGACCCGCAGGTGATGATCGGCCACCCCGAAACGGTCAAGACCATGGCCGACCTGAAGGGCAAGACCATCCTGATCTCGGCCGACGCGAACACCAACTACTGGCCGTGGATGAAAAACGCCTTCGGCCTGAGCGACAGCCAGGTGCGGCCCTACACCTTCAACATCCAGCCCTTCGTGGCCGACAAAAACGTCGTGCAACAGGGTTACCTCAGCAGCGAGCCCTACGCGATCGAGAAGGAAGCCAAGTTCAAGCCGACGGTGCTGCTGCTGGCCGACCACGGCTGGACGCCGTATTCGACCACCATCGTCTGCATGGAAGAGACGCTGAAGAAGAAGCCCAAGCAGGTGGCGGCGTTCGTGAAGGCCAGCCTGCAGGGCTGGAAGGACTACCTGAAGACCGATCCTTCCGCAGCCAACGCGCTGATCAAGAAGGACAACCCGAACATGACCGACGACCTGCTGGCCAACGGCATCAAGCTGATGCTGTCGACCGGCATGGTGCTGGGCGGCGACGCGGCCAAGCTCGGCGTCGGCGCGATCACCGACGAGCGCATCAAGAAGACCTACGACATGATGGTCTCGATGAAGCTGCTCGATCCGGCCAAGGTCGACGTCAAGAAGACCTACACGACCGAATATGTCAAGGATCTGAAGATCCTGCCGTGATCCCGGTCATCGACCTGGCCGCCGGCACGCCGGCCACGCAGGCCGCGGCGATCGACGCCGCGCTGCGTGAACACGGTTTCTACGCCGTGGTGAACCATGGTGTGCCTGCTGCGCTGGTGAACGCGGCCTTCGATGCCGGCCACCGTTTCTTTGCGCTGGAAGAAGCCGTCAAGCGGCAGTGGCATGTCGACCACTGGCCGCTGAAACGGGGTTTCGACCCCATCGGCTGGCAGGCGCTGGACCCTTCGATGCCGCCCGATGTCAAAGAGAGTTTTTATCTCGGCGTCGAAACTGTCGGCCCGAACCAGTGGCCCGACGAGGCGCTGCTGCCGGGCTTCCGCACCGCGTGCAATGCCTATTCGGCAGCGGTGCAGGGGCTGGCCTTGCGGCTGATGGGTTTGTACGAGATCGCGCTCGGCCTGCCCACGGGTTTCTTCGACGGCTTCATGCAGGACCAACGACCGCTGGCGTTCGACGCCGCACCGGGTGATCAACAAGACCAGCGGCAAGGATCGCTGGTCCATCGCCTACTTCTTCGACCTCGACGCCGACGCCAGCATCACGCCGCTGGACGTCTGCGTCAGCGCTGCGAACCCGGCGCGTTATGGCCCCATCACCGCGGGTGAACATCTGGCCGAGATGTACCGCCGGACGACCGTTTCCGCATGAGCGACATCCCCGCCGTTGAAGTTCTGTCGGCAGAGAAGACCTATCCCAACGGCACCCGGGCCTTGATGCCGGTGAACCTGACGGTGCGCGAAGGCGAGTTCGTCACGTTGCTGGGGCCTTCGGGCTGCGGCAAGAGCACGCTGCTGAAGATGGTGGCCGGCCTGCTGGGCCCGAGTGACGGCCGCCTGCTGCTGTGGCGCAAGCCGGTCGACCAGGTGCAGGCGACAGGCCGGGCCTTGAGCTTCGTGTTCCAGGAAGCGACGCTGATGCCCTGGGCGCGCGTGCAGGCCAATGTGCGGCTGCCGCTGGACCTGGCGGGTGTGCCACGGAGCGAGGCCGATGGGCGTGTGGCCGAGGCGCTGAAGCTCGTGGGCCTGGCGAAGTTCGCCGACAACCTGCCGCGTGAACTCTCGGGCGGCATGCAGATGCGTGTGAGCATCGCACGCGGCCTGGTGACGCAGCCGACGCTGCTGCTGATGGACGAACCCTTTGGCGCGCTCGACGAGATCACACGCAACCGGCTCGACAGCGACCTGCTGGAACTGTGGGGTGCGAAGCAGCTGACCGTCGTCTTCGTCACGCACAGCATCCACGAAGCCGTCTACCTGAGCAACCGCGTCGTCGTGATGGCGGCGCGGCCGGGGCGCATCGTCGAAGAGGTGGTTGTCGACGAGCCGTATCCACGGGGCCCGGACTTCCGTGTCTCGACGCAGTTCAGCGGCTACGCCAAGCGCTTGCAGGACAGCTTGCTGCGTGCCAGTGGCAGCGCCGAGGAAGCGCTGGCATGAAGCCGGAAGCGCAGAAGGTCTTCTACCCGCTGCTTGTCGCGGTGGTGTTGATCGTCGCCTGGCAAGGCCTGGTCGTCGGTTTCGACATCCCCGTGTTCCTGGTGCCGTCGCCAGCGCGTGTGGCGCAGACGCTGGTGGCCGACGCCGGCCTGCTGTTCGGCGCGCTGCTGAACACGCTGAAGATCACGCTGTTCTCTTTCATCGCCGCCACCCTCGTCGGTGTGTTGATCGCCTTTGCCTTCGTGCAGAGCCGCTTGATCGAGACGGCGCTGTTCCCCTACGCCGTGCTGCTGCAGGTGACGCCCATCGTCGCGATCGCGCCGCTGATCATCATCTGGGTCAAGGACCCGACCGCGTCGCTGGTGATCTGCGCCACGCTGGTGGCGCTGTTCCCCATCATCGCCAACACCACGCTCGGGCTGCGCAGCGTCAACCCGGGGCTGATGAGTTACTTCAAGCTCAACCGCGCGACGCGGCTGCAGGTGCTGCTGCGGCTGCGCATTCCGTCGGCGCTGCCGTACTTCTTCGGTGGGCTGCGCATCAGCTCCGGGCTGGCGCTGATCGGCGCAGTGGTCGCCGAATTCGTCGCCGGCACCGGCGGCACCGGCACCGGCCTCGCGTACCAGATTCTGCAGGCGGGTTACCAGCTCAACATTCCGCGCATGTTCGCGGCGCTCGGCCTCATCACCGTCACCGGCGTGCTGCTGTTTGCGGCGATGTCGGTGCTGTCGAAATGGGCGCTGGGCAGTTGGCACGAGAGCGAAACAAACCATGACTGATTTGCTCATACAGGGCGCCGCCCACTTGTGGACCGGCCAGCGCGATGCGATGCGTGCAACCGGCGGCAACGATGTGCGTGTGCGCGGCGGTGTCATCACCGCCATCGGTACGCTGAGCCCCGAGCCTGGCGAACGTGTCATCGACGCCAGCGGCTGCGTCATCTACCCCGGCTGGGTCAACACCCACCACCACCTGTTCCAGAGCCTGCTCAAAGGCATCCCGGCCGGCATCAACCAGGCGCTGGTGCCCTGGCTGGCGGCAGTGCCGGTGCCGTACCGCCGTTTCTTCGATGGCGAAGAAGCCCTGCGCATAGCAGCGCGCATCGGCCTCGTCGAACTCGCACTGTCGGGCTGCAGCACCGTGGCCGACCACCAGTACCACTACTACCCCGGCATGCCCTTCGATGCCTCGGCGGTGGTCTTCGAAGAAGCCGAAAGACTGGGGCTGCGGTTCGTGCTGTGCCGCGGCGGCCAGACCCAGGCCCGCGTGATGAGCGACCAGGCCCCGCCGCCGCAGAGTGCGCCCGAAACGCTGGACGCCTTCATGGCCGGTGTCGAACGCGACGTGCAGCGTTTCCACGACCCCGGCCCGATGGCGATGCGGCGTGTCGTCAGTGCCATCACGACACCCAACTGGAGCTGCCGTGAAGACGAGTTGAAGCCGCTGGCGCGCGAAGCACGGCGGCTGGGCATCCGGCTGCACAGCCACTTGAGCGAAACCTACGACTACGTGCGCTGGGCGCGTGAGGTGCATGGCTGCACGCCGCTGCAGTTCGTCGAACAGCACGAATGGGTCGGGCCCGATGTCTGGTTCGCACACATGGTGCATCTGGACGATGCCGAACTGCGGCTGTGCGCCGCCACCGGCACCGGCATCGCACATTGCCCGCAGAGCAACGCACGCCTCGGTTCGGGCATCGCGCGCATTCCCGAAGCCTTGGCGCTGGGCGTGCCGGTGTCGCTGGCGGTGGACGGCGCGGCGTCGAACGAAGCTGCCGACATGGCCAGCGAAGCCCATGCCGCCTGGTTGCTGCACCGCGCCGACCCGCGTGCCGGCCAGCGCACTGTGCAGCCGGGAGGCTTCGCCGGCTGCATGACGGTGGAAGACGTGGTCCACATCGGCACAGCCGGCGGCGCGCGGGTGCTGGGGCTGGACGGTGTCGGCACGCTCGAAGTCGGCAAGGCCGCCGACCTGGCCGTCTACGACCTCGACCAGCCGCGCCACTTCGGTCTGCACGACCCGGCCATCGGCCCGGTGGCCAGCGGCGGCCGGCCGACACTGCGGGCGCTGCTGGTGCACGGACGTGTGGTTGTCGAGAACGACAAGATTCCCGGGCTCGATCTGGCGCTGTTGCGCGCCCAGGCGCAGCGCCTGGTGAACGGCATGCTGTCGTGAGCTTCGATGCCAACCAGGTGCGTGAGCGCACCGCCGCGCTGGTGCAGTCGCTGCCCGCGCTGGAGTGGATCACCGACGGCCGCGTCGAACGCCTGAGCCAGGACTTCTACTGGTTCAGCCCCATCCTCAAGCGCCAGCTTGAAGGCCTGCGCGCCGACGCGGTGGCGCGGCCGAAAACCGAAGACGAGATCCGCGCCGTGGTGGCCGGCTGCGCGCGCGAAGGTCTGCCGATCACCGTGCGTGGCAGCGGCACCGGCAACTACGGCCAGTGCATGCCGCTGCATGGCGGCGTGATCCTCGACCTGTCGGCCTACAACCGGCTGCTGTGGCAACGGCCGGGTGTGGCGCGTGCGCAGGCCGGCATCCGCATGATGGAGATGGACCGGCAGACACAGCCCAACGGCTGGGAACTGCGCTGTGTGCCCAGCACCTTCCGCAGTGCCACGCTGGGCGGTTTGTACGGCGGCGGTTTTGGCGGTGTCGGCAGCATCAACCACGGCCCGCTCGCCAGCACCGGCAACGTGCTCGGCGTCAAGGCGATGAGCATCGAGCCCGAGCCGAAGACGGTGGAGCTGCGTGCCCCAGAAGCGCTGCTGCTGCACCATGTCTACGGCACCAACGGGCTGGTGCTGGAACTCGAAGTCGGCCTCGCGCCGGCGTTGCCGTGGCTGGAGGCCATCGTCTGTTTCGACAGCTTCGACGCTGCGCTCGAATTCGGCGACGCACTTGCCGGCGCGCCCGGGCTGGTGAAGAAAAGCGTCACCGTGCTCGCTGCGCCGATCCCCGACCTGTTGCTGCAGGCCGTGCCGGTGCTGGCGGGCGCCATGGCTGCGGGCGCACATGCCGTCTTCGTGCTGGTGGCCGAGTTCTCCGAGCCGGGTTTGCAGCAGCTGGTGCGTGAATTCGGCGGCAGCGTCAGCCACCGCAAGACCGCCGAAGAAGTGCGCAAGAGCAACCGCACCATCGTCGAATTCACCTGGAACCACACGACGCTGCATGCGATGAAGGTCGACAAGGGCCTGACCTACATCCAGAGCGGTTTCCAGGCCGGCCAGCACGTGGCGCAGGCCAAGGCCTTGCGCCAGCAGCTCGGCGACGAAGTGCTGGTGCACCTGGAATTCATCCGCACCAAGGAAGGCGCGATGAACTGTTCGGGGCTGCAACTGGTGCGCTACACGGACGATGCACGCCTGAACGTCATCATGCAGATCCACCGCGACGCCGGCGTCTTCATCGCCAACCCGCATGTCTACATCGTCGAAGACGGCAAACAAGGCCAGGTCAACCCCGATGTGGTGGCCACCAAGATGCGCTTCGACCCGCTGGGCCTGCTGAACCCGGGCAAGCTGCGCGGCTGGGAGCAGCGGGCGCAGATCATGGCCGATGCGGCGGCGGGCAGGGTGTCGCTGGCGACGTTGCCGCGGTTCTAGCGCCGCTTTTGCAGGGCCGCTGGCAGAATGCGTCGCACCGGCGCGCTGTGCGCCGGCTGCCGCAGGGACCGAGGGTCAGCCATGACCACCGCCAGCCGAGAACTCTCGCGATGATCCCGCCAGACGCCAGGCCGAGAGTCTTCCTGTCTTACGCTCGCAGCGACGGCGGCGCCTTCGCCCAGCAACTGCGGCAGCGCCTCGAAGCCGAGCAGGTGCCGCTTTGGCGCGACCGCGAGGGCATGGAAGGCGGGCGCGACTGGTGGCAGCAGATCACGGCCGCGATCGACCGCGTCGAGTTCCTCGTGCTGGTTATCACGCCCGCGGCGCTGCAGTCGACGATGGTGCGCCGCGAGTGGCGTTACGCGCGGCAGCGCGGTGTCGCCGTCTACCCGGTGCTGGCCGACGAGGCCATCGACTTCAGCGTGTTGCCGCGCTGGATGCGTTCCGTGCATTTCTACGACCTGCGGCACGAGTGGCGCAAGTTCGTCAACGACCTGCACACCCGGCCGACGCCGGTGCGTGTGCCGTTCATGGTCGAGGACCTGCCGGCCGACTTTGTTGCCAGGCCGCGCGAGTACGAGCGCCTGGTCGACCAGTTGCTCGACCGCGAGCGCGAAGAGCCGATCGCGATCACGACCGCGCTGCGCGGAGCCGGTGGCTTCGGCAAGACGGCGCTGGCCTGCGCGCTGTGCCATGACGAGCGGATCCAGAACGCTTTCGACGACGGCGTCCTGTGGGTGACGCTGGGCGAACGACCGGGCGATCTGACGGCCCGCGTCGAGGACCTGATCTTCATGCTCTGCGGCCAGCGGCCGGGTTTCGCCGGCATCGAAACTGCGGTCGCGGCGCTCGGTGAATTGCTCGCCGACCGCGAGATGCTGATCGTCATCGACGATGCCTGGGACGCTGCGCATGTGCGCCCCTTCCTGCAGGGCGGCGAGCGCTGCGCACGTGTCATCACAACCCGCATCAGCGACGTGCTGCCACCGGGCGCACGGCGCATCGACGTCGACGCGATGGCCGAGAGCGAGGCCGTCAACCTGCTCGGCCAGGGCCTGCCGCCGCAGGTGGGGGCTGAGCTGGCGGCGCTGGCGCGGCGCCTGGGCGAGTGGCCGCTGCTGCTGAAGCTGGTGAACGGCGCGCTGCGTGAACGCGTGCTGCACCGTGCGCAGTCGCTGGCGTTGGCGCTGGAGTACGTCAACAAGGCGCTCGACAAGCGCGGCCTGACCTCGTTCGACGCGCGCGATGCCGGGGCCCGCCACGCCGCGGTGGCCACGACGCTGGGCGTGAGCCTGGCGCAGCTGCAGGCGGGAGAACTGGAGCGGCTCGAAGAGCTGGCCGTGTTCCCGGAGGACGCCGACCTGCCGTTGCCGACGCTGGCTGCGTTGTGGGGCCGCTCGGCCGGCCTCGACGAGCTTGACGCCGAGATGCTGTGCGAGCGGCTGGCCCGGCTGTCGCTGCTGCTGGTATTCGATCCGACTGCGCGTTTCGTGCGCCTTCACGATGTCGTGCGGCGCTTCCTGCTCGAACGCATCGGCAGCCGCCTGCCGGCCCTGCACCGGATGCTGGTCGATGCCGGCCGCCCGGCCAGCGGCGTCTGGGCCGACCTGCCGGCCGACGAACCGTACTGGTGGCAATGGCTGTTCTGGCACCTGCAGGCGGCGGGGCTCGGCGACGAACTGCTGCAGACCGTGCTCGACCTGCGCTACCTGGCAGCCAAGACGCTGGCCCGCACCGCGTTCAGCGTCGAGACCGATCTGCGCCAGGCCGAAGCCGCCGCCCGCGGTGAGCCGCGGCTGACCGCGCTGCGCCGCAGCTACGGCCAGGCCGCGCACCTGTTCGGCGACTGCCGCACGGCGGCCGAGGTGCGGGCCACGCTCTACAGCCGGCTGCAGGACCTGGCAGGTTTGTCGGGCCTGGTGCGGCAGGCCGCAACGGGCCTGGCCGAGCCGCGGCTCGAAGCCCTGCACCCCCTGCCCGACCTGCCGCACCCGGCCCTGGTGCGCACGCTGGGCAGCCACCGCGGCGTGGTGCGCGCCTGCGCGATCAGCGCCGACGGCCTGGTCATCGCCACCGCGGCGTCGGACGGCGATGTCGTCTTGTGGGACACGCGCAGCGGCAGCGCACTGCGAGCGTTGGTGGTTGAAGCTGCGTCGGCCTTTTCCGGCCCTTCGGTGCGTGCGCTGGCCTTCAGCCACGACGGCACGCTGCTCGTGGCGGCCAGCGGCGACCGGCGGCTCTGGCTCTGGGACACGCGCAGCGGCGCGTTGCGCGGTGCGTTCGTCGGCCACACCGATGCCGTCACCGACTGCGCGATCAGCCGCGACGGCAGTGTGCTGGTGTCGAGCTCGCTCGACGGCACGCTGCGGGTCTGGGACCTGGCCACCGGCGTGCTGCGCCACCTGCTGGCGCGCGAATGGAAGAGCAACGAGCTTGGATGGCTGGCGCCGGCCAACGACCAGGGCCATTGGTCGGCGCTGCAGGGCTGTGCGATCAGCGCCGACGGCCGGGTCGCGGCCTCGGCCTCGTTCGACCAGTCCTTGATCCTCTGGGACGTGACGACGGGCACGGCGCTGCGGGTGCTGCGTGGGCACCAAGGGGCCGTCAATGCCTGCGCCTTCAGCCCGGACGGGCGCCAGCTGGTGTCCGCCAGCAGCGACCGCACGTTGCGCATCTGGGACTGCGCCAGCGGCGAGCACCGCGCGCTGGCGGCCCATCGCCATTCGGTGAACGCCTGCGCCTACAGCGAAGACGGTGCTTGCATCGTGTCAGCGTCGGCCGACGGCAGCGTGCGGCTGTGGAGCAGCGATGGCGACGAGCTGCTGCAGACCCTGAACGGCCACACCGATTGGGTCAACGACTGCGCGGTCTCGTCGGCGGCCGGGTTGATCGTCTCGGCCGCCAACGACGGCACGGCCAAACTGTGGGACCTGCACGCGCCGCCGGAGCCGTACCGCATCCGGCAGCACGAAGGCTGGGTCTTCGGCTGCGCGGCCGTACCGCAGCAGAACCTGGTCTTCACCGGCGCGCAGGACCACACGCTGATGTTGTGGGACGTGCGCCGCGGCATGGCCAGGCGCAGCTGGGTCGGGCACGATGCTTCGGTGCGTGGCTGCGCCGCCAGCCCCGACTGCCGCCTGCTGGCCACGGCCTCGGCCGATGGCACGCTGGTGGTCTGGGACACGGCCTCGGCCGCGCGGGTGCACCACCTGCCTGGCCACCGCGACTGGGTCAACGCCTGCGCCTTCGATCGTTCGGGCCAGCTGCTCGCGTCGGTGTCCAACGACCGCACGCTGCGGCTGTGGGATCTGCGCACACGTTCGCGCAAGCTCGCGCTGGTGGCACATGCACAATGGGTCAACGACTGCGTCTTCAGTCCCGATGGTTTGCACCTGGTCACTGCGGCCGCCGACGGCAGCCTGACCCGCTGGTCGCTCGACATCGATGAGGCGCTGTGGGAAGCCTGGTTGGGTGGTGCCAAGACCTTACCTGCCGACGTGGCCGCGGCGGCGTTGCGGCCGCTGTCGATGGTGGGCCATGCGGCCAGCGTGAACCGCTGCGCCTTCGCGCCCGACGGCCGCTGGCTGGTTTCCGCGTCGAGCGACCGCACGCTCAAGATCTGGGACGCCCACAGCGGCGCGCTGCGCCGCAGCCTGCACGGCCACCTCGAAGACGTGAACGGCTGCGATGTCAGCGCCGACGGTGCCCGCATTGTTTCGGTGTCGGCGGATGGTGGCCTCAAGGTCTGGAGCGCAGACGATGGGCGCTGCCTGATGTCGCTGCAGGTCGACGGCGCGCTGTCCGGCTGCGTCTGGGTCGGCGGCGACGGCCTGCTGGCCGCGGTCGGCTCGCGCGGGGTCTACTTCTTCGCTTGCCGCGCCGGGTCTGCCGCCAGCATCTGCGCGCCCAGCGCTTCGGCAACCTCGATGCCATCGACCCCCGCCGACATGATGCCGCCGGCATAACCCGCGCCTTCGCCGGCCGGGTACAGGCCCTTGACGTTCAAGCTCTGCAGGTCGCGGCCACGTGGGATGCGCAGCGGCGACGAGGTGCGGGTCTCGACGCCGGTGAGCACGGCGTCGGGCATCGAGAAGCCGGGAATCTGACGCTCGAACGCCGGCAAGGCTTCGCGGATGGCGGCGATGGCGTAGCTGGGCAGGCTGCTGTCCAGCGCCGTCAGGCTGACCCCGGGCTTGTACGAAGGCAGCACGTTGCCGAAGGCGCTGGAGCGCTGGCCGCGCACGAAGTCACCCACCAGCTGCCCGGGGGCCTGGTAGCCGCCGCCGCCGAGTTCAAACGCGCGGCTTTCCCAATGGCGCTGGAAGGCAACGCCGTCGAGCGGGTTCACCGGGCCTTCGGACAAACCGTCCTGCCGATAGTCTTGCGGTTCGATGCCGACGACGATGCCGGCATTGGCGTTGCGTTCGTTGCGCGAGTACTGGCTCATGCCGTTGGTGACGACACGGCCTACTTCCGAGGTGGCCGCTACGACGGTGCCGCCCGGGCACATGCAGAAGCTGTAGACCGCGCGGCCGTTTTTCGCGTGGTGCACCAGCTTGTAGTCGGCGGCGCCGAGGATCGGGTTGCCGGCGCTGGGGCCGAAACGCGCCTTGTCGATCAGGCTTTGCGGGTGTTCGATGCGGAAACCCACCGAAAACGGTTTCGCCTGCAGCGCCACGCCACGCTTTTGCAGCACCGCAAAGGTGTCGCGCGCGCTGTGGCCCAGCGCCAGCACCACATGGTCGGCGCGCAGCTGCTCGCCGCTGGCGAGCGTCAGGCCCCTGATGTGGCTGTCTTCGATCAGCACATCGGTCACCTGCTGGCGGAAACGCACCTCGCCGCCCAGCGCCTCGATCTCGGCGCGCATCTTCTCGACCACGCCGACCAGGCGGAAGGTGCCGATATGCGGTTTGGCGACGAACAGGATCTCTTCGGGCGCGCCGGCCTTGACGAACTCGCTCAGCACCTTGCGCGTCAGGTGGCGCGGGTCGCTGATCTGGCTCCAGAGTTTGCCGTCGCTGAAGGTGCCGGCGCCGCCTTCGCCGAACTGCACGTTCGATTCCGGATCCAGCACACCTTGTCGCCACAGGCCCCAGGTGTCTTTCGTGCGTTCACGCACTTCCTTGCCGCGTTCCAGCACGATGGGCCGCAGCCCCATCTGCGCCAGCACCAGCGCGGCGAAGATGCCGCAGGGGCCGAAGCCGACCACCACCGGGCGTGGCCGGCCGGCGGCGTAGAAGTCGGCCGGCGCGTGGCCGGCGAAGCGGTAGCGTGTGTCGGGGGCCGGGCGCACGTGGTTGTCGCCGGCGTGGCGCGCCAGCACGGCGGCTTCGTCGGCGACTTCGCAGTCGACCGTGTAGATCAACTGCACGGCGGACTTCTTGCGGGCGTCCCAGGCGCGGCGGAAGACGGTGAACGACTTCAGCGCCGCGTCGGTGATGCCCAGGCGTGACAAGACGGCGGGGCGCAATGCAGCCTCGCCGTGGTCGAGCGGCAGTCGCAGCTCGTTGATTCTCAGCATGACGGGTGCGGCTGTGCCGCTGCCCTGCGGCGGATTAACCGCCCTTCTTCGGGCGCTTGCCCGGGTTCTTCTTGCTGCGCGTGTGCGCGCCGCGCTCCAGGCTGCGCTTCTGGCCCAGGCGCACGGTCACGGTCACGCCGGCGGGGGCGGGCGGGCGGGGGGTGGCGCGGGCGTCGGCTTCGGTTCTGATCTTGTTGGCCATGAAAGGCTCCTGACGGGGGCAAACCCAGGATTAGGCCACAACGCGGCGGCGTGCGCCCCGCCGGGCTCGTTAACCGAACTCGAAATCGTCGAAAGACTGCCGTTTCACGGCGTTCACGTACTCGCGTGTGAAGCCGGGGAAGATGGCGATGTTGCGCCCGTTGTCGGCGCGGTACCAGCTGCGGCAGGTGCTCCAGACCGAGCCTTCCAGGCGCGCCTGCAGGGCATCGTTGTAGGCCTGCATCACGGCCGGGCGCACGTCGAGCCAGCGCTGGCCGCGCTGCCGCACTTCGGCCATCGCGCGCAGCGCCCAGGCGACGCCGGGCTCGATGTAGAGCAGCGTCGAGGTGTGGCCGGTGGCGGTGTTGGGGCCCAGCATCAGGAACAGGTTCGGGAACCCCGCCACCGTCAGGCCCAGCCGCGCCTGCGGCCCGCCGGCCCAGGCGTCGGCAAGCCGCTGGCCGCCACGGCCGGCGATGGGCACCGCCAGCGAATGCTGGACGTCGAAGCCGGTGGCGCAGACCAGCACGTCGGCCGCATGTTCGCGCCCGTCGGCGGTGCGCAGACCTTGCGGCGTGATGGCGTCGATGGCCTCGGTGACCAGGCTGACGTTCGGCCGCGCCAGCGCCGGATAGAAGTCGTTCGAATAGATCAGCCGCTTGCAGCCCAGCGCATGGTTGGGCCGCAGCTGGGCGCGCAGTGCTTCGCCCGGCACACCGCGGCGCAAATGCGCTTGTGCCGCCTTCAGCATGCCGCGGCGTGCCAGGCCGCCTTCGTCGAAGCCGTGCCGGCCCCATTCGAGCAGCCGGTACCAGAACGCCCGCACCGCGGCGTTGTAGGGCGGCAGCGTCGCCAGTGCGCGGTCGAGCGCGCCATACGGCCTGTCGATGCGTGGCAGCACCCAGTTGGCGGTGCGCTGGAACACGCTGAGGTGGGCTGCGGCCTCGGCTATCGGCGGCACCAGTTGCGAGGCGGTGGAACCGGTGCCGATGACGGCCACGCGCCGGCCCTGCAGCGGCACCTGGGCGTCCCAGCGCGCCGAATGCAGGCGCTGGCCGGCGAAGGTGTGCAGGCCGGGGATGTCGGGCCAGCGCGGCTGGCTCAGCGGCCCGGTGCTGCAGACGAAGAAGCGTGCGCTGGTGCGGGCGCCGTCGTCGGTGTGTATCTGCCAGCGGCCGCTCACTTCGTCGAACATCGCATGGGTCACCCAGCGGCCCAGGCGCAGGTGCGGCGCCAGCCCATGGCTGTCGGCGCAATGCTGCATGTAGGCCTGGATCTCTGCCGCGGCGGCGAAGCGGCGGGTCCAGCGCGGGTTCGGTGCGAAGCTGAAGGAATACAGCGGCGCCGGCACGTCGACATGGGCGCCAGGGTAGCGGTTGTCCCACCAAGTGCCACCCAGGCCCGGCGACTTCTCGACGATGACGAAGTCGTGCTGCCCGGCGCGCTTGAGCTGCATGCCCATGCACAGGCCGGACATGCCGGCGCCCAGGATGAACACTTCGCACTCGTTCATGGCTGCATTCTGTGGCACGCGAACTGCTAATCTGCGGCCAAGCTTAGAAGCGTTCACCGGGGCAGTGCAAGCCATGCTCACCAGCCAACAACCCGTTTTCCGCAAGTTCTGGCATGCCGTGATGCCGCTGTCGATGCTGGAAGGCGGCACGCCCCAGCCTTTCACGCTGCTCGGCGAGAACATCGTGCTCTTTCTCGACGCCGAAGGCCAGCCCGCGGCGCTGAAGGACCGCTGCTGCCACCGCACCGCGAAGCTCAGCAAGGGCCAGTGCGTCAACGGCGCGCTGCAATGCGGCTACCACGGCTGGACCTACAACGCCGCCGGCCGTGTGATCCGCATTCCGCAGTACGACGCCGACCGCGCGATCCCGGCCGACTACGGCACACCGGCCTACCGCTGTGTCGCGAAATACGGCTACGCCTGGGTGGCGCTGGAAGAGCCGATCGCGACCATCCCCGAGATCCCCGAGTTCGGCGACCCGGCCTTCCGCACCGTCTTCCAGTTCTACGAACGCTGGGCCACGGCGCCGCTGCGGGCGCTGGAGAACAGCTTCGACAACAGCCATTTCAGTTTCGTGCACAAGGCCACCTTCGGTGTCGCGGCGCAGCCGAAGCCCAGCAAGTACCAGCTGGTGGAAACGGACGGCGGCTTTTTTGCCGAGACGCTGATCGACGCGGCGAACCCGCCGGCCTACCACCGTGTCAGCGGCAGCAGCGAGCCCATCACGCAGCGGCTGATGCGCAACGCCTACTACCTGCCGTTTTCACGCCGGCTCGACATCGAATATCCCAGTGGCGTGCGCCACATCATCATCAACGCCTTCACACCCATCGACGACGGCAACATCCAGCTCTGCCAATGGCTGTTCCGCAACGACAGCGAAGAAGACTGCCCGGCGCAGTTGCTGATCGACTTCGACCACGTGATCACGCGCGAGGACAAGGACATCCTCGAAGCCACCGATCCCGACGCGCTGGTCGACACCCGCCGGCGCGGCGTCGAATATTCGATGGACTCCGACCGGCCGGGCATGCTGATCCGCAAGCAGCTGATGGAATTGCTGCATCGGCACGATGAAGAGGAAGTGCACCGCTAAGCAGCAGGGGGGCGCGGCTTGCGGGACAATCCGGGCCCATGATCCAGCAACGCACGATCAAGTCGCTGACACGCTCTGTGGGTGTGGGCGTGCACAGCGGCCAGAAGGTCGAACTGACGCTGCGCCCGGCGCCGCCCGACACCGGCATCGTCTTCCGCCGCATCGACCTGCCGGCGCCGGTGGACATGCCGGTGGCGCCCGAAAACGTCACCGACACCCGCATGGCCACCACCATCACGCCGCCTGGCGACCCCGGCGGCCCGAAGGTGCAGACCATCGAACACCTGCTCTCGGCCTGCGCCGGGCTCGGGCTGGACAACCTCTACATCGACATCACTGCCGAGGAAGTGCCCATCCTCGACGGCAGTGCGGCGAGTTTCGTCTTCCTGCTGCAAAGCGCCGGCATCGAACTGCAGAACGCGCCGAAGCGTTTTCTGCGGGTGCTCAAACCGGTGGAGTTGCGTGAAGGCGAAGGCCCGTCGCTGAAATGGGCGCGGCTGGAGCCGTACCACGGCTACAAGCTCAGCTTCGAGATCGAGTTCAACCACCCGGCGCTCGACGCCACCGGCCAGCGTGTCGAGTTCGACTTCGGCAGCGGCCAGTACAAACGCGACATCGCGCGCGCCCGCACCTTCGGCTTCACGAAAGACGTGGAAATGATGCGTTCAAGGGGCCTGGGCCTGGGCGGCAGCATGGACAACGTCATCGTCGTCGATGACTACCGCGTGCTGAACAGCGACGGCCTGCGTTATGACGACGAGTTCGTCAAACACAAGATCCTCGACGCCATTGGCGACATGCAGGTCCTGGGCAAGCCGCTGCTGGCCAGCTACACCGCGTTCAAGGGCGGCCATGCGCTGAACAACCGGCTGCTGCGCAAGCTGCTCGCCGACGAGACGGCCTTCGAGATCGTCAGCTTCGAACGCGAAACCGACGCGCCGCGCGGCTTTGCCGAACTCGCGCCGGCCTGGTGATGGTGGTTTTCCGCCTGGTCTTCGGCCTGCTGCTGGTGAGCGGCCTGCTGTGTTTTGCGCTGTACATCGGCACCAGTCAGGTGGTCTGGCGGCGGCGCGGCATCGTCATCGTCAAGTGGACGGTGCTGGCGGCCTTCGGCTTTTTCGCGGTGCTGATCCTGGAGCGGCTGGCGTTGATGCTGTAGGCCGGTCTAAAGCATTGAAAATCCCGCAAATGAAACGGGATTTTCAATGTACGATTCGGCATGATCCACCGCCAAAGCCTGGAGGCCGCCGTCCGGGCAGCACTCGTGCGCAGCCCGGCGGTGGCCCTGGTCGGCCCGCGCCAGGTGGGCAAGACGACCCTGGCGCGTGCCCTGCTGGGCGCCGATTCGCCGAACTGGTTCGATCTCGAAGACCCGCAGGTCGAAGCCCAGCTCGCGACGCCGCTGGTGGCGCTGCAAGGCCTTCGCGGCCTGGTCGTCATCGACGAAGTGCAGCACGCACCCGATCTCTTCAAGGTACTGCGTGTGCTGATCGACCGGCCCGGGGTTCCAGCGCGTTTTCTGCTGCTGGGCAGCGCGTCGCCGGCACTGCTGCGCCAGAGCAGCGAGTCGCTGGCCGGCCGCATCGAGGTCATCGAGGCCGGTGGTTTCACGCTCGACGAAACCGGGTCCGGGCCGGCCGACATGCTGTGGTGGCGCGGCGGTTTCCCGCGTTCGTACACCGCTGCAAGTGACGACGCCAGCCGCATCTGGCGCCGCGAGTTCATCCGCACCGTGGTCGAACGCGACCTGCCGCAGCTGGGTATGAACGTGGCCGCACCAGCCATCTACCGCTTCTGGGCCATGCTCGCGCACTACCACGGGCAGATCTGGAACGCTGCCGACCCGGCGCGCTCGCTGGGTGTCAACGAAAGCACCGTGCGCCGTTATCTCGACTGGCTGACCCAGGCCTATCTGGTGCGGCAGCTGCAGCCCTGGTTTGCCAACACCGGCAAGCGCCAGGTCAAGGCGCCCAAGATCTACCTGCGCGACACCGGGTTGCTGCACGAACTTCTGGGCATCGCCAACGCCGATGCACTGGCGCGGCATCCACGCTACGGCGCTTCCTGGGAGGGTTTTGCGCTCGACCAGGTGTTGCGCATCGCGCGGCCCGACGAGGCCTATTTCTGGGCCACACATGCGGGGGCCGAACTCGACCTGTTGATGTTCAAGGACGGCAGGCGCGTCGGTGTGGAGTTCAAGCGCACCGATGCGCCGACGCTCACCACGTCGATGCGTGTGGCTCTGCAAGACCTGGCGCTGGACGCGCTGTACGTGGTGTACCCCGGCGTGCGGCGCTACCACCTGGCCGAGCGTGTCGAGGCTGTACCGCTGGCCGCACTGGTGCCGGCACCGTCACCCCGCGGGTGACCTGGGTCCCGCGGCGTCGCGTCCCGTCAGCGCCGCGGATAGGCCCGGCCCATCCACAGGTACAGCAACGCCCCGGCAACCAGCGCCGAGGCGGCAATTTCCAGCGACAGCTTGAAGCCCAGCGCGGCACTGCCGCTGCGCTGCAGCAGTGCCGATGCCAGCGGCGGGCCGACGATCTGCCCCAGGCCGTACAGGGCCGTCAGCAGCCCCATCAGGCTGGCCGGCGCCACCGGCCGCAGCCGCCGCACCTCCTGCATCGCGAAGAAGGTGATCGCGGTGAAGGGCAAACCCAGCAGCAGACTGCCGAGGGCAAAACCCGTCAACGTCGGCAGCCAGATGCTCAAGGCGATGCCTGCGGCCTGCACGAAGTAGCAGCCGGCCAGTGCCAGCCGCAGGTCGCCGCTGACACGCAGCCGCGTCGCCAGCAGCGCTCCGGCAACGACACCTGCGCCGAACAGCGGCCAGAAGAAGTCCAGCCACAGCGAGCCCGGCAGCGCGGCACGGGCGATCACCGGCAGGAAGGTCGCGGTGATGATGTAGCCGAAGCCGGCCAGGCCGTAGGCCAGCGCCAGCCAGCCGATCTCGGCGCCGCCGTGCCGCAGCCCGGCGTCTGGTGCCGCCGCGGCGGCGCTGCGGGCCACGGCCGGTTCGCTGCGGAACATGCGCCACACCGTGGCCACCAGCACGCAGGCCAGCGCGCCCAAGAGCAGCCAGCCGCTGGCGGCGCGCCAGTGCCAGGCCACCATCGCACTGGCACACAGGCCGCTGACGATGATGCCGGCACCCGGGCCGGTGTACATGGCGCCGCCGAGTGTGGTGTCGCCCAACCGCGCCAGCTGCGTCAGGCACCAGCCCGAGGTGTAGACGAAGACGAGAGCGCTGGTGACGCCCGCCGTGAAGCGCAGCAGCGGCCAGGCCGCCGGCCAGGGCAGCGCCATGCCCAGCGTCAGCAGCACGGTGGCGACGAGGCCGGCACGCACGGTGCGCGGGCCGTTCAGCGGCGGCAGGCTGGGCAGGCGAGTCCAGATCCAGGGCTGAAAGGTGCACAGCAGGGCGCCGGCCAGGTAGCCCAGGTAGTTGGCGCTGGCCAGCCAACTGGCCGTGGGCAGGTCGACGACACCGTCGGCCAGCATCATCGGCAGCAGCGGCGTGAAGGCGAAGCGGCCGATGCCCATCGCCACCGCCAGCGAGACGGCGCCGGCCAGGGCGATGGCCCAGCGGTTGGGGACGGGGGCGGGCGGCGCGGGCGGGGCCAGAGGCGGTGAACGGTCGGTCGGTGTCGGCATGAAACGGCGCTTGCGTGGGCACGCAGTGTGCCCCGAAGCGCCGCCGTGCCGCGCCGTCCCCGTTCGTCGCCGCCCGTCGCCGCCCCTCGTCTACCGCTGGCGGCGACGTGCCAACAGCCCCACCACGCCCAGCCCGGCCAGCAGCAGTGCCGTGGTTTCCATCTCGGGCACGGCCGAGACGGTCGAGCTGAGGGTATAGAAGCCGCCGAGCGTGCCCGTGCCCAGGCCGGTCACTGCGTAGTAGTAGTCACCGCCGGCCAGCGTGCCGAACGAATACGAGATGCTCCCGGTGGTGTCGTTGAAGGCGAAGGCGCCAACCGCCGTGTCGACGGCACCGGTCTCCATGTACAGCGTGACCATGCCGCCCGCGATGCCCAGAACGCCCGTCAGATTGTTCGACACCGCGGTGCTGAACGCGTTGTTCTCGCCGAGCAGGCTGAACAGGTAGCTGTCGTCGAAGGCGCCAACCGCCGTAACCGCCGCGGCCACTTCGAGCGGATCGTGCAGGCCCCAGTCGACGGTGGTGGCGTAGGCGCTGAAGGACGCCGCAGTCGCTGCGGCGAAGACAAGGGGCTTGAGCTTCATGGTGGTGGTTCCCGAGAGAGGTGGTGAATGGCACGCCGGCCCTGCAATGGCGCTGGCGTGCCGCCTCAAGGCCGGCGCTCGGAAATCCAGGGTGCGGGCCTTGATGAAAGCGATGTTTCTCCGTGTTACGTGGGCAGTCGGTGCGCTAGCGAACAAGGCGCTGAAATTGATGGACTGTCACGGCGCGACGATGCGTGTGTTGACCAGACTCACGGCGCCGGTGATGCTGGTGACGCGGCCGGTCAGGGTCGTCGTCAGGCTCTGGCCGGGCGTAGAGAAGCTGGCGCCGCTCTGGACCATCACGGTGCCGACGAGGCTGCTGCCGTCTTCGATGCGTGCTGCGCTGCCGACCTGCCAGAAGACGTTGCGTGCGCGCGCGCCGTTGATCAGCAGCACGTTGCGCGGGGTGCCGTTGAGCCCGACAGTGAGCGATGCAGCGCTCTGGAACACCCAGACCGCGTTCGGGTCGCCTTGTGCGTCCAGCGTCAGGTCGCCTGTGGTGACGCTGAAGGCACCGGCCGCCGCGGTGTAGGTGGCCGGCGGCAGCACCAGGCCGCCCAGCTGGCCGGCAGCCGGGTCGGTGCCCGCCGGCAATGCCACCAGTTCGGCATAGGCCGCCTGGGCTTCACCGCGTACCTGCGCGGCAACGGCTGCACTCGTGGCCGTGCCGGGCAGCGGCGGCGCGCAGAAGACGAGGCCGTTGACTTCACCGGCGTTCTGAGCCGTCTGCGTGAAGGCGTTGACGGGGTCGTGCAGCCCCGTCACCTGCGAACAGGCGGCGGTGCTGCCGAGGTTGCCGTCGATGTGCGTGTCCAGGCCCTCGTTGGTGACGCCGGCCGTGCCGCCGAAGACGCCGAAGGCGACGACGACACGCAGGTCCGGCCCGGCGGCGCAGGCCAGCGTGCCGGTGGTGAAGCCCCATTGCGCGTCAGCGGCGAGCGCGTTGCCGGCGAGGTCTTTGACGCCGCTGCTGCCCGACTTGACAGTGGCCACCAGCGGCCGGCCGGCTGGGAACCCGGCGGCGTTGCTGGTGCTGAAGGTCGCGATGCGGCTGCTTGCGTCGTAGGTGGTGCTGCCCGCCACGGCGACGCCGTTGTCGGTGACGCCGAACGTGCTGGTGTTGACGCTGGCGGCATCGACCGGCTCGCTGAAAGTGACGCTGACGATCTTGGTCACGCAGACGGCGCTGGCCCCGGCCTGCGGGCTGGTGCCGGCCACGGTGGGCGCCGAGGTGTCGCCGCTGGCCGCGGTGCTGAAGGTCCAGGTCTGGGCACCATTGCCGGCCAGCGCATTGCCTGCCAGGTCGGTCGCCGCGGCGGTGATCGTGGCTGTGAACTGGCTGCTACCGGCAAAGCTGCCGGCCGATGGCGTGAACGTCGCCGTCTTCGCCGAGGCCGTGTAGGCCACCGTGCCGGGCACCGCCGTGCCGAGCGTGGTGTTGAAGACCGTGAAGGTGGTGTTCGTCAGCGTCGCTGCCAGCATGTCTTCGCTGAACGTCGCGGTGACGCTGGTGTTGGCGGCGACGCCGCTGGCCAGGTCGGCCGGGGCGGTGATCACCAGCGTCGGCCGGGTCGTGTCGGCCAGCGCCGCGGTCGTGAAGCGCCACAGGTAGACGGCGGCCAGCGCCAGGCCGCCGCTGTCCTGCGCCGTGGTGGCGACACGGGCTTCGCAGAGTGTGCCTGCGGGCAGCACGACGGTGGGGGTCAGCGTCGTGGTCTGGGTCGCGGCGTCGTAGACGCTGGTGCCGCTGATCGGCGTGCCCGCCGGGCAGGCCAGCGAAACGCTGGCCGCCGCCGTGGTGGCGGCCATCGGCTTGCTGAAGGTCACGGCAATGCGGCTGCTGGTGGCCACGCCGCTGGGCGTGGGCGTGCTGGTGGCCGGCGAGGTGCTGGTCACGACGGGAGGCACCGGCGCCGGATCGGAGCCACCACCGCCGCCGCAGCCGGCGAGCCAGAGAACCAGCAGGGTCGGCGCGCAGCGGCGCAGCGTTTGGCGAAACGGTCGAGGAAGGGCAAGCGGCAGCTTCATGGTGGGGTCTCGCTGGAATGGATGCGTCGGGCATCTCGGATCGAAGCGAGGTTGTAGGAACATCGGCCCGCCGGGTCTGTGCGCTGGCGGACAAAGCTGCCGAGCCGCTAAGCTTGCGTGCATATGTACGAGTCCTTCTTCGGTCTGCGCCAGGCGCCGTTCTCGATCGCGCCCGATCCCAGCTTCCTGTACATGAGTGCCAAGCACCAGGAAGCGCTGACGCTGCTGAACCTGGGGCTCATCCGCGGCGCCAGCTTCGTGCTGCTGACCGGCGAAATCGGCGCCGGCAAGACGACGGTGTGGCGGCGCTTCCTCGAAGACCTGCCGAGCAACTTCGACGTTGCCAACGTCGTCAACCCCAAGCTCGACGTGACCTCGCTGCTGGAACGCATCTGCGGTGATCTCGGCATCGCGCTGCCTGAAAGCCAGCGTGCGGTCGACCTGATCGACGCGCTGCACGGCCACCTGCTGCTGGCCCAGGCGCAGGGCCGGCGCACGCTGATCATGATCGACGAAGCCCAGGCCTTGTCGATGGACGTGCTGGAGCAACTGCGCCTGCTGACCAACCTGGACAGCAGCGGCAAGAAGCTGCAGGTGATGCTGATTGGCCAGCCCGAACTGCGCCAGATCCTCGACCGGCCCGAGCTCGAGCCGCTGGCGCAGCGTGTCGTGGCGCGCTACCACCTGCCGGCGCTGAGCGAAGCCGAAACGGCCGGCTACATCGTGCACCGGCTGAAGGTGGCGGGGCTGAGCCGCGCCGTGCCGTTCGACAGCGAATCGATCAGCATGATCCACCGCCTGTGCCGCGGTGTGCCGCGGCGCATCAACACCGTCTGCGACCGCGCGCTGGCGGTGGCGGCAGAAGCCGGGCTCGGGCGCATCGACCGCCAGATCGTCGAGCAGGCCGCGGTGCAGGTCTACGGCGCCGGTGTCGTCACGCCGGCGGCGGCGCCGGCAGCCGCCCGCAGCCGCGAGCCGGCGCCCGAGAAGAAGAACGTCGGCTCGCTGGTGCTGCTGGTTGTGCTGGCGCTGGCGGCAGGTTTCTGGCTCGTGCCGCGTTTTTTTCCGGCGCCGGCGGCCGTGGTGGCTGCCAGGCCGGCTGCGCCGGCGTCCCCGGTCGCGCCGGCGCCTGCCGCGCTGGTGCCGGCGCCGGTGTCGGAACCGCTGCAGGCCCAGCTCCACCTCGACGCCGCATTCGGCCCTGCCGCTGCCGACGAAGCCACGGCATGGCGCGCGCTGGCCGGCGTCTGGGGCACGGTGCTGGGCGCCGGCGAACCCTGTGCCGTGGCGGCACCGCAATCGCTGCAGTGCCTGCGCAGCCGCGGCGGCCTGGCCAGCCTGCGCCAGGCCGACCGGCCCGGCTGGCTGAAGCTGAGCGACGAACGTGGCCGCATCGCCCATGTGCTGCTGGTGGCGCTGGCCGACGACAGCGCCACGCTGAACATCGGCGGCGCCGACGTGACGGTGCCGCTGCTGCCGCTGGCCCGCCTGTGGCGCGGCGAGTTCGGCACCTTCTGGCGTGCACCGCCGGGTTACCGCGATGCCGGCGACGGCAGTGACAACCCCCAGGCGCTGCGCCGCTGGCTGCAGCAGCGGCTGGCAGCGCTGGACGGGCAGGGCCTGGGCAGCGGCGACGACGCAGCGCTGCGCACGCGCATCGCCGCTTTCCAGCTGACGCAGGGCCTGGTGCCCGACGGGGTTGCCGGGCCGCTGACGCTGATGCAGCTGGGCCGTGTCGGCGGCGGTGCAGTTGGCGCCGACGAACCGCGCCTGCTGCGCCGCGCCGGCACCGCCGCGGTTCCCGCCACGGCGCCCATTACCAGCGGCAACCGTCCTTCCTGAGCGTGTCGGCCACCAGCGGCACGGCGGCCACCAGGCCCTGGCCGGCATAGGCCGTGCGGCAGTCCGGGCGCGCCGACTTCAGGATGTCTTCGCCAAGCTTGGACTTGATCTCGGGCGGCACCGGCAGCATGTTGACGGCGCCGCGGCTGCCCAGCGGCGAAATCTCGCCGCCGCGGGGCCGTGGCAGGTCGAGGTTCAGCCGCGGCTGGCTGGCGGCGGCGGTGGGCGGTGTCGCCACGTCGTGGCCGATGGCGGCGCCGGCGTCGGGCGCCCCCAGTGCTGGGCGTGGCGGCAGCGCTTCGCTGGCGCGCGGCGTGCCGCTAGGTTCGGCCGGCCGCGCCGTCGGCACGCCGCGTGGTGAAGGCGCCAGCGGCACGGCCTGCAGCGGCGGTGCAGGTGCCGGTGTGGGTGTGGGTGCTGGCGTAGGTGCGGGTGTGAGGGCCGGCGCGGTGGCCGGCAGCTCCAGCGGTTCGACCGCTGCCAGCCGCGGCAGCGGCGCGGCCGTGGTGGGCAGCGCTGCCGGCGCCGGCTGCAGCGTGCGTGTCTCTACCGGCGCTGGCGGCCGCAGCTGCGGCACGAACTCGGGCACGGGGCTGGGCTGCAGCGCAGGCAGCGGCGCCGGGGCCGCGGGCAGCGGTGCCAGGTCGCGCAAGGCGCTGCTGCTGTCTTGCAGTGCGCGCAGTGTGGGCGCGGGGGTCGGCGCTGGTTCAGGCGCGGGTTCGGGTGCCGGTTCTGGCGGTCTTTCTGGCGACCTTTCTGCCGACCTTTCCGGCAGTGGCGCCGGGGCCGGCGCAACGGCACGCGCCGGCGCTGCCGCTTCGGGTTGGGCCAGCTGCGGCGGCAGCGGGTCGGTGCTGTCGGCCGTGCGCGCCGGGTTCCAGGTGCCCAGCCGCGCCGCGCCGGGCTGCGCGGCCGGCACGGGGGCTTGGCTGTCGCGCACCACCCCGCCCCAGCGGCGTTCCGCGGCGGGGCCGGGCGGGCCGCTGTAGGCGTCGGGCGGCGGCGGCAGATCGGCGTCGCTGCGCGCCGGGCCGGCACCGGCCAGCCGCACGTTGAGGGCGCCCCAGATGCCTTCGCCCTGCCGCGCCGTGCCGCCTGGCGCGCTGCCGAACAGCGCCACCGCCAGCAGGTGCAGCAAGACGGCCAGCACCAGGCATTCGGCCAGCGCCGGCAGCCGCGTGGGCACGCGGGGCCAGGCGGTGGGCGGATGGGCGAGCGCGTTCACGGCTGCAAGCATCGCATCTCCGGCGGCCCATCGCAGGGCCTGGTGTATGGTCTTTGCCTCAACGAGAAGGAAGAAGGAGTACTGCCCGATGAAGACCCGCGCCGCCGTGGCCTGGCAGGCCAACGCCCCGCTGACGATAGAGACCGTGGATTTGCAAGGCCCGAAAGCCGGCGAAGTGCTGGTCGAGATCAAGGCCACCGGCATCTGCCACACCGACTACTACACGCTCTCGGGCGCCGACAGCGAAGGCCTGTTCCCCAGCATCCTCGGCCATGAAGGCGCGGGCGTCGTCGTCGACGTCGGCGCCGGTGTCGCGTCGCTCAAACCCGGCGACCACGTGATCCCGCTGTACACACCCGAGTGCCGGCAGTGCAAGAGCTGCCTGTCGCGCAAGACCAACCTCTGCACGGCGATCCGCGCCACCCAAGGCAAGGGGCTGATGCCCGACCAGAGCAGCCGTTTCAGCATCGACGGCAAGCCGGTTTTCCACTACATGGGCACCAGCACCTTCGCCAACCACATCGTCGTGCCCGAGATTGCGCTGGCCAAGATCCGCAGCGACGCACCGTTCGACACCGTCTGCTACATCGGCTGCGGTGTCACCACCGGCGTCGGCGCGGTGTTGTTCACGGCGGAAGTGGAGGCCGGCGCCAACGTCGTGGTCTTCGGCCTCGGTGGCATCGGGTTGAACGTGATCCAGGGCGCGAAGATGGTCGGCGCCGACAAGATCATCGGCGTCGACATCAACCCGGCGCGCGAGGCGATGGCACGCCAGTTCGGCATGACGCACTTCGTCAACCCGAAGGAACACGAGAACCTGGTCGACACCCTGGTGCAGCTCACCGGCGGCGGCGCCGACTACAGCTTCGAGTGCATCGGCAACACGACGACGATGCGCCAGGCGCTGGAATGCACCCACCGCGGCTGGGGCAAGAGCGTGATCATCGGCGTGGCCGAAAGCGGCAAGGAAATCAGTACACGGCCGTTCCAGCTGGTGACCGGCCGGGTCTGGATGGGTTCGGCCTTCGGCGGTGCCCGCGGCCGCACCGATGTGCCGAAGATCGTCGACTGGTACATGGACGGCAAGATCAAGATCGACGATCTCATCACGCACCGCCTGAAGCTCGAAGACATCAACACCGGCTTCGACCTGATGAAACGCGGCGAGTCGATCCGCTCGGTGGTGGTGTTCTGATGAGCGTCGAGGTGCTTTCCGAGCACACCAGCTTCGGCGGCGTGCAGGGCTTCTACCGGCACGCGTCAAGCACCATCGGCCTGCCGATGCAGTTCGCGGTGTTCAAGCCGCCGGTCGTCAACGCCACGTTGTTCTACCTGGCCGGCCTGACCTGCAGCGAAGAAACCTTCCCGATCAAGGCCGGCGCGCAGCGTGTCGCCGCCGAACTCGGCTTGATGCTGGTGGCGCCCGATACCAGCCCGCGCCGCACCGGCATCGAAGGCGAAGCCGCCGAATGGGACTTCGGCAGCGGCGCCGGCTTTTATCTCGACGCCCTGGTCGAACCCTGGTCGGCGTTCTTCCGCATGGAAAGTTACGTCGCCGACGAACTGCGCGCGCTGGTCATCAGCCGCTTCGGCGCCGACGCACAACGCATCGGCGTCTTCGGCCACTCGATGGGCGGCCACGGTGCGCTGACGCTGGCGCTGCGGCGCCCGGGTCTGTACCGCTCGCTCTCGGCGTTTGCGCCGATTGCCGCGCCGACGCAGTGCCCCTGGGGCGAGAAGGCCTTTGGCCGCTACCTCGGACCGGACCGCGACACCTGGCTGGTGCACGACGCAAGTGCGCTGATGGCGCAGCGGCGCACGCCGTACCCGCAAGGCATCCTCATCGACCAGGGCCTGGCGGACAAGTTCCTGACCGAGCAGCTCCACCCCGAAGCCTTCGAAGCCGCCTGCGCGCAAGCCCTGCAACCGCTGACCTTGCGCCGCCATGCAGGCTACGACCATGGCTACTATTTCATCGCCAGCTGGATGGAGGATCATCTGCGCTGGCATGCCGAGCGACTGGTGTAGTCTGGTTGCCACACGTTACAAGCGTTAGCAATTCACAACCTAACGCCCGATGTCGGGCAACAACACCAAAAACAGGGTGCACTCCGGTACATCGAGGCGCTGCAGCCGCGTACCATCACTTGCCTGTCGTGAGCTTTGCGACAGTGCTTTGGGATCAACACCGCAAAGGCCGATGCGCCAATGCGGGAGAAGGCCAACGAATGCAGGTACGACGACCGGCCAGTGCCGGTGTTGCAGCCACGGCGCTGCTGGGCACAACCTTGCTGTGGGCCCAGACTGCGCTTGATCTGCCGCTGTCCGCGCTGTCGCTCGAAGAGCTGAGCAACATCGAGATCACCTCGGTCTCCAAGCGCACGGAACGCTTGTCCGATGCGCCGACGTCGATTTTCGTCATCACGTCTAATGACATTCGCCGCGCCGGCGTCACGAACTTGCCCGAAGCCCTGCGCCTGGCACCCAACCTCCAGGTGGTGCGGGTCAACGCCAGCGACTACTACGTCAGCGCACGCGGGTTCAACAGCTCTTCGGCGAACAAGCTGCTGGTGCTGATCGACGGGCGCTCGGTCTACAGCCCCTTGTTCGCCGGTGTCTTCTGGGACGTGCAGCAGGTGCTGCTCGAAGACATCGAGCGCGTCGAAGTGATCAGCGGCCCAGGTGGCACGTTATGGGGTGTCAACGCGGTGAACGGCGTGATCAACGTCATCACGAAGTCTGCCGCGCAGACGCCGGACACGCTGTTCGTTGCCGCGGCCGGCAACCGCGAAGGCCGGCTCGGTGCACGCTACGGTGGCAGCACCGCGGCGGGCCTGAACTACCGCATCGACGTCAGCCGCGCCGACCAGCGGCACACCAAGACGGCCGCCGGCAGCGTTGTCAACGACACGTCCAGCCACACCCAGGTCGGCTTCCGCGCCGACTGGGCGGGTGACGATGACCGGCTCATGCTCAAGAGCGACACCTACACCGCGCGCAAGGATCCGAGCTCGGCGACCCCGGGCCTGGCGCCGGTCAGCTTGTCGGGTGTGCACCTGACGGGCCTGTGGGAACGCCAGCTCGGCGGCGGCGCGGCTGTGGCCGTACAGGCCTACTACGACCGCACCGAGCGCAGCGTGGCGCCCATCTATACCGACACGCAGCAGACCACCGACCTGGAGGCGCGTTACACCGCCGGCGCCATCGGCGCCCACACGCCGTCGTTCGGTGCCGAGCTGCGCCACGGCCGCAACCATGCCGGTGGCGGCACCTTCATCGTGTTCCTGCCGCCGCGGGTGGAACAGACCTGGACCAGCGTTTATGCGCAGGACGAAGTTGCGCTGTCCGACACATTGCGCCTGACGCTGGGCCTGCGCGCCGAACACAACGACTACACCGGCACCGAGTTCCTGCCGACCGCCCGGCTGGCCTGGAAGTGGCACCCCGACCAGCTGCTGTGGGCGGCGGCGTCGCGCAGCGTGCGGGCGCCGTCGCGGCTGGACCGCGACACCTTCGTGCCCAGCCAGCCGCCCTACACGGTGCGCGGCGGGCCGAACTTCGCTGCCGAATCCGCGAAGGACTACGAACTCGGCTACCGCGGCCAGCTGGCCGACGGCGCCACGCTGTCGGCGACGCTGTTCCGCACTGACTACGACAAGCTGCGCACGCTGGAGACCGAACCCGGCCTCACCTACACCTTCCTGGCCAACGGCATGCAGGGCCGCACGAGCGGGTTCGAGGTCTGGGGCAGTTACCAGGCGACACCCGCGTGGCGCCTGCACGCAGGCTTCAGCCGCCTGCTGCAGAACCTGCAGCTCAAGCCCGGCAGCAACGACGCCGCGTCCGTCGCCGCCACCGAAGGCGCGAACCCGCCGCACTGGTGGAGCCTGCGCTCGGCGCTGGACATCGGGCGCCAGACCACGCTCGACATCGTCGTGCGCCGTGTCGCCGCGTTGTCGGCGCCCGAGGTACCGGCCTACACGGCGCTGGACATGCGCCTGGGCTGGGCTCCGCAGCCCGGGCTGGAGCTGTCGCTGAGCGGGCAGAACCTGACCGGTGGCGGCCATGGCGAGTTCAACCAGGTCACCACACGCTCGCAGTTCGGGCGTGCGCTGCTGGCCAAGGCCGAATGGCGCTTCTGATGCCTGTCATGCACAACACACGAAGACAGGCCGGGCGCACGCTGGCCGTGTTCACTGCGCTGTTCGCCACGGCGGCGTTTCGCAGCGCCTGGCCGGCCGACGCGCGCGCGGTCGAAACCCAGATCAAGGCGACCTTTCTCTGCAAGTTCGGCAACTACGTCGAGTGGCCTGTGCAGCAGGTTGCGGCCGCCGAGCTGCCGTTCGGCATCGGCGTCGTGGCGGCCGACGACGTGATGGTCGCCGAGCTGACGAACGCGGCACGCGGCCAGACGGTGAACGGCCGGCCCATCGTGGTTCGCCGCATCGCGCGCGGCGACCCGCTCACCGGCCTGGCCATCGTCTTCGTCGCACGTTCGCATGGCGGGCGGCTTGCGGAAACGCTGGCCGAGGTGAAGGGGCGGCCGATCCTGACCGTCACCGAAGCCGACACCGGCGCGGTGGTCGGCAGCATGGTGAACTTCGTCGTCGTCGACGACAAGGTGAAGTTCGACATTGCACTGCCGCCGGCCGAGCTGAGCAGCCTGAAGATCAGCTCGCGCCTGCTCGCGGTGGCCCGGCTCGTCACGGGGAGGGCTTCGTCGTGATGCTGCCGCCCAGCGGATCGCTGCGCCGCAAACTGCTGGGCGTGATGCTGGCCACGACGCTGGTGGCCCTGATCGTCGCGCTCGGCGCGATGATCGCCTTCGACCTGCGTGCCTACCACCAGGGGCAGGTCAATGACATCGGCGCGCAGGCCGAACTGCTGGGCGGCACCACCGCGTCGGCGCTGATCTTCGACGATGCCCGCGTCGCGCAGGAAAACCTGGCGGTGCTGCGCCTGCAGCCCAGGGTGCGCGCGGCGGCGATCTACGACGCCCGCGGCAGCCTGTTCGGCACCTATGCGGCGGCCGGCGCGGACGGCGCGGGCGGTGGCTTTCCGGCACTGCCCGGCTTGGACGGCACCACCACCGAGCGGCGCAGCCTGGTCGTCTTCAAGCGCATCGTCGACCGCGGCCAGATCCTCGGCACGGTCTACTTGCGCGCCGACCACGGGATCGACGAGCGCTTGTTCAACTACGCCGGCATCGCCGTGCTGGCCGCCGCATTGGCGATGGGCGCGGCCTGGCTGCTGTCGTTCCGGCTGCAGCGGCTGGTGACGCGGCCGATCCTGGCGGTGGGCGCCGCAGCGCGCGAAGTCGTCGAGCGGCAGGATTACACGCAGCGTGTCGACAAACGCAGCGACGACGAACTCGGCGCCATGGTCGACGCCTTCAACGACATGATGGGCGAGATCCAGCGCCGCACCGCGGCGCTGGAGGCGTCGAACCAGGACAAGGCGCGTGAAGTCGAGGAACGGCGCGTGGCGCAGCAGGAGGTGATGCGCCTGAACGACGAACTTGAGCGGCGTGTGTCCGAACGCACGGCGCAGCTCGAACAGTCGAACCACGACCTCGCGTCGGCCACCGCCGCGGCCGAGGGTGCGAACCGCGCCAAGTCGGAGTTCCTGTCCAACATGAGCCACGAACTGCGCACGCCGCTGAACGCCATCATCGGCTTCGGCCAGCTGCTGGCGCGCGCCGATGCACGCACGCTCAGCCCCGAGCGCGGCAAGGCGTTTGTCGACCACATCGTGCACGCCGGCCGCCACCTGCTGACGCTCATCAACGACATCCTCAACCTGGCGCAGATCGAGGCCGGCAAGCTGTCGCTGTCGCTGGAGTCGATCAGCCTCGGCGACGTGCTCGACGAATGCCAGGCGATGACCGAACCGGTGGCGCAGCCGCGCGGTATCCGGCTGCTCTTTCCGTCGCACGTGCCCGAGAGTGTGCATGCCGACCCCACGCGGCTGAAGCAGGTGCTGCTGAACCTGCTGTCCAACGCCATCAAGTACAACCGCGACATGGGCTCGGTGGTCGTCGACTGCACCACGGTGAGCCCGGAGCGCCTGCGCATTTCGGTGCGCGACAGCGGCGTCGGCATGCGGCCTGAGCAGGTGCAGGCCTTGTTCCAGCCGTTCAACCGCCTGGGCCAGGAGACGGGCACCCAGGAAGGCACGGGCATCGGCCTGGTCGTGACCAAACACCTGGTCGAACTGATGGGCGGCGAGATGGGCGTCAGCAGCAGCCCCGGGATCGGCAGCCTGTTCTGGATCGAACTGCGTCTGACCGCCCCCGTGGCCGCCGCTGTTCATGCCGAACCCGCTGCTGCTGCCGTGCCCGAGCCGGCGCAACGTGGCAACAGGCCCGCGACCGTGCTGTGCGTCGAGGACAACGCGGCCAGCCTGGCGTTGATCCAGGAAGCGTTTTCCGCCCGCACCGACCTGCGTCTGCTGACCGCACGCAACGGCCAGCTCGGCCTGGAGATGGCGCGCAGCCATCTGCCCGACGTGATCCTGATGGACAACAACATGCCGGTGCTCACCGGCAGTGCCGCGCAGGAACTGCTGCGCGCGGACCCGCGCACCGCCAGCATCCCCGTCATCGCGATCAGCGCCAACGCGATGCCCAGCGCCATTGCCGGCGGCCTGGCGGCCGGTTATTTCGGCTACCTGACCAAACCCGTCGAGCTGCCGGCGCTGTGGGAGGCCGTCGACAGCGCGCTGACCTTCGCCGCCCACCGCAAGCGGCATTGACTGACGGCAGGCACGTTCACGGCGCCTGCTGCGTTCGCGCCGGCGGCGGTGGGCCGAACAGCGTTTGCAACCGGCGCCGCCAGCCGCGCGCGGCGGCGAGGTCTTGCGCCAGCTGCAGCCAGCCGTGCAGCGCGATGCGCAGCGGGTTGTACGAGTGCAGCGGCGTCGTCAGGCCGTAGCGTGGCGGCAGGTCGGCGCGTTCGGCGACGTGGGTGCCGAACAGGCGGTCGAAGACGATCAGCACACCGCCGTAGTTGCAGTCCAGGTATTCGCTGTTGCTGCCGTGGTGCACACGGTGGTGCGACGGGGTGTTGAACAGCCATTCCAGCGGCCCGAGCTTGGGGATCCAGGTCGCGTGCAGCCAGAACTGGTACAGCAGGTTCAGCGCCACCGCCGCCAGCACCGCGAACGGCGAAAACCCCAGCCACACCAGCGGCGCGAAAAACAGCGCGCCGCCGCTGACCTGGCCGGTCCAGCCCAGGCGCAGCGCCGAGGCCAGCGTCAGCTCGTTCGGCGAGTGGTGCACGCAGTGCGTGGCCCAGAACCAGCGCACGCGGTGTGCTGCGCGGTGGTGCCAGTAGTAGCAGAACTCCTGGCCGACGAAGAGCAGCGCCAGCGTGCCTGCATGGTCTGGCGTCAGGGTGGCCAGGCGGTGGGCGTAGAGCCAGGCCAGCAGCGGCGCGGCGAGCGAGAGGCCGAACGCGAGCGTCAGTGCGTCGACGGCGCGGCGGCCGAGCACGTCGCCGAACGTCGCCGCGAAGGCGCGCCAGTCGTAGTGCCCACCGCGGCGCAGACTGCGCACGAGGCCTTCGGTCAACGCCGCAGCCAGCACCAGCAGCAAGGCCGCGCTCAGCCACGGCAGCCACTCGGGGGCGATGGCGGAACGCAGCGTGTCGCGGTTCATAGCCGGTTCTGCCGCGGCCGCTGCATCAAGGTGTGGGGGTTGTCGTGCGTGTGGCAGTCGTGCCGTTCGGCCCGGTCACGGTGGCGCTTGTGCCTTCGGCGCTGCGGTCGACGCTGCGCGAGGTGGTCTTGCCGCTGGGCAGCGTCGTGCTCGAGTTGACATCGCCGTTCTGGCGCTCGACGCTGCGCGTGGCGGTCTGGCCGTTCGGGCCGGTCAGTGTGGCGGACTTGCCTTCGGCGCTGCGGTCGACGCTGCGCGAAGTGGTCTTGCCGTTCGGCAGTGTCGTGCTTGAGTTGACGTCGCCCTTCTGGCGCGCCACGGTGCGGCTGGCGGTCTTGCCGTTGGCGCCGGTGACGGTGGTCTGGCGCTCACGCGCCTGCGCCGGGTTGGGCAGGGCGGTCAGCGTCGCGGCGGCGGCCAGCAGCGTGAACAGGGCCAGCGTGTGGCCGGCGGTGTGGCGGGCGGTGTTGCCGGCGGTGTTGCGGGAGATGTTCGTCATGGTCGTTCCTTTCAGGGACGAGTTGCGGTGTCTGCATTGAACGGCCGTCGGCGCCAGCCGCCGCCGACACGGCACGACGAGTTGCGACAGTTCTGCAATGTCCGGGAACAGGATGTGTCCGCGCCCCTAAACTGGCCGCGATGCAAGGCAAGCCGCTGATCCTGATCGTCGACGACGACGCCGAACTCTCGGCGATGGTGGCGCTGCTGCTCGGCCGCGAAGGCTGGGACGTGCACACCGTGCTCACCGGCGGCGACGGCGAACATGCGCTGGCGACGCTGCGCCCCGACGCCGTGCTGCTGGACGTGATGCTGCCCGACGCCAGCGGCTACGATCTGTGCCGCCGCTGGCGTGCCGCGCAGCCCGGACTGGGCCTGCTGATGTTCACCGCCCGCGGCGACCCGATGGACCGTGTGCTCGGTCTTGAGATCGGCGCCGACGACTACCTTGCCAAACCCTTCGAGCCGCGTGAGCTGGTGGCGCGGCTGCGGGCGTTGTTGCGCCGCCAGGCGCCGGGCCGTGGTGACGCTGCGCTGTTGCGTTTCGACGGCCTGACCGTCGACCTGCTCAAGCGCGAGGTGCTGGCCGAGAGCCGTGTGGTGGCGCTCACCAGCGTCGAATACAAACTGCTCGCGGCGCTGGCGCGTGTGCCCGGCCAGCCGCTGTCGCGCGAAGCGCTGAGCGACGCCGTGCAGGCCGGCAGCTACAAGCCGCTGGACCGCACGGTCGACGTGCAGGTGGCGCGGCTGCGGCGCAAGCTGCACGAGGCGAGCCCGGGCAAGTCGTGGGTCGACACGGTGCGTGGCGAAGGCTACGTGTTCGTGCCGCGCTGACGGGCTGAACCATGGTCTGGCGCCGCTTCGACAGCCTGTTTGCGCGGCTGTTCATCCTGCAGGCGCTGCTGCTGCTGACTTTGATGCTGGTGTTCGGCGTGCTGGTCTATGTCGAACGCAATGTCGCCGTCGCGCGGCTCGCCGCCGAACGCTGGGCGCCGGCGCTGCGCCAGGCCGCGGGCTGGCATGGCGAGCTGCCCGAACCGGTGCCGGTGCTGCAGCGAGGCAACGGCCGGCCGGCGCTGGGTTTGCGCGCGCCTTTCTCGACGCCGCGCATCGCCGCGCTCGAAGAAGAGCTGCGCCGCCTTGGTGTGCCGCTGCAGGACAGCGCCGTCGCGGTTGGCGCCAGCGGCCCCGCGCTGTGGCTGCAGGTGCGCCAGCCCGATGGCTCGATGGCCTGGTTCGGCCTGTCCGACGCGGCACTGCTGCCCACGGTGCCGTCGCGGCTGGTGCTGGCCTTGCTGCTGACGGTGCTGCTGCTGGCTGGCGTGAGCTGGGTCTTCACGCGCCGGCTGACGCGACCGCTGGAACGCCTGCGCAGCCGCATGCAGGCGCAGCGGCCGGGTGAACCTGCCGAAGCCGCGGCGCCGGTCGACAGCGCCACACCCGAGGTCGCGGCGATCGAAGCGGCCTACGCCGAACTGCTGCAGCGCTTCGAACGCCATGAACGTGAACGTGCGCTGCTGCTGGCCGGTGTCTCGCACGACTTGCGCAGCCCCCTGGCGCGCATCCGCATGGCCGCCGGCCTGCTGCCGGAAGGCGCAGAGTCGGCACCCTGGCGCAACGCCATCGTGCGCAACACCCAGGTGGCCGACCGCCTGATCGGAAGTTTTCTCGACCATGTGCGTGCCGGTGAACTGGCGCTGGACCAGGACGCCGATCTCGCAGCGCTGGCGCGCAGCGCCGCCGCCGCCACCGGACAAGGCGCCGATGCGCTGGCCGTCGAGGTGCCAGGGCATCTGCTGCTGCAGCACACCCATGCGCTGCTGCTCGAACGCCTGCTTGCCAACCTGCTGGACAACGCGTTCAAACACGGTGCCGCGCCGGTGCTGCTGCGTGTCGAAGAGCAGCGTGGCCACGCCGTCATCGAAGTCACCGACGCCGGTGCCGGTGTGCCGCCTGCGCAACGCGAACTGGTGCTGCAGGCTTTTGCGCGCGGTGATGCCGCACGCAGCACACCGGGCACGGGCCTGGGCCTGGCCATCGTTGCGCGGGTGGTCACGCGCATGGCCGGCACGCTGGCCTTTGTGCAGCGGGAGGGGCGGCACGGCGTGCGGGTGGAGCTGCCGCTGCGGCGCTGAGAATTCCAGGTCCGAAAGCGGCCAGACCTGCGCGGCGTCGGTGCCGACACTGCGACTCTCCCAGCCACCGAGTCCAGCACCATGCACCAGTCCAGCAGCCCCGCCATCCTCTACTTCGGCACGCCCGTCGTGCTGATCGCCAGCAACAACGAAGACGGCTCACCGAACCTGGCGCCGATGTCCTCGGCCTTCTGGCTCGGCTGGCGTTGCATCATCGGCCTGGCGGCCGGGTCGAAGACAACGCAGAACCTGCTGCGTGAACGTGAATGTGTGCTCAACCTGCCTTCGGTGCACGAAGCCGCGGCGGTGAACCGGCTGGCGCTCACCACCGGCAGCGACCCCGTGCCAACGAACAAACGCGCCCGCGGCTACCGCCATCTGCGCGACAAGTTCGGTGCTGCCGGCCTGACGCCCGATGCCTCCGAAACCGTGGCGGCGCCGCGTGTGCGCGAATGCCCGGTGCAGATGGAGGCCGTGGTCGAGGCCCAGCACGAACTGGCCGCCGAAGACTCGCTGCTGCGCGGCCGCGTGCTCACGTTCGAACTGCGTGTGCAGCGTGTGCATCTGCACCAGAGCATCCTGATGGCCGGTGAGCCCGACCGTGTCGACCCCGACCTCTGGCGGCCGCTGATCATGAGCTTCCAGAAGTTCTACGGCCTGGCGGATGGGCCGGTGCAGGACTCGGCGCTGGCGCGCATTCCGGAAGCCATGTACCGCAGCCCGGACATCGACCGGGCGCGGGCGGCGTAGCGGCTCAGTTTACGGGTTATCCGCCCTGTTTGTTCGGCGCCCGCCAAGCCCGTTCGAACGGCAGCCGCCAGGCATGCGGTGCGATCAGCTGGTGGATCGACTTCGGCCCCCACGAACCGGCTTCGTACAGCCGCACCGGCGGCGGCGCTTCGAGCAGCGGCACCGATACCTGCCACAGCCGTTCGATGCCTTCGGCGGTGGTGAAGAGCGTGCGGTCGCCGCGCATCGCGTCGAGGATCAGGCGTTCGTAGGCTTCGAGCACCTCGCCGATGAGGCCGGTGTCGTGCATTGCGAACTGCAGACTCAGCTTGTCCAGCCGCATGCCCGGGCCCGGGCGCTTGCCGTAGAACGACAGGCTCATCTTCGACGCGTCGGCGAGGTCGAAGGTGAGATGGTCGGGGCCTTGTGCGCCGACCCCGGAACCCGGCGGGAACATGCTCTTCGGCGGTTCGCGGAAGGCGATGGAAATGATGCGCTGGCCTTCGGCCAGGCGTTTGCCGGTGCGCAGGAAAAACGGCACACCGGCCCAGCGCCAGTTGTCGATGAAACACTTCAGCGCGATGAAGGTCTCGGTCTCGCTTTCGCGGTCGACACCCTCTTCCTGCCGGTAGCCGGTGTACTGGCCACGCACCACGTCCGAGGGCTGCACCGGCAGCATGCTGCGGAAGACCTTGTTCTTCTCTTCGCTGATCGGCGCCGGCTCCAGCGCCGTGGGCGGCTCCATCGCCATGAAGGCGAGGATCTGGAACAGGTGCGTCACCACCATGTCGCGGTAGGCACCCGTCTGTTCGTAGAACGCCGAACGTTTGCCCATGCCCAGGGTTTCGGGCACGTCGATCTGCACGTGGTCGATGAAGTTGCGGTTCCAGATCGGCTCGAACAAGCCGTTGGCGAAGCGGAAGGCCAGGATGTTTTGCGCCGGTTCCTTGCCGAGGAAGTGGTCGATGCGGAAGATCTGGTCTTCGGCGAACACCTCGTGCAGCCGGGCGTTCAGCTTCACCGCGCTGGCGAGGTCGGTGCCGAAGGGTTTTTCCATCACGATGCGCGAACGTTCGACCAGCCCGGCTTCACCGAGCAGCCGCACGGCCGGCAGCGCTGCGCTCGGTGGCACGCTCAGGTAGTGCAGGCGCCGCACCTCGCCGCTGAAGTTGGCTTCGGCGGCATCGACCGCGGCCTTCAGCGCCGGTGCGCCGGCGGCCAGCGGCACGTAGTCCAGCGCCGCGGCGAAGGCCTGCCAGTCGGCGTCGGGCACCTTGCGCGTGAAGAACTCGTCGATGGCCGAGCGCGCCGAGCGGCGGAAGGCCTCGGCATCCAGATCGTCGAGCGAAACGCCGATGATGCGGCAGCCCGGAATGAAGCCAGCGCTGACCAGGTGGAACAGCCCCGGCAGCAGCTTGCGCCGGGCCAGGTCGCCGGTGGCGCCGAACAACACCACCACTTGCGGGTGGCGCGGGCCGACACCCGGTGGAATCTTGGCCATCTGCGCACCCTCCAAGGTTGTTGTCGCGTGCTCCAAGCAAGGAGCAGGCCTCGTTAGAACAGCTTGTCTGCCAGGAACGCCAGCGCCCGGCCATGCGCCAGCGCCGCGCTCGGGGCGTGGTATGAGGCCCGTGCCCAGCAGTTGAAGCCATGGTGCGCGCCGGGGTAGACGTGGACCTCGGCCGACTTGCCCGTCATCGCCGCACGCACACCCTCGACGGCGCTGAGCGGGATGTTGTCGTCGTTCTCGGCGTAGTGGAACTGCACCGGGCAGGTGATGGCCGCAGCGCGGTCGAGCTGGCCGTGGATACCGCCGCCATAGAAGGGCACGGCGGCCGCGATGTCGGTCGTGGCCGCGGCCAGGTAGGCCAGGCGCCCGCCCATGCAGTAGCCGAAGGCGCCGACGGGGCCCTGCACCTCGGGCCGTGCACGCAACGCCGTGACGCTGGCGCCGATGTCGGTCAGCGCGTCGGGGCCGGTGTAGGCTTTCATCAGCTCGATGCCGCGGTCGCGGTCGGCGCCGTCGTAGCCGAGTTCGACACGCGGCGCCTGCCGCCAGAAGACATCGGGCGCGAGCACGACGAAGCCGTCCAGCGCGTACTGTTCGGCCACCGTGCGGATGTGTTCGTTGACGCCGAAGATCTCCTGGAACAGCACCAGCCCCGGGCCCTTGCCCGCCGGGGGCAACGCCAGGTAGCCGGCGAAGCCGGGGCTGATCTCGATCCACTGTGTGTTCATCGGCAGGTTCTCCTAGTAGGTGCGGCCCTTGCGGTACTGCGCATGTTGCCGCCGTTGCAAGGGCGACGATTTTTCCAGCGCCGCGAACGACGCGCCGGCATGGGCGTGGCTGATCGCCAGCCCGAGTGCATCGGCCGCGTCCTTGCCCGGCAGCGCCGGCAGTTTCAGCAGCCGCTTGACCATCTCCTGCACCTGGCTCTTGTTCGCCAGGCCGTGGCCGACGATGGCCTTCTTCATCTGCAGCGCGGTGTATTCGGCCACACCCAGGCCCGACGACACCAGCGCGGCCAGTGCCGCACCGCGGGCCTGGCCGAGCAGCAGCGTGCTCTGCGGGTTGACGTTGACGAAGACGATCTCGACCGAACTGCAGTCGGGGGTGTAGGTCTGCACGACCTCGCAGACACCTTCGAAGATGATCTTCAGCCGCAGCGGCAGGTTGCCGCGCGGCGCGTCGGTGGTGTCGATGGTGCCGCTGGCCACATAGGCCAGCCGCGAGCCTTCAGCTTCGATAACGCCGAAGCCCGTGCGTTGGAGACCGGGGTCGATACCGAGGATGCGCATGGGGCGCGGCACACTCGGCGCCGCTGTGGGGGAGAGAGCGCCGTCAGTATCGCAGACAGTTATTGCAGACGGCCTCGGCGCCAACGCTCCGGGCTGTCAGGCTGTCAGTTCGGCGTCGCGATGACCAGCCGGTTGTCGACCCGGGTCACGCCCTGCGGCGCCAGCGCCAGCACCTCGGCGCGTTCACGGGCCTTGGCGTCCGGCGCCGGGCCTTCCAGGCGCACGACGCCGGCTTCGGTGTTGACCTCGATGCGCAACGCACTCAGGCCGGGGTCGGCGGCGAGCGCGGTTTTCACGGCCGCGGTGATGCCGGCGTCGCCGAGCACGCCGACACCGCGTTCGGCCGCCATGACGCCGTCACGCGTCGCGGCCGAGGCCGCAATGCGCAGGTCGTCCACCTGGGTCTGCACCTTCTGTTCGGCCGCGGCGACGGTGTCGTCGAGGCGCTCGCCGGCGCTGCGCGGGTCGTAGAAGCTGGATACCGCGGCGGCGGCAATGCCGGCGCCGATGACCGCCGCGGCCAGCACGCCGGGCCAGCGGCGGCGTGGCGGCGTGAAGCTGGCGCTGCGCAGCGTGTCGTCGGGCGGCGTGGTGGGGTTGCTGGGGGTGGCGGAGCGGTTCATGGCGGTTCCTCCAATGGGTTGTGATGCCACCATCCTGGGCTGCTGCGGCTGTGCGCTCCATCGTCCGGCGGCGCAACACCATGTCGGACAAGTCCTACAGGTGGTGGCGCAGGCGCCCGATAAACTGGCCGCTTCGCCTTGCTCCACCCACCATGTCCTTGCTGAGAGCCTTTGTCGTCGAGGACAGCCCATTGATCCGCGAGAACCTGATCTCGGCGCTCGAAGAACTGGTGCCGCTGCAAGTGGTGGGCTGGGCCGACGACGAAGCCGGCGCGCTGGCCTGGCTGGCCGACACGGCCAACGCCTGCGACCTGGTCATCATCGACCTCTTCCTGCGGGCCGGCTCGGGCACCGGCATCCTGCGCGAACTGCAGGCCCGCGGCACGACGGTCGAGCGCGTGGTGCTGACCAACTACGCCGCCCCCGACGTGGCCCGCCGCTGCCTGCAGAGCGGCGCCTCGCGGGTGTTCGACAAGTCACACGACATCGACGCGCTGATCGCCCACTGCGCAGCGTTGCGCGCACCGTCGTGACCACGGCCGCCGGCAGGGCCGTCAGGCTACTGGATGAGCCCGTTTTTCAGCGCGTAATAGGTCAGGTCGCTGTTGCTGCCGAGCTTGAGCTTCTCGAGCACACGCGAACGGTAGGTGCTGACGGTCTTGACGCTGAGGAACATGCCCTCGGCGATGTGGCCCACCGTTTCGCCCTTGGCCAGGCGCAGGAAGACCTGCAGTTCACGGTCGGACAAGGCTTCGTGCGGCAGCTTTTCGTTGCCGCTGCCGCCGGCCATGTTGTCGGCCAGCAGTTCGGCCACCTGGGCGGTGATGTAGCGCCGGCCGCGCGCCACGGTGCGGATCGCGGTGACGATCTCGTCGGGGTCGCATTCCTTGTTCAGGTAGCCGCTGGCGCCCTGGCGCAGCAGCGTCGTCGCGTAATGCGACTCCGGGAAACCGCTGAGGATGAGGATCGGCAGATCGGCGGCGCGGGCGCGGATGGCGGCCAGCGCGTCGATGCCGCTCTGGCCGGGCATCGACAGGTCCATCAGCAGCACGTCGAGGTCGCCGCCGCGCACCAGCTCCAGCGCTTCGAGGCCGTTGCTGGCTTCACCGGTGACGCGCAGATCCACCTGCTCGGTCAGAAACTGGCGCAAGCCCGTACGCACGATGGCGTGGTCGTCGACGATGGCAACTCGAATGATCATGCGGTGCGATCTGTCGTAGCCGGAGTGTGCCAGTGTAGCGGGGTGGCGACATGCCATTGAGCGAAAGCTTAGAGCGTGTGCGCCGCAGCCGCGCGGCGGTGCCGCTGGCGGTGCTGCTGGCGGCGGCCCTGCTGGTCGTCAGCGAACTCGGTTTCCGCCGCACCGAGGTGGCGCTGGCGCGGCGCGACAGCGTGCTCAGGCACAGCGTCGAAGTAGCGCAGTTGCAGCGCCTGGTGCTGGTGGCCGAGTCGTCGCACCGGGGTTATCTGATGACCGGCCGTGCGGCCTACAAACAACCCTACAGCGAAGTCGTGCCGCAGCTTGAACAGCAGTTGCGCACCGTGGAAGCGCTCTACGCCGACGAGCCTGCGATGACCGGTGACGTGGCCAAGCTCGCCGAACTGGTGCGGCGCAAGGTGGCCGAGATGGACACCACGGTGCAGATGTTCGACGACGGCAAGGACCAGGGCTGGCGCGAGGTGATGCTCACCGACATCGGCCGCGAGACCATGGTCGAGATCGAGACGCTGGCGCGTGTCATCACCGCCGAAGAGACACGCCGGCTCGACGCCGCCGGCCGGGTGCTGGCCGGTACGCTGCTGGCCAGCCGCGTCGCCATCGTGCTGATGGTGCTGCTTGGGCTGGGGGTGTTGCTGGCGCTGATCACCAAGGCGCGGCGGCTGGCGGCCGAACGGGTGCAGCGTGTCGAGGCGCTGCGCAGCGAACGCGACCGGCTCGAAGACGAGGTGCAGCGCCGCACTGCCGAGATCACCGAGATCGCGCGCCACCTGCAGAGCGCCCGCGAAGACGAACGCCGCCGTCTCGCGCGTGAACTGCACGACGAGCTTGGTGGCCTGCTCACGGCGGCCAAGCTCGACGTGGCGCGCATGCGCAACAAACTCGCCGCAGCGCCGCCCGAGGTGGGCGAACGCATCGTGCACCTGGTGAAGACACTGGACGCGGGCATCGCCCTGAAGCGCCGCATCATCGAAGACCTGCACCCCTCGTCGCTGAGCAACCTGGGGCTGAAGGCGGCGCTCGAAATCCTGTGCGGCGAGTTCGCTGCCGGCAGCCAGATCGAGATGCAGGCCAGCATCGCCGAAGTCCATCTCGACAAGGCCGCCGAGCTGACGGTCTACCGCTTGGTGCAGGAAGCGCTGACGAACACGGCCAAGTACGCCGCCGCGCGCCACATCGACGTCACGCTGGCGGCGGACGACAAGTGCGTCACCGTGACGGTGCAGGACGACGGCGCCGGCTTCGACACCGCGGCGATGGCACCGTCGACCCATGGCCTGGCGGGCATGCGTTTTCGCGTGCAGTCGGCGCGCGGCCGGCTCGACGTGAGTTCGACGCCGGGCGTCGGCACGACCATCAGCGCCCGGTTGCCGCGCTGACGTGCCGGTCGGCCTTGTCGGCGCTGTCCGACAAGGCAAGCCGAAACCGGCCGACACCGCGCACGGCCCGGCTCGCTGACGATGCAGGCATGCGATGCACACATCGCCAGCCCTCAAAGGAGCCAACCATGAACCGCCACTTCGCCCGCACCCTGCTCGCCACGGCCGCTGCCGTGTTTGCCATCGGCAGTGTCCAGGCCGCCGACGGCGGCACGCTGACCCGTGCCCAGGTGCGTGCCGAGCTCGCCGAGGCACGTGCCGCCGGCCTGCTGGACCAGCCCGGCGAAGCCGGCGCCACCGCCGCCGTGCTCGAAGCGCGCGAAAACTACAACGCGCTGCAAACGCTGGTGGCGCATGCCCAGCAGGAACTCCAGGTGCAGATGCAGGCCGCTGCCAACGGCGGCGCTGAGCGCGACCTCGACGTCTACTACGAAGCCGGCCCGCAAGGCCCGGTGATGGTGCTGCTGACCTACGACAACGAAGGCAACCTGTACAGCGCCGACAGCATGCTGCTCTCGGCACTGGACATCGACGTCGATTGAGTCACCGGCGTCAGATGCGCAGCTGGAAGTACCAGCGCACCGAGTGAAAGAAGACCGGCGCCGCAAAACACAGCGGCGCGACACGGTCGAGCAGGCCCACAGCGCCGGTGACGCTGCTCTGGTTGCCCCAGAAGCGCACACCGGCGTCCTTCTTCAGCGCCTTCATCACGAATTCGCCCAACGTGCCGGCACCGGCCGCGATGAAGCCCATCGCCAGCGCCTGCGGCGCCTTGAACGGCGTGATCCAGAACAGCGCCGCGCCGACCAGCCCCGCCGCCACGGCGCCAATGGCCCAGGCGCGCACGGAAAACGAGCGGTCGATCTGCCGCGCCACCGGGCGCCGGCGCAGCCAGCGGCTGGCGGCCTCCTGGGTGATCTGCGCCACCGCGGCCACCACGACCAGGAAGAAGACGAGGAAAGCGCCACGGCCTTCGCGGCCTTCGAACTGCAGCAGCAGCAGCGCCGGCGCATGGCTGAGCCCGTAGACGCAGACCATGATGCCCCACTGGATCTTGGCGTTGCGCTCAAGAAAACGTTCGGGGTCGCCGGCGAGCGCGCTGATCACCGGGATGGCCAGGAACACGTAGACCGGGATGAAGACGCTGAAGAGGTCGAAGGTGCGTGCGCCCACCAGCATGTACTGCAGCGGCAGCACGATGAAAAACGCCAGGATCAGGCTGCGGTGGTCGCTGCGCCGCGTGTGCGCCAGCGTGATGAACTCGCGCAGCGCCAGGAACGAGATCACGCCGAAAGCCAGCGTCGCGCCCACCGGCCCCGAGATCCACGCCAGCCAGAACACCAGCGCACCGGCCCAGACGGCGCGCAATTCGCGCTTCAGCCGTTGTGCCCGTTCGCTGTGTTCATCGTCAGCCCATTTCAGCACCACGAACACGGCGGCCGCGGTGGCCAGCACGAGCACGCCGAACAGCAGCACGAAGAGCAGCGCCACCTGCTGGTCGATGCTGAGCGTCTTCAACGCGCTCATGTCACCACCGGCCGCAGTTCCAGCACCGCCTGGCGCGCCCGCACCAGGAACTCGCGTTTGTCCTCACCGGGCTGCAACTGCAGCGGCGCGCCGAAGGTCACGGTGCACAGGATGGGCACCGGCACGACCTCGCCCTTGGGCATGACACGCTGCACGTTGTCGATCCAGGCGGGGATCAGCTGCACCGCGGGGAACTGCTCGGCCAGGTGGTAGAGGCCGCTCTTGAAGGCCTTGGGCTCGGGCTGGTTGCTGCGTGTGCCTTCGGGAAAGATCACCAGCGAGTCGCCGTTCTGCAGCGCGTCGGCCAGCGGCTCCAGCGGGTCCTGGTCGTCAGTGCGCTGGCGCGCCACATACACGGCATGGAAGACCTCGGTCGTCAGCCACTGCTTGAAGCGCGACGAGGTCCAGTAGTCGCGCGCTGCGATCGGGCGTGTGCTGGCGCGCAGGTCGCGCGGCAGCGCGGCCCAGATCAGCACCCAGTCGAGGTGGCTCTGGTGGTTGGCAAAGTAGATGCGTTGTTCGGCCTTCGGCGGGCAGCCTTTCCAATGTCCTTGGGCGCCCGTGATGAGGCGGGCGATCAAGGTCAGCAACAGGCCCATGGCCTCGGCGAGCGACATCGGCCGGGAGCTTCAGCGTGCAAACGTGCCGTCGGCGCGTACTTGCACCAGTTCGACGAAGCGCGAGGCCGCGGTCTGGCCGCCGGTGAAGTCGATGTCCAGACCGCCGATGCGTGTCTTCAGGCCACGCAGCGTCGTGGCAAAACGCGCGCGCGTCAGGTCGCGGCCGCAGCGGCGCAGCGCTTCGACCAGCACCTGTGCGCTGAGCCAGCCTTCGAGGCTGTAGTAGCTGATGTCGACCTTGCTGCGCTCCATCAGCCGCTGGTAGACCTGCAGGTCGGTCGAGCCCTTGAACCAGGGAAACGGCATCAGCTGCGCGATCGCCAGGCCACGCGCCTTTTCGCCCAGCACCTGCGCCGCGATCTCGCCCGAGACGATGGACATGCCGTAGAAGCTGGGGTGGCTTCCAGCCGCGGCCATGCCCGTCATCAGGTCGGCCGGCGCGCGGCCGCCCAGGTACATGATCACGCTCTGCGGGTTGGCGGCGGCGAGCCGGGTCGCAGCATCGGCGGCGTTGCTGCCATCGCCCTTGATCGCCGCAGCCACCACCGGCTTCAACTGGCTGGTTTCCAGCGCTGCCGTGATCAGCTGCAGTGCTTCGACCCCACCTGGGTTGTCGAGATGCGCCACTGCGATGCGGGTGAAGCCGATGGTCATCATCTGCCGCACCAGCACCTCGGCTTCGCGCCGGGTCGTGGCGCGGATGAAAAAGCCCGATCGGCCCATGCGTTCACGCGCCGAGTCGGCCACCGCGTAGCCGGCCAGCGACACCGCGTCGCTGTCGTGAAGGACCGTGGCCGCCGCCGCAGTGGTGCCCGAGCCGACGCAGGCGAACAGGGAGAACACCTTGTCGACTTCGAGCAGCTGACGGTAGTTCGCAACCGCTTTGGGCGGCGCCAGCTGGTCGTCCAACGAGATCAGGCGAATGCGCCGGCCGGCGACGCCACCGCTGCTGTTGACGACGTCCAGCGCCGCCTGCACGCCGCCCAGCAGGCGCTGGATCGGCACGCCGAGCGGCCCAGTGAGCACGGCGCTCTGGCCGAACACCACTTCGTTGTCGGTCACGCCGTCGCTGGCGCGCGCGCCACTGTTCCAGCCCAAGGTGCCGCCGCCAGCGCAGGCCGCCAGCCATCGTCGTCTGTCCACAGTCGGTCTCCTGGCTTCGCGTCGGCGAAGCGCGCACTTGTTCTGCGGGCATCATAAGGCCCGCCTGCGTGGCGCGTGCTCAGTGCCGGAAGTGCCGCGTCCCCGTGAACACCATCGCGATGCCGCGTTCGTCGGCCGCTTTGATGACCTCTTCGTCGCGCATCGAGCCGCCGGGCTGGATGACACACGAAGCGCCGGCGTCGACCACCACGTCGAGCCCGTCGCGGAACGGGAAAAACGCGTCGCTGGCGACCGCCGAGCCGCGCAGCGAGAGCTTGGCGTTGTCGGCCTTGATGCTGGCGATGCGGGCGCTGTCGATGCGGCTCATCTGGCCTGCGCCAACGCCGAGTGTCATGCCGCCAGCGCAGAAGACGATGGCGTTGCTCTTGACGAACTTCGCCACCTTCCACGCGAACAGCAGGTCTTCCAGCTGCGCCGGTGTCGGCGCGAGTTTGCTCACCACACGCAGCTCGCTCTGCGCCACGTTCTTGATGTCCTGGCTTTGCACCAGCAGGCCGCCGCCGACACGTTTGAAGTCGTGTGTGTTCATCGACTTGCTCAACGGTACTTCCAGCAGCCGCACATTCTGCTTGGCAGCAAACAGCGCCCGTGCTTCGACGCTGATGGCCGGTGCGATCAGCACTTCGACGAACTGCTTGTGTTCACCGATCTGGCGCGCGGTGGCTTCGTCCAGCGGCCGGTTGAAGGCGAGGATGCCGCCGAAGGCCGAGGTCGGGTCGGTCTGCCAGGCCTTGGCGTAGGCCTCGACCAGGCTGCCGGCCACCGCCACGCCGCAGGGATTGGCATGTTTGACGATCACGCAGGCCGGCGCGTCGAAGGTCTTCACGCACTCCCACGCCGCGTCGGCGTCGGCGATGTTGTTGTAGCTGAGTTCCTTGCCCTGCAACTGCTTCCAGGCGGCCAGTGTGCCCTCGGCGGGTTTGGCGTCGCGGTAGAACGCCGCGCTCTGGTGCGGGTTCTCGCCGTAGCGCATGTCTTGCGTCTTCGTCAGCTGCAGCGTGAAGACCTGCGGGAACTCGCCGCGCTGCGGCACCGCGTTGGTTTCGTCCTCGGCGCCGGGTTCGAGCGCGCTGAGGTAGTTGGTGATCATGCCGTCGTAGGCGGCGGTATGGGCATAGACCTTTTTTGCCAGCATGAACTTGGTGGTGCGCGTGATCGCGCCGGCCTGCAGTTCGGCAAGCACACGGCTGTAGTCCGTCGGGTCGATGACGACAGCCACGTCGGGCCAGTTCTTCGCCGCTGCGCGCAGCATCGCCGGGCCGCCGATGTCGATGTTCTCGATGGCGTCTTCCAGCGTGCAGTCGGCGCGTGCCGTGGCCTGGGCGAACGGGTACAGGTTCACCACCAGCAGGTCGATCGTGCCGATGCCGTGTTCGGCCAGCGCCGCCATGTGCGCCGGCAGGTCGCGCCGCGCCAGCAGGCCGCCGTGGATGCGCGGGTGCAGCGTCTTGACGCGGCCGTCGAGCATTTCGGGGAAACCTGTGACTTCGGCGACTTCGGTGACGGGCAGGCCGGCGTCTGCCAGCAGCCTGGCGGTGCCGCCTGTCGACAGCAGCTTCACGCCCTGGCTGTGCAGCGCACGTGCGAAGTCGACGATGCCGGACTTGTCGGAGACTGAAAGGAGGGCGGTCGTCATGGGATCAGCTTGTGGTCGATGAGTTTGCGGCGCAAGGTGTTGCGGTTGATGCCCAACCACTCTGCAGCCTTGCTCTGGTTGCCCTCGGCATGTTTCATCACGACGTCGAGCATGGGCTTCTCGACCGCGCTGAGGATGAGGTCGTGCACACCATGCGGCTCGGTGCCGCGCAGGTCTTTGAAGTACTGCTCCAGCGTGTTGCGGATGCAGTCGTCGATATGTTTCTTGCTCATGCGCTGAGGGCAGCGAGGTCGTCGTTGGCGGCCGGCAGCAGCGTGTGCTGCAGGGCCAGTGTGTCGAAGAATTCGGCCACGGCGCGGTGTTGCGCGGCGGCGTCGTCCAGGGTGTTCATCGCGGCGCGGAAATCCTCGCCGCCGGGCAGGCCACGCACGGCCCAGCCGATGTGTTTGCGCGCGCTGCGCACGCCGCTGCCTTCGCCGTACAGCGTGTAGTGGTCGTGCAGGTGTTCGAGCAGCCAGCGCTGCACGTCGCGAGTGGCGGGCGGCGCCAGGTGCAGGCCGGTTTCGAGGAAAAACGCAATCTCGCGGAAGATCCACGGCCGGCCCTGCGCCGCGCGGCCGACCATCAGCGCGTCGGCACCGGTGCGCTGCAGCACAGCCAGCGCTTTCTCGGGTGAATCGATGTCGCCGTTGGCCACCACCGGAATCTGCAGCGCCGCCTTCACGGCAGCGACCGTGTCGTATTCGGCCAGGCCCTTGTAGCCTTGTTCACGTGTGCGGCCGTGCACGGTGACCATCGCGATGCCGGCGCTTTCGGCAGCCCGCGCCAGGCGCACGGCGTTGCGTTCGGCGTCGCACCAGCCGGTGCGCATCTTCAAGGTGACAGGCACGTGCAGCGGCGCGCAGGCGGCGACCACCGCTTCGACGATGGCCAGCGCCAGCGGCTCGTCCTGCATCAGCGCCGAACCCGCCCACTTGTTGCAGACCTTCTTTGCCGGGCAGCCCATGTTGATGTCGATGATCTGGGCGCCGCGGTCGACGTTGTAGCGTGCAGCCTCGGCCATCTCAAGCGGGTCGACACCGGCGATCTGCACCGCGATCGGCGCCACTTCGCCGTCGTGGTTGGCGCGCCGCGATGTCTTCAGCGACGACCACAGCGCACGCTGGCTGGTGACCATCTCGCTCACCGCATAGCCGGCCCCGAGCCCCTTGCACAGCTGCCTGAACGGCCGGTCGGTCACACCCGCCATGGGGGCGACGAACAGACGATTCGGCAGCTCGATCGCGCCGATTTTCATGGGGGTGGGCCGGGGGGAGGTGCTGAAAAAGGAGGCAGGAGTATAGCGGTGTCCGCCCCGGGACACTGGGGTCATCCCGCGGTTTGGCGTGCTGCCCATAATCGACCGCAATGGAAGCCTGGTTGATGTCTTTGCTGGCGGTACTGGCGCTGCCGAGATTCGGCTTGACGACGGTGTTCGTGGTGGCGGTGATTTCCGCCACGCTGCTGCCGCTGGGCAGCGAGCCGGCAGTCTTCGGCCTCGTCAAGCTCAACCCCGAGCTGTTCTGGCAAGCCATGTTCGTGGCCACTGCCGGCAACACACTCGGCGGCGCCATCAGTTGGTGGATGGGTTATGGCGCCGAGGTCGCCTACGAGCGCATGCGCCACAGGAAACCGGTCGACCTGAAGGTGCTGACCCTGCTGCAGCGCTTTGGCGCCAAGACCTGCCTGCTCGCCTGGCTGCCCTTGGTGGGCGACCCGCTGTGTGCGCTGGCGGGCTGGCTGAAACTGCCGTTCTGGCCCTGCGTGTTCTACATGGCGATCGGCAAGTTCCTGCGCTACGTGACGATGACATCCCTCCTGTTGTGGGTGTTCCCCGGACAGTTCCACGCCTGAGCAAGGTCAAAATAGCGCCTTCCCACAAGGAACCACGCGATGACGACTGCCACCTCCACGCCGACCCCGGCCTACGACACGCTGTCCTCCACCTGGACACGCATGCATCACTTCGACCACCTGCAGTCGCTGGCCGGCTGGGACCAGGCCGCGAACATGCCGCCCAAGGGCAACGAGGCGCGCGCCGCCGCGCTGGCCGAGATGGCGGCGCTGCTGCACCGCATGGTCACCGACCCGGCGCTGCCCGACCAGCTGGCGCGTGCCGAACAGGAACCGCTGAACGAGCTGCAGCGCGCCAACCTGCGCGAGATGCGGCGTGCCTGGCGGGCGTCGAACGCCTTGCCCGAATCGCTGGTGCAGCGCCAGCAAATGGCCACCTCGCGCTGCGAACACGCCTGGCGCAAACAACGCCCGGCCAACGACTGGGCCGGTTTCCTGCCGAACCTGAAAGACGTGCTGGCAGTGGCGCGCGAAGAAGCCGAACTGCTGTCGCAGCAACTCGGCGTTTCGCGCTACGAAGCGCTGATGGACCGTTTCGAACCCGGCATGACCACTGCCCAGGTCGACCGCGTGTTCGGCGAGGTGCGGCAATGGCTGCCGGGGCTGATCCGACAGGTGCGCGAGAAGCAGGCGCAGGAGACACTGATCGAACCGGTGGGGCCGTTTCCGCTGGCGGCGCAGCGTGCGCTGTGCGAGCACGTGATGGGGCTGCTGGGCTTCGACTTCGAAGCCGGCAGGCTGGACGTGAGCACGCATCCGTTCTGCGGCGGCGTGCCCGAAGACGTGCGCATGACGACCCGTTTCCGCGAAGAAGACTTCCTCGGCAGCCTGCTCGGCACCATCCACGAGACCGGCCATGGCCGCTACGAACAGAACCTGCCGCGCGACCTGCTCGGCCAGCCGGTGGCGCAGGCGCGTTCGATGGCGCTGCACGAAAGCCAGTCGCTGAGCTTCGAGATGCAGCTCGGCAGCCATCCGGGTTTTGTCAACCGGCTGGCGCCGCTGGTCCAGCACGCTTTCGGCAAGCAGCCAGCCTTCGAACCGCAGAACCTGCACCGGCTGATGACCCGCGTGAAGCCGGGTTTCATCCGCGTCGATGCCGACGAGGTCACGTACCCGGCGCACATCATCCTGCGCTACGAGATTGAGCGGCCGCTGATCGAAGGCCAGATCGAAGCCGAGGACATCCCGGCACTGTGGGACGCCAAGATGATGGAACTGCTGGGTGTCGACAGCCGCGGCAACTTCAACAACGGGCCGATGCAGGACGTGCACTGGCCGGAGAGTCTGTTCGGTTATTTCCCGTGTTATTCGCTGGGCGCGATGTATTCGGCGCAGTGGTTCGCAGCGATGCGCCGCACATTGCCCGACCTCGACGCGCGCATCGGCAGCGGCGACCTCGGAAGCGTCTTCGACTGGCTGCGCGACAACATCTGGAGCCAGGCCAGCCGCTGGACCACCGACGAACTGGCGCTGCGTGCCAGCGGCGAAGTGCTGAACCCGGCGCACTTCAAGGCGCACCTCGAAGCGCGTTACCTGTAGGGCTTCAGCGGCGCGCGGCGAGCAGCGCGCGCTCCAGATCGTCGAGCACTTCGTCCAGCCGCTGCAGCGTGCGCGCGGCCGGCCGCTGCGGGCTGCGCCTGACGAGGTGGCGGTGGCCGTCGTCGAGCACGGCGTCGTCGAGGCCGATGCCATGCCGGGCCAGCGTCTTGCGCAGCGTGCCGCGGCGCGAGCGCAAGTCGGCACGGGTCTGCTGGTAGGCGTGTTCGGCCAGCGCGCGGCGCTGTTTGTAGCCGAAGGTGTTGGCCAGGAACATCTCGGGGTCGCGCTGGTCGGGCTCGAAAAGCAGGATGTCGGTGCCCGGGTGGCTGCTTTCGTAGCCCTTCATTCCGAGCTCCAACCGCGAATGGATCAGCGTGCGGAAGGTCTGGCTCAGCACCACCGGCAGGCCGCCGTCCACCAGCCGCGGAATGCGGCCGCTGGCGCCGACGCGGTGACGGCCGTGGCTGGCGTCGAACGGCACCAGCGGGTTCAGGCACAGCACCAGGTCCAGCCCCATGTCGAGCAGTACACGGGCGTGCAGCGTCTTCTGCAGCGCGCCGTCGACATAACTGCGGCCGTTGATGGCCACCGGCGGGAAAAGCCCCGGCAGCGCTGCGCTGGCGGCGATGGCCAGCGAGATCGGCACATGGTCGAGCCCGGGCTGGCCGAAGGGCGCGGACTGGCCGCTGTCCAGGTCGGTGGCCACCAGCACCAGCTTGCGCTGCAGGCGGCGGAAATCATTGCTGCGGCCTGGGGCCGACAGCACCCGGCGCATCTGCGCTTCGAGCGGTGCATTGCTGAAGAGGCCGGTCGGCAGGCCGCGGCCCAGGCGCTCGACGGCGGCCAGCAGCGAGCGGCCTTCGAGCCCGTACTGCAGCGCGGCCTGCAGCGCCAGCCGTGGCAGCGCGGCGAAACGGCGCGCGAACTCGCCCCAGGCCGGGCGCGCAAACAGCGTCGGCGGGATCACGTCGTCGGCCGGGCCGCTGTTTTCGATGAAGGCGGCGCAGAGCTGGTGCGGCGTCATGCCGTTGGCCAGGCCGGCGGCGATGAAACCGCCGGCTGAGACACCGACGTAGCCCGCCAGGTCGTTGAGGCTGACGCCGAGCAAGGCCTCATCGAGCGCACACAGGGCGCCGATCTCGTAGATCGCGCCCAGCGGGCCGCCGCCGGCCAAAGCCAGTCCGATACGGGGGGAAGAGGTCATCGTTGCGGACAAGACAAAGGGCGCCGAGGCGCCCTTGTTCTTTCAGTGTGCAGCGGAATCAGGCTGCGGCCGTCTTGCGCGCGGCCTTCTTGGCCGGCGCCTTCTTGGCGGCGGCCTTCACCGGCGCTGCAGCGGCGGCCTTCGGCGCCGCCTTGTTCAGCTTGGCCACCGCGGCGGCGAGTGCGTCGACACGTTCGGTGAGCGCCTGCACGTCCTTGGCCGTCGGCACGCCCATCTTGCCCATCGCCTTGGCGGTGCGGGCTTCGAAGATGGCTTCGAGCTTGTCCCAGTTCTGGCCGGCCTTGGCGCTGACCGTGCCGGCCATCGCGCTCATCTTGCCGGTGACTTCACCGATCTTCTCTTCGGCGACGGCTTGCGTCTTCTTCTGCAGGCTCATGCCTTCCTTGACCAGGGCTTCGAAGACCTTGCCGCCTTCTTCCTGGGCCTTCGAGAAGGCGCCCATGCCGGCAAGCCAGATCTGCTGCGCGGATTCCTTCACCGAGCCGGCCAGGGCGCTGTCCAGCAGGCCTGCGGCGGGCGACGCCTTTTTCTCGGAAATGCTCTTGAGCTTCTTCACCATGGTCGGCTTCCTGTTGTTGGGTGGACAGCCGCGAATATAGGGTTCCCCCCTGGGGGGCGCAGCCTAAAACTCTAGTGAGACGGCTCTATGCTGCCGACTCGAACGAACCCCAATCTGGCGAGGAGAAAGCGCATGCAGTATTTCGTCACCGGTGCCACCGGCTTCATCGGCAAACGTCTCGTGAAGGCGCTGCTGGCCCGTCGCGGCGCCACCGTGTACTTCCTGGTGCGGCCCGGCAGCGAAGGCAAGATCGCAGCGCTGTATGACTACTGGGGTGTCTCGAAGGCACGTGCGGTGGCCGTCAGCGGCGACCTGACGGCGAAGAAGCTCGGTGTCAGCAGCGACGACATCAAGCGCCTGAAGGGCCAGATCGACCACGTCTACCACCTCGCCGCGGTGTACGACCTCTCGGCCGACGAAGAGAGCCAGGTGCAGGTGAACATCGAAGGCACACGCAACATGGTCGAGTTCGCGAAAGCGGTCGACGCTGACCATGTGCACCATGTCAGCAGCATCGCCGCCGCGGGCTTGTATGAAGGCGTGTTCCGCGAAGACATGTTCGAAGAAGCCGAAGGGCTGGACCACCCGTACTTCATGACCAAGCACGAGAGCGAGAAGATCGTGCGCAAGGAATGCAAGGTGCCGTGGACCGTGTACCGCCCGGCGATGGTGGTCGGCGAGAGCCAGACCGGCGAGATGGACAAGATCGACGGCCCGTACTACTTCTTCAAGCTGATCCAGCGCATGCGGCAGGTGCTGCCGCCGTGGTTCCCGAGCGTCGGCCTCGAAGGCGGGCGCGTCAACATCGTGCCGGTGGACTTCGTCGTCGCCGCGCTCGACCACATCAGCCATGCCAAGATCGAACTGAAGAACAAGTGTTTCCACCTCGTCGATCCGGTGGGTTACCGCGTCGGCGACGTGCTCGACATCTTCAGCAAGGCCGCACACGCGCCGAAGATGAACCTGTTCGTCAACGCCGCGCTGCTCGGCTTCATTCCGAAGGCGGTGAAAAAGGGCCTGATGGCGCTGGCCCCGGTGCGCCGCATCCGCGCCGCGGTGATGAAGGACCTGGGCGTGCCCGACGACATGCTGACCTTCGTCAACTACCCGACCCGTTTCGACTGCCGCGAGACGCAGGCCGCGCTGAAGGGCAGCGGCATCACCTGCCCGAACCTCAACGACTACGCCTGGCGCTTGTGGGACTACTGGGAACGCCACCTCGACCCCGACCTCTTCATCGACCGCAGCCTGAAGGGCACGGCGGGCGGCAAGGTGGTGCTGATCACCGGCGGCTCATCGGGCATCGGCCTGGCGGCGGCGTGCAAGTTCGCCGAGGCCGGCGCGGTGACCATCATCTGCGCCCGCGGTGAAGACAAACTCGCCGACGCGGTGAAGGAGATCGTCGCCTTCGCCAAGGAGCGCGGCGCCAAGGACCCGCAGGTCTTCAGCTACAGCGTCGACATCGCCGACGAAGCCGGCTGCGCCGCCTTCATGCAGGAACTGAACGACAAACACGGCGGCGTCGACTTCCTCATCAACAACGCCGGGCGTTCGATCCGCCGCGCCATCGAAGCCAGCTACGACCGTTTCCACGACTTCGAACGCACGATGCAGCTGAACTACTTCGGCTGCCTGCGTGTGACGATGGGCCTGCTGCCGGGCATGGTGAAGAAGCGCCGCGGCCACATCGTCAACATCAGCAGCATCGGCGTGCTGACGAATGCACCGCGCTTCAGCGCCTATGTGGCCAGCAAAGCGGCGCTGGACGCCTGGACCCGCTGCGCCAGCAGCGAGTTCGCCGACCAGGGCATCACCTTCACCACCATCAACATGCCGCTGGTGCGCACGCCAATGATCGCGCCGACGCAGATCTACAACAACGTGCCGACGCTGGCGCCGGAAGAAGCGGCCGACATGATTGCGCAGGCCTGCATCGCCAAGCCGGTGCGCATCGCCACGCGCCTGGGCATCACCGGCCAGGTGCTGCATGCGCTTGCGCCGCGGGTGGCGCAGATTGCGATGAACACCAGCTTCCGCATGTTCCCCGACAGCCAGGCGGCGAAGGGCGAAAAGGGTGCGAAGTCGCAGCTCAGCGCCGAGGCGGTGGCGCTGCAGCAGATGATGAAGGGCATCCACTTCTAGGCCGCCGTTGCGCGGCCCTGGCCGGCGCTTCAGGCGTCGGCCACCTGCAGCACCAGCTTGCCGAAGTTCTCGCCGCTGAAGAGCTTGCCGAGCGTGCCGGGGAAGGCTTTGATGCCGCCGCCGACCACGTCTTCCTTGCTCTTCATGCGGCCGTCTTTCAGATACGCCGCCATCTCGGCAATTGCCAGGTGGTAGCGGTCGGCGTAGTCGAAGACGACGATGCCTTCCATGCGCGCGCGGTTCACCAGCAGGCTGAGGTAGTTCTTCGGCCCCTGCACCGCGGTGGTGTTGTTGTACTGGCTGATGGCGCCGCAGATGATGATGCGGGCCTTCTTGTTGATGCGCGTCAGCACGGTGTCGAGGATTTCGCCGCCGACGTTGTCGAAGTAGATGTCGACGCCCTTGGGGCAATGTTCCTTCAGCCCGTCCTTGACGCTGCCGCCCTTGTAGTCGATGCAGGCGTCGAAACCGAGTTCCTTCACCACCCACTCGCACTTGGCGGCGCCGCCGGCAATGCCGACGACGCGGCAGCCCTTGATCTTCGCGATCTGGCCCACGGTCTGGCCGACGGCACCGGCCGCGCCCGAGACGACCACGGTTTCGCCGGCTGCCGGCTGGCCGACGTCCATCAGGCCGAAATAGCCCGTCATGCCGGGCATGCCGAGCACGTTGAGCCACTCGGTGATGCTGCCGGCATGCAGGTCGATCTTCGCCATGCCCGAGCGTTTCACCTGGTCGGCCGGCACCGACCAGTATTCCTGCACACCCGGCGCGCCGGTGACGTGCTCGCCCACCGCGAAGGCCGGGTTCTTCGATGCGACGACGACGCTGATGCCGCCGGCGCGCATGACTTCGCCGATGCCCACCGGCGGGATGTAGCTCTTGCCTTCGTTCATCCAGCCGCGCATCGCCGGGTCGAGCGACAGCGACAGCGTCTTCAGCAGCACACCGCCGTCGGCCGGCTCGGTGACGGCTTCTTCGGTGAACTGCCAGTCGCTGGCCACCGGCAGGCCCACGGGCCGGGCGGCCAGGCGCACTTGGTGGTTGACGAGCGAGGTGAGGGTGGTGGTGGGGGCGGGCGCGGTCATGGCTTGTCTCCTGGAAGGCCGCCATTGTCGGCGCCTGCAGCGGCGCGCGCCGTCACCCGCGCGACGCGCCGGTGCAGCGGTGCACTTCCACCGTCACGTGGCGCAGCGGCTCGATCGCGGCGAGCCGGCTGCGGTAGTCGGCGGCCGGCAAGGGCTGGTCGGCCACCACCGACAGCGCTGCGCTCCAGGCGTTGGCGCCGACCTGCCAGACATGCAGGTCGGCGACCTTGGCATCGCCGTCGGCTTCGAGCAGGTCGTGGATGCGCTGGCTGATCGCGGGGTCGGCGGTGGCGTCCACCAGCGCCCTGGCGCTGTTGCGCAGCACACCCACCGACCATTGGCCGATGACCACGGCGCCGAGCAGCGCCACGGCGGGGTCGAGCCAGCTCCAGCCGAAGAACAGGCCGCCGATCAGCGCCGCGATCGCCAGCACCGAGGTGAAGGCATCGGCCAGCACATGCAGGTAGGCGGCGCTGAAGTTGTGGTCGTGGTGGTGGGCATGGCCATGGCTGTGGCCGTGCTGATGTCCATGATCGTGTCCGTGATCGTGCCCCGGTGCTTGGTGCTGCCCTTCCTGCGTGCTGCGCGACAGCAGCAGTGCACAGACCGCGTTCACCACCAGCCCGAACACCGCGACCGCGATGGCCTCGTGGTAGGCGATGGGCTCGGGCTGGCGCAGCCGCAGCAGCGCGTCGGCGGCGATCCAGAACGCGGCACCGAGCAGCGCCAGGCCGCTGGTGTAGGCGGTGAGCACCTCGATCTTCCAGCCGCCGAAGGCATAACCCGCGCGGCCGGCAGCGCGTGCCGACAGCTTGTAGGCCAGCACCGCGCCGCCCAGCGCCAGCGCATGGGTGCCCATGTGCCAGCCATCGGCCAGCAGCGCCAGCGAGCCGCTCCACCAGCCGGCCACCAGTTCGATGACCATCGCCGCCAGCGTGATGGCAGTGACCCAGGTGAGTGCTCGTTCGCGCCGCCGCAATGCCTGGTCGGCGAAGGCGTGGCTGTGGCGGAAGGGGCTGAGATCGTGGGTGTGTCCGGCCATCGCCGGACTTTACGCCGGCCGATTCAGCGTGTTTTGAACAAGGTGACGACCATGTAGCTGCCGCCCACCTTGTCGGCGGCAAAACGCACCTTGTCGCCCACCGCCACTTCGTCGAGCAGCTTCGCGTTGCCGACGCGGAACGCCATCGTCATGGCCGGCATGTCCAGCGGCTGCACGCCGTTGTGCTTGAGCGTGATGCGCAGGCCGGGCTTGTCGATCTTCACGACCTGGCCCTCCGACGTGGCGGGCTGCGCTAGCGCGGCGATGCTGACCAGGGCGCTTGCGGCAAAGGCAATGAATGGCTTCATGCATGACTCCTGCATCCACAACGCGCGGCCACGGCCGCGCGATGACCGTCCCTACAATCTGGCGCAATTCGGCAACTTCCAGCCGCTTTCAACGGATGCCCGCCATGAGCACGCCCGCCACACCCGTCGACACCTCTGTTGACCATATCACTCCGCGCGAAAAGGCGGAGATCCTGGCCCAGGCCCTGCCGTACATCCGCAAGTACCACGGCAAGACCCTGGTGATCAAGTACGGCGGCAACGCGATGACCGACCCCGCGCTGCAGCAGGACTTTGCCGAAGACATCGTGCTGCTCAAGTTGGTGGGCATGAATCCCATCGTCGTGCACGGCGGCGGGCCGCAGATCGACGAGGCGTTGTCACGTCTGGGCAAGAAGGGCACCTTCATCCAGGGCATGCGTGTCACCGACGAAGAGACGATGGAAGTCGTCGAATGGGTGCTGGGCGGCGAGGTGCAGCAAGACATCGTCGGCCTCATCAACGCCGCCGGCGGCAAGGCCGTGGGCCTGACCGGGCGCGACGGCGGCATGATCCGCGCCCACAAGCTGAAGATGCTCGACAAGGACGACCCCAGCATCGAACACGATGTCGGCCAGGTCGGCGAGATCACGTCGATCGACCCGGCGGTGGTGAAAGCGCTGCAGGACGACCAGTTCATCCCCGTCATCAGCCCGATAGGCTTCGGCGAGAACAACGAAAGCTACAACATCAACGCCGATGTCGTCGCCGCCAAGCTGGCCACCATCCTGAAGGCCGAGAAGCTGCTGATGCTGACCAACATCTCGGGTGTGCTCGACAAACAAGGCCATCTGCTCACCGACCTGACGGCACGCCGCATCGAAGAGCTGTTTGCCGACGGCACCATCAGCGGCGGCATGCTGCCGAAGATCAGCGGCGCGCTCGACGCCGCGAAGAGCGGTGTCAACGCCGTGCACATCATCGATGGCCGGGTGCCGCACGCCACGCTGCTGGAGATCCTGACGGATCAAGCCTTTGGCACGATGATCCGGTCCCATTGAGCTGGTCGTGAACACCACCGCCCCCGGCATCGCGCCCGCAATGGCCGCTGCCTGCGGCGCCGGTTTCCTGTGGGGCACCGGCGCGCTGGTGGTGAACCTGCTGATTGCGCGTTTCGGGCTCAACCCCGAGAGCATCTCGTTCTGGCGCTTTGTCGTCGGCGCGGCGGCGCTGCTGCTGGTGTTCGGCCGGCCCGCCTTGTGGCGGCAGCTCGGCCGCCACGGCCTGGCGCTGCTCGGCGCCGGCAGCTGCATGGCGCTGTACGTGCTGTGCTGGTTTCTCGGCATTGCACGCATCGGCGCCGCGGTGCCGACGCTGATTGCGCTGTGCCTGCCGCCGGTGCTGGTGACGCTGCTGGCCGTGCTGCGCGGCCGCGAACGGCTCGACGCCGGCCTCGTGCTGACGCTGGCGGCGGCGCTGGGCGGCACCGCGCTCGTCGTGATGCAGCATGGCGGCGCGGCCGGCAGCGTGCCGGCCGCCACCTTGTGGGCCGGCATCGGCTTCTCGGTGGCGTCGGCCGTGTTGTACGCGGGCTTCACGCTGGTCAGCGGGTCTTTGTCGCAGGCGCTGGGCGCCGGCCCGGCCACCACCGGCCTCACCGTGGTGGCCGCCGCCGTGATGGGCTTGAGCGCGCTCTACACGCCGCTGGCCTGGCCGGGTGAGCTGCCGCCCGAAGCCTGGCTGCTCTACCTGGGCCTGGTGACGGCGGCGCTGGCGCTGCTGGCCTTCAACTGGGGCGCGCAGCGGCTGACGCCGACGGCGCTGACGGTGGCGACCCTGGTCGAGCCGCTGACCGCCGTGCTGCTGGCGGCGCTGTTGCTGGGGCAGGACTTGTCGGCTACGCAGTGGCTGGGGGCCGCGCTGATGGTGGCCAGCATCGCTGCGCTCGGCCGGCGCGACGCACGCCGTGTGCTGACGGGAAATGATGCCCAGCGCTGACACCGTCTGGCTGTTCGACCTGGACAACACGCTGCACGACGCGTCGCACGCCGCGTTCCGCGGCATCAACGAACGCATGACGGCTTACATCGTGCAGGAACTCGGCCTGCCCGCGCCCGAAGCCGACGCGCTGCGCCGCCGCTACTGGCTGCGTTACGGTGCCACGCTGCTGGGCCTGGTGCGCCACCATGGCGTGAAGGCGGCGCACTTCCTGCACCACACCCACATCCTGCCGGGGCTGGAAGAGCGGGTGCGCGGCCACCGGCACGACTTCGCGGCGCTCGCCGCGCTGCGCGGCCGCAAGTACATCCTCACCAACGCACCGGCGCACTACACCGCACGGGTGCTCGGCGTGCTCGACATCACCCACCTCTTCGACGGTGTGATCCCGATCGAGCAGATGACGATGTTCGGCCATCTGCGCCCCAAGCCCGACGCGCGCATGCTCCGCCAGGTGGCGGCGCGGCTGCAGGTGCCCCCGGCACGCTGCGTGCTTGTCGAAGACACGCTGGACCATCTGAAGTCGGCACGCAGCGTCGGCATGGGCACGGTCTGGATGCAGCGTTTCACCCGCGCCGCGACCTGGGGCGTGGCAGCGGCGACACGGGTCACGGCGATGCCCGGCTACGTCGACCGGCGCATCACCCGTCTGCGCACACTCAAATAGATGTTGGTGTTTACCTGCACCGCAGGCCGCATGGATGCTGTGCAAGAATTCCTAACAACTTCCTGCGCATCACCGATTCGATGTCTGACCTGCCCGAAGAAACGATCCCGGACGACGCCAGCGAAGACGCCGCAGCAGCGCCCGCCGCCGCAGCCACCCGCAAACGCCCGCGCCCCGGCGAACGCCGCGTGCAGATTCTGCAAACGCTGGCCAGCATGCTGGAACAACCCGGCGCCGAGCGCATCACCACCGCGGCGCTGGCCGCCAAGCTGGAAGTCAGCGAAGCCGCGCTGTACCGCCATTTCGCGAGCAAGGCGCAGATGTTCGAGGGCCTGATCGAGTTCATCGAAGCCAGCGTCTTCACGCTCGTGAACCAGATCGCCGAACGCGAAAGCTCGGGCGCCGTGCAGGCGCAGAAGATCGCCACCATGCTGCTGCAGTTCGGCGAGAAGAACCCCGGCATGACCCGTGTGATGGTGGGCGACGCGCTGGTGTTCGAACACGAGCGCCTCATTGCCCGCATGAACCAGTTCTTCGACCGTGTCGAATCGCAGCTGCGCAGCAGCCTGCGCGCGGCCGCCGAAGCCGCCGGTTCGCCGACACCGACGGTGGACGCCAATGCCCTGGCGTCAGCGCTGACCTCGCTGATCGTCGGCCGGCTGCAGCGTTACGCCCGTTCGGGCTTCCGCCGCCTGCCCACCGAGATGCTGGAACCGGCGCTGGTGCGGCTGACGGGCTGAGCGACGGGCTGACGGGTTCAGGCCGTGCTCGAGATCGAAGTCGCCGGCGCGCCGCTGCGCCTGCTGGCGCAGCGTGCCGCGTTCCTGCCCGAGCAGCAGACGCTGTTGGTCGCCGACGCCCACATCGGCAAGGCGGTGTCGTTTCGCCGCCTCGGTGTGCCAGTGCCCAGCGGCACCACCGCGCAGTCGCTGGACACCTTGACGGCGCTGATCGCCAGCACCGGCGCGCAGCACATCGTCTTCCTTGGCGACCTGCTGCATGCGGCGCGTTCGCGCACTGCCGCGACAACCGCCGCGGTCGCTGCCTGGCGCGAACGTCATGCCGGTGTCGTCTTGACCCTGGTGCGCGGCAACCACGACCGCCATGCCGGCGATCCTCCGGCCGCGTGGCGCATCAACAGTGTCGACGAAGGCCTGCGCCTGGGGCCGTTTGCGCTGCTGCACCACCCGCAGCCGGTGGCCGGTGCCTACGCGCTGGCCGGCCATGTGCACCCGGCGGCGGTGCTGGGCGGGCGCGCGCACGACAGTCTGCGCCTGCCCTGTTTCCACTTCGGCCCGGCGGTCGGTGTGCTGCCGGCGTTTGGCGGCTTCACCGGCATGCATGTGCTGCCGCGGGGTCCGGGTGACCGGGTCTTCGTCATCGCACAGGACCAAGTTTGCGAAGTGCGCACCCTAAACTCCGCGCCATGAACGCTGCTTTTGAACACCTGCTGCAACGCGCCGAATCGCTGCTGGCGCGGCTGGAAGTCATCCTGCCGCATGCCGTGACGGCGCCGGACTGGAACGCCGCGCTGGCGTTCCGCTACCGCAAACGCGGCCAGGCAGGGGTGCTGGAGCCGGTGCGCCATGTCGCCACCATCCGTCTGGCCGACCTGAAGGAAGTGGAGCCGCAGAAGGAACGCCTGCTGCGCAATACCGAACAGTTCGTCGCCGGCCGCGGCGCCAACAACGTGCTGCTCACCGGCGCACGCGGCACCGGGAAAAGTTCGCTGATCAAGGCCTGCCTGAACGAGTTTGCCGGCCAGGGGCTGCGGCTGATCGAGGTCGACAAGGCCGATCTGGTGGACCTGCCCGACCTGGTGGACCTGGTGGCCGAACGGCCCGAACGTTTCATCGTCTTCTGCGACGACCTCAGCTTCGACGAAGGCGAGCCCGGCTACAAGGCGCTGAAGAGTGTGCTCGACGGTTCCATCGCGCAGGCCAGCGAGAACCTGCTGGTCTACGCCACCAGCAACCGCCGCCACCTGCTGCCCGAATACATGGCCGAGAACCTGACCTACCAGCACACCGAAGACGGCGAGGTCCACCCGGGCGAGGTGGTCGAAGAGAAGATTTCGCTGTCCGAACGCTTCGGCCTCTGGGTGAGTTTTTATCCGTTCAGCCAGGACGAATACCTGGCGATCGCCGCGCAATGGCTGCGTTCGTTCGCCGTGACGGAAGTGGCCATCGTCGCAGCGCGCCAGGAATGCCTGATCTGGGCACTGGAGCGCGGCTCCCGCTCGGGCCGCGTCGCCTACCAGTTTGCGCGTGACTACGCCGGCCGTGCACGTGGCTGAGCGCACGCCGGTGGACGTGGCGGTGGGCGTGCTGATCGACGCCGCAGGCAACTTCCTGCTGACCTCGCGCCCCGATGGCAAGGTCTACGCCGGCTACTGGGAATTCCCCGGCGGCAAGCTCGAAGCCGGTGAAACGGTGGAGCAGGCGCTGCGGCGCGAACTGCACGAAGAACTCGGCATCACCATCGGCCCGGCCGAGGCCTGGAAGGTCGAGATGGTGGACTACCCGCATGCGCTGGTGCGCTTGCATTTCTGCAAGGTTTTTGCCTGGACGGGCGAGTTCCAGATGCGCGAGCAGCAGGCCATGGCCTGGCAGACGCTGCCGGTGCAGGTGGCGCCGGTGCTGCCCGGGACCGTACCGGTTCTGGGGTGGTTTGCCGCCGAACGCGGCTTCATGGGTGCGACGCACTAGACTTGCCACCCATGGACTGGCTGGACAGCATCAAGTGGGACCGCGACGGCCTCGTGCCGGTGATCGCGCAGGAACAGGGCTCGGGCGACGTGCTGATGTTCGCGTTCATGAATCGCGAAGCGCTGGCGGAAACGGCGCGCCGCGGCCAGGCCGTTTACTACAGCCGCTCGCGCCAGCGCCTGTGGCACAAAGGTGAAGAATCGGGCCACCTGCAGCAGGTGCACGAGATTCGCACCGACTGCGACAACGATGTTGTGCTGCTGACCGTCACGCAGTTGGGCCACGAACCCGCGGATCCGTCGATTGCCTGCCACACCGGCCGCCACAGCTGCTTCTTCCAGCGCCTGGACAATGGTCGCTGGAACAGCGTCGAGCCGGTGCTCAAAGACCCCGAAAGCATCTACAAAAAATGAACGCTGACGACACGCTGGCCCGGCTGGCGGCCGTGATCGACGGCCGCCGTGGTGGCGACCCCGACAAGAGTTACGTCGCGCGCTTGTTTTCCAAGGGCACGGACGCCATCTTGAAGAAGGTGGGCGAAGAGGCCACCGAGGTCGTGATGGCCGGCAAGGACGGCCAGCGCGAGAAGATCGTCGGCGAAATGGCCGACCTGTGGTTCCACAGCCTCGTGGCGCTGTCGCACTTCGGCCTGCAGCCCGAAGACGTGCTGGCCGAACTGCGGCGGCGCGAAGGTTTGTCGGGGCTGGAAGAATTTGCCTTGCGCAAGGTGCAGGAACGCGATTCGCGAGAAGGGAATGCCGCATGAACCAGGTTGTCGACCTCGGCGAGCGTGACGCTTCGCTCAAGACCATCGGCCACGTCAGCTACCTGTTGCACACCATCGTGGCGGTCTCGGCGGTGCTGCCGGGCGCGCAGGCGAGTGTGCTGCTGCTGCTGGTGGCTTTCATCATCGACCTCGTCAAACGCGGCGACGCGGTGGGCACCTGGCAGGAGTCGCACTTCGCCTGGCGCATCAGCACGGTGGTCTGGGCTGGCGCGCTGTATCTGATTACAGCCCCTTTGTGGCTGTTTTTCCTGGTACCGGGCTGGATCGCCTGGACCATCATCTCGGTCTGGTTCCTCTACCGCATCGTGCGCGGCTGGATGAACCTCAACAACCAGCGGCCGATGCCCGAATGACCCGATGAGCACCGACGCCAACTGCATCTTCTGCAAGATCGTCGCGGGCCAGATCCCGGCGAAGAAAGTCCACGAGGACGACGAGCTGATCGTCTTCCACGACATCCACCCCTGGGCGCCCGTGCATGTGCTGGTGATCCCGAAGGCGCACATCGCCAGCCATGCCGATGTCGGCCCCGAACACGAGGCGCTGCTCGGGCGCATGCTGGTTCTGGCGCCGCGGCTGATGCGTGAGCTGGGTGTGAGCAATGGCTTCCGCACCGTCATCAACACCGGGGCGGACGGCGGGCAGGAGGTCCACCACCTGCACATGCACGTCATGGGCGGTCCACGTCCTTGGCTCAAAGGTTGAGCCCAGGCTGACATTCACTGGGGAACTCCGGGTGGGCTTTGCCGCTCACCTAGAATTCCCGGTTCCTCTTCAGGAGTAAAGATCATGGGTTCCTTCAGCATCTGGCACTGGCTCATCGTGTTGCTGGTCGTGGTGTTGATCTTCGGCACCAAGAAGCTCAAGAACATCGGCGCCGACCTCGGCGGCGCGGTGAAGGGCTTCAAGGACGGCGTCAAGAGCGGCGGCGAGACAGCCCCCGACACGGCCGCCGGCCCGGCGCAGCAGGTCACCACACAACGCGCCAACGACACCAACACGGTGGACGTCGAGGCCAAGACAAAGTCATGAATCGCGAAGTCGTGATCCTGTGATCGACTTCGGTTTCGACAAGATCGCGCTGATCGGCGCGGTGGCGCTCATCGTCATCGGCCCCGAGAAGCTGCCCAAGGTGGCGCGCACCGTCGGCCACCTGTTCGGCAAGGCGCAGCGCTACGTGGCCGACGTGAAAGCCGAGGTCAACCGCTCGATCGAACTCGACGAACTGAAGAAGATGAAGACCGAGTTCGAAGACGCGGCGCGCAACGTCGAACAGTCCGTGAACCAGGAAGTGAACGCCGCCACGGCGGCATTGCAGCAGCCCTGGAACGAAGCCGCAGCGGCCTATGACGGCAGCAACAGCATCGCTGCACCGCACGAGGCGTTGATGACTCCCGCGCCGAGCTACCGCCACCCGAAGAAAAACTGGCGCCTGAAACGCGCTGCCATGCCGCAGTGGTACAAACACCGGCACGGCGTGAAAGCCAAGGCGCAGTCGGGCGCGGCGCGGGTGGCGCGCTTCCGGCCGCCGGGCGCCGGTTCCGGGCCACGCCCATGAGCGATGATCCCAAGAAGGACGAACTCGAAGGCACCGAAGCCCCGTTCGTCTCGCATCTGGTCGAGTTGCGCGACCGCCTCGTGCGCGCGCTCATCGCAGTTGGCATCGCCTTCGGCGTGCTGGCTTTTTTCCCTGGGCCGTCCGGCCTGTACGACCTGCTGGCCGCGCCGCTGGTGGCGCACCTGCCCACGGGCGCCAAGCTGATCGCCACCAACGTGATCTCGCCGATTCTGGTGCCGCTGAAGATCACCTTGATGGCGGCCTTCCTGGTGGCCTTGCCGGTGGTCCTGTACCAGGTCTGGGCCTTTGTTGCGCCGGGGCTGTATTCGCACGAGAAGAAACTGGTGCTGCCGCTGGTGGTGAGCAGCACGCTGCTGTTCGTCATCGGCGTGGCCTTCTGCTATTTCCTGGTGATCCCGGGCATGTCGAAGTTCATCCAGGCCTTCGCGCCGACCACCATCACCGCGGCGCCTGACATCGAACAATACTTCGGCTTCGTGCTGACGCTGTTCCTGGTGTTCGGTGTGGCGTTCGAAGTGCCGATCGCGGTGATCGTGCTGGCGCGCATGGGCATCGTCAGCATCGAGCAGCTGCGCAAGGTGCGCGGTTATTTCATCGTCGGCGCCTTTGTCGTCTCGGCCGTCGTGACACCACCCGACGTGATCTCGCAGCTGGCGCTGGCGGTGCCGATGATCATCCTCTACGAGATCGGCATCCTCGCGGCGCAGCTGTTCATCAAACACACCAAGGCGCCCGCGGCCGAAGGCGAAACCGGCGACAAGCCGGCCGTCTGACCGGATACCTGACCGAATCAGCGTTGTTGCTGCTGCTGTGGCCGGCGCACCGCCTTGGGCCGCTGCGCCACCATCAAGGTGACATCGAGCGACTTGTCGCCGCGCTGCACGCCGATCTGCGCCGGGCTCTGCGGCTTCAGCGCCGCCACCGCGGCCAGCAGCTGCACCGTGTTGTCCACCGGTTTGCCGCCGATGCGTACGACCACGTCGCCCGGCTTGAGACCGCCCTTGCTGGCCGGGCCGTCCTGCAGCACGCCGGTGATCAGCACGCCGGCCTTCACCGGCAGGCCGAAGGTTTCGGCGATCTCGGGTGTCAGGTCGCGTGGCTCGACGCCGATCCAGCCGCGCGTGACCTGGCCTTCGCTGACCAGGCTTTCCATCACCTGCCGTGCGGTGTCGACCGGGATCGCGAAGCCGATGCCCAGGCTGCCGCCGCTGCGCGAGAAGATCGCGGTGTTGATGCCGACCAGGTTGCCCGCGGTGTCCACCAGCGCACCGCCCGAGTTGCCGGGGTTGATGGCGGCATCGGTCTGGATGAAGTTCTCGAAGGTCGAGAGGCCGAGCTGGTTGCGGCCCAGCGCGCTGACGATGCCGGCCGTCACCGTCTGGCCGACGTTGAAGGGGTTGCCGATGGCCAGCACGACGTCGCCCACCTGCAGCACCGGCGCGTTGCCGAAGGTGATGACGGGCAGGCGGTCGAGCTCGATCTTCAGCACCGCCAGGTCGGTCTCGGGGTCGGCGCCGATCACACGTGCGCGGCCCTGGCGGCCGTCGGCGAGCTGCACGTCGATCTCGTCTGCGCCTTCGATGACGTGGTTGTTGGTGAGCAGGTAGCCTTCGGGCGAGACGATCACGCCCGAGCCCAGGCCGGTCTGGGTCTGCGGCTGGCTGTTGCCGCCTTCGCCGAAGAAGAAGCGGAAACGCGGGTCGTCGGTGTGCGGGTTGCCGCGTTTGGCCAGCTTGCTGGCGACGACGCTCACCACCGCCGGCGCGGCGCGGCGCGCGGCGCCGCTGTAGCCCACTGTCACGGCGCTGGCCGCCGCCATGGGTGCCGCAGCCTGCACGATGGTGGGCGCGGGCAGCGCCATGCCGCCGCCGTAGCCAGCGCGCGGCAGCCATTCGGGCTTCAGCGTCGAAACGACGAACAACGCCGCGACCGCGACGGTGACCGCCTGCGAGAATACGAGCCAGGTTCTGCGCAACATCGGGCGTGGCGAGGAAAGGGCTGCGGCACCATGGCCGAGCTGAAAGAGGTCGAGTCGTTTCTGCAGCTGCTGCTGCAGCCGCAGACGTTCCAGGATTATGGGCCGAACGGCCTGCAGGTCGAGGGCAGCCGCCCGGTGCGGCGCGTGGTCTCGGGGGTCACTGCGAGCCTGGCTTTCATCGACGCCGCGATCGCCGCCGGCGCCGACACCTTGTTCGTGCACCACGGCCTGTTCTGGCGCGGCCAGGACGGGCGCCTCACCGGCTGGCTGAAGGAACGTGTGAAGCGGCTGCTCGTCAACGATGTGAGCCTGTTCGCCTACCACCTGCCGCTGGATGCGCACCCCGAGTTCGGCAACAACGTGCAGCTCGGGCGGCAGTTCGGGCTCGCGGCCGACGCGCGTTTCGGCGAACAGGGGCTGGGTTTCATCGGGCCCGCGGCCGCACACGGTTCACTGGCTGCGTTGGCCGATGCCGCAGCGCAGGTCTTGTTGCGCACACCCACCGTGCTGCCGGGCGACGACCGGCCGCTGCGGCGGGTGGCCTGGTGCACCGGCGGGGCGCAAGGCTACTTCGAGGCCGCCATCGCCGCCGGCGCCGACGCCTTCATCACCGGCGAGGTGTCTGAACCGCAGGCCCACCTGGCGCGCGAAACCGGCGTTGCGTTCCTCGCCTGCGGCCACCACGCGACCGAGCGCTACGGCGCGCCTGCTGTCGCGGCGCACCTGGCCGAACGTTTCGGTCTAGAACATCGGTTCATCGAGATTCCGAATCCGGCATGAAGCCTTTGCTCGTGACGATGGGCGACGCTGCCGGCATCGGCCCGGAGATCATCGTGAAAGCTTTCGCGGCCGGCGAACTGGCCGGCTGTGTTGTCGTCGGCGACGCTGCCGTGCTGCGCCGTGCCGGCGCGCCGATGACGGCGGTGATCGAACACGCGATCGACCTCGTCGCGGTGCCGCCGGGCTGCCTGCCGCTGCTGGTGCCGCCAGGCCTGCCGGAAGGCCTGGCCGGCCTGCCGCTGGGGCAGGTGAACGGCCGCAACGGCGCCGCGGCCGCGCGCTGTATCGAACATGCGGTGCGGCTGGTGCTGGCGGGCGAGGGCGCGGCCATCGTCACCGCGCCGATCCACAAGGAAGCGCTGGCGGCGGCCGGTGTGCCTTTCCCCGGCCACACCGAGATGCTGCAGGCACTCGCAGGCGGCCCACCGGTGCGCATGATGCTGGCCAACGACGAACTGCGTGTCGTGCTGGTGACGATCCACCAGTCGCTGCGCACGGCGATCGACGCGGTGACCTTCGACGCCGTGCTCGCGACGATCCGCATCGCCCACACCGCCATCGGCCTGCTGCAGCCGCGCATCGCGGTGGCGGGCCTGAACCCGCATGCCGGCGAAGGCGGGCTCTTCGGCAGCGAAGAGCAGCAGATCATCGGCCCGGCCATCGCTGCCGCACGCGCCGAGGGCATCGCTGCCAGTGGCCCGTTTGCGCCCGACACCGTCTTCATGCGCGCCCGCCGCGGCGAGTTCGATGTCGTCGTCGCGATGACGCACGACCATGGCCTGATCCCGGTGAAGTACCTGGGCGTCGAGCAAGGCGTCAACGTCACGCTGGGCCTGCCCTTCGTGCGCACCAGCCCGGACCATGGCACCGCGTTCGACATCGCCGGCCGCGGCATCGCCGACCCGGCCAGCCTGGTCAGCGCGATCCGCGCCGCGCGCTCGATGTCAATGCGTGCTGGCTGAGCCCGCCGCGCTCACCGACGCCAGCTGCCGCCGCGCCCGCGCCGTGGCACGTTCCAGCAGGTAGGCCTGCTCGAAGGCACGCATGCGGCCGGTTTCGCACAAGCGCAGCAGCATGCGGTAGGTCAGCGAGATCGCCTGCTTGTGGCGTTTGCCGCGGTTGAAGACGAAGAAACTGCGGCCCGGGCTGACGTGCACGAGGCGCACTTTCTGCCAGTCGCCGTCGATGTGCATCTGGTAGGCGAAGCCGATCTGCACCGCGTCGGCGAGCGACTTGCCGCTCACGGGTTCCATCGGCTCAGGCGTCTCGGTCGACGCAGGCAGGCCGTCGATCTGGACGTCGGCGGCGCTGATCTCGGGCTCTGCGCTCAGGTCGATGTCGACATGGCCGTTCCAGTCGACCGAGGCTTCGTCGATGAGGCCGATGCGGCGGGCTTCTTCGGCGCTGAACTGCGGCCCGGCGATCTCGTCGCTGAGCACCGGCAGCGCCGCCGGCGCCAGCTTCAGGTCGGCGCGCGACGGCACCGGCGTGTCGAGCGCACCGTCCACCTGCTTGGCCAGCATGTTGAAGTCCAGCGCCCGCAGCGGCGCGGCCTTCAGCGATTCGGCATGGGTGGGCAGCAGACGCCCGAAGAAGTCGCGGCGCGCGCTTTCGGGCCAGCCGATCAGCGCCATGCCTTCGCCCAGTTCCTTCATCAGCTTGGGCAGGTCGGCGAGAAAGGTCTTGCGCTGCGCCGGCGAATGTTTGGGCTGCACGCTCATGAAGAGCTCGCGGCCGACATGGCGCAGCCGGCGCACCGTCTCGCCTTCGGGCCCGCCTTGTTCGGCCGCGCGCAGCAGCACCTGGCTCCAGACCTGGCTGATGAAGTCGCGCACGAAGTCGGGCGCCGACAGGCTTTTCAGCTCGCCTTGCAGCTGCTGCGCGTAGAGCTGGCGCAGCCGTTGTTCGTCTTCCTTGGCCGACAGCAGATCGGCGGCACCGCCCTGCGCCTGGGCTTCGTTCTGGCCCTGTTCGGCGATGAAACCTTCAAGTGCCGCCAGCTTCTGCTCGTAGACCTCGATCTGGTCGAAATCGCCTTCGACGACCTCCTGCACCAGTTCTTTGATCTTCGCCAGCACGCGCTGGGCACCGCCTTCGCCAAAGTCTTCGAACGCCGCACCGAGCGACGCGATGCGGTTGACGAAACGCCGCACCGGGTGCCGGCGCGACGAGAAGAAACTCGGGTCGCCGAGCGCGGCACGCAGCACGGGCAGCTGCAGCCGCGCGATCTGGCGCGCCATCTGTGGCGGCACCTTGGGGTCGGAGAGGATCTGGTCGAACAGCGTGCCGATGATGTCGATCACCATGTGATCGAGCGAGCCGTTGCTGGCCTGGCGCAGTTCGTCGCGGTGGGCGTGGATCAGGTTCGGCAGCGCGCCGCCGCCAATGCCGCCGACACCGCCGTGGCCGCCCCAGTCGCTGCCGCCGCCGTCGCCCGCAGCCATGTCGGTGAAGGCCAGACGGCGGATCACCGACATCAGCGCCGGGTCGACCTGGCCGATCTGCGTGCCGCGGCCACCCATGCCGCCCGGCCGCGAACTGCCGGAAAAGCCGCTCGGGCCCGAGCGGCGGCCGCCGTAGCGGCTGTCATAACCGCTGTGGCCGCCCGGCCCGCCCTGGTAACCGCCGGGCGCGCCCTGGCCGCCTTGCCCGCCGTGGCGTTCACCGTCGATGCCGACCGGGCGGCCCAGCGTGTCGTAACCCGACACCGCGCCGCCGGCGGGCCCACGCGGTTCGCCGGTGCGCACCGTCAGGCCCACCGGCTGGAAACCGGCCTGGCGCAGGTCGCTGACGATGTCGGCATAAGCCTGGCGCAGCAGGCCGCTGAGCGAGCGGCCGAGTTCGGCGGTGAGCACCTTGCGCACGTCGGCGCGTTCGGAGACATCTTCGATCGCACGCACCATCGCATGGCCCACGACCTCGGGCCGCAGCGGGTTGCGTTCGTTTTCGTTGCGGCTGGGGCCGAGCATCGAAACGACATAGGCGCCGAGTTCGCGCAGTTCCCATTCGCTGGCATGTGCGATCTCGAGCGCAAAACGTTCGGCCGAGACCTCGAGTTCGAGTTCCTTGTCTTCGACCAGGCTCAGCGAATCCCAGGAGGTCGGTGCCGGCGTGTCGGTCGAGCGCGGCGCCACTTCGCGCAGCAGGCGCTGGTCGAAGGCTTCGTTGAAGGCCAGCGCAAAGATCGCCGACTTGCGGTTCAGCTCGAACTGGCCGCCCAGCAGCACGTCGCGCTGGAAGACGTTGTTCGTGGCCAAAGCGGCCAGGCCGAGGCTTTCGATCGTGCGCTCGGTGGCCGCACGCGCGGCGTGTTTGATCCGCTGGACGGCATTCTCCAGCGGCGCGGGCAATCGGTGAATGGGATTCGGCTTCATGCGTGCAGACAACCGCCTAGTATGCGGCAATCGTCCGCAGCAAGATTTGGCCTACTTGCGGGACAGCGCGTCGCGAATTTCGCGCAGCAGCAGCACGTCTTCGGGTGTCGGCGCGGGCGGCGCTGGCGGGGCGGCGGGTGCATCCTTCTTCAGCTTGTTGATCTGCTTGACCATCATGAAGATGATGAACGCCAGGATGATGAAGTTCACCGACACCGTGATGAAACTGCCGTAGGCGAACACGGCACCGGCCTTTTTCGCCTCGACCAATGTCGTGGCCGTCTGGCCAGCCAGCGGGATGAAGTAGTTGCTGAAGTCCAGGCCGCCGAACACCTTGCCCACCAGCGGCATGATGAGGTCGCCGACCAGCGAGTCGACGATCTTGCCGAAGGCGGCGCCGATGATGACACCGACGGCGAGATCGACGACGTTACCTTTGGTGGCGAATTCCTTGAACTCCGATACGACACTCATGCGGCTCACCCCGGTGCTGTTGTGTTGTGGATGCAGTGGCCGAAAGGCTCTTCGGCGCGGCAACGGTAGGTTGCGCGGGTGCCCGCGTCAATCGGGCGCGGTGCCCAGGGCCGGGTCCGTGGCCTCGGCTAGAATCTCGGGTTGACCCGAATCTACCGAAAACATCGTCGAGGATCTCCATGCCGGACATGACTCCGTCTGCCAGCGCTGCCAGTGAAGTAGCCGTCGACCAAGGGCGCCGCACCTGGATCGCCATCACCTGCGGCGCCGGCGCCGTGGGCGGTGCAGCGGTCGCCGTGCCGTTCATCAGCACCTTCGCCCCTTCCGAGCGTGCACGTGCCGCCGGTGCACCGGTGCAGGTCGACATCAGCGCCATCAAGCCCGGCGAGAAGCTCACGGTCGAATGGCGTGGCAAGCCGGTGTGGATCGTGCGCCGCACGAAAGAGCAGCTCGAAGCGCTGCCGAAGCTGGACGCCCAGCTCGCCGACCCCAAGTCCGAGCGCAAGGCCTATCCGATTCCTGACTACGCGAAAAACGAGTGGCGTTCGATCAAGCCCGAGTACTTCGTCGGTGTCGGCATCTGCTCGCATCTGGGCTGCAGCCCCAGCGACAAGTTCACCACGGGCGCGCAGACCTCGCTGCCCGCCGACTGGGCCGGCGGTTTCCTCTGCCCCTGCCACGGTTCCACCTTCGACATGGCCGGCCGCGTCTTCAAGAACAAGCCCGCGCCCGACAATCTCGAGGTGCCACCGCACATGTACTTGTCCGACTCGGTGCTCGTCATCGGTGAAGACAAGAAGGCCTGAGCAAGCGGTAACAAGAAGATCAAGGTCACAGACATGGCTGAATTCAAGCAACTGCCGGCCGGCGCGCCGGTGACGGCGCAGGTCACCAACTGGCTAGAGAACCGGTTCCCGACCGCGTTCGACGCCTACAAGGTGCACATGTCGGAGTACTACGCTCCGAAGAACTTCAACTTCTGGTATTTCTTCGGCAGCCTGGCGCTGCTGGTGCTGGTGATCCAGATCGTTACCGGCATCTTCCTGGTGATGCACTACAAGCCCGACGCCGCGAAGGCCTTCGAGTCGGTCGAATACATCATGCGCGACGTGCCCTGGGGCTGGCTCGTGCGCTACATGCACAGCACCGGCGCGAGCGCGTTTTTCGTCGTCGTCTACCTGCACATGTTCCGCGGCATGATCTACGGCAGTTATCGCAAACCGCGTGAACTGGTCTGGATCTTCGGCTGCGCGATCTTCTTGTGCCTGATGGCCGAAGCCTTCATGGGCTACCTGCTGCCCTGGGGCCAGATGTCGTACTGGGGCGCCCAGGTCATCATCAACCTGTTCGCGGCCATTCCGTTTGTCGGCGAAGACCTGTCGCTGCTGATCCGCGGCGACTACGTCGTCGGCGACGCCACGCTGAACCGCTTCTTCAGCTTCCACGTCATTGCGGTGCCGCTGGTGCTGCTGGGCCTGGTGGTGGCGCACCTGCTGTCGCTGCATGACGTGGGTTCGAACAACCCCGACGGCGTCGAGATCAAGGCACGCAAAGACCCGAAGACCGGCATCCCGCTCGACGGCATCCCGTTCCACCCGTACTACACGGTGCACGACCTGGTCGGTGTCAGCGTCTTCCTGCTGATCTTCAGCGCGGTGATCTTCTTCGCGCCCGAAGGCGGCGGCTACCTGCTGGAATACAACAACTTCATTCCGGCCGACCCGCTGAAGACGCCGTCGCACATCGCCCCGGTCTGGTATTTCACGCCGTTCTATTCGATGCTGCGCGCCGTCACCGACGACATGGTCACGGCCTTCGTCGTCATCGTCGGCCTCGCCGGCGTTCTGGCCTTCCTGAAAGGCGGCTTCACCGGCTTGTGGAAGTGGGCGCCGCTGGTCTTCGCCGTCGTCGTCGGCTTCCTGCTGAAGGCCTTCGACGCCAAGTTCTGGGGCGTGGTCGTGATGGGCGTGGCGGTGCTGATCCTGTTCCCGCTGCCCTGGCTGGACCGCAGCCCGGTGAAGTCGATCCGCTACCGGCCGAACTGGAACAAGTGGCTCTACGGCATCTTCGTGATCAACTTCGTCGTACTCGGCTACCTCGGCATCAAGCCGCCGTCGACCATCGGCACGCTGGTCTCGCAGATCGGCACGCTCTTCTACTTCGGCTTCTTCCTGCTCATGCCCTGGTGGAGCCGCATCGGCGAGTTCAAGCTCGTTCCCGACCGCGTCAACTTCCACGCGCACTGAACGCGGTAGCGAAAGCCTCCAACATGAAGAAACTGATCCTCTCACTGCTGGCCTGTCTGTCGGTCTGCGGCGTGGCCCGGGCGTCCAGCGAAGGCGCAGCCTGGGACACCTTCCCGACCGAGCGTGTCACCGACATGGCGGCGCTGCAGCGTGGCGCCAAGTTGTTCGTCAACTACTGCCTGAACTGCCACCAGGCGGCCTACATGCGCTACAACCGGCTGCGCGACATCGGCCTGAGCGAGCAGCAGATCAAGGACAACCTGGTCTTCACCGGCGCCAAGGTCGGCGAGCTGATGAAGACCTCGCTCGACGCGAAAGACGCGAAGGACTGGTTCGGCGGCGTGCCGCCCGACCTGACGCTGATTGCACGTTCACGTGCCGACGGCGCCAAGGGCAGCGGTGCCGACTACGTCTACACCTACCTGCGCAGCTACTACCGCGACGAAACCAAGGCCACCGGCTGGAACAACCTCGTGTTCCCCGGCGTCGGCATGCCCAACGTGCTGTGGGAACTGCAGGGCCAGCAGCGCGCGGTGTTCGCCGAAGAGAAGGACGCGCATGATCCGGCAAAGACCGTGCACGTGTTCAAGGGCTTCGAGCCCATCACACCCGGCACGATGACGGCGGCCGAGTACAACATCGCGGTGGCCGACCTCGTGGCCTACCTGCAGTGGATGAGCGAGCCGGTGCAGAGCAGCCGCACGCGGCTCGGTGTCTGGGTGCTGTTGTTCCTGGGTGTGTTCACCGTGATCGCCTGGCGCCTGAACGCGGCGTTCTGGAAAGATATCAAGTAAGCGACAGGCGGCCCGGCAACCGTGCCGGGCGTCCAGCGCAGTGGGGGCGTTTTGCACCCACTGCGTTTGTTTCTTTTTCCGGGGCCTCCGCGCCCCATTGACGACGTATTGAAGAAGGGCCCCTCGCCATGATGGTGCTTTACTCCGGAACCACCTGCCCCTATTCGCACCGCTGCCGCTTCGTGCTGTTCGAGAAGGGCATGGACTTCGAGATTCGCGATGTCGACCTGTTCGCGAAGCCCGAAGACATTGCGCTGATGAACCCGTACAACGAGGTGCCCATCCTGGTGGAGCGCGACCTCATCCTGTACGAGTCGCACATCATCAACGAGTACATCGACGAACGTTTCCCGCATCCGCAGCTGATGCCGGGCGACCCGGTCGCGCGCGCCCGGGTGCGGCTGTTCCTCTTCAACTTCGAGAAGGAACTGTTCGCCCACGTGAACCTGCTCGAAAGCCGCGGCGTCAAGGCCACCGACAAGCAGCTGGAAAAGGCGCGCAGCCAGATCCGCGACCGGCTGACGCAGCTGGCGCCGATCTTCCTGAAGAACAAGTACATGCTCGGCGACGACTTCAGCATGCTCGACGTTGCCATCGCACCGCTGCTGTGGCGCCTGGACTACTACGGCATCGACCTGAGCAAAAACGCCGTGCCGCTGCTGAAGTACGCCGAGCGCATCTTCTCGCGCCCGGCCTACATCGAGGCGCTGACGCCGTCCGAGAAAGTGATGCGCAAGTAACTGCATCGACGGGACATGCCGGGCATCACTGACACCAACCAGGGCACGTCGACACGGCCGTACCTGCTGCGGGCCTTGCACGACTGGTGCACTGACAACGGCTTCACGCCCTACATCGCCGTCTTCGTCGACGGCACGGTGCAGGTGCCGATGGAGTACGTGAAGAACAACGAGATCGTGCTCAACGTCGGCTTCGAGGCCACCTCGGGGCTGAAGCTGGGCAACGACTTCATCGAGTTCAAGGCCCGTTTCGGCGGCAGCGCGCGCGACATCCAGGTGCCGGTGGACCACGTCGTGGCCATCTACGCCCGCGAAAACGGCCAGGGCATGGCTTTCCCCGTGCCCACCGACAGCGGCAGCGGCCCGACCGAAGCGCCATTGCCGCCTGCCGACGAGGCGAAGGCGCCGACGCCGCTGCGCGGCCTGCGCCTGGCAACGTCGGAACCCGCAGCCGGCCAGGAGCCAGCGCCGGACGACGAGCCACCGGACCCGGCCAGCCCCGGCAGCCGGCCTTCGCTCAAGCGCATCAAGTGAAGCACATCCGGTGAAGCGCTCCGGCTTCTAGAATCTGCATGCCGTGCCGGCTTAGCTCAGTTGGTAGAGCACCCGCCTTGTAAGCGGAAGGTCTTCGGTTCGATTCCGAAAGCCGGCACCACCCGTTCACTGCTTCGGTTGAACCCGCACCTTGATGGGTGTACCCTGCCAGCCCTTTGCACGCAGCGCCTCTTCCAGCCGCGGCAGCAACTGGCGCAGCTTGGCCGCTGCGGCACCGTGAGCCACCAGCAACTGCCAGCCTTCGTCGTCGAGCGGCCCCGGCCGCACGGCGTCACGCAGGCCGGGTGGCAGCAGCGGGCTCACGGCGTCGTAGCGGGCCTGCGACTCACGCGCCAGCTGCAGCAGCCGGGCCAGCGGCGTGCTGCGCCCGAGCGCGTCGCCGAGTGCGAGCGTGCCGGGGTGGTGTGAAGGCGTGGCCATGAACGGAGTCTAACGATGCAGGTGCTTATCACCCATGGCAGCATGGCGCGCACACGGGTGCTGCAGTTCAGCCGGCTGCAGATGGTGGCCGCAGCCCTGCTGCTGGCCTGCGTGCTGATGCTGGCCTCGGGCGCGATCTACCACTTCATCTTCCTGAAGGCCGCGCGCGAGGGCTGGCCGGTGGTGAGCTCGCTGGTGCGGCTGGTGGTGCGCGACGAGATCGCGCAGCGCGACCGCTTCATGCGCGAAAACCTCGACGCCATCGCCGAAAAGGTCGGCGAGATGCAGGCCAAGCTCGTGAAGCTGGAAGCGATGGGCGACCGCGTCTCGGGCATGGCCGGCGTCAAACCCGACGACCTGAAACCGCTGCAGCGCACGGAATCGGGCGGCCGTGGCGGACCGTTTGTTCCCGTGACGCGACCGTCGCTGGTGCAACTGCAGCAGCTCGTCAGCGGCCTGGACGCCGCGACCGACCAGAGCACCGACATCTTCACGCTGATCGAATCGCGCCTGCTCGAAACCCGGCTGCAGGCGCTGATGATCCCGAATTCGGCGCCGGTCGACGGCCCCATCGGCTCGGGTTTCGGTTTCCGCGCCGATCCGTTGTCGGGCCGCGCCGCGCTGCACACCGGGCTCGACTTCCCGGCCGACATCGGCACGCCGATCCATGCCGCGGCCGGTGGCCTGGTACTCGACCGCGGCTGGCACCCCGAATACGGCAACGTGCTCGAGATCGACCATGGCAACGGCCTGTCGACGCGCTACGCCCATTGTTCGAAGGTGCTGGTGGCCGCGGGCGCGCTGGTCAAGCGCGGCGAGACGGTGGCGCAGGTCGGCAATTCCGGCCGCTCCACCGGCCCGCACCTGCACTTCGAGGTGCTGGTCGACGGCGTGCCGCAGGATCCGGCACGTTTCCTGGCCGGTGGTCGCGCCACCCCCGCCGAGGCGGTGGCGGCCGGGCGCGGCCCGAGACGGCGGTGAGCTAAACTCAAGGGCTTCGTGCCCGCGTGCTGGCCCCCTTGATACGGGTGCCCAGGCCGGCTTGCAAACCTGCGAGCCCGACCCCAGATGCCGCCAGCACCCCACCACTCCAGGCCCGCCGGACGCTGCATGTTCCCCAAGATCCTGACCCAGATTTTCGGCAGTCGCAACGACCGGCTGCTGAAGCAGTACCGCCGCACGGTCGAAACGATCAACGCGCTGGAACCGCAATTCGAGGCCCTGGACGACGCCGCGCTGCGCGCCAAGACCGACGAATTCCGCCAGCGTGTGGCCGCAGGCACCTCGCTCGACGACCTGCTGCCCGAGGCCTTTGCCGTCGTGCGCGAGGCCGGCAAGCGCAGCCTGAAGATGCGCCACTTCGACGTGCAGCTCGTCGGCGGCATGGCGCTGCACTTCGGCAAGATCGCCGAGATGCGCACCGGCGAAGGCAAGACGCTGATGGCGACACTGCCGGTGTACCTGAACGCACTCGCGGGCAAGGGTGTGCACCTGGTCACGGTGAACGACTACCTGGCGCGGCGCGACGCCGAATGGATGGGCCGGCTCTACGGTTTCCTCGGCCTCACGGTGGGCGTCAACGTGCCCGGCATGCAGCGCGAAGAGAAACAGGCCGCGTTTGCCGCCGACGTCACCTACGGCACGAACAACGAGTTCGGCTTCGACTACCTGCGCGACAACATGGTCTACGAAGTGGCCGACCGCGTCGCACGCGGGCTGCACTTCGCCATCGTCGACGAGGTCGACTCGATCCTGATCGACGAAGCACGCACGCCGCTGATCATCAGCGGCCAGGCCGAGGACCACACCGAGCTCTACGTGCGCATCAACGCCGTGATCCCGAGCCTGACCAAGCAGATCGGCGAAGCCGACCCGCGCACTGGCGAAGGTGTCGAGGTGCCCGGCGACTTCACGGTCGACGAGAAGTCGCACCAGGTCTTCCTCACCGAAGCCGGCCACGAGAAGGCTGAACAGATTCTGGGCGACGCCGGCCTGCTGGCACCGGGTGCCAGCCTGTACGACCCCGCCAACATCACGCTGATGCACCACGTGTATGCGGCGCTGCGGGCCACGCACCTGTACAACCGCGACCAGCACTACGTGGTGCAGGACGGCGAAGTCATCATCGTCGACGAGTTCACCGGCCGCCTGATGACGGGCCGGCGCTGGAGCGACGGCCTGCACCAGGCTGTCGAAGCCAAGGAAGGTGTGCAGATCCAGAGCGAGAACCAGACACTCGCCTCAGTCACCTTCCAGAACTACTTCCGCATGTACGCCAAGCTCGGCGGCATGACGGGCACGGCCGACACCGAAGCCTACGAATTCCAGGAGATCTACGGCCTGGAAACGGTGGTGATCCCGCCGAACAAGCCGACCATCCGCAAGGACGACAACGACCTCATCTACAAGACGGCGAAAGAGAAGTACGACGCCGTCACCAACGACATCCGCGACTGTTATGAACGCGGCCAGCCGGTGCTGGTGGGTACGACCTCGATCGAGAACTCGGAACTCATCGCCGATCTGCTGACCAAGGCCAAGCTGCCGCACCAGGTGCTGAACGCCAAGCAGCACGCCAAGGAAGCCGAGATCGTGGCCCAGGCCGGGCGCCCGAAGATGGTGACCATCGCCACCAATATGGCCGGCCGCGGCACCGACATCGTGCTCGGCGGCAATGTCGAGAAGCAGATCCAGTTCCTCGAAGATGACGCGTCGCTGTCGCCCGAGGAACGCGCCGTGCGCGCGAAGAAACTGCAGGACGAATGGCAAGGCCTGCACGAACAGGTGAAGTCGCTCGGCGGCCTGCGCATCGTGGCCACCGAACGGCATGAAAGCCGCCGCATCGACAACCAGCTGCGCGGCCGCTCCGGCCGCCAGGGCGACCCCGGTGCCAGCCGCTTCTACCTGAGCCTGGACGATTCGCTGATGCGCATCTTCGCGGGCGACCGTGTGCGCGCCATCATGGACCGGCTGAAGATGCCCGAAGGCGAGGCCATCGAAGCCGGCATCGTGAACAAGAGCATCGAGAGCGCGCAGCGCAAGGTCGAGGCGCGCAACTTCGACGTGCGCAAGCAACTGCTCGAATACGACGACGTCAGCAACGACCAGCGCAAGGTCATCTACCAGCAGCGCAACGAGATCCTCGAAGCCGCCGAGCTGGACGCGCAGATCGCCAACCTGCGCAAGAGCGCGATGACCGAGGTCGTGCGCACCTTCGTGGCGGCCGAAAGCCTGGAAGAGCAGTGGGACTTGGCGGGCCTGGAGAAGGTGCTGCAGGAAGAATGGCAGCTCGCCGTGGCGCTGCGCAGCGAGGTCGACAAGAGCGACAGCGTCACCGACGACGACATCGTCGACAAGGTGGTCGCCGCCGCCGATGCTTTGTTCACGAGCAAGCTCGAGGTCGTCGGCAAGGAACAGTTCATGCCCTTCATGCGCATGGTGCTGCTGCAGTCGATCGACAGCCATTGGCGCGAGCACCTGGCGGCGCTGGACTACCTGCGCCAGGGCATCCACCTGCGCGGTTACGCGCAGAAGAACCCGAAGCAGGAATACAAGCGCGAAGCCTTCGAGCTGTTCTCGCAGCTGCTCGACGTGGTGAAGATGGAAGTCACGCGGGTGCTGATGACGGTGCGCATCCAGTCGCAGGACCAGGCGACGCAGGCGGCCGAGGCCATCGAACAGCAGGCCAGCCAGCTCTCGAACGTGACCTACACCCACCCGAACGAAGACGGCAGCGTCTCGCAGGACGCTGCGCCCGCCGCTGCCGACCTGCCGCGTGTGGGCCGCAACGACCCCTGCCCCTGCGGCAGCGGCAAGAAGTACAAGGCCTGCCACGGCAGGCTGGCCTGAACGGCCAGCTGGAAGTTCACCCCGGGGCGCCGTCGAGCCGCGCCCGCGTCAGCGCCGGCCAGTAGCGCACGGCATAGAGGCCGAAGCCGAACGACCACAGGGCTGCGGATCCCTGGATCGCGGCGAGTGTCTGCGCCGGCGCCAGCAACGGCACGGCGACACGCACCACCGCTGCCAGCAGCACGAGCAGGTAGCAGGCGGTGTCGAACCGGTCGGCGCGCAGCGGCCTCGCGGTGTGCCCGCGAGCGGTGCGGGTCATCATGCCGATGATCAGGCCGCCTACCGCACCGACGGTCAGTGCATGGGCCGCAGCTGATGCAGGCACGGCACCGAGTTCGGCGCAAGCGCGCAGCGCCAGGTGCACCGGCAGCCAGAGGTAGGCCGCGTGCAGCACCCAGACCAGCGGCACCCGGTGTGTCTTCCAGGGCTGCCACAGCGCCCAGCGCACGCCATGTGCAACGCAGGCCGCGGCCGCCACCGCCGCCAGTGGCATGCCGCGCAGGCCCACGGCGTCGAAGGCCGTCAACACCAGCACCAGGCCCAGCGCGGCCTTCTCGACGAGCGGCTGGCGGCTGGCGGCAGCCCCTGGCACGCCGGCGTTCGTGAACATCGGAATCACGCGTCCGCCCATCACCGAGACGATGAAGAGCACGACATCCAGGCCGAGCTGCAGGCCGACCCAGGGCGGCAGGCTGACGACACCGAGCTGCGCCAGGTGCACGCCGCCGGCGGCGACTGCCATCAGCGCCAGCAGCCCGATGAAGAAGTAGTTCCGGCGGTTGCGCGCACGGACAAAGGGGATCGCCAGGGCGATGGCCGCCGCCAGCGGAAACGCGACGTTGGCCAGCGCCGCGGCCCAGCCGAACGGTGTCATCACGAGCACACGCCCGGCAAGCCACAAGCCCACGAGCGCTGCCAGCGCCGGCCCGGTGGCCGTGGGCCGCTGGCTCCAGTTCCTGCCGGCGGTCAAGAGGAAACCCACGATCACGGCCAGCACAAAACCGAACAGCATCTCGTGGGCATGCCAGACGGCGCCCGCCAGATAGGTGGGGCCTAACCAGCCTGAAACCTGCAGCACCCACAGCGGAATCGACAGCCCAGCGAACACGCTGGCGAGCAGGTAGAACGGCCTGAAGCCCAGTTGCCACAGCGCGAAGCGCGCGGGCGGCGGCGCGGCGGGATCTTCAAGGCGGTGCAGGGACAGCATGTCGTTTCTCGGTGGAAGGTGGATGCCTGACACGCCAGGCCACGGCAGCGCCGATCATGGTCGCGGCGAAGACGGCGATGGCGGCGGCGTTGCCGGCAGCGCCGGCCGCCAGCAGGCGGGCATCGAACGGGCCGAAGAACAGCCGGACCGCGAGCGAGATGTGCAGCAGACCCAGCGGGACGTAGAAGAACCAGCCGAACAGCAGCTTGACCCGCGCCAGCGCCGGCAGGATGACCGGTGCGTGGCCGAGCATCATGCTGAAGACGAAGCCCAGGCCCAATGCATGCAGCGCGGCGTCGCGCGTCGCGTGGCCCACGGCGGCGGCCATCCAGGCCGCGCCGGCAATGGCGAGCCAGCCATACCCCAGCAGCAGGCACAGCGCCATGTAGCGGCTCAGCCCGTGAGCGAACACGGTGCGCCGCGCGATGTCGAAGCTGAACAGCCAGGCGGCCAGACCGGTCAGCCCGAGGCCGTACAACAGGCCGCCGTGCGCCGGCGACAGCGCAGACAGCACCGAGCTGAGAAGCAGCGCCGCCAGGCAGACGGCGAGCAGGAGGCCGGCGCCGCTGCGGCGGCGCATCAGGCGCGTCATCTCCAGCCGCTCGGCCGCGATCGTCAGCACCAGGAACGAGAACCACCAGGGAATGACTGCCGCCGGCTGGGCGGTCCAGGCATGCAGCAGGTTGCCGACCAGCCAGGCCACCGCAGCGGCCAGCAGCAGCAGCGTGTGCGCAGCGCGCTGGCGCGACACGACGATGACGTTCACCGCGATGAAAACGACGGCCGCCAGCACCCCCAGCCATGCCGCCGCGGTGGCCATCCCGGCCAGCACCAGCACACCCGCCAGCGCACTCGCGCCGGGCGCGGCGAAGGCGAAGCGGTGTTTCAGCGCGACCGCACGCTCGACGCCGATGAGGGTTCCCATGAAGGCGCAGACCATCAGGAAAGCATGTGCAAGCACCGCCTGCCCCGGCCAGGCGCTGTGGCCCGGCAGCGGCACGGCAACGCCGGCGCGCAGCAGGCCGCCGACGACACCCGACACCAGCAGCGCAGCGACCGTGCATGCCAAGGTCGCGCGCAGCAGCAGCACGGCCGTTCGGGATGGGTGATGTGCACGCATCGTCGTGTGTGGCCGGTTCACCAGCCCATGAAGGCCTTGGCCCGCCGGCTCATGCGGTCGGTGGTCCATGCCGGCTCCCACACCAGTTCGACCTGGATCTTCATCTGTGCCGGAACGACGCGGTCGAGTTCGGACTCGGCGTCGGCGAGGATCACATCCGTGACCGGGCAGGCCACCGAGGTCATCGTCATCCGCACATGCACGAGCGCTTCGGTGACCACGACGCCATGCACAAGACCGACGTCGACGATGTCCATCGCCACCTCGGGGTCGACGACCTGGCGCAGCGCGTGCTCGATGGGCTGGCGCAGCGCCTCGGGCCCGGTGTAGCTGTAGCAAAGCTCGGTGCTGTCCATGGCCGTCACGCCGCCTGGATCATCAGAACCCGGGCCAGCGCCCGCCGGTTGCGCGCCAGGTCGGCCAGCGTGTAGCCATCCAGCACGGCGTAGAACGCCTTGACGGCCTCGGCCAGCACACCCTTCAGGCCGCAACTGCCCGAGATGAGGCAGTGGCCGCCGTCCTCGGAGAAACACTCGGCCGGCATCGCGGCCCCTTCGGTGTCGCGAACGACGCGCCCGACGTTCACCTTCTCGGGCGGCAGCGCCAGCAGGATGCCGCCCCCCTTGCCGCGCACGGTCTCGATCCAGCCTTGTTTGCCGAGGAAGTGCACGACCTTGACGAGGTGGTTTTCCGAGATGCCGAACGTGCTGGCGATCTCGCCGATGGTCGCCCTGCGTGTCGTGTCGGCCGCGAGGTAGATCAGGACCCGCAGGCTGTAGTCGGTGAAGGCGGTCAGTTTCATGGTCGTGGCTGGCGAGGTTTCAGCGCTCGGCCAGCGCGGGTGCCGTGCCCGCCGGCACCGCCGCGGCCCGGCCGGCGGGCCGCAGCAGCTTCAGTGCATACACCGCCAGCAGGATGCTGCCGACGGCAAACACGATGTCACCGGGCACACGCAGCCACACCAGGGTCTCCATCACCGGCGAGTGGATGATGGCCGGCGAACGTGCGTACCACAGGCCCTGGGTGATGCTGGCCCAGGCCTGGTAGATGCCGGCCGGCAGCAGCGACAGGAAGACCATCATCGCCAGGCCGATGTTCAGGCCCCAGAACGCGGGCTTCAGCAGCTTGTCGGCGTGCAGCCCGCGTGCGTACAGGCCGCGCAGGCAGAACAGCATCAGGCCGATGCCCAGCATGCCGTACACGCCGAACAGCGCTGCGTGGCCGTGCGCCGCCGTCATGTTCAGGCCTTGCACGTAGTACAGCGACGCCGGCGGGTTGATCGCGAAGCCCAGCACGCCGGCACCGACCGTGTTCCAGAAGCCGACCGCGACGAACGACAGAATCACCCACTTGTAGGCGCCGAGCCAGGGCACGGCCTTCGAGCGGCGGTAGGTCTGCAGCGCCTCCAGCCCGATCAGCGTCAGCGGCACGACTTCGAGCGCCGAGAACACCGAGCCGACGGCGATCACCGAGGTCGGCGTGCCGGTCCAGTAGAGGTGGTGCAGCGTGCCCAGGATGCCGCCGAACAGGAACACGATGGTCTCGGCGATGATGGCTCGGTTGGCCGAGGCGGCGCGGATGAGGCCCAGGTTGGTGAAGATCAGCGCCACCACCGCGGTGGCGAAGACCTCGAAGAAGCCTTCGACCCACAGATGCACGAGCCACCAGCGCCAGTACTCGACCATCGAGTAGTGGGTGTGCTGGCCCCAGGTGAGCGAGGTCGCGTAGAAACCGCCGATGCAGGTGGCCGACAGGAACACCATCGCGATGAGACCACGTGTCTCCGACGGCTTCTTCAGCGCCGGCCACAGTGCGCGGCCCAGCAGGAACACCCAGAAAAGCAAGCCGATGAAGAGCAGGATCTGCCAGACACGGCCCATGCTCGTGAACTCGAGCCCCTGGTTGCCGAGCCAGAAGCTGAAGTCGACGCCGCGGTGCTGCAGCGTGCCCAGCCAGCCGGTGATGGTCGACCCCGCCACAACGACGATGAGGGCCCAGAACAGCAGGTCGACACCGAGTTTCTGCAGCTTCGGTTCGCGCCCCGAGAGCAGCGGCGCAACATAGAGCCCGGTGGCCAGCCACGCGGTGGCGATCCAGAAGATGCCGACCTGCGTGTGGATGGTGCGACTGACGACGTACGGCAGCACCTGCGCCAGCGGGATGCCGAAAAACGCCTGGCCTTCGACCGCATAGTGCGCAGTGACGGCACCCATGCCGATCTGCAGCAGCATCAGGCCGATGACGGCGAAGAAGTACTTGCGCGTGGCCAGCATCGACGGTGTCGCCTTGGCGCCCAGCAGCGGGTCTGCCGCAGGCACCGCGGCCTCCGGCTCGTGTTTGTCGGCGCCTTGCAGCCAGAGCATCGCGGCGATGCCGGCGAGCAGCAGCACGATGCTGACCATCGACCACATCGCCGCCGATGTCGACATCGTGTTGCCCACCAGCGGCTCGTGCGGCCAGTTGCTGGTGTACGAAAGATCGGTTTCGTCGGGGCGGTTGGTTGCGGCGGCCCACGAAGTCCAGAAGAAGAACGCGGTCAGCGCCTGGCGGTCTGCCTTGTCGGGCAACGCACCTTCGGTCATCGCGTACTGGTCGCGCAGCTGGGCCAGCGACGGCTCGGTGCCGAACAGGTCATCGAAGTGGTTGGCGACCTCGCGGATCGAGCGTGCACGTTCGGCGGAGACCTTCACGGTGCCGGTCGACGCGTCGTAGGTGTTGCGGCGCATCTCGCTGCGGACGCGGGCGTCGACAGCGGCCCGGTCGGCTTCGTTCAACGCCGGCGTGGCCTGGCGCTGTTCGGCGCTGCGGATCGTCTGCAGCGCCGTGGCTTCACGGTGCAGCCAGTCGGCAGACCAGTCGGGCGCGACGTAGCTGCCGTGGCCCCAGACGCTGCCCAGCTGCTGGCCGCCGGCGGCCAGCCAGGCCTGCTGGCCACGCTGCACCTGTTCGCCGGTGAAGAGCACGTCGCCGTCGCTGGTGACGACGGCCGAGGGGATCGGCGGTGCCGTCAGATAGATCTGCCAGCCCAGGTACCCGAGGGCACCGAACGACAGGACGAAGATGAGGCCGAGCCATCGCCACAGCCTGCGGGTGGATTTCATGGAAGTGCTCCTGAAAGGATCTTGGGTTCGAGGCTCAGGCCTTGCCGCCGGGTCTCAGCAACCGTTGCATCAGTGTAGGTGCATGTGGAATACATCTTCTAGTCAACCTCGACGCAAACATTGATGCGCGTCAAACAATGTGCGCACCGATGGCGCGGCCAGCGACAGCCGCCCCTGAACGAAAAAAGAGGCCCCGCGGGGCCTCTTGTGCTCTTGTGCTGTGCGCAGCTGTCGTTCTACGGGCGGGCGATGGTGATCACCGGCGAAGTCCAGGTTTCCCAGTGCGCCGGGTTGCTGGTGTCGCCCAGCGCCTTCAACACCGAAACCTTGACGACGTACTGGCCGTTCGGCACCGTCAGCACCGAACGCGGCCGGTCGGCCGTGCCCTTGAACGTGACACCGTCCCAGGCGAAGGCGAAGAAGCCGCCCGGCGTCGAGTTGCGTGTCATGTACTCGTCGTCGCTGACCTTGTTCCAGGCCTCGCCGCTGACGGCGTCAAACGCTTCCAGCTTGAGCTCGCGCGACAAATGGTCCAGGTGCATCAGGAAATACGGGATGTTGCCGTCGGCCATCGTGAAGGAGGCGCCCGCGGGCTGGTTCGTGTAGGTGGTGCCCGCCAGGCTGGCCAGCCACGGGAAGCCGTTGGCGGTTGGCAGCAGCACCTGGGTCGACTGGTAGTCGCCCTTGAAGCCGCCGTACGGCACGCTCATCTTCGTGCCCGCACCCTGCGGCGTCAGCGTGACGTAGCCGCCGTACAGGCTGCGGTCGGGCAGCGCTGCGTTGGCGGTGATCGTCACGTCGACGCTGCCAGTGCCGAGTGCGCCGAGCGTGAGCGTGCTCTTGCTCAGAGCCACCGTGGCGGGCGCGTCGAAGATGCCCGATGGCGCGTACGAAGCACCGGTGGTGGTGTTCGGGCCCGAGGCGACGCCGGCGACATGGCCGATGTCGTAGCTGGCCGGCGACAGCGACAGGTTGCGCACCGTCAGCGTCTGCACATACGAACCCGAGGCGCTTTCGCCGGTGGAGATCTGGCTCGGCGACACGGTGGCCGTGGCGGTGACGGTGCCGACGACGTCCAGCATGCCCGCACCCTGGCGGAAGCTGTGGTCGAGCAGGCCGAGCGCGGCGTTGCCCGACCAGTTCTTCGGGTCGGCCACGTTCTGCAGCCGGCTCACCATCTGGCCGGCCGGGATGTTCGGCTTGGCTTCCAGGATCAGCGCCACCGCGCCGGCCACGTGCGGCGCCGACATCGAGGTGCCCGACAACGTGGCCGTGCCGCCGAGTTCGAGCGGATAGGTCGACAGGATGGCGCCGCCGGGTGCGCCGATGTTCGGTTTCAGGCCGAGCTCTGCGGTCATGCCGAACGAGCTGAAGCCCGAGATCAGGCCACCGGTGCCGAACGGGTAGCTGACGTAGGCGGCGCCCCAGTTGAGCGTTGTCGCGCCGGCGCCGATGGCGGTGTTCAGCACCGCGCCCTGCTCGGCGGTGATGGCCACCACGGGAATGGTGATCGCTGGCGTGCCGGCCACCGTGGGCGCCAGTGCACCGGCGGCGTTGTTGTACAGGACCACCGCGGCGGCACCGGCGGTCTGCGCGTTCGTGGCCTTGATGAAAAACGAGCAGGTGCCGCGACGCACCAGCACGGCCATGCCAGTCAGGCTGCCCGCGGGCAGCGCGACGCAGGCGTCGTCCACCGTCGTCGTGGTGCCGGTCTTGGCCATCGGCAGGCTGCCGCTGCTGGGCGGCAGCGGCGCGCCGGTGGCGGCGTTGTAGCCGTAGGGTGTGCTGCCGACCGTGAACGAACGCTGGGCGTTGTCGAAAGAGGCGACACCGATCACCTTCTCGCCGACACCCGGGGCGCCAGCAGCGAACAACGCATCGGGCGAACTGCCGCCGGGGCCGTTGTTGCCGATCGACGCGACCATCACGACGCCCTTGTTGACCAGCCGCGTGCTGGCCTGCGCCGTCGGGTACTGCGGCCATTGGCGCGCGGCGCCCAGGCTCTGGTTGATGACCTGCATGCCGTCGGCATAAGCGCGCTCGAGGGCTTCGACGATGACGTCCGACGACGAGGTGCCGGTGCAGCCGAACACGCGGTACGAGGCCAGCGAGGCCTTCGGTGCGACACCGAGCACGCCGCCGCCGTTGGCGCCGACGATGCCGGCCACGTGCGTGCCGTGGCCGGCGCAGTCGTCCGGAATCGCGTCGGGCACCGGGATCAGTTGCTCGCCGGTGCCGCTGGAGTTGTAGTTGTCGCCGACCAGGTCGTAACCCGCGATGACACGCGCGTTCGGGAACGGCGTCGTGCCCGGCGTGCCGGTGCCGCCGAAGGCCGGGTGGTCGATGTCGAGGCCGGTGTCGATGATGCCGACCTTGACGCCGATGCCCGAGAGGCCGAGCGAGTTCTGCGCAATGTCGGCGCCGGTCAGCGACAGCGCCGCAACCAGGTCGGGGGCCGACTCACCGCCGGTGGTGGCGGTCACCGGGCGCGCGATGATCTCCACCGGGTACATCGCCTTCACGCCCTTCAGGCGCGCCAGCTTCAGGCGGTTGGCGGCGTCGACCTCGATCGAGAAACCGTTGAACAGCGTGTTGAACTCGCGCCGTTCGCTGAAGCGCACGCCCGCAGCCGCAGCGTCGCGCCGGAAGGCCGCCTTCTCTGCGCGCACGCTGGCCAGGCTGCTGCCGTCGGCGACGGGCGCGCCCGCGAGTTCGACGAACCAGAGGCGTCCGCCTTCGGCCGCCGATTGCGGCAGGGACTGCGCCTGCACCTGGGCCGCAAACAGCAGCGTGGCAGACGCCAGGGCCGTCAGCACGGGCCTGAGGGTGGATTTCTTCATCTTCTCAACTCCTGTGGCGGGCACGCTGTTTGCGCGCCTCTACGGTAGCCAAGTGGGCCTCGGCAGGCGGTAGCCCGGGCCGAGTCCGAGGGGGCAGGCTACCGACGCTCCCCGTCGTGTCGAACGCATCATTGCGCCCGCGCGCGGGGTCAAGCAGAGGGCTTGCCATCAGACACGAACCGGCCCCCCGCATTCGAGGGGGTGGTGGTTCGTACCGAACGCGTCACGGCGCCGGTGCGCGTTGGTGGCACCGAACTTGCGCAGTCGTGTCGTGCTGCGTTTGCGACAGCCCGCCCCATGCAACCCTGTACCGACTGCGCCACATGGCATCCCCGGGTCGGGGGGATGCAAGCCTCGCCAAACGCGCTTCGCGGGTTTGCCTGGGTTGAAGCAGGTGGGGGTGGTCTGGACAGTCGACAGCTTGTTGTGACGCTGCCCGCGGCAAACGCTGCGCAGGCGCCTCACGAGTCCATCTATCCCGAAACCCGGAGGGTCCCAGTGACCAGTGCTCGTTTGAAAACCATGGCCATCGCGGTGGCCTGTCTGTCGGCCGGTGTGTCGGCCCAGGCTGCCACCACCCTCATCGACGAAGGCTTCGAGTCCTTCGCTGCGCTCAGTGGCGCAGGCTGGGTGCTCGTCAACGCCAGCACCCCCATCGGCAGCACCAGCCTGACCGGTGGCGACAGCGGCATCTTCTCGGCGCAGGCCGGCTCGGCAGGTTCGTATGTCAGCGGCAACTACAACAACGCCGCTGCCGGCGGCACCATCAGCAGCTGGCTGATCACGCCGACCTTCGCGACCGACACCGACGTCAGCATCAGCTTCTATGCCCGTGCCGACCTCTTCGCGCCGTACTTCGACCAGATCAGCTACGGCATCAGCAGCGGCAGCAGCAGCATCGCTGCGTTCTCGGTCGGCCCCGCGGTCACGCTGGGCGGCGACTGGACCCAGTACACGCTGGGCATCGCGGCACAAGGCGCCGGCACGGTGGCGCGTTTTGCCATCGCCTACGTCGGCAACGCCGACGACGCCAACTTCATCGGCATCGACACGCTGACCGTCAACGCCGTGCCCGAGCCCTCGACCTGGCTGATGTTCGGCGCCGGCCTCGCTGGCCTGGCCGGCCTGGCCCGCCGCCGCCTGCCGGCGCAAGGCTGATCGACGACTCCATCGAAAAGGACAACATGACTGCCAATTCCCCATCCCGCACACGCGCCCTCGGCCTCGGTGCCGCGGCGCTGCTGCTGGCCGGTGCCGCCATGGCACAGGCCACCGACACCGCCGCCAACACCGCCGCCAACACCGCCGTCGAAGCCACGTCGAGCCAGATCGTCGTGCGCGACGCCGCCACCGGCGCGCTGCGCGCCGCCAGCGCCCTTGAAGCCAAGGCCCTGGCGAGCGAACGTGCCAGCGCCGGCATCCGCCTGAACACGCAGCCGCGTGCGCACTTCAGCGGCGCCCGCGGCGTGCGCCTGAGCGACGAGTTCATGAGCCATGCCGTGCTGGCGCGCCTGCCCGACGGCAGCGTCGTCGAGCAGTGTTTCCACACGCCGGAAGAGGCCGCGATCGCCCACAAGGCGATGTTCGCCGCGAAGGCCACCAACGTCCTGCCGACCGAGTGACCGCTGCATGAAAAACATCCAAACCACCCTCCAACCCGTCGCCGCAGCCCTGCTGCTGGCCTTTGGCGCCGCGGCAGCGAACGCCACCACCATCGTCATCACCAGCCGTGACCCGGCCGGTGTCGGCTTCAACGACCCGACCCCGGTGGACCCGGTCGGCGGCAACCCGGGCACCACGCTTGGCGAACAGCGCTTCAACGTCTACCGCCACGTTGCCGACATCTGGCAGCAGGCCATCGACAGCCCGGTGCCGATCGTCGTCAGCGCGGGTTGGGAGGCGCTGACCTGCACCGCGACCTCGGCCGTGCTCGGCAGTGCCGGTGCCTGGAACATCTGGCACGACTTCCCGGGCGGCGTGCCCGGCACCTGGTACCCGCAGGCACTGGCGAACAAGATTGCCGGCGTGAACCTGTCGGCCGGTGTTCCCGACGACGGCAGCGGCTACGGCAATGTCGACATCAAGACCCAGTTCAACGTCAACCTCGGCAAGACCGACTGCCTGGCGGGATCGCCGTTTTATCTGGGCCTGGACGGGCTGGCCGGCACGAAGGTGAACTTCGCCACCACGCTGCTGCACGAGCTGGGCCACGGCCTGGGCTTCTCGGTGCTGAGCGTGCAGACCTCGACCGGCCTGCGCATCAGCGCCGACGGCTCGGTGTATTCGGTTGACGGCCTGCCCAGCATCTGGGAAGGTTTCATGTACGACAACACGGCCGCCAAGACCTGGCTCGTGATGACGCCCACCGAGCGCAAGAACTCGGCGATCAACCCGTTGAAGCTGGCCTGGATCGGCAGCAACGGCGTCGCCGGAGCGCTGGCCACGCTGGGCCCGACGCCCGGCATCAAGATCTCGACGCCGGTGCCCGGTGTGAGCGGTTTCTACGACTACAACACGGCCTCGTTCGGGCCGGCGGTCAGCAACCCGGGCGGCCTCGGCACCTTGGCCAACATCGCGCCGGCCAACCCGGCGGGTCAAGGCTGCACGGCCTTCAGCGCGGCGGACGCGGCGGCAGTGGCGGGCAAGATTGCCATCATCGACCGCGGCACCTGCGGCTTTGCCGTGAAGACGAAGAACGCGCAGAACGCCGGTGCGATCGGCGTGGTCATCGCCAACAACGCCGCCGGTGCGCCGCCGGGCCTGGGCGGCACCGACGCGACGATCACGATCCCGACGATCAGCGTCTCGCAGGCGTCGGGTGTGACGCTGAAGCAGGCGGTGATCGACGCTGTCAAGTACGGCTCGCGCGGCAAGCCGGGCACCGTGGCGGGTGTGCTGAACCTCGACGCTTCGCGCCGTGCCGGCGCCGACCCGGCAGGCCGGCCGCTGCTGTACACGCCGAACCCGCTGGTGGGCGGCTCATCGGTGTCGCATTGGGATGTCAGCGCGTTCCCCAACCTGCTGATGGAACCCAGCATCAACAGCGACCTGACGACGCTGCTGGTGCCGCCGAAGGACTTGACGGTGCCTTTGTTCAAGGACCTCGGCTGGTAAGCCGCGAAAAGCGGCTCGCCGCAGTGGAACAGGGGCGCAGCGATGCGCCCCTTTTTTCTGGCCGCACCCCGCCGATCGGGGGTTGCCGGCAGGGCGCGGCTCGGCCAGCATCGGCGGCTTTCCAGGCTCCAGCCCCTTTTCGCCCCTATCCCTTTTCCGCATGGACCGCAGCACCCTGCAAGCCGCGCCGGCCCAGCTCGCCACGGCGCGGCTCGACCTGTTCCACCCGCATCTCCGCCATGCCGCGGCGGTGCGCGAAAGCGTCAACGCTTCATTGCCCGGCCTGCGCTACGTTGCCTGGGCCCAGCAGGCCTTCGGCGAAGAAGACGCCAACCGTTTCTGCAGTGCCGATGCCGAACGCGTGGCTGCCGGCGAGTGCCTGATCTACTTCGCGTTCGAGCGCGCCAGCGGCCGCTTCGTTGGCAACCTCGACCTGCACACCTTCGACTTCGCCGTGCCGCGTTGCCAGCTCGGTTATGTCGGCGACACCCGCTTCGCCGGCCGCGGGCTGATGCGCGAAGCGGCACTGGCGCTCATCGATCTGGGCTTCGAGCTCGGTGTCGAACGCATCGAGGCCTGGTGCGACCTGCGCAACGCCCGTTCGCTCCACTTTGCGCAGGCATTGGGCCTGCACTACGAAGGCCTGATGCGCGGCGTCTCGCGCGACCCGCAAGGTGCGCTGTGCGACGAGGTCTTGCTGGCGCGGCTGCGCAGCGACAACCGGCCTGCGTAGGCCCCGCTTGTAGACCCCGCTCCTACAATCCGGCGCTTCCCCGACCAGGACCGCCGCGATGCCCGTCAACCTCAGCGCCCCCGATCCCCTGACCCTGCACCCGGTGGCCGGCGTGCGCCTGGGCACCGCAATGGCCGGCGTGCGCAAGCCCAACCGGCGCGACCTGGTGGTGATGGCCATAGCCGAAGGCGCCAGCGTCGCCGGCGTCTTCACGCAAAACCGCTTCTGCGCCGCGCCGGTGCAGGTCTGCCGCGAACATCTGGCGGGTGCCGACCAGGGCGGTGCCGCCATCCGTGCCATCGTCGTCAACACCGGCAACGCCAATGCCGGCACCGGTGCCGACGGCCTGGCACGCGCACGCCGCACCTGCGCCGCGATGGCGGGGTTGCTGGGCCTGCAGCCGCAGCAGGTGCTGCCGTTTTCCACCGGCGTGATCATGGAGACGCTGCCGGTCGAGCGCATCGAAGCTGGCCTGCCGGCGGCGCTGGCCGCGCTGCAGGCCGACGGCTGGGGCGATGCCGCCCAAGGCATCATGACCACCGACACGCTGCCGAAGGCGGCGTCGCGGCAGATCGACATCGGTGGCCGCACGGTCAGCATCACCGGCATCAGCAAGGGCGCCGGCATGATCCGGCCGAACATGGCGACGATGCTCGGCTTCATGGCCACCGATGCCGTCATCGCGCCGGCGCTGCTGGCGCCGCTGCTGCGCGAAGCCGCCGACCTCAGCTTCAACCGCATCACGATCGACGGCGACACCAGCACCAACGACTCGTTTGTGCTGGTCGCCACGCAGCGTGCCGGCCACCCGCCGATCACCACGCTCGACAGTGCCGAAGGCCGCGCGCTGCGCGACGCCGTCGTCGCTGTGGCGCAGCAGCTGGCGCAGGCCATCGTGCGCGACGGCGAAGGTGCGACCAAGTTCATCACCGTGCAGGTGCAGGGTGGCCGCAGCGAAGACGAATGCCGGCTCGCGGCTTATGCCATCGCCCATTCGCCGCTGGTGAAGACGGCGTTTTTCGCCAGCGACCCCAACCTCGGCCGCATCCTGGCGGCGGTGGGTTACGCCGGCATCGCCGATCTCGATCAGGGCCTGATCGACCTCTTCCTCGACGACGTGCATGTCGTGCACCAGGGTGGCCGCCGCGCCGAGTACAGCGAGGCACAAGGCCAGAGCGTGATGAAGAAGAGCGAGATCTCCGTGCGGGTGCACCTGCACCGCGGCGATGCCGAGACCACGGTGTGGACCTGTGATCTGTCGCACGACTACGTCAGCATCAATGCGGACTACCGCAGCTGAAGCAACACGCCGGCGCTTGCAGGCAGTGCGGCTGCGCTGTTAGCATTCGCCACACCCTTTCACCGCAGAGCCACCATGAACACCCACCAGCCCCGACACCGCCGCGCCTCCAAGGCCGACGTCGTCGCGCGTGCGGTCGTGGTGGTGGGGCTTGCGGCATCCATCGGCCTGCTGATGGGTGGGGCCGGTCCGGCAGTGGAATATGTGGTGTCGTCCGCATCCTGCCCGGCCGCCGCGAGCGCACCGTTCGCCGCGTTGTAGCTTTTTCTCAGCACCGCCCACAGGCCTTCCGCTGAGACATCGGCGGAACTGCTGAATCGTCGTCTCGGCAACTCCCGCCCCCCGGCCCCACAAAGGCCGTGTGCGTGACGACAGGAGAAGAGACATGAGACAAGGAACATCCCGGTTGGAGCGATTGCGCGCCGTGCTGACGCTGCCGCCCGGCGACCTGTTGCGCAACGCCACCTACCGCCGGCTGTGGACCTCGATCCTGATCAGCTCGTTCGGCGGCCAGGTGACGATGCTCGCGCTGCCGCTGACGGCGGCCGTGCTGCTGCACGCCACGCCGACGCAGATGGGCCTGCTCACGGCGATGGAGATCCTGCCCTTCGTGCTGTTTTCGCTGCCCACCGGCGTCTGGCTCGACCGCGTCAAGAAGCTGCCGGTCTACATCGCCGGCGAGACGCTGATCGCCGTCACGGTGACCACCGTGCCGCTGGCCTGGTGGCTGGGCTGGCTGTCGATGACCTGGCTCTACATCGTCGCGTTTTTCATCGGCACCGTCGCCACCACCGCGGGCACCGCGGCGCAGATCGTGCTGACCCAGGTGGTCTCGCGCGACCGCCTGGTCGAGGCCCATGCGAAGAACGCGCTCGCCACCTCGGGCGCCGATGTCGCCGGGCCGGGTTTTGCCGGCGTGCTGATCAAGCTCTTCGGCGCGCCGGTGGCGCTGCTGGTCGACGCCGCGCTGCTGTTGTTCTCGGCCGCCATCCTGCGGGGCATCCGCGTCAACGAGGTGCGCACACCGCGTGCCGACGCGCACTTCGGCCGCGACCTCAAAGCCGGGCTGCGCTTCGTCTTCGAACACCGGCTGCTGGTGGCGCTGGCACTGGCGGTCGGCACCTGGCAGATGTGCCACAACGCGGCGGTTGTCGTGCAGATTCTGTTTGCCACGCGCACGCTCGGCCTGTCCGAGCAGGCCGTGGGCCTGTGTTACGTCGGCATGGGCGCCGGCACGGTGCTGGCCAGCGTCTTCGGCAACCGCATCAGCCGCCGCATCGGCCCCGGGCCCTGCCTGGTGCTCGGCTTCGGCATCTGCGGCGCCGGCTGGGGCTTGTTGGCGCTGGCGCCGGTGGGGCCCTGGGGCGTGGCGGTCTTTGCGCTGATGCTGATGCTGTTCTCGACCGGCGCCGTGCTCATCTTCATCAACTTCCTGTCGCTGCGCCAGGCGGTGACACCCGAGCCGCTGCTGGGCCGCATGACGAGCACGATGCGCTGGCTGATCCTGCTGCCGGCCGGGCCGGGTGCGCTGCTCGGCGGCTGGCTGGGCGAACACTTCGGCCTGCGTTCGGCATTGGCCTTTGCCGCAGCAGCCTCGGCGCTGCTGGTGCTGCTGGCCTGGCGCCACCCGGTGATTCGCGGTGTGCGCACGCTGCCGCGACCCGAGCCCACACCCAACCTGACGATTGCGAGCGAAGGAGCCTGAGCATGACCGACCCGTTGTTGATCGACGTGCCCGAGCGGCTGCTGACCAACCGCCTGGTGCTGCGCGCGCCGCGGCCGGGTGACGGTGCGGCACTGAACGAGGCCGTGGCCGACTCGCTCGACGAACTGCGGCCGTGGATGCCGTGGGCGCAGCAGGCGCCGTCGCTCGACGAATCCGAAGCGCTGGCGCGTGGTGCGCATGCCAAGTTCCTGCAGCGCGCCGACATCGTCTATTCGATCTGGGAACACGACGGCCAGGGCAATGAACAGCGGCTGGTCGGCGGCAGCGGCCTGCACCGCATCGACTGGAGCGTGCCGCGTTTCGAGATCGGCTACTGGCGGCGCACCGGCCATGCGGGCAAGGGTTTCATCACCGAAGCCGTGTCTGCGATCAGCCGCATGGCCTTCGATGCGCTGGCGGCGCAGCGGGTGGAGATCCGCATGGACGAGCGCAACACCGCGAGCTGGAAGGTGGCAGAACGCGCCGGCTTCACGCTGGAAGCGGTGCTGCGCAACGATGCACGCGACGTGGCGGGCGGTGTGCGCAACACCCGCGTCTATGCACGCGTGCGAGGTGTCGAGGAACCGGCGTCAGTCGAAGACGGTGCCGCCGCTGCCGGCTGAAAAGCGGTCGACGGCGTCGGTGATGATGCCGTCGATACCGAGCGCGACGAGCCGCCGCGCTTCGGGTGGGTCGTTCACGGTGTAGCAGAGCGCGCGCATCCCGGCGCCGTGCAGCTGCGCGATGAGCGCTGCGTCCATCACGTTGTAGTTCGTGACCACCGCAACGCAGCCCAGCGACTGCGCCATCTCGAACCACTGCGGCCACAACGTGTCGAGCAGCAGCGCGCGCGGGATCTGCGGTGCGCTTTCTTTTGCGCCGAGCAAGGCTTCGGGGCGGAACGAACTGAACAGCAGCGGTGTTGTCGCCCCCTGCCAGAGCTTCAGGCAGGCATCGCCGACGACGACGCCGGTGCGGTGTTCGAACTTGGGCGTCGGCTTGATCTCGAGGTTCAGCGCAAAGCCGTTGCGCTGCACGTGGCGTGCGATGGCGTCCAGGCTGGGCAGCGGTTCGCCGGCAAAGGCGCGTGAGTGCCAGCCACCGGCGTCGATGCGCGAGAGCTGCTCCCAGCTGCGTTCACCTGCCGTGCCGCGTTCCGGCGTCGTGCGCTCGAGTGTGCTGTCGTGCAGCAGGAAAGGCACCTCGTCGGCGCTGAGCTTCACGTCGCATTCGAAAGCGCGGTAGCCATGCGAAGCGCCGACGCGGAAAGCCGCCAGCGTGTTCTCGGGCGCCAGCTTGCCGGCGCCGCGGTGCGCGATCCACAGCGGGAACGGCCAGCTCAAACGCGTTGCCCGGTGCTGCTGTCGTACCAGTGCAGATGTTCACGCGGCACATGCAGGTTGACGGTGTCGCCGGGCTTGGGCGCCGTCAGCGTGGCGTCGATGCGCAGCGTGAAGCCGGCATCCCCGAGGCGGCCGTAGACCAGCCGCTCGGCGCCCAGCATCTCCAGCATCTCCACTTTCAGCGGCCAGGCGCCGCCGGCCTGCAGCGCCGCGTGTTCGGGCCGCACACCCAGCGTCAGCGCGCCGCTGCGTGGTGCGGCCGCGGGAAGTTGCAGCGACTGGCCGCCGATGGCAAACCGCGAGCCGTCGGCCTGGCCGGCGATCAGGTTCATCGGCGGGCTGCCGATGAAACCCGCCACGAAGGTACTGGCCGGCTGGCCGTAGACCATCTCGGGCGTGCCGATCTGTTCGATGCGGCCGCCGTTCATCACGATCAGGCGTTCGCCGAGGGTCATCGCCTCGACCTGGTCGTGGGTGACGAAAAGCGAGGTGACACCGAGTTCGCGGTGCAGCTTCTGGATCTCCAGCCGTGTCTGCGCGCGCAGCTTGGCGTCCAGGTTCGACAGCGGTTCGTCGAACAGGAACACCTGCGGCTGGCGCACGATGGCGCGGCCCATCGCGACCCGCTGGCGCTGGCCGCCCGACAGTTCGCGCGGCTTGCGCTGCAGCAGCATGCCCAGCTCCAGGATCTTCGCCGCCTTCTGCACCCGCACGTCGATCTCGGCCTTCGGCACCTTGGCGATCTTCAGGCCGTAGGCCATGTTGTCGTAGACGCTCATGTGCGGGTAGAGCGCGTAGTTCTGGAACACCATCGCGATGTCGCGCTCGGCGGGTTCGAGTGTGTTGACGACGCGGCCGCCGATCTCGATCTCGCCGCCGGTGATCTCTTCGAGCCCAGCCACCATGCGCAGCAGCGTGCTCTTGCCGCAGCCTGATGGACCCACGATGACGATGAACTCGCCGTCGGGGATGTCGGCGTTGACGCCGTGGATGACCTTGTTCGCCTTCGGCCCGCTGCCGTAGGCCTTCTCGACGTTGCGGAGTTTGATCGCGCCCATGTGCCTATTTCTCTGTATCAACGAGGCCCTTGACGAACCACTTCTGCATCAGGATGACCACCGCCGCCGGCGGAATCATCGCCAGGATCGCGGTCGCCATCACGGCGTTCCACTCGGTGCCGGCGTCACCGCCCGAGATCATGCTCTTGATGCCCATCACCACCGGATACATGTTCTCGCTGGTGGTCACGAGCAGCGGCCACAGGTACTGGTTCCAGCCGTAGATGAACTGGATGACGAACAGCGCCGCGACCGAGGTTGAACTCAGCGGCAGCAGCACATCTTTGAAGAAGCGCAGCGGCCCGGCGCCGTCGATGCGCGCGGCTTCCACCAGTTCGTCAGGCACCGTCAGGAAAAACTGGCGGAACAGGAAGGTGGCAGTGGCCGATGCGATCAAGGGCACGGTCAGCCCGGCATAGCTGTTGAGCATGCCGAGGTCCGACACCACCTGGTAGGTCGGCCCGATGCGCACTTCCACCGGCAGCATCAGCGTCACGAAGATCATCCAGAACACGACCTCGCGGCCGGGGAAGCGGAAGTACACGACCGCAAACGCCGAGAGCAGCGAGATGATGATCTTGCCGATGGCGATGCTCAGCGCCATCACCAGGCTGACGAACAGCATCGGCGCCACCGGCGCGATCTTGTTGCCGTATTCGGTGACGCCGCCGAACAGCGCGAACTTGTAGCTGTTGACGATGTTGGTGCCCGGCAGCAGCGACATCGGCACGTTCTGCACGATGGCTTCAGCCGTCTGCGTGCTGGCGACGAAGGTGATGTAGACGGGGAAGGCGACGATCAGCACACCCAGGATCAGCACCAGGTGCGAGAGGGCCGTGGCAACGGGTCTGTTTTCGACCATGTCAGTGCCCGCCCGGCCGCCCGAAGGGCACTGACGCCCCCTCGGGGGGCAGCGAATGGAATGAGCTTGGGGGCATCAGTAGTTCACCCGTTTTTCCACGTACTTGAACTGCACGACGGTGAGCACGATGACGATGGCCATCAGCACCACGCTCTGTGCCGCTGAGCCGCCAAGGTCCAAGGCCTTGAAGCCATCGTAGTAGACCTTGTAGACGAGGATCGCCGTGTCCTTGCCCGGGCCGCCGTGGGTGGCGGCATCGACGATGGCGAAGGTGTCGAAGAAGGCATAGACGATGTTGATCACCAGCAGGAAAAAGCTCGTCGGCGTGAGCAGCGGGAACTGCACCGTCCAGAAACGCCGCCAGGGCCCGGCGCCGTCGATCGCCGCGGCCTCGATCAGGCTTTTCGGAATGCTTTGCAGCCCGGCCAGGAAGAAGAGGAAGTTGTACGAGATCTGTTTCCACACGGCGGCCAGCACGATCAGCGTCATCGCATGCGTGCCGTTGAGCAGGTGGTTCCAGTCGATGCCGGCGGCGCGCAGCCAGAAGCTGACGATGCCGATGCTGGGCGCGAACATGAAGAGCCACAGCACACCGGCCACCGCCGGTGCTACCGCATAAGGCCAGATCAGCAGCGTCTTGTAGATGCCCGAGCCGCGCACCACGCGGTCGGCCATCACCGCCAGCATCAAGGCGATGGCCAGGCCGCTGACGGCCACCAGCACCGAAAACACCGCGGTGGTGTAGAACGATGCGAGGTAGGTTTCGTCAGCAAAAAGCCGCTCGAAGTTCTCCCAGCCGACAAACAGCGTGCTGGTGCCGAAGGCATCTTGCTGCAGCACGCTGTTGTAGAGCGCCTGGCCCGCGGGCCAGAAGAAGAACACGAGGATGACCACCATCTGCGGCGCGATCAGCGCCCAGGGCAGCCACCAGCTCTTGAAGCGGACGCGCTTCTCGGCAGCCATCAGCCTTTGTTTGCCTTCTCAAAGCGCTCCAGCAGCTCGTCGCTGCGCTTCTTCGCCGAGTCCAGCCCTTCGGTGGCGGTTTTCTTGCCCGACCAGACCTGCTCCATCTCTTCGTCGATGACGGTGCGGATCTGCACAAAGTTGCCCAGGCGCACGCCGCGTGACTTGTCGGTGACCTTGCGGATCATCTGCGTCACGCTGACATCGGTGCCCGGGTTCTGCTTGTAGAAGCCGGCCTTCTCGGTCAGGCCATAGGCCTCGGTGGTGATCGGCAGGTAGCCGGTGCGCTGGTGCGCGGCGGCCTGCACCGCCGGTTCGCTGAGGTACTGGAAGAAGGTGGCCACGCCCTTGTATTCTTCGGCCTTCTTGCCCGACATCACCCACAGGCTGGCGCCGCCGATCACGGTGTTCTGCGGCGCCCCGGCCACGTCGGGGTAGTAGGGCAGGGTGCTGATGCCGCCGGTGAACTTCGAGTTGCGCTTGACGTTGCCGTACAGCGCCGAGGAGCCGGTGACCATTGCACATTCACCCGAAACGAAGGTGGCGTCGGCCGAATTGCCGCGGCCCTTGTAGACGAACAGGCCCTGCTTGGACATGTTGGCCAGGTTCTCGATGTGGCGCACATGCAGCGGCGTGTTGATCGCCAGGCGGGTGTCGAGGCCGTTGAAGCCGTTGCGCTTGGTCGCGAACTCCACGTTGTGCCAGGCGGAGAAACTTTCGAGCTGGGTCCAGCTCTGCCAGCTGGTGGTGAACGGGCACTTGTGGCCACTGGCCTTCAGCTTGGCCGCGGCCAGCGCCACTTCGGGCCAGGTCTTGGGCGGCGCGTCGGGGTCGAGGCCGGCGGCCTTGAAGGCGTCCCGGTTGTAGTGGAAGACGGTGGTGCTGCTGTTGAACGGCAGGCTCATCAGCTGGCCGTTCGGCGCCGTGTAGTAGCCCGACACCGCCGGCACGTAGACGGCGGGGTCGAACTTGAGGCCGGCTTCCTTCATCAGCACCGTCACCGGCTTGATGGCGCCCTTGCTGGCCATCATCGTGGCGGTGCCCACTTCGAATACCTGCAGGACGTGCGGCGCGTTGCCGGCGCGGAAGGCGGCGATCGCCGCGGTCATCGATTCGTCGTAGGTGCCCTTGAAGGTGGGCACAACCTTGTAGTCCTTCTGCTTGGCGTTGAAGTCCTTGGCCAGGTCGTTGACCCACTCGCCCAAGGCGCCGCCCATCGAGTGCCACCACTGCACTTCCACCTGGGCCTGCGCGGGCAGGGTGAAGAAGGCGGCAGCGGCCAGCAGGGCCGGCGAGAACATCCTGGTTTTCATGAAAGCTCCGTGACGCAAAGATTGTGCAAGACGACAACTTTGCGATCGATTGATGACAGTCCTGTTTCTGTCATGGATGGGCTGCTTGCGGCAACGGGGATTACCCCGCTGGTGGGACAGCCCCAAAGCGCGTCGATTGCTGCGCTGCGGTAGCATTCGCAGTTCGCATGAACGCACCTCTCCCCCTTGCCAACGGCACCACCGCCGTGAGCCCCGAAGCCGAACGCGGCGCGGCGCGTCTGCGCGAAATTCCGTACAACTACACCTCGTTCTCCGACCGCGAGATCGTGCTGCGGCTGCTCGGCGCCCGCGCCTGGGAGGTGCTGAACCTGTTGCGCGACGAACGCCGCACCGGCCGGTCGGCACGCATGTTGTACGAAGTGCTGGGCGACATCTGGGTCGTGCAGCGCAACCCCTATCTGGAAGACGACCTGCTGGCCAGCCCGAAACGGCGCGGCCTGCTGATCGAAGCGCTGCACCACCGGCTGGGCGAGGTCGAGCGCCGCCGCAGCGGCGACGCCACCGAACGTGATGCCTCGGTCGGTGAACTGCTGGTGCTGGCGCGTGGTGCCGTCGAACGGTTTGCCGCGCGTTTCGACATTGTGCGCAGCCTGCGCCAGCGCACAAAACGGGTGCTGGGCCGCGTCACGGCCAAAGACAACATCAAGTTCGATGGCCTGTCGCGTGTGTCGCACGTGACCGACGCCACCGACTGGCGCGTCGAATACCCGTTTGTCGTGTTGACGCCCGACAGCGAAGCCGAGATGGCGGCGCTGGTGAAGGGCTGTATCGAACTCGGGCTGACCATCATTCCACGCGGCGGCGGCACCGGCTACACCGGCGGCGCCGTGCCTTTGACGTGGAAGAGCGCGGTGATCAACACCGAGAAGCTCGAAGCCATGAGCGAGGTCGAGTTCGTCACGCTGCCTGGTCTCGACCAACCGGTGCCCACGGTGTTCAGCGAAGCCGGTGTCGTGACCCAGCGTGTGGCCGATGCGGCAGAACGTGCCGGCCATGTGTTCGCGGTCGACCCGACCTCGGCCGAAGCCAGCTGCGTCGGCGGCAACGTGGCCATGAACGCCGGCGGCAAGAAGGCCGTGCTGTGGGGCACGGCGCTGGACAACCTGGCCTCGTGGCGCATGGTCACGCCCGAAGCGAAGTGGCTTGAAGTCACGCGGCTGAACCACAACCTCGGCAAGATCCACGATGTCGAAGTGGCGAGCTTCGAACTGAAGTACTTCGACGCCTCGGGGCGTGTGCTGGAACGCACCGAACGCCTCGACATCCCCGGGGGTACCTTTCGCAAGGAAGGCCTGGGCAAGGACGTCACCGACAAGTTCCTCGCCGGCCTGCCGGGCATCCAGAAGGAAGGCTGCGACGGCCTGATCACCAGTGCACGCTGGATCGTGCACCGCATGCCCAAACATGTGCGCACGGTGTGCCTGGAGTTCTTCGGCAACCCGAAGGACTGCGTGCCCAGCATCGTCGAGATCAAGGACTTCATGTTCGCCGAGATGAAGCGCCCGGGCGGCGCCATCCTGGCCGGGCTGGAGCACCTGGACGACCGTTATCTGAAGGCCGTCGGCTACACGACCAAGAGCAAACGCGCTCTGTCAGGCAATGGCCTGCCGAAGATGGCGCTGTTCGGCGACATCGTCGGCGACGACGAAGACGCTGTGGCGCGTGCCACCAGCGAAGTGGTGCGCATCGCCAACAGCCGCAGCGGCGAAGGTTTTGTCGCGGTGAGTGCCGACGCGCGCAAGAAGTTCTGGCTCGACCGCAAGCGCACCGCGGCCATCGCCAAACACACCAACGCCTTCAAGGTGAACGAAGACGTGGTGATCCCGCTGCCGCGCATGGGCGAGTACACCGAAGGCATCGAGCGCATCAACATCGAGCTGAGCCTGCGCAACAAGCTCGAACTCGTCGACCACCTCGAAACCTTCTTCACCCAGGGCCGGCTGCCGCTGGGCAAGGGCGACGACGCCGGAGAGATTCCCAGCGCCGAGCTGCTGGAAGACCGGGTGCAGCAGGCACTGGCGTTGCTGCGCGAAGTGCGCGCACTGTGGCGCTTCTGGCTGGAGCACCTGGACGTGGTGCAGGCGGACAGCGGGAGGAGTGTCTTCTCGCTGCTGCAAGACCACACGCTGCGCGCTTCGTGGAAGACGCAGCTGCGCACGCCGCTGCAGGCCATCTTCTCGGGCAGCGCGTTCACTGCCATCCTCGCGCAGTGCCAGGCCGTGCACAAGGACGTGCTGCGCGGCCGTGTCTGGGTGGCTTTGCACATGCATGCCGGCGACGGCAACGTGCACACCAACATCCCGGTCAACAGCGACAACTACGCGATGCTGCAGACGGCGCACAACGCCGTGGCCCGCATCATGGCGCTGGCGCGGCGGCTCGACGGCGTGATCAGCGGCGAACACGGCATCGGCATCACCAAGCTCGAATTCCTGAGCGACGCCGAACTGCAGCCCTTCACCGACTACAAGGCCCAGGTCGACCCCGAGGGCCGCTTCAACAAGGGCAAGCTGTTGCGGGGCCTCGGCGGCGCCTTTGCCGATGTCATGGCCGCCGACCTGAGCGCCGCCTACACACCGAGCTTCGGCCTGATGGGCCACGAGTCGCTGATCATGCAGCAGAGCGACATCGGCGCCATCAGCGACAGCATCAAGGACTGCCTGCGCTGCGGCAAGTGCAAGCCGGTCTGCGCAACGCACGTGCCGCGCGCCAACCTGCTGTACAGCCCGCGAAACAAGATCCTGGCCACGTCGCTGCTGATCGAGGCCTTCCTCTACGAAGAGCAGACGCGCCGCGGCGTCAGCCTGGCGCACTGGGAAGAGTTCGAGGACGTTGCCGACCACTGCACCGTCTGCCACAAGTGCGAGTCGCCGTGCCCGGTGAAGATCGACTTCGGCGATGTCACGATGAACATGCGCAACCTGCTGCGCAAGATGGGCAAGAAGAGCTTCCGCCCCGGCAACGCGGTGGCGATGACCTTCCTGAACGCGACGAACCCGCAGACCATCAAGTTCATGCGCACTGCGATGGTCGACGTCGGCTTCAAGGTGCAGCGCTTCGTCAGCGATCTGCTCAAGCCGGCGGCGAGGAAGCAGACTGCAGCGCCGCCGGCGACGCTGGGTGCCGCGCCGATCAAAGAGCAGGTCATCCACTTCATCAACAAGAAGCTGCCCGGCGGCCTGCCGAAGAAAACCGCGCGCGCGCTGCTCGACATCGAAGACCGCGACTACGTGCCCATCATCCGCAACCCGGCCGCCACCACGGCCGACACGGAAGCGGTCTTCTATTTCCCCGGCTGCGGCAGCGAACGGCTGTTCAGCCAGGTCGGCCTGGCGACGCAGGCCATGCTCTGGCAGGCCGGTGTGCAAACCGTGCTGCCGCCGGGTTACCTGTGCTGCGGCTACCCGCAGCGCGGCAGCGGCCAGTTCGACAAGGCCGAGAAGATCATCACCGACAACCGGGTGCTGTTCCACCGTGTCGCCAACACGCTGAACTACCTGGACATCAAGACCGTGGTGGTGAGCTGCGGCACCTGCTACGACCAGCTGCAGGGCTACCAGTTCGAAGACATCTTCCCCGGCTGCCGCATCATCGACATCCACGAGTACCTGCTCGAAAAAGGCATCACCCTGCCAGCGCACGACGGCGGCTACCTCTACCACGACCCCTGCCACAGCCCGATGAAGCTGCAGGAGCCGATGAAGACCGTGAAGGCGCTGGTCGGCCCCAATGTGCTGAAGAACGAACGCTGCTGCGGCGAAAGCGGCACGCTGGGCGTGACCCGGCCCGACATCAGCACCCAGGTGCGTTTCCGCAAGGAAGAAGAGCTGCGCAAGGGCGAGGCGGCGCTGCGTGCCACGGGGGCTGTCGGCGAGAAGGCCGACATGAAGATCCTGACCAGCTGCCCGAGCTGCCTGCAAGGCCTGAAGCGCTATGAAGGCGACCTCAGCAACGGTCTGCTCGAAGCCGACTACATCGTCGTCGAGATGGCGCGCAAGATCCTCGGCGAGACCTGGCTCGAAGACTACGTGGCACGCGCTAACAACGGCGGCATCGAACGGGTGCTGGTCTGACCCCGCGGCCTGCCGCAGGCAGGCCCAACCACGTGGCGCGCTTCATGCATGTGTTTCAGCGCAAGCGTGAATTTTCCACATGCTGCAACGCAGCATCACCCCGTTACGGAATCGGGCTCAAACCCCCCCGAATGCGGGGGAGCGAGGTGAAGACCCGGTCAGGTACAAACTGGTCATCGGGGTTTCCCTCGGTCCACCGTCACTGAATAGGAGTACGCATGAAATTGAAGTCCATCGCAGCAGCGGCGCTGCTGGCTGTCACCGGCTCGGCGTTTGCCGTCGGCCCTGGCGCACTCGGCACCATCGACAACACCACCGTTGTCGTTGGCAACCTCGTGTCGACGCCGTTCTTCTTCGACACCTACACGTTCACGATCACCGACCCCGGCACCGTGTTCGGTGGCGCGTTCCCTGTCTACACCACCGGCTTCACGGTCGTGTTGCAGGACTCCACGTTCGCCAGCATCGGCACCGACACCTCGCCGACCGACGGCTTCAGCTTCAGCGGCCTGTCCGCCGGAAGTTATGCCTTGTCCTTCCTGGGCTTTTCAACCGCCGGCGCGGGCTACGGTGGTGTGATCAGCACCACCACGGCGCCTGTGCCCGAACCCGAGACCTACGCGCTGATGCTCGCCGGCCTGGGCATGATCGGCTTCATGGCCAGCCGCCGCCGCAACAACAACGGCTGACCGGGCGCCCACGCCCCTACGCTCGGCAAGGGCGGTGCGATGCACCGCCCTTTTTCTTTGGGTCACGGCGATACACTGCGCAGCCCCACACCTGCTGCACCCTCGCATGGCCGGACTCAAGCCCAGCTCACCCTTGCCCACGGCGCTGACCGTGCATCAGAGTTCACGGGTGCTTGAGGTGGCCTTCGACGACGGCGCCAGCTTCCGCATCCCGTTCGAACTGATGCGTGTGTATTCGCCTTCGGCCGAGGTGCAGGGCCATGGCCCGGGCCAGGAGGTGCTGCAGACCGGCAAACGCGAGGTGCTCGTCACCGACATCGTGCCGGTCGGCCACTACGCGGTGCAGCCGCGTTTCTCTGACGGCCACGACACCGGCATCTTCAGCTGGGACTACCTGTACGAACTGGGCGCCGAGCAGACGCAGTTGTGGCAGCGCTACGAAGAGCGTCTGGCCGCCGCCGGCGCCACGCGCGACACGCCGATGCCAGCCAAGGCCGGCGCGGCCTGCGGTTCGCACTGACCCGGCAGCGCCATGGCAGACACCCACTTCGGCTACAAGACCGTCGACGAGGCTGAGAAAACCCGCCGCGTGCGCGGTGTCTTCGACTCCGTGGCGTCGAGCTACGACCTGATGAACGACGTGCTGTCGCTGGGCATGCACCGCGCCTGGAAGGCCTATGCCGTGGCGGTGGCCAACGTGCGCCCGGGCATGCACGTGCTGGACATCGCCGGCGGTACCGGCGACCTGGCGCGTGCCTTCGCGCGCCAGGCCGGCAGCAACGGCACCGTGGTGCACACCGACATCAACGAAGCCATGCTGCGCACCGGCCGCGACCGCCTGCTCGACGAAGGCCTGGCGCTGCCGACGATGGCCTGCGACGCCGAGCGGCTGCCCTTCGCCAGCGGCCGCTTCGACGTCGTCAGCGTCGCCTTCGGCTTGCGCAACATGACGCACAAGGAAGCCGCGCTGGCCGAGATGTGCCGCGTGCTGCGCCCGGGCGGCCGGCTGCTGGTGCTGGAATTCAGCAAGGTCGCGGCGCCGCTGGCCAAACCCTACGACTGGTATTCGTTCAAGGTCATGCCGTGGCTGGGCAAGATGGTGGCGCGTGACGAAGAAAGCTACCGCTACCTGGCCGAGTCGATCCGCATGCACCCCGACCAGGCGACGCTGAAGGCGATGATGAAAGACGCCGGCTTCGGCCATGTCGACGTGCACAACCTCGCCGCCGGCGTCGTGGCCCTGCATGTGGGGGTCAAGTGCTGAAACGGCTGGCGCGGCTGAAGCGGCGTGTCATGGCCCCGCCCGCGGCGCGGTTGCCGCGGGCCTTGCTGGCCAGCCCCGATGTCGAGGACTTCCTGTGCGTGGCGCGCCAGAGCTTCGTCAAGCTGCAGGCCGCCTGGGACGCCGCCGACCTGCGCGCGCTGGCCGCGCTGACCACCGATCAACTGCTCGCCGACCTGCAAGACCAGCTCGCAGCCCGCGGCCCCGGCCCCAACCGCACCGAAGTGCTGCGGCTCGACGCGCGGCTGCTCGGCATCGAAGAGCTGCAGGAGGCGTTTGTCGCGAGCGTCGAGTTCTCGGGCCTGATCCGCGAGCGGCTCGACGACGGCGCCGCACCGTTCCGTGAACTCTGGCTGCTGGCCAACCTGAAGTCCACCAGCCGTGGCTGGCGCCTGGCGCGTGTGCAGGCGCTGGGCTGACCTGATCTTTTGGCCCCCAGATCAGGGGTGCGAGGGAACCTGGCGCGCGTTGCGGCACTCCACGCCGTACGGCCGTCACAGGGATGGGCTAGTCTTGTGCGCCATCGAACAGACGGGCCTGTGAATTGCTTGGTACACCCAAGATCAGGGCCGCTGTGCGGGCCGTTGGGCGGAGGGGCACCGGTTACACTCCGCCGACTTTTTGCGCCAGGGAAATCGGCCTCTCTGAGCTAGGCTGCGTGCCGTGCTTGCGGCAGGCTCGGGTGGCGCGGCTTCATCGAAAACCGGGGACTGACACATGACTTTGACGATGCACAGGCCAGCGACGACGGCCACCCGTTGGCTCGCTCTGGCCGCCGTGGCGGGCGCCGTGCTGCTGGTGGGCTGCGGCGAGAAGAAGGACAAGGCCAGCCAGACAGCGGCCCGGGTCAACAAGGACGAGATCACCGTCCACCAGATCAACTTCGTGCTGCAGCAGCAGCGCAACGTCAAGCCCGAGCAGGCCGAGGCCGCGAGCAAGCAGATCCTGGAGCGCCTGGTCGACCAGCAACTCGCGCTGCAGAAGGCCGACGAATCGAAGGTCGACCGCGACCCGCGCGTGGTGCAGCAGCTCGAAGCGGCGCGCCGCGAGATCATCGCCCGCGCCTACCTGGAAAAGGTCGGCGAGGCCGCCACCAAGCCGACGCCTGAAGACATCAAGAACTACTACGCCGAGAAGCCGGCGCTGTTCAGCCAGCGCCGCATCTACAGCATCCAGGAAATCGCCATCGAGGCCAAGCCCGAGCAGACCGCCGGCCTGCGCGAAAAGCTCGGCGCCGCGAAGAACATCGGCGAGTTCGTCGAGTACCTCAAGGCCAACGACTTCCGCTTTGCCGGCAACCAGGCCGTGCGCGCCGCCGAGCAGCTGCCGCTGAGCAGCCTGGAGACCTTCGCGAAGATGAAGGACGGCCAGGCGATGCTGGTGCCGGCCAACAACGGCGTTCAGGTCATCGTGCTGGCGGGCTCGCGCATGCAGCCGGTCAACGAAGAACAGGCGCGGCCGGCGATCGAGCAGTTCATCCTGAACGACCGCAAACGCAAGCTCATCGACGAAGACGTGAAGGCGATGCGCGCCGCGGCCAAGATCGAATACATCGGCAAGTTCGCGCAAGGCGCGGCGTCGGCGCCGGGCGCTGCAGCGGCGCCGGCAGCACCCGTACTGGTACCGGCACCGGCCGCCGCCAGCGGCGCGCTGAGCCCGGCGGACATCACGAAAGGCATGGGTCTCAAATGATGATGATGAACGTCGCTCGACAATTTCTGCGCGCCGCCTTCGCGGCGCTGGCCCTGGTGGGCGCCACCGTACCCGCAGCCGCGCAGGCCGTGGCACCGTCCGCGGCCGAATACCGCCTCGGCTCGGGCGACGTGCTGCGCATCAGCGTCTACCAGAACCCCGACCTGACGCTGGAGACGCGCATCACCGAGGCCGGTGTCGTGTCGTACCCGCTGCTGGGCAACGTGCGGTTGGGCGGCCTGAGCGTCACCGCGGCCGAGAAGCTCATCGCCGACGGTTTGCGCAACGGCAATTTCGTCAAGCAGCCGCAGGTGACCCTGGTGGTGCTGCAGGTGCGCGGCAACCAGGCCAGTGTGCTGGGCCAGGTGAACCGGCCGGGACGCTACCCGCTGGAAGTGGCGGACATGCGGCTGACGGACTTGCTGGCGCTGGCTGGCGGCACGGCCACCAACGGCGCAGATTTCGTGGTCGTCACCGGCACCCGCAACGGCCAGCCGATGCGCGTCGAGGTCGACCTGCCGAGCGTTTTCGCGGCGGGTGCGAAGGCAGTGAACCTGCTGATTCTCAACGGCGACACGATCTGGGTCGACCGCCAGCCGATGGTCTACATCTACGGCGAAGTGCAGCGCCCGGGCCCGATGCGGCTGGAGCGCAACATGACGGTGATGCAGGCCCTGGCCACCGGCGGTGGCCTCACGCAGCGCGGCACGCAAAAGGGTCTGCGTGTGCACCGCAAGGCCAGCGACGGCAGGGTGCAGGTGATCGAGCCCACGCTCGACGACAAGGTGCAGGACGGCGACGTCGTGTTTGTGCGCGAGAGCTTGTTCTGAGGGGATCGAGAAATGACGTTTGGACAGTTTTTGTCGATTCTGCGTGCGCGCTGGTTGCTCGCATTGCTCGTCCTGGTGCTGACGGTGGTCGTCACGCTGGTTGTGAGCCTGCTGCTGCCCAAGCAGTACCGCGCGACAGCATCCGTCGTCGTGGACTTCAAGCCGGACCCGATTTCGGCGGTCATGTACGGTGGCCTAGCGTCGCCCGCGTTCATGGCAACACAGGTCGACATCATCCAGAGCGAGCGTGTCGCGCAGCGTGTCGTGCGCAACCTGAAGCTCAACGAGAACCCGCAGATACGGCAGCAGTGGCAGGACGAAACCGGTGGGCAAGGAAGCATTGAGTCCTGGCTCGGCTCCGTTTTCTCGCGTCAGATGGATGTTGTGCCCTCGCGGGAGAGCAGTGTCATCTCGGTCAGCTACAAGTCGCAGGATCCACGGTTCGCTGCGGGCCTCGCAAATGCTTTCGTCCAGGCCTACATCGACACCGCTCTCGAATTGCGAGTCGATCCGGCGCGCCTGTACTCGAATTTCTTCGACAGCCGCGCCAAGGAAGCACGCGAGACTCTCGAGAAGGCGCAAAGCCGGGTCAGCGCGTTCCAGAAGGACAAGGGCATCATTGCCTCCGACGAGCGGCTGGACGTCGAGAACGCTCGCCTGAACGAGCTGTCATCGCAACTGACCGCCTTGCAGGCCATCGCTGCCGAATCGTCGAGTCGCCAGACGCAGGCGCAGGGGCTTCAAGGCGACAGGATGCAGGAGGTGCTGAACAATCCTGTGGTCAGCCAACTCAAGGCCGAGATCAGCCGGGGTGAAGCGCGCCTGCAGGAACTGAACACGCGTTTTGGCGATGCACATCCGCAGGTGCTAGAGGCGAAGGCGAATCTGACCGAACTGCGCTCGCGCCTCGATGGAGAAACTCGCAAGGTCACTGGCGGCGTGTCGGTGACAAACACGATCAACCGGTCGCGCGAGGCCCAACTGCGGAGCCAACTCGATCTTCAGCGCGCAAAGGTTCTGCAAATGAAAGCCGTTCGCGACGAGGGTCTCGTATTGCAGCGCGATGTTGAAAACGCGCAGCGCTCGTACGACGTCATCCAGCAGCGCTACACGCAGACGAGTCTGGAAAGCCAGACGACCCAGAGCAACATCAACATGTTGACCCAGGCCGTACCGCCCATCGAGCCCGCATCTCCTCGCCCCGTCCTCAACACCCTGTTGGCGCTGGCTGTGGGTGCGCTACTGGCCATCAGTACCGCTCTCCTGCTGGAGTTGCGCGACCGGCGCATCCGCAAGGTCGAAGACGTCGTTGCTGCATTGAACCTGCCTGTGCTCGGAGTGATGCTCAAGCCGGGGTCGAAGCTGCGGGTCGGCCTTCGCCACACATCGCTGATGCAGCAACGCCTCATGGCGCCTCTGCCGCAGCCCGGCAAGGGGGCGTGATGGCCAAGTTCAGAGACTCAATGGCCGGCGAAGGTGCTGACCTCCTTGATGCCGCCAGCGCTCCCGCGGCGGCCCAACGTTCCGACGTTCCGGAGGCGGAGGTTCACGACAGGTCGATTGGCGACATCATTGCCGAACTCCGCAATCTGTCGGTCTCGCAGGTCGAGAAGGTGCTGGAGCGGCAGCGCCAGACCGGTGTGCGCTTCGGCGAAGCGGCTGTGGCGCTGGGGTTCGCCAGCAAGGACGACGTGCTGTTCGCGCTTTCGCAGCAGTTTCACTACCCCTACGCTCCAGAGGAGCATCGCACTGTCAGCCCCGAACTGGTGGCGCTGAACGAACCCTTCTCGCCGCGAGCGGAGTGCTTTCGGGGTCTGCGCAGCCAACTGATGATGCGGCTCTTCGCAGAGGGCGAGCCGCGGCGCGCGCTGGCAGTCATCAGTCCAGATGCGGGGGACGGCAAGACCTACTGTGCCGCCAATCTCGCGGTCGTGTTGGCGCAGTTGGGTGGCCGTACCTTGCTGGTCGACGCGGACATGCGCGGACCGCGGGTGCACGAGGTCTTCAAGCTGGAGAACCGGGCAGGGCTCTCGGGCATTCTGGCAGGCCGCGCCGATTCCCACGTGATCCAGCAGGTGACCGGCGTCCCTAGCCTCTTTTTGTTACCAGTCGGGACAACGCCGCCGAATCCGCTGGAACTGATCGAACGCCCGGCCTTCGGTCTTCTCATGCGTGAGTTGGTCAACAAGTTCGACCACGTCGTGGTCGACACGCCGGCGTCGATCTATGGCGCGGATGCATCGGTCATCGCCGCGCGGTGCGGTGCTGCGATGATCATCGCGCGCAAGGACGAGAGCCGGATCAGGCTGCTGCAGGAGCTGGTAGGCAGCTTCGCCGGAAGCCCCGCCAAGCTCGCCGGCGTCGTCGTCAACGAGTACTAGTCGTGGCTGTGTCGTCGCCAACCAAGCCCAACCGCACGTCGGCTCGTCAGATGCCGCTGGTGCCTCCGGGCGTGAATTGGCCGGCGTTCGCGATGCTGGCGATCGGTTTCGGGCTGCTGTATCTGCCCACCTACGCGCAATTGGCCGGTACGATTTGGGCCACGGACGAGCAGGGGCACGGTCCGATCATCCTGGTGGTGAGCGGTTGGCTGCTCTTCATGCGTCGACACGACATTGCAGCCGCACCGGCGCTGCCGGCGCCGGCCCTCGGGTGGCCCATCTTCGCCTTGGCCATGGCGTTGTATGCACTGGGCCGGTCGCAGGACATCATCATGTTCCAGACCGGGAGCCAGATCCTGGTGCTGGCGAGCCTGCTTCTGATCTTCAGCGGATGGACGGCCCTCAAGGCTGCGCTGTTTCCCTTGTTCTTCCTGATCTTCATGATTCCTCTGCCCGAAGCGCTTGTGGCAGCAGTGACGAGCCCGCTCAAGTCGGCCGTGTCGGCCGTAGCCAGCAACCTTCTGTACACACTTGGCTACCCTGTCGGCCGCTCAGGCGTGATCATGACGGTCGGTCCCTACCAACTGTTGGTCGCTGACGCCTGCGCCGGGCTGAACAGCATGTTCACGCTGGAGGCGCTGGGGATGCTGTACATGAACCTGATGAACTACACGTCGTTGCGTCGCAACGTCGCACTGGCATTGCTTCTGATACCCGTCGCTTTTGCAGCAAACATCGTGCGCGTGATGATTCTCGTGCTGGTGACGTACCACTTCGGTGACGAAGCCGGACAGGGGTTCGTGCACGGGTTCGCTGGCATGGTGTTGTTCATCGTGGCGCTGATGCTGATGCTGGTCGTCGACAAGGTGCTCGGCCTGTTCTTGCCGGGTGCGGCGGAGAAGGGCCGATGAACACGTCACTCATCAAGGCGGGTGTGGCCCTGGCGCTGATGCTGGGCACCTTCGTCGCTGCGCAGGCTTGGCGGCCCACGGCTCATCTGGCCGACACGCGGGCGAAGGTGGATCTCGACGTCATGTTTCCGAAGGTCTTCGGCGACTGGGTCGTGGACGAGCGCATGCCGGTCCAACTGGTTTCACCCGACCAGCAGGCTGTGTTGAGTGCGATCTACAACCAGACCCTGAGTCGCGCTTACTCGAACGCGAAGGGTGATCGCATCATGCTCTCGGTCGCTTACGGCGGAGACCAATCCGATGCGACGCGTGCGCACCGGCCAGAGGTCTGCTATCCGGCGCAGGGTTTCCAGATCGTCTCCAGCGCGGATGGACTGTTGCAGACGCCCAGCCACCCGCTGCGCGTGCGCCAGTTGGTCGCAAAGGCGGGAAGTCGGAATGAGCCCATCTCATACTGGATCGTTGTCGGCGATCGCATCACTCTCAGTGGTACCGAGCAGAAGCTGGCGCAGTTGAGCTACAGCGTCAGAGGCGTCATCCCGGATGGCATGTTGGTTCGTGTGTCGAGCATCGATTCCAACGCCGCCAATGCCTATCGTGTGCAGGAGGCGTTCATTGCACAGTTGTCGACCGCGATTCCCAGCCAATACCGGGCCCAGGTCATCGGCAAGACTGGATCCCTGAGTTCTTGATGCCGGACTGGTGTCGGGTGTGCTCAAGGCGGGGTCGCGCAATGGTCGCGACGCAGCCGCTCCCGCCCTCCGGCGAACATGCTGAACGCTGGACCGCTCAATGTCTTTCCTGGGAGTGAATGCCTTGAGTCTCGATGCCAAGTACGACGAGTTCTACGAAGCCGATTCCACGCGCGATCCTCTGCGTGACATCGAATTGCCGGCGTGGCCGAAAGATCGCGTGCAGGCACTGATGGCACTGAACTTGCGTGGCAAGACGCTTCTCGATGTCGGTTGTGGCGATGGTCGCGTGCTGTTTCAGTTCCGTCAGCGTTTTGACACGCTGATCGGCGTGGAGTTCTCTGCGGCACGGCTCAAGGTCGCTGAGCGCAATTTGATGGGCCTGAATTTCAGGCCGGTCTGCAGTTCTGCGGAGGCCATGGTGTCGGTGCCCACGGGCAGCGTCGACTGCATCGTATCGGCCGACGTGATCGAGCATATTCCCGATGTCTATGCTGCAACTGACGAACTGTTCCGGGTGCTGCGTCCCGGTGGCGTGCTCGCCATCAATACCCCCAACATTGCCTTCATCGTCAAGCGCTGGCGGCTGTTGGCGGGACGTTTCCCCTCCACCTCGCAGCCCAACGAAGGCTTGGGCAGCGATGTTCTGTTCGACGGTGGACACCTTCACTACTTCACGTACCGGTCCTTGGCGCTTCTGCTGGAGCGGAGCGGCTTTGTTGTGGACCGGCGCATCGGCTTCGGCGCGTGGGGTCGCATCCACAATTTCATGCCATCGCTGCTCAGCGTTGGCGTCCAACTGGTCGCTCATCGCCCGGTCTAGCTCGCAGCGAGCAAAGCGTCTCTGGCTGCCAGAGCCTGTGACCGTCGTGGCACCAGGCTGATATTCGTTCTTGCTTGAGGAAACTTTCGATCAAATGCAGAAGCTCAATCTCGGTTGCGGGCAACAGGTCGTTGACGGCTGGGTCAACGTCGACTATTCGCTTGGCGCCCGCATTGCCACGACCCCGGTGCTCGGTTCGCTGTTGCGCAGCCTGGGTCTCTTCAACGTCAACTGGGATTCGCGAATCCGGATTCACGATCTGTCGACACGCTTCCCATGGGCCGACGGGACCGTCGATGCCTGCTACACGTCTCACACGGTGGAGCATCTGTCGCGCGAAGAGGGCGCGAAATTCGTCGCCGAGTGCTTTCGGGTTCTGAAACCGCGGGGCGTCCTGCGTGTGGTGGTGCCCGATCTCGGGTTCTACATTCGCGGTTACGAATCAGGAAGCATTCCGGCCGAGTCTTTCGTCGAGTCGATGGGTGTGCTGTATGGCGTGGGCAAGGGCGGCGTGAAACGCGCCCTCGCGCCGCTCGTCGAGTTTCCGCACAAGTGCATGTACGACACCGCCGCGATGCAGCGGTTGCTGGCATCCACCGGCTTCACAGCGCAAGCGCGTGGAGCGTTCGAGAGCGAGATTGTGGATATTCGGCGCATCGAAATCGAAGAACGGACGATGAACGCCGTGATCGTGGAGGGTGTCAAGGCATGAGTTGCCGCCGACGGGGCCATGCCATCCACCTTGGGCGACTTGCGTTGACTTGATGGTTGAGAGAGCGAGTCTTGCCTAGACGTCTGCTGACCGGCAGCCTGCTCGGCGCCATCGATCAGGCGGTGCTCAGTGCATTCAGTCTTGGCGTCGGGCTGGCCTTTATCAGGCTGGGTTCAAAGTATGAATATGCGGCCTACACACTGTTGTTCAGTGCTCTCCAATTGGCGCAGGCAGTGCAAAACGCGCTCATCAGTTCGCCTTTGACGACCTTGGGTGCAGGGCGATCCGCATCTGGAGGCGTCAACAGCCTGACCGAGGCGGCCAAGCGTCTGCAGAGTTGGCTCGTGGCCGCGATCGTGGGCGCCTGCGTGCTGGGGGCGCTCTGGGACTGGTTCGTGGGGGCCGCACGCGTGCCCGTCATCGCAGCGCTGGCGCTGGCCAGTGCCGGGTTGCTGTCACGTGAGTTCATTCGTGCCGGTCACTTTCTTCGACACCAGGCATTGCGCGCCCTCGCTTCGGATCTTTTCTATGTTGGCGTCGCTGCCGCGCTGATCGGAGCGCTGATCCTGGCGCACGCCTTGACCGCGGCGCTGGTGCTCGGGGCGATGGGCGTTGCCGGGCTGACAAGCGCGTTTCGGTCTGGTCTTGGGTCGCGCAGGCTGTTTGGCGCTGTACCGGCCGCAGAGCGGGCCCACATGATTGAACTCTGGGCTTGTGCCAAGTGGGCGTTGCCGAGTGTTGTCAACAGCTGGTTGCAGGCGAACGCCTTCCTCTTCCTCGTGCAGTGGCTGATCTCGCACGAAGCGGTCGCAGACTTGTCGGCCTCTCGGCTGCTGCTGGTTCCGCTGTCGTTCCTGGCTGTCGGCTGGGCGAGTGCCTTTCGGCCGCGTGCGACATCGTTGTTCGCCAATGGCCAGGTCGCACAGGTTCATCGAATGGCCATGCGTTCTGCCATCGGGTTCTTGGCGGTCGGCGCGATCTACGGGGGTTGCCTGTATCTCGCGATGCCGCTGCTTCAGTCCGCGGTGCTTGGGCCCAAGTACACAGGGCTTGGCTGGATGGTTGTTTCCTGGCTGGTGCTCTTCATCGTCATGGCCGTCCGCGGTGTCGGCATGACATGCATGCTGACCCATCCTTCCGGCTTCAGGTCGCTGTACGTGTACGGATGCGTGGCGCTGATCGTTGCCGTGCCGGCGGTGGTGATGGCTGGCCTGGCAGGTTCGTTGCCCTGCGTGGTTGCCGGGCTGTCGCTGAGCGAGCTTGTTCTTGCGGGCCTGATCTGGGGGCATGGCTGGCCCGCGCTGCGGCGCATTGGTGCAAGGCCGATGGCATGAACTCGCTCACCCTGTCCGCGGTGGTGGAGAAACCCACGCGTGTGTTGCTTGTCGACACGATGAGCGGTAGCAACGACTTCGGAGTCGAACTGCCTATCGCGCTCGATCCGCTGGTCGACCTCACGGTGTTCACGGTGCGAGGCACTCGGCTCTTGCCCGGCGATTGCCGCAACATCATCGCCGTGTTTCCGCCGTTCGGTGGTTCGTCGGGCAAGCTTCACAAGCTGAGGGATGCTCTGGTCGCGACGCTGCAACTGGCTCGCCAACTGTGGCGGCACAGGCAGCATGTCGTGCACGTCCAGGGTTTCCGCACGATCGCGCTCGAACTGCCGCTGTACGTGCTGATGCGGCCGTTCTTGCGAAGGCTCGTCTACACCGCCCACAATGCGCTGCCCCATGAGCCGCGCCGCTGGCATGGCGTGGTCTACGGGTTGTGGTACCGGCTGCTGGACCAGGCGCATGTGTTGAGTCAGCACACGGGCAACCAGTTGGTCGCGCGGTTCGGATTCGATCGTGCAAGACTGATCTACGCACCCCACGGCAACTATGACCGCTTTCGGTGCGACCATCCGCCGGCGGCCAGGGACGCCACCCGATCATTGCTCGGCATCGAACGCGAGCAAGTACTCGTCCTGATGTACGGCCTCATCCGGGAGTACAAGGGCATCGACCGGCTGATACTGGCGGCGGCGAGTACAACCAATCGCCGCCTCAGGATTCTGGTCGCCGGAGGTTGTGTCGACGATCTGGCGCAGCACCTGAAGGACAGGGCGGCGGCTCTGGGGCTGCGGGATCGCCTGGAACTGCTGGTGGGTTTTGTCGAGAACCAGCGCCTGTCCGACCTCGTCGACGCAGCCGATGTGATCGCCTTTCCCTATCACCGCATTTCGCAGAGCGGCGCGTTGCTGCTTGCAATGACTTACGGCAAGGCGATCATTGCGACGGATCTTCCGAGCTTCCGGGAGTACCTTGAGGACGGTGTTTCCGGGTTGCTGATGGATACATCAGACCCGCCACTGTTCGCCCGGGCGTTGGACGGGCTTGTCGCGGATGCGGCCTTGCGGTCGCGTTTGGGGGAGACTGCGCGCAGGCACGCCGTCGAAACGTTTGCCTGGACCGCGGTCGCGCGTACCATCGTCTCCGCATATGGCACGTAGTCAGGTGATCGACCCATGAACTTGCCCTCCACGATGCCCGAACTGATGCGGGGCCGTTGGCCCTTCATGCTGGCGCTTTTCTTTGTGCTGCTGCCCATCGGCGCGGGTCCTCAGGGGACCGCCGACGGCAGCGGGCTCCGCCAGGCGGCGCTGGGTGCCCTCTTCATTGCCGCGGCCTTCGCCGTCGTCCGTTTTCCTGCGCGCTGGGCGTTGCTTCGGCGTGGTGTGCCCCTGAGTCTGGTTGCCGTGCTGTTGTACATCGCCCTGTCGGCGATATGGAGCCCCGAACCGTACGTGTCGTTCAAGCGTGTGGTCCAGGTCTACGGTGTCGCGCTGCTCGGCGCAGCGCTGCTGGTGGGCGGTGGCGGGCGTTTCGAGGTGCAGCGGGTTGCCGCGCCGGTGCTGCTCGTGGGCATGCTGCTGGCCGTGGTCTTCACCGCTGCATTCCCGGGGTTCGCCTTCGCCGAGAACGGGCTTCGCGCCTTCTTGCCGACGAAGAACAACTTCGGGCAGTTCGCCGGTCTGTGCATTCTCATCTCGGTGGGTCTGCTGTCCCTGGACCAGCGTAGAAGGGCGGTCTGGTGGTCGCTGGCACTGGTTGGGTTGGTCGGGCTCGTGCTCTCGCGCAGTGCAACCACGGCCGTCGCGCTGGCCGCTGTCGGCGTTTTTTATCTGATGGTCCTTGTGGGCCGGCGTATCGATTCGTCGTGGCGACAGGCGTTGCTTGTCGCGGTGATGCTCTCCCTGGTTTGCACGCTTGTCGTGGTGGTGGTCTACGGGCTGCCGACGGCCTACGAGATCAACCGGGCCTTGCTGAGTGTCTCCGGCCGTGATGTCACGCTGACCGGGCGCACGTATTTGTGGGAATTGATGATGCGTCAGGTCTCCCACCATCCCTTCTTCGGCACCGGTTATGGCGGCTTCTGGCTGGGTCTGGAGGGTGAATCTGGGCAGGTGGCCTATCTCGTCAAATGGGGCTATCCGGGCCAGGCCCACAACGGCTACCTGGACCTGCTCAATGAACTGGGCGTCGTCGGGTGCACTCTGGTGGCCTGGTTCATCGGCGACCATGCGGTGAACGTGGTCCGGCTGTCCAGGACCGATCCGCGCCGTGGCCATTTCCACGGGGCATTGCTGATCGCGGTGCTGGTGCTCAACCTGGCAGAAGCGGCGCTGCTCCGCACCACGCACTTCTGGTGGATCGTCTTGATGGCATCGATCATCGAGGTTCGTTTCCGCGTGTACTCCGGCGCCGCGCTGCCTCTTGCCGCGCCTTCGGCGCCGGTGCGTGGAGTCCTGGCATGAAGCTCGCGCATCTGGGCCTGCTCGCCTTGTTGCCCTTGCTGGGCGGCGCAACTGTCGGCGCGGCCACATACGAGCGACCGGACGTGGTGCCGCCGCAGTTCTTCGGTCTGGTCATGCACCGCGCATTGACCACCACCGCGTGGCCACCGGTCGCGTTCGGATCGTGGCGTCTGTGGGACAACTATGTCAGGTGGACGGACCTCGAGCCTTCCCGCAACGGCTGGCGTTTCGCGGACTTCGATCGCATGGTGGCGCTCGGCCGTGACCACCGCGTGGAGATGCTGTACACGCTGGGACAGACCCCCGCCTGGGCCAGTTCGCGCCCCGACGAAAAGTTCGTCTATGGTCTCGGCGCTGGAAGTGCACCAGCCGACATGCTGGATTTCGGCCGTTACGTCGAGGCCGTGGCCACGCGCTACAAGGGGGCCATTGCCGCCTACCAGGTCTGGAACGAGCCCAAGATAGCGGCCGGCAAGCCCTGCGGCGGTGTCGTGTTCTTCTGCGGCTCCCAGGATGAACTCGTCAGTCTCACGCGTTCGGCCCGGGCGGCTCTCAAGCGCGCAGATCCGGCCGCGCGGCTGATTGGCCCCAGCTTTGCCGGCGGGCTGGCCGGCGTGCGGCATCTGGACCAGTATCTTGAGGCCGGTGCCGCGCCGCTGCTGGACGCTGTGTCGTTCCATCTGTATCTGGCGCAGCCCGAGGAGGGCTTTGCGGTGCTGCGTGCGATTCGTGCAGCACTTGCCCGGAACGGCGTCCCGAACTTGCCGATCTGGAACACCGAGGTCGGCTACCTGATCCAGAACGACGACAACACGGTCGCGAGCCAGCAGCCCGGCGGCGTGTTTTCGAAAGTGCTCACTCCCCGCGACGGAGCCGCTTACTTGGCGCGCACCATGCTCGTCTCCGCCGCAGGCGGGGTCGAGCGTGTCCACTGGTACGCGTGGGACAACAGCAAGATGGGTGCGATCTCCACCGCGACTGGCAAGCCCAACGAGGTGGGCGTTGCCTTCGGTGTGATGCAGCACTGGCTGGTCGGCAGCCGCGTGCGGTGTTCCGGTGAATCGACGGAATGGTCTTGCGACCTCCAGCGCGGCGGCCGTACTGCCACCATCTCCTGGCGCACCGACGGCAAGGACAGCAACCCCTTGGCGCGCGACGCCGTTGTCGAAAGACTGGACGGCACGCGCGCCAATGTCTCGGCGGGGAAACTCCCCGAGTCGCTTGGCCGCCCGTATCTGCTGAGCGACGGTCGCCCCTGGTAGGGCGAGCCGCCGCAGGTGCTCAGAGCGGCAGCTGTCCGAGGGCGCAGCCGATGGCATTGACGGCCAGGCCGGCCGTGGTGGCGGAACACCTGTCCTGGGAGTCCGCCACGCCGTCGCCGTCCGAGTCGAGCAGGGAGCGGTCGAGCGTGTAGATGATCTCCGAACTGCGCGCCGCCAGTCGGTACGGCCAGGCCACACTGACGTCGTCGGACAGGCGCACATAAACGCTGCACATGCTGGGCATGGTTGCCGCCACGGGACAGGCCATGTCGGCAGCCGCCGCCGTGGTGTTGACGAGGATGTCGGCGCGCACACTGGTGTCCACGGCGGTGCTGGGAACGATCTCCACATTGCCGATGGAAACGACGGTGCCCGGATTGATCTTCTCGAAGTCCAGGCGCGCACCCATGTCGAGGGTCAGCGGATCGTTCGCGTTGACGGTCTTGAGGGCCTTGAAGAGGAAGCTGTAGCGCTTCATGGCCACCGTGCCACGGATTTGTGGCGGAGCTGCCATCAGCGATTCGTACGAGTTGCTGCCGCCGCCACCACGGCGCACCACCATGCCCAGGGTTTGCCCATCGGCCGAGGTGGCCAGATCGAAGCTGATGCGGTACCAGGTGTCTTTCGTGATCGAAAAGTTCGGCGACGACACCAGACCGGCCGAACCGCCTGCGGCGTACCGCAGACAGAGGCCTGCGGCACACGTCTGGCGGCTTGCAACACCCAACGGGGCGATCTGGTTCCAGGTGGTCCAGCCTGTCAGGGCCGTGGCGAACAGGCCGTTGGGAACGATCGACGAACCTGTCGCCAGATTGGCGGCGTAGCTGCCCTGGCTGGCACCGCTGCCGGTGATGTCCAGGTTGCGCGGCGTTCCGGTTGCCGATTTGGCCGCCTGCCATTGCGGCAGCGTGTAGTCGGCCGTGGCCGTGGCCGGGCGTTCGCTGCCGACCATCGGATAGACACGGTCGAAGTAGCGGTTGCCGTTGTAGCTGGAAAAGGCTTCGGTGCTGCCGTAGATCGTCGTCTGCAGGAAGGCGAGTGCCGTGGGGCTGGTCGGAACGAACTGGTTGTTCTGCACCGCGTTGCCGTACACGTCGCCGCTGGCCTTGACGATGTTGCTTGTCTCCTGCAGCCAGACCTGGCTCTCCCGGTTGCCGTAGAGCTTGTTGCCCTGCACCACGTTGTTGGCTGCGACGTGAAGCTGGATGCCCTTGTCGTTGCTGTACACCGTGTTGCCTGAGACCGTCACGCCGCTGGCCCAGTTGTCGAGGAAGATGCCCTGGCCTTGTGTGTAGGGGATCGAAGCCGGCTTGCCCGGCAGGGCCCCCCGCGAGCCGGCGACGATGTTGCCGCTGATGACGCTGTTGTTGTTCTGGCCGTTGGTGTAGATGCCGCCGCAGTCGTCAAGCACCGAACACGAGCCGCTGACGTAGTTGCCGCTGGCCGTGCTGCCGGCATAGATGCGGATGCCCAGGAACGCTGAGTCCTGCACCGTGTTCTGGGAGACAGTCGCCGTGGTGCCGGCGCGAATCGCGGCATGTGCGACGTCGGGCAGGCTCACGACATCGTTGCCAACCATCACCACGCCGCTGCTCAGCACCTGGTTGCTCAGGACGCGCATGCCGGTCGATGGCGGATTGATGTCGTCGGCCAACGAGATGGCATCGCCGCCGGTGCGGCTGACCCGGTTCGATTCGATCAGGCCGTTGCTGCTGTAGACGCCGTCGATGCCGATGTCGCTCACGTCTTCGATGATCGCGTTGCGCACCGTTGTGCCCACGGTCTGGCGCATGTTGATGCCGGTCTTGACGTGGCGGATGCGAACGCCGTCGATGGTGATGTAGCTCAGGCCGTGGATGTCGATGCCAACCGGATGGTAGGCCACGGTGACGGCACTCGAAGGCGCCGCCGAATTGGGCATCCAGGCGTAGAGCAGGCCGTTGCTGCGGTCGTGGAACCATTCGCCTGCGGAGTCCAACATCCACTTCTGGCCGAGCAGGTAGTAGCCCCAATCGGCCAGCAGCGGGTACTGCGTCGGGCTGCTGAACACCATGCGTGTGCCTTCCATGCGGGCCACGGACAGTTCCTCGATCAGCCATGCCGCCGTGCGAACACGCACAGTGGTGCCGGCGGTGATGGTGGCGCCCGCCGGCAGCTTGAGGTCGCTGCCGGTCGCCAGGTAGGTGCTGACCGTGCTGGTACCGCTGCTGACGCGGTCGGAGTCGGCGGCGATGCGTGCATACAGCGAGTTGGGCTGCGTGCTGTCGGCGCCGCGGTTGGGATGGTGCGCCGGCAGGAGCAGACCGCTGCTGCTGAGCAGCGCCTTCGCGGGCTCACTTGCACTGGACGGTGCAACGACGGTCACGTCATCGACCAGTACCGTGGTCGAGGGGCTGTCGACCTGGATGTCGAGACGGGCGTTGCTGATGCCGATGGTCGGGCGAAAGCTGGACGTGAATGTCTGCCAGCTGCCGGTGCCGACAATGGTCTGGTCCTGCCCCAGGGTTTCCCATGGCGATGCGGCGCGTCGCACGAGCACACGCACGCGGGTTCCGGTGGGTGCGTTCAAGGCATACCGGATGCCGTAGCCGGTATTCGCGCTGACCGCGAAGCTGGGGCTGCTGACGAGCGCTGCACTGGTTGCGGTAGTCACCGCCAGGCACGAGCCCTGCGAGCAGCCGCTGCGGGATGCCAGGCGTCCATCACCCGCTGACGACCAGACGGTCCAGCCGGAGATACCGGTGTCGAAGCCGCCGTTGCCAAGCACATTTGTGCTCTCCGTGAACACCGGCACAAAGGGCGCCAGGTAGACGTTGCCGCTGGATTTGACCCACAGGTTGGGGGCCAACGCCATGCTGCCGTCGATCACTGGCGGCGTGCTGCAGCCTGCAGGGTAGGCGGCAACACGGATCGGCGCGGCGCTCGAACCCGAGTTCAACAGTTTGAGCGGCTCCGACCAGACGCTGCCGCAGGCCAGGTTGACCACGTCGCCGGCCTTGAGCGACAAGGTCGCCACCTTCTTCAGGCTCTTGAACGGACCACTCGTCCCCGACACGGTGGCCGAGGTGCCTGAATTGCTGTCGCTGCCGATGCGGTTGTCGACGTAGTACACCGTCGCCGTGGCGTCCGTCGTCGCGGCGCCGGTGCTGACTGCCAGCTGGGTGCTGGTCACCACCGCAGCCACGGCCTGGGGCGGGCTCGCAGACAGAGCCGTGGCATGGCCGACGGCGACGACCGCTGCGCCGGTACTGCCGAGTTCCCGTTCTGGGCCGACCGTCGTTTCGAGCGCCATCGTGACGGCCGCGTTTGCGCTGCTGTCCATGGGCGGCGTGTCTGCGGTCGCGGCGGTGCTGTCGCTGCCGGGGCTGACCGTGCTCGCGCTGGCACTGCTGGCTGTCGGGGTGTCCGAGCCACCACCGCCGCACGCACTGAGCAGCACGCTTGCAATGGCAACAAGATTCACAAAGGTCAGGATGCGGCTCATGGAAACGGGTCTCGGGTCAGGCAACGGCGGCGCTGTCGGCTCAACGTCAGTGGAAAAACCATGTCTTGCGCATGGTTGGCACGTCTTGGCGCCAGCGGCGGGACCGGGCGGCGCGATGCTAAGTGCAGGCAGGTCGGCTGCGACCCGCCGGACGGCGCCAAGTACCGCTCTGCCGGCACTTGTTTGCACCAGTTGTCTTCGTATCGACAGCCTTGTGGAGGGCCTGAACTGAGCTCTTGGTAACGATGGTTAGCGAACGTGACTGCACTTGACGGCCAGTTCGTTTTTTGAACTGGTTCGTTTCGAATTCACGCTTCGGGCGCGACGCATGCGTCGGTACACTCCGCCGTCGGCCATGCCTGCTGCCGTCTGCACTCAGGCGGCGCGGCGAATCGGCCCCCTTGCGGGAGAAGCGATGCACTCAGTTCCATTCCGCGTGCCCGAGTACAACGTCCACTACGAGGGCAGCTACGACGATAGAACGCTGTTGTGGCGGCGCCTCGGTGCCGCCGACAAGTCGCGCAACCTGGCCGCGCTTCTGCAAAACAACACCGTGGAATCGGTGCTTGAAGTGGGCTGCGGCACGGGCGTGGTGCTGGCTGCGGTGGCCCGGCGTGGCATCGGCGTTCGCCATGTCGGCGTCGACCTCGCGGACCCGAAGCTGCATACCGATGCGGCGGCGAAGGATCTCGACCTGCGCCGCATCGACGGCGGCCCGCTGCCGTTTGCCGACCGGTCATTCGACCTCGTGTACGCCAGCCATGTGATCGAGCACCTGCCCGAACCGCGCCAGGTGCTGGCGGACATGAAACGCGTGGCGCGCCGCTGGGTGTACGTGGAGGTGCCTTGCGAGCTGACCGTGCGCACCAGCTATGGCGCCCTGCAACGGTCTCTCGACATCGGCCACATCAATGCCTACACGCCCGAGTCGTTCCAGTTGCTGCTGGAGAGTTCAGGGTTGGCGGTGAAACGTATCGAGGTGTTCGATCACAGCCTGGCCTTGCACCGGTTCGGAAGCAGCGCTTCGAAGGCGTGGTTGAAGTCCACGTTGCGCCGGGGCCTCCTGGCAGCCAATCAGCGGTTGGCCTCGCGGGTCTTCACATACCACTGCGGTGCGCTTGTTGCGGTGGCTTAGCTGCCTGCCGACTCGTGTGGCGCGCGGCACGCGATGTCGCAGTTGGCGACACTGCCGAACGAAGAAGCGGTGCAGCGCAACCAGCCGCTGCGGCCTGCCGCTGCCGCCGGCAACGAATGCATTTGGGTACCGAAAAGGGATGTAACGAGTGACGAGCGATGTTGCCCACAACCTAGCACAGACGGCCACCGCGCCACCGCTGACAGCAACGCGGCGCATCGACCTGGACTTCGTTCGCGGCGTCGCCATCCTGCTGGCGCTGGGTTGGCACTTCAACGGGCGCGACACTGGGTTGCCCTGGCTTGATCCGTTGCAACTGCCGGGCCGCACCTTCGGCTGGGCCGGCGTCGATCTATTCTTTGTGCTCAGCGGCTTTCTCGTCGGCGGCCTCATCTTCAACGAGTACGCACTGTCTGGAGCGTTCAGCGCGCGCCGTTTTCTCGTGCGCCGCGCGTTCAAGATCTGGCCTGTCCTCTACCTCTACATCGCGCTGCTTGTGCTGACAGGGCGCTATGGATGGATCGAGGTGGTTCCGCAGACCTTGTTTCATGTGCAGAACTTCTTCCTGACACCACTCAATCACTTGTGGAGCCTCGCGGTCGAAGAGCACTTCTATCTCGGCTTTGCGGCTGTCTTTGTCTGGTTCCTGCGAAGGCGCTCGCCTCGCCTGACACTGGTTCCCCGCGTTCTGATCGGGCTCATGCTGATCGTGCCACTGCTGCGTTGCTGGGCGTTTGCCGCTGATGTGCCGGCGCACAGCCTGCAGGTGCAGACGCAGTTTCGCATCGACGCCATGGCCTGCGGTGTGCTGCTGGCGTATCTCCGTGTCTTCGTGCCGACGTTCTTTGCCGCGCTGGTGCGTCAGAAGATGTGGTGGGCGTTGGCAACGGGTTGCGGCGTGCTCTATCTGACAACGACACGCGGTAGCACGGGACTGCTGGTGACGATCGGCTACACGATCTCGTACATCACCGGCATGTCGTTCCTGCTCTTTGTCTATGGCAACAGGTTTGTGGTCAATCGCAATTCTTTCGCGCGAGCCTTGGCCTGGCTGGGCACCTATTCCTACGCGATGTATGTCTTTCAGTTCGTGGCTTTCAGGGCCGGAGAAGCGCTCTGGAACCGACTGGGCACCGCACCGATCCCGGCATTGGCCGAGTTGTTGATCCGCTATGTCGGCGCCATCGTGGTCGCCGTGGTCATCACCAAGCTGCTGGAGCGGCCGCTGCTGCTGCTGCGCGACCGGCTGTTTCCCACGGTGCCCGCCAGCTAGCGCTGCGCGCTGCTCAAACAGGCGCGAATGCCGTTCGTGAAACGCTCGGCCATGCGTTCGATCGAATAGTCTTCACCCGCCGCTCCTGCGCCGCGGCTCAGCCGCTCAAGCGCTTCGCGGTCGCCGAGCAGTTGCACGGTGGCCGAGACAAACGCCGCGCGGTCATCGGCCGTCATCAGTCCGTTCTCGCCATGGTGAAGGTACGAAATCTCAGGTGAATGCAGATGGCAGTCGGTGGTCAGCATCGGTACGCTGGCGACGAAGGAATCCAGAATGCCAAGCCCGACCAGACCGGGGTTGAGCATCAAGTCGGCGGCCGACAACAGCTGTGCCTTGCGCGCGCCGCGGACATTGCCCAGGTAGTGCACATGGGGGTGTCGCGCGGCCGCCGCTTCCACCAGACCACGGTCGGGGCCGTCGCCCGCTACGACCAGCTCGAAACCGGGCACGTGTTGCCGGATGTCGTTGGCTGCATCGAGGAGGAACGCGATGCGCTTGTCAGCGTACAAGGAACCGAGGAACACCGCGAGTGCGCCATCCGGACGCAGGCCCAACGCTTCGCGCAATGCAGCGCGCGGTGTCTCTCGGGCCAGAGCAACGGCAGCGCGGAGTTCGTTGGTGTCGATGCTGTTGTTGAGCACAGTGACGCGCTCGGCGGGGAAGCCGTCGTCACGCACGAATGCAGCACTCAACTCGGTATACGCGAACCACCAGTCGACGCGATTCGTGGTCCAGCGCTTGAAACGCTCGAGCGCGCCGTCCGGGTGACGCGACTGCATGTTGCGGCCGTGACCCCAGAACGCCAGCGCCGGCCGCCGCGGATGCAGCCGCAGCAGCGCGAGCAGGTTGTTCACCTGCTTGTTCTCCTGCGTGACGATCACCAGGTGGCTGCCGCTTGCCTGCCGCATGAACGGTTGCCAGCAGATGCGGTCGCCGAGCAAGTAGCGCGTTGGCAAACGCTCGGCCCACGGTAGATCACCGGCATCGCCCTTGGTGGCTTCGCTGGCGGTCGCGTCACCGTGCAGCAGGCGCAATTCGATGCCGTGGGTTGCCAGCTGTTCGCGCATCCGCACGAAGAGCGGCACGCGGTAGTGTGTCAATCGCCGCTGAACAATGGTGACCGTTCGGGTGCTCATGTGCTTGTGCTCAGGTCGCGCCGCGCTGCCGGCACTCGGCGCTCGCTTCGGCGTAGATGTCGATCAGCTGTCGGTAGTTGGCGGCGCTGGTCAGGTCGCGTTCATAGACCGCGCGTGCGGCGTGCCCCATGGCCGCCATCTGCCGAGGATGGGTCTCCGCCCACGACAGCTTCGCGGCCAGATCGGCAGCATCACCGGCATCGAACAGGAGACCGGTCTTGCCGTCTTCGATCAGCGCCGACATCGCGCCGAGCCGGCTGGCGATGACGGGAAGGCCGCAGGCGAAGGCTTCGACGAGTGTTCGCGGGAAGTTTTCGTACCAGATGCTCGGCAGCACGAGCGCCTTGGCGTGGCGCATCTCGGCGTACACCGCGTCGGGCGATAACGCACCCAGCGCCTGCAAGCCGGGATGCCCATCGACGAGCGCGGCCTCCGGTCCTGTGCCGGCGATGCGGATCGGCAGCGGCAGCGCGACGGCGTGCGCGGCCTCGGCCAAGACCTCGATGCCCTTCTCAGACGAGAGACGGCCGACGAACAGAAACCCCTCTCGTTCCTGCGCGGGGCTTGCGGGCAGATCCACGCTGTTGGGCTTGATGCGGATCTTCTCTGCGGGCAGCCCGCCGGCGACGAATCGGTCGCGGCAGAACTTGTTGAGGGCGATGTAGCGCGTGATCCGGTGGGACCAGGTGCCGAGCGCCCGGTGCCCGGCGAGCATCGCGGCAAGCACGCCTGTCTGCGCGCGGCTTTGGCGGTAGCAGGCATGCACGACGCCGGGCCAGGGCAGTCGGCCTACGCAGTCTTCGCAGGGTCGACCGTCTCTGAGCATCAGGCCCTGAGGGCAGACGAGACGAAAATTGTGCAGTGTCTGCACGACCGGAATGCGGTGTTTGGCCGCCGCCCAGTAAATCGACGGAGAGATTAGTGGAAACGTGTTGTGCACGTGAAGCAGGTCGGGGCGAAAGGCTTCGAACACATGACCGACCTCGGCCGTGGTCCGGCTGCTCCAGAGGGTCTGCAGCGCCGCCTGCGCCTTCGGCATGTCCGGCAGATCGTGGTTGTCGCGCAGGTACAGGTGGACCTCATGGCCACGCGCGCGAAGCATCTGCGCTTCTTCCTCGACGACGGCGTCTTCACCACCGCGCTGCTGGTAGCGGTTGTGGGCAATGAGGATGCGCAGAGGGGCAGGCTGTGTGGAGACCTGCATCTAGTCTGGACGGACAGGCATATGCGCTACTCGCGCGACGAGAGCTGCTTGGCCGCGCCGACGACGAACAAGGTGTTCGTGACGAGGTAGCGCTTCCACAGGCGGCGCGGTTCGCTCATCAACCGGTGCAGCCACTCCAGGGCGTGGTCGCGCATCCACTGCGGCGCCCGTTTGGTTGTTCCCGCATGGAAGTCAAACGCAGCCCCGACGCCGATCATCACGGCATGGATTCGATCGCGGTGCGATGCCATCCAAAGTTCCTGCTTCGGGCAGCCCAGGCTGACCCAGACCGTTCCGGCGCCTGAGCGGTTGATCTCGGCGATGGCTGATTCATCCTCTTGCGGCGTGAGCGGCCGAAAGGGGGGTGCGTATCGGCCCGCGATGACCAGCCCTGGCCAATGTCGCTTCAGCCGGTTTTCCAGCGCATCGAGCGTGGTCTGCGTGCTGCCGTAGAGGAAGATGGACTCCCCCGTGGCCGCGGCACTTGCGCAATAGTCCAGCATCAGATCAGGCCCGCTGAGGCGACGCTGGGTCGTTGCCCCCAGCCGGCGCAGCATCCAGGCAACCGGCCAGCCGTCCGGCGTCGACATGTCGGCCTGGGCCAATGCTTCGCGAAATGCCGGGTCTTCTCTTGCCGTCACGATGGAATGAGCGTTGCAGATGCAGACGTAGCGGCTTTCCCTGGAAGCGGCCCATGCGCTGATTTGCGCAACCGCAGCCGCCGAATCGATGCAGTCGATGGGGCTGCCGAGAACGCTGAGAGTCTTTCTAGTCATGGAGTGGTCGATTGGTCAGCCTCGCCTCTGTGGCGGATGCAAACGCCGCGCCCGGCCGCGCCAAACCGTCGCTTGAGCGCGCACATCCCGCCCAGCCCGAACATCAGCAGCAGCGAGGTTGTCGGCTCCGGGATCGGGCTTGCGGTGAGATACAACATGACCGCGCGTGATTGCCCCGCCGGGTTGGACGCCACGCCGGCGATCTGTCCTGCGTCGTTGATGCCTGAGGCGTCGAAGATCGTCCAGTCGGCAAACGCCGGTCCTATCAAGGTGTTGAGATCGGTCATCACGCCGGCCAGCGTGACGAAGGCGTGACGCTGGCCTGACAGCGGTGAGAACGAGTATCCGACCACCTGTCCTGCGCCGTTGATGCCGGTCCCGATGCTGTTGTTGTCGCCCCCCAGGTTCAGTGCCCCGAGATCGACCATGGTCCCGTCGAGGGCCGTGACAAACGCATGGGACTGGCCTCTGCCGGTGTCCGATGCACCCGCGACCTGGCCGCTGGCGTTGATCGCGTACCCGAAACTCGAATAGTCGGCGCCTGCGAGGCTGCCCAGGTCGACCATCTCGCCGCGCGCGTCGGTGACGAACGCATGAACCGGGCCCTGGATCGAGCCCTGTGGGGCCGTGCGAGCCCAGCCCGCGACCAATCCCGTATCGTTGATGCCGTTTGCCTGGCTCATGTCCCCGCCGAGCGTGCCGATCTCGACCAGCCCGCCGCTGGTGTTCGTCACGAAGGCACGCACGTTCCCAGCGGCCGTTTCAGACCAGCCTGCGATCTGCCCGGCAGTGTTGATGGCACGCCCGGCGCTGCTGGCGCCTCCCAGGGTGCCCAGGTCGACCATCGGTTCACTGGCGCGGGCGCGGAATGCATGCGATAGGGCGTTGCTGCTGTCGACGGTGGCCTCACCCGTCACCCAGCCTGCCTGGTTGATTCCGTAGCCGATGCTGCGGGTGCCGCCAAGGGTGCCCAAGCTCACCATGTGATAGCTGCTGTCGGTTCCAAATGCCAGCACTTCAGCGCGGCTGGTGGTCGCCCATCCGGTGATCTGACCGGCACCGTTCAGACCGGACCCAGCGCTTTCAGGACCGCCTAGAGTGCCGAGGTCAAGAACCGTATAGAGGGGCTGCGCGAGCACGCTGGCGCAGGCGAAAACCAATGCAGACCCGATGAAGGTTCGGAGTTCGTAGCGCATGATCTCTCCCGCTGGTGGTGCAGCGCTCTAGATACCACACCGGTACAGCACGCGTCGAGTGTGGCTGCATCCATTCGGAGCAGCGGCGGTCACTCTGCCTGTGCCAAGACGGCAAACTCCGCGTACGCCTGCGCCAGGCCGTCTTCCAGCCCCGTGCTCGCCTTCCACCCCGCCCCATTCAGCAGCCCCACATCCATCAGCTTGCGCGGCGTGCCGTCGGGCTTGCTGGTGTCGTAGACGATGTCGCCGCCGTAGCCCACGACACGGCCTACCGCAGCAGCCAGTTCTGCGATGGTGATGTCGGTGCCCACGCCGATGTTCACCAGCGGTGGCTCGAAGCGGCCGCTGGCGCTTTCGTCGCTGCCCAGCAGTGCGTCGTAGCGGTCGTCGGGCAGGTTCATCAGGAAGACGCAGGCGTCGGCCATGTCGTCGCTGAAGAGGAACTCGCGCCGCGGCGTGCCCGTGCCCCAGACGGTGACCGTGGCGTCGCCGCGTTCCTTGGCTTCGTGGAACTTGCGCAGCAGCGCCGGGATGACGTGGCTGTGGGTCGGGTGGTAGTTGTCGCCCGGGCCGTACAGGTTGGTCGGCATCGCAGCCAGGTACTTCGTGCCGTGCTGGCGGTTGTAGCTCCAGCACATCTCGATGCCGGCGATCTTGGCCAGCGCGTACGGGCGGTTGGTGGGTTCCAGCGGGCCGGTGAGCAGGTCGCGTTCGCGCATCGGCTGCGGCGCCAGTTTCGGGTAGATGCAGCTCGAGCCCAGGAACAGCAGCCGCCGTGCGCCCGTCAGGTGCGCGGCGTGGATCACGCTGGACTGGATCACGAGGTTGTCGCGGATAAAGGCGGCCGGGTACTGGTTGTTGGCCAGGATGCCGCCGACCTTGGCCGCGGCCAGGAAGACGTACTCCGGGCGCTCGGCCTCGAAGAAGCGGCGTGTCGCGGCTTCGTCGGTGAGGTCGAGCTCGGCGTGGGTGCGCAGCAGCAGCTGCGTGTGGCCGGCGGCCTGCAGGCGGCGCACGATGGCGCTGCCCACCAGGCCGCGGTGGCCGGCGACGTAGATGCGGGATAGCGGATTCATGGATTGGAGTCTGCGAGAAGATTCAATTCGGCCAACAGGAGACGCGCCGCCGCAGCCAGACCCGGTAAGCTGGCGTCAACCTCGGTCCAGACTCTCTGGTGATCGAGAACCGCGGAGCCGTGGATGACCACATGCCGGAAAGCGATGATTTGGCGGCAGTCGGGCACGCGGCCGGCGAGAGCGGGATCCAGCTTCGAGAGTTGCGAAAGGGCCTCGCCAATGATGCCGAGCTGTCTTTCCACGGCCGAGCGCACAAGTGCATTGGCTGCGTAGGCCGCCCCATCCATCCCGCGCGTGAACTCCGCGATGAGTTCGCAGGCATCCTGCACGTCCACAGGTAGGCGCGTCGGTCACGCTCCATAGATCAGGCGCCTGCTGCGGTTGATGGATGCCTTCACGTAGGGATTGCGCACCGCACCTGGCATCACCAGATCGACAGGGCGAGCGAACAAGGCTTCTAGCGCTTCCTTGAGGTCGAAGAACCCTGCCAGCGTCGCGTTGCGTGGCGTACCGTCGAATTCGACGAGCAGGTCAATATCGCTCCTTGCTTCGTCAAAGTCGTCTCGCGCTGCCGAACCGAACACCTCCAGGCGCGTCACACCCGCGCGGCGGCAAAGCTCGGCCACAGCGTCGTGTTTGGCGGCAAGAACTGGATGCATGCTGAAACGTCGCTGGTCGTCGTGGCGTCAGGCCGTTGACCTCACTCGTGGCGATCGAAAGCCTGGAACCCCGCCAGCTTGACCATGGTGTCGCGCCGCGCCGCAGCGTAGTCTGCCTCGACCATTTCCTTCACCAGTTCGGGCAGCGTCGTGGTCGGCACCCAGCCGAGCTTGGCCTTGGCCTTGCTCGGGTCGCCGAGTAGCGTCTCCACCTCGGTGGGGCGGAAGTAGCGCGGGTCCACACGCACGATCACGTCGCCAGGTTTGCACTTGGCGAGCTTGCCTTCGACACGCTTCACGGTGGCGATCTCACTCCCGCCTTCGCCGCTGAATTCGAGCGTGATGCCGAGTTCGGCCGCGGCGAATTCGACGAACTGGCGCACGCTGTACTGCACGCCGGTGGCGATGACGAAGTCCTCGGGCTGTTCCTGCTGCAGCATCAGCCACTGCATCTGCACGTAGTCGCGCGCATGGCCCCAGTCGCGCAGCGCGCTCAGGTTGCCCAGGTACAGGCAGTCCTGCAGGCCCAAGGCGATACGCGAAACCGCACGCGTGATCTTGCGCGTGACGAAGGTCTCGCCGCGCAGCGGGCTCTCGTGGTTGAAGAGGATGCCGTTGCAGGCGTAGATGCCGTAGGCCTCGCGGTAGTTCACCGTGATCCAGTAGCCGTACATCTTGGCCACGGCGTACGGGCTGCGCGGGTAGAAGGGTGTGGTCTCCTTCTGCGGCACTTCCTGCACCAGGCCGTAGAGCTCGCTGGTGCTGGCCTGGTAGAAGCGGGTTTTCTTCTCCAGGCCGAGGATGCGGATGGCCTCCAGCAGCCGCAGCGTGCCGATGCCGTCGGCATTCGCGGTGTACTCGGGCTCCTCGAAGCTCACCGCCACATGGCTCATCGCCGCCAGGTTGTAGATCTCGTCGGGCTGCACCTGCTGGATGATGCGGATCAGGTTCGTGCTGTCGGTCAGATCACCGTAGTGCAGCTTGAAACGCTGGTGGTCGACATGCGGGTCCTGGTACAGGTGGTCGATGCGGTCGGTGTTGAACGACGAACTGCGGCGTTTGATGCCATGCACCTGGTAGCCCTTTTCGAGCAGCAGCTCGGCCAGGTAGGCGCCGTCCTGGCCGGTGACGCCGGTGATGAGTGCGGTCTTGGTCATGGAGTAGATGCAGCGAGGTTGAACGATCCTAGGGCAAACCATACCACCGTCTTGTTGACGGTCTGCGCAGTGCATGGTTGCCAGCGGCGGGCGGGCGTCATCCGGCCGAACTAGACTCGCTGCTTTTCACGACAGCGCAGTGGCGGGCCAACCCGCCGCGGGGGATTTGCATGAAGGTCACGGTGGTGGGTACGGGCTATGTCGGCTTGGTCACGGGCGCTTGCCTGTCGGAGATGGGCAACCATGTGGTCTGCCTGGACGTCGACGAACGCAAGATCCGCATTCTCAACGACGGCGGCATCCCGATCCACGAACCCGGGCTGAAAGAGATCGTGCAGCGCAACGTCGCCGCCGGCCGGCTGCAGTTCACCACCGACATCGCCGCGGCGGTGGCGCACGGCACGATGCAGTTCATCGGCGTCGGCACACCGCCTGACGAAGACGGCTCAGCCGATCTGCAGTACGTGGTGGCGGCGGCCACCAGCATCGGCCGCCACATGACCGACTACAAGATCATCGTCGACAAGAGCACGGTGCCGGTGGGCACGGCCGACAAGGTGCGCGAAGCGGTGCGCGCTGCGCTGGCGTCACGCGGGCTGGAGATGGAATTCGCGGTCGTCTCGAATCCCGAGTTCCTGAAGGAAGGTGCGGCGGTGGAAGACTGCATGCGGCCCGACCGCATCGTCGTCGGCGCCGACGACGAACGCGCCATCCTGCTGATGCGTGCGCTCTACACGCCCTTCATGCGCAACCACGACCGGCTGATGGTGATGGACGTGCGCAGCGCGGAATTCACCAAGTACGCCGCCAACGCGATGCTGGCCACGCGCATCAGCTTCATGAACGAACTTGCGTTGTTGGCCGAAAAGGTGGGCGCCGACATCGAGAGCGTGCGCCGCGGCATCGGCAGCGACCCCCGCATTGGCACGCACTTCCTCTACCCCGGCACCGGTTACGGCGGCAGCTGTTTCCCCAAGGACGTGAAGGCGCTGATCCACCATGGCCGCGAACACGCCGTCGAACTGCGTGTGCTGCAGGCGGTGGAAGCGGCGAACGACCGGCAGAAACACGTGCTCGTCGACAAGATCGTCGCGCGCTACGGCGAGGACCTCGGCGGCCGCACCTTCGCGCTCTGGGGCCTTGCCTTCAAGCCCAACACCGACGACATGCGCGACGCGCCCAGCCGCGTCATCGTTGCCGAACTGGCGCGGCGCGGTGCCACGCTGCGCGCCTACGACCCGGTGGCGATGGACGAAGCACGCCGCGTGATGGGCGAGACGCCAAACCTGGTTTTCGTGACCAGCCAGACCGAAGCGCTCGCGGGTGCCGACGCGCTGGTGCTGGTGACCGAGTGGAAGGAGTTCCGCAACCCCGACTTCGACAGCATCAAGGCGCTGTTGAAAGAGCCGGTGATTTTCGACGGCCGCAACCTCTACGACCCGGCATTCATGAAGACCCTGGCCATCGAATACCGGGGCATCGGCCGCGGTACGGCATGAATGGTCGGCCCGCCCAGGCTCACCCCACCCAATCCACTACCCGCAGCCCGCCGATGCGCTTGAATTCGCGCACGTTGTGCGTCACCAACGTGGCGTCGTCCGCAAGTGCATGGCAGGCGATCCACAGGTCATTGGCGCCTATCGGTGTGCCAGCATCTTTCAGCCGCGTGAAGTGTTCGGCGTAGCGCTGGCAGATCGCGGGGCCTTGGGGGTAGTGCACCGGCACCTGCAGGGCCAGAGCGTCGAGGCGGCGCAACACCTCGGGTTTTCGCGTGCTGCGCTCAGCTCCCTTCAGCAATTCGGCCCAGGTCACGAACGACATGCCAAGCGTGTCATCGTCAGCAAGGGCGTCAACGCGTTGGGCGATCTCGGGCGGCCGGTTCTTGATGAGGTAAATCAGGATGTTGGTGTCGAGCAGGAAGTTCACAGCGCTTCACGGTCTTGCAACGGCGTAGGCGCTTGCCTGTCGGCTTCGAGCGCAAAGATGAAGCTGTCATCAAACCCTTGAGCGGCCTGCATCAAAGCGGCACCGCGTCCTGCCCGCAAAGGGTGGACGATCAGGTCGCCCGCTTCGTTGCGCGAGATTTGTACGCGGTCGGTATCGAGCCGGAACTCGGCGGGAATACGCACCGCCTGGCTGTTGCCATTCATGAAAACGCGGCTGGTGAGGGTGCTCATGGCGTCGCCCTTTGTGGGTACGATCGGGTATGTACATTGTATCTGCCCGGAGCATCGGTGCTCGGGATACCGGGGCATCGGCCGGGGCGCAGCATGAAAACCGCGGCTCGGCGCCGCGGTAGGGCATAATGGCGGCAGCGAACTTGCACAAGACCATTGTCTGACGGTCTTCTTGCCGCAGCCTGCTGACGCGTACACCGCGACTTTCCCAGCCGGCGCTGGCCGAATCTCCTGCTCTGGTGATTTTCTTGCGTGGCTTTGCACTGCGTCGGCGTTTTGCTGCGCAGCATTTTTTGTATTGGATTGTTTTCATGACTACGCAAACTGGCACCGTCAAGTGGTTCGACGACGGCAAGGGTTTTGGCTTCATCACGCCTGATGGCGGCGGCAAGGATCTGTTCGCCCACTTCAGCGAAATCCAGGGTGGCACGGGCTTCCGCAGCCTGGCCGAGAACCAGAAGGTTCAGTTCGAAGTGAAGCAGGGCCAGAAGGGCCCGCAGGCTTCGAACATCCGCAGCGTCTAAAACGCGCGGCAGAGGCCTCCGGCCTCAGCAAACGACCGCAGCCTCGGCTGCGGTTTTTTTATGCCCACGTCGCCTGACTGAGATAGACTAGACCTGGTCTACTTTCCCGAGAATCCAGCATGGAAACGGTGAACATCTACGACGCGAAGACCCGGTTCTCCCAGTTGGTCGACCAGGCTGCCGCGGGCGAGGACGTGGTGGTCAGCCGCAACGGCAAACCGCTCGTGCGCATCACCCAGCTGGAAGGGCCCAAGCGCCGTATCAAGTTCGGCGTGCTCAAGGGCAAGCTCACCGTCGCCGCTGACTTCGACGCGCCGTTGCCGGCCGATGTGCTGGCCGCCTTCGAAGGCCGCTGATGCGGTTGCTGCTCGACACCCACGTCTTCCTGTGGGCGGTGGCGGGTTCCGCCCTGTTGAAGCCGGCGGCGCGGCGCCTCATCGAGTCGGCTGACCAGGTGTTTGTCTCGGCGGCCTCTATCTGGGAGATCGCCATCAAAGCCCGTCTTGGCAAGATCGAGGCCGACCCGCACGAACTGGCGGACGCCATCGAAGCCAGCGGCTTCACCGAACTGCCCGTGCGGGCCACGCACGCTGCCGGCACAAGCCGCCTGGCACTGCACCACAACGATCCGTTCGATCGGTTGCTGGTGGCGCAGGCCATTGCCGAACCGCTCAAGCTGCTCACGGCCGATGCGGCGCTGGTGCAGTACAGCGAACTCGTTGTGCTGGTCTGAGCACCGACGGGCTGCTCAGAGCGGCGGTTTCTGCGCCTCGGCCAGCAGCGGCGCCGCCATGTCCTTCGGCGCCACCAGCGGCGCGTTCACGCCCGCCGGCAGCGGCCAGGTGATGCCGATGGCCGGGTCGTCCCAGCGGATCGAACCTTCGGCGTCCTTGTTGTAGACGTCGGTGGTCTTGTAGAGGAAGTGCGTGTTGTCCTGCAGCGCGACGAAGCCGTGCGCAAAACCTTCGGGCACCCAGAGCTGGCGCCGGTTCTGTGCGTTCAGCTCGGTGCCAAACCACTGGCCGAAGGTGGGTGAACCTTCGCGGATGTCCACCGCCACGTCGAACGCCGCACCCTGCACCACACGCACCAGTTTGCCCTGGGCATGCGGCGCCGCCTGGTAGTGCAGGCCGCGCAGCACACCGGCCTGGCTGCAGGAATGGTTGTCCTGCACGAAGCGGCGCGGCGCTGGCAGGCCCAGCGCGGCCAGCCCGGCCAGCCAGCGCGGTTCATTGAAGGTCTCCATGAACCAGCCGCGTTCGTCACCGAAGGCGGTGGGTTCGACGATGACGACGCCGGGCAGGGAAGTCGCAACGAGCTTCATCAGAACACCCGCTCGCGCAGCACCTGCATCAGGTACTGGCCGTAGCCGTTTTTCAGCATCGGCTGCGCCTGCCGCTCCAGTTCGGCGGCGTCGATCCAGCCGCTGCGGTAGGCAATCTCTTCCGGGCACGCCACCTTCAGGCCCTGGCGTTTTTCCAGTGTGGCGATGAACTGGCCGGCTTCGAGCAGGCTGTCGTGCGTGCCGGTGTCGAGCCAGGCGTAGCCGCGGCCCATGATCTCGACGTTGAGCTGGCCCTGGCGCAGGTACTGCGCATTGACCTCGGTGATCTCGAGTTCGCCGCGGGCTGAGGGTTTGATGGCGGCGGCGATGTCGCAGACCTGGTGGTCGTAGAAGTACAGGCCGGTGACGGCGTAGTGGCTCTTCGGCTGCTTCGGCTTTTCTTCGATGCTGATCGCGCGCTTGGCGCTGTCGAACTCGACCACGCCGTAGCGTTCAGGGTCGTGCACGTGGTACGCAAACACCGAAGCGCCATCGCTGCGTTCGTTGGCGCGGGACAGCAGGGCCTGGAAGTCGTGGCCGTAGTAGATGTTGTCGCCCAGCACCAGCGCACTCGGCGCGCCGCCGACGAAACTGCGGCCCAGGATGAAGGCTTGCGCCAGGCCGTCGGGGCTGGGTTGCACGCAGTAGCTGAGGTTCATGCCCCAGCGGCTGCCGTCGCCGAGCAGGGCTTCGAAGCGCGGCGTGTCCTGCGGCGTGCTGATGACGAGCACGTCGCGGATGCCCGCCAGCATCAGCGTGCTCAGCGGGTAGTAGACCATCGGCTTGTCGTACACCGGCAGCAGCTGCTTGCTCATCGCCAGCGTGGCCGGGTGCAGTCGGGTGCCGGAACCGCCGGCGAGGATGATGCCTTTTCTTTGCATGGTGTGTGGCTTTCGGTTCAGCGGCCCAGAACTTCGGTGAGCATGCGCTCGACGCCGGTCTGCCAGCCGGGCAACCGCAGGCCGAAGGCCAGCTGCAGCTTCTGTGTTGACAGCCGTGAATTCAGCGGCCGCTGCGCCGGCGTCGGGTAGGCGCTGGTGGGGATGGGGCGCACGGCGTCGGCCGCCACCTTGATGGGCTGGCCGGCAGCGCGGGCCCATTCGATGACGTGGCGGGCGTAACCATGCCAGCTGGTTTCGCCGGCGGCAACGCAGTGGTACAGGCCGGCCAGCGCTGGCTGCGCCATCGCCTGGCGCAGCGCGTGGGCCGTCACGTCGGCCAGCAGGTCGGCACCGGTCGGTGCGCCGATCTGGTCGTCGATGATGTTCAGCGCCTCGCGTTCGGCGGCCAGTTTCAGCATCGTCTTGGCAAAGTTGCCGCCGCGCGCGGCGTAGACCCAGCTCGTGCGCAGCACCAGGTGCTTGCAGCCGCTGGCGGCGATGGCCTGCTCGGCTTCGAGCTTGGTGCGGCCGTAGACGCTGAGCGGCGCCGTCGGTGCGTCTTCGCTGCACGGCTGGTCGCCGCTGCCGTCGAAGACGTAGTCGGTGCTGTAGTGCACCAGCCAGGCGCCTGAAGCGGCCGCCTCGCGCGCCAGCACGGCCGGACCGGTGGCGTTGAGTGCACGTGCGAACTCGGGTTCACTCTCGGCCTTGTCGACGGCGGTGTGCGCGGCGGCGTTGACGATGACGTCCGGCCGCACCGCCTGCACCAGCGGCGCCAGGCTCTCGGGTTTCGAGAAGTCGGCCTGCCACGGGCCGGGTGTGTCGAAGTCGAGCGCAACGAGTTCACCCAGCGTCGACAACGAACGCTGCAGTTCCCAGCCGACCTGGCCGTTTTTTCCCAGCAGCAGGATCTTCATCGAGCTGCGTAGTTCGTTGACAGCCAGTCGCGGTAGCCGCCGCTCTGCACGTTGGCGACCCAGTCGCCATGGTCCAGGTACCACTGCACGGTCTTGCGGATGCCGGTCTCGAAGGTCTCGGCCGGGCGCCAGCCGAGTTCGCGTTCGATCTTGCGGGCGTCGATGGCGTAGCGCCGGTCGTGACCCGGGCGGTCCTTCACATGCGTGATCAGGCGGGTGTACGGGCCAGCAGCGTTGGGCCGCAGTTCGTCGAGCAGCGCGCAGACGCGGTGCACGATGTCGCGGTTGGGTTGTTCATTCCAGCCGCCGATGTTGTAGACCTCGCCGACACGGCCCCTGGCCAGCACGGCGCGGATGGCGCTGCAATGGTCGCCGACGTAGAGCCAGTCGCGCACCTGCAGGCCGTCGCCATAGATCGGCAGCGGCTTGCCGGCCAGCGCGTTGACGATCATCAACGGGATCAGCTTCTCGGGGAAGTGGAAGGGCCCGTAGTTGTTGCTGCAGTTGGTGGTGAGCACCGGCAGGCCGTAGGTGTGGTGCCAGGCGCGCACGAGGTGGTCGCTGGCGGCCTTGCTCGCCGAATAGGGGCTGTTGGGTTCGTACGGGTGCGTCTCGGTGAAGGCCGGTGCGTCGGGCGCCAGGCTGCCGTAGACCTCGTCGGTGCTGACGTGGTGGAAACGGAAGTCGCGTTTGGCCTCGCCTTCCAGCGCCATCCAGTGGCTGCGCACCGCTTCGAGCAGCGTGAACGTGCCTTCGACATTGGTCTTGATGAAGGCGCCGGGGCCGTGGATGCTGCGGTCGACATGGCTTTCGGCAGCGAAGTGCAGCACGGCGCGCGGCCGGTGTTCGGCCAGCAGCCGGTCGAGCAGCGTGCGGTCGCCGATGTCGCCTTGCACGAAGACATGGCGCGGGTCGCCTTGCAGCGCCGCCAGGTTCTGCAGGTTGCCGGCGTAGGTGAGCGCGTCGAGGTTGAGCACCGGCTCGTCGTTCGACGCCAGCCAGTCGAGAACGAAGTTGCTGCCGATGAAGCCGGCGCCGCCGGTGACGAGGATCATGGTGCTACTTCCGTCCGTAGGTATCTTCGAAACGCACGATGTCGTCTTCGCCGAGGTAGCTGCCCGACTGCACCTCGATGATCTCCAGCGGCACCTTGCCCGGGTTGGCGAGGCGGTGGGTCTGGCCGAGCGGGATGTAGGTGCTCTGGTTCTCGCTGAGCAGGATGACCTTGTCGCCGTTGGTCACCTCGGCCGTGCCGCAGACGACGATCCAGTGTTCGGCGCGGTGGTGGTGCATCTGCAGGCTCAACGAAGCGCCCGGCTTCACCATGATGCGCTTGACCTGGTGGCGCGGGCCGTTGTCGATGCTGTCGTACCAGCCCCAGGGCCGGTGCACCTTGCGGTGCAGCGCGTGTTCGCCGCGCTGTTCGCGGCCGAGCTGGTTGACGATCTGTTTGACTTCCTGGCTGCGTTCGCGGTCGGCCACGAGCACGGCATCGGGCGTCTCCACGACGATCACGTCCTTCAGCCCGACGACGCTGACGAGCCGGCTGGTCGCATGCACCAGCGTGTTCTGGCTGTCCTTGACGATGGCGTCGCCGACCGAGGCGTTGCCCTGCGCGTCTTTCGCTGCCACCTGCCAGACGGCTTCCCAGGCGCCGAGGTCGCTCCAGCCGGCGTCGAGCGCCACCATGCGGATGTCGAAGGGGCTGCCCGGGCACTTCTCCATCACCGCGTAGTCGACCGACTCCGAGGGCACGGCGGCGAACTCGGCCTTGCCCGGGCGCACGAAACGCTGATCTGTCGTGCGCACGGCCCACGAGGCGCGACAGGCGGCGGCGATGTCGGGGCGGAAGCGGTCGAGCGCCGCCATCCAGACGCTGGCCTTCAGCACGAACATGCCGGCGTTCCAGAAGTAGCCGCCCGCGGCGAGGTAACTTTCGGCGGTGGCGAGGTCGGGCTTTTCGACGAACTGCGCCACGCGCAAGGCGCCGCCGCGGTCTCCAGCGACAGCCTCGCTGCGGATGTACCCGTAGCCGGTTTCGGGCCGGTCGGGTGTGATGCCAAGAATGGCGATGGCGCCATCGGCCGCCACCTGCACCGCGCGCTGCAGCGCGGCGGTGAACGCGGCTTCGTCGGTGACGGTCTGGTCCGACGAGATCACCACCAGCACCGGGTCGGCACCGGCCTCCAGCGCCTGCAGCGCCGCCAACGTCAGCGCCGGTGCGGTGTTGCGGCCGGTGGGTTCCAGCAACACGGCAGCGGGTTCGATCTTCGTTTCACGCAGCTGGTCGAGCACGAGGAAACGGTGCTCCTCGTTGCCGACGATCACCGGCGCAGCGACGCCGGCACCCAGGCCCTGCAGCCGGCTGGCGGCCTGCTGGAACAGGCTGGCGTTGCCGGCGAGCACGAGGAACTGCTTCGGAAAGCCGGCGCGCGACAGCGGCCACAGCCGGGTGCCGGAACCGCCGGCCATGATCACAGGTTGGACGACAGGTATGTTCATGCAGAGAAGCCGTTCGGGTTGAGCGATTGCCAGCGCCAGCTGTCGGCGCACATGCGGTCGAGGTCGTGTTGGGCGCGCCAGCCCAGCAGTTCGGCAGCCAGCGCCGGGTTGGCATAACACGCGGCCACGTCGCCGCGGCGGCGCGGTACCACTTCGTAAGGCACGGCTCGGCCGCTGGCACGGGCGTAGGCCTGCACGACGTCGAGCACGCTGTAGCCGCGGCCGGTGCCCAGGTTGACGGTGACCGAGCCGGGGTGGCCGAGCAGCCGGCGCACCGCCGCGACATGGCCTTCGGCCAGGTCGACGACATGGATGTAGTCGCGCACGCCGGTGCCATCGGGCGTGTTGTAGTCGTTGCCGAAGACCTGCAGCCGCGGCCGCCGGCCGACCGCGACCTGGGCCACGTAAGGCATCAGGTTGTTCGGCGTGCCGCGCGGGTCTTCGCCGATGCGGCCGCTGTCGTGCGCACCCACCGGGTTGAAGTAGCGCAGGCAGGCGGTTTGCCAGCTGGGGTCCGACGCACCCAGGTCGCGCAGGATCGCTTCGCCCATCAGCTTGGTCTGGCCGTAGGGGTTGGTGGCGCTCAGCGCCGCGCTTTCGGTGATGGGCAGCGTCTCGGGGTCGCCGTAGACCGTGGCGCTGGAGCTGAAGACAAAACGCTTGACGCCGTGGCGCTGCATCGCCGCGCAGACGGTGAGCAGGCCACCGAGGTTGTTGGCGTAATAGGCCAGCGGTTTCTGCGCCGATTCGCCCACCGCCTTGAAGGCCGCGAAGTGCACCGTGGCGTCGATGGCATGGCGCTGGAACAGGCCGTGCACCGCCGCGGCGTCGTTGACGTCCAGGCGTTCGAAGACCGGTTCGCGGCCTGCCAGTTGCCGCAGCCGGTTCAGCACTTCGGGGCTGCTGTTGGAGAAGTCGTCGACACCGACGACATCGAAGCCGGCGGCCTGCAGTGCCAGCCAGGTGTGGGAAGCGATGTAGCCGGTGGCGCCGGTGAGCAGGACGGTGGGCATGGCGCCTATTGCAGCGTGACCTGGCCGAAACAGGACACGGTGGTGTCGCTGTAGGCCGACGACAGCTCGGTGCTGTTCGTGCTGCGGCGGTCCTGCGCCAGGTCGCAGCCGAACTGCAGGCTGCGCGTGGGCACCCAGGTGGCGCCGAAGGCCAGGCGCGTGCTGCGGTCCTGGCCGGTGAGTTCTTCGCTGCCGCTGGTGGTGGGCACGGTGCGGGCGAGCGAGCGCCGCGAATAGGCCAGCGTGCTGTTCAAACCGATCTTGGCCGAGACGGCGTAGTCGGCGCGCATGCTCAGTGCCGTGGTGATGCGGCTGTATTCCACGGTGCTGTCGGAGACGCGGCTGTCGAAGAAGTACGAGGACTGGCTCGGGTCGCGGGTCAGGCGGGTGTCGAAACTCAATTTGCCGGTGGGTTTCCATTCCCAGCGCAGCAGGCCGGTGACGCCCGAGTAACTGCGCTGCGTCGCCACTTCGTAGTCGGTCTTGCCGAAGCTGAGGCGGGTGCTGAAGGTGCTGATCGCCGACGGCGCGATGGTGCCGGTCAGGTCGACATTGCGGCTGTCGAAGCGGTCGTCCTCGAAACTGCCGTCGGGCAGGCTGCGGAACTTCGGGTAGCGGCCCTTCGTCTGGCGCACAGCCAGCCCCAGCGTCGTGGCGTCGCTGGGGCGCCAGCGCAGGCCCAGCGAGGCGCTGTCCTGGCGGAACTCTCGGCTCTGGAATTCGTCTGCCGAATAGTCGACGCTGCGGCCGCCGAACATTGCTTCGGCCGTCCACTCGGTGACGACGCCGATGCGGAAGGCGGCGTCGACTTGCTGTGTCGTCTCGAGGTTCTTCTTTTGCAACAGACCGATCTCGTCGGCATTGAAGGCCGCCAGGTTGCGGTTCGCGGTGGCCTTCAGGCTGCCCGAGATGTGTTCGACCGTGGCCCAGTCCAGCCCCGCGGTGAGCGCGTAGCTTTCGTTGTTGTAGATGTCGTTGTTCGAAAGCCGGTTGGCGCGCAGCGTGACGTTGCCGTACAGGCGTTGGCGCCCGATCGGCTGGTCCAGCCCGGCCAGCAGCGAGGTCGAAGACACCGTATCGGCCTTGCTGAGGCCGGCCGGGACGGGCTCGTCGTCACCCAGCCGCAGCAGGTTCGAACTGTGCGAAAACGACTGCGAGGCGCCGATGTAATACGGGCTCGTCTCGGCCTGTGCCGCAGCGGCGGCGGTGGCTGCCAGCAGCACGAACAATCGATGTTGGTTCATGGGCGGATGTCCTGGGTTTCAGTAGGCGTTGCGGTCGATGAACACCAGCTTGATGGTGCGCACGATGATCTGCAGGTCCAGCCCCAGCGACCAGTTGCGCAGGTACTCCAGATCGTATTCGACGCGTGCGCTCATCTTGTCGAGGGTGTCGGTCTCGCCGCGGTGGCCGTTGACCTGGGCCCAGCCGGTGATGCCGGGCTTGACCTTGTGCCGGACCATGTAGGCCTTGATGATCTGACGGTATTGCTCGTTGTGTGCAACAGCATGTGGCCGCGGCCCGACGATGCTCATGCGGCCCTGCAGCACGTTGATGAACTGCGGCAGCTCGTCCAGCGAGGTGCGGCGGATGAAGGCGCCGAAACGTGTGATGCGCGGGTCGTCCTTGGTCGCCTGCTTGACCACGTCGCCGTTGTCCTGCGTGCTCATCGAGCGGAACTTCCAGACGATGATCTCGCCGCCGTCGAGGCCGTTGCGGCGCTGCTTGAAGATCACCGGGCCGGGTGAACTCAATTTGACGCCGATCGCCAGCACCAACAGCACCGGCGCGATCAGCACCAGGATCAGCGACGCCAGCACGAGGTCGGACATGCGTTTGATGAGTTCGTTCGTGCCGGTGAACGGGGTTTCGCAGATGCCGACCACCGGCACGCCGTTCATGTCCTTCAGCCGGCCCTGGATGATGCTGATGCCGAATACATCGGGCACGTAGAAGATCGACGCCGTCGTGCCCTGCACCTGTTCCAGCAGCTCCACGATGCGCGGCTGCGAGCCCAGCGGCAGCGTGATGTAGACCTCGTGCACCCCTTGTTCGCGGATGAACGGCGCGGCGTCGCGCAGCACACCCAGGCGCTGCCCGCTGGCGGCGCTGTCGACGCGGTCATCGGTGCGGTCGTCGAAGTAGCCCAGGAACGACAGGCCGATGTCGCCACGCGCCTGGAACGCCTTCGACACCTTCACGCCCAGGGCGCCGGCGCCGACCACGATGGCGGTGCGCCGGTGGCCGGGCTGGGCCGCGCGGCGGCGCAGCCAGGTGCGGCCGCCGAAAAACGCCAGCCACTGCAGCACCGGCGTGATGCCGGCCCACCAGGCCAGCACCTCGAAGTCGAAGAAGCCCAGGCTGCGCGTGGCGTAGCCGCACAGCGCCAGAATCACCAGCAGGCTCAGCCACGAGGTGCTGATGTCGACGGCCGCGTTCAGCGGCCGGTCGTCGAAGCGGTTGCGGCCGGGGAAGGTCAGCGCAAAGATCAGCAGGCACAGCGTCAGGTCCGAGCGAATGATGGGCTCGTCGAACCAGGCCGCTACCGCCAGATACACCGCCACGGTCAGCGAAGGTTCCAGGAAGGCGGCGACCAGCGAGGTCACCGACTGCGGTGCGCTGTAGAACGTACGTTTGTAGCTTCGGTCTTCGAACATCGGTGGATGAGGGCGCCGCCGGCGCGGCGGCCGAAGGGCACCAGGGGCCCAGCGCCAAAGCGGGCCATTCTCGCCCAAAAGCCTGACGCTTCCGTGCCGACCGCAGTTCTGACGGTGCCGGCCCGCTGCCTACAATCCGCCGATGCTCCATACCCTGAACAGCTTGCTCGCCCCCGCCGTGATGGAGCGTCTGACCCTGGTGATCAACCATGTGCTGGGTGCGGAAGACGTCGCCACCACACGCCTGAAGGCCCATGCCGGCCGCACAGTGGAGCTGGCGTTGGCCGGCTGGCCGTCGCTGCTGCCGGCGCCGCCGGCCATGGCTTTCCGCGTCACGCCCGCCGGGCTGCTGGAATGGTGCGGCCTCGAGCGGCTGGCCAGCGCCGACCTGGCGGTGCGCGTCGACGCGTCGAACCCGGCGTTCCTGCTGTCGCGTGCGCTCGGCGGCGAGATGCCGCCGGTGGCGGTCGAAGGCGACGCGCTGCTCGCCGGCGACGTCAACTGGCTGCTGCAGAACCTGCGCTGGGACGTCGCCGCCGACCTGGAACGTGTCGTCGGCCCGACGCTGGCGCAGCCGCTGGCCAAGCTGGGCTCGGCGCTGGCGCACGCGCTGCGCGCGGCGGTGCAGGGCGCGGGCCAGGTGGGCAGCCGGTTGCGGCCGCGCGCCTAGAACGCGCGCGCTGCCCCACCCTGCCCATGCGCCACGTCACGCGGCTGGTTTTCATCGTTGTCACCGTCCTGCGCTTCGGCCTGGACGAAGTGGCGCTGTCGGCGTTCCGCCAGCCCTGGGTGCGCCTGCTCGTGCGTGTCGCCACCGTCGGCCGGCGCCTGGACGAACCGCGTGCGGTGCGCCTGCGCCGCGCCCTCGAAAAACTGGGGCCGATCTTCGTCAAGTTCGGCCAGGTGCTGTCGACGCGGCGCGACCTGCTGCCGCTGGACATGGCCGACGAACTGGCCAAGCTGCAGGACCGCGTGCCGCCGTTCCCGGCCGCCGAGTCGCGTGTGCTGGTGGAAAAAGCCTTCGGCCGCCGCATCGAAGACATCTTCAGCAGCTTCGACCCCGAGCCGGTTGCCAGCGCGTCCATCGCCCAGGTGCACTTCGCGGTGCTGAAGGACGGCCGCGAGGTCGCGGTGAAGGTGCTGCGCCCGGGCATGCTGGCGGTGATCGACGACGACCTGACCCTGCTGCACACGCTGGCGCGCTGGGTCGAACGCCTGTCGGCCGACGGCAAGCGGCTCAAGCCGCGCGAGGTGGTGGCCGAGTTCGACGGTTACCTGCACGACGAACTCGACCTCGTGCGCGAAGCCAGCAATGCCGCCCAGCTGCGCCGCAACATGGACGGCCTGAACCTGGTGCTGGTGCCCGAGATGGTGTGGGAGCTGTGCACCTCGGGTGTCATCGTGATGGAGCGCATGCACGGTGTGCCGATCAGCCAGCTCGAACGCCTGCGCAAGGCCGGCGTCGACCTGCCCAAGCTGGCGCGCGACGGCGTCACGATCTTTTTCACCCAGGTCTTCCGCGACGGTTTTTTCCACGCCGACATGCACCCGGGCAACATCCAGGTGAGCCTGGACCCGCGCACCTTCGGCCGCTACATCGCACTCGACTTCGGCATCGTCGGCACGCTCACCGACAACGACAAGGAATATCTCGCTTACAACTTCATCGCATTTTTCCGCCGCGACTACAAACGGGTGGCCGAATTGCACGTGGAAAGCGGCTGGGTGCCGCCGAACACGCGTGTCGACGCGCTCGAAGGCGCGATCCGTGCCGTCTGCGAACCGCACTTCGACCGGCCGCTGAAGGACATCTCGCTCGGCCAGGTGCTGATGCGGCTATTCCAGACCTCGCGCCGCTTCAACGTCGAGATCCAGCCGCAGCTGGTGCTGCTGCAGAAGACGCTGCTGAACATCGAGGGCCTCGGCCGCCAGCTCGACCCCGAGCTCGACCTCTGGAGCACGGCCAAGCCGTTCCTGGAACGCTGGATGAACGAGCAGATCGGCTGGCGCGGCCTCGTCGACCGGCTGAAGAACGAGGCGCCACGTTACGCCCAGCTGCTGCCCGAACTGCCGCGGCTGCTGCACCAGACGCTGCAACGCCTGCAGTCCGGCACCGATTCGGCGCAGCTGCCGGCGCTGCTGGCCGAACAGCGGCGCACGAACCGGCTGCTGCAGGTGCTGATCTACGGCGCCATCGGTTTCCTTGCCGGGCTGCTGGCCACCCGGCTGGCCATGCACTTCGGCTGGTGGGCCTAACAAGTACAATTCCGCTTTTGAAATCAAGGGTTTAGCCATGCCGATCTATGCGTACCGCTGCGCCGCCTGCGGCCACGCCCAGGACGTGCTGCAGAAGATGTCGGACGACGTGCTCACGGTCTGCCCGGCCTGCGGCGCTGCCGCCTACGAAAAACAAGTCACCGCCGCCGGTTTCCAGCTCAAGGGCTCGGGCTGGTACGTGACCGATTTCCGCGGCGGCAACACCACTGCGGCGAAGAAGGACGAGCAGCCCGCCGACGGCGCTGCCGCGCCGGCCGCCGACAAACCCGCCGAGAAAGCGGCTGACAAACCCGCCGACAAATCCGCCGAGAAGGCCGCCGACAAGGCTGCCGCCCCGGCGCCGGCCGCGGCCGCTGCGACCCCGGCACCGAAGCCGGCGACCGGCACCTGACCTCCAGCGAAAGTACGCGTGAAGAAGTACATCCTTGCCGGCCTGCTGGTCTGGTTGCCGCTGGCCATCACGATCTGGGTGCTGTCGTGGCTGCTCGGTTCGCTCAACGGCGTCTTCGAGAGCATGCTGTCGGCGTCGCAGGCCGTGCTGCCGGAAGCGGCGCGCGAGAACATCGAGCATCTGCGTCGTGTGCCCGGCCTGGGCGCCGTGCTGATGGTGCTGGGCCTGATGCTCACGGGCGTGCTGGCTACCAACTTCGTCGGCCAGTGGGGCTTGCGCCAGGGCGACCGCATCCTCAACAAGATTCCTATCGTCAAGAGCATCTACAGCTCGGTCAAGCAGGTCTCGGACACGCTGTTCTCCAGCAACGGCAACGCCTTTCGCGAAGCCGTGCTGGTGCAGTACCCGCGCCATGGTTCGTGGACCATCGCGTTTGTCACCGGCAAGCCCGGCGGCGAGGTTGCCTCGCACCTCGGCGACGACTTCGTCAGCGTCTACGTGCCGACAACGCCGAACCCGACCTCGGGTTTTTTCCTGATGATGCCGCGTGCCGACGTGCGGGTGCTGAAGATGAGCGTCGACGAGGCGCTGAAATACGTCATCTCGATGGGGGTGGTCTCGCCCCCCGGCCACGAGCCGCTGCCGGCGCGAAATTGACGGGGCCGGCCGCCGACGGCACGGCGGTTGGTCCTGAGGGCTTGCAAGACAGCCCGTCAGCGCCTCAAACCGAGATTCAAGTATTCGTATTGGAGTGATCCCATGAGAACGACCTATTGCGGTCTGGTCAGCGAAAAGCTGATGGACCAGACCGTCACCCTGATGGGCTGGGCCCACCGTCGCCGCGACCATGGCGGCGTGATCTTCATCGACCTGCGCGACCGCGAAGGCCTGGTGCAGATCGTCTGCGACCCCGACCGCGCACAGATGTTCGCCGCCGCCGAAGGTGTGCGCAGCGAGTTCTGCCTGCAGGTTGTCGGCAAGGTGCGCGCGCGCCCGGCCGGCACCGAAAACGCCAACCTCACCAGCGGCAAGATCGAGGTGCTGGCGCATGAGCTGGTGGTGCTGAACCCCAGCGTCACGCCGCCGTTCCCGCTGGACGACGAAAACCTCAGCGAGACCGTGCGCCTGACGCACCGTGTGCTCGACCTGCGCCGGCCGCAGATGCAGAAGAACCTGATGCTGCGCTACCGCGTCGCGATGGAGGTGCGCAAGTTCCTCGACGAACAGGGCTTCGTCGACATCGAAACGCCGATGCTGACCAAGAGCACACCCGAAGGCGCCCGCGACTACTTGGTGCCCAGCCGCGTGCACGACGGCATGTTCTTCGCGTTGCCGCAGAGCCCGCAGCTGTTCAAGCAGCTGCTGATGGTGGCCGGTTTCGACCGCTACTACCAGATCACGAAGTGTTTCCGCGACGAAGACCTGCGCGCCGACCGCCAGCCCGAGTTCACGCAGATCGACATCGAGACCTCGTTCCTCGGCGAAGAAGAGATCCGCGCCATCACCGAGGCGATGGTGCGCACGGTGTTCCGCAAGGCGCTGGGCGTCGAGCTGCCCGTCTACGGCCACCTCACCTATGCCGACGCGATGCACAGGTACGGCTCGGACAAGCCCGACCTGCGCGTGAAGCTGGAATTCACCGAACTCACCGACGTGATGAAGACGGTGGACTTCAAGGTCTTCAGCACCCCTGCGCTGGCCAAGGGCGGGCGCGTCGCGGCGCTGCGGGTGCCGGGCGGTGGCGAAGCCCAGGGCGGCCTGAGCCGCGGCGAGATCGACGCCTACACCGAGTTCGTCAAGATCTACGGCGCCAAGGGCCTGGCCTGGATGAAGGTGAACGACGCCGGCAAGGGCCGTGAAGGCCTGCAGAGCCCGATCGTGAAGAACCTGCACGACGCGGCGCTGGCCGAGATCATCGCCCGCACCGGCGCCCGCAACGGCGACCTGATCTTCTTCGGCGCCGACAAGGCCAAGGTCGTCAACGACGCCCTGGGCGCCTTGCGCGTGAAGATCGGCCACAGCGAGTTCGGCCGCGAACACGGCTTGTTCGAGGACAAGTGGGCGCCACTGTGGGTGGTGGACTTCCCGATGTTCGAATACGACGAAGAAGGCGCACGGTGGAGCGCCGTGCACCACCCGTTCACGGCACCCAAGGACGGGCACGAGGACCTGATGGACACGGACCCTGGCGCCTGCGTCGCCAAGGCCTACGACATGGTGCTCAACGGCTGGGAACTCGGCGGTGGCTCGGTGCGGATCCACCGCGCCGAGGTGCAGAGCAAGGTCTTCAAGGCGCTGAACATCTCGGCCGAAGACGCGAAGGTCAAGTTCGGCTTCCTGCTCGACGCGCTGCAGTACGGCGCGCCGCCGCACGGCGGCCTGGCCTTCGGGCTGGACCGGCTGATCACGCTGATGACCGGCAGCGACAGCATCCGCGACGTGATCGCGTTCCCTAAGACGCAGCGTGCGCAATGCCTGCTGACCGGGGCACCGAGCAACGTCGACGAAGCGCAGCTGCGCGAGTTGCACATCCGCTTGCGCAACCCGGCAGCGGCGTAGCGGGCTCAGCGCCCGAGGCGCGCGGGCAAGGTGATGCGCAGGAACTCGGTGTTGTCCGACGCCAGTTCGCGCCCGCCGCCGCCCGGGAAGTTGTTGTCGTTGACGACGAGCAGCGTGCGGCTGTTCAACAGCAGCACGTTCTCGATCGTCACGTAGGGCAGCGTGAACACCGTCAGGCCGTCGCCGTTCAGGTCGTCCGGGTCGGCGATGTTCATCAGGTCGACAAGCTCGGTCTTGGCCACCGTGCCGCCGCTGGCCAGGCCTTCGATGTCGATCAGGTAGACCTTCTTGAACGGCGTGCCGCCGCCGGTGGCGGTGGCGCCGTTGCGTTCGATCACCAGGAAACGGTGGTCGTCGACCGCCGCCATGTCGCCGATCGCGGTGCCATCGGCGGCCAGCGGGTAGGCGTAGCTGACGCCGGTGTAGGCCTCGGTCGCGAGGTCGAACTCGTTGATGCGCAGCGTCTTCGCCGTGTCGCCGCTCACGGTCTTCTCCAGCAGCGTGTAGAGCTTGGTGCCGCTCTTGTTCAGCGCCATGCCTTCGAAGCCGCCGGAGCCGCCGATGTTGGCGCTGGCGGTGCCGGCCAGCACTTCCCTGTTCTCGGGCGCCCACACGCCCGGCAGCGCGATCTCGGCGCGTTGCACGGTGCCGTTGGCGTCGGTCTTGATCAGGTAGGGGCCGAACTCGTCGCCGAACCAGAAGTTGCCGTTTTTGTCCTGGCGGATCGACTCGATGTCGAAGTCGGCGCCGGTCAGCAGCCGGCCGCTGCGGATGGCATCGGCCACCGGCGGATTTGCAGGGTTGTTGTAGTAGTGCGTGTAGTCGGCCTGGATCGGGATGCTCAGCTTGTGGTCGGCATCGTTGAGCTGCAGCCGCGTCTTCGTGTCGAACGCCGCGCGCTTGCGGCCCGTTTTCCAGTCGGCCGGGGCCACCGCGCCGGCACCACCGAAACGGGTGCGCCAGTCAACGTTCAGCGTGTAGGCACGCAGCAATGCGTCGGCCGAGTTGGCCTTGTTGCCGAAGCCGTTGTCGACCAGGAAGCGGAAGCTGTCGGGCGTCGGCCCGGCCAGCACGCCGGAGAACCCCTGCACCGGCTGCTGGTCGGCGTAGGGCGGCAGATTCGTGCCGTAGGGGTTGGGCGCGATGAACTGGCCCGAGGTCGGGCCGTCGGCGAAGGTGGCGGCAGGCATGATCGCCCAGCCGCTGAGGCTTTGCGCCTGCGCCGCTGCGCAGAGGGTGAGGGCGGCGGCAAAGCTCGCCGTCAACGTCAATCGGGTCATGGGGTGTGCCTCCTGGTTTGCACTGCGCGGCATGCTGGCCGCGTGGCATGTCGGGGCGATGACGTGTTGCTTCAGTTCCGATGGCTAGAATGGCTAATCTGCCTTGACCAGGAACGGCGATGACACTCACTGCCACGGACGCCAAGAACCGCTTCGGCCAGGTGCTGGAACAGGCGCAGAAGCGGCCGGTCTTCATCGAGAAGGCGGGCCGCCGCCACAGCGTGGTGATGTCGGTCGAGCTGTACGACCGGCTGGTGGCGGCCAAGGCGCCGGCCGAGCCGGTTGAAACCAATGAAGCCGGCCGCCAGTTCTACGAGAAGTACAAGGACTGGGTCGACATGCAGAACGAACTCGTCGAGCAATACGGCGTCTTTGGCGAAGAGTTCCGGACCTGGTAACAGGCCCATGGCCCAGTTCGACGCCTTCGAGAACCCCAATGCCTTGCAGCGGGTGGCATTTCCCTACGTGGTCGTGATGCAGAGCGACCAGCTCAGCCATTTCAGCACCCGTTTCGTGATGCCGCTCGCGCGCCTGCCCCGGCCGCCGCTGGCAGCGCCGCGGCGCCTGTCGCAGGCGGTGGAGATCGGCGGCGAAACGTTGTATCCCGCGGCCCACCTGTGCGCAGCGCTGCCGTCGCGCCTGTTGCGCCGGCCGGCGCTGTCGATGTCCCTCCAGGCCGACACGCTGCGCGACGCGCTCGACGCTGTCGTCAGCGGTCTGTGACCCCCTTGGGCAAGCCACCCAAGATCCCCGTCTCGGTGCTGGTCGTGATCCACCAGCGCAACGGCCTGGTGCTGCTGATCGAACGTGCCGACAAGCCCGGCTACTGGCAAAGTGTGACCGGCTCGCTCGACCGCGAAGACGAACCGCTGCTGGCCACCGCCTGGCGCGAGGTCGGCGAAGAAACCGGCATCAGCGCCGGCACGATGCACGACTGGAACCTCAGCAACGTCTACGAGATCTATCCGGTTTGGCGCCACCGCTACGCGCCGGGTGTCACGCACAACACCGAACATGTCTTCGGCCTCACCGTGGCCGAGCGCACAGCGGTGACGCTGAACCCGCGCGAACATCTGCAGCATGTCTGGCTGCCCTGGCGCGAAGCGGCCGACCGCTGCTTTTCGCCGAGCAACGCCGAAGCCATCCTGCAACTGCCGCGTTTCGTGGAGATCGCGTGAACGCCTTGAACAAGATGCACTCGACGCTGGTGCCGCCACTCAGCGGCATCGGTGCGCTGCGTGTGGCCACCTACAACATCCACAAAGGTGTGCGCGGCATGGGCCGCGGCAAACGGCTGGAGATCCACAACCTCGGCCTGGCGATCGAGTCCTTCGACGCCGACCTCGTGTTCCTGCAGGAGGTGCGGCTGTTCAACACCCGCGACGCACGGCACTTCGACCGCACCTCGTTCGGCTGGCCGGCGCAGGGCCAGGCCGAATTCCTGGCGCCCGAAGGTTATGAAGCGGCCTACCGCAGCAACGCCGTCACGCGCGACGGCGAACACGGCAACGCGCTGCTGTCGCGCTGGCCCATCGGCGACATCGGCCACCACGACGTCAGCGACCACCGCTTCGAGCAGCGTGGCCTGCTGCATGTTCCGGTGCAGTGGAACGGCTGCACCGTGCATGCCGTGGTCGTGCACTTCGGCCTCGTGCATGCCAGCCGAGTGCGCCAGGTCGAGCGGCTGGCGGCCTTCATCGCCGCCGAAGTGCCGCCGGGCGAGATGCTGGTGGTGGCCGGAGATTTCAACGACTGGGCCGAAAAACTCGACGCGCCGATGGCCGCCATCGGCCTGGCGCGTGCCCATCTGCCCGACGCGTCGCGGGCGCAGCGCATGACCTTCCCGTCGCTGGCGCCGGTGTTTGCGCTCGACCGTTTCTACCTGCGCGGGCTGCGCTGCACATCGATGATGGTGCCGCGTGGCATGGTCTGGGCGCGCATGTCCGACCACCTGCCTCTCGTGGCCGAGCTGGAACCCGCCTGATGGCCGAAGAGGCGCCCGACGACACCTCGCTCTGGGCCTGGACCGGTGTGCCGAAGCCGCGTTTTTTCGGCGCCAACCGGGTGGAGTTGCTGCAAGGTGGCGATGAACTCTTCCCGCGCATGTGTGATGCCATCGCGGCGGCGCAGCGCGAGGTCTGGCTCGCCACCTATATCTTCCACGACGACAGCGCCAGCCGCGGCGTTGCCGACGCGCTGGTGGCCGCCGCCGCGCGTGGTGTTGCGGTGCACGTGGTCGTCGACGGTTTCGGCTCGATGGCGACGCTGCCCACCGTGCGCAGCTGGTTCGTCGCCGCCGGTGTGCGGCTGGAGGTGTTCCGCTCGCTCGACCGCTGGTGGGCCTGGCTGCAGCCCGGGCAGCTGCGCCGGCTGCACCAGAAGCTGTGTGTGGTCGACGAGAGCACCGCCTATGTCGGCGGCATCAACATCATCGACGACCGCAACGACATGAACCACGGCTGGGGCGATGCACCGCGGCTGGACTTCGCCGTCGAGCTGCGCGGCCCGCTGGCGGCGCAGGTGCATGCCGCGACGCGTGCGATGTGGGCCCGCGCCCACATCGGCCATGGCTGGCGCGACGAAATGCGCCTGCTGGCGCGCAGCGAGACGCCGGTCGAACAAGGCCTGAAGCTGCTGCGCAGCCTGCGCACACGGGAAGCGCGCGCCACGCGCCAGCCCGCGGCGGCGGCGTCGCAGCCGGTGCGCGCGGCGTTTGTCGTGCGCGACAACTTCCGCCAGCGCCGCGCCATCGAACGCAGCTACATCGACGCCATTCGCAGTGCGCGCCGGCGTGTCGACATCGCGGTGCCGTATTTCTACCCCGGCCACGGTTTTCGCCGCGCGCTGCGCCGGGCCGCCCGGCGCGGCGTGGCGGTGCGGCTGCTGCTGCAGGGCAAGATCGACTACCGCATCGCCGCGATGGCCGCACGCGCCATGTACGACGAACTGCGGCTGCACGGCGTGCGCATCTTCGAGTACACACCCGCCTTCCTGCACGCCAAGGTGGCCGTGGTCGACGACGACTGGTCCACCGTCGGCAGCTCGAACATCGACCCGCTGTCGCTGCTGCTGAACCTGGAGGCCAATGTCGTGGTGCGCGACGCCGGTTTTGCGGCGGCGCTCACCGCGCGGCTCGATGCCGCCATCGCGCTGTCCACCGAAGTCGGCCTGGACGCGCCGCGGCGCGGCTGGCGTTCGTGGCTGCACCGCGGTGTCGTCGCCTGGTGCGCCAACATCTACTTGCGCCTGGCGGGCATCACAGGCCGCTACTGAGCCCGACTTCAGCGCACGCTGAACGGCACGCGCTCGTAGCGCCCTTGCGCGTCCATCGCCGTCAGCGCATGTGCGCCCGGCGTGTCCAGCGTCAGCTGCAGGCTGCTGGCCTGCGCATCGGTGCTGCCGACCAGGCGGCCGTCGAGCAGCCAGTGCACGCTGTCGCGGGCGCCGATGGCCTGCACGCGCAGCACCGCCGCGCCGCGGCCGGGGGCGGCGCGGATGACGCTGCCGGGGTCGATGCCGGTGACACGCAGGCTGCGGCTGGTGCCGCGTGTGCCGCAGGCCGACGACCACGGCAGTTGTTCGACACTGCTGCGCAGGCTGCGTTCGATCCACGGTTCCAGCAGCGTCGGCCAGCGTGCATGTTCGACGCCTTGCCAGGCCACGCCGGCCGTGCCGCTGCAGCCCGGGCGCAGGCGTTGCGTACGACCGGCGTCGACCCAGGCCGTCTCGCGCAGCGGTTCGCTGCGCACGCGGTCGGGCAGTGTCGGCGGTGCCGTTGCGTCCAGTGTCCAGGCGCTGCGGCGCACGCGGCACAGCGCCGGCGGCGTCGTGTCGGCGGCAGCGCCCAGCGGCCAGCAGATGTCCTGCGCCGTCACGCTGGTGGGCAAGGTGCGTGGGCGCGTCGTCGTCTGAGCGAGCGCTGCAATGATGTCCTTCACCAGCGGCGCCGCGGTGTTGGCGCCGAAGTGGCCGGGGTTGGGTGTGCCGTCGGCACGGCCGACCCAGACGCCCACGGTCACGCGGTCGGTCACGCCCACGGCCCAGGCATCGCGGAAGCCGAAGCTGGTGCCGGTTTTCCAGGCCACGCGGGTGCTGGTCTCGCGGAACGGCGCATCGGGTCGGCCGCCGTTCTCCAGGATCTCGCGCACGATGAAGGCCGCGCCCGGGCTCATCAGCCGCGCCTGCTGCAGCGGCGCGTCCGGCGTCAGCCGTGGCCGGCCGGCGACGCCTTCGCGCGCGAACGCGGTGTAGGCGCCAACCAGCTCTTCCAGCGTCGTCGAGCCGCCGCCGAGGATCAGGCTCAGGTTCGGCGCGCCGCCTTCGGGCAGGCGCAGCCGCAGCCCGGCGTTGCGCAGTTGGGCTGCAAAACGCGCCGGGCCGATGCGGTCCAGCAGGTCCACCGCGGGCACGTTCAGCGAACGCTGCAGCGCCTCGCTGACGCTGACCGGGCCGCTGAACGCCGCCTCGAAGTTGCCCGGTGCATAACCGCCGAAGTTCTGCGGCGCGTCGATCAGCAGGCTTTCCGAATGCACCAGGCCGTCGTCGAGCGCCATCGCGTAGAGAAACGGCTTCAGCGTCGAGCCGGGAGAGCGCACACCCCGGACCATGTCGACGTGGGCGGCACGCTGGCTGTCGCCGAAGTCGGCCGAGCCGGCATAGCCGCGCACTGCGAGCGTGTCGTTGTCGACCACCAGCGCGGCAATCGACACCGCCTCGGGCAGGCTGCCCAGGCGGTCCAGCAGCACTTGTTCCAGCTGCGTCTGCACAGCGGCGTGCAGCGTGCTGCGGATCTGCTGCGGCAGCGCTGTGCCTGGACCCGGTTGACGTGCACTGCGCAAGGCCTCCTGGCGCAGCCGCTCTGCAGCCAGCGGCGCCAGCCAGCGTGCCCGCAGCGGCGGCGCGAACACGGTTTCCTGCCGCGCCTCGGCGACGCTGGCTGCTGGCCAGATGCCCTGGTCCTGCAGCCGTTGCAGCACCTTGTCGCGTGCGGCGCGGGCCAGCGCCGGTGCGCGGTCGGGGCGCAGCCGCGACGGTGTCTGCGGCAATGCCACCAGCAGCGCCGCTTCGGCATGGCTGAGGTCAAGCGCGGGTTTGCCAAGGTAGGCGCGGCTGGCCATCTCGACGCCAGTGACCTGGCCGCCCATCGGCGCATGCTGCAGATACAGCGCCAGGATCTGGTCCTTGCTCAAGTGCGCCTCCAGCTGCAGTGCGCGCAGCAACTGCTGCCCCTTGGCGCGCAGGCTGCGCGGCGGCGCCGTGCCGGGGGCCAGCAAGCGCGCCACCTGCATCGTCAGCGTCGAACCACCGCTGACGATGCGGCCATGCCAGGCCCATTGCCCCGCCGCACGCGCCAGCGCAAACGGGTTGATGCCGGGGTGCCAGCGGAACCAGCGGTCTTCGTACTGCAGCAGCGCTTGCAGGTACAGCGGCGAGACCTCGGCCAGCGCCACCGGCTGGCGCAAATGGCCGTCGGCGCTGGGCCAGGTGCGCAGCGGTGTGCCATCGTCGGCCAGCACCACCAGCGCGCCACCGCCGCCGGACAGTGCCAGTGGCGGCAGCGGGAACAGCCGGTCGGCCAGCAGCAGCATCAGGCCCGGCAGCAGCAGGGCCAGACCCACGACGCGCCAGCGTGCCATGCGGTCGCTCACTTGGCGCGTGGGTCGACCACGGTGATCTCGGCCTCGGGCTTGCCGATGCCACGCAGCTCGGGCCGGTACATGTCTTCGGCAAAGGCCGAGGGCACGACATAACGGCCGGGCGTCACGACACGCACCAGGTAGAACAGCTCCAGCACCCGGCTGTCCAGGTCGGCGGCGGCGACAAAACGGTCGTCGCGGTACTCGCTGTGTTTGATGCGGGCGTCGGCCATCGCGCCGGCGATGTTGACGTTCTCGACCTTGAACTCGCTGGCCATCGCGCCCTGGCTCAGGTTCAGGTTCTCGACCTCGAAGCCGGCCGGGATGCGGTCGACGATGAGCCCGTCCTTGATGCGCTGGCGTGCGCTCACCCGCAGCCGCACGACCAGCATCTCGCCGGTCTGGAAGCGGCGTTCGGCCACCGGCTGACCGGCCGTTGTCCACCAGCTGCGTTCGATGCCGATGCGCTCGTCGCGCGCCGCCAGCGGCTTCACCGGATAACCCTGCACCGCCAGCTCCACCGACAGCGCCTCGCTGCCTTTGTTGACGACGCTGGCGCCGCGTTTGTACGCCGCCAGATCCAGGCTGCGCTGCTCCGTGCCTTTGCTGTTGATCGTCTCGGGGGTGCCTGCCTGCAGCAGCGCCGTCCACGGCTGTGTGGCACTGCCACCGGCCGCACGTGCGGCGAGGAACAGCGCCAGCCGTTCCTGCGTCGAGTGGTAACGCTGCTGCTCGAAGACATCGGCCAGGTCGAGCAACAGGTTCTCGCGCCTGGCATGCGTCACCTGGTGCCGCACCAGCAGCGCATAGGCCAGCGCCTGGTCGCGCAGGCGCGAGCCGTAGTCGCCCAGCCAGTCGGCCCAGGGGCTGCGTGTGTCGAAGGGCTGGATGCCGTAGGCGCGCTGCATCGCGTCGTCGAAGGCCACCTTCGCACGGGCGGCATCGCCCATCAGCTGCAGCGCCAGCCCCAGGTGCACCAGCGCCAGCGGCGACCGGGCGTTGTCGCGGAAGCTGTCGTGCAGCGTGCGCAGTGTCGCCAGCGGCGCTTTCTGCTCACGCGCCAGGATGTAGCCCGCATGCGCGGCTTCGGCAAAACGCTGGTGTGCCATGCGCAGCAGCTCGACTTCGCGGAAGTCGCTGAGCCGGCCTTGGGCGTCGCGCCTCAGCTCCTTCGGCGGTTTGGTCTGCAGGCCGGGTGCACGCTGGAACTGCTCCAGCAACGAGGTCATCGAGCGCCGCAGCATGTTCTCGGGCACCGCGAAGCCGGCTTCGCGAGCGTCTTGCAGGAAGCCGGTGACGTAGGCGCTGAGCCAGGCCTCGTACGGCCCGCCGGCCGTCCACAACCCATAGCCGCCTTGTGGCTGCTGCATGCCGGCAAGGCGGCCGAAGGCGCTGTCGAGCCGGCGCGCACGTTCATCGCGCGACAGCGGCGTGATGCCGACGCTGGCCGCTGCAGCCTCGTCGATGAAGACCAACGGGTAGGCACTGCTCGTCGTTTGCTCCAGGCAACCGTAGGGGTACATCAGCAAGCCCTTGACGGCATCGCGCACGTCGATCGGCGGCCGGTTCGACACGGTGAGTCCGACGCTGGTGCTGCCGGCCCATAGGCCGTCGGCCAGGCTGGCGTCGAGCTTCAGCGTGCCTTCCGGTTCCACCCGCAGGCGGCGCACTTCACGCACGAGCGGCGTCGCCGGCTGCACCTGCAGCGCGGCTTCACGCACCAGCTTCAGCTTGCCTGCCGTCAGCGTCAGCTTGATCGGCGCCAGCCCGTAGGCATCGGTGGCCTCGGCAGTGAAACGCAGCACGGTACGGCCCTTGTCGGCCAGCTTGAACGGCGCGTTGCTGCCGGTGATCTTCAGCGGCGCCGCGGCCTCGACCTTGACGCTGATCTCCTGCGCGCTGCCCGACAGGTTGGTCACGTCCAGCGCGATCGTCGCCTGGTCGCCGGGGGCGATGAACCGAGGCATCGCGAGCTCGGCGACGATGGGTGCTGCCACCGTCATCTCGGTCTCGCTGCTGGCATAGGTGTCCGGCGTGCTGGCCACCGCCATCAGGCGCAGCGTGCCGTTGAAGTCGGGCAGCGCCAGCGGCACCGTCGCCTCGCCGTTGGCGTCCAGCTGCACCGGGCCGCTGAACAGGTCGACCAGCCGCACCTTGCGCGGCAGGCTTTGTGTGTCGCGTTTGCCGGCGTCGCCACCGAAACGCTGTTTGGCCATGTTGCCGTCCATGCGTTCGATGAGCTTGCCGTAGAGGTCCAGCACATCGGCGCCGTAGCGGTGTTTGCCGAAGAAGAAACCCAGCGGGTCGGGCGTGGCGAAGCGCGTGATGTTCAGGATGCCGACGTCCACCGCCGACAGCGTGACGATGGCCGTGCCGCCGCCCACCGGTTTGCCGGCGGCGTCGCTGAGCTTCAGCTTCACCGGCACGCTCTGTTCGGGCTGGGTTTTCGCCGGCGCGCTGAGCGCCAGCTTCAGCTTGCGGGCCTCGCGCGCCAGCGGCAGGTGCACCAGGCCGAGCGCACGCGAAGGTGTCACGCGGTCGCCCTGGCTGGCGGGGCGGAAGGCGACGACGCCGATGTAGAGGTCGTGCCGGTTCCAGGCCGGGTCGACCGGAATCGTCAGCGGCGTGCCGCCGGTGCGCACCGCGATGCGGCGCTGGTACAGCACCCGGTCGCCTTCCACGGTGACCAGCGCTTCGCCGTCGTGTGGCGGCGTGATCGTCAGCTTCGCGTTGTCGCCGGCCTTGAACGGCGCGCCTTCCAGCTTCAGCTGCACACGGTCGGGGCGGTTGCCCACGTCGTCGGCGTCTTGCGCGCCCCAGCCGGCGTAGAAGCGGTAGCGTGCGGTGAGCCGGGTCTCGGGGTCCAGCAGTTCCAGCCGATAGCGGCCGTAGGTGACGGGCAGCGCGATCTTGCCGCGTGCCGGCAGCGCCAGCGTGCGTGCCTCGACCAGTTCTTCCTCGACGTTGAAACCGCTGTTCCAGCCGCGGTTGTCGTCGTAGCGCCAGTACCAGCGGCGCTCTTCGCGCACCAGGCGCAGCTGCAGTTCCTTCGCAGCGACAAACTTGCCGCTGCTGTCGACGCGCACCAGCTCGAACTCGGCGAGGCCACCTTCCTGTGCCACGTCGCGGTCGAACAGCGGCCGCAGCCCCAGCAACTGCGGTGCTGGCCACCAGCTGCGTTCGATCGAACGCACGACGGGCCGGCCGCCCGATTCGAGCAGGCTGAAACTGGCGCGCAGCTTCATTGGCGACTTGCGCTGCGCCGTGTCCACCGGCACCTGCACTTCCGTCTTGCCGGCGGCGTCGAGCTCGGCCTCGGGCAGATCCTGGCGCTTCTTCGCACTGTCGTCTTCGACATCGCCGAAGATGAAGCCGGGCAGGGCTTTGGGCAGCGCAAAACGTTCGCGCTCGGTGTTGACGCTGCCCAGCAGCCGGTTGCCGCCGGCGGGCGCGCCGTAGAGGTAGCTGCCGTCCACCGCCACGCTCAGCGGCGTGGTGCCTTGCAGCGGCACATCGGGTGCAGTCAGCAGCAGCTTCATGCGTTCGGGCAGGAACTCCTCGACCTGGAAGCTCCATTGCGCATCGGCACGTTGGGCCGCCGGGTCGGTGCGGGCTTCGAGCAGCCAGCGGCCGGTGGGCGCGTCGGCCGGCAACACCAGCGTCTGCTGGTAGTAGGCCGTGCCGGCAGCATGCGGACGCACGAGCTGCGTCAACGCGGTCTCGCCGCCGGGTTTCTTCAGCGTCAGCGTCAAGGCCAGGGCGGCGCCACCGGCAGGGGCAGGCAGCGGCTTGCCGTCGGCGTCGCGCGCCAGCACCGAGACGCTGAACGTCTCACCCGGGCGGTAGAGGTCGCGCCCGGCGTAGACGAACAGTTTCTGGTTGCGCGACGGGTTGCCGCCGACTTCGTACTCCGACAGGTCCAGCGCCGGGTCGCGCAGCGAGACCACCGACATCTCCTTGCCGCGGCGCGCCATCACGACACGCGCCTTCCCGGTGTTGCCGGCAAAACTGGCATGGCCGTCGCTGTCGGTGCGCGCCTGCGCCAGGCTCTTGCCGGCTTCGTCGAGCAAGGTCACGTCGATGCCACGCAGGGCCTCGCCGCTGCGCAGCGAGGTGGTGAAGACATCGGTCTGCGCCGCATGCCGGCGCAGATGCAGGCCGATCTCGGTGACGTAGAAGTAGGTCACCTGGTAGTCCCAGCCGAAGCGGCCCGGCGGGTTCATCACCGCGACATAAATGCCGGGCTCCTGCAGCTCTTTGATCTTCTCCACCGGCAGGAAGCTGACGTTGCGCCGGTTCTCGCGCGTGTCGGTGGCGAAGCGGCCGATGTAGATGCTTTTCGCGCTTTCGCGCAGCTGGTCGAGCTGGTAGCCCGAGACAGTGCCCTTGAGGCGGCGGTCGCCGCTGCCGTCTTCGTAGCCGGCTTCGTTGTCATCGCTGTTCGTGTTGTTGCCGCTGCGTTCGCGGCGCCCGCCCACCTGGTCCAGGAAGACCGGCAGCGCGGCGTCTTCGACGCGCAGGAACTGCACGTCGACCTCGGGTGTGTTGACGGTGACGACCGGCAGACCGCCGTTCAGCCCCGCCGGCAGCACGACGCCGCGGCTGGCGAAGTAGAACGAGGCCGGCATCGCCTCGCTCTTGGCGCTGCAGGTCTGCGCCGTGGAAAGCAGCGTGCCGCCGCTGGCTGCGGCGAGCGTGGCCGCCAGTTCGATGCGGTAGCTGCGGTCGGGCACCACGTAGGGCAGGTAGAGCACCCGCGGGTTGTCGCCCAGCACCCAGCGGCCGTCCAGCGGCTTGGCGCCGTCCTTGGACACAGGGCCTTCACCTTCGAAGGCCTTGGCCAGATCGCTCCAGTTCTGCGAACGTGCCAGCGGCTGCGTGAACATCACCGCGATCGCCGGGGCGCCGTCGAACAGCCGCGCCTTGCAGTCCACCAGCGCAAAAGGCTGGGCCGTGCCAACGTCGACTTGGCTGGGCGGGCCGCCGTCGCGGCTGCGCTGCCAAACGGTGAAGACGGTGACGGCCATTGCTGCCACCAGCAGCCCGGCAACGGCGCCGAGCAGGAGTTTCACGCGAGGAGGCATCGGCTCATTCCGCAGGTTAGAGGCTGGGAACCAGTGTAGTAGCGCTCAACCGGCGCTCAACCCGGTGCCTGCCCCGGGGCCTGCGCTACGGGCCGGGGCTGTCGGTCGCGGCGCCGAAACGGTTGGGGCCCTGGGTGCCGCGGCGAAAGCCGTTGTCCAGCAGCATCCAGAGCCAGCCGATCACCGGCACCAGCGCCACCAGCACCCACCAGGCCGACTTGTCGCGGTCGTGCCAGCGTTTGGCCGAGATCGCGATCGCCGGCCACAGCAGCAGCAGGTTCACCACCAGCTCGGCTTCTTCCGCGCGCCAGCGCGCAATGCCCAGCAGCGCCCGCCCCAGCAGCGACAGCCCGGTGAGTGCCACCACGCCGTAAAGCCAGAAGCTGCGGCGTGAGATGCGGCCGCGCGGGTCGAGAAACATGCGCGCGGGGGGCAGGGTATCGTCGCCGTCGAGCCAGGTGTCGTCACGTTGCCATTGCATGGCGCTATTGTCCGATGGCCGGCCGACACCCAGCTTGCAGCAGCCCAACAAAGCCCGCCATGACGACCAAAACCACCCGCAGTCCACGCCGCAGGCCCGGCCCACCGCCGGCGATCGACCTGGCGCTGCAGGGCGGCGGCTCGCACGGCGCCTTCACCTGGGGTGTGCTCGACCGCCTGCTCGAAGACGAGGAACTGGCCTTCGACGGCGTCAGCGGCACCAGCGCCGGGGCGCTGAACGCCGCCGTGCTGGCCACCGGCCTGGCCCATGGTGGCCGCGCCGGCGCCCGCACCGCGCTGCGTGCGTTCTGGGCCGATGTCGCCGGGCAGGACGGCTGTTTCGGCGGCCTGCCGTCGCTGCCGGGCGGCAGCGGCCTGGCCGGTTTCAACCTCAACACCCACCCCGCCTATGCTTGGTTCAACCAGTTCCTGCATGCCTTCAGCCCGGCACAGTTCAACCCCTACGACCTGAACCTGCTGCGCGACGTTGCAGTCAAACATGTCGATGCCGACGCGCTGCGCCGCGGCCCGCTGGCGCTGTTCATCACCGCCACCGCGGTGCACACCGGGCAGCAGCGGGTGTTCAGCGGCAACGAACTGAGCCTGGACGCGCTGCTGGCGTCGGCCTGCCTGCCGCAGCTCTTCCGCCCGGTGGTGATCGACGGCGAACCCTACTGGGACGGCGGCTACAGCGGCAACCCGGCGATCTGGCCGTTGATCTACAACACCCAGGCGCTGGACGTGGTGCTGGTGAAGATCAACCCGCTGGTGCGCGCCAGCACACCCGACACCGCCGAAGAGATCGCCGATCGCGTCAACGAGATCACCTTCAACGCCGGGCTGGTGAGCGAGATGCGCGCCATCGCCTTCGTGCAGCGGCTGGTGGAGCAGGGCCGCATCGACCCCGGCGACTACAAGAACCTGCGCCTGCACATGATTGCCGACGAAGAAGGGCTGGCGCCGCTGCACCCGTCGAGCAAGATGAACACCGACCGCCAGTTCCTCGAAGCGCTGCACGATCTGGGCCGCGCCGCGGCCACACGCTGGCTGGCGGCGCACCGCGCCGATCTCGGCCAGCGCTCGACCCTGAACGTTGCGCAAACCTTCCTGGCACCGCGCGAACAGCCGGCACGCTGATGCAAGATCTCGTCGTGCAGCGCCCCGAAGGGCTGTACTGCCCACCCGGCGACTTCCACATCGACCCCTGGCGCCCGGTGGCGCGCGCCGTCATCACCCACGCCCATGCCGACCACGCGCGGCGTGGCCACGGCGCCTACCTGGCCAGCGCAGCGAGCGAAGGGGTGCTGCGGGCGCGGCTGGGCAGCATCAACCTGCAGCCGCTGGCTTACGGCGAAAGTGTGTCGCTGAACGGGGTGCAGGTCAGCCTGCACCCGGCCGGCCACGTGCTGGGTTCGGCGCAGGTACGCATCGAACATGCGGGCCAGGTCTGGGTGGCGTCGGGCGACTATTTCACCAGCGGCGTCGAAGGCGACAGCAACACCACTTGCGCGCCGTTCGAGCCGGTGCGTTGCCACTGCTTCATCACCGAGAGCACCTTCGGCCTGCCGATCTACCGCTGGCGCGCCCAGGCCGAGGTGCTGGGTGACGTGAACACCTGGTGGCGCGGCAATGCCGATGCCGGCCGTGCCAGCCTGCTGCTGGCCTACAGCTTCGGCAAGGCGCAGCGGCTGATCGCGGGGGTCGACGCCGGCATCGGTCGCATCGTCGTGCATGGTGCGGTCGAGCCGTTGAACCGCGCCTACCGCGAGGCTGGCGTCGCACTGCCGCCGACCGAGACCTTCGAGACGCTGGCCGACAAGAACGACCTGCGCCGCGCGCTCGTGATTGCACCGCCGCAGGTGCTGGGCAGCGCCTGGACCAAAGGCCTGGGTGAACACGGCGACGCCTTCGCCAGCGGCTGGATGCAACTGCGCGGCGCCCGCCGCCGTCAGGGCGTGGACCGCGGTTTTGTTCTCAGCGACCATGCCGACTGGCCGGGGCTGCAGCGCGCGATAACCGCCACCGGCGCCGAACGGGTGATCGTCACCCACGGCTATGAAGCGGTGATGGTGCGCTGGCTGCAGCAGCAAGGGCTGCAGGCCGGCAGTTTCGACACCGCGTACGGCGACGACGATGCGCTGGACGACGCGCCTGACATCGGGTAGACGCCTCAGGCACACTGGGCCTATGAAACGCTGGCTGCCGCCCCTGCTGTTGTCGTTGCTGTTGCTGGGGCTCACCGCCTGCGGCGGCGGTGGTGGCAGCGCGGGTGAAGAGACGGCAGCGCTGCCGCCGCTGGGCCCGGGCGAAACAGCCTACGACGACCCCACGGCCTATTCCAGCGCCGCCGGTGCGGCGCTGAACGGCGCTGTCGAAGGCGCTGCCGTCACGCGCCACAGCCTCACGCTGGGCAGCACCCGCATCGCCTACACGGCCCATGCCGGCCATCTGATCGCCCGCCACCCGGTCAGCGGCGCGGCCCAGGCCTCGGTGTTCTACGTCGCCTACCTGGCCGAAGGCGCGAACGCCGCGACACGGCCGGTGACCTTCTTCTACAACGGCGGTCCGGGCTCGGCCAGCGTCTGGCTGCACCTGGGATCGTTCGGCCCGAAGCGCCTGGCCACTGGCGTGCCGGCCACCACCGCGGCAACGCCGTTTGCGCTGGTCGACAACAGCGAAAGCCTGCTCGACACCAGCGACCTGGTCTTCATCGACGCGGTGGGCACCGGCCTCTCGCAAGCCATCACACCGTTCAGCAACAGCAGCTTCTGGGGCGTCGATGCCGACGCGGCGCTGTTCCGCGACGCCATCCAGCGCTGGCAGGTGCTGCACGGGCGCAGTGCGTCGCCGCTGTTCCTGTTCGGCGAAAGTTACGGCGGTCCGCGCACCGCCGTGCTGGCGCGGCGGCTGCAGGAAGCCGGCGTGCCGCTGCAAGGCCTGGTGCTGCAGTCGCCGGCGCTCGACTACAACAGCAACTGCGGTGTCATCGGCGCCGGCGGCTGCAGCGGCTACCTGCCCACCTATGCGGCGGTCGGTGCCTGGCACCAGCTCACGAACCCGGTGCCGACCGACCTGGGGGCCTACATGACCGAACTGCGTGGCTTCACAGCGGCGCAGTACTTGCCGGCGCTGCAGGCCGGCCCGCCGCTGCGTGCCGACCTGCCGCCGCTGCTGGCGGCCCGCACCGGCTTCACAGCCGCAAACTGGGCCCGCACCGACCTCTTCAACCTGCAACCCGGCTCGTTCCAGAACCTGCTGTTCGCCAACAGCATCATCGGCCGCTACGACGGCCGCATGGTGGCCACGCGCGGTACGCCGCTGGCCAGCGAAGGCGACCCCTCCAGCACCTTCATCGGCGCGTCGTTTTCCAGCGGCATGGCCAACCACCTTCGCAACACGCTGCGCTACAGCAACCGCTCGACCTACGTGCTGCTCGGCAACGCCATCAACACCTGGGACTTCAGCCACGCTGGTCGCACGTTGCCTGACACCGTGCCCGACCTCGCCGCGGCGCTGGCCGCCGACCCCGGGCTGCAGATTCTGGCTGCCAACGGTTACCACGACCTGGCGACACCGTTCTACATCACCGAGCTCGACCTCGCCCGGCTCGGCGTCGAACCGCGTGTGCAGGTACGCAACTACGCCGGCGGCCACATGAGTTATCTCGACGACGGCACGCGCGTGTTGCAGAAGGCCGACCTCGTGGCCTTCTACGCCCAGGCGCTGGCCAGCGCGCGCGTTCAGCCGCAGCGCGTGACGCCGGTCGTGCGCCTGGCACCACCAACGGTCGACCGCACCGGCGTGGTGCCCACGACGCCGCAGCCGGCGCTGGCCGAGCCGGCGCTGCAGACCCCGCTGCGCGACCCCTGGGTGCCGCCTTCGGCCAGCGCGGCACACATCGTGCGTCAGCGCACAGACCCGCCTTGATGCGGCCCGCAACACTGCACTGATCCACGCAACCGAGTCACGCCGTCAACACAACCCTTTCGCCCCGAACCCCGCTGCAGTTCCGCGTCGGTTTCGAGATGGCCTACCAGCTGCCGCAGCCAACGCCGATGATCCTGGCGTTGAGCATCCACTATTCACGCGCTTCCGACCTGGTGCGGCCCGACCACCTGGTCACCAGCCCGGCAGTGCCCGTCACCGCCTACCGCGACCTCTTCGGCAACTGGTGCAGCCGCATCGTGGCACCCGCCGGCCGCTTCGTGCTGAGCACCGACGCGCTGGTCAACGACAGCGGCCAACCCGACGTGGTGGTGCCTGGTGCGCTGCAGGTGCCGGTGGAGTACCTGCCCGAAGAGGCCCTGCTCTACCTGCTCGGCAGCCGCTACTGCGAAACCGACCTGCTGTCCGAGATCGCCTGGCAGCACTTCGGCAGCGGCCCCACCGGCTGGGCGCGGGTGCAGGCGATCTGCGACTTCACGCACCAGCGCATCAAGTTCGGCTACGAAAACGCACGCCGCACGCGCACCGCCTGGGAGGCCTACAACGAAGGCGTGGGTGTTTGTCGCGACTACGCGCACCTGGCGATTGCGCTGTGCCGCTGCATGAACATCCCGGCGCGTTATTGCACCGGCTACCTCGGCGACTACGGCACGGCGCAGCCCTGGGGCACGATGGATTTCGCCGGCTGGTTCGAGGCCTACCTCGGCGACCGCTGGTACACCTTCGACGCACGCAACAACACGCCACGCATCGGCCGTGTGCTCATCGCCCGCGGCCGCGACGCCTGCGACGTGGCGCTGGCCAGCACCTTCGGCCCGAACACGCTGGAGCGATTTTCGGTGCGTGCCGAGCTGGTGACCTGAGCCCAGGCCCAGGCCCATGACCTACTGCGTCGGCGTCAAGCTCGAACAGGGGCTGATCTTCGCCAGCGACTCACGCACCCACGCCGGCGTCGACAACTACGCCAAGTTCTGCAAGATGACGGTCTTCGAACGCGCTGGCGACCGCGTGCTGGTGCTGCTGAGCAGCGGCGGCCTGGCGGCAACGCAGACGGTGATCAGCCTGCTGCGGCGCCGCGCCGAGGCCGAGCCGCCGCACATCTGGAGCGTCAGCTCGATGTTCGACGTGGCCAACCTGGTGGCCGATGCGATGCGCGACATCGAACGCCGCGACGGCCCGTTCCTGGAAGGCGGTGGGCTGAAGTTCAACGCCTCGTTCATCCTCGGCGGCCAGCTCGCCGGCGAAGACATGCGGCTGTTCCGGCTGTACGCCGAAGGCAACTTCATCGAAGCCGGCACCGACACACCTTTCCTGCAGACCGGCGAAGCCAAATACGGCAAGCCCATCCTCGACCTCGCGGTGACGAGCAGCGCAACGCTGGAAGACGCGACGAAGTGTGTGCTGGTGTCGTTCGACTCCACCATCCTGAGCAACCTCTCGGTGGGCATGCCGATCGACCTGCTGTGTTATGCCCGCGACAGCCTGCAGGTGACGATGCAGCGCCGCTTCGACAGCGGCGATGTCTACTTCGAAGCGCTCAAGCAGCAGTGGATCGCCGGCACACGCCGCATCTTCCACGAGTTGCCGGCGCTGCAGTGGTAGCGCACCTCACTGCAAGGCCAGCACGAGGCGCTGCACATCGGCTTCGTCGGCGTCGGCACCGGCTTCGGCTTCTGCGCTGAAACCGAGTTCACGCGCCAGTTCCAGCATGCGCCGGTTTTCGCTGAGCACCGTGCCCAGCAGGCGCTGCGTGCCCTGGCTACGCTGGTAGGCGATCAGCTTGTGCATCAGCAGCAGCCCGAGGCCGCCGCCTTTCAGGTCCGAACGCACGACGATGGCGAACTCGGCTGCGATGTTGTCGGGGTCGGTGGCGGCACGCGCCACGCCCAGTGTCTCTTCGCCACCGCCGGGCAGCGCTGCGGTGGCGATGAAAGCCATCTCGCGTGTGTAGTCGATCTGCGTCAGCCGCGCCAGTTCGCTGTGTTCGATGTGGCGCCGGCTGTAGAAAACGCGCATGCGCACGTCCAGCGGGTCCAGCTGCGCCAGGAAGGCCAGGTGCTGCGCTTCGTCTTCGGGGCGGATCGGCCGCAGCGTCAGCTTGCGGCCCTGCCAATCCAGCGTCTCTTCGAGCTGGTTCGGGTAGGGGCGGATGGCGAAGCGCGCAGCACCCCCCGGCGCGCCGGCGTCGACGCGGACGCGCGCGTCGAGCGCCACCACGCCATCGGCGTCGGCGAGCAGCGGGTTGATGTCGATCTCGGTGATGCGCGGCTCGTCGGCCAGCAGCTGCGACAGCGTCGTCAGCACCCGCACGACGGCATCGACGTCGGCCGGCGGCACATCGCGCCAGCCCGCCAGCAGCTTCGCGATGCGGGTGCGCTGCACCAGCGCATGCGCCAGCGGTGCGTTCAGCGGTGGCAAGGCGACGGCGCGGTCGGCCACCACTTCCACCGCCGTGCCGCCGGCGCCGAACAGCAGCACCGGGCCGAACAGCGGGTCGAGCGCGGCGCCGACGATCAGCTCCAGCGCCCGTGGCCGCCGCACCATCGCCTGCACGCTGAAGCCTTGCAGCAGCGCGTCGGGGCGCAGCGTGGCCACACGCTTCAGCATCGCCGCCGCGGCGCTGCGCACGGCGGCGGCGTCGTCGAGCTGCAAGGCGACGCCGCCGACATCGCTCTTGTGGCTGATCTGCGGCGACAGGATCTTCAGCACCACCGGGAACCCGACCGCCGCTGCGGCCTGCACCGCGGCTTCGACATCGGCCGCCACCTCGCGGGTGGCGGCCACCGGGATGCCGCAGGCCGCCAGCACCGCCTTGGCCTCGGGTTCGCTCAGCCACTGCCGGCCCTCGGCGAGCACGGCGTCGACGGTGGCGCGCACGGCAGCGCGGTCCCAGGCCAGCGGCGGCGTGGCTGGCGGCGTCTGCATCAGTTCGTCCTGGTTGCGGCGGTAGGTCTGCAGCATCGCAAACGCGCGCACCGCCTGTTCGGGCGTGTCGTAGGTGGGCACACCGCCGGCCTGAAAGATCGAACGCGCTTCACGCACCGCTGCGTCGCCCAGCCAGCAGGCCAGCGCGGGCGACTGTGCAGCTTGGGCAGCTTGAAGCAGCGGCAGCAGCGCGCTGGCGATTTCGGCACTGGGCACGATGGCCGTGGGTGCATGCATGAAGAGCAGGGTGCCGGCAGCGGCGTCGGCCTGCAGCGCCTGCACGGCGTCGACATAACGCTGCACCGGTGCGTCGCCGATGATGTCGACCGGGTTGCCGTGCGACCAGGTCGGCGGCAGCACGGCGTCCAGCGCCTGCAGCGTGGCCGCGCTCAGGTCCGTCAGCGTCACGCCGGCAGCGGCTGCCGCGTCGGCCGCCAGCACGCCGGCGCCGCCGCCGTTGGTCAACAAGGTCAGGCGCGACTGCCGTTCGGCGGCAGCGCCCTGCGGCAGGCCGCGAAAGTGCGCCAGGGTCTCGGCAGCGATGAACAGCTCGTCGAGCGTGTCCACACGCAGCATGCCGGCGCGGCGGATCGCGGCGTCGAACACCAGGTCCGAAGCCGCCAGCGCGCCGGTGTGCGAGGCGGCGGCCCGCTGGCCGAGGCTGGAGCGCCCGGCCTTCACCACCAGCACCGGTTTGTTGCGTGCCGCGGCACGCGCGGCGCTGACGAACTTGCGTGCGTCGTCTATCGATTCGATGTAGAGCAGGATCGCGCGCGTCTTCGCGTCGCTGGCCAGATGGTCCAGCAGGTCGGCGAAGTCGACATCGGCATGTTCGCCGAGCGAGACAAAACGCGAGAAACCGATGCCGCGCCCGGCCGCCCAGTCGAGCAGCCCGGTGACGAGCGCGCCCGACTGGGAGACGAAGGCCAGCGAGCCTTTGGCCGCGCCGATGTGGGCGAAGCTGGCGTTCAACCCAATGTGCGGGTTCAGCAGCCCCAGGCAGTTCGGCCCCAGCACCCGCAGCAGGTGCGGCCGCGCGGCGCTGAGCATGGCCTGTTTCTGCGCGGCGTCGAGTCCGGCCGTCAGCACCACCGCGGCGTGTGTGCCGCGAGCGCCCAGCGCCGCGATCAGCCCCGGCACGGTGGCCGGCGGCGTGCAGATCACCGCCAGCTCCGGCGCTTCGGGCAGCGCCGCCACATCGGCGAACGCGGCCTCGCCGGCCAGCACTGGCCGGCGCGGGTTCACCGCGTACAGGCGGCCCGCATAGCCACCCTGGCGCAGGTTGCGCCAGACCGTGGCGCCGACGCTGGCGGCGCGGTCGGAAGCGCCGAACACCGCCACCGAAGCGGGGTCGAACATCGAATCGAGATGGCGGATGCTCATGGGGCCAGTCTAGAGGTAACCTCGTCGCATCCACCCCCATGGAGATCAACGATGAAGATACTGCTGCCTGTCGATGGCACGACCCTGTCGCTGTATGCCGTGCAGCACGCGCTGCGGCAACGCCGCGAAGGCCTGGTCAGCACCTTCGTGCTGGTCAACGTGCAGGAGCCGCCGTCGCTGTACGAGGTGGTGGTGGCGCACGACGCCGAGCGCCTGGACGACGTGCGCCGGGCCGCCGGTGAAGACCTGCTGGCCACCGCCGAAGCCTTGCTGAAGGGCGCCAACGCCGAGTGGGAAAGCGAAGTCGCTGGCGGCGACCCCGGCCACGTCATCGTCGACCTGATCGAGAACTACCGCTGCGACGCGGTGGTGATGGGCGCCGGCCCGGCGGGCGCTGTCGGTGGGGTGGCGCTGGCGGTGCTGAAACACAGCCCGGTGCCGGTGACTGTCGTGCGTGAGCCGGTGCACGCTGAAGGCTGACCGGGCGGCATGCGCCGTTTCGCCGCGCTGTACCAGGCGCTCGACGCCAGCACCGCCACCGGCGACAAGGTGGCTGCGCTGGTGGCCTACTTCCAGGCGGCCCCCGCGGCCGACGCCGCCTGGGCCGTCTACTTCCTGGCCGGCGGCAAACCGCGCCAGGTGGTGCCGACGGCCCTGCTGCGCACCCTGGCCTGCCAGCGTGCCGGCATCGACGACTGGCTGTTCGAGGCCTGCTACCAGGCGGTGGGCGACCTCGCCGAGACCATCGCCCACGTGCTGCCGCTGGCCGGCCGGCCGAGCGACCTGGGGCTGGCGTTCTGGGTCGAAGAACGGCTACTGGCCTGGCGCGGCCTGTCGCCCGACGACCAGGCGGTAGCCGTCGGTGCGGCCTGGGACGAACTCGACCCCGCAGGCCGCTTTCTGCTCGTCAAGCTGATCGGCGGCGGTTTCCGCGTCGGCGTCAGCAAGCTGCTGGTGCAGCGGGCGCTGGCGGAAGTGGCGGGGCTGGACACGAAGCTGTTGGCGCAGCGGCTGATGGGCTTCACCGAAAGCCGCGCGACGCCGAGCGCGGCGCGTTACGAACAGCTGGTCTCGGCCACCAGCACGCCCGCGCACGACGCCGGTCAGCCGTATCCCTTCTTCCTGGCCCATGCGCTGCAGGCCGCGCCCGAGACACTCGGCGACACGGCCGACTGGCTGGTGGAGTGGAAGTACGACGGCGTCCGCGCCCAGGTGGTCAAACGTGCCGGCCAGGTCTGGATCTGGTCGCGCGGTGAAGAGTTGATGAGCGAACGGTTTCCAGAGATCGTCGCGCTGGCGCAGGCCTTGCCCGATGGCACCGTGCTCGACGGCGAGGTGCTGGTCTGGCCTGCCGGCGCAGCGGCGCCGAGCCCGTTCAATCTGCTGCAGCAGCGCATCGGGCGCAAGACGCTGACGAAGAAGGTTCTGGCCGACGCGCCGGTCAGCTTCTGCGCCTACGACATCCTCGAAGCCGGCGGCGTGGACCAGCGCGAAACACCGCAGCGCGAGCGCCGCCAGCGCCTGGAGGCCTTGCTCGAATGCCGGCTCTTGCGCCTGTCGCCCGCCGTGCACGCGGCCGACTGGCCGGCCTACGCCGCACTGCGCGAGACGGCGCGCGAACGCGGTGTCGAAGGTTTCATGCTCAAGCAATGGAGCGCACGTTACGGCAGCGGCCGCACCAAGGCCGACGGCACCTGGTGGAAGTGGAAGGTCGACCCGCTGTCGGTGGACTGCGTGCTGATCTACGCCCAGGCCGGCCATGGCCGCCGCGCCAGTGTCTACACCGACTACACCTTCGCGGTCTGGAGCCGGCCGCCGGCCGATGCCGCCGAGGCGCAGGCTGTTGTGGAGGCCATCGCGCGGCGTGAGCCCGCGGTGCCGGGCGCGCTGCAGCTCGTGCCTTTCGCCAAGGCCTACTCGGGCCTCAGCGACGAAGAGTTCACGGCCGTCGACCGCGTGATCCGCGCCCACACGCTGGAAAAGTTCGGCCCGGTGCGCAGCGTGCGGCCGACGCTGGTGTTCGAACTCGGCTTCGAAGGCATCAACGCCAGCCCGCGCCACAAGAGCGGCATCGCCGTGCGTTTCCCGCGCATGCTGCGCATTCGCCACGACAAACCGCTGCACGAAGCCGATTCGCTGCAGACGCTGCAACGGCTGATGGCGGCTTCCTGATCGTTCGTCGCTTGTTGCCGCACTTCGTCGCAAGCCGCTCGCGGCACGTGGTGGCCTTGCCTACATTCCACTCCATCGCAACGCTGCAACCCGAAGGAGCCCACCATGCAAACCACCCAGAACCGCCTCGCTGCCATCGCCCTGTCGCTGATCTTCACCGTGACGATGCTCGTCAGCGTCAACCAGCTCGCCACTTCCCAGCCGCCCGCCGGCCTGGTGGCGCAGATGGCGCAGACCGCCGCGAACAGCTGAGCTCGCCGCAGCGCGGCGATACTTCCAGGCAAAGGGCCCCGCTTCGGCGGGGCCTTTTGCATTTCAGTGGCGCCACCTTGCATCGCTTGACGTATCCGGGGTGGTTCCAATGCGGCGGGCTCGAATGCGTGGCACCCTTCGCGGCCTGGAGCGGTGGCGTCGACACCGGGCACCGCTCCCCAACCTGGACGTTCACGAGGAAACACCATGAAGTTCGGACTCTGGCTGGCACTCGGCGCCGGCGCGCTGTTCTCGTTCTCTGCGGCGGCGCAAGACGTCACGCTGACGCGGCTCGACTGCGGCAGCGGTTCCAACGATCCGCGGCGCTTCAGCGACACCTTCGCCTATACCGAGACGACGAAGCCCTTCACGTTCAGCTGCTACGTCATCAGGCGCGGCGCCGATGTGATGGTCTGGGACACGGGTTACCTGCCGGGTTCGGTGCCCAATGCGACCAACAAGCCGCTGGCCGACCTGCTGAAGCAGATGAACGTGAACCCCGACGACGTGAAGTACGTCGGCATCAGCCATTTCCACGCCGACCACACGGGCCAGCTCGTGGCGCTGAAGAACGCCACCCTGCTGGTCGGCAAGGGCGACTGGGACGGGGTCACCGCCAACCCGCCGATGGGCGGCGCGAACGTGAAGGGCTTCGCCGAATGGATTGCCGAGAAGCGCAAGGTCGAGCCGCAGAGCGCGGACAAGGACGTGTTCGGCGACGGCAGCGTCGTGATGTTGCGCGCGCCCGGGCACACCCCCGGCCACAGCATCCTGCTGGTGCGCCTGAAGGAGATGGGGCCTGTGCTCCTCAGCGGCGACGCCGTGCACTTTCTCGAGAACTACGACTACGAAGGTGTACCGGGATTCAACTTCGACCGCGCCCAGACCATCGCGTCGATCCAGCGCATCAAGCAGATGCAGAAGAATCTGAAGGCCACGCTCATCATCCAGCACGACCCGCGTGACATCGGCAAGCTGCCGGCGTTCCCGGCGGCTGCGAAGTGAGTCGCCCTGGTGGGCCCAGGGCTGTGCTTTGACGGGCGCCAGCGCCTGCGTCAGGGCTGTGCGATGGCTTCAACCTGGATGCGCAGGTCGACGTTCATCTTGAAGCCATATTCCTTGCCCGCCGCCAGGCCGAAGTCGTCGCGATTGAAGCTGCCGCTGGCGTCGGCGCCGCAGTAGTCGCGCTTGAGCATCGGATGCGGCGTGCACTTCAGCGAGTTGACCGCCAGTGTCAGCGGCCGCGTCACGCCGTGCAGCGTCAGCTCGCCCACCAGTTGCGTCGGCACGCCGCCCACCGGCGACTGCAGGCTGCCCTTGAAGACCGCGCGAGGGTATTTCTTCACGTCGAAAAAGTCCTTGCCACGCGCCCAGGTGGCCAACGCGTCCATGCCGAAGTCGATGCTGGCCAGCTCGGTCACGATCTCGACGGTACCGGTGCCAGCGGTCTTGTCGTACAGCACCTTGCCGCTGCTCTTGTTGAGCTTGCCGCGCCACACCGAGATGCCCATGTGGTCGGCCTCGAAGCTGGGGAAGGTGTGGGTCGGGTCGATCGTGTAGGCGGTGGGTGCGGCGCTGGCGGCCAGGGCCGCCAGCAGCAGCGCCGTTGCGGTCAGGCAGGTTTTCATGGGGTTCTCCGGGTTGTTGCAGGCACGACGGTTGAAGCGATGCAATTTCGACAAGCGCTGGGCTGAGTGTGGGGGCTTCACGTGACGCCCGGCACAATCGGCATCCATCCAAAAGCCAGACTCCATGCCCATCCAGTGGTTCCCCGGTCACATGCACGCGACGAAGAAGGCCCTCGTCAAGCGCGTGCCCGACATCGACGTCGTGATCGAACTGCTCGACGCGCGGCTGCCGGGTTCCAGCGCCAACCCGCTGCTGGCCGAGCTGACCGCAGGCAAGCCGGCGCTGAAGGTGCTGAACAAGCAGGATCTCGCCGACGCCGACACCACCGCGCTGTGGCTGGCGCACTACCAGGCCCTACCCGGCACCAACGCGCTGGCGCTCGATGCCAGCGCCACCGCGCCAGCGAAGCAACTGATCGCCGCCTGCCGCGCACTGGCGCCGCTGCGCGGTGGCATGGTCAAGCCGCTGCGGGTGCTGATCTGCGGCATCCCGAATGTCGGCAAGTCGACACTGATCAACACGCTGATCGGCCAGCGCGCCGCCAAGACCGGCGACGAACCGGGCATCACCAAGACCGAGCAGGCGATTGCACTGGCCAGCGATGTCACGCTGTACGACACACCCGGCATGCTGTGGCCGCGCATCGTCGTCGAACAGAGTGGTTACCACCTGGCGGCCAGCGGCGGCATCGGCCGCAACGCCTACGACGAAGAAGAGGTCGCGCTGGCCTTGCTGGCGAACGTGCGCCAGTCTTACGCCAGCCGCCTGCAGGCGCGCTACAAGCTGGCCGACATCGCAGGCCTGTCCGACGACGGCCTGCTGACCGAGATCGCGCGCAAACGCGGCGGCCTGCGCACGGGCGGCGAGGTCAACCTGCAGAAGGCGGCCGAGATCGCGATCAACGACTTCCGCAGCGGCGCCTGGGGCCGCGTCTCGCTGGAGACACCTACGCAGTTCGCACAGTGGCTGGCGGCCGGCAAGGCACTCGACGCCGAGCGCCAGGCCGCGCGCGCGGCGAAGGCCCGCAAACCACGGCCGCAGCGCGACGGCCCCGGGCCGGTGGAAGCCTCAGGCTGAGAGTTTGCTTGCGCGCAAGGCGCGCGGTGAACACGCGAAGCGCCCGCGGAACGCGCGGCTGAAGTGCGCCGCGTCGTTGAAGCCCCATGAAAACGCGATCTCGCTGACGCTGCGTGCGCGTTGGCTGGGGTCGCAGAGGTCGCGCCGCGCAGCGTCCAGGCGCTGGGCCCAGATCCACTCGGCCAGCGGGCAGACCTCGCCCGACCAGGCCCGGTGCAGGCTGCTGGGTGACATGCGCAGCTCCGCGGCGATGCTGGCCACCGTCAGCGCCGGGTCGCGCAGCCGCGCCCGCACGCAGGCCTTGATCTGGGCGCGGTGGTAGGCCGTCAGCTGCGACACCGGCTGCTGCCCCGCGGCCGGCAGCGCCGACAGCCCGGCGATCAGGATCTGCGTCACGCTCTCGGCCACCGCGTTCGCCGATGCCGGTGCCAGCGTGCCGATGTCGGCGGCCAGCGTCTGGATCATGCCGATCATCAGGTGGCCCGCACCCTGCTGGCCGCTGACCTTGCTGGCGGTGAGCGCGTGCGTGTCGCGCAAGGCCGTGCGCAGCGTCGGCCCCGGCAGCCGCAGCACATATTGCTGGAACGGCTGCTCGAAATGCAGCTCGTACGGACGCGTGCTGTCGTAGAGCGCGAAGTCGCCCGGCGCCAGCTCTGCCGTGCGGCCATCCTGCACGATGACACCGGTGCCGCGGGTCTGGATGCTGACGAGGAAATAGTCCTCGTTGTCATGCGCGATCTTGGCCGCGGTGCGGCGCACCGTCTGCGCCGTCGCGGTCACACGCGACAACTGCAGCGTCGCCAGCGCGTCGGCGCTGATGTCGCCTTCGATGGTGCTCGCACCGCCTGCAGCGTCGCAGTCGAGCTGCACATAGGTGTTGCAGACCATGTCGGTCCAGAACGCCAGGCGCTGGCCGGGCTCGACGCTCTGGGTGCTGACGGTGTGGTGCATGCGGTTCAGCTTAAAGCGCGCTGGTTGGCGTGGTCAAGTGCGACGCTACTTGCAGGCAAGCCGCGCGCGGCGATGTTTCCTACGATGCGGCCACTTCGGCACCCAGCCGCAACACAAGAGGACACGATGGCTCTTTCACACCCCAAATTCCGTGCCGCTGCGGTGCAGGCCGCACCGGTCTTCCTCGACCTCGACGGCGGCATCGACAAGGCCGTCCAGCTGATCCACGAGGCCGCGGCCGAGGGCGCCAAGCTCATCGCCTTCCCCGAGACCTGGTTGCCAGGTTACCCGTGGTTCATCTGGCTCGATTCACCGGCCTGGGGTATGCAGTTCATCCAGCGCTACCACGACAACTCGCTCGTCTACGGCTCACCGCAGGCCGAGCGGCTGGCCAAAGCGGCCAAGGACAACGCCATCATGGTCGTGATGGGCCTGAGCGAAAAGGCCGGCGGCAGCCTCTACATGGGCCAATGGATCATCGATACCGAAGGCCGCACGGTGGCGACGCGGCGCAAGCTCAAGCCCACGCATGTGGAACGCACCATCTACGGCGAAGGCGACGGCAGCGACCTGACGGTGTACGACACCGATCTCGGCCGTGTCGGCGCGCTGTGCTGCTGGGAACACCTGCAGCCGCTGTCGAAGTACGCGATGTACGCGCAGAACGAACAGGTGCATGTCGCGGCCTGGCCCAGCTTCTCGCTCTACCGCGGCGGCGCCTACGCGCTGGGCGCGGAGGTGAACAACGCCGCCAGCCGCATCTACGCCGTCGAAGGCAGCTGTTTCGTGCTGGCGCCTTGCGCGACGGTGTCGCCCGAGATGGTGAAGATGCTGTGCGGCGACGACCCGACAAAACGCCAGCTGCTGCTGGCCGGCGGCGGTTTCACCGGCATCTACGCACCCGACGGGCAGTTGATCTCCGAGGTGCTGCCAGAAGGCCAGGAGGGTCTGGTCTACGCCGACATCGACCTCGGCATGATCTCGCTGGCCAAGGCCGCCGCCGACCCCGCCGGCCACTACGCGCGGCCCGACGTGACACGCCTGCTGCTCGACAAGACACCCGGCGACCGCGTCGTGCTGCGCCGACGCACCAGCACCGAGCTGGCCACCGCTGATATCGCCGACACGGCCGAGGTGCTGTGATGGCGAAGTTTGCCTACACCGACAAGGCGCTCGGCCTGCAACAGCGCTTCGACACCACGGCGCTGGCCGCGGCCGAACTGCAGGTGATCGTGCACGACACGCTGTCGCCGCCCGACCGCGCCTTCATCGCCCAGATGGAAATGTTCTGGCTGGCCACGGTGGACCCGCAGGGCTCGCCCACGGTCAGCTTCAAGGGCGGTGCAGCGGGCTTCGTGAAGATGCCCGACGACAAGACCTTGCTGTTCCCCTGCTTCGATGGCAACGGCATGTTCTTCTCGATGGGCAACATCGCCGAGACCTCGCACGTCGGCCTGCTGTTCATGGATTTCGTCACCCCCAGCCGCCTGCGGGTGCAAGGCGACGCGCAGCTCACCGACGACCCCGCCATCGTCGGGCTCTGGCCCGGTGCGCAGTTCGCGGTGCGGGTCGACATCACCGCGCTCATCACCAACTGCCCGCGCTACATCCCGCGTATGCAGCGCCTGCAGGCGTCGCGTTATGTGCCCGACACGACGACGGGTGCGCAGCCGATCCCGGGCTGGAAACGCATCGACGCGATCCAGGGTGTGCTGCCGCAGCGCGACCAGGGCCAGGCCGACAGCGACGGCGGCCTGATCACGATGGAGCAATGGGGCGAGATGGTGATGCAGGGCGACCCGCGCGCTTGAAGATTTGGCCCCCGAGCTCGCTGGCGCTCGCTACCCCCCGAGGAGGGGGCGAGCCGGACGAGAACCAGTCCCTGCGGACTGGTTCTCGCCGGCGAGCGCTTGCGGCGTCCTCGCCGCAGGCCGTCCGCTGACGGACCGGCGGAGCCGGATCCGTGGCGGGAACCTTGGGTGGGCATTTCGCGCCGGTCAGGCGCGGGTGATGCCGGCGTGGCGTTCGATCTGCGCCAGCAAGTCGTCTTCGGAATAGGGTTTGCCCATCAGCACCGTGACGCCGGCTTCGGCCGCGGCGTCGCGCAGCCGGTCGTCGGCCGAGGTGATCATGATGATGGGCAGCTGTGCCGTGTGCGGCTGGCCGCGCAGCTCGCGGGTCAGCGCAAAACCGTCCATGCCCGGCATCTCGACGTCGGTGATCAGCAGGTGCGGCAGCTCGGTGCCGAACTGGCGCAGCGCGTCTTCGCCGTCTTCGGCGAGTGCGACGCGGTAGCCCTGCTTGGCGAGCAGCCGGCTGGTCTTCACGCGCACGACCTTGGAGTCGTCGGCCACCATCACCAGCGTCTGCTCGGGTGTGCGCGGCGCGGCAGTTGCGGCAGCAGCGGCAGCAGCCGCAGCGGCAACAACCGCTGCCGCCTCTGCAGCGGCACGCTCGGCGGCTTCACGCGCCGCCGCAACGCGAGCCGCCAGGTCGGCCCGATGCTGTGCTTCGGCACGGTCGGCCGCCGTCGCCGCGGCGGCGGCGCGTTCGGCCTGCACCCGCTGCGCATCGGCGCGCGCGCTGGCCTCGGCGACCAGCCGGTCGGCTTCTTCGGCGGCGCGGCGTTCGGCCGCCAGGCGTTGCGCTTCGGCGCGGCGCGCCGCCACCGCAGCGGCATCGGCGATCTGGCGTTCTGCAGCCTGCTTTTCCCTGGTGCGCTGCAATGCGTCGGCCTCGGCGGCTTCGTAAGCCGCGCGCAGCGCAGCTTCTTCGGCGTCGCGCTCTGCCGTCTCTTGCGCTTCCTGCTCGGCGCGCCAGGCGGCTTGTTGCGCCGCCTGGGCGGCGGCCTCGCGGGCCTTCGCATCAGCGGCCGGCGCCTCGGGCACGGGCGGTTCCTGCGGCAGCGTTTCTTCGCTGGCGTGGGTGGTCAGCGCGTGGGTGCTCAGCGGCCCCGTGGTGCCGGCATCGCGCCGCCGCGGCAGCCCTGGCCGGCCGGCCAGGAACCAGACCAGCACCGCAATCAGCGCCACCAGCGTCAATACCAAGACGACGTCTTCCATGCCCATTTGAACCTTGAATCCTGCAGCCGAGCATAGCGCCCCGGCATGACGGCCCGCTGTCAAACAGGTCACGACTGGCGCCGCCTTTTCACGCTGTTGCACCGCAGGCGGCGTGCAGTGCCGGCCCTACACGCCGTGCCGTTCCAGCATTCGATGCAGTGGCCAACCTGCGCGGCGGCAACATCGACGGTTTCGTCATCGACAAGAAGCCGCAAGCGCTGAACGGTGGCACGATCCAGGACGAGCTGCCGCGCATCCGCCCGCAAGCATCACCCTACCGAGGAGAAATCGCATGAGCCGACTGCACGTCACCGAAAAGATCATCACCGCCAAGGTCACGAAAGGCCTGAAGTGGAGCGATGTCGCCGCGAAAGTGGGACAGAGCAAGGAATGGGTCACCGCCGCCTGCCTGGGGCAGATGACGCTGACCGAAGAACAGGCGTCCGTCGTCACCGAGATCTTCGGGCTCACGGCCGATGACAAGAAGTGGCTGATGGTCGTGCCCTACAAAGGCAGCCTGCCGACCAGCGTGCCGACCGACCCGCTGATCTACCGCTTCTATGAACTCGTCAGCGTCTACGGCACGACGTTCAAGGAACTGATCCACGAAGAATTCGGCGATGGCATCATGAGCGCGATCGACTTCAAGATGGACCTGCAGCGCGAAGCCGACGCGAAAGGCGACCGGGTCTCGATCACGATGTCCGGCAAGTTCCTGCCGTACAAGACCTACTGACCGTCTGTGCCTCTCATGACCGAAACCCGCCCGCCGCTGCCACCCTTCACGCTGGAATCGGCGACGAAAAAGGTGCGCGGCGCCGAAGACGCCTGGAACACACGCGACCCCGAGGTTTGCGCCCGCGTCTACACCGAAGACACACGCTGGCGCAACCGTGCGGAATTCCCGGTCGGGCGCGAAGAGGTGAAGGCCTTTCTGCGCCGCAAGTGGGCGCGTGAACTCGACTACCGCCTGATCAAGGAACTCTGGGCCTTCACCGGCGAGCGCATTGCGGTGCGTTTTGCCTACGAGTGGCACGACGACTCGGGTCACTGGTTCCGCAGCTATGGCAACGAAAACTGGGAATTCAACGCCACCGGCTTCATGACGCGGCGTTTTGCCAGCATCAACGACCTGCCGATCCGCGCCGAGGACCGCCTCTTCCACTGGCCGCTGGGCCGCCGCCCCGACGAGCACGCGGGCTTGAGCGAATTCGGCCTGTAGAGGCGATCAGGGGCCGGAAAGCCCCTCTTTTGTCGCCGCGGCGGCGGGCCCCGCTCCCTAGCATGCGAAGGGTATCCACCTTCCTTGGGAGCCGCATGGACTCCGCCGTTGTCACGCCCGCCCAGACTGCCGAAACCGCAGCGCTTTTCAGCGCCGCGCGCGGCGGCCAGATGCCGCTCAACCAGTTGATGGAACGGGCGCAGGCGCTCTATGCCGCGGGCGCGGGCGAAACCGCCGCCAAGCTCTACGAAACCTGGATCGAACACACGGCATCGCCGCTGCGCCACGTGGCGTGTTTCAACTGGGGCACGGTGCTGTCGGCACTGGGCCGCAACGACGCCGCCGAAGCCGCCTACACACGTGCGCTGGAGTTCCAGGCGAGTTTCCCGCCGGCACGGCTGAACCTGGGCCATCTGCTCGAACGCCGCGGCGACAGCGCCGGCGCGCTGGCGCAATGGGCGCAGGTGGTGGCCGACACCGAAACCGTGTTGCCGAGCACGGTCGAATTCCGCCTGCATGCGCTGAACAACGGCGCCCGGCTGCTGGAACACCTGAAACGCTACCCCGAAGCCGAAGCGCTGATGCGTCGCAGCCTGGCGCTGCGTGCGCCGCAGTTCGACGTGATCCAGCACTACGTGCACATCCGCCAGCGCCAATGTGAATGGCCGCTGTACGAAGCCATCGGCGACGTGACGCCGAACCAGCTGCTGATGGGCACCTCGCCGCTGGCGATGATGAGCGTCACCGACGACCCCGCCGTGCAGCTGCTCGCCGCGCAGCGCTTCGTGCACGAACGTGTGCCGAAACCGCCGGCCGCCGCGATGCATGCCGCGATGCCGCCGCGCACCGGCCGCATCAAGGTGGGCTACCTCTCGGGCGACCTGCACCACCACGCCGTGGGCCTGCTGACGGCGGAGCTGTTCGAGCTGCACGACCGCAGCCGCTTCGAAGTTTTCGGCTTCTGCTGGACCGCCGAATCGAACACGCCGCAGCGCCAGCGCCTGCTGAAGGCGATGGACCACCATGTGCGGCTGGCGGGTGTCGACGACCTGACGGCGGCCAAGCTCATCGCCCAGGCCGGCATCGACGTGCTCGTCGACCTGCAAGGCATCACCAACGGCGCCCGCCCTGCCATCCTGGGCCACCGGCCGGCGCCGGTGCAGGTGAGTTACCTCGGCCTGCCGGGCACATCGGCGCTGCCGGGTGTGGACTGGCTGATCGCCGACCGTTTCGTGATGCCGCCCGCGCTGCTGCCGTACTGCACCGAAAAGCCGATCTACCTGCCGCACTGCTACCAGGTCAGCGACCGCAAACGCGATGTCGCCGCCAAACCCGAGCGCGCCACCTACAAACTGCCCGAAGACGCGTTTGTCTACTGCTCGTTCAACAACACCTTCAAGTTCACCGAAGAGGTGTTTGCGAGCTGGATGCGCGTGCTGCAACAAGTGCCGAAGAGCGTGTTGTGGCTGCTGGCCGACAACGACCCGGCGCGCGAAAACATGCTGCGCCAGGCCGATGCCCATGGCATCGCGCGCGAGCGGCTGATCTTCGCGCCGCGGGTCTCGCCGCAGGAATACCTGGCGCGTTTTGCGCTGGCCGACCTGATGCTGGACACCTTCCCGTACAACGCCGGCACCACCGCCAGCGACGCGCTGTGGATGGGCACGCCGATCGTCACGCTGGCCGGCCGCAGCTACATCTCACGCATGGCCGGCAGCCTGCTCACTGCGGTGGGCCTGCCCGACCTGATCACCGAAACGCTCGCCGACTACGAAACGCTGGCCGTGAACATCGGCCGCCAGCCGCTGCGTGCGGCTTCATACAAACGCTACCTGGCCGAACACGGCCGCGCCTCGCCGTTGTTCGACGTGCCGCAGATCGTGCGCGACATCGAAACCGAGTTCGAGCGCCTGGCACTGGACCACCGCCGTTAAGGGCTCATGAGCAACGGCCAGCCACCTCCGCCGCAAGGCGGCAGCCCCCGGGCTGCCGAGCCGCCGGCGTGGGACGTCGAAAACGACGCGCTGGCCCATGCCCTGTCGTGGCTGACCCGCCACCATGGCCGTGAACGTTCGCCCGAGTCGCTGCTGGCCGGCCTGCCGATGGCTGGGCGGCTGGGGCCCGACCAGGCGATCCGCGCGCTGCGCGACGCCGGTTTCAACGCCGGCCTGGTGCAGCGGAGCATTGGCGACCTGCACCACCTGCTGCTGCCGGCCGTGCTGCTGCTCAACGGCGGCGATGCCTGCATCGTCGTTGCGCGCAGCGGCCCGGGTCAGTACGACGTGGTCATGCCCGGCCGCGAACACCACGCCTGCACGGCCACGGAAACCGAGCTCGCCGCCGAATACACCGGTGTCGCGCTCGTCGCCACGCCGCTGGCGCAGAGCACGGCGTCGAGTGAAGACGCTGCGCTGCTCGCCGACCCCGGCCAGCACTGGCTCTGGGGCACGATGCGGCGCTTCATCCCCTACTACCGCTCGGCGTTGACTGCGGCCTTGCTGACCAACGTGCTGATGCTGGTGACGGGCCTGGCCACATCGGTGATCTACGACAAGGTGATCCCGCACCAGGCCTACGTCACGCTGTGGGCGCTGGCCACTGCCAGCGGCCTGGCGCTGGCCTTCGACTTCATCTCGCGCCAGCTGCGTGCCTACCTGATCGACGTCGCCGGCCGCAAGGCCGACCTCATCGTCGGCGCCAAGCTGTTCCGGCAGACGCTGTCGGTGCGCATGGAGCACCGGCCCGACTCGTCGGGCGCGTATGCCCACACACTGGGCCAGATCGAGGTGGTGCGCGAGTTCTTCGCGTCGGCCACGCTGTCGGCGCTGTCGGACCTGCCGTTCATCATCGTCTTCGTCGCGATGGTCTTCATCGTCGGCGGACCGCTGGGCTGGGTGCTGGCGCTGGCGATCCCGCTGCTGCTGATCATGTCGATGCTGATCCAGGGCTCGCTGCGGCGCTCGATGACGGCCAACATGGAACAGCATGCCGACCTGCACGGTGTGCTCGTCGAAGCCGTCGAAGGCATGGAAGACCTGAAGGCCGCCGGCGCACAAGGGCGCTTCCTGCGCCACTACGAAGAAACCACCGCGGCGGCGGCGGCCTCGTCGCTGAAGTCGCGCAGCATCACCGCGGCGGCCGGCAACGTCTCGGCCATCGCGCAGCAGGGCGTGACGATGATCATGCTGGTCTGGGGCGTCTACCTGATCGGCGACAAGGTCATCACCGGCGGTGCGCTGATCGGCTCGGTGATGTTCGGCAACCGCGCCGTTGCGCCGTTGTCCAGCGTGGTGATGCTGGCGATGCGCTACCAGGGCGCACGCGCTGCGATGCGGGCGCTGGAACGGGTGATGAACCTGCCGGTCGAACGTGAAGCCGGCAAGACCTATGTGCCGCGGCGTGAACTCACGGGCCGCATCGGGCTGCACGAAGTGGGCTTCTCGTACCCCAACGCCGGTGCCGGCGAAGCGCCCAAGGTGCTGAAGGGCGTGAACCTGAAACTCGCGCCGGGTGAACGTGTGGCCGTGCTCGGCCGCATCGGCTCGGGCAAGTCCACCGTGCTGCGCTTGCTGGCGGGGCTGTACCAGCCGACCGAAGGCATGGTCGAGGTCGACGGCATCGACCTGCGCCAGATCGACCCGGCCGACTTCCGCGCCCGCGTCGGCTTCGTTTCGCAAGACCCGCGCCTGTTCACTGGCAGCTTGCGCGACAACGTGCTGCTCGACCGCCCCAGTGCCGACCCCGGCCGCCTCGCCGACGTGGCCAAGCTCACCGGGCTGGACCGTGTGGTCGCGGCGCACCCGATGGGCTGGGACCTGCCGGTCGGCGAAGCCGGCACGCTGCTCTCGGGCGGCCAGCGCCAACTGGTGGCGCTGACACGCTGCCTGGTGACGAAGCCGCAGATCCTGCTGATGGACGAACCGACCAGTTCGATGGACGCGCAGTCCGAAGTGGCCTTCCTGCGTCAGCTGAAAGAGGCCACCGGCGACTGCACGCTGGTGATGGTGACGCACCGGCCGGCGGTGCTGGAGCTGGTGAACCGCGTGATGGTGGTCGACGCCGGCCGCATCGTGCTCGACGGCCCGAAAGACCAGGTGCTCGCAGCCTTGTCGGGCCAGCGCCCCGCGGCGCCGCCGAGCCAGGCCGCGGCGTCGAGCAACCTGCACATGCACCCGTCGGCGCAGCCGATGGAACGTGAGGCCGCGGTCTAGCGTCACCACCATGGGCCTGTTCTCGAAAGCCTCCAACACGGCGCTGCGCAGCGGCGATGTCGAATTCCTCAGCGCCGTCAACCGCGCCCAGGTGCTGGAAGCGGCGCCGGGCGCGATGTGGGCCGTCTACCTGATGCTGGCAGCGCTGCTGGCGGCGGTGACCTGGGCGTCGATTGCCAAGGTCGACATCATCACCAAGGCCAATGGCCGTGTCGTGCCCGATGGCCGCGAGCAGGTGATCGCCAGCCTCGAAGGCGGCATCCTGCGTGAACTGATGGTGCGTGAAGGCCAGCAGGTCATCGAAGGCCAGGACCTGGCGCTGCTGGACCCGACGCGGGTGGAGGCGCAACAGGCCGAAGGCCAGGCCAAACGCCTGTCGCTGCGCAGCACCATCGCCCGGCTGACGGCCGAGGCCACCGGCCGGGCGCTGGTCTTCCCACCCGAAGTCAGCGAAGCCAAGGCCGTGGTCGAAGGCGAGACCGAGTCGTACCAGGCGCGCCAGCGTGCGCTGAACGAAGCGGTGGAGATCAACCGCCGCAGCATCGGCCTGCTGCAGCGTGAGCTGGCGGTGGCCGAAAGCATGTCGGCCAAGGGCTTGATGAGCGAGGTGGAAGTGATGCGGGTGCGGCGCCAGGTCAACGATCTGAGCCTGCAGACGCAAGAGCGCATCAACCGCTTCCGCCAGGAAGCCAGCGCCGAACTGGTGAAGGTGCGCACCGAACTGTCGATGGTGCAGGAACAGATGGTGGTGCGCGACGACGTGCTGCGGCGCACGACGCTGAAGTCGCCGGTGCGTGGTGTCGTGAAGACCATCCGCGCCAACACCCTCGGCGGTGTCGTCGCGCCGGGTTCGCCGGTGATGGAGATTCTGCCGATCGGCCCGCGGGTGCTGGTGGAAGCGCGATTGCCGCCGTCGGAGATCGGCTTCATCAAGCTCGGGCAAGAGGTCGAGATCAAACTCTCGTCGTACGAATACACGGTCTACGGCGGCCTCAAGGGCACCGTGCAATCGATCAGCCCCGACGCCATCAGCGACGCCGAGCGCGGCGGTGGCGAAGGCAGCTACTACCGCGCGCTGATACGTGCCGACCGCAGCACGCTGAAGGCCAGCGGCAAGACGTTGGCGGTGCTGCCGGGCATGACCGGCATGGTCGAGATCCGCACCGGCGAACGTTCGGTGCTGGGCTTCGTGCTGCGGCCGATGCTGAAGACATCGGAAGCTTTCCGCGAGCGCTGACGAGCTCTCGACAAGCGCTCGATTAACGCTCCCAACCGGCCCGACATCGGCCGATTGCACCAGGGCCATCGCGCCCAGACTTGCACGATGAGCCAAGCTCCCTCTTTCCTCCTGAAGCACCTGTGCGCCGCCGTCGCACTGGCCCTGGGTACCGTGCCGGCGCTGGCCGCACGCTGCGTCGACGAAGAGAACTTCGAAACCGCACCGGCCAGCGACGGCAGCAGCGCTGCAGCGCCCGACCCGCGCGGCCAGCTCGCCGAGATGGTGCGCGAGGCGCTGAACCGCAGCCAGGCCATCGGCGCGGCCCAGCTCGTCGCCGAAGCGGCGTTGCAGGATGTGGCAGAAGCGCGCGCGGCGAAGGCGATCCAGGCGTCGATCGGCGGCACAGTCGGGCCGAACGCTTCGCAGAGTGCCGGCATCACAGAGACCGCCGCGGTGCAGGCGCGTGCGACGCTGAGCGTCAGCCAGCTGCTCTACGACGGCGGCCGGGTCGACCGCCTCGCCGACTGGCGCACCCAGCTCGCTGAATCGGCGCGTTACGGCGCCTTGTCGCAGCAGGAGCAGGTTGCAGCCACCACCGTGGCGCTGGCGCTGGAGCGCAGCCGCTACCGCATGCAGATCCTCGTCTACGGCCAGTACGCACGCAAGATGGGCTGCCTGGTCGAGGCGCTGGAAACCATCGTGCGCGCCGACCGCGGCCGCGCCAGCGAACTGGTGCAGGCAAAGAAGTCGCTGCAGCAGGCCGAGCTGTCGATGACGCAGGCGCAGTCGCAGGCGCGCCAGGTCGACGTGCGACTGCGCCGCTTCGTCGGCGACGGCCTGCCCGGTGTGCAAGGCCTGGCCAGCGTGCTGCTGGCGGTGCCCGACATGGCGACGCTGCAGGAGGATGTCGAACGCTCTGCCGAAGTCGCCCAGCTCGGTGCCCAGGTCGCGGCAGCCGAGCGTTTTGCGCGTGCTGCCGAAGCGCAGGGCAAGCCGCAGGTGAGCTGGACCTTCGGCGGCAACAAAGGCACGGCCACCGGCGGCACCGTCACACCCAGTTCGTCGGCACGCAGTGCCGGCATCTCGCTGGGCATCGCGATCAACATCCCGCTGCTCAACCCGGGGGTCGACGCCTCCAGCGAAGCCGCGCGCAAACGTGCGCAGGCGCTGGTGCTGCAGCGCGCCGATGCGGTGGAGTCGCGCCGCTTCCGCGTTGCCGAGGTGCACGAGCAGACGCTGTCGGCCTTCGACCGCGCGCGCCGTGTTGGCGCCGTGCTGCGCGACAGCGAACAGGTGCGCAACTTCACGCTGCAGCAATGGCAGCAGCTCGGCCGCCGTTCGCTGTTCGACGTGATGGCCGCCGAGGGCGACCACTACAACTTGCGTGTTTCCTACGTCAACGCCATCCACGACGGCGAACAGCTCAACGCGATCCTGCTTTCGCTGGGCCGCGGTGTCACCGAGTGGCTGCGTTGATCACCCGCACGAAAGAACACCCATGACCTTCTCGCTGTTCCCCCATCTGCAGGAGCTGGGTCTGCCAGCGCCCAGCGGCGTGCTGCAGCTCGGCGCCAGCTACGGCCAGGAGATGCGCGAGTTCCTCGAAGCGGGCATCCAGTCGGGCGTGTTCATCGAGCCGCTGCCCGAACCGTATGCGCACCTGGCGAGCATCTGCCGCCAGCTCCCGCGCTTCGTTGCGTTCAACGGCCTGTGCACCGACGTTGCCGGCCAACGCCACGACTTCCATGTTGCCAGCAACGGCGGCATGAGCAGCAGCATCCTGCGCCCGGCGCACCACAAGACCGTGCACCAGAACGTGCTGTTCCAGGGCACGGTGCCGATGGTGTCGACGACGGTGGATGACGTGATGGCCTTTCTGCGCGACAACGGCCACGGCGCCGTCACCGCCAGCCTGGACCTGCTCTACATGGACTGCCAGGGCGCAGAGTTCAAGATCGTGATGGGCGCGGCGAAGACGCTGCGCCAGTTCAAGTACATCTACAGCGAAGTGATGCGCGCCAACCTCTACGAAGGCCAGACGCCGTTCCTCACCTACTGCCAGTACCTCGACGCGGTGGGATTCACGCTGAACGACGTGTACTTCGGCTGGCCCGACCATTCGGGCAATGCGCTGTTCATCCGCAAGGACATTGCCGGGGTGGCTTGAGGCATGGGCCGTTGCGGCGCCGTCGGGGGCCAGCCGGCCGGCCCCATCAGCGGCGCACCAGTGCCAGGAAACGCCGCTGGTGTTCGGGCCAGCCGGCCAGGCTTTGCGCCATGCGGTCGATGGCGGTGCCGACTTCAGCGCCGAGCGCCTCGGCTTCCGAAGCGCCCGGCGCCGCCAGCAGCAGCGCGCGGCGCAGTTCCAGCGCTTCCAGCGGCGGCATCGTGCCGCCGGCAAGGGCGGCGCGCGCCTGCGCCCAGTCGGCCGGTGCCACGCTGCCCAGCGCGTGGCCGGCGCGCAGGCGCACGATCCAGAACTGCGCCTGCAGCTCGACGTTCGGCATCTCGCCGCGCCACGGTTCCAGCAGCACAATCGCGGCGTCAGGCTGCCCTTCCAGCAGCAGCACCTCGGCTTCGCGCAGCGCGTGCCCCGCGCGATCTTGCGGCTGCTGCATCGCCGCTGCGGCACCGGCCTGCGCCAGTGCCGCGCGCGCCGCGACGGCGTCGCCGGCAAACAACTCCAGGAAGGCGCGGTTCAGCGCCAGCTTGATGCCGTAGTACGCCAGTTGGCTGGTGCCAGCGCCTTCCAGCCGCCGCAGCAGCGAGCGCGCGCGTTCGAAGTCGCCTAGGTAGATGAACAGGTCCAGCACCGTCAGCGCGGCGTACTGCAGCGCGATCGGCTCGGCGTTGCGTTCGGCCTCGGCCAGCACCTGCTCGGCGAGCGTCATCGCCTCGCCCATGTTGCCGAGCAGCGAATGCGCGTGCAACCGCGCCTGCGTCAGGATCTGGCGCTGGCGCGGCCGCGGGAAGGTCGGCGACAGGTTCCAGCCCTCGTCGGCCAACGCCAGCATGCGCGCGGCGTCGCCGCGGTCGGCATGCACCTTGATGAGGTTGATGATCGCATCGCGCTGCTGCTCGACCAGGTGCATCTCGGCGGCTGCCGAGCGCGCGAATTCGAGTTCACGCTCGCCCGCTTCGGGCTCGCCGACCAGCATCAGCAGCACACCCACGCGGTAGCGGCCGCGCAGCACATTGCGCCGGTCGCCGTGCGCGGCCCAGAGCGCCGCCGCCTCGCGGGCCAGCAACAGGGCGTCCTGCGGGCGGGCTCTCTGGTATTCGATCATCTGCATCATGTCGAGCAGCGTCGCGCGCTCGAGCGCGTCGTCGGGCACCAATACCAGCGCCTCTTCGGCCGTGGCCCGCGCTTCGTCCAGCCGGCCCAGGTTGTGCAGCGCATGGCTGCGTGCGCGCAGCGCCTTCGCACGCGCTCGCCCGTCGGCCAGGCCGGCCAGCAAGGCATCGATGCGCAGCAGCATCGGCGTGTTCTGGCCGAGGCCGATCCGCATGTCGGCGCTGGCGGTCAAGGCCTCGGCACGCTCGTCGTCGGTCAGCGTGCCGGCTGCCAGCAAGGCGTCGATCTCGTCGAAGCGCGCCTGCGCGCCGGGGCCGTCGCCGAGGTCGATTTGCGCTTGCGCGCAGCGCTGCACCAGCAGCGCCCGCTGCGCCGGCGTCGGGCCATCGGCCAGCCCGGCCTGCCAGTGCTGCAAGGCCTGGGCGCCGGCGAAGAGGCGCTGCGCCTCGTCGCCCGCGGCCAGGCGGAAAGCCACCGCACGCTGCGCCTCGCCGGCAGCTTCGAAGTGCTGCGCGGTCAGCGCCGGGTCGGCACGCGTCGCCACCGCCGCCAGCGCCAGCCGGCGGTGGACCAGGCGGCGCCGCTGCGGCGAGAGGTCGCCTTCCAGCGCCTGCTGCGCCAGGTCGTGGCTGAAGCCGTAGCCGCCGCGTTCGTGCTCGCGCAGCAAGGCGGCGTGGAGCGCCAACTCGATGGCGGCCACCGCTTCCAGCTCCGACAGCGCGCAGGCTGCCGCCAGCAGCGACGGCGCGAAAGGCTCGGCCGCCAAGCTGGCCGCTTCGAGCAACCGGCGCGGCGCGTCGGGCAGGCGCTGCACGCGGGCGAGCACCGCGTCGCGCACGGTGGCCGGCAGCGGCAGTTCGCGGTAGTCCTCGGTGTCGTTGTCGAAAGGTGTCGACCAGCGACCTCGGGTGTCGGCGCGCAAGGCACCGGTTTCGGCCAGGTGGCGCAAGGTCTCGGCGATGAAGAACGGGTTGCCTCCGGTGGCGCGCTGCAGGCGGTTCGCAAAGCGCTTCGGTGCGGCCACGCCGGAGAGCTGGCGCACGAGGTCCATCACCGGCTCGGCAGTCAGCGGCGCCAGCACCAGGTGCAGCGCCGCGCCCTCCGCGAACGCGGCGGCGCCGCCCGGTCGCATCAGCAGCAGCAAACGCGCCGCGCCGGCATCGGCGCGCTGCGAGATGAAGGCCAGCAGAGCCTGGCTGGGTTCATCGGCGTGCTGGCAGTCGTCGATGACGACCGCATCGAAGCTGCCATCGGCCAGACGTGACCAGGCTTGCGCGCAGGCTTCGAAAAAACGCGCCCGCTCTTCGGCGGACTCGATCGGCCGCGGTAGCGCGCCCAGTTCGGGCAGCACGCGGGCGAGTTCGTGATTCACCCAGTCCGGCAGGCCCGATGCGGCGAGGGCGTCGCCGGCCAGCACGCGCAGGGCACGGGTGAAGGCGGCATACGGCACGCCGCGGTCCCCCGGCCGGCAGCGGGCGAGCGCGAATGGGCCGCGCACGGCGCAGAAGTCGGTCGCCAGCCGGGTCTTGCCGACGCCGCCCTCGCCTTCGACGAGCAGCGGGCCGGCGCCGGCCCAGGCGGCCTCGAGCGCGGCCACCTCGGCCTCGCGACCGACGAGAGGCAGGCGCTCCGGCAGCCGGGCAGTTGCCTGCGTGGCGGGTGGGCTCGTGGCGGCGGCGGCAGCGGCAGCAGGCGCCGCCGGCGCCTCGGCACCATCGCGCAAGGCCGCGGCGAGCGCCTCGGTCGCAGCCATCGGCTGCAGGCCGAGTTCGGCCGCGAGCAGCATGCGGCAGCGTTCGTACTGCGCCAGCGCCGCCTCGCGACGCCCACAGGCGGTGAGCAGCCGTATCGCATCGCGGTGGCGCTGTTCCTGCAGCGGGTCGTCGGCGAGCAAGGCTTCGATGCGTTGCAGCGCCGTGCCGAGATCGCCGCCGGCTTCGTGGGACGCGGCAGAAGCTTCAAGCGCCTGCCGACGCAGCGCCCGCAAGCGCTCGGTTTCGGCGGCAAGCCAGTCGTCGAAGGCTCCGGCATCGTCGAGCCCCAGGCCGTCGGCCGGCGGGCCGCGCCACAGCGCCAGCGCGTCGTCGGGGCGGCCTTCGGCGAGCGCGGCTTCGAAGGCCCGCGCATCGCTCGTGACCGCGAGCGCGAGCGCCAGGAAGTCGGCATCGGCTTGCACGGCTTCGCCGGCGCCAGCCTCGCGCAGGCGCGCCAACTCGCGGCGCAGGTTGCGCCGGCCCGTGCTTTCGTCGAGCAGCGGCCACAACAATGCGACGACCCGATTTCGCGGCATCGATCCAGCCTGCGCCAGCAGCACCAGCAAGGCCTGCGTCTTCTTGATGGCCAGCGGCAGCGCTACGCCGTCATCGCGCAGCACCACGGGTCCGAGAAGATCAAGCGCCAGCATGCAGCGATGATGCCAGCGTTCGCGCGCAGCGCATCGCCGCCGGCGCCAGCCCAGCAGAAACACGGCGCCCAGGTCGAGCAAGGCCGAGGGCGCGGGTTCGGGCACGGCGCTCACTTCCTGGAGGTGTTGCGAAACTGTGGCATCGCGCCGCATTGGCCCGTCGAATTCCAGCGACGAAATCGGCAATGCAGGTCCAAATCAGGTCAGCAGGCGCGCGCCGTAAATCTTCGATGCGGCTTTGTCGAAGGTGCACAGCGGCGTGTGCCCGGCCTGCGCCGCCAGCGCGACATGCACGCAGTCTGCGTAGTCGGTGTTGCCGTCGGTGTAGCTGCGCAGCGCCTGCTCAAGAGCACCTTCGGACTCGAAGGTCAGCTCTTGCGTGGCGAGCAAGTCGGCGAGGGTCTGGATGACCGCGGCCTTCGAGAGTTCGAAGTTGGATCGTAGAACCCATTCCAGTTCAAGCGCCACACTGACGGGAACGAACAAGGCTTCGCCACCGTCGACACATCGGCGAATGAGGCGGCGGGCCGTTGCCAGCTGCCGCTCGTCGTCGCGTACCAGGTAACGCACCAGGACGTTGGTGTCGAGCGCCGCCATCAGCGCCAGGCGTTCATGGCCTCAACGGGAACATGTCTGCCCTTGGCGACCGCCACCGTGCCGCCGAGGTCCAGGATGGACTTGGTCTTCGCACGGATGAGAATGCTGCCGTCCGGCATGACGTGCCACACCAGCCGGGTGCCAGCCGTCGCACCGAGCTGCTCCCGAACCTGGGCAGGCACGGTGGTCTGCCCTTTTGCGGTGATCGTGGACTCCGTCATCTGCGCTCCTTACATTCGTAGAATTGTAATGCGCAGAAGGGCGGCGGGCAAGCCGCCATCGTTTTAGAACGGCCGCAGGCAGATGTCCGGCCGGTCGGCCATGTTCGGGCGGTCCAGCGGGCCGGGGATCGGTTCGTTCGAATGGCCGGCGAAGGCCACCACGTCTTTGCGCACGAAGGTGATCTCCAGCAGCGGCGGCACCGGCACGCCGAGCACCAGGCGGATGCCGGTGGCGTTGTTGGCGTGCAGGTGCACCGGCAGGTGAGTCTTGCGGATCTTCTCGAAGACGGCGCGGATGACGTCGTGCACCGGGCGGCTGACGAGGTTGTGGAAACCGTGGAACTCGCCGGCGATCACCGCGAAACGGCCCAGGTCTTCGGACGAGGTCGCCATCAGCGACGCCCATTCGGCGCCTTCGGTGTCGAACTTCAGGATGGCGTTCTTCGCCTGGTTCCAGTCGATGCCGCGCATCATCGAATGCGTGGTCAACAACTCGCCTTCGTCCTTCGGTCCCCAGCCCTGTTTGTGGAAGCGGAAGTTGGCATGTTCCTTCGGTGCGCCGGGAATCGTGTGGTCGAACTGCAGCACGGTGGCGCCGCGGTCGGCGAGTTCGCCGTCGAAGCTGACCTGGTCGCCGATGCCGATCGACAGCACCGCGTTGGTCTTCAGCGCCAGCGAGGGCATCACGTAGCCGCCGTCGGCGTCGCCACCGATGCGGACCTTGTGGTCGCTGGCCATGTGGTAGGGGCGGAGCAGGTTCAGGACATCGATGATCTCGGTCTGCGAGGTGAAGGGATCCATCGTGGTGTCTTGCTGTTGTACAGGTGCAGGCACGGGTGCGGGTGCGAGGTTCTTCTGCTGCGCGGCGGCGCCGGCCTGCTTCAGCCGTTCGGCCAGCGCCAGGAACGACGAGCCCGAGGTGCGCATCGGGTTCGACGCCGCCAGCAGCAGCAGGTCGACACAGGCTTCGACGACGCTGCGTGCGCCGCGTTCGATGTTCGACGTGTAGGGCAGGCCGTCGCTGTCGGTCACGCTGCCGAGCGCGCCGCGCCAGGGGCCGTCGCTGCGCTTCTCGACATAGGCGGTTTTCTCGTGCACGAAGACGTTGGGGAACTGCGCGAAGCGGGCTTCGAGCGAGGCGTCGTCCGAGCAGACGAAAAAGCGTGCGTCGGTCTGCGCCTGCACCACGCCCAGCATCGCGGCGGTGGGCGGCGGGCTGGTGAAATCGGTGGCGCGCAGGTGGATGCCGACGAAGCTGCCGCGGCTGGCCGTGTTGTTGACGTGCTTGGCGATGATCTCTTGCGCACGGGCGGTGATCTCGCTGCGGAACTGCAGCCGGCGCAGCATGCGCTGCACGTCGTCGGCAGGCAGCCAGGGCAGCACCATGTTTTCGCTGAACAGGATGGTGCGCGGGTCGCCATGGCGCAGCACGGCCGCGGCCTGCAGGCTGACACGCTGGCGCAGCGGCGCCACCGGGTCGGTGAAGCCGACATCGTTTTCGTGCAGCCACAGCTGCAGCTGCTTCTGCTGCGGCACCAGGTCCTGCAACCGCACTTCGTGCACGGCTTCTTCGTTGGCGAAAACCTCGTTGAAGCCGGCGCCACAGCGGTTGTTGCGCGGCCACAGAATCTTGTGCGGCAGGCCCAGCCGTTCGGCCAGCACCAGGCCGTCCAACAGGCAGTTCACGCGGTTGGCAAAACCGCCGTCGCAGAAGATCAGCAGCGTGTCGGGGGTCAGCAAGGTGGCGTCGATGTCGGTGTGCATATCTTCTTTTCGGTCGGGCTTCAGGCCCGTGTCACGGCGCGCATCGCGGCCCACTGGTCCAGGGCCGGTGCGGCGTCGCTGAGCCAGGCACGGTCTTCGGCGCCGGTCCAGCCGCTGCCTTCGAGCAGGTCGAGTTCAGGCAGGAACAGGTAGCGCATCGGGTGTGTTTCGTGGAACTGGTGCACCGCACCGGTGGCCACGGCTTCGACGAACAGCGTGTAGTTGACGTCGCAGACGTTGCGCTCGCCATGCAGTTGCGGCTCGGCAATGCGCGTGACCTTGATGTCGTCGTCGGCGAGCCGGCGCACACGCTGGCCCGGCTGCTGCGTCAGCACGGCGGGGCCGTACCAGTAGTCGTAGACGAAAGCGCCGCCGGGGGCCAGGTGTGCCGCGGCGGTGGCGTAGGCGGCTTGCAGGTCGGCGTTGCTGGTCTGGTAGCTCATCACATGGAAGAGCGAGATCACCGCGTCGAAGCTCTCGCCGACACGCACGCTGCGTGCGTCGCCGGGTGCGTACGACAGGCGTGACGCCACGTCAGCCGGCAGCTGCGCGCGGCGGGCGTTGGCGCGTTCCAGCATGCCGTCGCTGAGGTCGATGCCGTGCACGCTGAAACCCAAACGCGCCAGGTGTTCGGCGTGGCCGCCGGTGCCGCAGCCGAGTTCGAGGATGCGGGTGGCGCTCGGCGCCCGGCGGCGGATCGCAGCCGCGACGTAGGCGGCTTCGGCGGCGTAGTCCTTGTCGCGGTAGAGCAGGTCGTAGTAGCGGGTGTAGAGGTCAAACGGCGAGCTCATGCAGCACCTCCTTGACAGTCAGTGCGCAGGTGTCGATGTCGGCGTCGCTCAGGCCCAGGCCACTCGGAATGTAGAACCCGCGGCGCGCGATGCGCTCGGCCACCGGGTGGCTTTCGCCGGCGAACAGCCCCATCTTGTGGAACACCGGCTGTTCGTGCATCGGCCAGAAGAAGGGCCGCGTGCCGATGCCGCGATCGCCGAGCTTTTTCATCATGCCCTTGGCGTCGACTGGCACGTTGTCGTCCAGCACCAGCGCAAAGACCCAGTAGATGTTGTCGGCGGCGGCTGTGCTGGCCAGCGGCAGTTGCACACCCGGTGTGCCTTGCAGCGCCGCGGTGTAGCGTGCGCCCATCGCGCGCTTGCGCTGCACGAAACCGTCGAGCTGCTCCAGCTGCGCCACGCCCAGGGCGGCCTGCAGGTTGGTCATGCGCATGTTCCAGCCCAGCTCGTCGTGCACGAAGCGCTGTTCGGGCTTGAAGCACAGGTTGCGCAGGTTCTGGCAGCGGCGCGCGAGCTCGGGATCGTTCATCACGATCATGCCGCCTTCGCCGGTGGTGATGTGTTTGTTCGGGTAGAAGCTGAAGGTGCTGATGTCGCCGAAGCTGCCGCAGGGCCGGCCCTTGTAGGTCTGGCCGTGCATCTCGGCGGCGTCTTCGATGACCTTCAGGCCATGTTTTTTCGCCAGCGCCAGCAGCGGGTCCATGTCGACCGGCAGGCCGTAGATGTGCACCACCATGATGGCCTTGGTGCGCGGCGTGATGCGGGCCTCGACCTGGGCGACGTCCATGTTCCAGGTGACCGGGTCGCTGTCGACCACCACCGGCACCGCGCCGGCGCGCACGATGGCCGCAGCGCAGGAGATGATGGTGAAGCTGGGCAGGATCACCTCGTCGCCGGCGCCGATGCCGAGCGCCACGACGGCGGCGTCCAGCGCCACCGAGCCGTTGCTCACCGCAACGCCGAACTCGCGGCCGACACGCGCGGCGAAACGTTCTTCGAACTGCTTGATGAAGGGGCCTTCGGACGAGATCCAGCCGGTGTCCAGGCACTCCAGCAGGTACTTGCGCTCGTTGCCCGCGAGCAGCGGGGTGTTGACGGGAATCATTGCGCCATGTCCTTCATGTTCGTCAGCGTTGCCAGGCCGCTGCTGCGCAGCTGCAGCTGTTCACGCGGCACCGGCTCGAAGCGGCGCTTGTCGCGGTCGCCCGCGTACGGGCCCTGCTTGACCTCGATGATCTCGGTCGGTTCCAGCATCTCGAAACCGTGGCCGCCCTGCGCGAGCAGCACCACGTCGCCGGTTTCGAGCACCGTGCTTTCGAGGTACTGCTCGGCGTCGGTGTAGAAGTCCACACGCAGGCGGCCGCTCTTGATGAACAGCACTTCGTTGGTGAACTGCACTTCACGCGGCACCGGCGTGTGCACGTGCGGTGCGATCACATAACCCTGCGGCCGGTTCATGTAGCCGATCTGCTGCGAGAAGCTGCCCGGCGTGAAGAACTCGATGCCGTCCTTGCGGTAGTTGTGGCGCACGATGACCGCGATGGTCTGCGTGCCGTGTTCCACGTGTTCGATCAGCGGCAGGATGGGGATGTCGAAGTCGCGTTTCATGGCGGTGTTCCTCAGGTCGTGTCTTCAGGCCGCGGCCTGCAGGGCCATCAACTGGGCTTGCCAGTGTTCGGCGTGTTGGCGGGCGAAGCCGTCCCAGTCGGTCATGCGCTCGCGCATGCCGTTGGCGTCATCCAGGCCGCGCTGCAGCTTGACGCCGATGGCCATCAGCTGGGCGTGGGTGGCGTAGAGCAGGATCTCGCCTTCCTGCTCCAGGTGGTAGCCCTGGGCGGTGACGATGGGCACGACGCCGTAGAGCAGGGCGTCCAGTGTCGACAGCGCACCTTCGTCGTTGCCGGTGTACAGCAGGTGGTCAGCAGTCTTGAGCCAGTCGAGATACAGCGTGCGGTCGAACGCCGGGCTGTGCCGGACGGTGTAACCCTGGCGCTGCAGGTCGGCGAGCTTGTGCTCCCAGCCGGCACCCATCACACGCAGCACGAGGTCCTCAGGGCGGAACTGGCGGAAGAAGTCGATCGCCCAGGCTTCGTTCTTGCGGCCGTCGTCGTAGAGCCGGCCCGACATCATCATCGTCAGCTGCTTGCGTTCGGCCTGCAGCATCGCCGGCGGCGCGAAGTTGAAGAACTTGGTGTGGCCCGAGAGTGTGTTCAGCCGGCGCGCGGTTTCTTCGGACATGCAAAAACCCAGCACACCGGCGGCGGCCTGCGAACGCACGAGGTTGAACTTCTCCTGCGTGTCGATGTGGGTGACCATCGTCGTGTGCAGGCTCGGCACCTGGATCTGGCGCAGGCCGTAGTAGTTGACGTGGAAAGTGACGTCGAAGCCCGGTGCCTGGCCGAAGCCGACCGCGACGTGGTCGACATGGGGGCGCAGCGCATCGGCCAGCCGCACGGCGTAGTCGTACAGGATCCAGCCGCCGGCAGGCTCGTAACTCAACACATTCACTCGCATCGTCGCTCCATGCTTCGGGCCTTCGTGCTGCATGCGGCAAACCGCGCAGCCATCGTCAGAAGGTTATTCAGGTTGGCGCGCGGCTAAAGCGGGAGAAGCGGGAGAAACCGGCAGCTTGTTGGTGGCTTGCCAGCGCAGGCCGAGCACGGTGTTGGGCAGCGGTGTGCGCTCGTCGTCGTGCAGCGAGGCCTGCAGCGAGGTTTGCACGTCCAGGCTGGCCTCGGCCTGGAATTCGGCCGCGAGCAGGGCTTCGCAAGTGGCGGCCTGTTGCAAGGTGACCGGGCTGGTCAGCGCCAGCACGCAGCTGCCGCGGGCCGGGTTCAGCAGCCGCTGCAGCTTCTGCACGGCGGCGGCGGCCTGCTCGCCGCTGGCGCCGAGCACGATCACCAGGTCGTAGGGGTTCTGCGCGGTGGTGAAGACCTTGCCGTCGGCCAGCAGTTCGGCGGCGGGCAGGTCGATCAGCGTGCCGCGGGCCTGGCCCATCACGGTCGACAGTGCCCGGGTGGCGGTGTCGAGTTCGGTGCTGTCGAAGGCATGCGGCGCCATGCTGTCCTGCACCCGCGCCAACAGGTAGCGGGTGTCGGCGTGGCGGTGCGGTGCCAGCAGCGCTTCCAGCGCGTCGGCGATGCCACGCCGCGGCGAGACCTGGCTGCCGAGGCTGCTGCCCTGGGTGTAGCAGACGTATTCGAGCAGCGGGCTGCGCTTCAGGTAGGCCGCATCGTCGCCACCACCGTGGGCAAGGAAGTGCGCCTTGGGGTCGCGCCGGGCTTCGGCGTCGCCGCGGTGCAGCCAGGCGTAGCGTTTGCCATCGAAGCTGGCCTTGACACGCTGCTGCGACAGGCTGCCCTGCCAACGCACCATCGGGTTGTCGTGGGTGAAGCCGTCGAAATACTCGACCTCGGCACCGCTCTGCTGGCGTGCGTAGTCGAACGACAACTGGTCGCGCTTCGAAAACGCCAGGATGCTTTCCCACCACAGCACACCGAAACGCTGCACCTCGGGCCGGTGGTGTTCACGCAGCAGCACGGTGGCGGTGGTCAGCGGCGTGATCGTGGCCAGTGGCCGCTGCGCTTCGTAAAAGCTCAGCTGGTTGCAGATGGTCGAGACATCGTCGTAGCCCAGCATCGCCACCGCGCCGGCTTCCTGCTCGGGGTTGCTGCGGGTGGCGTGGCGGAAGGCGCGGAACAGCGTCGGCTTGGTTGTGGTCAGGTCGCTGGCCTGCGGCAGCCGCTTGAAGGTGACGGTGTTGTCGATGTAGAGGCTGAAGCGCGCGTCCGGAAAGTAGTCGTGCGGCAGTGCCTTCGGCCGCCGCGAGAGTTTTTCCGGCGGCAGGTGCTGGCCGCCCAGACGGCCTTCGGGCAGCATGACAAAACGCCAGACATCCGAGCGCAGCGCCGGGTTGTCGGTGACGCAGACGAAGTCGAGATCGAGGTCGCTGGTGGCGCCGGGCGGCAAGTCGGCCAGTGGATTGGCCAGTGACTCCTTGGCGCCGACGAGTGCGGTGTAGACCACCAGCTTCTGGCGGGCTGCGGCGGCCTGCCGCGTCGGCTGCACTTCGGCCCACCAGAGCAGCGCCACCGCGTGCTCCCAGACCTGGTACGCCGACACCGGTTCGCCGGCGTAGTAGCTACGCACCTGGTCGCTGATGGCGGCGAGGTTCAGCGTTTCTGCGATGGGCTGTTGCCGCAGCGTCTGCGCAGCAGCGAGCAGACGGCTCTGCAAACCCTGTAACAGGACTGCCGGCGCCAGCGCCAGGCCGGCGTGCGGGCGGGCGGTGATGCCGGCCGGCAGGCGGTCGGACATGAGGGTGCGCAAGGCATGGCGGAAGGCCTTCGGCGACGGCGGCAGCGCGGCGACGCAGCGCGCCACGGCGGCATCCAGCGTCGGCAACGCCGCGCCGGACAACACCGTCAGGCCGTCGTCGCGCATGCGCTGGGCAAGATGCGCAAGCGCAAAGGCTGTCGGGTCGGCGACTGGTGCTTCCAGTTGGTGCAGCACGGTGTCGATGCTGCGCCGCAGGTCTTCGGGCATGACGATCAGCTCGACGCTGTCCAGCCCCAGCATGCTCGCCACCTGGCGCGCGTGGACAAATTCGTTGGCGTCGGGCAGGCCCAGGCTGTAGGCCTTGGGCCGCACGCCGGCGCGCTGGGCATAACACGCCAGCGCGCTGGACGCGAGGCCGCCGCTGAGCATCAGCCCTTGTGGCGCGCCGCCGGCCACCAGCGTACCGACCGCCAGGCCGAGCTGGAAGTCGAGTGCGGCAAGGTCGCCGGCCTGTTGCCCTGACTGAAGGAAAGTGTCGCCCATGGTCCGACGATTTTCCGGAGCCGGGGTGGCCGCCCAGCGGTCGATAAGGGCAGCAAAGCCCGTCTTCTTCTGCGCCGAGACGAAGAAACGCGGCCCCTGCACCGTTGCCGGTGCAGGGGCCGCGCGCGGCCTTCAGGGCCGGACCATCAGATCAGCGGTGTCTGGTTCTGGTCGTCGAGCAGGCTGCGGTGCAGGCTGGCGGCATGCTGCAGGGCGGCCGAGTCCAGCTGTGTCTGCGTCGGTGCCGCCGCCGTCGTGCTGCCCTTCAGCAGTTCACCTTGCGGGGCAGCCAGCAGGTCACCCAGCGCCGGGGCTGCCGTGTCCTTGGCGAACCACACGTCGGTCATCTCGTGGCTTGTGCCGTCGGCCTTGGTGTAGCTGGACACCATGCCGAGCAGGTTGCCGTTGTCCGACTTGTCGCCCAGCACGTGGCTGAGGTCGAGCGAGACGATGCCGAAGTCGGCCAGGCCATGCAACTCACCGGCGTCGGTCTTGCCGTCGTGGTTGGCGTCCACCCACAGCTGCAAGTCCTTGAAGTGTTCGTCGCCTGCGGTGATCTTGCCGTCGTGGTTGCTGTCTTCCAGCGACAGGGCAGCAAAACCGTTGCCCGCGCGGCTGCCGTCGGCCGTCTTGGTGCCGGTACCGTAGAGCTCGGTGCCATCGTTGATGACACCGTCGCTGTTGCGGTCACGCACCAGCAGCGCGTCGTTGCCGCCGATCCAGCCAACCTTGCCGGTGCTGCCGGTGGCAGCCACGTCGAAGTTCACGCCTTCGGCTGCCGCAATGGTCTGGATGCCGTTGCCGTCCAGGTCCAGCACGATAGGCGTCACCGCCATCAGTGCGTTGACCTGGTCGCTCGTCATCACCGCGATGTCGGCCGACTCGAAGGCCGCGTAGTGCACCGAGGTGAACGCCGCGATGTCTTCGGTGGTCAGGCCGGCGATCTGCGCCGTGGTGAAGGCGACGATCTCGTCGCTGGTCAGCGCATGGGCCTGTGCCGTCGTCAGCGCCGTGATCTGGTCGCTGGTCATCGCCGCGAACTCCAGCGTCGTCAGCGTCGAGATCTGCAGTGTCGTCAGCGCTGCGATGTGGTCGGTGGTCAGGGCCGAGAACTGCGCCGTGTCCAGCACCGACAGTGCCGAGGTGCTCATCGCCGCCAGGTCGTTGGCGCTGATGGCCACCAGGTCGTCGGTGGTCATGGTGTCGGTCTGCGCCGACGTGATGGCCGCCACCTGGGCGCTGCTGAAGGCAGCGAAGTGCTCCGTGGTCAGGCCGTTGAAGTCGGCCGAGCCCAGCGATGCGATCTGCGCCGTCGTCATGGCACCGATCTGTTCGGTGGTGAAGGCGCCGATCTGGGTTGTGCCCATGCCGGCCAGCGCGTCGGTGCTGAGCACGCGGAAGTCGGCGGTGGTCAGCGACTGCACGTCGTCGGTGGTCATCGCGGCGGTCTGCGCCGAGGTGATGGCCGCGGCCTGTGTCGCTGTGAGGCCGCCGATCTGTGCCGTCGTCAGCGCGTTGAATTGCGCCGTGTCGAGCACCGCGATGTTGGCCGTGCTGAAGGTCTTGATGTTGGCCACGCTCAGGGCAGCCAGGTCATCGGTGGCCATGCTGTCGACCTGGGCCGATGTCAGCGCCGCGGCCTGGGCCGTGGTGAAGACAGCGAACTGGTCGGTCGTCAGCGCGTTGAGGTCGGCGGACCCCAGCGATGCCACCTGGGCTGCCGAGAGCGCCAGCACCTGGGTGCTGGTCAGCGCCACGATCTGCGTCGTGCCCATGCCGGCCAGGGCGTCCGTCGTCAGGGCACGGATGTTGGCGGTGGACAAGGCCTGCAGGTCGTCGGTGGCCATCGCGGCGGTCTGCGCCGAGTTGATGGCACCGGCCTGCACGGCGGTGAAGGCAGCGAACTGGTCGGATGTGAGCGCCGTGAACTGCGCCGTGTCGAGCACGTCGATGGCGGCGGTGCTGAAGGTGCGGATGGCTGCGGTGGACAGCGCCGCCAGGTCGTCGGTGGCCATGCTGTCGATCTGCGCCGAGGTCAGCGCCGCGGCCTGGGCCGTGCTGAAGACGGCGAAGTTGGCCGTCGTCAGCGCGTTCAGGTCGGACGAATCGAGCGATGCGATCTGGCTCGTCTTCAGCGACATCACCTGCGCCGTCGTCAGCGCGGCGATCTGCGTCGTACCCATGCCGGCGAGGGCATCGGTGCTCAGCATGCGCACGTTGGCAGCGCTCAGGGCCTGCAGGTCATCGGTGGTCATCGCCGCGGTCTGCGTCGACGTGATGGCCGCAGCCTGGGTGCTGGTGAACACCGCGAACTGGTCGGTGGTCAGCGCGTTGAAGTCGGCCGAGCCGAGCGAGCCGACCTGGACGGCGCTCAACGAAGCCACTTGCGAGGTGGTCAGTGCAGCGATCTGCGTGCTGCCCATGCCGGTGAGGGCATCGGTGCTGAGCATGCGCACATTGGCAGCCGACAGGGCCTGCACGTCGTCGGTCGTCATCGCCGCGGTCTGCGCCGAGGTGATGGCTGCCGCCTGCACGCTGCTGAGGCCGGCGAACTGCGCCGTCGTCAGCGCGTTGAACTGCGCCGTGTCCAGCACCGCGATGCTGGCGGTGCTGAAGGTGCGCACTGCCGCCACCGAGAGGGCGGCCAGGTCGTCGGTGGCCATGGTGTCGATCTGCGCCGAGGTCAGCGCAGCGGCCTGCACACTGCTGAGCACCGAGAACTGCTCGGTCGTCAGCGCATTCAGGTCGGCCGAGTCCAGCGCAGCGATCTGCGCCGTCTTCAGCGCCGCCACCTGGCTGGTGGTGAGCGCGGCGATCTGTGCCGTGCCCATGCCGGCCAGCGCGTCGGTGCTGAGCATGCGGATGTTGGCGGTGCTCAGCGCCTGCAGGTCGTCAGTGGCCATCGTCGCGGTTTGCGCCGAGGTGATGGCACCGGCCTGGGTGCTGGTCAGCACGCTGAACTGTTGGGTCGTCAGGGCGTTGAACTGCGCCGAGTCGAGCACCGCGATGTTGGCGGTGCCGAAGGTGCGGATTGCCGCCGTCGTCAGTGCGGCCAGGTCATCGGTGGCCATCGCATCGACCTGGGCCGAGGTGATGGCAGCGGCCTGGGCCGTGCCCAGCACCGCGAACTGCGCGGTCGTCAGCGCGTTCAGGTCGGCGGAGTCGAGCGCTGCGATCTGCGTGCCTTTCAGCGCCATCACCTGGGTGCTGGTCAGCGCGGCGATCTGGGTCGTGCCCATGCCGGCGAGTGCGTCGGTGCTGAGTGCACGGATGCTGCCGGTCGTCAGCGACTGCAGGTCGTCAGTCGTCATCGCGGCGGTCTGCGCCGAGGTGATGGCACCTGCCTGCACGCTGGTGAGGCCGGCGAACTGGTCGCTCGTCAGGGCGTTGAACTGGGCCGTGTCGAGCACGCCGATCGACGCTGCGCTCAGCGTGCGGGTGGCGGCAACCGAGAGTGCGGCCAGGTCATCGGTGGCCATGCTGTCGATCTGCGCCGAGGTCAGCGCGGCGGCTTGCGCGGTGCCGAGCACAGAGAAGTGGGCCGTCGTCAGCGCGTTCAGGTCGGTCGAATCCAGCGAGGCGACTTGCGAGGTCTTCAGCGCAGCGACCTGGCTGGTCGTCAGCGCGGCGATCTGGGTCGTGCCCATGCCGGCCAGTGCGTCGGTCGTCAGCATCTTGACGTTGCCGACCAACAGGGCCTGCACGTCGTCGGTGGTCATCGCGGCGGTCTGCGCCGAGGTGATGGCAGCGGCCTGCACGCTGGTGAGGGCGGCGAAGTGCTCGGTGCTCAAGGCGTTGAAGTCGGCCGTGCCCAGCGACGCGATCTGGCCGGTGCTGAGTGCGGTGACTTGGGCCGTGGTCAGGGCGGCGAGCTGGGTTGTGCCCATGCCGGCGAGTGCGTCGGTGCTCAGCGCACGCACGGCGGCGGTGCTCAGCGACTGCAGGTCGTCGGTGGCCATCGCGGCGGTCTGCACCGAGGTGAAGGCACCTGCCTGCGCAGCGCTCATGCCGGCGAACTGGCTGCTCGTCAGCGCGGTGAACTGCGCCGTGTCGAGCACCGAGATGCTGGCCGTGCTGAAGGTGCGCACGGCGGCGGTGGACAGGGCCGCCAGGTCGTCGGTGGCCATGTTGTCGATCTGCGCCGAGCTCAGCGCGGCGGCCTGCGCCGTGCTGAAGACGGCGAAGTCGGCCGTCGTCATCGCGTTCAGGTCGGACGAGTCCAGCGAGGCGATCTGGCTGGTCTTCAGCGCCGCAACCTGCGCCGTCGTCAGCGCGGCGATCTGGGTCGTGCCCATGCCGGCCAGCGCGTCGGTGCTGAGCATGCGGATGCTGGTGGTCGTCAGCGCCTGCAGGTCGTCGGTGGTCATCGCACCGGTCTGGGCCGAGTTGATGGCACCTGCCTGCACGCTGGTGAGGCCGGCGAACTGGTCGGTCGTCAGCGCGTTGAACTGCGCCGTGTCGAGCACGCCGATGGACGCGGCACTCAGCGTGCGCGTGGCGGCAACCGACAGCGCGGCCAGGTCATCGGTGGCCATGGCGTCGATCTGCGCCGAGGTCAGCGCAGCGGCCTGGGCGGTGCCGAGCACCGAGAAGTGGGCGGTCGTCAGCGCGTTGAGGTCGGTCGAATCGAGCGAGGCGACCTGCGAGGTCTTCAGCGCGGCGACCTGGCTGGTCGTCAGCGCGGCGATCTGCGTTGTGCCCATGCCGGCCAGCGCATCGGTGCTGAGCATGCGCACGTTGGCGGTGCTCAGGGCCTGCAGGTCGTCGGTGCTCATCGTGGCGGTCTGCGCCGAGGTGATGGCAGCGGCCTGGGCGCTGGTGAAGACGGCGAACTGGTCGGTCGTCAGCGCGTTGAAGTCGGCCGAGCCGAGCGACGCCACCTGGCCCGCGCTCAGCGACGCCACTTGCGTGGTCGTGAGTGCGGCGATCTGCGTCGTGCCCATGCCGGCCAGCGCGTCGGTGCTGATGGCACGCACGGCGGCGGTGCTCAGGGCCTGCAGGTCGTCGGTGGCCATCGCGGCGGTCTGCGCCGAGGTGATGGCAGCGGCCTGGGTGGCGTTGAGCGCGGCGAACTGCGCCGTCGTCATGGCGTTGAACTGCGCCGTGTCGAGCACGCCGATGCTGGCCGTGCTGAAGGTGCGGATGGCTGCGGTAGACAGGGCGGCCAGGTCGTCGGTGGCCATCGTGTCGATCTGCGCCGAGGTCAGCGCAGCGGCCTGCGCCGTGCTCAGCACCGAGAAGGCTTCGGTCGTCAGCGCATTCAGGTCCGACGAGTCGAGCGATGCGATCTGGCTGGTCTTCAGCGCCGCGACCTGGGCGGTCGTCAGCGCGGCGAACTGGGTCGTGCCCATGCCGGCCAGCGCATCGGTCGTGAGCATGCGGATGTCGGTGGTGGCGATGGCCTGCACATCGTCGGTCGTCATCGTCGCGGTCTGCGCCGACGTGATGGCCGCGGCCTGGGCCGAGGTCAGCGAAGCGAAGTGTTCGGTCGTCAGCGCGTTGAAGTCGGCCGAGCCGAGCGCCGCGAGCTGCGCCGTCGTCAAGGCGACGAACTGCGCCGTCGTCAGCGCGCCGAGCTGCGCCGTGCCCATGCCGGTGAGGGCATCGGTGGTGAGGGCGCGGATGTCGGCGGTGGACAGGGCCTGCAGGTCGTCAGTGGCCATCGTGGCCGTCTGCGCCGAGGTGATGGCGGCCGCTTGGGCAGCGGTCAGCACGGCGAACTGCGCCGTCGTCATGGCGTTGAACTGCGCCGTGTCGAGCACGCCGATCGCGGCCGTGTTCAGCACCCGCACCGAGGCGGCGCTCAGCGACGCCAGGTTGGCGGTGGTCATCGTGTCGACCTGGGCCGAGGTCAATGCCGCGGCCTGGCTGGTCGTCAGCGTGGCGAAGTTGGTCGTCGTCAGCGCGTTCAGGTCGGCCGAGTCCAGCGACGTGAGCTGCGGTGCCGAGCTCAGCGCCACCAACTGCGCCGTGGTGAGCGCGCCCATCTGCGCCGTGCCCATGCCGGCGAGGGCGTCGGTGGTGAGGGCGCGGATCGCTGCGGTGCTGAGCGACTGCAGGTCATCGGTGGCCATCGTGGCCGTCTGCGCCGAGGTGATGGCTGCCGCCTGCGTGGCGCTGAGGCCGGCGAACTGCGCCGTCGTCAGGGCGTTGAACTGGGCCGAGTCGAGCACCGCGACGTTGGCGCTGCCGAAGGTGCGTACGGCGGCAACCGACAGCGAAGCCAGGTCGTCGGTGGCCATGGTGTCGACCTGGGCCGAGGTCAGCGCGGCGGCTTGTGCGGTGCTGAAGACGGCGAACTGGTCACTCGTCATCGCGTTCAGGTCGGCCGAGTCCAGCGCGGCGATCTGGCTGGTCTTCAGTGCGGCGACTTGCGCCGTCGTCAGCGCGGTGATCTGCGCCGAGCCCATGCCGGCCAGTGCATCCGTGCTGAGCATGCGGATGTTGGTGGTGGTCAGGGCCTGCAGGTCGTCGCTGGTCATCGCGGCGGTCTGGGCCGAGGTGATGGCAGCGGCCTGGGCGCTGGTGAAGGCGTTGAACTGGCTCGTCGTCAGCGCGTTGAACTGCGCCGTGTCGAGCACGCCGATCGATGCCGCGCTGAAGGTGCGCAGCGCCGGGGTCGAGAGGGCGGCCAGGTCGTCGGTGGCCATCGTGTCGACTTGCGCCGAGGTCAGCGCGGCGGCCTGCGCCGTGCCGAGGATGGCGAAGTGGCTGGTCGTCAGCGCGTTGAGGTCGGACGAATCCAGCGCTGCCAGCTGGCTGGTCTTCAGCGCCGCGACCTGGGCGGTCGTCAGCGCCGACACCTGCGTCGTGCCCATGCCGGCGAGTGCGTCGGTGCTGAGCATGCGCACGTTGGCGGGGGTCAGCGACGTCAGGTCGTCGGTGGTCATCGCACCGGTCTGCGTCGAGTTGATCGCAGCGGCCTGGGCGCTGGTGAAGGCGGCGAACTGGTCGGTCGTCAGCGCGTTGAAGTCGGCGGTGGCTAGCGAGTTGATCTGGGCCGTGGTCAGTGCCGCGACCTGTGTGGTGGTGAGCGCGGCGATCTGGGTCGTGCCCATGCCGGCGAGTGCGTCGGTCGTCAGGGCGCGGATCGCGCCGGTGCTCAGGGCCTGCAGGTCGTCGGTGGCCATCGCGGCGGTTTGCGCCGAGTTGATGGCGCCGGCCTGGGTGGCGCTGAGCGCGGCGAACTGGGTGGTGGTCAGCGCATTGAACTGCGCCGTGTCGAGCACGCCGATGCTGGCGGTGCCGAAGGTGCGCACGGCGGATGCCGTCAGCGCGGCCAGGTCGTCGGTGGCGGCGCTGTCGACCTGGGCCGAGGTCAGCGCGGCGGCTTGTGCGGTGCCGATGACGGCGAACTGCTCGGTCGTGAAGGCGTTGAGGTCGGCCGAGCCGAGCGAGGCGATCTGGCCGGTTGTCAACCCAACCACCTGGGCCGTCGTCAGCGCGGTGATCTGGGTCGAGCCCATGCCGGCCAGCGCGTCGGTCGTGAGCACCTTGACGTTGGCGACGCTGATGGCTTGCACGTCGTCGGTGGCCATCGCGGCGGTTTGCGCCGAGTTGATGGCGGCTGCCTGGGCGCTGCTGAAGGTGGCGAACTGGGCCGTCGTCAGGGCGTTGAACTGTGCCGTGTCGAGCACGTTGATCGACGCCGTGCTGAAGGTGCGCACGGCGCTGGCCGACAGCGCGGCCAGGTCGTCGGTGGCCATGTTGTCGACCTGGGCCGAGGTCAGCGCGGCGGCTTGCGCGGTGCCGAGCACCGAGAAGTGGGCGGTGGTCAGCGCGTTCAGGTCGGTCGAATCGAGCGCGGCGATCTGGTTCGTCTTCAGGCCGGCGACCTGCGTCGTCGTGAGCGCGGCGATCTGCGTCGTGCCCATGCCGCCCAGTGCGTCGGTGGCCAGCATCTTGACGTTGGCAACCGACAGCGCCTGCACGTCGTCGGTGGTCATCGCGCCGGTCTGCGTCGAGTTGATCGCGGCGGCCTGGGCGCTGGTGAAGGCGGCGAAGTGGTCGGTCGTCAGCGCGTTGAAGTCGGCCGTGCCGAGCGAGTTGATCTGGGACGTGCTGAGTGCAGCGACTTGTGCCGTCGTCAGCGCGGCGATCTGGGTCGTGCCCATGCCGGCGAGGGCGTCGGTGCTGAGGGCGCGGATCGCGGCGGTGCTCAGCGCCTGCAGGTCGTCGGTGGCCATCGCGGCGGTCTGCGCCGAGTTGATGGCGCCGGCCTGGGCGGCGGTGAGGACGGCGAACTGGGCCGTCGTCAGCGCGTTGAACTGGGCCGTGTCGAGCACGCCGATGCTGGCGGTGCCGAAGGTGCGCACGGCGGCGGCCGAGAGCGCGGCCAGGTCGTCGGTGGCCATCGTGTCGACCTGCGCCGAGGTCAGCGCCGCGGCTTGCGCGGTGCTGAAGACGGCGAAGTCGGCGGTGGTCATCGCGTTCAGGTCGGACGAGTCCAGCGCAGCGATCTGGCTGGTCTTCAGCGCCGCGACCTGGGTCGTCGTCAGCGCCGCCATCTGCGTCGTGCCCATGCCGGCCAGGGCATCGGTCGTCAGCATGCGGATGCTGGTGGTCGTCAGCGCCTGCAGGTCGTCGGTGGCCATCGCGGCGGTCTGGGCCGAGGTGATGGCGCCGGCCTGGGTGCTGGTGAGCGCGGCGAACTGGTCGGTCGTCAGGGCGTTGAACTGCGCCGTGTCGAGCACGCCGATCGAAGCGGCGCTCAGCGTGCGCACGGCGGCGACCGACAGCGCGGCCAGGTCGTCGGTGGCCATGCCGTCGACTTGCGCCGAGGTCAGCGCGGCGGCCTGGGCGGTGCCCATAACGGCAAATGCGGTGGTGGTCAGCGCATTCAGGTCGGTCGATTCGAGAGAGGCGATCTGCGAGGTCTTCAGCGCCGCCACCTGGGTGGTGGTGATGGCGGCGAACTGCGTCGTGCCCATCGCAGCCAGCGCGTCGGTGCTCAGCGCCCGGAACGCGCCTGTGCTCAGCGCGACCAGGTCATCGGTGGCCATCGCGGCGGTCTGCACCGAGGTCAGCGCGCCCACCTGGTTGGCGGTGAGCACGGCGAATTCGGCCGTGCCCAGTGCATTGAACTGCGCCGAGTCCAGCGTGCGCAGGCCCAGCGTCGAGATGAAGGGGGCCTGGGTGGCAGTCAGCGCCGACATCTGCAGGGTCGAGAACGCGTCCCAGTCTTCGGTGGTCAGCGCCGCGATGCGCGTCGACGACAGCCCAGCAATCTGGGCGGAGGTCAGCGAGGTGATGATCGTCGTCATGAAAGAGTCCTTGTTCGCGGATGGCTGGCTGTTCTGGGGCGGGAAGTTCGTCGAACCGCTTTTTCATGGCGGCACGGGTCACGCAACTTCTCTCTGCACCGTCGTGGTATCGGCATGGCCGGGCGGCGCCTTGAGCGGCGTTCCAGAAGAACAGGCGGTGGCTTGACGGCCATTCCGCGCAAAAACACACAAAACGCAAGCTCAAAACAAAGCGCCCTGTGCCGAAGCACAGGGCGCCTGCGGGAAAACCCCTCAGGTGGGGATCAGCGCCGCGTGAGCTTCAGCACCTCGCCGACGCGCGCACGTTCCACCTCGTCGGCATGGAAGGGCAGCGTCGGCCACTGCTTGCGCGAATACAGCCGCATTTGGTCGAAGGCGTGCGGCGAGGCCGGGTCGGTGCTCTGGCCGTAGCTCAACAGCGCCTGCGCGACCGGGCCACGTTCGTCGAACGTGACGGTTTGCACATAGCTCGTGCCATGGTCGGTGAGCAGGCCCTGGGCGCCGATGCCGTTGCTGGCCAGCGCCGAGATCTTGTTCAGCACGCCAAGGTGTTCGTCGCCGCCGTGGATGGCCACCGGCCCGCTCGGGCTTTGTGTCACCTGCACGGCCCACAGCGGCGCATCGAGCGCAAAACCGAAGCCACGCACCTTGTTGACGGCGCCGGCCAGTGCTTCCCAGACCTTGGCCGCCACCACAGCGTCGTCCATCTTCAGCCCGGCGGGTGTTTCGGCGCGGCGGTTCAGGTCGAACGGCACACGGTGCACGTTCTGGATGCCACGCGCCGTGCGCCAGAACTCGGTGAACAAGTGGGCGGCGCGGGCGTCGAGGTTGGCCGTGGCGTCCCACTGTTTCAGCGCGGCGCAGCCGTCGCGCGCTTCGGCTGTTGGAGCACTGGCACAAGCCGCCAGCAAGTCGGGCAGCACGAGCTTGCCGATCAGGCTCTGGTTGCCGAACAGCTGCTGCTGCACCGCGGCCGGTGTGACCTTGCCGCGCGCCAGCAGTTCGGGAATTTCGACCATGCCGGCGCGGGTGCGCGGGCGGCGGATGAGGCTGTCGCCGACCAGCGGGCTGATGTTGTCCCAGCGCTGCGCCGGCCAGTGGGTGTAGACGAAGCTGTCGTTGCTGTTGTGCACCCAGTCGCTGCGCAGCGCGATCGGCAAACGTTCGATCGGCGTCAGCCCCGGCACCGGCGAGCCGCTGTCGCGGCGCCAGTCGCAGCCGGCCTTGCTGCCGTCCAGCACCACCAGTTCGGCCGCGGCCAGCAGCGCGGCGGCGGGCTTGCTGGGGGCGCAGCGCTGCAGTTGCGCCGCGTCGACATCGGGCACCACGCTGACATCGGCGTACATCGCGCGGCCGTCGCGGTCGGCGGCGATTGTGTTGACCCAGGGGATGCCGAGGTTGCGCATCGCGTCGCGCATCTGCATCACGTTTTTCGCGGCGGCAAAACCGAGCCAGGTCTCGGCCGCGCGCACGTTGCCGGTGTTGGCGTCCTGCACCGCGTAGGCCGTGGTGGCTGTCCAGTGCAGGCCGGCGCGTGGCAGCACCAGCACCGGGCCCCAGCGGGTGGACCAGACGGTCTGTGTCTTGTTCGTGAGGCTGCCGTCGGCGCCGCGCACGGCGATGCTGAGCGTGCGCGCCACCATCTTCTGCGGCTGGCCGTCGACGAGGTAGGTTGTCGGGTCGCCCGGCTGCAAGGCCAGTTCGTGCAGCGTGAAACGTTTGCCGGTGGAGACCGTGTGCGACCAGGCCACGTCCTTGTTGAAGCCGATCTGCACCACCGGCGTGTGGCCGATGCTGCCGCCCATCACGTCGAAGCGGCCGGGCACGGTGACGTGCATCTGCCAGAAGCGGTTCACGCCCGACCACGGGAAGTGCGGGTTGCCGAGCAGCAGGCCGCGGCCGTTGGCCGTGCTGTCGCTGCCGAAGGCCCAGGCGTTCGAGCCGACGGGCGGGTCGACGAGGCCGATCTCGTGCATGGCAGCAGCGGCGTCTGCCAGATTCACCAGGTCCACCGGGGTGTGCACCCCCGCAGCCTTCGGCGCCGGCGGCTGCGCAGCGAGCACGGCATCGGCGAGCAGCGCGATGCCGGCCTGGATGCTGGTCAGCTCGTTCAGCCGCTGCCATTGCGCCAGCGTCATCGGCTGCACCCAGGGCTGGCCGTTGCAGGCGGCGGGCAGCTTGCCGGCCTGGTCGGCGAGATATCGGTTGTAGCCGGCGGCGTAGCCGCGGCCCATCGCCTGCGCGTCGGCGCTGGCCGTTCCCCAGGCGCGCGCGAGCGTAGCGTCGTCCATCTGCGCCGCGACGAAGAAGTCGATCTGTTCGTTGGGCAGCGTGCGCAGACCGAAGATAGCGCTGGCGGCACCGAACCAGCGCGCGCGCTCGCCGCGCACGGTGACGAGCTGCTGCGCCGTCTGGCAGACGTTGTCCTGCGCATGGGCGTAGGCGACGCCGTAGGCCAGGGTTTCGAGGTCGGGTGCGCTGATGTGCGGCACGCCGTAGGCCGTGCGCACGATGGTCGCGGTGCGGTCGCCGCTACCGCCGGCTGCGGTGGCGCAGGCGGCCAGCGCTGCGGTGGCGGCGAGCAGCAGGCCGCGCGGAATCGTCTTCATCTTGTTGTCTCCTCGTTGTCGTTCACTTCTTGTTTTTCGGCACCCGCCCCATCAGGTAGAACTCGTCGTTCGGCCGCATGCCGGTGACGTTGGCCATGCGGTTGCTCAGGCCGAAGAAGGCGGTGATGGCGGCGATGTCCCAGATGTCCTCGTCGTCGAAGCCATGTGGGCGCAGCGCTTCGAAGTCGCTCTCGTCGACCGCGTGCGAGGCGTTGCAGACCTTCATCGCAAAGTCGAGCATCGCGCGCTGGCGCGGCGGGATGTCGGCCTTGCGGTAGTTCACCGCCACCTGGTCGGCGAGCAGCGGCTTCTTCTCGTAGATGCGCAGGATCGCGCCATGCGCGACGACGCAATACAGGCACTGGTTGGCGGCCGAGGTGGCGACGATGATCATCTCGCGCTCGCCCTTGGTGAGGCTGCCGGTGTCCTTGACCAGCAGTGCATCGTGGTAGGCCATGAAGGCGCGCCATTCGGCCGGCCGGTGCGCCAGTGCGAGAAAGACGTTGGGCACGAAACCGGCCTTCTCCTGCACTTCGAGGATGCGGGTGCGCAGATCCTCGGGCAGGTCTTTCAGTTCAGGCACGGGGTAGCGTGAGATGGCGGTCATCTTGTCGTCTCCATCAGGTGCGGAACTGCATGGCGTGCAAGCGCGCATAGAGCCCGCCATGCGCCAGCAGCTCGGCGTGTGAACCCTGTTCGACGATGCGGCCGGCGTCCAGCGCCACCACGCGGTCGGCATGTTCAATCGTGCTCAGCCGGTGCGCGATGACGAGCGTGGTGCGGTTCTTCATCAGCCGCTCCAGGGCTTCCTGCACCGCGCGTTCGGACTCGCTGTCGAGCGCCGAGGTGGCTTCGTCGAGGATCAGCACCGGCGCGTCCTTGGCGATCGCGCGGGCGATCGCCAGCCGCTGGCGCTGGCCGCCGGAGAGCTGGCTGCCGTTGTGGCCTATGACGGTGTCCAGGCCCTGCGGCATGGCGCTGACGAAGTCCCACAGGTTGGCGGCGCGCAAGGCGCCTTCGATCGCTTCACGCGGCATCGGCGCACCCAGGGCGACGTTGGCCGCAACGCTGTCGTTGAACAGCACCACGTCCTGGCTGACCAGCGCAAACTGGCGCCGCAGCGCCACCATGTCCCACTGCGCCAGCGCCACGCCGTCGAGCCACAGGCCACCGGCCGTGGGCTCGACGAACCGTGGCAGCAGGTTCACCAGCGTTGTCTTGCCGGCGCCCGACGGGCCCACCAGCGCCACCGTTTCGCCGGCATGCACTTCGAGCGTGATGGCGTCGAGCGCGGGTGCCGCGTCGGCGGCGTAGCGCAGGCTCACGCCTTCGAGGCGGATGTTGCCCTTGGCACGGATCTCGCGGCCGGCACCGTGTGTGCCGCCGATTTCACGCGGGCTGTTCTCGATGAGATCGAGCGCCCGTTCCACCGCAGCGAGGCCGCGCGTGATGGGCGCCATCACGTCGGACAGGTGTTTGATCGGCGCCACCAGCATCAGCATCGCGGTGATGAAGGCGACGAAGCCGCCCACCGTGCCGCCGGCGCTGCCGCTCTGCCACAGCGCCACGGCGATCACCGCGCTCAAGGCGCAGGCGGCCATGATCTGCGTCACCGGCGTCATCGTGCCCGCGGCGACGATGGACTTCATCATCAGCCGCCGCAGCCTGTCGGCTCGCAGGAAGAAACGTTCGGCCTGCGGCCGCGCCGCGCCATGCAGGCGCACGATGCGCCAGGCCAGCGTGTTCTCTTCGACGACGTAGGCCAGTTCGTCGGTAGCGGCCTGGCCGTCGACCGTGAGCTGATGCAGGCGGCGGCCGATCTGGCGCATCACCAGGGCCACGGCCGGGAACAGCAGCGCGACAAACAGCGTCAGCTGCCAGTTCAGCCACATCAGGTAGGTCAGCAGCGCCAGTGCGGTGAGCGAGTCGCGTGTCAGCGTCAGCAGCGAATTCACCAGCAGGCTGGTGCCGCCCTGCACCTCGTAGACCACGGTGTTGGTCAGGCGGCTGGCGGTGTGGGTGGTGTACAGCGCCGGCGCCGACGCGAGCAGGCGTTCGAACATCGCCTGGCGCAACTGCAGCACGGCGCGGTTGGATGTCCAGGCCAGGCCGTAGTTGGCGATGAATCCGGCCACGCCGCGCAGCAGGAAGATGCCGATGATGGCCACCGGGATGACCCACAGCGGCAGCTGCCGGCCGGTGAAGCCCTGGTCGAGCAAGGGCCGCATCAGTTCGGGAATGGCCGGTTCGGTGGCCGCGCCGATGACGGAGCCGAGGGCCGCCGCCACCAAGCCGCGGCGGCTCGATCTGAGATAAGGGGCCAGGCGTGAAAAGCGCTGCAGCAGGGTCGGCATCGGCGGCCATTATCGGTGCCTACAATCGGCTACACGCCAGACGGCGCAGCGAAGAACAATCGGCCGACATTGAACTCTCACCGCATAAATCGGTCCACCTGCTCCATGTGGCCGCGTCGACACTTCATCACCGCCCTGGCCGCTACGGCCGCAGCGCCCGTGGCGGCGCAGTTCCGCATCGACGTTTCCGGCCTCGGCGGCACGCAGATACCGGTGACGGTGGCCAACTTCCGCGACGAAGACAAGGCGCCGGCGTCGATAGCCGGCATCGTGCGCGCCGACCTGCAGCGCAGCGGCGTCTTCCGCCCCACCGAGTCACCCGTGGCGCTGGACGAACGCAGCACGGTGGCCGCGCCCGAGTGGCGTGAACGCGGCACCGACGCGCTGGTGGCCGGCTCGGTGACGCGCCTGGCCGACGGCCGCTTCGACGTGCGCTACAAGCTCTGGGACGTCGTCAAGGGCGAACAGGTGCTGGGCCAGAGCAAGGTTGTCGTCGAAGGCGATCTGCGGCTGGCCGCGCACCGCATCGCCGACGAAGTGCACGAGAAGCTCACCGGCGAGAAGGGTGTCAACGCCACCCGCATCGCCTACGTCGTGAAGAGCGGGCGCCGCTTTTCGCTGCACATCACCGACGCCGACGGCGAAGGTGGCCAGGTGGCGCTGGCCAGCCCCGAGCCCATCATTTCGCCGGCCTGGTCGCCCGACGGCAAGGAGCTGGCCTACGTCTCGTTCGAAACGCAGAAGGCGGTGGTCTGGGTGCAGAACCTGCTGACCGGCGCACGCCGGCAGATGGCCAACTTCCGCGGTTCCAACAGCGCACCGGCCTGGTCGCCCGATGGCAGCCAGCTGGCGCTGACACTGTCGCAAGACGGCCTGGCCCAGCTCTACGTGATGCAGCGCGCCGGCGGCACACCGCGCCGGCTGACCACCAGCAACGGCATCGACACCGAAGCCGTGTATTCGCCCGACGGCGCGTTCATCTACTTCGTCAGCGACCGCGGCGGCGGCCCGCAGGTCTACCGCGTCGGCAGCAGCGGTGGCAACGCCGAACGTGTCACCTTCAGCGGTGCCTACAACATCAGCCCGGCGATCAGCGCCGACGGCAAGACACTCGCCTACGTCACCCAGCAAGGCAACAGCTTCAAGCTGATGACGCAAGACCTGGCCAGCGGCACCGTGCAAACCCTGACGGACACCGTTGACGACGAAAGCCCGAGTTTTGCGCCGAACGGGCGCCTTCTCGTTTACGCCACCCGGCAGCAAGGCCGCGACGTGTTGATGACCACCACGCTTGATGGCAAGATCAAGACACGTTTGCTGACAAGCAACGGCGACATGCGCGAACCTGCGTGGGGCCCGTTTTCCCGCTGAGCCGCTGCGCCTGGGTGACCCCCGACGACCGATTTCCCGACCGATGGAGAACCTGAAGATGAAGCGCACATTCACCCCGATGCTCGCCGCCCTGGCTGCCGCCGCCCTGCTGGCCGCCTGCGGTTCGACGCCCATTGCCTCGACCGCCCCGCCGGTGGAAACGCGCAAGCCCGTGGCCGCCAACACGACGCCACCTGCCGCCACACCGGCCACGCCCAGCGCCACCGCGCAGTCGAGCGTGAAAACGGTGGACCTGGCGGCCCAGAACGCGGCGGCAGCGGCCGCTGCTGCCGCCTCGGCCAAGCGGGTGGTGTTCTTCGACTTCGACAGCTACGTCATCAAGGACGAGTTCAAGCCCAGCATCGACGTCTACGCCAAGCTGCTGACGACCAACAAGGCGAGGAAGCTCACCGTCGAAGGCCATGCCGACGAACGCGGCGGCCGCGAGTACAACCTGGCGCTGGGCCAGAAACGCGCCGAGGCGGTGGCCAAGTCGCTGGCGGTGCTGGGCGCCGGCGAGAGCCAGGTCGAAGCCGTGAGCTTCGGCGAAGAGCGTCCGGCCGACACCGGCCACGACGAAGCCGCGTGGGCGAAGAATCGCCGTGCCGAGCTGAAGGACCGGTGAACATGCCTTCGCGCATCTTCGCGCCGGCGCTGCTGGTGGCCGGCCTGCTGGCCGGCGGCGCGGCCCAGGCCGGTCTGTTCGACGATGAAGAGGCGCGCAAAGCCATCGTCGACCTGCGCACCCGCATCCAGCAAGGCGACGACAGCAGCAAACAGCGGGCGGCCGAGGCGGCCGCCGCCAACGCGCAGCTGCTCGAACAGATCACGGCCTTGCGCCGCAGCCTGCTCGACCTGAACAACCAGCTCGAGGCGATGCGCGGCGATGTCGCCAAGCTGCGCGGCAACGACGAGCAGATCACGCGCGACGTGGCCGAACTGCAGAAACGCCAGAAGGACGTTGCGCAGACCTTCGAAGACCGGCTGCGCAAGATCGAACCGGTAAAGGTGGCGCTGGACGGCCGCGAATTCATGGCCGAGGCCGAAGAAAAGAAGGCCTACGACGACGCCATCGCCACGCTGCGCGGTGGCGACTTCGACAAGTCCGTGGCGGCGCTGGGCGCGTTCCAGAAACGTTTCCCCGGCAGCCCGTTCGCCGACTCGGTGCGCTTCTGGATGGGCAATGCGCTGTACGGCAAACGCGACTACAAGGAAGCGATCACAGCCTTCCGCGGCTTCGTCGCCGGCTCGCCCGACCACCCGCGCGCACCCGAAGCCTTGCTGGCACTGGCCAACAGCCAGGCCGAGATGAAAGACCCGCGCGGTGCACGCAAGACCATCGATGACCTGCTGAAGGCGTACCCCGGCTCGGAAGCGGCGCAGGCGGGCAAGGAGCGGCTGGCATCGCTGAAGTAGCGCTGGCGGCGCTGGCAGCCGTGGATAGCGCCGCCGACCTGGAGCGCCGCTTCGGCGGCCTGCGGCGGCTGTACGGCGACACGGGCTACACACGGCTGCGTGCCGCGCGTGTGGCCGTCGTCGGCCTCGGCGGCGTCGGTTCCTGGGCCGTCGAAGCGCTGGCGCGCAGCGGCGTCGCGCAGCTGGTGCTGTTCGACCTGGACCATGTCGCCGAATCGAACATCAACCGCCAGGTCCAGGCCTTGGGCCGCACGCTCGGCCAGGCCAAGGGCGAGGCGCTGCGCGAGCGCATCGCCGACATCCACCCCGGCTGCGATGTGCAGGTCGTCGACGACTTCGTCACCCCCGAGAACTGGCCGGCACTGCTGCCGGTGCCGGTGGATGTGCTCATCGACGCCTGCGACCAGGTGCGCGCCAAGGCGGCGCTGGCCGCCTGGAGCCTGGCGCAGCGTGTGCCTCTGGTCTGCGTCGGTGCCGCAGGCGGCAAACGCCAGCCGGAGCGGGTGGAAGTGGAAGACCTTGCCGAGACCACACACGACCCGCTGCTGGCCAGCCTGCGCCAGCGCTTGCGCAAGGAACATGGCGCGGCGCGGCAGGGCCGCATGGGGCTGCGCTGCGTGTTCTCGCGCGAGAGCGTGGCGATGCCGGCAGAGTCCTGCGAAACCGACGGCACGCTGAACTGCGCCGGCTACGGTTCCAGCGTCACCGTCACCGCCACTTTCGGCATGGTGGCGGCCGGCGAGGCGATTTCACAACTGCTGCGTTGATGGCGCGGCTGGCACCGAAAAATTTCTGGCTATAATGTGAGGCTCTGCGGACGGGTCGTTAGCTCAGTCGGTAGAGCAGCGGACTTTTAATCCGTTGGTCGCGTGTTCGAGTCACGCACGACCCACCACGTGACAGCAATCAAGTTCCAGGGCTCTTAGCTCAGTTGGTAGAGCAGCGGACTCTTAATCCGTTGGTCGACAGTTCGAATCTGTCAGGGCCCACCAACATTGCCAGTGTCAACAGGCACTTACGAAGCCCGCCTCGTGCGGGCTTCGTTCCGTCTGGCTCTCGGGCCCACAGTGGAGCCGGCCACTGCGTAGCGTTTCAAGCGGCAGCCAGAATCTGCATGTCGATGTGCACCGCGCCGAACGGACAGACCACCCCGCCCGCTGCCGTGCGCTCCACCAGACCCAGCTCGGCCAGCATCTGCACGTCTTCGTGTACTCGCTTCATGTCGCGGCCAACGCGGCGGGCCAGCTCGCGCACCGTCAGCTCGCCCTGCCCCTGCAGGGCATGCAGCAGCGCCCAGCGGCGCTCGGTGGGCCGGCCGAAGAACGCACCTGCGCTCTCGAAGTTAAACACCTCGCCTTGATACGTGCTGGCCTTGGCGCGGCGGCCGGCGGCACGCAGGGCGCTGCGCCAGTCGGGCTGGAGGGTGATGGTGAGGGTGCGGTCGGTCATTCCTGTCCCCTTGCTGCCGCCACCGCGGCGATCAAGTCCTCGATCAACTGCTCCACGGTGGTGAAGCTGTACGGCCGTTCCTGCCCGCCGAGGTGGCAGTGGTCGCCCTTGCCGCGCTCCTGGCTGCGCAAGGGTCCGCACGCTGCTGCGCCGCGGTGACGACGACGCGGTCGAACGCAGCGCCAGGCTCATCACCGGCTTCGAGCATGCCGATGGCCTCGGTCCGTGTCCTGATCCCGGCGCGCAGCCAGCGCGGCACGCCGGTGTCGGTGCGCACATGGCCGTTGCCGGCGAGCAGCAGCACGCCGCGCTCGGCGTGCGCTTCGACCAGCCGTGCCATGAACTGGTCGCGTGCCACCTGGGCCAGTGCCATGCGGCCGGCGGTGGGCGCATCGATCTGGCCGCAGTGGCTTTGCAGCACGGCGTTCGTGATGCCGGCGTCCACCTCGGCCGGCACCGCTGCTGTGAAGCCGTGGCTGGCCAGGCCGGCCTGCATGACGCTGCGTGCATCGCGGCGCGAGACGTTGGCGGCGACGATCGGCAGCCCATGCTGCAGCGCCAGCGCGACGAAAGGCTGGTAGAAGGCCCAGTTCCAGCTGCTTGGCGGCGGCGCGGCGGCGGCGATCAGGGCCGCGGCATCGGGTGCTGGCTGCTGTGCGCGCAGGCGGTCGATGTCGGGCTGGTGTTCGCGGTCGAACTGCTCCATCAGCAAGGCCGGCCGGGCGCCTTGCGCCAGCCAGGCTTCGAAGGCGCGCAGCCGCAGCGCATGCTGGGCGGCGTTGTCGTGGACCTCGCCGAGCAGAACGATCGGGGTCGTGAACCGCAGGTCCGGCGGTGCCGACGGCGTGGCGCAGGCGGACAGCAGGGCCAGTGCCGCGACGACAGCAGCAGCAGCGGCGGCGGCGTTGCGCAGTGGGCTTGGGTTCAGCTCTCGCTCCCGATGTCGGCCAACGCGCGCTGCAGCCCGGCGGCGCTGGGTGTCTCGACGAAGACGCAGCGTTTGCCGGTGCGTTTGCAATGGTCCTTCACGCGCCAGTAGGCATTGTGGCTGACGCAGCCCGCCTGGCAGATCACCAGGTCGGCGGCGGCCAGGGTCGAATCGAGCTGGGCCGCGCTGTGTTCTTCGCCGCCGTCGTGGTGCAGAAAACGCCCGCCGCAGCCTTCGACGAGGCGGCGGTACACCGGCACGCTGGCGGTGCGGCCGCCGACGCAGAGCACGGCGCGGTTGTCCAGCGCCACCGGCGGCGCCACGGCGGTTTCGGCCGGCAGCGGCGGCGGTGCCGGCAGCGCCACGGCGCGTGCACTCAGGCCGTCGATCTCGGCACGCGCCTGTTGCAGCGCGCGTTGCAGCGTGCTGATGCGTTCGGCCTGCTCGGCGCTGCGCTGGGCCAGCGCCGAGCGGCTGTCGAGGTCGGGCACGGCTTCACGCAGGGTCTGCAGGTCTTCGCGCAGCAAGGCCAGGCTGCTGTCGGCAGCCAGGCGCTGGCCACGTTGGCGCATCACCTCGGCCTGCAGGGCTTCGACACGTTCTGCATGTTCCGCCGCCTGCCGCGTGTTGCGGCGCTGCGCTTCGGCGAGCTGGCGCTGGAGCTGGTGGTTATCGTCGAGCAGGGCTTCGACGCGGCCCAGCTCTTCGCGCGTGGCCATGCCCACCTGGTGCTGCAGCATGTGGATCTGGCCCAGCACCTGTTGTTCGAACAGCGGCGTGCAGCGGGCGTGGGTCAGCGTGGCCCAGAGTGCACCGGGCAGGTCTTTCGATGCCGCCTGCGCCAACCACCAGGTGGCCAGTGCCTCGGCGGTCTTCGCCGCGGCGGCGCGGCGCAGCGGCAGCATGAAGCGGCGGTCGAGTTCACGCTGCACCGCTTCGGCCATGCGTGTGCGGGTCTTGCAGTCGCCGACCATGCCGCAGTGCAGCTCGTAGTCGTCGGCCACCGGGTCGCCGCCCAGTACCTTGCGCGCCAGCCGGCGCAGCGCGGCCATCGGCAGGCAGACGCCGATCACCGGGCAGTGTGCATGGCCGCCCAGTTCCCAGAGCCGTCGGCGGCGCGAGCCGGCTGCGGCTTGTGCTTGTAGGTTGTGGGGGTCCATCGACAGGGCTCCTCGAAGGCATCACGGGAGCACTTGCTGGCGGACGGCTGGCTGGTGCGGGTGGAAGGCAGGACCTACTTGGTGAGGATCAGCTTGCCCAGCGAGGTCTGCCGCAGCCGGTACACGGCCTGGCCATGTTCGATCTCGATCTCTTGCGCCGGGCCGAACAGGTCGCTGCTGCGCCAACGGCGCTGCGTACTGGAAGGCGCTGTTCGTTGCACCGGGCTGTTGCCGCGGTCTGGCGCCTCGTTGGTTGGTTTTGGAAGCGGCGCAGAAGTCATGTATAAACTGTAATGCGAATCGTTCGCAATTACAAGTGATTCACCGCCGGTGTGAGCCTGGGGGCCGGCGCCAGCCCGAACCACGGCCGCAGCCAGGCCACCCGCTGCGCTACGAGGTAGCTGCCCCAGCAACCGGCCGCGGTGATGGCGATCAGCAGCGCCGCCTCCAGCGGCTGCGGCCAGTGCAGCGGCGCCAGGTGGTGGGCGGCAACGATGATCAACGTCTGGTGCACGATGTAGAACGGGAACACGGCGTCGGTGAGCGTGCGCCGCAACGGGCTGTCGCGGCCCCGCAGGTGTTGGCGCGCGAAACCCAGGATCGCCAGTACCGGCGCCCAGAGCCGCAGGCCGCCCAGTGCCAGCCAGGCTGGCTGCGCGGCGGCGGGCAGCGCGTCCCAGCCGCCCAGTGCCGCCAGCAGCCGCGGCATGCCCACCAATGTGAGCACCGACAAACCCAGCGCCCACCAACGCAGGCGCTGCGCCGCGGCCCAGGCGCCGTGGCGGTCGTCGCGGCTGCCGAAGAAGACGAAGCCGAGCAGGAACATCGGGCCGTAGAGCGCGTGGTTGAACCAGTCCCAGTACAGGTTGTGGGTGGACGGGAACAGCGGCACCAGCTGCCGCACCAGCGCGAACAGCAGGCACGGCAGCCAGAGCAGGCGCGCGCCTTGGGTCGCTGCCTGCCAGCGCGGCGACGCCACCCAGGCGCTGCCGCCCAGCCGCAAGGCGCCCAGCAGCAGCGCCGTGTAGACCCACAGGTAGAGCACGAACCAGAGGTGGTTCCAGGTCGGCAGCACGAGGCACTCGCGGCCGCGGCAGAAGCTGCCGTCGGCGGCGAAGTAGCGGCCGAGGAAGTCGATGTAGCTGCCGCCGTAGCCGAATTTTTCCACCACTTCCAGGTAGGGCTGCGGCGGCACCACGATGGCCATGCCGAACAGCAGCGGTAGCAGCAGCCGCTTGCTGCGCGCACCGATGCCGGCGGCCGGCCCGCCGCGCTGCAGCAGCAAGGCGGTGGCCGCGCCCGACACCACGAACAGCAGCGACAGCCGCCAGGGCGACGACAGCTGCATCCAGGCCTCCAGCGCTGGCACCGGCTGCGGCGACTTCACATGCCAGCCCCAGGGCACGTAGAACATGCCCACGTGGTACAGGATCAGCAGCACGAAGGCGGCGATGCGGACCCAGTCGAGTTCGGTCAGGCGTTGTTCGTTCATGGCGTATCTGCCGGCAGTGTTGGTGGCGCCAGCATGTGGGCCGCCCCGTGCGCGCGGGGCAAAATGTGACCAGCCGCGGTGCCCTGGTGACGTGCCGCTGCCGTGGCGGGGCGGCTGCTTAAACTCAGCCGCCATGGCCGAACCGCAAGAGCGCTGGTTGCAACATTATCTGGCCGTGCGCCGCCCGGTCGAGGTGCTGTGGTGGCTGCTCGTCGCCACCGTGCAGGTGGTGGCGAACACGCTGACGACGCAGATCGACCTGGCGCGTGTCGGCATCCGGCTGCCTTGGTGGCAGGTGCCGACCTGGGAGATCACGAGCAACCTCGTCTGGCTGCTGCTGATTCCGGCCATCGTCTGGACACTGGACCGCTGGCCGCTGCACTGGGGCGTGCTGCGCCGCCACTTGCCCTGGCACCTGCTGGCCAGCGGCGTCTGCTGCGTCGTGCACGTGGTGGCCATGGTGGCGCTGCGCCAGGCGGTGTATGCCAGCCAGGGTGAACAGTACAACTTCGGCGACTGGCCCAGCCGGCTCGGCTACGAAGCGCTGAAAGACCTGCGCAGCTACGCGCTGGTGCTGGCCGCGCTGTTGTCGTACCGACTGCTGCTGTGGCGCTGGCAGGGTGAAGCGCGCTGGCTGGCGGCGGCGCCGTCCGCACCGGCCGCGCCGGCAGTGCCGGCGGTCGAGGCGCCTGCCGAGATGCCGGAACGCCTGCTGGTGAAGAAACTCGGCAAGGAATTCCTGTTGCCGGTGCTCGAGATCGAATGGGTGCAGGCCTGCGGCAACTACGTCAACCTGCACCGCCAGCAGCACGACTACCCGCTGCGTGCCACCCTGGCCGGCATCGAAAAACGCCTCGACCCCGGCCGCTTCGTGCGCGTGCACCGCAGCTATCTGGTGAACCTGGCGCTGGTGCAGGCGATCGAACCCACCGAAGCCGGCGACGCCAGGCTGCGCCTGCCCGACGGAAGTAGCGTGCCCTGCAGCCGTACACACCTGGAAGCCCTGCGGCAGCGCGCCGGGGGGATACTCGACCGCCAGTCTTGAGACGAGGTGCAGCATGCACAAGCTGTTGTCGATGGGTGCCGCCTTGCTGTCTGGGTGTGTCGCGTTTGCACCGCCGCCGCCTGCGCCGGGGCAGACCGAAACCGAGGTGTCGCAGCGCCTGGGCGCACCGACCGCCCGCTACCCGATGCCGGCCGGCGCCACCCGGCTGGAATTCGCCAGCGGCCCCTACGGCCGCACGACCTGGATGGTCGACCTCGACGCTGCCGGCCGTGTCACCGCGACACGCCAGGTGCTCGGCGAGATGAGCTTCCTCGACTTCCAGGCGCGTGCGCCCGGCATGCCGCGCGACGAACTCCTGCGCACGCTGGGCCGCCCCGGCGAACGCCGCCACGGCGGCTGGCAAGGCGGCGAGGTCTGGTCCTGGCGCTACCCCACCAACGACTGCCTCTGGTTCCAGGTCTCGATCGGCGCCGACGGCGTGGTGCGCGACGGCGCCTACGGCATCGACCCGCGCTGCGACGCGCCAAGCGACAGGAACTGATTGGCGCTTGGCCGCCGGGAGTTGACGGCGCCTTACTGCGCTGGCGCGCCCAGCCGGCGGCGACCGAGTTTGCCGAGGAACCCCAGGCCGGCCAGCAACAGCACCAGGCTGCCAGGCTCGGCCACGGCCGACGGCAGCACCCACAGCGAACCTTCCGCGCCTGCGAGACCCTGGACGTGCAGCGCGAGCTGGCTGAACGACTGGAAGCCCGAATCGTTCCATGTCCACGCCACCGACTCGTTGCCGCCCAGGCGGTCGCCGCCGCTGCCCAGCGCGATGCGGAAGTCGAAGTCGCCGCCGGGGCCGCCGCCGTTGCGTGCGACGACGGCGCTCACACCACCGGAAACGTCGCTCAGCGCCAGGCCGCCCCGGAAGTTGACGGATTCGGCGCCCGGAGCCTCGACCGCGATCGATCCGATGAACGCGCCGGTCGAGGCGAAAACGGCATCGAGGTCGGTGGCCGCCAGCGTGAACTGCCAGTCGTCGCCGTCGCCGACCTGGCTGTAGCTGAGGCTCGCAATCGACGCGGCGCCGGGCAGCGGCGCCACATAGTTCAGCGTGGTGGCGGAAACCGGCCCAGCGACGAGCACGGCGGATGCAAATACGGACGAGAGCGTGTTCTTCATGTTCGACTCCTGGTGATGACGGCTGCAGCAGCCCGGTGCGAAACCAGGCGCACGCCGCGGGCACAGTATTCCGGCGTCGGCCACCATCAGGTGTTCGATGAGATATGCAAACGTAATCAGATGCGCTCAGTGGTGAGGGGGCGGCGAGCCGCTAGAGTGATGGCCATGAAGCTCTACGGCATACCGAACTGCGACACCGTCAAACGCGCCCGCGCCTGGCTCGCCGAACAAGGCATCGCACACGACTTCGTTGATTTCAAGAAGGCCGGTGTGCCCACCGACCACATCGACGCCTGGTTGCAGGCAGCCGGCTGGGAGAAGCTGCTGAACCGCCAAGGCACGAGCTGGCGCAAGCTCGACGAAGCCACCCGCAGCGCCGTCACCGATGCCGCCACGGCACGCGCCGTGATGCTGGCCCAACCCAGCACCATCAAGCGCCCAGTGGTCGAATGGCCCGACGGCAGCATCACCGTCGGCTTCGACGAAAAGCGCTGGTCGGCGCTGGTCTAGGCCAAGGCCGCCGCCAACAGGCGGTGGAAGTGGTGCACACCCCTTTCATGCTGCGGCGAATAGCGGCCGCGGCTGTACAGCCGCGAACGGATACCGCGCTGCACGGCCAGCACCACGGCTTCGTCTTCCATCTCCACCGGGTCGAGTGCGCCGCCGGCACCGGCGCCGAGCAGCGCCGGGTCGGCGACGAAGCTGCGGAACAGCACCCGGGTCTTGGCCGGCCCCAGCGGCTGCACCAGGTTCAGCGACAGCCCCCAGGGGTAGAAGTTCAGCATCAGGTTCGGGAACACCCACCAGTAGTAGGCGGCGATGCGCTGGCCGCCATCGAGCCGCGCAAACGCCAGTTCGTCGTCGCGCGCCCGCGCCCGCTGCAGCGTTGCCCAGGGCGCGAGTTCGTAGCTGTAGCCCGCCATGTCCAGCGTGCTGTTCAGGGCCGGGTGCAGAAAAGGGATGTGCAGGCCTTCGAGGTAGTTCTCGACGTAGAGCGCCCAGTGCGCGTCGAAGCTGAACTCGCGTGACCGCGACGGGTCGGCCTGGAAGCTGTCGATCGGCAGCCACGACAGCCGTTCGGCGATGGGCTGGAAGACAGCGTCGAAGCCGGCCGCCGGCTGCAGCGCGGTGAATCCCTGGCCATGGAAGTCGCCCAGCGGCAGCTGCGGCAGATGGTCGCTGGCCGCGGGGAAGTTGCACGCGCCTTCGAAGCCGGGCATGAAACGCAGCCGCCCCGCCAGGTCGAAGCGGCGCGCGTGGTAACCGCAGCGGATGCCGTCTGCCGGCCCGGCCGCGTGCACCAGCAGGTTGCCGCGGTGGGTGCAGACGTTGCTCATGCAGCGCAGGCTGCCGGCGCTGTCGCGCGCCAGCAGCAGCGGTTCGTCCAGCAGCCCGGGCAGCAGCGTGCGCGGCGACACCGTGCTCGGCGCGGCCACGTCGTCCAGCGTGCCCAGCCATTGCCAGCTGCGTACAAACACCTGCTCGCGCACCTGGGCGTAGACATCGGGGTCGAGGTAGAAGGCGCTGTCCAGCGTCTGCGCCTGCGCCACGTCGGGGTGGATCTCGAAGCGTTTCATCGTCGTCACAGCTTCAGCGTGAACGCGGCGCTGGCGACGACCTGACCGTTGACCTGCACGTCGACGGCATGGTGGCCGGCGTGGTAGCGGCGGGTCGTGATCGGCTTCACCGCGTGGCGTTTGCCGAGTGTCAATGTGCCGTTCGGCGGCAGCTCGGCCACCCAGCCCTTGAAGACCTTGGGCGACACGCTGCCATCGGCCTTGACGTGGTGCACCAGGTAGTCGATGGCGAGTTTCTGGGCTTTCGGCGACGTGCTGGTCAGCACCAGCTTCAGCGCCACGTGTTCGCCGAGCGCGATCTTCTTCGGCGCCAGCGACAGGCTCGCCGCGCCGCGCAGCGGCTTGCCCAGGCCCCACGCGGCGAGCACGCGGCGGTCGCCTTGTTTGACGAGCGTGCGGCTGGCATGGCGCAGCAGCGCCCGCCGTTCTTTTGACGCTGCCGGCAGGTGCTGTTCCAGCCAGGCAGCCACCAGCGCCGGGTGGTCCTTCGCAATGTCGTTCAGGTGGTTGGCGACGCTGCGGCGCACGTAGTCGCTGGGGTCGTCCTGCAGCGCCAGCAGCAGCGGCAGCGTCGGCGCGGGGTCGGCCACCAGCGCCTTCAACTGCAGCCCCCAGGGCAGGCGCGGACGGCTGCCTTCGCTGACCAGGCGGCGCACATGTTCGCTCGGGTCGTGCACCCAGCGCGCCAGCGTCGCGAAGGCCAGCTCGGGGTGGCCTGCGATGAAGGGCCGGATCGCGAACTCGGCGGTGAAGCGCTGCGTCAGCCGGTGCAGCACGGTCAGCGCCAGCTCGGGCTGCCGCTGGCCGCGACGCGCTACGTATTCACCCAGCGGCCAGAGGATCCAGCCTGCGAGCGCACCGTCGCCTTGCACCGTGTGCTGCAGCAGCGGCGCGGCGGCGGCGAAGTCGTCGGGCAGCGTGGCTTCGAGCGCGGCGCAGATCTGCATCGCGCGTGCTTTCATCTCCAGCGCGTCGAGCCCGCTGCCGGCCAGCGCGGTGAAACGGGCGGCGTCGAACGCCGGCCAGGCATGACGCAGCTTCGAGGCGGCCTGCTCGACGAGGCCGGCGTGGATCAGGTTCTTGAACGGCTCGGGCATGCCGCGGTTGTAGCACCCGCCAGCCTTCCCGGCTGGCGCGCCCGGCCCGTCATGCCGGCTGCGCGAGCTGCGGGTCTTCCTGCGCCTCCGCGCTGGCGTGGCGCGGCTGCCGCACCGGCAGCACGACGCGGAAACGTGTGCCGGTGCCGGGTTCGCTGGCCACGTCGATGCGGCCGCCGTGTTTGCGCACGATGCCGTACGACAGCGACAGGCCGAGCCCGGTGCCCTTGCCGATGGCTTTGGTCGTGAAGAAGGGATCGAAGATGCGCGTCAGGTTCTCGGCCGGGATGCCGCAGCCGTTGTCCCGGACCTCGACGAACACATGCGTGTCACCTTCGCAGCCGGTGGTGATGGTGATCTGCCCGCCGCCCTGCGCCAACGCATGTGCGGCGTTGACGAGCAGGTTCATGAAGACCTGGTTCAGCTGCGAGGCCAGGCACTCGATGTCCGGCATCTCGCCGTAGCAGCGTGTGACCTCGGCGATGTACTTGATCTCGTTGGCGACGATGTTCAGCGTGCTGTCCAGGCCCTTGTGCAGGCTGGCCCACTGCCAGTCCTGCTCGCCGACATGCGAGAAGTCCTTCAGGTCCTGCACGATCTGCCGCACCCGCTGCGCGCCGTCGTTCGACTCGTCGAGCAGCCCCAGCACATCTTCGCGCAGGTAGGCGTAGTCATGCTGCTGCTTCAGCTGCAGCAGGCGGGCCACGGCCGCGGGGGCCAGCGCGCTTTCCTGCTGTTCGTAGGCGTCCACCAGCGCCAGCAGCGACTCGACATAGCCGCGCAGCGTGCGCAGGTTGGAGCTGACATAGCCGATGGGGTTGTTGATCTCGTGCGCGACGCCGGCGGCCAGCTGGCCGATGGACGCCATCTTCTCCGACTGCAGCAGCTGGTGGTGGGCTTCTTCGAGGCGCTTGATCAGCGCCTGCTGCTCTTCGGTCTTGCGCTGCAGTTCGTCGCGCGCCTGCTGGCGTTCCTGCAGTTCGGCGCGCAGCTGCTCGTGGCGCTCGTTGAGTTCGCGCGACATCATCTCCAGCGAACGTTCGATCATCGTGCGCTCGGCATCGGCGTCTTCGTAGGCCTGGTCCACCGCCTCCAGCAGCGGCTCCAGGCCCGCGGGCAGCGCCGAAGCGTCGCCGAAGGCGCGGCGCAGCTGGCGTTGCAGCAGCTTGTGGCGGTGCATGTTCAGGCCTCGGAGAACGTGGTGATCGTCATCGTCTGGTTGTGCAGTTCGCAGCCGCCCTGCGTGCCTTGCGGGCACAGCTCGCCGTACGAATAGAAGCCGGTGAGCGCGGCGCTGCCCAGCACCTCGCGAACGCTGTCGAGTTCTTCTTCGACCCGCTGGCGCAGCACCAGCTTGCGGCCGACGCAGCTGACGAGCAGCGCCAGTTCGGCCTCTTGGCCGCCGACGCTGCGGTGCGCCGCGGCGGCGGCGCCCGAGGCACCGTCGACGAGGCGGTCGAAGTTGGCCTTCATCAGCCGTGCCAGCGCCCCTTCGGGCATGTCGCCGCCGAAGGTCATGCTGCCTGCGGCTTCGTCGACGCCGAGCACGGTGCGCACCAGCCCCCGCCCGTCCTGCCCATCCTGCCCATCTTCCAGCAGCAGCGGAAAACGCAGCCCGGTGGCGGGCAGCCCGGCGGCGTGTTCGCCGAGGTAGGCCTTGTAGAGTTCCAGTGCCGGCCGGCCGTCGAGTTCGAACAGCACGTTGCCCTGCGAACGTGTGATGCGGCGGGCCGGGCCGAAGCTGTCCCAGCCGCCGAGCGAGCCGTAGCCGATGTGCAGGCGGTCGCCATAGAAGCCGATGGCGACGACCTGCCGCGCCTGCCCGGGGCCGTTGCAGGCCACCAGCGTCTCGACGAAGCGGTCGCCGTCGGCGGCCAGGCCGCCGGTGGCGCAGACCCCCGCCGGCAGCCGCTCGCGCAGCGCCCGCGCCAGCTCCGAGCCGTTGACGGCCAGGCCGTCGCACAGCACCAGCACATGGCGCAGTCCGGGGCGCACCAGCTTGTCGGCGATGCGTTCGGCGGCCTCGCGGCCGTCGCCGCCTTCGGCCGCCGGTACGTTGATCCAGTCGACCGTGCTGTGTTCGAACGCCACCCCGGTGACGACGAGCGAGTCGTCGTGCACACGGGTGCCGAGGATCTCGCCGGCGGTCGAGCAGCCGGTGATCACCGCGTTCGGGTACCACTCGCGCAGCTGCGCGAACAGCGCGGCCTGGCGCAAGGTGTCCGGCGAACCGAAACACAGCACCAACTGCGTCGCGGCGCTGGTGGCCGGCGTCTGCGGGCCCGACCAGCCGGCCGTTGCGGTCCAGAGCTGTTGTTGCAGTTTCACGATCTGCCTTTGCCTTGGGGCGCCAGCAGCACCTCGCCGCCCGGGCCCCACTCGACCTGGGTGATGCCGGGTTCCAGCGCTTCCAGGCGCCGGCGCTCGTGTTCCTGTGGCGTCGTCGTGTCCAGCGCCCGCTGCGCCGCGGCCTGCAGCAGCGCGGCTTCGACGTGCATGGCCAGCACCGCGTCGTCCCAGGGTTTGGTGAGGTAGCGGAACACGCCCGATTCGTTGATCGCACGTTGCGCGGTCTCGAAGTCGGCCGTGCCGGTGAGGATCATGCGCACGCTGTGCGGCTGCAGCCCGGCGGCCAGGCACAGGAAGCTCAGGCCGTCGATGGCCGGCATGCGCAGGTCCGAGACGACGATGTCGTAGCGCTGCAGGCGCAGGCGGTCCAGCGCCAGCAAGGCGTCGGCCTCGGTGTGCAGCACGAGCCGGGCACCGAAACGCAGGCGCAGCGCGCGCCGCAGCGCCGCCAGCACGGAGGGTTCGTCGTCGACGATCAGGATGTGGCTCATCAGGCAAGCTCCCGCGGCCGGATGTGGATGTCGAGCTTGCCGCCTTCGCGGATCTCGAAGTCGCAGATGCGGCGAATCAACGACGGCGTCAGCCGGTGCCCCGCGGTCAGCATCAGGATGCCGCGGCTGGAGACCAGGTCCTTGGCCAGCACCATGTCGCTTTCGAGCGCCGACGACGGCAGCAGCAGCGAAGCCGGCGCGGCCTTCGGCTTTTCGGGCTCGGTGATGTGCAGGAACACGTCGAGCAGCTCGGGGTCGAACTGCGTGCCGCGGGCATGGCGCATCAGCGTGCGCGCTTCCTGCATCGTCACCGGCGGGTCGGCGAGGTGGCCGTTCTGCAGGTCGTCGAAGGTGTCGGCGATGGCCAGGATGCGTGCACCCAGCGGGATCGCCGCGCCGGCCAGCTTGTCGGGGAAGCCCTGGCCGTCGAAGCGTTCGTGGTGGGCGCGGATCAGCGCCACCACCGGCTGCATGTCGTCCAGCGCCATCAGCGACTGTTCGGCATTCACGGGGTGGCTGCGGTACAGCGTCATCTCGTCAGGGGTGTACTTTGGCACCGGCCGCGTCAGCAGCTTGTCGGCGACGCCGATGAGGCCGATGTCGTGCAGCAGCCCGGCGACGAAGATCTGCAGCACCTCGTCTTCCGGCAGTTCCATCTTGCGCGCGATCGTGCGTGCGGTGTCGGCCACCCTGCGGCCGTGCCCGGCCAGCACGTCGCCGCGCAGTTCCAGCAGGTTCGAGAAGACCTTGATCGACTTCAGGTAGTTGCGGCTGAGTTTCTGGTTCGCGTCCTTCAGCTCGACGGTGCGGGCGTCGACGCGGGTTTCGAGTTCGCTGTTGAGCGAACGCAGCGCTTCGTTCTGCGTTTCGGTCAGCGCCTGCAGCCGGTCGCGTTCGCGCTGCAGCGCCTGCCGCTCCAGGCCTTCCTTCACCGCGGACAGCAGGTCGGCTTCGTCCCAGGGTTTGTGGATGTAGCGGAAGATGCGGCCGCGGTTGATGGCCGCCACCGTGGCCGCCATGTCGGCGTGGCCCGTGAGCAGCATGCGCATCACGTGCGGCCAGCGGGTGTGCACCTGTTCGAGCAACTGCGCGCCGTCCATGGCCGGCATGCGCATGTCGGAGATCACCAGGTCCACCGGCATCTCTTCCAGCATGCCGATGGCCATGGCGCCGCTGGTGGCCGTGAGCACGCAGTGGCCGGCGCCGCGCAGCACCCGTTTCAGCGCCGAGAGGATGTTGGGTTCGTCGTCGACGCAGAGCACGGTCGACCAGGGCGCCACGCCGGGGTCGGCCAGCACACCCGCAGCGGGGCTTGCCAGTTCGCTCACGCCAAGGCCTCCGCGGCTCGCCGCACCGGCAGCGTGACGCGAAAGCGCGTGCCGCGGCCGACTTCGCTGTCCACCTCGAGCCGGCCGCCGTGTTTGTGCACGATGCCGTACGACAGCGAGAGCCCGAGCCCGGTGCCCTTGCCCACCGGCTTGGTGGTGAAGAAGGGGTCGAAGATGCGTGTCAGGTTCTCTTTGGGAATGCCGCAGCCGTCGTCTTCGACCTCGACCCAGGCGCTGTCGCCGTCTTCGCAGCCGGTGCGGATGGTGATGCTGCCGCGCTCGCGGTTCACCGCATGCGCGGCGTTGACGAGCAGGTTCATGAACACCTGGTTCAGCTCCGAGGGCAGGCACATCACCTCGGGCAGCGGGCCGTAGTGTTTGACGACCTCGGCCTTGTACTTGATCTCGTTGTTGACGATGTTGAGCGTCGAGTCGATGCCCTTGTGCAGGTCGGCCCAGGCCCATTCCTCGCGTGCGTCGACGTGCGAGAAGTCCTTCAGGTCCTGCACGATCTTGCGCACGCGGGTGATGCCTTCGCGCGACTCGGCCATCAGCGTCGGCACGTCTTCCTTCAGGTAGTCGAGCTCGATCTCCCGGCGCAGCGCGGCCAGGCGCGCTGCGGCCGGTGTGCCGGCCAGCTGTGGCTCGGCCTGTTCGTAGGCGGTGAGCATGCGGAACAGGTCGGCGAGGTACTTCTCCAGCGTGCTGAAGTTCGAGAAGACATAACCCACCGGGTTGTTGATCTCGTGCGCCACGCCGGCCGCGAGCTGGCCGATTGAGGCCAGCTTTTCCGACTGCATCAGCTGGTCCTGCGCCACCTGCAGCTTGCGGTTGAGGCTGGTGAGTTCGTCGTTCGAACGTACGAGCGCGCCCACCTGGCCGGCGTAGGGGCAGGTGCTGCAGGGCTGCGTGTCTTCGGTCTTCATGTGTCCACTCCCAGGGCCTGGCAGAGCGCGGCGATGCCGCCTTCGGTGCGTTCGACGACACGCTGGCATTGCGCCGGCGACAGCGCCAGCCGCGCGCAGGTTGCGGCGTCGAACTCCAGCGCATGGGCCACGGCGTCGGCCAGTTGCACCAGGTCGACCAGCACCGGCGGTGCCGTTGCCGCGGCATGGTGTTCGGCGATGGCCGTCACCACCGCCGCCGGGAAGTGCCAGTGGCGGGTGATCATCGCGCCCACTGCCGCGTGGTCGAGCCCGAACACCGCACGTTCGGCGTCGAGCAGCGGGCCGCCGGTCTGGCCGCCGGCCTGCACCGCGGCCAGCTCGGCCGGGAAACAGGCCGCCAGCGCGAGGCGGCCGATGTCGTGCAGCAGCCCGGTGGTGAAGGCCACCTCTTCGTCGAAGCCGGTCTCGGCGGCCAGCGCCTGTGCGGCGATGGCCGTGGCCAGCGCGTGGCGCCAGAAGGCGGACAGGTCGATGCCGGGGCAGCGGCCCGGCGCGAACTGCGCCGTCACCGCGGCGGCGGTGAGCAGCGCGCTCAGCGTGCCGCGGCCCAGCATGTTCACGGCGTCGCGCACCGTTGCAACACGGCCCGCCATGCCGTAGAAGGCCGAGTTCGCCAGTCGCAGCGCGCGGGCAGTCATGCCCGGATCGCGGGCGATCGGGGCGGCGCAGTCTTCGGCGCTGGCGTCGTCGCTGCGCAGCATCGCCAAGGCCTGGAGCAGCGCTTGCGGCAATGCCGGCAAGGCGTCGACATGGCGGCGCAGCGGTTCGAGATCGATGGCCGCGGCCGGGGCAAGGGTGGTGTTCATTGCAGGGCCGCTCCAGGCAACAGCACGAGCAGGCGCCCGCGCGGGGTGCCGGCATGCGACATCTCGGCGGCCAGCACCGGGTAGTGCCGGCCCGCCAGTTCGATTCGGTGGTCCGCGCGCTCGGGCCCGGTCTGGCTGCCCAGCAGCCCGGGCGGTGCCGCGCGGTTGGCATAAGCGACGATGCCGTCGGGGTCGACGCCGAGCACGGCGACTGGCAGGTCGTCGAGCAGGCTGCGTGAGCCTTCGGCGCTGGCCAGCAGCAGCGCGGCCTGCTCGCGCTGCTGTGCCAGCAGGCGTTCGAGCTTGTGGTTCAGCGACGCGAGGTCGCCGTTGGCGGTTTCGACCTGGTGCGCCAGGCGCCGGTTCTCATCGGCCAGCTCCTTCTGCCGGAAGGCTTCGGCGACGTGGCCGCGCAGGCGTTCGTCGTCCCAGGGTTTGGTCAGGAACTTGTAGATCGCGCCTTCGTTGACGGCGTCGATGATCGACTGCAGCTCGGTGTAGCCCGACAGCACGATGCGCACCGTGTGCGGGTACAACGCGTTGGCGCGGCGCAGGAATTCGACCCCCGTCATGCCCGGCATGCGCTGGTCGGAGACGATGACGTCGACCTCGTGTTCGGTCAGCCGTTGCAGGCCTTCGGCGGCGCTGGTGGCGGTGACGATGTTGTAGCCGTCGCGGCGCAGCAGGCGCTTCAGCGCCGCGAGGATGTTCTCTTCGTCGTCCACCAGCAGCAGCGTGCGCACGCGGCGTGCCCGCGACGTGAAACGTTCGGGCAGGCGTTTGCCTTCGAGCAGCATCGCGGCAAAGGCCGGTGCCGGCACCGGCCGGCTGAACCAGTAGCCCTGCACCTGGTCGCAGCCTTGCGACGCCAGCAGGCTGAGCTGGCCTTCGGTTTCGACACCTTCGGCCAGCACTTTCATCTGCAGGCCGTGCGCCATGTTGATGATGGCGCGAGTCACCGAGACCTGCTGTGCCGCGGCGGTGACGTCGTGCACGAACGAGCGGTCGACCTTGACGATGTCGATCGGCAGCCGGCTCAGGCTGTTGAGGCTGGAATAGCCGGTGCCGAAGTCGTCGAGCGAGATCTCGATGCCGATGGCCCGGATGCTGCGCAGCACCGCGGCGGCCTGATCGAAGTCGTCCATCAGCATGCTCTCGGTCAGCTCGACGCCCAGGCTCGACGCCGGGGCGCCGGTTTGCGTGAGCATGGCCTGCAGCTGTTGCGCGAGGTCGGGGCGCTGCAGCTGCAGCGGCGACAGGTTGATGCCGATGCGTACCGGCGGCACGCCGGCACGCTGCCAGGTCGCGATCTGCTCGCAGGCGCGCTGCATCACCCATTCGCCGATGGCGCCGATGAGGCCGGTGCGTTCGGCGATCGGAATGAACTCGGACGGCGAGACCGGGCCGATGCCGGTGGCGTCCCAGCGCAGCAAGGCTTCGGCGCCGCAGATGGCGCCGCTGGCCAGGTCGACCTGGGGCTGGTAGTGCAATTCGAACTCGTTGCGTTCGAGGGCCTGGCGCAGCGCGCCTTCGAGATGCATCTCACGCAGTGCGCGGGTCGTGGTCTCGGGGCGGAAGAAGGCGACGCCGGCACCACCGGCGACGTCGAGCCGCGCCGTCTGCGCCGACTGCAGCAGGGCCTCGGGCGTCTCGCCGTCGGCCGGGAACACCGAGGCGCCGATCAGGCACAGCGAAAACGTGTCGGTGCTGCCCAGCCGCACCGGCGCCTGCACGGCGCGCTGCAGCGCCAGCGCACGCTGCAGGATGGCGTCGCGGTCGTCGGCGCCGAGTTCGACCATCAACGCAAATTCGGTGTCGCCGAGATGGGCCACCACCTCGCCCTGCACGCAGGCCTCGCGCAGCCGCGCGGCCAGCGCCATCGCCAGGGTGTCGCCGGCGCCGAAACCCATGCTGGCCTTGATCTCGGCGATGCGCGGCACGTCCATCGCCAGCAGCGCAAAGCCGCGCGATTCCCAGCGCGCCGCGTGCATCGCCGCGTCGACCTGGTCGAGCAGCCAGGCGCGGTTGGGCAGGCCGGTCACTTCGTCGTGGCTGGCCAGTTCCTGGATGCGTTGTTCAGCGTCCCGTTGTGCGGTGATGTCCTGCAGCGTTGCCACGCCGCGGGCGCCGCTGCTGTCGGTGTCGGTGAGCACGCCGCGGTGCAGCACGACGAGGCGGCGGCCGTCGCTGCACAACACACGGTGCTGGAACTCGAAGGGTTCGCCGGGCACGGCGCTGCGCCAGATGCCGGCGACAAAGGCCTGCTCGTCCACCGGCACCCAGCCGAGCTGGTCGATCTGGTTCTCGCTGTCGGCCGGCAGGCCGAGCATTTCGCGCAGGCCGGCCGACGCCGTGAGCACGCCCGAGGGCCAGGCCAGCTCGAACGAGCCGGCGCGGCACAGCGCTTCGGTGCGCGCCAGCATGCCGGCGTTCCACTCGGCGCTGCGCACCGCGTTCTTCAGGTCGGTGACGTCGAACAGCGTCACCAGCACCGCGGGCTGGCCTTTGAAGTCGATGAGGCGGGCGTAGACGCAGGCGTCGAAGCTGCTGCCGTCGCGTCGCAGGCAGCGGATGTTGCCCGGCCGGCCGTCCTTGTTCGCCAGCCGGCGCTCGGTCGCCGCCTGCGTGTGGACGCGGAACTCGGGCGCCGTCGTCACCGAGTGGTGTTGGCCGAGCAGGTCTGCGACGGTCCAGCCCAGCATCTGCGCGATCATCGGGTTCGCGTAGCAGATGTGATCGTGCTGCACGACGAACAGCCCGGTCTGCGCATCTTCGGCCAGCGGGCGCGCCGCGGGGACCGGTGCCGATGGCGGGGCAAAGTTGATCAAGGCGCTGTCGCTCATGCCGGGCAGATCTGCGGTGGAGAGAGGTGAAAAAGGCCACACGCCGGCCAGCACAGCACCAACGGCGGGTCCCTTGTCTGGGACAGTTGCGTTGGTTTTCGGCGGAATCGCAGAAAACTCAACGCCGCGTGGCGTCAGATTTGCACGGGCAGGTGCCTGAAACCGCGGAAGCGCACCCGCATGTCGCGCACCGGGGCGCCGGCCGCGGCGATGCGCGGGTAGCGCGCCAGCAGCCGGCCGATGGCGACACGGGCTTCCAGCCGCGCCACATTCATGCCCGAACAGGCATGGGCGGCCTGGCCGAAAGCCAGGTGCGGGTTGGGCTTGCGGCCGATGTCGAGCCGGTCGGGCTCGACAAACACCGCCGGGTCGCGGTTCGCAGCGCCGATGGCTAGCGTGACGAAGACACCGGCCGGCAGTTCGCACCCGGCCAGCGCGATGGGCGCGGTGGTGAGCCGGTTGTTCAGCTGCAGCGGGCTTTCGAAGCGCAGCAGTTCTTCGACCGCGCTGCCCAGCAGCGCGGCTTCGCCGGGTGCGCTGACCAGGCGCTGCAACTGCTGGCCGTGTGTCAGCAGCGCGTGCAGGCCGTTGCCGATGAGGTTGGTGGTGGTCTCGTGGCCGGCGTTGAGCAGGAAGATGCAGTTGTGCAGCAACTCGCTGTCGCTGAGCTGGCCTTGGGCGTCGCCGCGCAGCAGCCGTGTCAGCACATCGGCCTCGGGGTCGCCGGGGTGGCGGCGGCGCTCGGCCACCAGCTCGCGCAGATAGGCCAGGAAAGCGCTGACGGCGGCATTGCCGCGCGCCAGCACGGCCGGCCCGGGCGCGGGTTCCAGCGCCGAGAGGATGGCCAGCGACCAGTCGCGCAGCGGGGCGCGGTCGGCCGCCGGCACGGCCAGCAGGTTGCCGATGACGTCGACCGGAATCGCCGCCGCGAAGTCGTCGATCAGGTCGGGCGTGCTGCGCTCGGCGAGGCGGTCGAGCAGGCCGTCGACCAGCGTCACGACGCCGCCTTCCATGCGCTGGATGGCGCGCTGGTTCAGCGCCCCCATCAGGATGCGGCGCACGCGGGTGTGCAGCGGCGGGTCGTTGAACACCAGGCTGGTGGTGTGGTGTTCGAACAGCGGCGACGGCGCCTGCAGCTTGGCTGCGAACTCGCGCTGTTTGTCGCTGCTGGCATGCGGGCTGCGGTAGACCGCGAGCACGTCGTCGTAGCGCGTCAGCAGCAGCGAGCCGGGCGCCATGGCATGCACCGGGTCGCTGGCGCGCAGCCGGGCGTAGAACGGATAGGGGTTGTCGACGAATCCCGCCGGCGGGTCGGCCAGATTCAGGCCGGCTTCAGCGGCCATCGGTCAGCACCGCCACGGCGGCGTCGACACCGCCGTGCGCAAACGGCACGCCCTGCACCCGCATTGCGGCTTCGACGCCGGCCAGGCAGCCGAGCAGCATCGCCTCGTTCATGTCGCCGAGGTGGCCGATGCGGAAGACCCGCCCGTTCAGCGGCCCCAGGCCGCCGGCGATGGCGACCTGGAAACGTTCACGGGCCACCGAGCGCAGCGCTTCGGGGTCGATGCCGGGCGAAACCTCGATCGCGGTCACCGACACCGAGCGTGCCGCCGCCACGCGTGCAAACAGGCGCACGGCTCCGGCCGCCGACCAAGTTTCCACCGCCGCGTGCACCATCTGCGCCAGTCGCGCATGGCGTGTCTGCACGTTGGCCAGGCCTTCGCTTTCGATCAGATCCAGCGACGCCTGCAGCCCCGCCAGGTGCGCCAGCGGCGGCGTGCCGCAGAATTTGCGGTACTGCAGGTCGCTTTGGCGGCGGGCCCAGTCCCAGTAGAAACGCGGCGCGGTGTTCTCTGCCGCGGCCTGCATCGCCCGCGCGTCGGCGGCCACAAACGCCAGCCCGGGCTGCAGCATCAGGCCTTTCTGCGACGCCCCCATCACGACGTTGACACCGAGTGTGTCCATCGCAAACGGCGCCGCGGCCAGCGAGGCCACCACGTCCACGACCAGCAGCGCCGGGTGGCCGCTGGCGTCGAGCGCGCGGCGCACCGCGGCGATGTCGCTGGTAATGCCGCTGGCGGTGTCGGTGTGCACGGCAAACACCGCGGCGATCTCGTGCCGCGTGTCGTCGCGCAGCGCGGCTTCGATCGCAGCGCAGTCGAACGGGTGGCCGTCGGCCCAGGCGGTACGCAGCGCGCGGCCGCCGAAGGCTTCCACCTGTTCGGCCCAGCCGTCGGAAAAGTGCCCCGTGCCCGGCACCAGGACGGTGGTGCCCGGCGCCACCAGGTTGGCGATCACCGCCTCCCAGCCGCCATGGCCGTTGGCGGCGTAGAAAAAGACATCGGCTGCTGCAGTCTGCAGCAGCGCCTTCATGCCGGTTTCGCAAGCGGCGATGAGCGCCGGCACCCGCGGGTCGGCCAGGTCCATCGGCTGGCGCTGCATCGCGTGCAGCACTTCGTCGGGCACACGGGTCGGGCCGGGGGAATGCAGGAAACGGGTGCCGGGAATGCGCGGATGTGAAGCCATCGCCGGATGGTAGGACAAGCGCCCTCAGCCGGTGTGCACCGGGTACACCAGCGGCAGCGCCTGGCCCAGCGACACCTGCACGCAGTCGCGCAGCCAGCGGTGGGCCGGGTCTGCGGCGTGGCGGGGGTGCCAGGCCATGCGCAGCGGCAATGCCGGCACCGCCATCGGCAGCGCAAAGAGCTGCAGGTCCAGCGCCGGCTGCATCGCGCGGGCAATGCGTTCACCGACACAGGCGACGAGGTCTGAACGCGAGGCCAGCACCAGCGCGCTGTAGGCGCTGGGCACGGTGATCGCGATGAAACGCGCGTGGCCGGCCTGCGCCAGCGCCTCGTCCAGCGGCGAGGCCTCGCCGGCGCGCAACAGGGTGCCGACATGGCGCGCGGCGGCAAAACGTTTCAGGCTCACGCGTATACCTTCGTGCTGCGCACGCCGGTGTTCGCCCTGGGGGCGGCCCGGCGGGCCCGTGCGGCCCGTTGCCAGCGGGTGACCGCTGCGCACCGCGCCGACCAGCGCCTGCTCGAACAACTGCATCACGCAGACCTCGGGCGGCACGCTGGCGAACGTGCCGATGTCGAGGTCGATGTCACCGTCGCGCAGCGCTGCCGGCGCACCGTGGCCCTCGGGCTGGAACTCGACCTGCGCCAGCGGCATCACCCGCTGCAGCGCCTGGTCCAGCGTGGCGCCGAAGACCAGTGCGATGCCTTCGGGCGCGCGGATCACGAAGCGCCGCGCCAGCGTGTCCAGGCTGCGCTCGCTGCCGGGTTGCAGCAGCTGGCCGGCTTCGTCGAGCAGGCGGCGCACCGGCTCGGCCAGCGCCAGTGCGCGTGGCGTCGGCACCAGTTTGCGGCCGGCGCGCACGAGCAGCGGGTCGCCCAGGGTCTCGCGCAGCCGCGCCAGCGTGTGGCTCATCGCCGGCGTGCTGAGGTGCATGCGCCGGGCAGCGGCGGTGACGCTGCCCGTCTGCAGCAGCGCGTTCAGCGCGGTCAGCAGGCCGAGGTCGAACGATTTCATTTGGTGCAACTATAGCTTCCGAACATTGCACTGTTCAAACAATCCAAGCCCCAGCAGACTCGCGGCCATGCAACCAGCCACCCTCTCCGCCCCCGCCTCGCACGCCCGCCTGCTGCCGGTCTTTGCCGCCTTCATCGTGATGCTGGTGCTGGCCGCGCTGGACCAGACCATCCTGGCCACCGCGCTGCCCGCCATCAGCCGTGAACTGCATGGCAGCGATCGCCTGTCCTGGGTCTTCTCGGCCTACCTGATGGCCGCCACCGTGGTGGTGCCGCTGTATGGGCGGCTCGCCGACATGCATGGCAGCAAGCCCCTGCTGCTGCTGGCCACGGCGCTGTTCCTCGGCGGCTCGCTGGCCTGCGGCATGAGCGACAGCATGACGATGCTGATCCTGGCGCGCGGTGTGCAAGGCGCCGGCGGCGGCGGGCTGATGACGCTGACCTTGCTCGGCGTGGCCGACCTGGTGCCGCTGGAGCGGCGTGCCGCCTGGCAGTCGACGCTGGGCGCCTCGTACGGGCTGGCGACGATGTTCGGCCCCTTGATCGGCGCCACGCTGGTGCAGCATCTGTCCTGGCACTGGGCGTTCCTGATCAACCTGCCGTTTGCGCTGCTGGCGCTGGCCATCATCGCCTGGCGCATGCCGCGTGCGCAGCCCAGGCCGGCGCAAGGCGTCGACCTGCCTGGCGCGCTGCTGTTGGCGGCAAGCCTGGTGGCGCTGTTGCTGGCGACCCGGCGCGACGCCGAGGCCACGGCCGCCCGCGCCGGCTTGCTGATGCTGCTGGGTGCGGGCCTGGCGGCACTGTTCCTCTGGCGGCAGCAGCGCGCGGCGCATCCGATCCTGTCGCTGGCGCTGTTCGAACGCCGCGACTTCAGCGTCGCCACGCTGCTCAGCGGCGCTGCCGGCGTCGCCCTGTTCTCGGCGGTGGTGTTCCTGCCGGTGTTCCTGCAGACCGCGCTGGCGAAGTCGCCGATCGCATCGGCCTGGCATCTGTTGCCGTTGATGGCCGGCATCACCGCCGGCGCGGTCGGCACCGGCCGCCGGCTGCGTGGCGACGGCCGGATGCGTGCCCGCGCCATGCGCGCCTGCGCCGCCATCGCGCTGGCGTTCAGCGCACTCGCCGCGGTGCTGTGGCTGGCGCCGAGCTCGCCGCTGCTGCTGTCGGCCTGCCTGCTGCCGCTGGGGCTGGGCATCGGCAGCTTGTTCCCGCTGGTGACGGTGATGGCGCAGCGCAGTGCGCCGCCGCAGTTCCAGGGCGTCGCGACCTCGACGCCCATCATGCTGCGCTCGCTCGGCGGCGCGCTCGGTGTCTCGGCGCTGGGCGCCTTGTTCGCGCACCGCATCGCGGCGGCGCCGATGGCACAGGGGCTGCCGGTGGCATTCGCCGGTGCGCTGCTGCCGGTCTATCTGCTGACGGCGCTGCTTGGCCTGCTGGCCTGGGCACTGGCGCGCCGCTGGCCGAGCCATGTGCCGCAGCCGACCGGCTGATCGCCGCCGCCGGCGCTGCTAAGCTGCCGCCCATGTTCACCGGCATCGTCCAAGGCATCGCCACCGTCAGCTCGCTGCACGATCGGCCCGGCCTGCGCAGCTTCAGGCTGCAATTCCCGCCCGGCTTCGCCGACGGCCTGGCCATCGGCGCCAGCGTCTCGTGCGACGGCGTCTGTCTCACCGTGACGGCGCTCGAGGGCGCCGACGCCGCCCGCTTCGACGTGATGCAGCAAAGCCTGAACCTCACCACGCTGGCGGCCTTGCGCGAAGGCAGCCGCATCAATGTCGAACGCGCTGCGAAGGACGGCGCCGAGATCGGTGGCCACCCTTTGTCGGGCCATGTCGACTGCATGGCCACGCTGCACAGCCTGCGCCAGCCCGAGAACAACCATGTGCTGCGCATCGCAGTGCCGGCGCCGTGGATGCGTTATGTCTTCGCCAAGGGCTACATCGCCGTCAACGGCGCCAGTCTCACGGTGTCGGATGTAGACAAACGCGAAGGCTGGTTCGAGGTCTGGCTGATTCCCGAGACGCTGCGCATGACGAGCTTCGGCGACAAGGCGGTCGGCGATACGCTGAACATCGAGATCGAGCGCCAAACGCAGGTTTTCGTCGACACCGTGCGCGACACGCTGGAAGAGCGCCTGGGCCCGTTGCTGCCGGCGCTGGAACAGCTGCTGCGCGAGCGCGGCCTCAGCACCGCCGATCTGGCGGCGCCGAAGGCCCTCCCGGGCTGAACGCCGGGCCGCCCCCGGCTGCCGGTCAGAGCGAACTGGACTTCGGCTTCAGCGCCTGCAGCACACGGCGGTCGCCGATGCGTCTGGCGTGCTCGATTGCGGTGACGCCTTCGAAGCGCAGTTTCGTGTAGTCGACGCCGAACTGCTGCATGAGTCGCAGGCCCTCGACGTCGCCGGCCAGCACAGGCAGCAGGGCCACGGGCATGCGGGTGTCGTCGATCTCGCTATCGGGTTTGGCGCCCAGGCGGAGCAGGCGGCGCGCTGCGGCGTGGTCGCGCCCCTCGAGCGCGTAGGCCAGGGCGTTGAACTTGCGGTTGTCGAGCTGGTCGACCGCCTCGCCGGCCGCCTGCAACTGGCGCACGGCGTCGACGGTGCGATCGCCCGCCGCGAGCTGGTACAGCACCGTCGGCCCCATCGGCAGGAAGACACGGGCCTGATGCAGCAGCGTGTTGCGATCCGCGGCGCGCGACTGCGACCATTCGACATACCGCGCCATGCCGAGCACCTCCTTGGCCACGGTCTCGGCGCAGCGTGGCTCGACGGCCTGCCGCGCCAGCGCCGCAGCGCTGGCGGCGTCGCCACGTTCCTGCAGCAGGAAGCGGCCATAGGCGACACCGTAACAGCTGGAGGCGCCCTGCTCTTCGTAGCGCTGCTTGTACAGCGCCTGCATGCCGTCGATGTCGCGGCGCTGCTGCAGCAGGCCGAGCAGCCGCTCGTAGGCGTCCAGGCGTGCACGGTCGTTGGCATCGCCCTTCGGCGGATGGCTCAGCACCTGGCGGTACTTGTCGATGGCAGCCGGGAACTGCCCCTGCATGCTCAGCAACTCGCCCCAGTTGGCCCACAGCCAGAGGTTCGATGAGCCGGCGCTGGCCGCGGCGCTGAACAGCTCCTGGGCCCGCTTGTACTGGCCCTGGTGCGTCTGCACGTAGCCCATCAAGATCTGCGCGTTGACGCTGTCGGGCCGGATCTGCAGTGCCGACGCCAGCAGGCTTTGCGCCTGCCGCAGGCCGTCAGGCCAGGGCTTGGTTTTCATCGCCACCCGGGCCAGTTCGATGTAGGCACTTTCGAACTGCGGGTCGCGTGCGACCAGGCGTTCGAGCAGCAGGCGGGCCTGGTACAGGCTGTCGCGCTGACCCTGGTCGATGAGGCCGATGGCCTTCGCCAGCACCGTGGCGGGCAGCTGCGAGGCAACTTCGTGATCGATCGTCCAGGTCTGCCAATCGGGCCAGTCGATCGCCTGCTCGATCTGCAGCCGCGCCAGTGCACCTTGAGGTGCCCAGATCTGGGCGACGATGGTCTCGGACCTGAGAGGTTGCTGCGGGTGCGGCGGGCGCAGCAGCTCGCCGCTGAAATGCTGCTGGCCACGCTGCGCCTGCTGCGAGAACCCACTCATGCCGCCTGGCCCGCCGATCATCAGCACGCTGCCGCCAGTTGCCGCGGCGTTGAGCAGGGCCCTGGGCGGTGCGCCGGTGTAGAAGTAGTCGAAGCTGGCGATCCACCGACCCTGCACATCGCGCGTGACACGCAGGTTCGAGACCGTGTTCTTGCCCGGCAGCGGGGCTTCCTGGCCGGCGACCGCAGCGGGAAACCGGTGAGCCTGCCACGACGTCCACCCCTGCCATGCCAGGTAACCCAGCAGCAGGGCCAGCAAGACGGCCATCAGCACGACGGTGCGCTTGGGCGGATGGGTGGACATGCGTCGCGTCCCGGGAGTGAGGATGCACGACGATAACAACGCATTCCGGGCGCGCCCATCCGTCCGCTGGAGGAGCCTGCGGGCAACCTTGCGACAATCGAGGCTGTCCGTCGAAGCGCTTCACCCCACCATGTCAGCCACCATCCTGCAAAACCTGCCCGCCGGCGAACGTGTCGGCATCGCTTTTTCCGGCGGCCTGGACACCAGCGCCGCGGTGCACTGGATGCGCGCCAAGGGCGCGATTCCCTGTGCCTACACCGCCAACCTCGGCCAGCCCGACGAAACCGATTACGACGCCATTCCGAAGAAGGCGCTGGCCTACGGCGCCGAGACGGCGCGCCTGGTGGACTGCCGCGCGCTGTTGGTCAGCGAAGGCATTGCCGCCATCCAGTGCAGCGCCTTCCACATCAGCACCGGCGGCGCCACCTACTTCAACACCACACCGCTGGGCCGCGCCGTCACCGGCACCGCGCTGGTGGTGGCGATGAAGGAAGACAGCGTCAACATCTGGGGCGACGGCAGCACCTACAAGGGCAACGACATCGAGCGTTTCTACCGCTACGGCCTGCTCGCGAACCCGGCGCTGAAGATCTACAAACCCTGGCTCGACCAGACCTTCATCGACGAACTCGGCGGCCGCAAGGAGATGAGCGAATACCTCATCGCCAACGGCTTCGACTACAAGATGAGCGTCGAGAAGGCGTACAGCACCGACAGCAACATGCTCGGCGCCACGCACGAAGCCAAGGACCTGGAGTTCCTGAACGCCGGCATGCACATCGTGCAGCCCATCATGGGTGTGGCCTTCTGGAAGGACGAGGTCGCGGTGAAGGCAGAAACCGTCAGCGTGCGTTTCGAGGAAGGCATGCCGGTGGCCTTGAACGGCCGCACCTTCGCCGACGCGGTGGCGCTGTTCGAAGAAGCCAACCGCATCGGTGGCCGCCATGGCCTGGGCATGTGCGACCAGATCGAGAACCGCATCATCGAAGCCAAGAGCCGCGGCATCTACGAAGCCCCGGGCATGGCGCTGCTGCACATCGCCTACGAACGCCTGGTCACCGGCATCCACAACGAAGACACGATCGAGCAGTACCGGATGAACGGCCGCAAGCTCGGCCGCCTGCTCTACCAGGGCCGCTGGTTCGACCCGCAATGCCTGATGCTGCGCGAAACCGCACAGCGCTGGGTGGCGCGTGCGATCACCGGCGAGGTGACGCTGGAACTGCGCCGCGGCAACGACTGGAGCCTGCTCGACACCACCAGCCCGAACCTGACCTACCAGCCCGAGCGGCTGAGCATGGAAAAGGTGGAAGGCGCGTTCACGCCGGCCGACCGCATCGGCCAGCTGACGATGCGCAACCTCGACATCCAGGACACACGCGCCAAGCTCGGCATCTACACGCAGACGGGGCTGCTGGGCGGCGACTCCGGCGGCGCGATCCCGCTGCTGTCGGGGCCGGACAAGACCTGATCCCCTGATTCCGGACGCTGGAGCACCCCCTCCAGGTCGGCTTCTTCGCCTACAGCGCCGCGGGTTGCAGACCTGCATGGGGATCTGCGCGTTCAGCCATAATTGGGAAAATCATCCCAAATATGGAATCCGACGCCTCCACCCGACAAGCCCTCGAATCGGCTGTGATGCGCCTGCTGCGGCCGCTGGTGCGGCTGCTGCTGCGCCACGCCGTGCCGTTCGCCACCTTCGAGGCGCTGGCCAAGCAGGTGTACGTGGACGCGGCGATGCAGGACTTCGCACTCGATGCCAAGAAGCCGTCGTTGTCGCGGGCTTCGATCCTGACCGGCCTGACGCGCAAGGAAGTGCAGCGCCTGGTGGCCACGCCGGTGCAGCCGGGCGCCGAGCCGGTGGAGCGCTACAACCGCGCCGCGCGTGTGCTCACCGGCTGGATCCGCGACCCCGACTTCACCACGCGCGACGGTGAACCGCTGCCGCTGCCGCCCGATGGCGAAGCCAGTTTTGCCGCGCTGGTGAAACGCCACAGCGGCGACATGCCGTCGCGTGCCGTGCTCGACGAACTGCTGCGCGTCGGCGCGGTGCGCCGGCGCGGCGACGGCTGGCTCGAACCGGTGGCCCGCGCCTACGTGCCGCAGCAGGGCGGCCTGGAGATCCTGGGCATTCTCGGCAGCGATGTCGCCGACCTGGTGGCGACTATCGCCCACAACCTCGACAGCGCAGCGCCCGAGCGGCGCTTCCAGCGCAAGGTGATGTACCACGCGATTCCGGTCAGCGTGCTGCCGGCGTTCCGTGCGCAGTCGGCGGCACAGGCGCAGTCGCTGCTGGAGCGGCTGGACCGCTGGCTCGCGGCCCACGACGACGACGCACCGACGCAAGGCCCCGATGTGCTCCGTGCCCGTGTCGGCCTGGGCATCCACTATTTTGAAGAGCGACTGGAACCTGCGGGTTCCGATGGAGAGACGCCATGAAAACACTGCAACATTTCACCCTCGCAGCCGCGCTTGCCGCGCTCGCTACATTCACGGCCTGTGGTGGCGGCGGCGGCATCGGCGGCAGCGGCGCCAGCCCCGAAGGCACGATGCGGCTGCAGCTCACCGACGCACCCGCCTGCGGCTACGACGCGGTGAACGTGACGGTGCAAAAAGTGCGTGTGCACGCCAGCAGCAGCGCTGCCGACAGCGACGCCGGCTGGTACGAACTGGCGCTGGCGCCGGCACGCCGTGTCGACCTGCTGAGCCTGAGCAACGGCGTGCTCACCACGCTGGGCCAGATCGCACTGCCGGCCGGCAACTACACGCAGATGCGGCTGGTGCTGGCGGCCAACGACGCCGCGGCGCCGCTGGCGAACTCGGTCGTGCCGACGGGTGGCAGCGAGACCGCGCTGACGACGCCGAGCGCACAGCAAAGCGGCATCAAGCTCAACATGAACGTCGCCGTGCCGGCCGACAAGGTGGTCGACGCGGTGATCGACTTCGACGCCTGCAAGTCGGTCGTCAAACGCGGCAACTCGGGCCAGTACAACCTGAAGCCGGTGATCAGCGTCACGCCGGTGCTGTCCGACGCCGGGCTGCGGGTCGTCGGCTACGCGCTGCCGGGCACCAGCATCTCGGTGCAAGCCGCCGGCGTGCCGCTGAAAGCCACGCTGGCCGACGCGCTGGGCCAGTTCGTGCTGTACCCGGTGCCCGTGGGCAGCTACGACCTGGTGTTCACGGCGGCGGGCCGCGTGACGGCCGTGCTCACCGGCGTGCCGGTGGTCGACACGGCCTACACGGTGCTGAACAGCACGGCGACGCCGGTGTCGCTGCCGGCCACAGCCGTAGCGGCACGCACCGTCAGCGGCAGCGTGACACCTGCCACCGCCACCGTGCGGGCATTGCAGACCTTGACGGGCGGCCCGACGATCGAAGTCGCCTGGGCCGCGGTGGACGACGCCAGCGGTGCCTTCAGTGTGGTCTTGCCGCTCGACGCACCGCTGCGCGCCGCCTATGGTTCCACATGGGTGTTCGCCGCCGACCCGGCCGCCGCCGGCCGCTACACGCTGGAAGCGGCCTCGGCCGGCAGCGTGAAGACGCTCGCCATCGACGTCACGGCTGTGGTGCCGCCGGTGACCTTCAGTTTCCCGTGATGACCTCGCCCTTCGACAGAAAGCACACCATGCAAAAGACTCTGATGTTCGTCGCCGCCTTGTTGGCCGCCGCCCCGGCCCTTGCCGAAACCCAGGTCGGTGTCTCGATCGGCATCTCGCAGCCCGGGGTCTACGGCCGCATCGACATCGGCAACGCGCCGCCACCGGTGCTGGTGTATCCGCAGCCGGTGATCATCACGCGGCCGCCGCAGGCGGTGTTGGTGGAGCGCCGGCCGATCTACCTGTACGTGCCGCCGGGCCATCAGCAGAACTGGGGCAGATACTGCGGCCGCTACGGCGCCTGCGGCCAGCCGGTGTATTTCGTCAGGGAAGACTGGGTGCGCGAGCGCTACGAAGAACAGCACGGCCACAAAGGCAAGGGCCATGGCAAGGGCCACGGCAAGGACAAAGGCGGCAAGGGTCACAAAGACTGATCCGCGGCACCGTGGCGGCCGGCACCGGCGGCAAAACGCGCCGCACCGGCGGCACCTTCGGCCGCCACCACCGGGTAGCCGCCCGCGCCTTCGCGCTGCAGCGCTTCGTTCAGCGGCAAGTCCCATTGCTGGAAGGCCGACGCCCGGTCGGCGCGCAGGCACAGCTGCGGCAGCGCCGCGATCTGCCGCGCCAGCACCAACGCCGCCGCCAGCGCCTGGCCGTCGTCGACGATGCGGTTGGCCAGGCCGAAGGCCAGTGCTTCGTCAGCCGCCACCGCGCGGCCGGTGAGCACCATGTCCAGCGCCCGCCCCATGCCCACCACCCGCGGCAGCCGGACCGTGCCGCCGTCGATCAGCGGCACGCCCCAGCGGCGGCAGAAGACACCGAAGACGGCGCTCTTCGCGGCCACACGCAGATCACACATCAAGGCCAGTTCCAACCCGCCGGCCACCGCGTAGCCTTCGATCGCGGCGATCACCGGTTTCGTGAACGCGATGCGGGTCGGCCCCATCGGCCCGGGGCCGCTGCCGTCTGTGGTCAGCACATTCGCACGCGCCGGTTCGGCCAGGCCGGCGAGGTCGGCGCCGGCGCAGAAGTGGCCGCCGCCACCGTGCAGCACCGCGACATGCTGAGTCGCATCGGCCTCGAAGGCTTCGAAGGCCCGGCGCAAGGCCAGCGCGGTCGGGCCGTCGACCGCGTTGCGGCACTCCGGGCGGTGCAGCGTGATCGAGGTGACCTTCTCGTCCTGGCGGCTGGTGACGGCGGGCATGGCGGGGCTCCTGGACTCAAGGCAGCAGATGGCGGCTGAAGAACGCCTTGATCTTGGCATCCACCGCCGGCAGCAGGCTGCGGTCGAAACCCGGGGGGTCGTTCAGCATGTCGGCGGCCAGGCCGCTGAATCCCGGCGGCAGCGGCGACAGCAGTGCCCCATGGCCGGCGCTCGGCAGGTTGGCGATCACTTCGCAGCTTTTGCAGGCGGCGACGATACGGTCGCTGTGGAAACGCGGAATCAGCCAGCGGTCTTGCCCGAGCGTCACCAGGCCCAGTGGCACCCGCGGCGTGGCCAGCGAGGCCATTTCGAAGTCGGCCGCCAGCGGCGCACCGGCCACCACGGCGGCGATGCGCGGGTCATCATGGGCCTGCGGCGTGGTGTCGTCGAACTTCAGCCGGAGCACGGTCAGCGCCAGCCACTTCTTCAGGCCGTCGGCCCAGCCGCCGGTGAGCCGGGTGATGAGGCCGACGCAGGTCTGGAAATCCTCTGCCAGATGCGCTTCGCAGTGTGCGGTGAAGGCCGCAGGCGACCAGCGGCCGCCGGCCAGGCTGAGCGCCGTGTGGCCACCGGCCGAGAAGCCGTAGGCGCCGATGCGGTCCAGCTGCAGCAGCGGCGCGAAGCGCGGGTCGCGGCCGACTGTGTCGATGGCGCGCGAGACTTCGGCCGGCCGTTGCACCCAGCTCTCGGGTCCGGGATGGCCGTCGTCCTTGGCGTTGTCGCCGCGGTGCTGCGGTAGCGCGACGACGAAGCCGGCCTCGACCAGGCTGCGCGCCAGGTTCGCATGCACCCAGGGCCCGCCGCCCGAGCCATGCGAGAGCATCACCAGCCGGCCGTTGCCACGCACCGGCGCGCCGCAGTCCGACAGTTGCAACGTGAACGGGCCGCGCCGCAGCGGCGCCGCGGCCGCCTGGGTCGGGTAGTAGACCGTCACGGGGCCGTCGTCGGCAGTGGCGGCAAGTTCGCAGACCGCCACTTCGGCATGCGCGGTGGCAGCTAGCAGCAGAACGGTGGTGGCGGCCAGCCGCCACGAGAGAGTGGATCCGATCGTCGTCATCATCGTGCCTTCCATCGGAAGCCCCTGCCTCCGGTGGACTGCACGGTGCCGTGCCGACGCAGCGCCGTCTCGCCGAAGCCTGCGTCTTGCAGACAACGGCTGGCCGATTTCAGCTTTCGGCCAGCTTTGCGCGCCGGAACTCGGAGGGCGTCAGCCCGGTGGCGGCCTTGAAGGCGCGGTTGAAGGGCCCGATCGACTGGAAACCGGCGTCGAGCGCGATGCTCAGCACCGGCAGTTCGCGCCGCGTCGGGTCGGCCAGCGCGCTGCGCGCGGCGTCGAGCCGGTAGCCGTTGACGAAGGCGTTGAAGTTGCGGTGGCCCAGGCGCTGGTTGATGAGCCGGCGCAGGCGGTACTCGGGCACGCCGAGTTGTGCGGCCAGGCTGGCGACGGTGAGATCTTCTTCGAGGTAGACCCGTTTGTCATCCATCAGCCGCTGCAGCGCCGCGGCCAGGCGTTCTTCGGCGGCGTCGGGCGGCGGCAGCGGGGCGGGCTCAGAGACAACGGCGGCTGTCGGTGAGGAAGGCGGCACGGCCGGAAACAGCTCGCCCCCGCCCAGCCGCAGCATCTGCCAGGCCACCACCGCCAGCATCAGCAGCAGGCCGGCCACGTCGAGCAACGCCGTCGTGCCCGAGAGCCGGCCCTGCGGCGCCGCCAACCGCGCCACCAGCATCACCAGCGTGTAGAGCACGCCGGTGACGGCGATGAAAACACGCAGCCGGCGCCGGCCTTCCACCAGATCGGCGCGCCAGTGCCGGCCCGCCGCCAGCGCCGCCAGCACAGCACAGACCAAAGGCACGGCGCGCTGCGCACCCAGCAGCAGGGGCGCCAGCACCGAGCCGCTGCCGGCTACTACGGCGCAGTTGAAACCGCCCAGCAGCGCCGCCGCGGCCCAGAACAGCGCATGGCGCGGGCGCAGCCGGAAGTCGTCGTCGAACAGCGCCTGCACAAACACCCAGAACAGCACCGCATTGGCCACCGAGATGCCGACCAGCGGCGCCTGCCACAGCCGTGGCGCCAGCACTTCGAACAGCGGGTTCGAGCTGACCACCTGCACGCTCAGGCCCAGCATCAAGGCGACGCCGGCACGCGCGGCAGCCAGGCGCGGCCGGTCGCGCAGCAGCACGCCGGCCAGCAGCAGCAGCAGCGCCAGCAGGGTGCCGCGCAGTGCGGCGTCGAACAAGGTGAGGGCGTCTGACATCGGGCGGGGGTGGGCGAGCGCGGAGACGATAGCAGCCGCGCGGCTGCGATACTGAGCCCGTCCTTGGCCCGTCCCTTGGCCCATCCCTTGCATGGAGCACCTGCATGTCCTTGTGGCGGTCGTCCGCACCTCTCCATGACCCGATCGCTTCGCCGACGCCCGGTGCCAAGCTCGAGGTCAAGACCACCACCTGCTACATGTGCGCCTGCCGCTGCGGCATCCGCGTGCACCTGCGCGACGGCGAGCTGCGCTACATCGATGGCAACCCCGACCACCCGCTGAACCAGGGTGTGATCTGCGCCAAGGGCAGCGCCGGCATCATGAAACAGGTGAGCCCGGCGCGGCTGACACGGCCGTTGAAACGCAAGGCCGGCAGCGAACGTGGCGCCGGCGAATTCGAACCGATCTCGTGGGACGAAGCGCTGGCCACGCTGACCGAACGGCTGGCAAAGATCCGCGCCAGCGACCCCAAACAGTTCGCGTTTTTCACCGGCCGCGACCAGATGCAGGCGCTGACCGGTCTGTTTGCGCGCCAGTTCGGCACACCCAACTACGCCGCGCACGGCGGCTTCTGTTCGGTGAACATGGCGGCCGGGATGATCTACACCGTCGGCGGCTCGTTCTGGGAGTTCGGCGGCCCGGACCTCGACCGCGCCAAGCTCTTCGTGATGATCGGCACGGCCGAAGACCACCACAGCAACCCGCTGAAGATCGCGATCTCGAAGTTCAAGCGTGCCGGTGGCCGTTTCATCTCGATCAACCCGGTGCGCACCGGCTATTCGGCGATTGCCGACGAGTGGATTCCGATCTCGCCCGGCAGCGATGGCGCACTTTTCATGGCGCTGCTGCACGAGCTGATCCGCACCGACCGCATCGACCATGCGGCGCTGCGCCGCTACACCAATGCACCGCAACTCGTCGTGCTCGACGAAGGTGGGCGTGAAGGCCTGTTCGCCTTCGACCCCGCACGCGGTGTGCCTGGCGACGGCCGCAACCCGCACAACAAGCTGGTGTGGGATGTGCCGAGTGGCCAGGTGCTGCCGGCCTACCCCGAAGGCATCGCACCGGGCCGTGAAGCGGCACTCGAAGGCCACACCACGCTGGCCGACGGCACGCGTGTCTCGCCGTCGTTCCAGCTGCTGCGCGAGCGGGTGGCACCGTGCACGCCGGAATGGGCAGCGGCGCTCACCGGCATCCCCGCCGAGCGCATCCGCGCGCTGGCGCAGCAGCTTGCCGACGCGGCTTTCCTGCAGAGCGAAGAACTGCCGATCCCGTGGACCGACGCCTGGGGTGTCGAACACGCCACCACCACCTCGCGCCCGGTGGCCTTCCACGCGATGCGCGGCCTGGCGGCGCATTCGAACGGCTTCCACACCGTGCGTGCGCTGAGCATTCTGATGAGCGTGCTCGGCACCATCGAAGCCCCCGGCGGTTTCCGCCACAAGGCGCCGTACCCGCGCCACATCGTGCCGAACTACCGCGCCTTCAACGACCCCGCGATGATCCAGCCGAACACGCCGCTCAACGCGGCGCCGCTGGGTTTTCCGGCGCATCCGGACGAACTGGCGGTCAACGCCGACGGCTCGCCGATCCGCATCGACCATGCGTTTTCGTGGGAGCACCCGTTGTCTGCGCACGGGCTGATGCACAACGTGATCGCCAACGCCGTGAAGGGCGATCCGTACCGCATCGACACGCTGCTGGTGTTCATGGCCAACCTGGCGTGGAACTCGTCGATGAACACGATGAAAACACGCGAGATGCTGAACGCGAAAGACGCCGACGGCAGCTACAAGATTCCCTTCCTCGTGGTCTGTGACGCCTTCCAGAGCGAGACCGTGGCCTACGCCGACCTCGTGCTGCCGGATACGACGTACCTCGAACGCCACGACGTGATGAGCCTGCTCGACCGGCCGATCAGCGAGTTCGATGGCCCGGTGGATGCGGTGCGTGTGCCGGTGCTGCCCGTCACGGGTGAATGCCGGCCGTTCCAGGAGGTGCTGATCGAACTGGCCTCGCGTTTGAAGTTCCCGGCCTTCACCACCGCTGAAGGCAACCGCAAGTTCAAGGACTACCCGGACTTCGTCGTCCACTTCCAGCCCCAGCCCGGCATCGGTTTCCTGAGCGGCTGGCGCGGCGAAGATGGCAGCCTCTCGCTGCGCGGCGCACCGAACCCGAAGCAGTGGGAGGCGTACACGAAAAACGGCGGCTTCTACCAGCACCACCTGCCGCAGAACATGCACTTCATGAAGCAGTGGAACCGCGCCTACCTCGACTTCGCGAAGGACATGGCCTGGCGCCAGCGCAACGACCCGGTGCAGATCGCCATCTACCAGGACTCGCTGCAGACCTTCCGCCTCGCCGCGCAAGGCAAGACTTCGGGCCGGCAGCCGCCGGAACATCTGCGCGAACGTGTCGCGAAACACTTCGACCCGCTGCCGTTCTGGAGCCCGCCGCTCGAAGACGCCAGCATCGACATCGCGGCCTTCCCGCTGCACGCCATCACGCAGCGGCCGATGGCGATGTACCACGCCTGGGATTCGCAGAACGCCTGGCTGCGCCAGATCCATGGCCACAACCATCTGCACGTGAACCCGAAGACGGCATTGGCCGCAGGCATCGAAGACGGCGCCTGGGCCTGGGTCGAAAGCGCCTGGGGCCAGGTGCGTTGCCGCGTGCGCCACAGCGAAGCGGTCGAACCCGGCACGGTGTGGACCTGGAACGCCATCGGCAAGGCCGACGGCGCCTGGCATCTGGCGCCGGGCAGTGACGAAGCGCGCCTGGGTTTTCTGCTCAACCACCTGATCAGCGAAGAACTGCCGATGGGAGACACGCACATCAGCAACAGCGACCCCATCACCGGCCAGGCCGGCTGGTACGACGTGCGTGTGCGCTTGCGAGCGGCCGAACCGGGCGAGCCCGAGACCACGTCGCCGCAGGTGCAGGCGGTGCCGATTGCACCCGGCGTGCGCGGGCTCGCAGGCCGCGCCGCGGCCTACTTTGCTGGAAAGAAGCCATGACCGAGACGCTGGCCAAACAGCTCGCGCTGGTGATCGACCTCGATGTCTGCGTCGGCTGCCACGCCTGCGTCACCAGCTGCAAACAGTGGAACACCTCGGGCGCGGCGGGCCCGCTGTCGGACCAGAACATGTACAGCGGCGGCGCCTCGGGCACCTTCTTCAACCGCGTGCAGACCTACGAAGCGGGTGTCTTCCCCGAGACCGAGACGGTGCACTTCCCGAAGAGCTGCCTGCACTGCGAAGACCCGCCGTGTGTGCCGGTGTGCCCCACCGGCGCCAGCTACAAACGCAAGGAAGACGGCATCGTGCTCGTCGATGCCGACAAGTGCATCGGGTGCAAGTACTGCGCCTGGGCCTGCCCTTATGGCGCGCGCGAGATCGACGAAGACCGCCAGGTGATGACGAAGTGCACCTTGTGCGTCGACCGCATCTACGACGAACTGCTGCCGCCGGCCGACCGCAAACCGGCCTGCGTGAAAGCCTGCCCCACCGGTGCGCGCCTGTTCGGCGACGTGCACGACCCCGACAGCGAGGTCAGCAAGGCCGTTCGCGAACGCGGCGGTTACGCGCTGATGCCCGAGTGGGAGACGAATCCGGCGAACCGCTACCTTCCCAAACGAGGGTCTTCGAAGTGAACCCAGCTTGGTCGGTGATCGTCTTCACCACGGTGGCGGGTGCGGCGCAGGGTCTGGTGGTCGTGGTGGCCTTGTTGGTGCTGTTTGGAGCGCGCATCGGCGAGCGTTTCGCCGCCACGTCGCTGTGGCTGGCACTCGTGATGCTGCTGCTGGGCCTGGCTGCGTCGTTCCTGCACCTGGGCCGGCCCGAACGCGCCTGGCGCGCGGCGGCGATGTGGCGCACCTCGTGGCTGTCGCGCGAAGTGATCGTGCTGCCGCTGTTCATCGCCACCGTGGCGCTGTGGGCCGCATGGGGCCGCGGCGCGCCGCCGTGGCTGGCCTTGCTGGCGCTGCTGCTGGCGGCGCTGCTGTGGTGGTGCACCGCGATGATCTACGCCTGCCTGCGTTTCATCCAGGAATGGGCGCACCCGCTGACGCTGCTGAACTACACGCTGATCGGGCTGGCATCGGGTGCCGTGCTGGCCGCGGCGCTGGCGGCGCTGCTCGGTGACCTGCCGGTGCTGCGCACGGTGGCACCGGCGGCGCTGTTCGCCACCGCACTGGCCGCGTTCACACGCTGGCTGTCGCTGCAGCGCAATGCCGGGCTCAAGCCGAAGAGCACGATCCAGTCGGCGACCGGGCTGCGTCAGCCACGGGTGGTGCAGGTCAGCATGGGCATGACGGGCGGCAGCTTCAACACCCGCGAGTTTTTCCACGGCCGCAGCCTCGCTGCGTTGCGCCACGTGAAGCTGGGTTTTGCGCTGGCGGCGTTTGCGCTGCCGGCCGCGCTGCTGCTGTGGGGCCTGCTGGCCGGCAGTGCCGTGGCTTTCGTCGCAGCGGCGCTGGTGCAGGCGCCAGGGCTGCTGGCCGAACGCTGGTTCTTCTTCGCCCAGGCCCGGCATCCGCAGAACCTGTACTACCAGGTGGTGAGCTGATCAGTCGGTGCTGGGTTTGCCGACGATCTGCACGTCCAGCCGCGGTTCCTTGATCTTCTCGTCGACCCGGCTCTCGACGAAGATGCGCTTCGGGTCGACGCCGCGCTCGGTGAGGAACTTCTTCACCGCCGCCAGCCGCGCCGGCGTCAACGCACGTTCGTCGCTGCCGCTGTCTTCGATCTTCCACGGCCCCGTCGGCACCAGCAGCGCCACGTCGACCTGCAGACCGATGGCGTTGATGATCAGCTCGGTGAGCTTCTGCCGCGCCATCGCGCTGAGCCTGTCGCCTTCGAACAGGCCTTTCGCCGGGATCGAGGTGAGCTGCGTCTTCGTGGCCGTCTTCGCCTCGGCCTGCGGCGCGAGCGGTTTCACCGGCTGATCGCCGGCGGCGGCGACGCAGGCGCCCGCGGCCAGCAGCAGACTGGCGGCGGCGAGAAGGCGGGGTGCTGTCATCATGGATTCTCCGGCGTGGGGCTTGCCGGCCATTCTGACGCGAACTGCGCTCCGCCGCCCCGCCTGTCGCCAAGTCGTCAAGGCGCGCTCACCTCGACCCGTATCGACGCGAACCATGCCGCCAGGTTGCCGATCTCGTCGTCGCTCAACGGCTTCGCCATCACCGCCATCACCTCGTGCGGGCGCCTGCCGCTGCGGTAGTTGCGCAACTGGGTCGCCGTGTACAGCGCCGGCTGCCCGGCGAGGTGCGGCGCGTCGGGCGTGACCGACTGCCCCAGCGCACCATGGCAGACCGCACAGGCCTGGGCTTTGACGCGGCCTGCGGCGGCATCCTGCGCGGCGGCGCTGCTGCACAGCATCGCCGCCGCGATCCACAACAGCCGCTGCATCTACGGCGCGCTGTAGGTCACGCGGTAGATCGCGCCGGCGAAGTCGTCGCTGATCAGCAGCGAACCGTCCTTCATCTGCGCCACGTCGACCGGCCGGCCGCGATAGATGCCGGTGCCGTCGAGCCAGCCGTCGGCGAAGACCTCGGTCTTGTCCGCCGTGCCGTCGGCCTTCAGTGACGTGAACATCACCCGCGCGCCGATCGGCGTCGTGCGGTTCCACGAGCCATGTTGCGCCGAGAAGATGCCGCCCTGGTACTTCGCCGGGAAGGCCTTGCCGGTGTAGAAGCTCATGCCCAGATCGGCAGCGTGCGCGTCCATGTAGACCTGCGGGTCGGTGATGTTGCCGGGCAGCGGGTCTTTGTCGTAGCCGAACTCGGTGATGCGCGTGCGGCCCTGTTTCCACGGGTAGCCGAAGAACTGGCCGGCCTTCGTTGCGCGGTTCAGTTCGCCGGCCGGGATGTCGTCGCCCATGCCGTCGGTCTGGTTGTCGGTGAACCAGAGGCTGCCGTCCTTGGGGTTGAAGTCCTGGCCCACCGAGTTGCGCACACCGGTGGCGAAGACTTCGCGTTTGCTGCCGTCGAAGGCGTTCATGCGCACGATGCCGCCGATGCCGGTGTCGGCATAGAGCTTGAGCTTCTCGCGGGGCTGCACGTTGTACGGTTGACCGAGCGTGACGTACAACATGCCGTCGGGCCCGATGCGGCAGGTGCGCGCGCCGTGGTTGTAGCTTTCCTCTTCAGGCGGCACCAGCTTGCCCTGCGGCACCACTTCGATGACGGCAACGTCCGGGCCTTCGTAGAAGAACTCGGCGGCCGGGAAGTTGAGCACGCGGTTGTGTTCGGCGACGACGAGGAAACCGTCCTTGGTCCAGCAGACGCCGTTCGGGTTCGTGAACTTCAGGCTTGGCGCAAACGACTTCACCTCGTCGGCGACGCCATCGCTGTTGCGGTCGGTGACGGCCCAGACACTGGTCTTGCGGGTGCCGACGAAGAGCATGTTGGTGCTGGGCGCCACGGCCATGTGGCGGGCGTCGGGCACGACGGCGTAGAGATCGATGCGGAAGCCCGCCGGCAGCTTGACGCGTTTCAGGTTCTCCTTGATCGCGTCGGCGTTGCGGCCGGTCTGCGCCACGACCGGGATGTTGAGGTCGGTGGTCGCGACCTTCATCTGCTTGAGCTTTTCGATGTTGGGCTGCGCGGCGGCCGGGAAGGCAAGCGCCGCGGCGGCCAGCAGCGCCAGCTGGGGAATCAATCGCATGGTGTCTCCTGGAAATGTCGTTGGAACTGCATCACGCCTCGCCGGGCGCAGGCAGCGGCGTTTGCAATGCCTGTACCAATCGGGGAACACCCGCAAGCCGCCGGGCGGGGTGCGGCGCCGGCCTGTACAGCGATGCAACGGCGGTGCGTCCCGCTGTGCAGAAACTGTGCAGTTGCCCGGGGCTTTGTCGCCTGCTACCGTGCACCGCCTCAAGCCGGCCGCCGACCGGCCGAGGACGGCACGAGGCCGGCATGAGGAGACTTCGATGACCCCGACGACCGAGCGCCAACTGGCCCATGCAAGCGCGGTGCGTGCCCGCGGCAGTGCCTTGCCGCCCGACGGCCTGCCGGCCACCGAAGTGCTGGACAGCTGGGTGCGCTGCGCCCAGGCCGGCATGGACGCCGCGGCCCGGCTGGCGGTGCCGGTGGTGGTGTCGTCCGACCTGCAGCAGCGCCGCGAACGCGGCGAGTTCGTGCGCCGGCTGGCGCAGGCCGAACTGGAGACGCTGTCGCAGCAGATTGCCGGCTCGAACTTCCTGCTCGCTTTTGCCGACCGCGACGGGGTCATCCTCGACCTCTTCGCTGACAACCGTTTTGCCGTCAGCGGCTCTGCCGCCGCCATCGTGCCCGGCGCCTGCTGGACCGAAGCGCTGTGCGGCACCAACGGCATGGGCACGGCGCTGAAGACCGGGCGTTCGGTGGCCGTCACCGGCCTCGAACACTACTTCCTGACACTGGGCGACATCTCGTGCACCGCCACCCCGGTGCGCGACGCGGTGGGCGACATCGTCGGCGTGCTCGACGCGTCGAGTTATTTCGAATCGCGCCAGCGCCACACCCAGGCGCTGGTGCAGATGGCCGCCACCCACATCGAAAACGGCCTGCTGCTGCACCAGATGCGCGCCTGCTGGGTGCTGGCCGTGCACCCGCGGCCCGAGTTCCTGGGCACGCTCAGCGCCGGCCTGCTGGCTTTCGACGCTGGTGGCCGGCTGCAGGCGGTGAACGCACGTGGCCGGCAGATCCTGCAAGGCCTGGAGGCGAGCCCCGGCACCGCCTTCGAAGCCCTGTTCGGCGAAACCTTCGAGATCGTGCTGGCGCGGCTGCAACGCCAGGGCGAACAGCGCCTGCGCGACACGATGGGCAGTTCGCTGGTGGTGGCCTGCGTCGGCCAGCCGCCGGCGCCGCGCCATGCCACGAGCCTGCCGCTGCGCAGCGTTGCACCGGCCGTGGTGTTGCCGGCAGTGGCCGCGCAGGAAGACCCGGCCGTCGCCGAGGCCTACCGGCTGGTGGCGGCGGCGGTGCGCATCCAGGCGCCGATCCTGATTCACGGCGAAACCGGCAGCGGCAAGGAACTGCTGGCCCGCCATGCCCATGCCAGCAGCGGCCGCAGCGGCGCCTTCGTCGCGGTGAACTGCGGCGCGCTGCCGGGTGAGCTGATCGAGGCCGAACTCTTCGGCTATGTCGGCGGCGCCTTCACCGGCGCACGGCGCGAAGGCAGCCCGGGGCTGATCGCCAGCGCCGACGGCGGCAGCTTGTTGCTCGACGAAGTGCGGGAGCTGCCGCTGCCGCTGCAGGCCGCGCTGCTGCGTTTCCTGGACGACCAGAGTGTGCGCCCGGTGGGCGGCACGGCGAGCCGGCGGGTCGACGTGCAACTGCTGGCCGCCACCCATGCCGAGCTGGAAGACGAGGTCGCAGCGAAGCGCTTCCGCGCCGACCTGCTGTACCGGCTGAACACCGTGCGTGTGAACCTGCCGCCGCTGCGGCTGCGGCGCGACTTCGCCGTCGCGGTGCAGCAGGTGTTGCGTGCGCTGGACGCCGCCGCGCGCATCGACCCCGCGGCGGTGGCCAGGCTGGCGCAGCACCGCTGGCCGGGCAACTTCCGCGAACTGCGCTCGCTGCTGACACGTGCGCTGCTGTTGCGCGGCGATGGCCGCATCGCGCTGGCCGATGTCGAGCACCTGCTGCCGGCGGCCCCGGCGGCGGCTGGATCGGCGCTGCAGCAGAACGCAAGCGAACTGGTGCGGCGCGAGTTCGAACGCTGCGGCAGCGTCAGCGCAACGGCACGCTGCCTGGGTGTTTCACGCACCACCGTCTACCGGCACCTGCGCTCGAACTGAGCGCGCGCTTCAGCGGCCCTGAAAGCGTGGTTCGCGCTTCTCGGCGAAGGCTGCAATGCCTTCGCGCAGGTCGGCGCTGGCAGCGCACAGGGCTTCGCGTTCACGCAGGTGGCCGAGTTCGAACTCGCCGCGTGCAATCTCGTTGAGCGACTGTTTCATGCCGCGCAGCGCCAGCGGCGCGCCGGCCAGCAGCAGGCCGGCAACCCGCGCGACCTCGGTGTCCAGCGCCTCGGGCGCGACCAAGGCATCCAGGTAGCCGATGCGCAGCAGTTCGTCGGCCGGCACGTTCTCGGCCAGCAGGAACAGCCGTTTGGCGGCCGGCAGGCCCAGCCGCGAGACATAACGCTGCAGCCCGCTGGGGTAGTAGTGCAGGCCCAGCCGCGCTGCAGGCATGCGCAGCTCCATGCCGGTGACGCCGATGCGGAAATCGCAGGCCAGCGCCAGGTCGGTGGCACCACCGTAGACGCTGCCGTTGAAGCGCGCGATGGTCGGCATCGGCAAGGCTTCAAGCGCGTCGACCACATGTTCGAACAGCCGTGGGTCGTCGGGGCCGTCGAGTTCGCCGAGGTGGTACCCGGCGCAGAAAACGCGCCCGCTGCCGGTGAGCACGAGCACGCGCACGCCGGTGTCCAGGCGCAGTTCGACGAACAGCGCCTGCAGCGCCAGCAGGTCTTCGCGGTGCAGGCGGTTCAGGTGCTGCGGGCGTTGGAACTGCAGCGTGGCGACGCCGTCGGTGGCAACGCTGAGGGTCGGCGTTTCAGCCATGGCGGGTTACAAACTCCTTCATGTAAGCCACCAGCGCCATCACCCCTTCGATCGGCATCGCGTTGTAGATCGACGCCCGCATGCCGCCGACCACGCGGTGGCCTTTCAGCTGTACCAGACCACGTTCGTCTGCACCCTTCAGGAACGCCGCGTCGAGCTTGTCATCGGCCAGCTTGAACGGCACGTTCATCAGCGAGCGGCAATCCTTCTGCACCGGGCTGCGGTAGAAGTCCTGGGCGTCGAGGTAGTCGTAGAGCACGGCGGCCTTGGCGCGGTTGCGTATTTCTATCGCCGCCAGCCCGCCTTGTGCCTTGATCCACTGGAACACCAGGCCGGCGATGTACATCGTGTAGGTCGGCGGCGTGTTGTACATGCTGCCGTTCTCGGCCACGACCTGGTAGTCGAAGGCCGTGGGCGTGCACGGCAGGGCCTGGCCGATGAGGTCGTCGCGAACGATCACCAGCGTCAGCCCGGCGGGGCCGATGTTCTTCTGCGCGCCGCCGTAGATCAGCCCGTATTTCGCCACGTCGACCGGCCGGCTCATGATGCTGCTCGACATGTCGGCCACCAGCGGCACGCTGCCGACATCGGGCGGTTCGGCGTATTCGATGCCGCCGATGGTTTCGTTCGAGCAGATGTGCACATACGCCGCGTTGGCGTCGAGCTTCCAGGTGCTGCGCGGCGGAATGCGGTCGTAGCCGCTGGCTTCGCTGCTGGCGGCGACGTTGACGCCGCCGTAGCGCCGCGCCTCGGCGATGCTGCGCACGCTCCAGGCGCCGGTGTCGATGTAGTCGGCGCTGGCTTTGCCGCGCAGCATGTTCATCGGCACGATGGCGTTTTCGGCGATCGCGCCGCCCTGCATGAACAGCGTCTTGTAGTTCGCCGGCACGGCGAGCAGCTCGCGCAGGTCGGCTTCGACCTGGGCCGCGATGCGCGTGAACTCTTTGCCGCGGTGGCTCATCTCCATCACCGACATGCCGGAACCCTGCCAGTCCAGCATCTCGGCTGCGGCCTGGCGCAGCACCGGTTCGGGCAGGGCGGCAGGGCCGGCACTGAAGTTGAAGACACGCGTCATCGCAAGGGCCTCGGTTCTGGGGGACAGCCGATTATCCCGGGTCGACGATCGCTACATGACAATCGCGCCCCATGATTCGATTGCTGCTGGCCGGCCTGGCCTTCCTCACCCCCTTCACCTTGCAGGCGCAGGACGCCGACGCCGTGCGCGCCACACGGCTGCAGCCCGGCGAGACGCTGCGCCTGGACGGCACGCTCGCGCACCCGGCCTGGCAGCGTGCGCCGGTGCACGAGCGTTTCGTCGAAAACCAGCCGGTCAACGGCGGCCCGCCGCCGCAGAAGACGCAGGTGCAGGTGCTGTTCGACGACAAGGCGCTGTACGTCGGCGTCACGGCGCTGGACAGCGAACCCGAACGTATCCGCGACGTGCTCGTGCGCGCCGACCAGGTGAACCGCACGCAGGACTTCGTCGTCGTCTACATCGACGCCATCGGCAGCCGCCAGTCGGCGCAGTTCTTCCGCGTCAACGCCGCCGGCAGCCTGGCCGACGGCCTGCACACCGCGCCCGACGACAACGAAGACTTCGCGCCCGACTTCGACTGGGACGCCGCCACCGCGCGCAACGCGCAGGGCTGGACGGCGGTGTTCCGGCTGCCGTTTGCGTCGCTGCGTTTTGCGCCGGGTGAACATGACTGGCGCATCATGGTGGCGCGCCGGCTGCCGCGTGAGCAGTTCCATCTGGTGAGCTCGGTGCTGATCCCGCGCGACGCGCCGAGTTTCATCGCGACGATGCAGCCGCTGCAAGGCGTGGCGCTGCCGGCCGAACACGGTTTCCTGACGCTGCGCCCGAGCTTGACGCTGCGCACGCGCAAGGACGAAACCGGCAAGCGCAACGACGCCGATGCCAGCCTCGACATCAAGTGGCGCCCGCGCGCCGAACTCGTGCTCGACGCGACGCTGAACCCCGACTTCTCGCAGGTGGCGCTGGACGTGCCGCAGTTGGCCGGCAACACCCGCTTCGCGCTGTCGTTCCCCGAGAAGCGGCCGTTTTTCTTCGAATCGGCCGACCTGCTGCGCAGCCCCACCGAGGCCTTCTACACCCGCAGTTTCACTGCGCCGCGTTGGGGCTTGCGCAGCACCTGGCGCGGGCCGGTGTGGGCCGGCAGCGGTTTTGTCGTCGACGACCGCGGCGGTGGTTTTGTGCTGCTGCCCGGCGCTTACGGCACCGATGTTGTCGACCAGCCGGCGTCGCGCACCGTGGCGGCCCGCGCGCGCAGCGACCAGGGTGCACTGCAGCTCGGCGGCCTGGCCGTTTCGCGCCGCTATGCCGATGGCGCCGGCGAAAACAACGTGGTGGGCGCTGACGCCGGCTGGCAGATCGACGGCGCCTGGCGTGCCCGCGCGCAATGGCTGCACTCCAGCACCGACGCGTTCACGGCGAAACGCAACGATGGCGACCGTGTCTACGCCAAACTCTGGCGGCTGACCGACGAGACCGAGTTCCAACTCGCCATCGACGACATCGGCGCCGGCTTCCGCCAGGACATCGGCTTCGTCAACCAGGCCGGTGTGCGCCATGTCACCGGCTTCGGCAGCCGCACCTGGCGCGGCCTGGGGCCGTTCAACGACTTCGCGATCAACACCCAGGTCGAGCAGGTGCGTGAGCGTGCCAGCGGCCAGGTTGTCTCGCAGGACTTCCGCCCCGGCATCTACGCCACCGCGGCGCGCAACCTCGAATGGTGGCTGGAGGCGCACCCGCAGACGCTGGTGCGGCTGGCGCCGGACCAGCCGCTGCTGCACCAGCGCTATCTGTCCTCGGGCCTGGTGATGACGCCGGCACCCTGGTTCCCGCTGCTCGATACCAATGCCGACGTCGGCCGCCTCGCCGACACGGTGGCAGGCGTTGTGCGACCGGGGCTGCGCTGGAACATCACGACGCGGCTGCGGCCGCTGGCGCGGCTGGAACTCGAACCCAGCCTGTCGCTGGCCTGGCTGAAGCACAACGGCGAGATGGTCTACCGCGAAGCGGTGTCGCAGACGCTGGCGGTCTGGCACTTCGACGCACGCCACAACCTGCGCGCCATCTACCAGCGCGGCACGCTGGACCGTCGCGCCGAGGGCACGATGGCCGCGCAGCGCGGCAGCAGCGAGGTGGGTTCGCTCACCTACACCTGGCGGCGTTCCGCGGGCACGCTGCTCTACGTTGGCGCAAGCCGCTCGCGCAGCAGCGGCGGTACGGTGCCCACCAGCGAGGCTTTCATCAAGCTGCAGTTCGATACCGACGAGGTGCGTGGCCTGTTTACCGGCACTTGAGCTTGATCAATACTGGCGCCGGGGGTCTGCCTAGACTGCGTCTCACACCTCTGGAGAACAGCGTCATGTACTCGCACCTTCTTGTCCCTGTCGATGGCACCGAACTGTCGGAGCGCGCAGCGATGGCCAGCCTGGAGCTGGCACACAAACTCGGCGCCCGCCTGACGGCGTTCGTCGCCGAACCGATGCCGCCGTTGCCGTCGATGGGCAGCAACGTCAGCATCTACACCCGCGACGCCGACGCCCATCTGGTGCGCACCGAACAGCATGCACGCGAGGTGCTCGCGCGCTTCGGCGCCAAGGCGGCCGAACAAGGCGTGCCGTTCGAGGGCAGGTTCGTTCGCACCGATGCCGTCGACGACGCCATCGTCAGCGCCGCCACCGAATACGGCTGCGACCTCATTGTGATGGCCACGCACGGCCGCGGCGCGTTCGGCGAACTGCTGTTCGGTTCACACACGAAAAACGTGCTGGCGCGTAGCAAGCTGCCACTGCTGGTGCTGCACTGATCGGTGCATTGATTGCAGCCGCCGTCAAGCTGACGGCGGCTGCGCCGCGGCCCGGGCACTGAGCAGTTCACGTTCCCGGTCGTTGCGCGCCAGCGCGGCGGCTTCGGTGAAGGCCTCGCGTGCTTCGCCATGGCGGCCCAGCTTGGCCAGCAGGTCGCCGCGCACCGCCGGCAGCCAGTGGTAGTGGCGCAAGGCGGGTTCCGAACGCAGTGCATCGACGAGTTCCAGCGCCGCCGCCGGCCCGAACGCCATGCCCACCGCCACGGCGCGGTTCAGCGCCACCACCGGCGACGGCATCACCGCGGCCAGCGTGTCGTAGAGCGCGGCGATGCGCGCCCAGTCGGTTTGCTCGGCCAACGCGGCGCGGGCATGGCAGGCGGCGATGGCGGCCTGCAGCGTGTAGGGCCCAAGGTCAGGCCCGGCAGCGCCGCCCAGCTGTTCGGCACGTTCCAGCGCAGCGAGGCCACGGCGGATCAGCAGGTGGTCCCAGCGCGCACGCTGCTGGTCGAGCAGCAGCACCGGCCGGCCTTCGGCGTCGATGCGCGCCGCGGCGCGCGAAGCCTGCAGCTCCATCAGCGCCACCAGGCCGTGCACCTCGGGCTCCAGCGGCGCCAGGCCGGCGAGCACACGGCCCAGGCGCAGCGCTTCGTCGCACAGCGCCGGGCGCATCCAGTCGCTGCCGCTGGTGGCGGTGTAGCCTTCGTTGAAGATCAGGTAGATGGCTTCCAGCACCGAGGCCAGCCGGGCGCCGAGTTCGGCGCCGCGCGGCACCTCGAACGGCACCTTGGCGGCAGCCAGCGTGCGCTTGGCACGCACGATGCGCTGCGCAATCGTCGCCTCGGGCACGAGGAAGGCGCGTGCGATCTCGTCGGTGGACAAACCGCCCAGCAGCTTCAGCGTCAGCGCCAGCCGCGCGTCGGTGCCGAGCAGCGGGTGGCAGGCGGTGAAGATCAGCCGCAGCAGGTCGTCGCCGATCTCGTCGGCGCGTTTGGCGTCCAGGCCATCGACGAAGTCAGGCACGGTCAGCGCCTCCATGGCTTCGAGATCGGCGCCGATCTGCTCGTGTTTGCGCGCCTGCAGCTGCAGGTGGCGCAAGTGGTCGAGCGCACGGTGTTTGGCGGTGGTCATCAACCAGGCGCCGGGGTTGTGTGGCACGCCGTCGGTGGGCCAATGTTCGAGTGCGGCAACCAGCGCGTCCTGCGCCAGTTCTTCGGCCAGGCCAATGTCGCGCACCAGGCGCGCGACACCGGCGACGATCTTGGCCGACTCGATGCGCCAGACGGCGTCGATCGCGCGCTGGGTGGCTTGCCGCGCTGGTGTTTGCATCCGATGGGCGCGGATCAGTCGGCAGCGCCGACACCGATCTCGCGGAAACGCTGGGCGGCTTCGCTGGCGCCGAAGTCGTCGATGTCGAACAGCGGCCGCACCTCGATGTGGCAGGCCCGGCCTTCGCCATGCGGCGCCGGAAAACGGCGGGTCCATTCCAGCGCTTCGTCGCGCGAACGCACGTCGATCAGCGTGTAGCCGGCCACCAGTTCCTTGTTTTCGCTGAACGGGCCGTCGAGCACACGCCGCTCGCTGCCTTCGTAGTGCACACGCCAGCCCTTGGCGCTGGGCTGCAGGCCGGCGGCGTCGAGCAGCACACCGGCCTGGGCCAGCTGCTCGTGGTAGGTGGCCATCGCGGCGATCAGTGTTTCTTCGGGCATCACGCCGGCTTCGCTGTCGGCGGTGGCCTTGACGAGGATGAGGAATCGCATCGGGTTCTCCTTGTGTGGCATGCGTTCACCCCCACGACGAAGCAGTGGCGCCGAATTCGACATCCGGGCCCACGAAAACCCCCGGAAGCTCAGCCGATGCTGTCGTCGTAACAAGGCCCGAGGCCGCGCACTTCCACCGTGCACCACTCGGCGGCCGGGCATTCGGCGGCAATCGCCAATGCAGCTTCGCGGCTGGGCACGTCGACGAGGAAAAAGCCGCCGATCATTTCCTTGGCTTCGGCAAACGGCCCGTCGAGCACCTGGGTGCGGCCGCTGCGCACCTGCACACGCGTGGCCAGCGTGTGCGACTGCAGCGACTCCACGCCGCGCAGCACGCCGCGCGCCTGCAGCTCGGCGGCGAACTTCAGCATGAGGTCGTAGACGGCCCGGCCTTCGGTCTCGGTGCGGGTGCGCCGCTGTTCCGGCGGCTCGATCATCAGCAGCATGTATTGCATCGCGCGCACTCTAGCGTGCCTTGCCGGCGCGGGCCAGGGGTGCGACGATGCAGCCCCCAACCCTGGAGGAGCCCCAATGGCCAAGCCGATGATCGACCCCGAAGCCCTGATCGCGATGTTCGAGACCGCCACCGCCACGCAGGGCGCGCAGTTGAAGAAGGCGGTCAGCGACGCCACGCTGGCGGCGTTGCAGGGGCGCGAGCTGACGCTGAAGAACATCCGCGCGGCGCTGAAGTCGGTGTCGGAAGCGGCCAGCGCCGGTGCCGCGAAAAACGCCGTGCCCGGGCTCGACCCGGAAACCCTGCTCGACACCGCGGTGGCCGGCATGGACGACGCGATGGTCAAGGCGGTGGACGCCAACCGCGTCGCGCTGCAGCAGCTGGTGGCACAAGGCGCCGACCTGCGCGAAAAACACCTGAAGAAGGCGCTTGACGACCTCGACAAGTTCGAGGACACCCTCTTCGCCAGCCTCAAGAAAACTGCCGAAGGCGCAGGCGCGCCGATGGCCGGCGCCTGGGGCCAGGTGCTCGAGAAGTTCCAGGCTGGCGGCACGATGGCCGGCGCCAAGGCGACGCTGACCGCCGAGCAGATGGCCGAGCAGATGCAGTCGACGCTGCGCAGCACCCGTGCCGCGTCGATGCGCGCCGCGCAGGCGATGGCCGAAAGCTACACGGCGATGGTCAGCGGCGTGCTGATCGGCATGTCCGAAGCGATGGCAACCACGCGTTCTCCCGCTAAGAAGAAATAGACCGCGCCGCTAGACTCGGCGGCCATGAAAACCGCCGTCATCTCGGGCACCGGCTTGTACCGGCCGCCGCACGTCATCACCAACGCCGAGCTGGTGGTGGCGTTCAATGCCTACGCCGACTTGCAGAACGCCAGGAACGCCGACCAGATCGCGGCCGGCGAACTGCCGGCCGTGGTGCATTCCAGCGTCGAGTTCATCGAGAAGGCCTCGGGCATCCGCCAGCGTTATGTGATCGACAAGACCGGCGTGCTCGACCCGACACGCATGAAACCGCGTTTTGCGCCGCGCGCCGACGACGAACTGTCGCTGATGGCCGAGATTGCGGTGGCGGCTGGCCGCGAGGCGATTGCCGCTGCCGGCAAACAGCCGGGCGATGTCGACGCCGTGCTCTGCGCCGCTGCCAACATGCAGCGCGCCTACCCGGCGATGGCCTGCGAGATCCAGGCGGCTTTGGGCTGCGGCGGTTACGGCTTCGACATGAACGTGGCCTGTTCCTCGGCCACCTTCGCCATCGAACAGGCGGTGAACGCGGTGCGCACCGGCAGCGCGACCTGTGTGCTGGTGGTCAACCCCGAGATCACTTCGGCCCACCTGGAATGGCGCGACCGAGACTGCCATTTCATCTTCGGCGATGTCTGCACCGCGGTGATCGTCGAAGCCGAAGACACGGCCACCGCACCCGACCGCTGGCAGGTGCTGGGCACCAAGCTGGTGACGCAATACTCGAACAACATCCGCAACAACGCCGGTTTCCTGAACCGCTGCGAAGACACCGACCCCGACGCACGCGACAAGACCTTCCGCCAAGAAGGCCGCAAGGTGTTCAAGGAAGTGGTGCCGATGGCCGCCGAGCACATCGAACAGCACCTGCATGCGCTGGGCTTCGAGCCGACCCAGGTGCGCCGTTTCTGGCTGCACCAGGCCAACCTGGGCATGAACCAGCTGGTGCTGAAGCGGCTGGTGGGGCAGGAGGTGGGCGACGACCTGGCGCCCATCATCCTGGGCGAGTACGCCAACACCGCGTCGGCGGGCTCGATCATCGCGTTCCATGAACACCATGCCGACCTGCAGGCCGGTGCGTTGGGCGTGATCTGCTCGTTCGGCGCCGGTTATTCGGTGGGCAGCGTGGTCGTGCGCCGGGTGTAGCGCGTGGCGGTGAGCGCGGCCGAGACCGCGGTGGACTTGTTGTCGACGTAGCCGCAGCCGCGCAGCGTCTGCCGCACCTGGGTGTCGCCGAGCGACGCTGCCGCGCCTTTGGGGTGAACGACCCACAGCGCCGGGCAGGGCAAGGTCTGGTGCAGTTGCACGGCGGCCTGCAGTTCGTCGCCGCTGAACACCACCGCCACCAGGCAGCTTGCCTTGGATACGGACCTGGTTCTAGCGCCTTGCAGTGCTTCGGCCAGCGCCACATCGTCGAGCGGGCCGATCACCCACGCCGGGCTCGCCGGGCCGACGCCGAGCTTGGCCGCCAGCGTCGGCGGCGGCGTGGTCAGCTTCTTCAGCCAGCGCTGGGCTTCGGCGTTGCCCAGGTCCAGCGCCACGGCCTCGCCGCCGGCGCTGAAACGCAGCTGCTCGCCGGCCACCTGCACGGATTGCAAATCCGCCAGCGCATAACTGCGGCGAATGCCGCCACGCAGGATGACGCCGCTCGATTCGAGCAACGCCTTCACCGCGGCGGTCTCAGCGCCAACATGCGCGCTGCACTGTGCTTCACGTCCCATCGAAGGTCTCCTCCAGCCGCGCCATGGCAGCGCGCAAGACGGTGGCGTCGCTGCGGTACATCCAGAAGCGGCCGCGTTTGTCCAGCACCAGCAGCCCGCTCTTGCGCAGCACTTTCAGATGCTCCGAGACACTGGCCAGCGCCAGGTGCGACAGCTCGGCGAGTTCGCCCGCCGCGTGTTCCCGCGCCATGCAGGCCTGCACGAACTGCCTGCGCTGCGGGTGCGACAAGGCCCGCAGCACCTCGTCGAGCTGGCCCTCATCGATCGCCGCGGCCCTCGATCAGCGTCAGCAGGTTGCCCGCCGGGTCACGCACCTGGGCCTTGCGCACCCAGCCGTTGTCGGTGGCCGGCATCACGACGCTGCCGCCCAGGCGCGTGGTGTCGCCCAGCGCAGCCGCGAGGTCGGGCACGACGATGCCGAGCGTGATGGCCGGCTGCTCCTGCTCGACGAGCGCGCCGTCGGCGCTGCCCGGCGGCGTCTGCAGCTGCGCATAGCCGGGCCCACGCGCTTGCACCGTCCAGCCGAAGACGCTGGCATAAAACGGTGCCAGCGCACCGATGTCGGGGCCGGCGACGTCGAAGTGGCCGATGCCGAAGTTCACGTGGTTCATGGCGATCTCCCTGGCGAGGGGATCGACTTTATTTCGGGATATGGCGAAATGTCAATCATGGGGTGCTTGGGCTATCGTTGTCGACCATGGCCGACACCACCTTCTTCTGGCACGACTACGAGACCTTCGGTCGTGTGCCGCGCCGCGACCGGCCGGCGCAGTTTGCCGGCGTGCGTACCGATGCCGATCTGAACGAGATCGACGCCCCGGTGAACTGGTTCTGCCAACCCGCACCCGACTTTCTGCCCGACCCCGAAAGCTGCCTGCTCACCGGCATCCTGCCGCAGCAGGCGTTGGCGCAAGGCATGGCCGAGCACCAGTTCGCCGCGCGCATCCTGGAAGAGCTCGGCAGGCCCGGCACCATCGGTGTCGGCTACAACAGCATCCGCTTCGACGACGAGGTCACGCGTTTCCTGTTCTGGCGCAATCTCATCGACCCCTATGGCCGTGAATGGCAGAACGGCTGCAGCCGCTGGGACCTGCTCGACGCCGTGCGCTGCACCTGGGCGCTGCGGCCCGACGGCATCGTCTGGCCGAAGCACCAGACCGGCGAAATGAGTGGCCGGCCCAGCTTCAAGCTGGAGCACCTGACCGCTGCCAACGGCCTGGTGCACGAAGCCGCACACGATGCGCTGTCCGACGTGCGCGCCACCATTGCCCTGGCACGATTGATCAAAACGGCGCAGCCGCGGCTGTGGGACTTCTGCCTGAAGCTGCGCAGCAAGGATGCCGTGCGTGCGGAGATCGGCGTCAACCGCCCCTTCATCCATCTCTCGGGCATGTACCCGGTGGAGCGCGGCTGCATGGCGGTGGTGTGGCCGCTGGCACCGCACCCGACGAACAAGAACGAGTTGATCGTCTGGGATCTGTCGCAGGACCCGAGCGAACTCGCGACGCTCGACGCCGCCAGCGCGCGCCAAAGGCTCTACACCCGTGCCGACGAGCTGCCCGAAGGCCTGTTGCGGCTGCCGGTGAAAACCATCCACATCAACAAGTCGCCGGTCGTCATCGGCAACCTGAAGACGCTGGGGCCGGCGCAGGCGCGCTGGGCGCTCGACATCGACCAGGCGCTGCGCCACGCCGAACGCGCCGCAGCCTTCGGCCGCACGCTGGACCCGCTGTGGGCGGAGGTCTTCACGCGCCCCGCCGCCAGCACCGAACCCGATGTCGACGAAGACCTGTATGGCGGCTTCGTCGGCAACGATGACAGGCGCCAGCTCGAACGGCTGCGCGGCCTGGCGCCGGACAAGCTGGCCACCAAGCGCCCGGCCTTCGACGACGGCCGGCTCGAAGAGCTGCTGTTCCGCTACCGCGCGCGCAACTTCCCGGCGACGCTGGGCACCGCAGAGCGCGAACGCTGGCTGCAGCATTGCCGCGAGCGGCTGCACGACGGTGTCGGCGGCGGCGTCACGTTGGCGGCGTTTTTTGAGCGGATCGATGTACTCGCCGAGAACGCCGACGAACGTGCGCAGGGCTTGCTCGAAGCGCTGTACGACTACGCCGAGAGCATTGCACCCGACGCGGCCTGAGCAGCGCTGCTACCATGGGCGTTCGTGGCGTGATCACGCCACCCTGCCTGACCTGGAGGCCCCATGAAGACCACCTTCTCCCTGCTCGCCACGGCCCTGATTCTGGGCGCCTGCGCTTCCAGCGCGCCGACCGACACCACCACGGCCGCTGCCAAGCCCACCCAGGTGGCCGGCGAGACTTCGCTGAACGGCCCGGTCACGACAGGTACACGCTTGAACCGCGGTACCGAACGCTCGGTGCGTGTCATCGGCAGCCAGTCGTTCAAGGACGACAACGACATCCGCAGCATCGGCAACGACATCGGCGCCCGCAGCCGCTGATGCGGGTTCAGCGCGCGTAACGCAGCAGGCTCTCGTACGCCGGGCGGCAGCGCTCGGCGGCCTGTGCTGCGTCCCCGGCCAGCGCCACGTGGCGCTCGCGCCAGGGCTCGAAGCCGGTGGACTGCCAGACCGCGCCGTACCAATGCGGCGCCCAGACGCCATCGCTGGCCCGCGGCCCCGGCGGCCAGGCCAGCATGCGGTCGGTGAAGGCGATGTCGAGTTCTGCGCACAGGCCTTGCAACTGCCCGCCAGGGTCACGCAGAAAACGTTCCGCGTCGATCACCGGCGGCGCCTGGCCCAGGTGCTGCGCGACGGCGTCGAACAGCGCGGCTTGCTGCAGCAGGCCGATGTCTTCGGCCACCACCGTGGCGCGCGACTTCACGTAGCTTGCCACCACCAGCGCCGGGTCACGGATCAGGAAGATGTTGGTCAGGCTGTGCACCCAGGCCGTGTCCATGCCGGGCAGCAGGTGGTGCGTCATGTGTTTCTGGTACCAGAGCGGATGGCCGTCGGGCGCCGGGCCGTCGGTGAGGGCTTGCACGACACGTTGCCAGTCCAGACTGCCTTCGATGCGGCCGGCAGCAATGACCTCGTCGCGGCCCGGATGGTCGAGTTGCGTTTGCTGCAGATAGTGTGCGTACAGCGGCTCGTCGCTGACGGCGCAGTCGCCGCGGTGTTCCCAGCTGCGCATCATCGCGGTGCTGATGTTGCGCGGGCCACTCCAGGCGGCCACCCGCAGCACATTCTGAAGCACGTTCATGCCGCTGTTGCGCGTGCCGCCACGTCGCGTTGCACGAGGTCTTTGTACAAGCCCTGCAGCCGCTGCACCATCGGCCCGGGCAGGTTGTCGCCGATGGTCCGGCCATCGATCGACCGCACCGGCGCCACGCCGGCGAAGGTGCCGGTGACAAACGCCTCTTCGGCGCTGTAGACCTCGGTCAGGCTGAAGTTCTTCTCGAACGCCGGAATGCCGGCTTCGCGGCAGACCCGCAGCACGTTGCTGCGTGTGATGCCGCCCAGGCAGTAGTCGCCGCTGCTCGTCCAGACCTCGCCGCGGCGCACGATGAAGAAGTGGGTCGAGTTGCAGGTGGCGACGAAGCCCTGCGGGTCGAGCATCAGCGCTTCGTCGGCGCCCGCGGTGTAGGCCTGGATGCAGGCGGTGATGCAGTTGAGCTTGCTGTGGCTGTTGAGCTTGGGGTCCTGCACGTCGGGGAACCCACGCCGCACATGCACGGTGAAGAGGGTGAGCCCATGCGCCAGCGTTTCGGGTTTGGCGAGCTTGAATTCCGGGATCATGACGATGGTGGCCGGGCCCACCGTGACACGCGGGTCCTGGTACGGCGTGCGTTTGACGCCGCGTGTCACCATCAGCCGCATGTGCACGCCCGTTCCGTTCGGGCCCGTCATGCCGTTGGCGGCCAGCGTGTCGTAGATCGCCTGCGTCAGCTGCGCGCGCGTCAGGCCGATGTCGAGCGCGATCGCCTTTGCGCCTTCGAACAAACGATCGAGATGCGCGTCGAGAAAGGCCGGGTGGCCGTTGACAACACGCAGCCCTTCCCAGACACCATCACCGAGCACGAAACCGCTGTCGAACACCGACACCACCGCTTCATTGCGGTGTTTCAGCGCGCCGTTGACCCAGATGCGGATGTCAGCGTTGCGCGGGTCGTCGTGGAACTCGTGAATGCTCTGTGCCATGGCGGCAGTCTAGCGGCCCGACAATGGCTGCATGACTGCCCACGAAACCGAGCACCTTGCCGACAGCCGCTACGCTTGGCTGCGGCTGGGCGTGACGCTGGCGCTGATGACCATCGGCAGCGGCGCGATGTATGTTGTCTCCGTCGTGCTGCCTGCCGTGCAGGCCGAGTTCGGCGTTGCCCGTGCCGACGCCTCGATGCCGTACACGGCGATGATGATCGGCTTCGGCCTTGGCGGCCTGCTGATGGGCCGCCTGGCAGACCGCTTCGGCGTGATGCTGCCGATCTTCATCGGCTCGGCCGGCCTCGGCCTGGGCTTCGTCGCTGCCGGCATGTCGGGCGGCATCGCCGGGTTCTCCATCGCGCACGGCCTGCTGCTCGGTTTTCTCGGCAGCTCGGCGACCTTCGGGCCGCTGGTGGCCGATACCTCGGGCTGGTTCGTCAAGCGGCGCGGCATCGCGGTCGCCATCTGCGCCAGCGGCAACTATGTCGCCGGCGCGATCTGGCCGCCCATCGTGCAGCACTTCGTCGAAGCCTCGGGCTGGCGCGCCACCTACATCGGCCTCGGTGTCTTCTGCGCCGTCACGATGCCGCTGCTGGCCCTCTTCATGCGGCCGCGCCCGCCTGCCGCGGTCGCGGGCGTCGCGCGCAACACCGGCGTGACGGTGTCGAACCGCCCTTTCGGCCTGAGCCTGACGCAGGCCCAGGTGCTGCTGTGCATTGCCGGCGTCGCCTGCTGCGTTGCGATGTCGATGCCGCAGGTGCACATCGTCGCGTACTGCGCCGACCTCGGTTTCGGCGCTGCGCGTGGTGCCGAGATGCTGAGCCTGATGCTGGCCTGCGGCATCGTCAGCCGCATCGTCTCGGGCCTCATCTGCGACCGCATCGGCGGCCTGTACACGCTGCTGCTGGGCTCGGTGCTGCAGGGCCTGGCGCTGCTGTTGTTCCTGCCCTTCGACGGCCTCGTTTCGCTGTACCTGATATCGGCGCTGTTCGGGCTGTTCCAGGGCGGCATCGTGCCCAGCTACGCGATCATCGTGCGTGAACACTTCCCGCCTGAACAGGCCGGCGCGCGGGTCGGCGCGGTGCTGATGGCCACGCTGTTCGGCATGGCGCTGGGCGGCTGGATGTCGGGCAAGGTCTTCGACCTCACCGGCTCGTACCACGCGGCTTTCGTCAACGGCATCGGCTGGAACCTGCTCAACCTGGGCATCGTGCTGCTGCTGGTGACGCTGACGCGCCGGCGCGCCATGGCAGCTGCGGCCTGAACATCTGGATTCTTTCGTTCAGCGCAACGGCCCGTTCACGCTGCGCCGCTTTTTCGCGCGGGCCGTGATGCCTACAGTGAACCCCATCGCAACAGGTTCACAAAGGACAGCATCATGAACAGCCGCAAACTCCAACTCGCCGCCCTGATCGCCGCCTCGCTGGTGGCCGGCAGCGCCTTCGCCGACGGCGCCGAATACCAGTACCCGCAAGCCGTGCAATCGACGCTCAGCCGCGCCGAAGTGCAAGCACAAACCATCGCCGCGCTGCGCAGCGGCGAGATCTCGCGCAACGACTTCGAAAGCAACCAGCTGCCGAAGGCCGAAGTGCTGGCGTCGAACCTGCAACGTGTGCAGGTGCTCGCCGAAGCACGCGAAGCGCGCCGCCTGGGCCTCATCGTCGAAGGCGACGGCTCGGCACCGGTGCCCAGCGCCAGCCAGCTGGAACAGGTGCGTCTGGCCGGTGTGCAAGCGGTGCAGAACCACGTTGCGTCGTCGGCGCGCAAGTAAACAGTCAGTCGATCGGCCGCGACAGGTAGACCCCTTCGCGGCCGACCACCGGGTAACGCGTCGGCATCAGCACGGTGCAGTGATCGCACAGCGCGCGGATCTCTTCTGCGCCATCGGTCGCAATCAACTCGCCTTTTGCAAAGACCTCGAAGCCGACCAGCGGCCGCGCAAAGCGGAATTCCGGGGTCTTGATGACCCAGGTCTGCAGCAGTTCGAAGCGCTGCTGCGGCCGTGCCGCCGGCAGCTCGCGTTCGATCAAGCCGAAGTGGGCGATGAAGTCCAGCGCGACTTCGATCGCGAGTGCGCCCGACGCGTGCTTGAAGTGCTGGCCGCATTCGGCCACCAGCGCCACGCCATGGTGCTCGGCAATGCCGTGGCTGCCATGCTGGATCAGCGGCGTGCCCGAGCCCAGGCCTTGCGGCATCACCAGGTGCACGGCTGGCCGGCCCAGCGCCAGCGCCGCAGCGGCATTGCGCGCGAACTGCGGGTAGACCCAGAACGGCTGCACGTCGCCGCTGGTCGAATGGATGTCGAGGATGTGGTCCGCCGCAGCCACCACCGGCCGCAGTTCGCGTGCGCGTTGCAGCTCGGGGCTGTCTTCGCTGCCATCGAGCCAGGCCGCCGACCAGATGCGGTTCAGGTTGTGCACGAGCTGCCGGCTTTCCAGCGGCTTGGCGGTGTCGAACGAGGCATAGGCCGCGACGTTGGCAAAACTCACGGTCAGCGTGCCGATGCGCGGCCGCACGTTGTTGTCCAGCAGGTGTGTCGCCGCCACCATGCCGCAGAACTCGTTGCCATGCGTCAGCGCGTTGACCAGCACATGCGGGCCGGGCCGGCCCGATTCGAAGCGGTGCACGTAGGGGGTGCCGACACTGCCCTCGCGGTAGGGCGAGAGGTCGCGCGGCAGGAGTTCGAAGTTGGCGCTGGCTTGGTCCATGTTGGTGCGTGCAAACAAGCTGAAGATCGTCGATGCTAGCCGCCGAAAGAGCGCGATCCTGTTGGCACAATGCAGGCCATGGAAAACGTCCCCACCCTGGAAACGAACCCGGTCTCGAAGATCCACCTCATCGGTGGCGAGAAGGGCGGTGTCGGCAAGTCGATGGTGGCGCGGCTGCTCGCGCAGCATTTCATCGACGGCCACATCCCCTTCGTCGGCTTCGACACCGACCGCTCGCACGGCGCGCTGCTGCGGTTCTATGCCGACTTCGCGTCACCGGCGCTGGTCGACCGCTACGAAGCGCTCGACACCATCGTCGAAGCCGCGGTCGAACAGCCGGGCCGGCGCGTGCTGGTCGACCTGGCGGCGCAGACCCACGAACCGCTGGTGCGCTGGATGGAAGAGTCGGGTGTGCTCGACATGGCCGATCTCTCGGGCATCGCGCTCTACCACTGGCATGTGATGGACAGCGGCCGCGACAGCGTCGACCTGCTCGAACGCCTGCTCGACCGCTTCGGCCAGCGTGTGCATTACGTGCTGGTGAGGAACCACCTGCGCGGCGACGACTTCACCCAGCTCGAACGTTCGGGCCAGCTCGAACGTGCGCTCGGCCTCGGTGCCGATGTCGTCGACATCAAGCGCCTGCACGACGCGGTGGTGCAGAAGATCGACGCGCGCAACGCCAGCTTCTGGTCGGCGCGCAACAACACCGCGATCGACGGCCCGGGGCTCGGGCTGATGGAGCGCCAGCGCCTCAAGCTCTGGCTCTCGCACGCCTTCGGGCAGATCGCGAAGGTCGACCCGTAGCCTGACGTTTCAGCAGCTCACTTCGGCCGGCCGATGGACGCGTAGAGCTCGCCCACCGGCACGACACGGCCGTGCAGCGGCAGGATGCGCTCGACGTTGAGGCCGAGCCGTTCGATGTTCTGCACCAGGTTCACCTGGTTGGCGTTGGGCACCGGCGGCGGTGGCGTGTTGGGCGGCGCGGGGGTGTAGGCGTCGGCTTCGATCAGCGCCTTCTCTTTCGGCAGGTAGACCATCATGAAACCCTGGGCGTGCACGCTGCCTTGCATCTCGTGCACTTCCAGCGTGCGCGTCGCGTCGCTGATCACGAGCTTGCCGTTGACGGGCGTGATGTTGGGTGTCTTGCCGCTGGCCGCCATGCGGTCGGCCTTGATGCGGTTCGGGTTCGTGAAGACACGTTCGAAGTAACTCTTGGCCTGTGCGCTGGTCACCAGCGTCGCACCTTCGCCGACCGCGTAGCGCAGGCCGCCGGCATGGTCGAAGTGGTGGTGCGAGTTGATCACCGTGCGCACCGTCTTGCCCGGCACCAGGCCGTTGGCGGTGGCGAACGCCGCTGCGGCGCGACCGTCGTAGAGGGGGCTTTCGACGAGCACGATGTGGTCGGCCATCTCGATGGCGACGCTGTTGTGCGAGCCGCCGGCGATGTGCCACAGGCCGTCGGCGACCTTCGTCGCGGTGGCGGTTTCCTTCGCCGCGCGCACGTTGTCGGGCACGGTGATGTCGACCGCGAGCTGGGTGCGCACTTCCTTGACCGCGATGTCCAGCACCTCGAAGCTGCCCTGGCTCTGGCGGATGCGCATCGGGAACTTGATGCCGGCCACGTCGCGGTAGTCGCTGAAGCGCGTGACGACCTCGACATCGCCGAGCACCGGGTTCGGCAGGCGCGATTCCACCGCCGTCACCAGGCCGGCAGCGTCGACCAGCACGGTGGCGGCGAGCTTGCCCGGCACGGTGTAGCTCAGCGTCGTCAGCGCCTGGCCGTCGACCGTGCGCCGGCCGGCCACCGCGCCGTACTTCTGCGCCGCCTTCAGCGCACCCTGCGGGCTGGTGGTCCAGAGGTCATGGATGCGCGCTTCCAGCGCCACCGGCACCGGTGTCGGCGTGGGCCCGCCGTTCCAGGCGAAGTCGTCGCGCGCAAAACCGGTGGCACGGGCTTCGCCCTGGCCCATCAGCGGTGTTGCGCCGCCGCCGTTGGGTTCACCGCGGCTGCGTGCGAAGTCTTCGCGGAAGGCGCCGTTGTCGAAGTCGAGCACCCGTGTCAGCGTCGCGTAGTTCAGCGCTGGCCAGCCGATGCTGGGCTGCCAGGCCTGGCCGAAGGTGCTGCCGGTGCCGGTGCCGGTGAAGCTCAGGGTCTTCAAGCCGCCGGCGCCGAGCGCGGCCTCGGCCTGGCGCAGCGTGGCCTGGGCGTCGGGTGCGGGTGTGCTGGCGCAGCCCGCCAGCACGGCGGCGGCAGCGGCGACGATCGAAAGACGCAGAACTACTTGCATGTGCCGCATGTGTGAGAACCCCGTAATGACAGATCTTGGAGACTTGCACCCGATTCCACCGCCGGCCATCCGGGAAAGCGCCGACGGCGGCGCGGGAATCGTTCAGGGCCGCAGTTCGTACACCGCCGAGCCGTCGCCGTTGTCCTTCACCAGCCGGATCTGCGGGTAACGCGCCAGATGGGCGATGCCGCCGGCACCCGACGCGAAACGCAGCTGGATACCGGGCACCGGCAGGATGGCCCAGTTGCGGTCGGCCGCCGGGTCCACGGTTTTTTGCGCCATCAGGTACTGCACCAGCGCTTCGCGGTTTTCGTCGGGGGCGTCGACGACGATGTTGCTGCCGTCCAGCGCCGGGAAGTTGCCGCCGCCCGAAGCGCGGTAGTTGTTGGTGGCGACGACGAACTGCGCCGCCATGTCGATCGGCTGGCCCTGGAAACGCAGGTCGACGATGCGGCGCGCGTCAGGCGCGGCGAGCTTGCCGTTGCGGTCGTAGCGCGCCGGTTGCGTGACGTCGACGCGGTAGGTCACGCCATCGATGGTGTCGAAGTTGTAGCTGCGGAACTCGTCGTCCAGCAGGTCCTGTTCGCGCGCGCCGGCGGGGTCGATGCGCCTGAACTGGCCGGCCGACATCTCCAGCCATTCACGCACCTGGGCGCCGGTCAGCAGCACCGCCTTCAGCGTGTTGGGGTAGGTGTAGAGGTCGGCCACGTTGCGCAGCGCCAGCGGGCCGGCAGGGATGTCGGTGTAGAAATTCCAGCCCTGGCGGCCACCGGTCTTGAACGGCGCCGCGGCCGACAGCAGCGGCAGACCCTCGTACGCCGTGCCCTGCACCGCACGCGCCGTGTAGGCCAGCTGCGCCTGCGAGACGAGCTGCACCGAAGGATCGTCGGCAACCTGGGCGAAGTAGCTCTGGATCGGTGTCGTCGTGCGTGCCACCTCGGCGCGCATGTGGGCCACCGCGCCGGCATGTTCTTCGGCCACCAGCGCAGCCACCGCGGGGTCGGCGTCGACCAGCGGCTTGCGCGCGCTGCGGTCCCAGATCGGCCGCAGTTCGGCGCGGCTGTCCTTGACCTTCCACGCCCCGCTGCTGTTGTCGAGCACGAGGTCGATGACCCCGAGGTGGTCGCCCCAGCGGCCGGGCATCACCGACGGCACGCCGTTGATCGTGCCCTTGGCCATGTCCACCTTGGGGTGGCCGGCGAAGAAGCGGCCGGGGAACTCGCCGTGTGAATGGCCGAACAGGATGGCGTCGACCCCCGGTACCTCGGCGATGCGCGCCACCGTGTTCTCGGCGAACTGCAGCGTCTCGCCGCGTTCGAAGCCCGAGTGCGGAATGGCGATCACGATGTCGGCGCCTTTGGCCTTCATCTCGGGCACCAGGCGCTGCGCGGTTTCGACGATGTCGCGCACCGTGACCTTGCCGAGCAGGTTCGAGCGGTCCCAGAGCAGGATCTGCGGCGGCACGAAGCCGATGACGCCGATCTTCAGCGCATGTTTGGCGCCGGCGGTGTCAGTGAAGCTGCGCTCCAGGATCACGTAGGGCGTGAACGCGTTCGTGTCGTTGGCCGGGTTGCCGTCGCCGTCGTCGATGTGCACGTTGGCGTTGACATACGGGAAGTTGGCGCCGGCAATGGCCTGGCGCAAGAACGGCAGGCCGTAGTTGAACTCGTGGTTGCCGATGTTTCCGGCGTCGACACCAAGCGCATTCAGCACCTTGTAGGCCGGGTGCACCTCGCCGGCGGCCAGTGGCTTCACACGCGCGACGTAGTCGCCGAGCGGGCTGCCTTGCAGCAGGTCGCCGTTGTCGAAGTACAGGCTGTTCGGGCTTTCAGCGCGTGCGGCCTTGATCAGCGTCGCGGTTTTCGCCAGGCCGTATTCGTCGGTGGGCTTGTCCTGGTAGTAGTCGTAGTTCAGCAGGTTCATGTGGAGATCGGTGGTCTCCAGGATGCGCAGGCGCAGCTCGGCGGCAGCGTCCAGCAGGCCCCGCGCGCTGGCTTGCGGCCCGGCCTGGCGCGCCGCCACCTGCTTGGCGTGCACGCAGTCGTCCACCAGGCGGCGGCCGGCGGCCACGTCCATCAGCATCGACTTGTCGGCGATCTGCAGCAGCAGCACACGTCCGCCCACGTCTTCCAGGCGCAGCGCGCCGGTGCTGGACTGGATGGGTTTGAGCGTCCAGCGCTGTTTGCCGAAACGCAGCAGCACGTAGCCGTCGTTGCTGCGGTCGGTGTCGACGTTCAGCGTCTGCTCGCGTTCGCAGGCGTAGTCGCCGTAGTACGCCAGTGCGGCGGCGGCGAGCTGCTCGCCGCTGGCGGCAGGCAGCGGCGGCGGGGGCGCCGGGGCCTTGGCGGCCGGACGCGCGGCGGGCTTGCGCGTCGGCGGCTTCGCGGCCGGCGCCTTGGCCGGGCTCGCCGCCGCCGCCGGGCGCGGCGCCGGTTCGGCCGCCGACAGCGGCAGTGCCGCGACGGCGGCGGTCAGCAGGGTCAGCAACGGCAGGCAGCGGGGCATGGGCAAGAGGGCAACGAGGCCTGGGGCACGGAACCGCCGAGCTTACCCGCACCGGGGCCGCGGGTCTTTATCGGGACGGCGTCGAGCGCAGACGCGCCACCGTGGCCTCCAGGTCCTGCCAGGGCGCCTGACGCGGTGCAAAACGCTGGCGCATGTAGCCTGCCAGCTCGGCGATCTGGCGGTCGTTCAGCGCGTCGCGGAACGCCGGCATCGGCGCCAGGTCCGGCAGACCCGGGTGACCCGGCGTAGGGATGCCGTCGAGCACCGCCCGCAGCAGGTTGTCTGGGCGGGCGCTGTGCAGATTGCTGTTCAGCGCCAGCGGCAGGTTGCGGCCGAGGGTTTGCGGGCCGTCGCCGTCGTGGTGGCAGGCACCGCAGGCGCCGCTGAACAGGCGCTGCGCCGGGCCCAGCAGCGTGGCGGCTTGGGCGCGGCTGGCGGCGAGCGCGGCTTCAGCACTGGCTGCGGCGGTGTCGCCGTTGTTGAACGACGCCAGGTAGTTGGCCATTGCACGCACGTCGGCATCGGGCACGGCCTGCAGGTCGCGCACCACCGCGGCCATCGGGCCGGCGACGCTGCCGTGCTGCAGCGTGTGGCCGTCGCGCAGGTAGCGGAAGAACTCGTCTTCGGTCCAGGGCACGGGCGTGTGCGACAGCGCCGTCAGCGGCTGTGCTTCCCAGCCGTCGACCAGCGCGCCGCCGAGGAAGTCGGGGCCACGCCGTTCGGCGCCGAGCGCATTGCGTTCGGTGTGGCACGCACTGCAGTGGCCGAGGCTGTTGACGAGGTAGGCGCCGCGGTTCCAGGTGGCCGGGCGTTCCGGCACCGGTGCGGCCACCCCGGGCGCGAGGTTCAGCGCATTCCACAACCCCATCAGCGGACGCAGGTTGAACGGGAACGCCAGCTGTGTTGTCGGCACCGCCGCGCGCACCGCGGGTTGTGCCATCAGGTAGGCGTACAAGGCGGTCAGATCGTCGTCGCTGGTCTGCGTGAAGGCCGTGTACGGGAACGCCGGGTAGAGGTGTTGGCCGTCGCGCGAAATGCCTTCGCGCATCGCGCGCTGGAAGGCGCTGAACGACCACAGGCCGATGCCGGTGGCGGGGTCGGGCGTGAGGTTGGTGCTGTAGACGGTGCCGAACGGCGTTTCGAGCGCGCGGCCACCGGCGTTGGGCGTGCCACCCGGCGCGGTGTGGCATTCGACGCAGTTGCCCAGCGCCGCCAATGTGCGGCCACGTTCGATGGTGGCCGCGCTGTAGAGGTTGGCTGCCGATGCGCTGACCGGCGCGATGGTGCTGCGCCAGCCCAGCAGCGCGGCGCCGAGGCCGAACACGCCGAGCGCGAGCGCTGCTGTATTCGCCACGAGCCCACGGCGCTTCGGCCAGGAGGCGCTGGCCGGCGGTTCGGCGCGTGGCATCGACGCTGCAGCCGGCGTTGGCGCCGGCAAGGGGTTCAGCGCCGCACGCACGACCTCGGGCGTGAACGGCGGTTCGCGAAAGCGCACACCGGTGGCGTCGAAGATCGCGTTGGCGATCGCCGCCGTGCCCGGCACCGACGACGATTCACCCGCGCCCAGTGGCGGCTCGCCGGGGCGCGGCAGCATCATCACGTCGATGACGGGCACGTCGCGGAAGTTCAGGATCGGGTAGCTGCCCCATTCGCGGCTGGCCACCGCGCCGGAAGGTTCCAGTGCCACGCGTTCCTTCAGCGCCCGGCTGGTGGTCTGCACGACGTTGCCGTGGATCTGCTGCTGCACCCCCGCCGGGTTCACCATCAGCCCGGCGTCGTGGCCGACGACGACACGCCGCACGTGCACTTCGCCGGTGTTGCGGTTGACCTCGACATCGGCAACCCAGGCCGCAAACGCAGCGCCGAAACCCGGGAACTTGCTGTGCACGTAGCGCGCGTAGGCGAATCCCTGGCCTTTCAGCAGGTCGCCAGCGGGTGTCTGCTGCTGCGGCGTGGTGTGCGGCAACCAGCCGGCGCGTGCGGCGGTGGCCTGCACCAGTTCGACGGCGCGGCTGTCCTTGAGATGGCGGACGCGGTAGTCCACCGGGTCGGCACCGGCGGCGCTAGCGAGTTCGTCGATGTAGCTCTCGTGCGCAAACGAGTTCGGCAATGCCGAGACACCGCGCAGCCACGAAGCGCGCAGGATGGGCGCCATGTCGTGCGCCACGACACGCAGGTTCGGGTAGGCGTAGGGCGGCACCGCCGTGCGGTCGCCCATGGCGTAGGCCATCGCCACGGGCTCGACCGTGCGTGTCAGCAGCAGGGCCAGCGTCGGCGCGCCGTTCGACGGGTACGAGGTCTGGAATTCGTAGGCCACCGGCGCGCCTTGTGCGTCGAGCCCACCGCGCACGTCCATCAGCTGCGCCGCGCCTTTGGGTTCCCAGGCATGTTCCTGTTCACGCGTCAGCTGCACGCGCACCGGCGCGCCGACGGCACGCGACAGCAGCGCCGCATCGGCCGCCACGTCGTCGGCGCCGTTGCGGCCGTAGCAGCCGCTGGCTTCCATGCGCACGACGTCGATCGCGGTGTCGGCCAGGCCGGTGAGGCGCGCGAGGTCGGCACGCAGCACATGCGGGTTCTGCGTGCCGGCCCAGACGGTCATTTTGTCGCCCAACCAGTCGGCGACGGCGCAGCTCGGGCCGATCGACGCATGCAGCTGGTAGGGCCAGACGTAGCGCCGCGGCATCGGCGTCGCAGCGCCGGCGATCGCGGCGTCGGCGTTGCCTTCATCGACCAGCACACGCTGTGTCGCCGGGTTCGTGCTGATCGCGCCGGCGATGTCGTCCAGCCCGGTTAATGCCGGCCAGGACTTCCAGCGCACCCGCAATTCACGCAGCGCTTGCTCGGCATGTTCTTCACGTTCGGCGACGATGCCGACGAAGTCGCGGATGACCACGATGGCGCGCACACCAGGGATGTGGGCGATGGATGCTTCATCGACGGCTTCGAGCGTGTTGCCGATGAAGTCGCCGGCATCGAGGCCGGCATACGGCGGGCGCACGACACGGCCGTGCAGCATGCCGGGCACACGCTGGTCGTGCACGAAAATCGTCTCGCCGCTGGCCTTGCCGGGGATGTCGACGCGTGGTACCGACTGGCCGACGACGCGGTAGTCGGCCGGGTTCTTCACCGGCGTGTCCAGTGCCAGCGTCAGCACGACATGGCGGTCCTGCAGCAGCGCGTACCTATCGACAGCCGCACCTGCGGCCTCGGCCAGCAACCAGGCGCGAGCCTGCGCCGCCGCAGCGCGCACAGGCGCGGCATGGATCTGGATCGACGCGCTGGCAATCGTCGCGCCCTGGTTCGGCGCTGCGGCCGTGCTGCCCATCAGCATGTGCACGCGGTCGAGCGCGACCTCCATCTCTTCGGCGACGATCTGCGCCAGTGCCGTGCGCAAGCCGGTGCCGAGGTCGACATGGCCATGTAGCGCGGTGACGCTGCCGTCGTCCCAGACCGCCAGCAGGATCTCGAGCCCCTCGGCTGGGTTGCCCGGCACCGCAGCCGGCTGGCCGGGTGCGGGCGGTGGCGCTGGCGGCGGCTGGCGTGTGACCAGCAGCACGCCTTGCGCGGCGTGGAAATCGGCGCGGCTGTGCGGCTGCTCTGCACGCATGTTCATGCGCCTGCAGCGCGCTGCACCGCACGCAGTATCTCGATGTGGGTGCCGCAGCGGCAGAGGTTGTGCGACAACGCATCACGCACTTCGGTGTCGCTGGGCCGCGGCTTCGCTTTCAACAAGGCCACCGTCGCGATGACCATGCCGTTGAGGCAGTAGCCACACTGCGCCGCCTGTTCGGCGATGAAAGCCTGCTGCACCGGGTGCGGTGCCGCGGCCGTGCCCAGGCCTTCGAGCGTGGTGATCTCGCGATTCACCACATCGGCCAAGGTCAAAGTGCAGGCCCGCGCCGGCAGTTCACCCAGCAGCACCAGGCAGGCACCACATTCACCGAGGCCGCAGCCGTACTTGGGGCCGTTCAGCCCCAGGTCGTTGCGCAGCACCGGCAGCAGCGGCGTGTGCGCCGGCAAGGCCAGTTCGTGCACCTGGCCGTTGACACGCAGCCGGCAGGGTGGGTTCACGCTGTCGCGATGTCGCCGGACTGGATGCGCTTCACGCCCTTGGCCGCCATCTGTTTCCAGGCCGCGGCGAGCGAGCCGTTCAGGTCGATGGCGCGGCAGGCGTCTTCGACGACATAGGTCTCGAAGCCGGCGGCACGTGCATCCATCGCCGTCCACGCCACGCAGAAGTCGGTGGCCAGGCCGGTGACGAAGACGGTCTTGATGCCGCGTGCCTTCAGGTAGCCGGCGAGGCCGGTGACGGTCTTGCGGTCGGCTTCCTGAAAGGCCGAATAACTGTCGACGCCCTTGTTGTAGCCCTTGCGGATGATCAGCTGCGCGGTCGGCAGCTTCAGGTCTTTGTGCAACGCCGCGTCTTCACTGCCTTGCACGCAGTGGTCGGGCCACAGCACCTGGGTGCCGTATTTCAGCGCCGTGGTCTCGAAAGGCTTCTTGCCGGCATAGCTGCTGGCAAACGAAGCATGGCCGGCGGTGTGCCAGTCTTGTGTGACGACGATGTTGCCGAAGGCGGCCGAAATCTTGTTGATCACCGGCACGACCTCTTCGCCCTTGGCCACGGGTAGCGTGCCGCCGGTGACAAAACAGTTCTGCACGTCGACGACGATCAGCACGCTCGCGGCGCCGGGCTTGATGGCCTCGGCCGCACGCAGCGGCAGGCCCGCGGCGGCGAGGCCGGCGAGCGACAAGGTCTGCAGGAAATGGCGGCGTTCAGACGGGTTCATGGTTTGCGGCTCCTCGTGGTTGAACTGGTGAAGACACTCACATCGACAGGTAGGCGCGGCGCACATCGTCGGCTGCGGCCAGCGCCGCCATCGTGCCTTCGAAGCGGATCTGGCCCTTCTCGAGCACGTAGGCGCGGTCGGAGACGAGCTCGGCAAAGTGCAGGTTCTGTTCCGACAGCAGGATGCTCACACCCTGGGCCTTCAGCGCCAGGATCATCTGCGCCATCTGTTCGACGATGACCGGCGCGACACCTTCCGAAGGTTCGTCGAGCAGCACCAGGTAGGGGTTGCCCATCAGCGTGCGCGCGACGGTCAGCATCTGCTGTTCACCGCCGCTCATGCGGCCGCCCGGCCGCTGCGGCATTTCGCCTAGATTGGGGAACAGCGTGAACAGCTGCTCGGGGGTCCACTGCGGCGCCGCGCTGCCGTCGGGCCAATGGCGTAGTGCCTGGCGGCCAACTTCGAGGTTCTCCATCACCGTGAGATCGCTGAAGATGCGTCGGTCTTCGGGCACGTAACCCAGCCCCAGCCGCGCGACTTCGTGCGCTTCGCAGCGCGAGACATCGCGGCCCATGAAGCTGACCTGGCCGCTGCGCCGCGGCAGCATCGCCATCAGCGTCTTGAGCGTCGTCGACTTGCCAGCGCCGTTGCGCCCCATCAGCGCCACGACCTCGCCGCGCCGCACCTGCAGGTCGACGCCGAACAGCACCTGGGCCGCACCGTACCAGGCGGCGACGGCCTTGGCTTCGAGCAAGACGTCGGCGCTCATGCCGGTACCGCCTTCTCGAAGGTCTTGCCGCTGCCGAAGTACACCTCCTGCACTTTCGGGTGGTCGCGGATCTCGGCCGCTGAGCCTTCGGCGATGAGGCGGCCGCGTGCCAGCACGATCAGCCGGTCGGCGTGGGCGAAGACGACATCCATGCTGTGTTCGGTGAAGAGCACCGCGATGCCACGTTCGACCACCAGCTTCTTCGTCAGCGCCATCAACTCGTTGCGTTCCTTCGGCGCCATGCCGGCGGTGGGCTCGTCCATCAGCAACAACTGCGGCTGGTTGGCCAGTGCCATCGCGAGTTCGACCCGTTTGACATCGCCATAGGCCAGCACGCTGCAGGGGCGGTCAGCCTGTTCCGCCATGCCGACCTGGGCCAGCAGCGCGAGCGCTTCGTCGCGCTGGTAGGCCGCTGCGCGGCGCCACATCGAAAACAGATGACCGCCGGCCGAGAGCAGCGCCATCTGGACGTTTTCGACCACGGTCAGCGAGGCAAAGGTCTCAGCGATCTGGAAGGTGCGGCCGACACCCAGCTTCCAGATCGCGCGCGGTGTCTTGCCGACGAGCTCGCTGCCGGCCAGGCGGATCGAGCCCCGGTCGGCGGGCAACTGGCCGTTGACCATGTTGAAGGTGGTCGACTTGCCGGCGCCGTTGGGGCCGATCAAGGCCAGCAGTTCGCCGGCAGCAACATCGAAGCTGATGCCGTCGACGGCCTTGTTGCCGCCGAAGGACTTGCCGAGTTCGCGTACTTCCAAAAGGCTCATGTGGCGCGCCTTTGCACGAACTGCTGCACCGTGCCGGCAATGCCCAGAGGGAAGACCAGCACCAGGATCAGCACGATGGCGCCGAGCAGGGCACGCCAGTAGTCGGTGCTGCGCGCCACGCTGTCCTGCAGCCAGGTGAAGGTGACGGCGCCGACCAGCGGGCCTGAGAGCGTCTGCAGCCCACCCAGCAACACCATCACGAGGCCGTCGACGGAACGGCCCACTGCAAGGCTCTCGGGCGAGATGCTGCCTTTGGAGAATGCAAACAGCGCACCGGCGAGACCGGCGAAGACACCTGCGACGACAAACGCCATCCATTGCAGCCGCTTCACATCGATGCCGATCGCATCAGCCCGCAGCGGTGAATCGCGCCCGGCACGCAGCGCGTAGCCGAACGGCGAAAACAGCGCACGGCGCAGCAGCAACACACCGGCGGCGACGAACAGCAGCGTCAGGTAGTAGTAGCTCGTCTTGCCGGCCAGCCAAGGCGCCGGCCAGACGCCGGTGAGGCCGTTGCTGCCGCCGGTGACGGCGTCCCATTGGTAGACCACCGACCAGACGATCTGCGCAAACGCCAGCGTCAGCATCGCCAGGTACACACCCGACAGGCGTACGCTGAACCAGCCGAACACCAGCGCACCGAGACCGGCGGCCAGCGGCGCCGCCAGCAGCGCCGCTTCCATCGGCAGGCCGAGCGAGCGCACGCCCACGGCCGCGGCATAGGCACCGAGGCCGAAGTAGGCGGCGTGGCCGAACGAATGCATGCCGGCCGGGCCCATGATGAAGTGCAGGCTGGCGGCAAACAGCGCGGCGGTCAGCAGGTCGATGGCCAGCACGGTGAGGTAGGGCGAGAGGAGGGCGGCCAGCGGCAACAGCAGCAAGGCCACCAGCAGCACCGCGCCGGCGATCTTCAGTGGCCCGCCGGCTGGACGTAGCGGTTCTTCTGCCGGCCCGCTGTTGCGGCTGGGTGCCTGCGGCTTGCCGAGCAGACCCCAGGGGCGCACGACGAGCACCACGGCCATCACGATGAACTCTGCTACCAGGGTGAGTTTCGAAAACGCAAACGAGATGCCGCCGATCTCGATGGTGCCGAGACCGACACACATTGCGTTGATCTCGGCGATCAGCAAAGCGGCCACATACGCCCCGGGGATCGAGCCCATGCCACCGACGACGACCACGACAAATGCGTTGCCGATGGTCACCAGGTCCAGCCCCAGGTTCGCCGGTTCACGCGGCAATTGCAGCGCGCCGCCCAGACCCGCGAGCATCGCGCCGAGCGCAAACACCGCTGTGAACAACCAGGCCTGGTTGACACCCAGCGCCGCCGTCATCTCGCGGTCTTGTGTTGCGGCGCGCACCAGCGTGCCCCAGCGTGTGCGTGTGAGCAGCAGCCACAGCAGCCCCAGCACGACGGGGCCGACAGCGATCAGCAGCAGGTCGTAGGTCGGGAAACGCCGGCCGAGGATGTCGACCGCGCCGCTGAAGCCCGGCGCCCGCGGCCCGAGCAGGTCTTCCGGGCCCCAGAACCACAGCGCCGCGTCCTTGATCACCAGCACCAGCGCAAAGGTGGCGAGCAGCTGGAAGAGTTCTGGCGCGCGGTAGATGCGGCGCAGCAGCGTCATCTCGACCAGCGCGCCGAAGACGCCGACGAGCAGCGCCGCAAGCAACAGCGCCGGCCAGAACCAGGCGCCGCCGCCGAACCGTTCCACCAGCGAATACGCAGCGTAGATGCCGAGCATGAAAAACGAGCCATGCGCGAAGTTGACGATGCGCGTGACGCCGAAGATCAGCGACAACCCGGCCGCCACCAGGAACAGCGACGACGCGCCCGCCAGCCCGTTGAGCAGCTGGACGATGAAGCCCGACAAGTCCATTTATTCAGCCGGACGCAGCTTCTTCACGTCGGCCGCGCTCGGCAGGTATTTGGCACCGTCGAGGTAGACATAGTCGACCATCGTGCCCTTGCCACCTTCGTTTTTCGTCTTGCCGACGTAAGCGCCCATCGTCGACTGCTGGTCTTCGGCGCGGTAGGTGACCTTGCCGAATGGGGTGTCGACCACCAGCCCGCGGAACGCGGTGATGAGCTTTTCGGTTTCGGTGCTCTTGGCCTTCTTCATGCCGGTGGCCAGCGAGTGGATGGTGCTGTAGCCGACGACAGAACCAAGCTTCGGGTTGTCCTGGAACTTGTTGCGGTAGGCCAGGAAAAACGCCTTGTGCTCGGGTGTCTGGATGCCGTACCAGGGGTAGCCGGTGACGACCCAGCCGTTGGGCGTTTCTTCCTTCAGCGGGTCCAGGTACTCGGGCTCGCCGGTGAGCAGGCTCACGACATCGCGGCCCTGGAACAGGCCCCGGGTGTTGCCTTCACGGACGAACTTCGCGAGGTCGGCGCCGAAGAGCGCGTTGAAGATCGCATCGGGTTTGCTGTCGGCCAGCGCCTGCACCACGCTGCCGGCGTCGAGCTTGCCCAGCGGCGGCGCCTGTTCGCCGACGAACTCCACGTCAGGCTGCGCTGCCTTCAGCAATTGCTTGAAGGTGGCCGCCGCCGACTGGCCGTATTCGTAGTTGGGGTAGACCACGGCCCAGCGCTTCTTCTTCATCTTCACCGCTTCGGGCACCAGCATCGCCGCCTGCATGTAGGTGGAAGCGCGCAACCGGAAGGTGTAGCGGTTGCCGTTGGCCCAGACGATCTTGTCGGTGAGCGGCTCGCCGGCCAGGAAGAACACCTTCTTCTGTTTCGCGAAGTCGGTCAATGCGAGACCGATGTTCGAGAGGAACGAACCGGCGATGACGTCGACCTGTTCACGCGAGATCAGCTCTTCGGCGGCGCGCACCGCGTCACCGGGGTTCGCGTTGTCGTCGCGCACGATGAGTTCGAGCTTCTTGCCGTTGACGCCACCGCTGGCGTTGATCTGCTCGACAGCGAGTTCCATGCCCTTCTTGTAGGGCTCGAGGAAGGCGGGCTGGGCTTTGTAGCTGTTGATCTCGCCGATCTTGATGACACCCTGGGCCTGGGCAGCGCCGAGGCTGCTGGCCAGCAGCGCGGCGGCGAGGGACGTGGACAACTTGCGCAGCAAATTCATGGCGGGACTCCGTCAAAGGGAACGTGGGTGATGGATGGGCGTGATCAGCGCAGGCCGTCGCTGCCCTGGATCTCGCTGACCTGCAAGCCACCGATGCGCGGCAGCGGCCGGCCGCTGTCGGTGACGACGACGGCGACGACGATCTCGTTGGCACGTGGTGCATCGGCCACCCGCGCTTCCATCGCGTCGAAGTGGCTGCGCACGAAGGCGGCGTCCTTGTGGCCCAGCGGCACATCGAGCGCAGCGCCGAGGCCACCGAGCTTCTTTGCCGAAGGCACCAATGCCGCGCCCTTTTCGACGGCCTTGCGCAGCGGCGCGCCGAGCTTGGGGTGCAGGATGGCCGCGGCATGTTCGAGTTCACCGCCTTCGCCGACGATGGCGCCTTTGCCGTAGCTGTGTGCCTGGCCGGGGGCGATGCCGAGTGCTTCGACGCACTTGCTGCCGAGCAAGGCGCCGAGTTCTTCGCCGATGGCGATCAGCTCGTCGAGGTTCTCGACATAACGACCGGCGCAGGGGTTGTGGATGACCGCCATCGCAAGTGCCTTGCGCACGGGCGGCGTGATGCTGCGGCCCATCTCGATGCGGGTTTCGTCGACCTGGACGATGAGCTTGCGGATCTGTGCTGCCATGGTTGTGTTCTCCTGTTCTTCAGCGCAAGCCGTCCCACTGCGCGATCGTGTCGGCACGCAGCCCGGCGACACGTTCGTGCACCCGTGCGCCGCTGCTCATCACGAGGATGAAGACGATCTCGTCGGCTGCGGGTGCACCCGGCACACGCACCTCGATGGCGTCGAAGTGGCTGCGTACATAACTCGCGTTGATGTGGGTCAGCGGCACATCGAGCGTGGCGCCGGGCGGGCCGACCTTCTTGGTTGACGGCACGATGGCGAGTGCGTTGCCCTTCTGGCCCGTCTTCGCTTCGCCTTGGCCCTGCTTGTACGCGTTGCGGTCGCCTTTCCAGCCCAGCAGTTCGCGCATCGCATAACCACCGGGCACGTGCCACAGCGCGCCGTGTTCCAGCTCACCCGCGGCGCCGATGATGGCGCCCTTGCCGTAGCTTTCGATGCGCTCCAGCGGCAAGGCCAAGGCCTCGTGCAACTGCTGCGCCAGCGTGATGCCCAGCGGCTGCAGAGCATCCATCATCGGCAGGATGTCGGGTTCGTAGCGGCCGGCAAACGGGTTCGTCAACACCGCAGCAATGCTGCCGCGGCGCTGCGGCTGGGCCGGCGGTGGGCCGAACTCATGCAGGATGTCTTCGACCTGGGTGATGACGCGACGGACTTCGATCATGGCGTGGCTTCATAAGCAATTGGCGAACCAGCTAGCACTGGCTTCGGTTCGACGGTGATGTGGCGGCCCTGGCAGACGAGCACGGCCGATGTGATGAGGCCGGCCGATTGCAGGGCACGTGCACAAGCAGCGCCAGATTGCAGCGCCAGGTGCACCAGCGCCGCGGGCAGCGCGGGCACGTCGACGGTGACGAGGCGCTCGCCGAGATCGCTGTTGTCCTTCACGCGGTTGGCCGGGCTGCGCACGATGCGATGGTCGGCCACGTTCACTGCGTTGGCAATCACCGTGGCTGCCGCGTCGGCCATCGCGGCAGTAGGCGCCAGCACGGTCACGCTGTCGGCGATGCCCAGCGAAAAACTGCGGCCGCGCCAGCCGCTGGTGGCGATGCCACGCACGGGGTGTTCGGCCCGCACCGTGAAGTGGCCATCGAGGTTCGCCGCTGCGAGGTCGGCAACGAGTCCGACATGCACCGATGCACGCGGCGCCAGGTGCAGTGCAATGTCGCCACCGTTGTTGACCCAGGCCTTGGTGATGCCGGGGCGCTGGTAGCAGGCGATCAGTTCCTGCGCCACCGCACCGGCCACGGCCGCCATCGGCGTGATGAAGCCCGCTGCGAAGGGCTCACAAGCTGTCCACATGCGGCGTGCGACCTGACCGCGCAAGCCGCACGGCGCTTGCACGGCCTGGCGCAATAGCGGCAGTTCCGCCACCAGTTCGTCGAGCAGCGGCTCGAAACGTCGCCACGCGGCTTCATGCCCAGTGTCGACTGCAGAACCCTCGGCGCCGAGGATCAGATCCATCGGCCCATGCTGGAAATGCCAACGGCCACCGGGAAGCAGGGCACGTGTGGCGGCCATCGTGTCAGCCCAGCAAAGGCCGGTTGCCCAGCGGCCACGGGTTGGCCGGGTCCAGCTTCACCCAGCGCCGCGCCGTGGGTGCGCCGTCGTTGTGCCAGGCCCCTTGTGCCAGCGTGTGTTCGAGCGAACGCACATGTTCGACGTGGCCGCCGAGTTCACGGTAATTGTCGAGCTGCATGCTGAATTCGATGGGCGCGACGATGGCTGGCGTGGGTACGGTGCCGAAGCTGTTGTCGGGCATGCGCACCACGTCCACCATCACCGTGATGCCGCCGCCCGGCCAGATGTAGGCCGGGGCGCCGCCGCAGGTGATGTTGATCAGCGCGTCTTTGATCGAACGTGTCAGCCGCACCGGGTTGTCGGTGACACCCGCACGCAAGCTGCCGCCGGCGCCACCGAGAAACAGCACGGTGGTCAACGAGGGTTCGCAGTTTTCGCCGATGCGGTCCACAACCTGCTGCACCGCTGCAGGCATCGGTGCGGGCTGCGGCTGCAGCGTGTCGTCCAGCACGTACCAGGCCGCGTGTTCGCCGGTGGTCGACACCATCAGCAGCCGCAGCCCGGGCCAGGCTTCACCACCGTCCCAGCCTTCGACGATGCTCATCGGGTCGTCGATGTCGGTGCCGCCCCAGCCCGTGCCGGGGTTGGCGACCTGGAAGTAGCGTCCGGGTGTGGACTTGCGGCCGCGGATCTGGATGCCCGAAGCCCGCATGCCCAGGCAGCGCCCGGCCTGGTGTTCGGTCAGTACGCCGGTGATGTGGTCGTCGACCACCACCACCTCGTCGGCGGCACCGGCAAACTGCTGCGCGAAGATGCCGATGGTGGCCGAGCCGCAGCCCACGCGCATGCGGCGTTCGAGCACGCCGTCGACGATGGGTGCCTTGCCGGCCTGCAGCGTGATCTGCGCGCCGCCGTCGATCTGGAAATCGACCGCCTGTTTGTTGCCCAGCGCCTGCATCATCTCGACCGTGACACGGCCCTCCTTCTTGCTGCCGCCGGTGAGGTGGTGCACACCGCCCAGCGACAGCATCTGCGAGCCGTATTCGGCCGTCGTGACATGGCCGACGACCTCGCCCTTGCAGCGCACGTTGGCCTGCTCGGGGCCGAGCCAGCGGTCGGTGTCGATCTTCACCTTCAGGCTGCAGTAGCTGAAGATGCCTTCGGTGACCACCGTCACCATGTCGACGCCCGCGACCTGCTGCGAGACGATGAAGGGCGCGGGTTTGTAGTCGGGGTAGGTGGTGGAGGCGCCGACTCCGGTGACGAACACCGCGTCTGCGCCTGCGGCCTGGCCATCGGCAGGGAAGGGCGCGTCGGCTTCGGCGGGCGCCGCATCGCGCCGCAGCAGCAACACCGGATCGACACGCACGAGCACACCGTCGCGGTTGGCATAACGGTCGCAGGCGCCGGTTCGGCCGGCCGAGATCTGGCACAGCACCGGGCAGGCGTTGCACTCGACCTTGCTGACGGCCATGCGTTCGTTGCGCGGCGGTGCGCGGTCCAGCAGGCGCGGCGCCTGCAGTTCCGGCATGCCATCGGTGCGCGTGTGTTCACTCATGGTGCGGGGCTCGTTCTCGGTGCGTCGGCTTGCATCCATCATCCAGCTTATGTAGCATTCACTGAACGTTGATGTTGCAACCACTACATTCGAGCGCAATGTAATGCAAGCTCCAACATCCCGCAACGGGTTTTCCGACCCCTCTTTTGCAGCGACCCACCAATGAGTGCTTTCCTTGAAGAGCGTGTGCTGAGCGTGCACCACTGGACCGACAGGCTGTTCACCTTCACGTCCACACGCGACCCTGCGCTGCGGTTCTCGAACGGCCACTTCACGATGATCGGCTTGCGCGTCGACGGCAAGCCGCTGCTGCGCGCCTACAGCATCGTCAGCCCGAACTACGAAGAACACCTCGAGTTCCTCAGCATCAAGGTGCCCGACGGCCCGCTGACTTCGCGCCTGCAGCACATTCAGGTGGGCGACACCGTCATCGTCGGCAAGAAGCCCACCGGCACGCTGGTGGCCGACTACCTGCTGCCCGGCAAGCGCCTGTACCTGCTGGGCACCGGCACGGGTCTGGCGCCGTTCATGAGCATCATCCGCGACCCGGAGATCTACGATCGTTTCGAGCACATCGTGCTCGTGCACGGCGTGCGCGAGGTCGACGAACTGGCCTACCACGACCTCGTCACGAAGACCTTGCCCGAGCATGAGTTCCTCGGTGAACTGGTGAAGAACCAGTTGCTCTACTACCCGACGGTGACACGCCAGGCGTACCGCAACATGGGCCGCATCACGGAAGTGATTGCCACCGGCAAGCTGTTCGAAGACCTCGACCTGCCGAGCCTGGATCCCATCCACGACCGGGTGATGATCTGCGGCAGCCCGGCGATGCTGCACGACCTGAAACACATGCTCGAAGGCCGCGGCTTCAAGGAAGGCAACACGTCGACGCCGGGCGACTTCGTCATCGAACGCGCCTTCGCCGAAAAATGACGCGCGCTGCCGCCGCGAAGACCACGGCTGCACGCCGCCCCCCCGGAGCCCGTGAACTGGCGGCCAACGCCACGCGCGAAAGCATCCTGCGCGCGGCGACCAAGGTCTTCGCCAAACATGGTTTCGACGGTGGCCGCGTCGAGCAGATCTCGCGCGCCGCGAAGTCGTACGACCGCATGATCTACTACTACTTCGGCAGCAAGGAAGGCCTCTTCATTGCAGTGATCGAAGAGCAGTACCGCCGCTTCAACGACGCCGAATCGGCGCTCGACCTCAGCGCCGAGGAGCCGGTGGCCGCACTCACCGCGGTGATCCGTTTCATCTGGACGTATTACCAGAAGAACCCCGAGTTCATCACGCTGCTCAACACCGAGAACCTGCACCGCGGCAAGCACATCGGCAAGTCGCTGCGGGCGCGCGAATACTCGTCGCCCGCGGTCGGCATCCTCGACGAAGTGCTGAAACGCGGCGCGGCGCAGAAGGTGTTCCGCGCCGACATCGCGGCACGTGACGTCTACCTGATGATTGCGGCGATGGGCTACTTCTATCTGTCCAACCGCTTCACGCTCTCGGCCTTCCTCGGCGAGCCGCTGGAAACCCCGGCAGCGCTGCAGCACTGGGAGGCTTTCCTCATCGACGCGGTGATGCGCACCTGCCGACGCTGACAACCAGGAGAAACACGATGGCCGAACCGACCCCAGGCAATGCGAAGTCCGGCAAGGTGGTGATCCGCAATATCGGCCTGCTGCTGTCGGGCGACATCGACAAACCGATCCTCGATGCCGACACCGTCGTCGTGCACGACGGGCTGATCACCGCCGTCGGCAAGCAAGCCGATTGCGACATCTCGCAGGCCAATGTGCTGATCGACGCGCGCCAGACCTGCGTCGCGCCCGGCCTGATCGACAGCCATGTGCACCCGGTGTTCGGCGACTGGACACCGCGGCAGAACCAGATCGGCTGGATCGATTCGACGATGCACGGCGGCGTCACGAGCATGGTCTCGGCCGGCGAAGTGCACCTGCCGGGCCGGCCCAAGGACATCGTCGGTCTGAAGGCGCTGGCGATCACGGCGCAACGCGCCTTCGACAACTTCCGCCCAGGCGGGGTGAAGGTGATTGCCGGCGCGCCCATCATCGAGAAGGGCATGGTCGAGCAGGACTTCGCCGACCTTGCGGCGGCCGGTGTGACGCTGCTGGGCGAGGTCGGCCTCGGCTCGGTGAAGGCTGGCTACGAAGCGCAGCAGATGGTGGCCTGGGCGCGCAAACACGGCATCCAGAGCACGATCCACACGGGCGGGCCGTCGATCCCCGGTTCGGGCCTGATCGACAAGGATGTCGTGCTCGAAGCCGATGCCGATGTCATTGGCCACATCAACGGCGGCCACACGTCGTTGTCGGAGGCCCATGTCTGCGAACTGTGCGAGAAGTCATCGCGGGCGATCGAGATCGTGCACAACGGCAATGAACGTGTTGCCATCGCTGCAGCCAAGGCAGCGCTGCAGCTGAAGTGCCCGCACCGCGTGATCCTGGGCACCGACGGCCCGGCGGGTTCGGGGGTGCAGCCGCTGGGCATGCTGCGGCTGATCTCGTTGCTGTCCAGCCTGGGCGGCATTCCGGCCGAGCTGGTGTTCTGCTTCGCCACCGGCAACACCGCGCGCATCCGCGGCCTGAACTGCGGCCTGGTCGAGCCCGGGCGCGCAGCCGACTTTGTCTTCATGGACCGCGCCCAGCACACCGCCGGGCGCACGCTGCTCGAAAGCGTGCAGCTCGGTGACATCCCGGGTGTCGGCATGGTGATGATCGACGGCATCGTGCGCTGCGGCCGCAGCCGCAACACACCGCCGGCGACCGAGGTGCCGCTGGTCGTCGGCGCTGTCTGATCAACGTTCCGCAGCCACTGCCAATAGAAAAGGCTCCGACTCCACATGCCCACGCTTTCATCCCCATCCATGGCTTGGTCGCTTCTCCTGGTCGCTGGGCTGCTGGAGATTGTCTGGTCCGTCAGCATGAAGGCTTCCGATGGTTTCACGAAGCACATGTTCACCGGCATCACGCTCGTTGCAGCCTGGCTGAGCTTCTGGCTGTTGGGGCTGGCCATGAAGTCGCTTCCAGTCGGCACCGCCTATGCCGTATGGACCGGCATCGGCGCCGTGGGCGCTTCGGTGCTGGGCATCGTCTTGTTCAAGGAGCCGGTCACCGCAGCAAGAGTCATCTGCATCGTGGCCATCGTGGGCGGCATCCTCGGGCTCAAGTTCTTGCCGACCGCTGGCGCAGCGTAAGAGATCGAGCGCCCAGAGCCGCGCCGCCGGCACCATGAAAGACGCCCGCCGAAGCGGGCCTTGCCAAAGGTGCGCGCGGGGGCGTCAGGCCGTCACGGCCTTCGCAGCGTCCGCGTACTCTTCGATCTTGTCGAAGTTCATGTAGCGGTAGACCTTGGCGCCGTCGGCGTTGATCACGCCCATGTCGGCGTGGTACTCGGCCACGCTGGGCAGATAACCCAGCTTCGACGCAATGGCCGCCAGCTCGGCCGAGGCCAGGAACACGTTGGTGTTCTTGCCGAGACGGTTCGGGAAGTTGCGCGTGCTGGTCGAGACGACGGTCGCGCCTTCTTTCACCTGGGCCTGGTTGCCCATGCACAGGCTGCAGCCCGGCATCTCGGTGCGCGCGCCGGCACTGCCGAAGTTGGCGTAGTGGCCTTCCTTGGTCAGCTCGGCCGCGTCCATCTTCGTCGGCGGTGCCACCCACAGCTTCACCGGGATGTCGCGTTTGCCTTCGAGCAGCTTGCTCGCGGCGCGGAAGTGGCCGATGTTGGTCATGCAGCTGCCGATGAAGGCTTCGTCGATCTTGGTGCCCGCCACTTCGCTGAGGAACTTCGCGTCGTCGGGGTCGTTCGGGCAGCAGAGGATGGGTTCCTTGATCTCTGCCAGATCGATCTCGATGACGTGCGCGTATTCGGCGTCCTTGTCGGCTTCCAGCAATGTTGGCGCAGCCAGCCACTCTTGCATCTTCGCGATGCGGCGCTCGATGCTGCGCTTGTCGGCGTAACCCTGCGCGATCATGTTCTTCAGCAGCACGATGTTGCTGTTGAGGTATTCGATGATCGGCGCCGGGTTCAGCCGCACGGTGCAGCCGGCGGCGCTGCGTTCGGCGCTGGCGTCGCTGAGCTCGAAGGCTTGTTCGACCTTCAGGTCCGGCAGGCCCTCGATCTCGAGGATGCGGCCCGAGAACTCGTTGATCTTGCCGGCCTTGGCGACCGTCAGCAGGCCCTTCTTGATGGCGTACAGCGGAATCGCGTGCACGAGATCGCGCAGCGTCACACCGGGCTGCATCTGGCCCTTGAAGCGCACCAGCACCGACTCCGGCATGTCCAGCGGCATCACGCCGGTGGCGGCGCCGAAGGCCACCAGGCCCGAACCTGCGGGGAAGCTGATGCCGATGGGGAAACGCGTGTGGCTGTCGCCGCCGGTGCCCACGGTGTCGGGCAGCAGCATGCGGTTGAGCCAGCTGTGGATGATGCCGTCGCCCGGCTTCAGGCTGATGCCGCCGCGGTTGCTGATGAACGATGGCAGCTCGCGGTGCGTCTTCACGTCCACCGGCTTCGGGTAGGCGGCGGTGTGGCAGAAGCTCTGCATCACGAGGTCGGCACTGAAACCCAGGCAGGCCAGGTCCTTCAGCTCGTCGCGGGTCATCGGGCCGGTGGTGTCCTGGCTGCCGACCGAGGTCATCTTCGGTTCGCAGTAGGTGCCCGGGCGCACGCCCTGGCCTTCCGGCAGGCCGACAGCGCGGCCCACCATCTTCTGCGCCAGCGTGAAGCCGGCCTTCGTGGCGGCAGGCGCCTGCGGCAGGCGGAACGTGGTGCTGGCGGGCAGGCCCAGGAATTCACGCGCCTTGGCGGTGAGGCTGCGGCCGATGATCAGGTTGATGCGGCCGCCGGCGCGCACCTCGTCGAACAGCACGTCGCTGCGCAACTGGAAGGTGGCGGCGACCTGGCCGTTCTTCTCGATCTTGCCGTCGTAGGGATAGATGTCGACGACATCGCCCATCTCGAAGTTCGAGACATCGACCTCGATCGGCAGCGCGCCCGAGTCTTCCTGCGTGTTGAAGAAGATCGGCGCGATCTTGCCGCCGAGCGTGACGCCACCGAAACGTTTGTTCGGCACAAACGGGATGTCCTTGCCGGTGGCCCAGATGACGCTGTTGGTGGCGCTCTTGCGCGAAGAACCCGTGCCGACCACGTCGCCGACGTACGCCACCAGGTGGCCGCGTTTCTTCAGGTCTTCGATGAACTTCATCGGGCCACGCTTGCCGTCTTCCTCGGGCGTGATGCCGGGGCGCGTGTTTTTCAGCATCGCCAGGTAGTGCAGCGGAATGTCGGGGCGGCTCCAGGCGTCGGGCGCCGGGCTCAGGTCGTCGGTGTTGGTTTCGCCGGCCACCTTGAAGACGCTGACGGTGATCTTCTTCTCGACTTCCGGCCGGGTGGTGAACCACTCGGCGTCGGCCCAGCTCTTCATCACTTCCTGCGCCTTGGCATTGCCGGCCTTGGCCTTTTCGGCAACGTCGTTGAAGAAGTCGAACATCAGCAGCGTCTTCTTCAGCGCTTCGGCGGCCACCACTGCGACCGCGGTGTCGTCGAGCAACTCGATCAGCGGATGCACGTTGTAGCCGCCGACCATGGTGCCCAGCAATTCGGTCGCCTTGGCCTTGGAGATCGACGTGACGACGATGTCGCCATGCGCCACGGCGGCCAGGAAACTGGCCTTCACCTTGGCGGCGTCGTCAACGCCGGGCGGCACGCGGTGCGTCAGCAGGTCGAGCAGGAAAGCGTCTTCGCCGGCGGGCGGGGCCTTGATCAGCTCGATCAGTTCGGCGGTTTGCTGGGCCGACAGCGGCAGCGGCGGAATGCCGAGCGCGGCGCGCTCGGCTGCATGTTGGCGGTAGGCGGTGAGCAAGGCGTTCTCCTGCAAGGGGTGGTCAGGGGATGGGGCGTCGGGAGGTCTGAGACCGTGACTTGTATTTTATGTCTTATATAAGACTGATCAAGTGCATTCTGCGCAGGGCTGAACGCATCAGGGCTGCACGAACCAGGCCAGCCGCACTTCGGCCGGCAGCTGTTCGCCGCCGTTGAACGAGGTGCGGTGGGCACGTTCCAGCAGCTGCCAGAAGTAGCGGTAGCTGGCGCGGTCGTGCAGCTGGTCCTTGTGGCGGATCGGCGCCCAGCCGGCGGCCTGCGCCGCGCTGATGATCTCGATGGCCTGGTCGACTTCGGCCACTGTGGGTGCAAAAGCGTCGACGATGGTGCGGATCTGCCCCGGATGGATGCTCCACATGCGGGTGTAGCCGAGGCGCTTGCCGGCCGTTTCGGCGGCTTGTTGAAGCGCCTTCAGGTCTTTGAACTCGGTGACGACGCAGTGCGACGGCACTTTGCCATGGCCATGGCAGGCGGCGGCGATCTCAAGCTTGGCACGCACGACCAGCGGGTGGTCGAACTGGCCGCCGGGGGATTCGACGCCCATCGCGCTTTGCGGAATCGCGCCGCGGTGCGCAGAGACGAAGTCCATCAAGCCGAAGCTCAGCGATTCGAAACGCGGGTGTGCGGCGATGGCCTGCACTTCGCGCAGCGCGCCGTGGGTTTCGATCAGCGCATGCAGCGGGATCTGGCGTGCCAGGCCGTGCCGGTGTGCCGCGTCGTCGACGACCTCGGCCGCGCGCTGCACGTCGGCCAGCCCACGAGGCTTCGGGATCATCAGGTAGGCCAGCCGTTCACCCGCCTGCTTCACCAGCAGGTCGACGACCTCTTCGAACCGCGCGTGGCCGACTGGCTGCACCCGCGCGCCGACACGGCCATGCCGGTTCTCCGCGCTGTTCACCAGCTCGGCGATGAGGTGGGCGTGTTCGACCTCACCGCCGACCGGGGCGCCGTCTTCGCCGTCGAGCGTGACGTCGAACACCGGCCCCATCTCGACCTGCAGCGCCAGGCTCTTGCGCATGCGCGCTTCGACGCCGCTGTAGTGGTCGCACACCGGCAGCGGCGGCACCGCCGCCTCGTCCGGGTCGAAAAGGGCCTGGCGGGGGTGGATCACCGGGCTGACGTGACAGCAGGTGTCACAGCAGGTGCTTGACGCCGTCCTGCTCGCCGGTCAGCTCGGCCAGGGTCTTGTCGATGCAGCCTTGCGAGAAGGCGTCGATCGGCAGGCCTTCGACGATCTTGTATTTGCCGGCTTCGCAGGTGACCGGGTAGCCGAACATCACGTCCTTCGGAATGCCGTATTCGCCGTTGCTCGGCACGCCCATCGTCACCCACTCACCCTGGGTGCCGAGGGCCCAGTCGCGCATGTGGTCGATGGCGGCGTTGGCAGCCGAAGCCGCCGACGAGACACCCCGTGCGGCGATGATGGCCGCGCCGCGTTTGCCCACGGTGGGCAGGAAGGTGTCGGCGTTCCAGGCCTGGTCGTTGATCATGTCCTTGACGCTCGCGCCTTCGATGGTGGCGAAGCGGTAGTCGGCGTACATCGTCGGGCTGTGGTTGCCCCAGACGGCGAGCTTCTTGATCGCCGCCACCGGCTTGCCGGTTTTACTGGCAATTTGACTCAGCGCGCGGTTGTGGTCCAGACGCAGCATCGCGGTGAAGTTCTCGCGGGGCAGGCTGGGTGCGCTCTTCATCGCGATGTAGGCGTTGGTGTTGGCGGGGTTGCCGACCACCAGCACCTTGACGTTGCGGCTGGCCACCGCGTTCAGCGCCTTGCCCTGTGCGGTGAAGATCTCGGCGTTCACGGCCAGCAGTTCGGCGCGTTCCATGCCCGGGCCGCGCGGGCGTGAACCGATCAGCAGCGCGTAGTCGGCGTCCTTGAACGCCGTCATCGGGTCGCCATGGGCTTCCATGCCCACCAGCAGCGGGAAGGCGCAGTCCTGCAACTCCATCATCACGCCCTGCAGCGCCTGCTGCGGTTTTTCCATCGGCACTTCGAGCAGGCTCAGGATCACCGGCTGGTCCTTGCCGAGCATTTCGCCCGAGGCGATGCGGAACAGGACGGCATAACCGATCTGACCGGCGGCGCCGGTGACGGCCACGCGGACGGGCTTCTTGCTCATGGGGAGGTGCTCCTGGAGGGGTGGAAATCGAGGCAGAAAGTGATTTTAGCGGCTACACGCTGACGAATGTCTTATGTCTTATGTAAGACAATGGGGTCCATGGCTGATTCCGCGCTTGCCGCGCCCACCCCGTCGTTCCTGCCGCTGTACCAGCAGATCAAGGATCTGCTGACGCGCAGCCTGCAGGCGGGCGAATGGAAGCCCGGCGAAGCCATTCCCAGCGAGATGGAGCTGGCGGTGCGCTTCAAGGTCAGCCAGGGCACCGTGCGCAAGGCCATCGACGAACTCGCCACCGAGAACCTGCTGGTGCGGCGCCAGGGCAAGGGCACCTTCGTTGCCACCCATGCCGAAGAAAACACGCAGTACCGCTTTCTGCGCCTGCAGCCCGACGAAGGCGTGACGCCGGTGATGCAGCGGCGGCTGATCGACTGCCGCCGCATGCGTGCGCCGATGGACGTGGCCCGCGCGCTGGAGCTGAAGTCGGGTGAAGCCGCGGTGCAACTGCGCCGGCTGCTGCTGAGCGAAGAACGGCCGGTGGTGCTGGACGACATCTGGCTGCCCGGCAACCTGTTCAAGGGCCTGACGGCGGAAAAGCTCAGTGGCTACCGCGGCCCGATGTACAGCCTGTTCGAGACCGAGTTCGGCGTGCGCATGATCCGCGCCGAAGAGAAGATCCGCGCCGTGCCAGCCGGCGCGGAAGAAGCCGCGACGCTGGACCTGGCCGCAGGCGCGCCCCTGTTGCTGGTGGAACGGCTATCGTTCACCTACGGCGACAAGCCGGTCGAGTTGCGCCGCGGCCTCTACAACACCGCCACCCACCACTACCGCAACGAACTCAACTGATCTGACGGCCCCAGCTCCACGTAAGTCTGCTGCATTGCAATAAACTCGTTGCAGTTACAGACAGACAACAACGCCCGGCGCCAAACAAAGCAACAAGGATAGACACCTGCCATGGCCACACCACCCCGCCCGGTCTACCGCAACATCCACATCAGCCAGATCGTCAGCTACCGGCTGCCGCCGGCCGGCATCGTCTCGATCCTGCACCGCGCGAGCGGCGCGATGCTGTTCCTGCTGCTGCCGTTCATCGTCTGGCTGTTCGACGTCAGCGTCACGTCCGAGATCTCGTACGAACGTTTCACCAGCGCGTTCGTGGCCGGCATCGGCTTTGTGCCGGGCTGGTTCGTCAAGCTCGTGGTGCTGGCGCTGATCTGGGGCTACCTGCACCACTTCATTGCCGGCGTGCGCCATCTCTGGATGGACGCCACCCACAGCGTCACCAAGGAGCAGGGCCACAACAGCGCTGTCTTCACGCTGGTCTCCAGCGTGCTGCTGACCCTGGTGCTCGGCGCCAAGCTCTTCGGTCTGTACTGAGGTTTCGTTCCATGGCCACCAATTTCGGTTCCAAACGCATCGTCGTCGGCGCCCACTACGGCATGCGCGACTGGCTCAGCCAGCGTGTCACCGCCATGCTGATGGCGGTCTTCACGGTCGTGCTGCTGGTGCAGTTGCTGCTACCGGGCCCGCTGGGTTACGACCGCTGGGCCGGCATCTTTGCCGCGCAGTGGATGAAGCTGCTGACCTTCGTCGTCATCGTGTCGCTGGCCTGGCATGCCTGGGTCGGTGTGCGCGACATCTGGATGGACTACGTCAAGCCCGTCGGCACGCGGCTGACGCTGCAGGTGCTGACCATCGTCTGGCTCGTCGGCTGCGCCGGCTGGGCCGTGCAAGTGCTCTGGAGACTGTGAACATGGCAGCCGCCAATATCCCCAAACGCAAGTTCGATGTCGTCATCGTCGGAGCCGGCGGCTCCGGCATGCGCGCGTCGCTGCAGCTCGCCCGCGCCGGCCTCAACGTCGCCGTGTTGTCCAAGGTGTTCCCGACCCGTTCGCACACGGTGGCGGCGCAGGGCGGCATCGGCGCCAGCCTCGGCAACATGTCTGAAGACAACTGGCACTACCACTTCTTCGACACCGTCAAGGGCTCGGACTGGCTGGGTGACCAGGACGCCATCGAGTTCATGTGCCGCGAAGCGCCCAAGGTCGTCTACGAGCTGGAACACTTCGGCATGCCGTTCGACCGCAACCCCGACGGCACGATCTACCAGCGCCCGTTCGGCGGCCACACCGCGAACTACGGCGAAAAGCCGGTGCAGCGCGCCTGCGCCGCCGCCGACCGCACCGGCCACGCGATGCTGCACACGCTGTACCAGCAGAACGTGAAGGCACGCACCAACTTCTTCGTCGAGTGGATGGCGCTGGACCTGATCCGCGACGCGTCGGGCGACGTGCTCGGTGTCACCGCGCTCGAGATGGAAACCGGCGAGGTCTTCATCCTCGAAGCCAAGACCACGCTGCTGGCCACCGGCGGTGCCGGCCGCATCTTCGCCGCCAGCACGAATGCCTTCATCAACACCGGCGACGGCCTCGGCATGGCGGCGCGTGCCGGCATTCCGCTCGAAGACATGGAGTTCTGGCAGTTCCACCCCACCGGCGTTGCCGGTGCCGGTGTGCTGCTGACCGAAGGCTGCCGCGGCGAGGGCGCGATCCTGCGCAACAGCAACGGCGAGCGTTTCATGGAGCGTTATGCGCCGACGCTGAAGGATCTGGCGCCGCGCGACTTCGTTTCGCGCTGCATGGACCAGGAGATCAAGGAAGGTCGCGGCTGCGGTCCGAACAAGGACTACATCAACCTCGACATGACCCACCTCGGCGGCGAGACGATCATGAAGCGCCTGCCCAGCGTGTTCGAGATCGGCCACAACTTCGCCAACGTCGATATCACGAAGGAGCCGATTCCCGTGGTGCCGACCATCCACTACCAGATGGGTGGTGTGCCGACCAACATCCACGGCCAGGTGGTCATGCCGAAGGATGGCAACCCGAACGCAGTGGTGAACGGCTTGTACGCAGTGGGCGAATGTTCGTGCGTCAGCGTGCACGGCGCCAACCGCCTGGGCACGAATTCGCTGCTCGACCTGCTGGTCTTCGGCCGCGCAGCGGGCAACCACATCGTCGCGAACAACGCCCCGGGTGCTTCGCACAAAGACCTGCCGAAAGACGCCGCCGACATCTCGCTGGCCCGCCTGGCGCGGCTGGACGGCAGCAGCAGCGGCGAATACGCGCAAGACGTGGCGAACGACATCCGCAACGCGATGCAGCAGCATGCCGGTGTCTTCCGCACGCAGAAGTCGATGGACGAAGGTGTCGTGAAGATCAACGCGCTGGCCGAGCGGGTGAAGACGATCACGCTGAAGGACAAGAGCAAGATCTTCAACACCGCGCGCATCGAAGCGCTGGAGGTCGAGAACCTGATCGAAGCCGCGTTGGCGACGATGATCTCGGCCGCAGCCCGGCGTGAAAGCCGCGGCGCACACTCGGTCGACGACTACGCCGACTCGCCGCAGTTTCCGAACGGCCGCAACGACGGCGAGTGGATGAAACACACGCTGTGGTACGCCGAAGGCAACCGCCTCGACTACAAGCCGGTGCAGCTGAAGCCGCTCACCGTCGACTCGATTCCCCCGAAGGTTCGCTCCTTCTGAAGGCAGCAAGCACATGACGCTCCGCACGTTCCAGATCTACCGCTACGACCCGGACAAGGACGCCAAGCCCTACATGCAGACGCTGCAGGTCGAACTCGACGGCAGCGAACGCATGTTGCTCGACGCGCTGATGAAGCTGAAGGCCGTCGACCCGAGCTTGAGCTTCCGCCGCAGCTGCCGTGAAGGTGTCTGCGGCTCCGACGCGATGAACATCAACGGCAAGAACGGCCTCGCGTGCCTGACCAACATGCGCACGCTGCCGGGCACCGTGGTGCTGAAGCCGCTGCCAGGGCTGCCTGTCGTGCGCGACCTCATCGTCGACATGACGCAGTTCTTCAAGCAGTACCACTCGATCAAGCCCTACCTCGTCAACGAAGAACGGCCACCCGAGAAAGAGCGCCTGCAGTCGCCCGAAGAGCGCGACGAACTCAATGGCCTCTACGAGTGCATCCTCTGCGCCAGCTGTTCGACCAGCTGCCCGAGCTTCTGGTGGAACCCGGACAAGTTCGTCGGCCCGGCCGGCCTGCTGCAGGCCTACCGCTTCATCGCCGACAGCCGCGACCAGGACACCGAAGCGCGCCTGGACAACCTGGAAGATCCGTACCGCCTGTTCCGCTGCCACACCATCATGAACTGCGTCGATGTCTGTCCGAAGGGACTGAACCCGACGAAGGCGATCGGCAAGATCAAGGAAATGATGGTGCGTCGCGCTGTATGAATGAACTGCTCGACGAACGGGGCTTGAGCAAGCTGCGCTGGCGCTGCCGGCGCGGCCTGCTTGAGAACGACCTCTTCGTCGAACGTTTTTTCCGCCGCCACGAGGAGACGATCACGACACGGCAGGCCGAGGGCTTATTGGCCCTGATGGACCTGTCGGACAACGACCTGCTCGACCTGCTGCTCGCGCGTTGCGAACTGCAAGGCGAGATCGACCGCCCCGACGTGCGCGAGGTCCTGACGCAAATGCGCCAGGCACCAGCCGCCGCACCCCGCCCGAGCTGAAGAAAGGCCCTGCAGATGACCCCCTCCGACGTGAAAGCCACCCTGTCGTTCTCGGACGGCAGCCCCAGCATCGATCTGCCCTTGTACAAGGGCAGCATCGGGCCCGACGTGATCGACATCCGCAAGCTCTACGGGCAGACGGGCAAGTTCACCTACGACCCGGGGTTCCTGTCGACGGCCTCGTGCCAGTCGGGCATCACCTACATCGACGGCGACAAGGGCGAGCTGCTGTACCGCGGCTACCCGATCGAGCAGCTGGCCGAAAACTGCGACTTCCTGGAGACCTGTTACCTGCTGCTCAAGGGCGAACTGCCCAACGTGACGCAGAAAACCGACTTCACGCGGCTCGTCACGAACCACACGATGGTCAACGAGCAGATGCAGTTTTTCCTGCGCGGTTTCCGCCGCGACGCGCACCCGATGGCGGTGATGACGGGGCTGGTCGGTGCGCTGTCGGCCTTCTATCACGACAGCACCGACATCAACAACCCGGTGCACCGCGACATCTCGGCGATCCGCCTGATCGCGAAGATGCCGACGCTGGTGGCCATGGCCTACAAGTACGGCATCGGCCAGCCCTTCATCTACCCGAAGAACGATCTCTCGTATTCGGCGAACTTCATGCGCATGATGTTCGCGACGCCGTGTGAAGAGTACGAGGCCAACGATGTCATCGTGCGCGCCATCGACCGCATCTTCATCCTGCACGCCGACCACGAGCAGAACGCCAGCACCTCCACCGTGCGCCTGTGCGGCAGCTCGGGCACGAACCCGTTTGCGGCCATCGCCGCCGGTGTGGCCTGCCTCTGGGGCCCGGCGCATGGCGGCGCCAACGAAGCGGCGCTGAACATGCTGGAAGAGATCCAGCGCAACGGCGGCGTCGAGAAGATCGGCGAGTTCATCAAGCAGGTGAAGGACAAGAACTCCAACGTCAAGCTGATGGGCTTCGGCCACCGGGTCTACAAGAACTACGACCCGCGTGCCAAGCTGATGCGCGAGACTTGCCACGAGGTGCTGAACGCGCTGGGCCTGCACAACGACCCGCTGTTCAAGCTGGCGATGGCGCTGGAGAAGATCGCGCTCGAAGACGAATACTTCGTCGCACGCAAGCTGTACCCGAACGTCGACTTCTACAGCGGCATCGTGCAGCGCGCTTTGGGCATTCCGGTGAGCCTGTTCACCGCGATCTTCGCGCTGGCGCGCACGGTGGGCTGGATCGCCCAGCTCAACGAGATGATCGGCGACCCCGAATACAAGATCGGCCGCCCGCGCCAGTTGTTTGTGGGCTCGACACGACGTGACGTGGCACCCATCGCTCAGCGCTGAGTGAGAATGCGCCAGCATGAACTGGCTGGCGCGACTCTTTTCTCCCAGAAAACCTGAAGCCCCGCCGGCGCGCACCCAGCGTGCGCCGGCTGTGGCGGTTGCCGCGCCCGCTGCGCCTGCTGCACAGGTCGCCGCCGACACCCCCCATTTCCTGCCCTGGCTGCTGGGCTGCGCGCCGCTGCTGCCGGGCCCGCTGGCGCCGCAGGAACAGCGTGCGCTGACCCTGCTCGACAAGACGCTGGCGCTGCCGGCGCTGCCCGACGAGCTGCTGCCGCGTGCCGCGGCGCTGATCCCGCAACTGCTGTCGATGCTGCGCCAGAGCGACCTGCCGGTGCCGGCGCTGGCCCAACGTGTGGCCAAGGACGTGGTGCTCACCGCCGAGGTGTTGCGCCTGGCGAGCAGCCCCTACTACCGCGCCCAGGGCGCCGTGACCGACCTGGCGCAGGCGATCGCGCTGATCGGCGTCGAAGGCCTGCAGACGGTGATCGCACGGGTCGTGCTCAAGCCCATCTTCGAATCGGCACCCGGGCCGCTGAGCGCACGTGCCGGCACCCGGCTCTGGGACCATGCCGAGGCGCTGGCCGCCCACACCGCCGGGCAGGCGGCGGGCGCAGGCGCGGCGGCGTTCGACGGCTACCTCGCGGGCCTGCTGCACGGCAGCGGCTGGACGGTGGCGCTGCGTGTGCTGGACCGCGCCGCGCTGCCGTTGGCGCTGCCGCCCACGGCGGCTTTCGCCCATGCCTGCGACGAACGTGCGCACCGGCTGTTCAGCCAGGCGGCGCAGCGCTGGAGCATCACGCCGGCGTTCACCGCTTTCGGCGCCGACGCCCGCGAGCACCCGCTCGCGCGCAGCACCGACCCCCTGGCGGCGGCGCTGCGTCTGGCGCAGGGGCCGACGATGGCGGCGTTGGCCGCCGCTGGCCGGCCGTGAACCGCGAGTGAAGGTGAACCGCTGCCGGCAGTGCAGCGGGTCGTCTTTACAGCAGGCTCTTCAGGATGCGCGCCATTTCCGAAGGATTGCGCGTGACCTTGAAGCCGCACTCTTCCATGATGGCGAGCTTGGCGTCTGCGGTGTCGGCGCCGCCGCTGATCAGCGCACCGGCGTGGCCCATGCGCTTGCCCGCCGGTGCCGTGACGCCGGCGATGAAGCCGACGATGGGTTTTTTCATGTTCTTCTGGCACCAGCGCGCCGCCTCGGCTTCGTCGGGGCCGCCGATCTCGCCGATCATGATCACCGCATCGGTGTCCGGATCGTCGTTGAAGAGCTGCATCACGTCGATGTGCTTCAAGCCGTTGATCGGGTCGCCACCGATGCCCACCGCTGAGCTTTGGCCCAGGCCGATCTCGGTGAGTTGCGCCACCGCTTCATAGGTCAGCGTGCCGCTGCGGCTAACGACGCCGATCCTGCCCTTGCGGTGGATGTGGCCCGGCATGATGCCGATCTTGATCTCTTCGGGCGTGATCAGCCCCGGGCAGTTCGGCCCCAGCAGCAGCGTCTTCTTGCCGCCTCTTGCTTCCTTGGCCTTCATCTTGGCCCGGACTTCGAGCATGTCCTTCACCGGAATGCCTTCGGTGATGCAGATCGCCAGGTCCAGGTCGGCTTCGACCGCTTCCCAGATCGCTGCTGCCGCGCCGGCCGGCGGCACGTAGATCACGCTGACCGTCGCGCCGGTTGCCGTGGCGGCTTCCTTGACGCCGGCGTAGATCGGAATGCCTTCGAAGCTCTCGCCGGCTTTCTTCGGGTTCA